>Ga0228701_1000006_pt1 | contig 395408 bp, 333 predicted proteins | sample McNCre117_Aug_MG_2_FD_178017 | JGI IMG/M metagenome (GOLD analysis project Ga0228701, IMG submission 178017) | Freshwater microbial communities from McNutts Creek, Athens, Georgia, United States - 11-17_Aug_MG | ecosystem: Environmental > Aquatic > Freshwater > Creek | place: USA: Georgia...
AAGTATGGAGCCGATAGGACGGGTGTTCACCTCTTCCCATCTCGAACAGAGAAGTTAAGCCCCGCACCGCTGATGATACTGGGATCAAACCCGGGAAAGTAAGTAAGCTCCAAGTTATTTAAAAAAGGCCGCCTCCTAGGAGAGCGGTTTTTTTTTGCATAACAGTCAACAGTCGCTAGTGGTCAGTGGACAGTGGTCAGAAAACAGAAATTAGATTAGAGAGTATAGAGTAGAGATAAGACTCTCGACTCGACTGTCCACTGACGACTGTCCACTGCCCACTGACTACCGACTACTGACTACCGGATACCGGTTACCGGTTACCGACTCCTCTCTACTCTATTATCTATACTCTGCACGACGTGCATACCCCCTGAATCAACAAATTACTCTCCTGCTTAATAAAACCAGCTGGAAGAACAATGGTGGGGATGTGTACGGTTTCTAGACACGTAGTTTGGCCGCATTGGTTGCATTTGAAATGCACGTGATCGTGCTGATGGTGATGATCACCTTGGTGACATAATTCTTTACATAGGGCGTATTTAACGCCTCCGTTATCATCTAAAACTTTGTGTAATAGTCCTGATGACAGGAAAGTCTTGAGTGTACGATAGATGGTTACTCGGTCGTATTGCTCACTGAGTTTTTGTTCAATATCTCCTTGACTTAATGCGAAATCTACCGATTGAAAAGAAGACAGAACGTCTAATCTGCAAGGGGTTGATCGTAGATCAAAGTCTGAAAGGGAATAAGTGGAACTCATTTAGCCTAAATGTTCGGTTTGCAATTTGACCATATTTTGGTAAATACCTGATTTCTTCTTCATTAAATCTTCGTGTGAACCTGATTCTACAATCTTGCCTTCTTCCATCACGATGATTAAATCGGCTGAACGAATAGTAGATAACCGGTGTGCGATGATCAAACTCGTTCGGTTTTTCATGAGTTCTTCTAGAGCTGATTGAACCCACTTTTCTGATTCTGAATCGAGGGCACTGGTGGCTTCGTCCAATAATAAGAACTTTGGATTTTTGAGAATAGCGCGGGCGATGGCGATGCGTTGTCTTTGGCCACCTGATAATTTTACACCGCGTTCACCTACCATGGTATCCCATTTCTCTGGGAAGGATTCGACGAATTCTTTGGCGTAGGCTAATTCGGCAGCTGATTCAATTTCTTCTTGAGTCGCGCCTGGTTTTCCGTAGGCAATATTTTCACGGATGGTTCCGCCAAATAATAGGACTTCTTGAGGTACCAATGCGACCATTTTACGCCATTCGGTGATATCAATATCCGAAATAGAACGATCACCCAAGGAAATGGAGCCTGAGGAAGGTTCGTAAAAACGCATCAACAATTGGGCAAGTGTCGATTTACCTGTTCCTGAGGTGCCTACGATGGCTACTTTTTGGCCAGGTTCGATAGTAAAGTTGATTCCTTTAATGATTTGAACCGATGGGCGTGAAGGGTAGGAGAACTCGAGGTCTTTAACTTTGATTTGACCGAACGTTACTGCAGAAGCGGAGGAATCACGCGTCAAATCAATCTCCGATGGATCACCTAAGATTTCTAGAATGCGATCAGAAGCGCCAATAGTCTTCTGTAATTGGGCATAAATGTCGCCTAAACCTCCTACAGAGCCTCCGATGAAGGCGGTATAGAAAATGAAGGTTAATAGATCTGCTAAGATTAAATCACCTTGGGCTACGAGAGCGGCACCGTACCAAACGACTCCTACGATTCCACCGAATAAAGCAAAGATCACAAAGCTCACAAAACCACCACGTAGCGTTGCAGCTTTCAAAGCTTCTCCTACTACTTTATTTAAGGAATTGGTGTAGCGATCTACCTCGTATTTTTCGTTGGTGAAGGCTTTGACTGCTTGAATTGAAGTCAATGTTTCTTCGACGATAATATTGGTGTTAGCGAGTTCATCTTGGGCTTTTTTGGAAATCTTCCTAATGAACTTACCGAAAACGATTGCTGAAATCACCAAGACCGGGAAGGTGGCTAACATGAACAAAGTCAGCTTCCAGGATATGTAGGTAATTAACGCCACGCCACCTACGAGGGTGAATACTTGGCGGAAGAATTCGGCTAAAGTGATTGATAATACGTCTTGTAATTGCGTGATATCCGACGTAATGCGGCTCATTAACTCACCTACGCGTCTTTTCTCGAAATGGAAAATGGGAAGGGTGATGATTTTAGCGTATAATGTTTGACGCACATCACGCATGGCTTTCTCTGAGACTTGCGCAAAGGTATAGATGCGGAAGAAGGAGAGAATGGCTTGAACGATCAGAACGGCGAAGAAAAACAACGTAACCTCGTTGATTTTGTAGGTCGATTTGCCCTCGATAACTTTGGTCATTTCACCGATTAACAGGGGAAAGCTCAGCGTTGTCAGGTTAGAAAGCAAGAGAAAGGCCATCCCGATAATGAAGGTCCACTTGTAGGGAACGACAAAACGGAAGATCTTGATGGCCTTAGAAAGACCTTGTTTGCTTACTTTAACGGCATCTTTTGGATCTACTCCTCCGCCTATATCACCGTGCTGTTTTTTTGCCATCTTATTTTTTATCTGCTTCGCCGCGGTAGCCAGAATCGAGGAATAATCGATTCGCCTCCGGGTCAGTCAATATCTTTGCTAATGTTATTTTAGGCTTTTGTTTCCAATAGGAATCCACAATTCGCCATCCTAACCAACGGCCAATGCCACCTGGACAAGCAGGACCTATTTCTGTTGTTTTAGGTCGATCATCGAGGTATTTTGCCTTCACCGTTTTGTCGGTACTGAATAACAATTTACGATCGATAAAATGTTCCCAAACTTCTTTTTGGAAGGCATTCGTCTCCGCAATTTCTTGTTGTGTATAGCCAAAAAGGAGGCTATCAGGGACAGAAGGTAAAATCGTTTTCGTAAAAACGTAGCCCTTTCCATACCAAATCATATCGCTTAATAAACTGACATCATTGTCTGTTTGTTTAATCAAGTAGGCAGAATACTGCAGGATGATTTGAGCTACCAGCGCTTGAGGCTCTAGCTTGCGCAGCTGGTATTCGTAGACATTAGGGGCTTTGTATAGGCCGCGCGTGCCCATAAAGTAGTCCAAACCGACAATGATCAGGGAGTCAGAAACGACTAAATTTTGGGCAGTATATTCTCCACCACCGATCCCACCAAATCCCGAGAATACGGTTCTGATTTTGGGTGTTTTGATGCCAGGAAATTCTTGTTGAATCTTAGTGAAAGCCTCTTTTAACTCTTTTTCTAGCACATCACCGCCGAAAAAACCAGCCTCTTGACTCTGATCATAGAACTTGCGTAAGTCCGGATTGGCATACAAACGGAATAAATCCTGCGCTAAATACGGGGCATTCGAAGGAGTCGCACCGAAATAACCAACGCTGATTTCGGGGTGCTTCGAGAGCAAAGTCGCCATTTCTGCCTCCGTTTTCGCGGATGCCATTTCTCGCTCTACACGCTGGAAGTCCCATTCGATGGTAATGGCCGTAGCCTCCTTTTCTGAAGAACAGGACCAAAGCAGCAAACTGAAAAGTACAGCGTAGAGAATTTTCATTATCCTAAACGAGCTAGCAATTCTTGTAAGGATTGAATCTTGGTTTCCGCGTCAGCTAGTTTCTGTTTTTCGCGCTCCACTAAATCTGGTTTCGCATTCGCCACAAATTTCTCGTTGGCTAATTTTGCCTCGACTGATTTTTTGAAACCTTGCAGATAGGCTAATTCTTTCTCTGACTCCGCTTTCACAACGGCTGGATCTTCGTCATTCGCTAATGGAACAAAGAATTGATCTGCCTTAACTACGAAGGTTTGGGCATCTGCCACCGCATCAGCCACAAAGTTGATAGACTCTAGGTTCGCTAGTTTCACTAAAATGGCCTCGACAGGGGCATATGCCGCTTGATTTTCCGCTTTAATGTGAAGTGCTAAAGCTAACTTAGGCGATAACTGTTTCGAATTACGGATCTCGCGAATCTTCGTTACTACTTCGAAAAGGACATCGAATTGAGCCACAAGCGCAGCATCAACAGGACCCGAAACTGGGAATTCCGCTTTGCAAATGGATTCTCCTTCTGCACGCTCATCGATTACTTGCCAGATTTCCTCCGTAATGAAAGGCATGTACGGGTGCATCAAACGCATTAATGAATCAAATAAACTCAATGCATCACGTAGCGTATCAGCATGAATTGGACTTTGGTACGCTGGCTTGATGATCTCCAGGTATTTACCACAGAAGTCATCCCAAACCAAATTATAGATGCTTAAAAGGGCATCGGAAATGCGGAATTTACTGAAGTCATCTTGAACATCGATGATGGTTTGGTTTAATTTCGATGTAAACCAAGCCGTTGCTAAGACATGTTCTGGTAAGGAGGCACCTGGAACGACTTCTAAACCGCGTAGCAGTCTGAAGGCATTCCAAATCTTGTTAGAGAAGTTACGTCCTTGTTCGCACAACTTGTCATCGAATAATAAGTCGTTTCCAGCTGGTGCGGAGAATAATAATCCAGAACGGACGCCATCTGCACCGAAACGCTCGATTAATTCCAAAGGATCAGGCGAGTTGCCTAATGATTTGGACATCTTACGACCTTGCTTATCGCGAACGATACCCGTTAAATACACATTCTTGAACGGCAATTCATCTCTCCACTCGTAACCCGCCATGATCATGCGCGCCACCCAGAAGAATAAAATATCGGGTCCAGTAACGAGATCGTTAGTCGGATAATAGTACTTAATCTCTTCGTTATCTGGGTTTTCGATACCATCAAAAACCGAAATAGGCCATAACCAAGACGAGAACCACGTATCCAATACGTCTGGATCTTGCGTCAAATCATCCTCCACTAAGGCATACAGTTGGTATTTGTCTCGAGCGATGCGAAGGGCCTCTTTTTTATCTTTCGCCACAATCACCGTGCCGTCTTCTAAATAGAAGGCTGGGATTTGTTGGCCCCACCACAATTGACGGGAAATACACCAATCGCGCACGTTTTCCATCCAAGAACGGTAGGTGTTCTTGAATTTCGCTGGATGCAATTGGATGTTATCATTCATGACATTGTCTAGCGCAGGTTTCGCCATCTCCTCCATTTTCATGAACCATTGTAAAGACAATTTTGGCTCGATCACCGCGCCCGTTCTTTCTGAAGTTCCCACGGTCGATTTGTATTCGTCTGTTTTGGTCAAATACCCTTCTTCCGTTAATTGCTTCACGATGCGCTTGCGAGCCTCGAAACGATCAACGCCCACGAATAATACCGCTTTCTCATTCAACGTACCATCGTCATTCAAGATGTCGATTACCGGTAACTTATGTTTTAAGCCCAATTCGTAGTCATTTAAATCGTGGGCAGGCGTTACTTTTAAGCAACCTGTTCCAAAATCCAAGGTCACATATTCATCCGGAATAATGCTGATTTCGCGATCGATTAAGGGGATGCGTACTTTCTTGCCATGCAAGTGAACGTAGCGTTCGTCCGCTGGATTCACACAAATCGCCGCATCCGCCATGATGGTTTCTGGACGTGTGGTTGCAATCGTTACCGATCCGCTGCCATCTACGAGGGGATATTGGATGTGGTATAATTTAGCCTGAACATCCTTGTAAATAACTTCTTCGTCGGATAAAGCGGTTTTTCCTTGCGGATCCCAGTTCACCATACGTACGCCACGGTAGATTAAACCATTGTTATATAAACGCACAAACGTATCGATAACCGCTTGATATAGAGATGGCTCCATCGTGAATCGCGTACGATCCCAATCACAGGAAGCCCCTAATTTCTTTAATTGATCGAGGATGATTCCGCCGTATTTATCCTTCCATTCGAAGGCATATTGTAGGAATTCTTCGCGGGTAATATCAGATTTCGCAATCCCTTTTTCCTTCAACATCGCCACGACTTTCGCCTCTGTCGCGATGGAAGCGTGGTCCGTTCCCGGTACCCAGCAGGCCTCTTTGCCCTCCATACGTGCCTTCCGAATCAAGACATCTTGAATCGTATTGTTCAGCATATGGCCCATATGTAGCACCCCAGTTACGTTAGGAGGAGGAATAACAATGGTGTATGCCTCTTTCTCTGGGTTCGGTTTCGAAGCAAAAAGCTTGTTTTCTAACCAGTAAGCATACCATTTTTGCTCAATTTCCTGCGGGGCGTAATTCTTATCTATCATATGTGTTCTATAAGCCTACAAAGATAATTGATTTAGGCCAAAGGTGAGGGTGGTTTTTAAAACAATTCGCCGTAATTTTGGTTGAAATAGCGTTATGATAGTAGTCGGAATTTTACTTTGGTTAGGGACTTTTCTAGGAATGGAAGGCGTGGCGTGGTTCACTCATAAATACATCATGCATGGTATTATGTGGAATTGGCATGAATCCCACCACGTACATCACAAAGATGTGCTAGAGAAGAATGACCTATTCTCTGTGGTTTTTGGGATTTCTTCTACTTTAACCATCATCGTGGGAGCTGAAATTCCGGAGTATTGGCCGCTTTTTTGGATTGGATTAGGTATCGCGACCTATGGTCTTTTCTATTTTATTTTCCACGATATCATCGTACACCGCCGAATCAAGATTAAATACAAGGCGGGATCTGCCTACATGAAGCGCATCATGAAAGCGCATTACGTGCATCACGAGGTGCATACAAAAAAAGGCGCAGAGGCTTTTGGCTTCCTCTACGCCCCTAAAAAATACCAATAGTTTATTTCACGAAACCGACTCCTACCGTTGAATTCGAGAATTCATCGATTAGGATAAAGGCTCCATTGGCTGGATTTGCCGCATATTGATCGGCAGCAATCGGTTGTGCCGTGCGCAAGGCAATGGTACCAATCTCGTTAAGTTGCAAGCTCGAGACACCTTCTGTAGCTGTTTGAGTAGCTACGTCTAGGCGTTCTGTGATTTGTGAAATTTTCGCCTTCGTGGTATTAATTCCGTGTTGCAATAAATACGTTTTACCTGGAGTTAATGCCGTGTGATCTAACCAACAAACTTGGGCTGAAAAATCCTTTAATTGTGGTGCATGATCTTCCGAAGCTAATACAAGCGTATTTCCACGCGAAATATCGATGTCTGTCGTTAGGGTGATCGTTACCGAATCTCCGGCGATGGCCTGATCTAATTTAGAATCAAATTTCTCAATCGTCGCGATCGTACTCTCTTGTCCCGTAGGTAGCACGCGAATGCTGTCACCCACTTTAAAGGTACCTGAGCTAATTTTACCCGCATAACCACGGTAGTCGTGGTAGGCTTCGGTCATCGGTCTCACGACAAATTGAACCGGGAAACGAGCAAACGCCTGCGCCAGGGTAGAGGCATATTCGAAGGCTTCTAATTCTCCTAGGAGAGTATTGCCGCTAAACCAAGGCATTTCGCTAGCCTTTTGGGTGATGTTTTGGCCGTATAAAGAAGAAATAGGCAAGAAGCTGATTTCCTGTCCTTCGAAAGTCGTTTGAGCGACTAATTCGGATAGACTTTCTTTGATGGCATTAAATGTTGATTCTTGGTATAGTACCAGGTCCATCTTGTTCACGCAGATGATCACTTTCGGGATGCGTAGCATCGCGGCGATCGACAAGTGTCGTGCCGTTTGTTCAACCACCCCTTGGCGGGCATCCACTAGAATTAAGGAAACCTTCGCGTTCGAGGCACCCGTCACCATGTTACGTGTGTATTCCACGTGACCCGGTGTATCCGCAATGATGTACTTGCGGGTAGGTGTGGAGAAATAAATGTGCGCCACATCGATGGTGATTCCTTGCTCGCGCTCGGCGATCAAGCCATCGGTTAAAAGGGATAGGTCTAAAAAGTCTAGTCCCTTGCGTTTAGAGGCACTTTCAAGGGCCTCTATTTTATCTTTCGTAATCGAATTAGTCTCGTATAACAGGCGACCGATTAAGGTACTTTTTCCATCATCAACGGAACCTGCGGTAGCTATGCGTAAAATATCCATGTGTTCTTGTCTCTGATTGAATTAAAAATAACCTTGTTGCTTTCTCTTTTCCATGGCGGCCTCTGAACGTTTGTCGTCGATACGCGCCCCTCTTTCGGATATTTCAGCAGAAAGAATCTCTTCAATGATCACATCGATATCGGTAGCATCCGAAGAAACCGCCGCTGTACACGTCATATCGCCCACCGTTCTAAAGCGAACCGTAGCCTCAAATGGAATCTCATCTGCTTCCTTGTTCAGGTATTCAGAATCTGCCCAAAGCATTCCATCCCGCTCAATCACCTGGCGTTTGTGTGAATAATAGATGCTTGGGATCTCCATCTTTTCTTCTTTGATGTAGTTCCAAACATCCAGTTCCGTCCAGTTCGAGATCGGGAAAACACGTACGTTTTCACCTACCGCGATGCGGCCGTTTAGCATATCAAATAATTCAGGTCTTTGGCGTTTCGCATCCCACTGCCCAAAATCATCGCGCACCGAGAAAATCCGCTCCTTCGCTCTCGCCTTCTCCTCATCGCGTCTCGCCCCACCGATACAGGCATCGAATTTGAATTCCTCGATGGTATCTAATAAGGTAACCGTTTGCAAAACATTGCGTGAGGCATATTTACCAGACTCCTCTTTCGCTTTTCCTTGGTTGATGGAATCCTGCACATAGCGCACGATTAATTCCGCTCCCGTTTCTTTCGCTAACCAATCTCTAAACTCAATCGTTTCTGGGAAATTATGTCCCGTGTCGATGTGCACTAAAGGGAAGGGGATTTTACCTGGGAAGAAAGCCTTTTGGGCTAAACGAACTAAGGTAATCGAATCCTTTCCTCCTGAGAAAAGTAGGGCTGGGCGCTCAAATTGCGCCGCTACTTCGCGAAGAATGTAAATGGATTCATCCTCTAGTTGGCGAGGAAAATGGCCAATTTTGTCTTGTATTGTCTGCATATATTAGGCGTGTAAACCACATTCTTTTTGTGAATTCTCCCACCACCAACGACCCGCACGCGGATGTTCACCCTCCGAAATCGCCCGTGTACACGGCGCGCATCCGATGGAAATGAACCCTTTTTTGTGCAAGGGGTTTTGGGGAATCTTGTGATCCTTTAAGTATTTTTCTAAGGTGTTATAATCCCAATCAATCAGCGGATTGATCTTAAATAATTGGCGGCTTTCATCCCATTCTAGGATAGGCATGTCCGCTCTGTTTTCTGATTGTTCAGCGCGTAATCCGGTGATCCAAACCTTGGCATCCTTTAAAGCGCGCGATAATGGTTCCATTTTTCGAACAAAACAGCACTCTTTTCGGTTCTCTACAGAAGTATAGAAAGAGTTGAACCCTTTTTCTGCCACCAGTTTTTCGACTGCAGGCGTGGAAGGAAAGAAGGTTTGAATGGAGATACCGTATTTTTTTATGGTTAAATCCATCAACTCATACGACTCTTGAAATTGACGTCCGGTATCGAGGGTAAAGATTTCGATGTTCGATTTTGTGCTTGCTATGGCCTGCGTTATCGCTTGATCTTCTTGCCCAAATGAGCTAGAAAAGACGATTTTTTCTCCCGCGAAATACTCAGCAATGTACTGAATGCGTTCCGGGAGGTTTCTAGAAAGGAGCTCTTTTTCGAGGTTTGCGGGTACCATAAAGCGATATTTACACAAAGGTACATATTGTCTATTGAATAACTATAGTAATAAATAAAAAAAATAATTCTTAAATTAAGGGCATCATGCGCATAGGATCAGAGATTTTATTGGATAGGCCTTTCAGTGATGAGGAGGAGAATCTGTTAGATGTTCGAAATCTAAAACATCTTGTGCGTCATGGGGAAGGTTTGCGGTTAGAATTTAAAATGAAGGTGAAATATCCGGAGAAGATCGTAAAAGAATTAGTGGCCTTCGCGAATACGGATGGAGGTCATCTGTTCATAGGGGTGAGTGATGCAGGAGTAATCGAAGGAGTGAAATTCGCCGAAGAAGAGCAATTCTTGTTAGAGCGGGCTATTGAGAAGTATTGTTTCCCCGCCTTCACCTACCGAGCTTATCGAATTCGATTAGATAATGGACGTGATGTTTTGGTCTATCAGGTATATGAAAGTATAGATAAACCTCATTTTGTCCAACTCGAAACGGATCCCCATCCGATTTGCTATGTGCGCGTGAAAGATCGTACTATTCAGGCTAGCAAGGAGATGAAGCAAATTCTAAGGAGACAGAATGAAGAGGGGATTAGTTTCTCCTACGGTGACATTGAACGCTTTTTATTAGATTACGTGCGGGAGAAAGGTAAAATTACCTTGTCAGAATTAGCGCAAGAGGCCAAAATTCCTACCTGGCTGGCTTCCAGAAAATTAGTACTTTTAGTATTAACCAGAGTGCTTATAATCGAGCCAGGAGAATCAGTTGACATCTACGTCTTAAATTAATTTCACAGGAAGTTCATTATCAGGAAATTAAATCTATATTTGCATCCGTTTCTTGAAATATTTCAAGAAAACGCATATAAATAGTACAATTTTGTGCATTTTTTGCACTTATTTAGTAAGAAAAACAAAGCCGTTTGATAAGACTTTTACTCCCTAGAGATTAATAATGGAACACAAACACAGAAGTAAAGCCACCGCCGCAGGTTTGTTGGTGGCAATGGGGATTATTTATGGAGATATTGGAACCTCTCCATTGTACGTAATGCAATCAATCATCGGGGACAATCCGATCAATTCACTTACCGTTTTAGGGGGTCTTTCTTGTATTTTTTGGACATTGACTTTACAGACGACGTTAAAATATGTGATTTTAATTTTACGAGCAGACAATAAGGGTGAAGGCGGGATCTTTGCCCTTTTTGCCTTAGTAAGGCGTCATGCGAAGTGGCTCACCTTTCCTGCCATCATCGGTGGTGCGACCCTCTTAGCCGATGGAATTATTACGCCACCCATCTCGGTTTCTTCTGCCATTGAGGGATTAAAGATGCTTCATCACAAGGATGGAACGCCATTTGTGACGGATACGGTGCCTATTGTGATTGTTATCTTGACGGTACTTTTTGTCTTCCAAATCTTTGGAACGAAGGTGGTAGGAAAGCTTTTTGGCCCTATCATGTTATTATGGTTCTCCATGTTAGGGGTTACAGGTCTACTTTGGATTGGCCAAGATTGGTCTATTTTTAGAGCACTTTCTCCCATGTATGCTTGGGAATTGTTGACGACACATCAAGCTGGGACCGCTGGATTCTGGACTTTGGGCGCTGTGTTTTTATGTACGACGGGGGCTGAGGCCTTGTATTCAGACCTAGGTCACTGCGGAAGAGAGAATATTCGCATCAGCTGGATCTTTGTGAAGATTGCGTTGATTTTACAGTATTTCGGGCAAGGGGCTTGGTTATTAGCTCATGAAGGGGCTTTATTAGGTGTTCGCAAACCGATTTTTGAATTGTTACCGCGTGAATTCTTGTTCACAGGGATTTTGATTGCGACGGCCGCAGCGGTTATTGCATCACAGGCCTTGATTTCAGGTTCCTTCACCTTGATTTCGGAAGCGATTCGATTGAACTTTTGGCCGCGCGTTCGCTTGGTTTATCCATCGGATCAAAAAGGTCAATTATATGTTCCTTCCATTAACATCATGTTGTGGTTAGGCTGCGTGGGTGTTGTATTATGGTTCAAAGAATCAGCTAATATGGAAGCCGCGTATGGTCTGGCGATCACACTAACCATGTTGATGACAACCTCCTTAATGGCTTATTATTTGCATATTAAGAAGATCGATATGTGGTGGATTCTCTTGTTCTTAGCGGTGTATATCACGCTAGAAGGATCCTTCTTAGTAGCGAACTTACAGAAGTTCTGGCATGGTGGTTATGTTTCCTTATTTATCGCAGGGGTCATTATTTTGATCATGTGGGTATGGTTCAGAGCGACTCGCATTAAGAAGAAATTAACCGAGTACGAGAAGTTATCGGATTATATCGAGCCTTTAAAAGAGTTGAGTAAGGACGAAACGATTCCGAAGTATGCGACGCACTTAGTCTTCATGTCCAATGCAGGTCGTGTATCTGATATCGAATCGAAGATTATTTATTCCATTTTCCAAAGACGTCCCAAGCGCGCTGATATCTATTGGTTTGTACACGTGGATACATTGGATGATCCATATGCAATGGAATACAAGGTGACGGTAATCGAACCGGATGATATCATCAAGGTGAACTTTAAATTAGGTTTTAAAGTGGAGCAACGGATTAACTTGTACTTCCGTAAGGTAGTAGAGGAAATGGTGGCCCGTGGTGAGGTGGATATTACGTCTCGTTATAAGTCATTGAACGAGCAAAATGTAATCGGTGATTTCCGTTTTGTCGTATTGGAGAAATTCTTGTCGTATGATAACGAACTTCCTTTATTAGATCGTATGGTCATGAAGGCCTATTTCTTCGTGAAGCAGTTTACGCATTCGGAGGACAAGTATTTTGGCCTAGATTCTGATGCCGTTAAATTAGAAAAAGTGCCTATGATCATTAAGCCGATCACGAAATGTAATTTGAAACGTATCGAATAGTATGAGCACGATATTTACCAAAATTGTCAACAAAGAATTCCCTTGTCATCTCATCAAAGAAGACGATCGCTTTCTAGCCTTTTTAGATGTGATGCCCTTAGTGGAGGGTCACGTATTAGTGATTCCTAAACAAGAGGTGGATTATATCTTTGATCTGGAGCCGGAATTACTGGGCGATTTAATGAAGTTTGCACAGACGATTGCGCCGGCTATAAAGAAGGCGATTCCGTGCAAACGTGTGGGAGTGGCGGTGATTGGTTTAGAGGTGCCGCATGCACACGTGCATTTGGTACCGATGAATCGGATGTTGGATATTAATTTCTCGCAGGAGAAGATGAAGCCGTCGGCGGAATCTTTGGCAAAAACAGCCGAATTAATTCGCTCTTTCTTACTTTAAAAAGCCCTTCAGCTTATTCATCTCTAACATCGGATTCGCTTTTTCGTACACGATGTTATAAACCGCCTCGATAATAGGTAACTTGATGTTATGCTGACGCGAGATGCTGTAGATACTTCGTACGGCATAATATCCCTCTGCGATCATGTTCATCTCAATCTGAGCAGATTTCACGGAATACCCACGACCGATCATATTTCCAAAGGTTCTATTTCTAGAAAACTGCGAGTAGGCCGTCACGAGTAAATCCCCTAAGTAACCAGAGCTATTCAAATCACGGTTTTTCTCCGGATATACGACATCCAAGAAGATCTTGATTTCTTGCATCGCATTACTCACGAGTACGGCCTGGAAGTTATCTCCAAAACCCAATCCCCGCGTAATACCGCAAGCCATCGCAATAATGTTCTTGATAACGGCACAATATTCCACTCCATACAAATCTTGGATGGCATGCGCCTGCAAAAAGCGGCTATTCAATAGGTTCGAGAAGGATTGTGCTAAGCTCAAATCCGGTGAAGCAATCGTTAAATACGACTGTTTCTCTAGGGCCACCTCTTCCGCGTGGCAAGGGCCAGCGATGACACAGGTTTGGCCTAAAGGCAAATTAAAAGCACGCTCCATCCAATCCGTTACCAACAGATTTTCGTCTGGAATCATACCCTTGATGGCAGAAACCACTTTTTTGCCCTCGAAATGTTTCTTATTTAAGTCTTTTAACGTACTTGGAATGAAAGCGGCAGGAACCGCTAGAATGATGTATTCCGCACCAGCAAGGGCATCTACCATCTTGCTGTAGGTCTTCACCTTTCGTGGATTGATGGCTACATCCGTTAAATAGCTGGGATTGTGATTGTATTTACGGATGAATTCCACGTCCGACTTTCGGCGGATCCACCACTTAATTTTCACATTATTCTCCGAAAGGATTTTCACTAAAGCCGTAGCCCAGCTTCCTCCACCTAAGACCGCCACCTGGGTAGGGATCTTTTTCTTTAACTCAGCTAATTCACTCATGCAGTAAAATTACGCTTATTTGATAAATATCCCGGATTTTTTGTCAAATTTGTACCCACAGCCCTTGTTAGCTGAAATCTAAACCTATGAAAAAAATCACTTTATTCCTGCTCGCAGGACTATCTTTCTGTGCGCTTGCACAGAAATCACAACCCCTTCCTGAACACCCTAGGCCAGACCTTGAAAGGGTACAATGGCTAAATTTGAATGGTTATTGGGATTTTACTTTTGATTCAACTCGAACGGTTCCATCCCGCTTCGCGAAGAAAATCCTCGTTCCTTTTCCCTGGGGATCATCGCTGTCTGAGGTAAAAGATGAGGCGGATGTCGCATGGTACCACAAGGAAATTAAAATCCCTGCCACTTGGACTGGGAAGCGTATTTTTCTGAATATTGGGGCCTCGGATTGGGAAACGTCGATCTTTTTAGATGGGGTTAAAATTGGAAACCACCAAGGTGGATACACGCCTTTTGATGCGGAATTAGCCGGTGTAAAACCGGGTTCAACCCACCATATCGCGATCAGAGCGGATGACAAACGTCGGATGTTTACGCTGTATGGAAAGCAAGGTTACGGTAATGCGCGGGGGATTTGGCAGACGGTTTATTTAGAGGCGAGAGGCGCTAATTTCATCGATCATTATGCTGTTAATCCGGATATCGATGCGAAAAAAGCGCAAGTGAAGGTCTATTTAGGGGCAACTGTTTCAAAGGAACAAGTTGTTCAAGTGAAGCTTTCCAATGGCCAATCTGCTGTGGTAAAAGTCGCGGTTGGGAAACAAGAAGGAAGTGTAAAAATTGCGTTGAATACGATGCATCTTTGGTCTTTAGAGGATCCTTATTTATATGGGTTGACGATGACCTCGGGGAATGATGTGGTGAAGGGGTATTTTGGGATGCGTAAGATCTCTGTGGTGAATTTACCAGGCTCGAAGATTCCGTATATCGGATTGAATAATAAGCCTATTTATGTGCAATTAGCCCTAGATCAAAGTTACCATCCAACGGGTTTTTATACCTTCCCGTCTGATCAATTCATGAAGGACGAGATTGTGCGTTCTAAACGGATTGGTTTGAATGGCATTCGAACGCACATCAAGGTGGATGTGCCGCGCAAGCTATATTGGGCGGATAAATTAGGGCTTTTGGTGATGTCTGACTTGCCTAATTCCTGGGGCGATCCGGAAGCGGATATGCAAAAAGAGTCAGAATATACGTTGCATGAGTTGATCAAGCGCGACTACAATCACCCAGCCATTTTCTCTTGGATTACCTTTAATGAAACCTGGGGTTTGTTTACCCACAAAGATAAAAAATCCATCTATACACCGGAAACACAGAAGTGGGTGGCGTCGGTGTATCATTTGGCCAAAAAACTTGACCCCACTCGCCTCGTCGAAGACAATTCCGTTTGCTGCGGTAGAGGTCACACTGAAACGGATATCAACTCCTGGCATGCCTACCAAGCAGGGTATGAATGGGATAAATTGCTCGATGAACATTCCGCTAAAACCTATCCAGGCAGTTCGTGGAATTTTGAGAATGGATATCAGCAAGGGGCGCAGCCGATGATTAACTCGGAGTTTGGAAACGTATGGGGTTACCAAGGAAGTACGGGTGATGTGGATTATACTTTCGATTACCACAAGGCGATGAACTCTTTCCGAAATCATCCGAAGATGGCGGGTTGGTTATATACCGAGCATCACGATGTGATTAACGAGTGGAATGGGTATTATAAATTCGATCGAACAGAAAAAGAAACAGGTTTAAACGCCATTGTTCCTGGTATGTCGCTGCTTGATTTACATAGTCCTTTCTATCTTTCGACTGGTCAGGAAATCACCTTTGCAGGTAAATCCGGCCAAAAAATCAAGATTCCATTACACCTTTCCTCCCTAACCGATAAGTCCGGTTCCTTGACCTTAAAGATGACCTTATCTGGAATCAATGCAGCAGGGGAGAAGCAAAACCATTGGACCAAATCTGCTAAGTTAAACTATTCAGCATGGGACGTAAAAGCGCTCGACTCAGTGCAAGTGATACTTCCGGCTGATAAATCGATTAACACGTTAGCTTTCGAACTAAGTGATGCTGCTGGGAAAGTCGTGCATCGCAACTTTGTGCATCTCATCGTGGAAGAAGGAAACTCACAGCCATCAAAAGGGCAATTGATTTCGGTTCCTGTGGAGAAATATAGCTTAACAAGCTGGCCTAAAAAACAGTGGACAGGTGTTTTAGGACATAAATTAAACGGCGCAGGTGCTGGTTATTTTGAATATGAAATCCCTTTCCCTACTTCTGGAACGGCAGACATCAAGCAAGTTCGTTTTCTAGTGGAGGCTTCGGCTAAACCTATTTTAGGTAAGGACCGCGATGATGCAGGTAAAATGGACGGCGATTACATGTTAGGGAAGGGAACGTTCGACCCGGGCGTTAACCCGAATGCCTATCCACAAACTGATCGCTACATGTCACCAGCTAAATTCAAAGTGAGTGCGAATGGAGTTTTAGCGAAAGAAACGGTTCTGGCAGACGACCCAGCGGATCACCAAGGGATTTTGTCGTGGCACTACCAAGCGCGCAATAATAAATTAGATGAGGCGGGAACCTACGGTTATTTAGTACAAGGAGTAATTCCTGCGTCTGCTTGGCAGCAAGCAGCCAAAACAGGAAAATTAGTCTTGCGATTCGAGTCTACAGAAGGCGGATTATCTCTTTATGGAGATCATTCTGGTCGGTATGTGATCGATCCGAGTATTATTATTGAGAGATAAAAAAACGCCAACCTGAACTAAGTGGATGTTAGTCCATATTAGTTCAGTTTCCAGCGTTTCACATTAATCAATTCCGGTTTTTTATCGCCCGTTTGCTTGAATTTAGCATTGGAAATTTGAATATCCGTTGCTTCTATCACGCGGTAGGTTTGCTTCGCCTCAATATCTAGGTTAGATAGATTAATGTGGTGAATCGGCATTTCTGGAAGTCCACGAACTAATAATCCGGTTTCTGCGCCTTTCGCAACCACGCGGTCTACGTAGATATTCTTGAATTGAGGCGTTCCGGCATCGACAGGCTTGCTTTCGATTTTAGGAGTTTCATCACCATTTCCGAATGTCGCTACGGGATCTTTTCCTTGGTAGTACATATCAAACAAGATGGCCTCGCCGGAAATGTTCTTCATGCTGATATCTTGGATGTAGACATTCTCTACCACACCACCGCGACCGCGGGCTGTTTTGAAACGTAAACCTACGTCAGTTCCTAAGAATTGGCAGTTCGACACGAATAAGTCGTTCACCCCACCTGACATTTCACTTCCGACTACGACACCGCCATGGCCATGGAATACGACACAATTATCGATGGTGATGTGCGCACTTGGGCGGCCTCTTTTTCGCCCCTCCGCATCTTTACCTGATTTTAAACAGATTCCGTCATCACCCACATCGAAGCGGGAGTTGCGAACGGATACATATTCACAAGACTCGATGTCGATCCCATCGCCGTTTTGTGCAAACCACGGGTTTTTAACCGTGATGTTTTCCACGGTTAGGTGCTTGCAAAGTAGAGGGTGAACGTTCCAAGCTGGAGAATTTTGGAAGGTAACGCCTTCTACTAATATTTGCTCACATTCGCGAAGCGAGATCATGTTAGGACGAAGGAATTCTTTGATTTCCTCGGCTTTAGCCTCTGTAAAACCTGCTGCAATCACACCCGGTTGATCTAGTTTCGAACCTTTTAACGCGCGTTCCGTCGGATACCAGGTATCTTTCTTCTCATCCAACACGCCACCCGAACGAACTAATTTGTCCCACTCGCCTGGCGTCAATTTTCCTTTCTTCACCGGTCTCCAAGCCTCCCCATTTCCATCGATGATTCCTGCACCCGTAATCGCAATGTTACGCTCGCCGATAGCCGTTATAGGTGATTGAGCTCTAATCGCATCGACACCCTCCCAGTTTGTACGAACTAAGGGATATTGTGCCGCATCTGCACTGAATTGCAAGACCGCACCAGCGTCTAAATGAAAGTTAATATTCGAGCGCAAGGTGATTGCACCTGTCACCCAAAAGCCAGCTGGCACACGTACAACGCCACCACCTTGTTTGGCTGCGATGTCGATGGCCTGTTGAATCGCCACCGTATTTAAGGCACTTGCAGATGAAACGGCACCATAGGAAACGATATTAAAGGTGTCCTTTTTGAAGGCCGTCTCTGCCACATTAGGTAATTCAAAAGCATATTTCTGAGAGAAGCTAGACTTCTTTAAGAAGCTGCGCAGGTGTTCATTCGAAGCTAAAATAGCTTCAGCAACAATCGATGCCACCTTTCTCGCCCCAAAAGGAGAGAAGTGTGTATCATCTGCTACCCCTTTACTGAACTTCTTGAAAATCCCGGCAGGGTAATGTAGGAACATTTTTTTAGCTCCCTCAGGCCCTTCGGCGCTGATGTATTTTTTGCTTTCTTTTTCTACGTCGATTAAAAGTACTTTTTCAGCGGCGGCTACCTCTCTCACCACGCTTGGATAATCCGCGTGTTGATCGACAAATACACCTGTGGAATCAAATTTTCTACGTTGTGTAGGAGTTAATAAGATAGGAATCCCGCCTTTTGAGCGTGTTTCACGTACATAACGAATCAGGTTCTCGCGGAAGTCGGTTTGCGCAGGAGCGTAACGACTCGTGTCTGAGACTTTGGCATCATTATGGCCAAACTGAATCAACACATAATCCCCCTTTTTGATCTGATTAAATACCTTCGCCCAACGGCCTTCTCTACGGAAGCTCTTCGTACTACGGCCATTATAGGCATGGTTTTGAACCTCCACTGCTTCATTAAATAGCTGAGAAAAAGGCATCCCCCAACCCGTCTCTGGAAAATCTGCCGAAACCTTGTCTGCCATCGTCGAATCCCCGATCAGGAATACGCGCATGGGCTCGGTCGCAGTGAAACTAAAAAAGAAAAGGCACAGAATTGCAAGGTATTTCATAAGGATGTATTTTGCTCTAAAAGCAATAAATACCCCATTTTTACCCTAAAAATTAGCGATTAATTGCGACGCTACTCAAAATTGATTGGATGATCTGTAAAGTCGTGATGTTATCCGCTTCTGCCACATAGTTCAAAATGATGCGGTGATTCAAAATATCCGGGGCCATTTCCTTGATGTCTTCCGGTAGCACATAATCACGTCCCTCTAAGTAAGCCATCACTTTCGCAGCTAAATTCAACTGAATACTCGCACGCGGCGATGCACCGAATTGAATATAACTAGCCTCTTGCGTCAAGCCATACTCTTCCGGATTTCTCGTCGCAAAAACAAGTTCGATGATATATCTCTCCAAAGTCTCCGAAATCGTAATCTCATTGATTTCCTTACGGATTTTAGCAATATCTTCTGCGTTCAAAACGGTTTTAGGCTCGTAATTGAAGTCCATGTTGGACTTTTGGCGCATCACGGCTAATTCTTGATCTTTATCTAAGTAATTCAAGAAAACCTTCAACATGAAACGATCCACCTGCGCCTCTGGAAGCGGGAAAGTACCCTCTTGCTCCACCGGGTTTTGAGTCGCTAATACTAAGAAGGGCTTATCTAATGGATAGGTCGTATCCCCGATCGTCACTTGCTTCTCTGCCATCGCCTCTAACAGGGCAGATTGCACTTTAGCTGGGGCACGGTTAATCTCATCAGCGAGGATAATCTGAGCGAAAATAGGCCCTTTTTTTACTTCAAATTCCGATTTCTTCGGATTATAAATCATCGTTCCCACTAAGTCCGCTGGTAACAAATCCGGCGTGAACTGAATGCGGTGAAAATGCAAGTCGAGAATTTTAGCTAAGGTATTAATGGTCAAAGTCTTAGCTAACCCAGGCACCCCTTCTAATAGGACGTGTCCGCCGGTAAAAAGTCCGACTAATAGGCGGTTAATCAGGCGCTCTTGGCCTATCACCACCTTACCCATTTCGTCAATGACTGCCTGAATTTTCTCTCTTGATGTCATATTACTGTAATTTCTTGTAACGAATACGCTTCGGAGTTGTGTCCCCTAAACGTTTCTTACGTGATTCTTCGTATTCTGAATAATTACCTTCAAACCAAACTACCTGCGAATCGCCTTCAAACGCTAAAATGTGCGTCGCGATGCGGTCTAAGAACCAACGGTCGTGGGAGATGACTACCGCACAACCAGCAAAGTTTTCTAAACCTTCTTCTAGGGCACGAAGCGTGTTCACATCCAAATCATTCGTAGGCTCATCGAGTAATAAAACATTCGCACCTTCCTTCAACATCATCGCTAAGTGAACGCGGTTACGCTCTCCACCCGAAAGCATGCCAATCTTTTTCTCTTGATCCGCTCCGTTAAAGTTGAATTTACTCACATAGGCACGTGCATTCGCCTGCTTTCCGCCTAACATCACCCAATCATTGCCGTCAGAAACCGTTTCGAAAACAGATTTCTCGGATTTTAATTGATTATGCTCTTGATCCACGTATGCCAGTTTCACCGTTTCACCTACTTCAAAAGTTCCCGCATCTGGCTGAATCTTTCCTGTAATCAGATTGAATAAAGTGGTTTTACCGGCACCGTTTGGCCCAATAATACCGACGATTCCTGCAGGCGGAAGCGAGAAGCTGAGGTTTTCATACAATAATTTATCGCCAAAGGATTTCGACACCCCTTGTACTTCGATCACCTTATTACCTAAACGAGGACCCGCTGGAATGAATAATTCCAACTTGTCTTCCTTCTGTTTGTTCTCTTCTGAAAGGAGTTTTTCGTACGCGCCAATACGGGCTTTAGACTTCGCTTGACGTGCTTTTGGCGCCATACGCACCCATTCTAATTCGCGTTGCAAGGTCTTCTGACGGCGTGATTCCGTCTTCTCCTCTTGCGCTAAACGATTTTGCTTTTGCTCTAACCAAGACGAATAATTTCCTTTCCAAGGAATACCCTCGCCGCGGTCTAATTCTAAAATCCAACCTGCTACGTTATCCAGGAAGTATCTATCGTGGGTTACGGCGATTACGGTACCTTTGTATTGACGTAAATGCTGCTCTAACCAGTCCACGGATTCCGCATCTAAGTGGTTAGTCGGCTCATCTAAAAGTAAGACATCCGGTTCTTGTAATAACAAGCGACAAAGCGCCACACGGCGTTTTTCACCCCCTGAAAGTGTGCTCACTAGGGCATCAGATGGAGGACAACGCAAGGCATCCATCGCCTTTTCTAAACGCGTATCTAATTCCCAAGCATTGAAGTGGTCTAATTTCTCTTGCACTTCGCCTTGACGCGCTAATAATTTATCAAAATCAGCATCTGGATCAGCAAAAGCTTCGTTGATTTCATCGAACTCTTTTAACAGGTTCTTGATTTCTACAACGGCTTCCTCTACGACTTCGATGACCGTTTTATTGGGATCTAATTGTGGTTCTTGCTCTAATAAACCTACTGTATATCCTGGTGAAAAAACGACATCTCCCGTATAGGATTTGTCGATTCCTGCGATGATGCGCAACAAGGTGGACTTACCAGATCCATTTAGACCTAATACCCCAATTTTCGCCCCGTAGAAAAATGATAGGTAAATATTTTTTATAATGGTCTTTTGAGGAGGAATGACTTTCGACACACGCTCCATCGAAAAGATGATAGTTTCGTTACTCATGAAATTTTATTTTGTACAACCCACAAATATCGCAATTTTTTAAATAAATTAGAGGTGAAATAAGAATTACGATTAACATTTGAGCCAAAGCACCTGCTTGAAGCTCTTTCTTTAAAACATATGAGCCAGCCCACATCAAACAAATTTGGATTTTGCCGCGACGGCAAAGTTTTCATCAACGCCTATTTAAACTTCCCAGAGCGCGAAATTGGTTACGTGCGAAATTCAGAAGAGGAAGCATTAGCCTATTTTGTGAAACGTTTTGACCTCGCCTTGAGTAAGGTAAAAGGTCTATCTGCTGAGATAGAAGCCGCACAAAACAAAGGTTCGTTTTTAACCAAAGTCCTACAAATGAAAACCTACCTCATCGAATTCGATGGCTTAGGTGATTTCGAACCTTTATTAGCGGAGCTAGATAAGCATGAGGTTTATTTGAAGGAATTAATTCAGGCAAATCAGGTTAAAAATTTAGAAATCAAGCGCGCCTTGATTCAGGATGCGAAGGAAATCTCTGCGGAGGAGGACGTAGTGGAAGCGACGGACAAATTAATGGAGGTCAAGATGAAGTGGGTGAAAACGGGGCCGGTGGACAAGCAATTCCAAGACCAATTAACAGCAGAATTTCAAGAGGTATTAGATGCCTTTTTCTTGAAACGCCGCACCTATTTTGAAGAGAAAAACCGTCAGATAGATGAAAAAATCCTGATTTTACAGGAATATATTGATCAAGTTCACCAATTGCGTAAGGCAGAAGACATCGATGATTCAGTGGTGAAAGTGAAGGAGATTCAGAAAGAGTGGAAGAATGTAGTAGGTTTGCCGCCTAAGAAGCAGTCGATGCTTTGGAAGAACTTCAAGAAGGCGAATGACATGTTCTTTGAGAAGTATAATCGGATTAAAGGCATTGATTACAAGCCAAGAGTTGATCCGCGTGTTTTGGAATTAACCTCCATGGCAGGGGATTTAGAACTTCGTTTAAAAGATCAGGTGAATATCGTAGCCACGGCAGAATTAGCGAAAGCGAACTTAGTGAAGTGGAAAGAGATTTCAGCGCAAGTGAAAAATATGGATCGTTCGTTAGCAGAACGTTTCCGTACTATTTGCGATAAGATTTTTGAAATGAATTATTTGCTTCGCGTGATTTCGTATCGCCATGCAAATTTGAATGAAAAGCCGCGTATCGAGCAGTTGAAAATCATGATCAACCAAATGGATTACATGGCGAAGAAGGAGAAAGGCGAATTAGAAGCTTTTATTGCAGAAGCGGAAGCTACGCGCATGATGGAGGACAAGGTAACGACGAGTAAAATCAATACCCAGAAACGTAAAATCTCCATGAAGGAGATTTTATTAAATGGATTTAAAGAAGAGTTAGATCAATTATTGAATTCGTAATCCGAGTTCAGTCGCTAAGCCAGGAAAATCGAGACCATCGAAGGTGCCAGAAGACATCATCAATAGGTTTTGGTTTTCCTGATTTTGTTTTAGCAGGTATTCCTTCAATTCAGCTTGCTCTCTCAATACCATTAAGTTCGGGTGATTGAAATAGGTTTGAACCGTTTCGGCTTCGATTTTGTCCATTCGCTTGATGGCCCGAGCATGTTCACTCAAATAGATAACCGCCACATCCGCATCCGCTAATGTACCCTTGTATTCAGGTAAAAATGCGGGATTCAAACTACTGAACGTATGTAATTCCAAAGCTGCCACTAATTTTCGCTGCGGGAATTGGGCTTTTAAGGCCTGTGTGGTCGCTTTTACTTTCGATGGTGCGTGCGCAAAATCCTTGTAAAGTAATTGAGTTTCAGATTCGCCTACCCATTCTAATCGTTTAGCTGCTCCTTTGAAGGATTGAATCGCCGTATAGAATTCCGTTTCGCTCACACCTAGTTGAGTGCAGATGTACAAGGCGCCTTGCAGATTTTTTAAGGTATGTTCGCCAAAAACCTGTAAGCCATATTCCTTCCCATCATTTCCTTTTAAGAAAGTTTGGCCGTTGCGAATCACTGAATCATGGGCCTTGTAACCTTCCGAGTGACAATGTTCTGGGCAGGCTTCAGCGATGGCCTCCAGCGTTTTGTCCGTTTTATCAAAGAATAAATGACCCGCTTTAGGCATTTCTTTCACTAAATTCTCAAAGGCTTGCGTATAGGATTCAAAAGTGGGATATACATTTATGTGATCCCAAGCGATACCAGAGATCAAAGCGATATGTGGTTGATATAAAAGGAATTTAGCTCGGCGATCGATAGGGGAGGCTAAGTATTCATCTCCCTCGATGATCATGATGGGTGCATCCGTGATGGAGGCCATCAAGTCGAAACCTTCGATTCTAGCTCCTACTAAATAATCGAATTTTCGTCCAAGTGTTTTTAAGACATGTAAAATCATCGAGGTGATACTCGTTTTTCCATGACTCCCAGCGATGACGATGCGCTGCTTGTTTTTGCTTTGTTCGTATATAAATGAAGGATAAGATTCGATCTTTAATCCTAATTCTTGTGCTTTTAAGAGTTCGGGATTGTCCGCACGTGCATGCATTCCCAAAACAATCGTATCAATGTCCGGGTTAATTTTCTCCGGGAACCAGCCAAACTCAGCCGGAAGAAGCCCGTGCTTCTCTAAAAGACTTTTGGAAGGTTCGTAAATTTCATCGTCTGAGCCTGTAATTTGGTGACCTTGTGATAGAAGGGCAAGGGCTAAGTTGTGCATAGCAGCACCACCGATAGCGATAAAATGAATTTTGGACATAATAACTTAATATGTATTTAGCTTGCAAAGTACATACTTTTATTGCAGTTTTGCACGTTTTTCCACAAACTCGAGGTGAACTCGGGTACATTTAAATAGAAGGATGAAAAATTACATCGATCTAATTGACCAAACCATTGAGTTCCCCACTCGTGAGTTCAATATCAATGAGAACAATGAATTGCTGTTTAACAATGTGCCTTTAATGGAAATTATTAAGCAATACGGTACACCTTTGAAGGTTTCCTATTTGCCTAAAATTTCCGAACACATCGAGAATGCGAAGCTTTTGTTTCGTAACGCGATCAAAAAGTACAATTACAAAGGAAATTATACCTATTGTTATTGTACGAAATCGTCTCACTTCTCTTTCATCCTCGAAGAAGTTTTGAAACAAAATGTACACTTAGAGACGTCTAGCGCCTTCGATATCCCGATTATTCGTGATATGTACAACCAGGGAAAAATTTCTAAATCGACGTATATCCTGTGCAATGGCTACAAGCAACCCTTGTACACACAATACATTTCAGAACTAATTAACGAAGGCTTTAACTGCATTCCGGTATTAGATAATTTAAAGGAAATTGATTTCTACGAGAAATCGGTGACCGCAGAAAAGGTGAATATTGCGATTCGCATCGCGACGGATGAGGAACCTGATTTCGCGTTTTATACCTCGCGTTTAGGTGTTCGTTATTCGGATGTAAATACCTTATACAACGAAAAAATAAAGCCAAATCCACGTTTCAATTTGAAGATGTTACACTTCTTCATTAATACGGGAATTAAAGATTCTGCTTATTATTGGTCTGAATTAAGCCGTTTCGTGTATAAATATTGCGAAATGAAGAAGATCTGCCCTGAATTGGATTCGATCGATTTAGGCGGTGGATTACCGATCCAAACATCTCTTCAGTTCAATTACGATTACCAAGCGATGGTCGATGAGATCGTGGAATCAATCTCGTGGATTTGCAATAAGAATAACGTACCGGTACCTAACATCTTCACCGAATTCGGTTCTTATACCGTGGGTGAAAGTGGAGCGGTCTTGTATGAGATTATTGACCAAAAACTACAGAATGATAAAGAGCTTTGGTACATGATCGATGGCTCCTTTATTACGCAATTGCCTGACTCTTGGGGAATGAACCAGAAGTATATCATGCTTCCAGTGAATAATTGGGGCATGCCATACCAAAAGGTGAACCTAGGTGGTTTGACATGTGATTCGATGGATTTCTACAATACAGAAGCACACAGTTCTGACTTGTACTTACCCATTTTTGAAGAAGAATCAGAGCGTCAATACGTAGGTTTCTTCCATACGGGGGCGTATCAAGAGTCTCTAGGTGGTTATGGTGGAATTCAACACTGCTTGATTCCTGCCCCTAAGCATGTTATCGTGGACCGTTTAGAAGACGGAACGATTACCACACGTCTATTCTCTGAGGAACAGAAGAGTGCGCCGATGTTAGATATTTTAGGATATCAACAAGCTGATTCTCTTGTGAAAAAGGAAACGCCAGTTAAAGCGAAGGTAGCTTCGGTCTAATATGAAAAAAGGAATGTTAATCCTGGCATTGCTATGCGTGCTTGCCTCGTGTTCGAGACAAGCCGCCTGTCCAGCCTATGGAATGACTCGAGCGAATACTAACCTTCCCAGTCAAAGGTTTTAGTCACCGCTTTTTTCCATTGCTTGCGGTAATGCGCACGCTTTTCGGAATCCATCGCTGGTTTCCACGTGTGAGCAATTCCCCAGTTTTTCCGTAAATCATCTAAATTCTCCCAATACCCTACTGCTAATCCTGCCGCATAAGCAGCACCTAAAGCCGTAGTCTCAATAATTTTAGGGCAGATTACTTCTTCGCCGATAATGTCGGACTGGAATTGCATTAATAATTGATTCACGACCATGCCACCATCTACTCGAAGCGAGGCGATCGGGATGCCAGCGTCTTTTTCCATCGCCTCTAATACTTCCCATGTCTGGAAAGCGGTGGCCTCTAAGGCAGCTCGAGCGATGTGTGATTTATTGATATAACGCGTTAAACCTACTAAAGCGCCACGTGCATCTTGTTTCCAATACGGGGCATATAAACCGGAGAAGGCTGGAACGAAATAACATCCCCCATTGTCGTCCACTAGTTTAGCTAGCTTTTCGATGTCAGGGCTATGTTTGATGATGCCCAAGTTATCGCGTAACCACTGAACTAATGCACCTGTAATGGCCACAGAACCCTCTAAGGCATAATGAACAGGCTCATTACCTAATTGGTAGGCCACGGTCGTTAATAGGCCAAATTGGGACGGAATAGCCTTTGTTCCCGTATTCATCAATAGGAAACAGCCAGTTCCGTAGGTATTTTTGCCTTGACCGGGGTCGAAACAAGTTTGGCCAACAAGTGCCGCTTGTTGATCTCCTAGAATACCCGCTAAAGGTACGCCACCTAGGACACCTTTTGCCTTCGCATAAACAAGGGAACTGGATTTAATTTCTGGGAGCATGGCTTTCGGAATGCTTAATACCTGCAAGATTTCATCATCCCAAGCGCAGGTTTGCAAGTCCATTAATTGGGTGCGGCTCGCGTTTGTCACATCCGTAATGTGGATTCCGCCATCAACACCACCTGTTAAATGCCAAGCGATGAACGTGTCCATCGTACCGAATAAGGCATCGCCTTTTTCTGCGTCTGCACGTAATCCGTCGATGTTATTTAATAGCCAGCGAAGCTTTAAACCGCTGAAATAGGTGGCTAATGGTAGTCCGGTTTTCGCTCTGAAACGATCCATTCCGCCATCCTTCGCTAATTCAGCTAGCTCGGATCCCACGCGCGTATCTTGCCAAACGATGGCATTATAATAAGCTTTCCCCGTTTTTTTATTCCAAACCACGGTCGTCTCCCGTTGGTTGGTGATTCCCACCGCCGCTAAATCTTTCGCTGAAAGATTCGCTTTGCCTAAGGCTAAACCGATGACCTCTTGTGTATTTTTCCAAATCTCATACGAGTCATGCTCCACCCAGCCCGCTTGGGGGTAGATCTGTTTGTGCTCTTTTTGGCCTACCGAAATAATCTCTCCAGCCTTATTAAAGATGATAAAACGGGAACTTGTCGTGCCCTGATCAATGGATCCTACGTACATAGTCAATTAGTTGAGAGTCAAAATATAGGCACCTAACACGGCACCCGCAGCAGGTCCTAAGACCGGAATCCAAGCATATTCCCAGCCGGAATCCCCCTTATTAGGAATAGGTAAAATGGCGTGCATAATGCGTGGCCCTAAATCACGGGCTGGATTAATCGCGTATCCTGTAGTACCTCCTAAACCTAGGCCAATTGCCCAGACTAAAATACCTACGGTAAAAGGACCTAAGCCCGTTTGAACGGTAGAAAAAGTACCTAATGCGACAATCGCTAGGGCAGATGCAAAAGCCTCAGAAATAAAATTAAAGGGCGTATTTTTAATCGCTGGATCTGTGCAAAAAGAGGCGCGAATCGCTCCTTTATCTGTGGTAGCATCGTAATGTGGCTTATAATGCAACCAAACCAATAATTGGCCTAACATCGCCCCCGTTAATTGGGCTCCGATGAAGGTTGGAAATAAGCTCCAATCCCCTGATTTTACACAACCAGCGATGGTTACGATGGGATTTAAGTGGGCTCCTGAGCTTCCGAAATAGGTAGAAACATAAATGGCTATCGTTACAGCAAAGGCCCAAGCAGCCGCGATGGCTAATAAGCCTGTGCCATTACCTTTCGTATCTTTTAATAACATGTTGGCAACAACGCCGTTTCCAAGATATAATAACGTAGCAGTTCCGGCTAGTTCGCCGATGAAAATGGATGACATAAGTTTAGGTTCAGATTTTTGGTTTTCCAAAACTATAAAATCTTCTCAATAAAAAAATTATCTTTGATTTCAATTTACTATTTCAACGATGCGTGAAGATTATTTAACCGGGGATGCGGAAGCCTTGAACCCACAAGAGAAGGAGTTTGACAAGGCCCTGCGGCCCTTGAGCTTTTTGGACTTTTCGGGTCAAGGTAAAATTGTAGACAACCTTCAAATCTTCGTAGGGGCGGCAAAAGCCCGCGAGGAGGCTTTGGATCACGTTTTATTGCATGGCCCTCCAGGCTTAGGTAAGACGACTTTATCTCACATCATCGCGAACGAATTAGGATCTACTTTGAAAATTTCTTCGGGTCCCGTATTAGATAAGCCCTCCGATTTAGCGGGTTTGTTGACGAATTTGCAGCCTTACGACGTTTTATTTATTGACGAAATTCACCGCTTGAACCCCATCGTGGAGGAATATTTGTATTCTGCAATGGAGGATTATAAGATTGATATTATGCTGGACTCTGGGCCTAATGCGCGCAGTATTCAGATCGGATTGAATCCCTTTACGTTGATTGGCGCAACGACTAGAGCCGGTTTATTGACCTCGCCATTGCGGGCGCGTTTTGGGATTAATGCGCGTCTGGAGTATTATGACGCAGCTTTATTGACTAAAATCGTGAAACGTTCGGCAGCGATTTTAGATATGCCTATCGATGAATCTGGGGCCTATGAAATCGCGCGTCGTAGCCGCGGGACACCGCGTATCGCGAATAATTTATTGCGCAGAACCCGCGACTTTGCGCAAATGAAAGGGAACGGTTCCATTGATGTTAAGATCGCTGAAATCGCGCTGAATGCGTTGGATGTAGACCAAAACGGCCTAGACGAAATGGACAATCGCATCCTTTTAACCATCATTGAGAAATTTAAAGGTGGCCCAGTCGGCTTAACGACCATCGCTACAGCCTGTGGCGAGGAGGCTGAAACTATCGAAGAAGTATATGAACCTTTTTTAATTCAAGAGGGATTCTTGAAGCGCACCTCTCGGGGGCGTGAGGCTACTGAAAAAGCGTATCGCCATGTAGGGATTGCGCCTAGAGCCGATACCGGATCTTTATTTTAACTCAAAACTATGTCAACATCTAAACACTTAATCGCAGCGATGATGCTCGTATCTGCGTCTGCTTTGGCCCAAATGAAATACCCTGCTACCAAGAAAATCGATCACGTCGATAATTACCACGGAACCCAAGTGGCGGATCCGTATCGCTGGTTAGAAGATGATAATAGCGAGGAAACGAAAGCCTGGGTAAAGGCACAAAACGAAGTCAGTTTCGGTTATTTAAATCAAATACCCCTTCGTGAAGAATTCAAAAAGCGCATCGAGGCGCTAAGTAACTACGAAAAAATCTCCGCCCCATCACGTAAAGGTGAGTGGTATTATTTCTACAAAAACAGCGGCTTGCAAAATCAATCCGTTTTATACCGTCAAAAAGGCCTCAATGGGAAACCAGAGCAGGTCATCGATCCTAACACCTTGTCCAAGGATGGAACGACACGTCTAACGGTTTTCTCTTTGAACAAGACTGGAAAATACGCCTGTGTAGGTCTGAGCTTAAGCGGAAGCGACTGGCAAACCTATTACGTTCGCGACATGGAAACGGGTAAAAACCTGGCAGATGAATTGAGCTGGGTGAAGGTTAGCGGCGTGGCTTGGAAAGGCAACGGCTTCTATTATTCACGCTATCCAGAGCCAGGTAAGGGGAAAGAATTGAGTACGAAAAATGAGAACCACCAGGTGTGGTTTCACACGGTAGGAACGCCCCAGTCACAGGATCAATTAGTGTATGAGGATCCGAAAAACCCACAACGTTTCCACACGGTAAGCACATCGGATGACGAGCGTTTTGCTTTCTTGACGATTTCAGACCGTGGTAAAGGTTTGGATGGGAACGCGCTTTGGGTGTTAGATGCGGTGAAGAAAGAAACGAAGTTTAAGCCAGTGGTGGCTGAACCGGGGAAATACGATTTCAGCATTGTGGATAACGATGGCGACATTTTGATTTTGGAAACGAATGAAGGTGCACCTAACAAGAAAATTGTTCGAGTAGATCCAGCGAATCCTTCGAAGGAAAACTGGAAAACCATCGTTGCTGAGAAATCAGAGCCTTTACAAGGGGTGAATACGGTGGGTAAGCGTTTGTTTTTGAATTACCTGAAGGACGTAACTTCCCGCATTTCTATTTATGATTATTCGGGCAAAGCATTGGGGACGGTCTCATTGCCGGGTTTAGGTAATGCTGGAGGATTTGGTGGTGAAAAAGAAGATAAATTCACCTTCTACACGTATTCCTCTTTCAATTTTCCTCCCACGATATATCGTTATGACTTAGCATCGAATACGTCTACGGTATTCCAAAAGCCAACTTTGGCCTTCGATCCATCAGATTATACGGTGGTTCAAAAGTTCTATCCGTCCAAAGATGGCACCCAAGTTCCCATGTTTATCGTTAGCAAAAAAGGCATTGAATTAAATGGTAAGAATCCGACGATTATTTATGGCTATGGTGGATTTAACATAAGCTCTACTCCGTCCTTCTCTGCCAGCTTAATTCCTTGGTTAGAAAAAGGAGGGATTTATGTGGTCACTAATTTACGTGGTGGTAGCGAATACGGCGAGAAGTGGCACGAGGCTGGAATGAAGTTGAAAAAGCAAAACGTTTTTGACGACTTCATTGCCGGGGCGGAATACTTGATTCGCGAGAAATATACTTCACCTGCTTATTTAGCGGCATCTGGTCGTTCTAACGGCGGTTTATTAGTGGGGGCTGCGATCAACCAAAGACCTGATTTATTCGCCGCAGCTCTTCCGGGTGTGGGTGTAATGGATATGTTACGTTTCCAGAAATTTACGATCGGGTGGAACTGGGTAGCTGATTATGGTAGCAGCGATAATGCAGAGGAGTTCAAGGCGCTGTATGCTTATTCACCTTTACACAATATCAAAGCGATGAATTATCCTGCCACGATGGTATTTACGTCTGATCATGATGACCGCGTAGTGCCTGCGCACTCATTCAAATACGCAGCAACACTTCAAGAAAAGAATACATCCGCCAAGCCGATGATCATTCGCATTGATACGAATAGCGGTCATGGTTCTTCGAACACGGCAAAGTTGATTGAATTGACGGCTGATTCGTATGCCTTTGTTCTTTTCAACATGGGCAAATAAAATCGCCTATCAAGAAATAAAAAAAGCCTGGAAATAAATTCCAGGCTTTTTCATTCTCAAACGGTAGGCGGATTATTTTATTTCAACGCGTCTAACCGCGCCATCATTCCCTTGCGTTACGCGTAAGAAATATACGCCTGCGCCAGCTTTCTTTAAATCGATTTGACCTAAGTAATCACCTTGGAAATCCTTCACAGTTTCAGTTGCGATTTCTTTTCCGTTCACATCTGTAACGGCGATGGTTACATTTCCTTTTTCTGGAGCATGAAAACGAACGTTTAACTTGCCGTTAAAAGGTTGGTTTTGTTTGCCTGAAAGACCTTGGATTGTTTTAGAACCCTTCTCTTTTCCTAGCTCTTTCAATTTTTTTAGCCCTTTTATTTTCATTCCAGGTCCTCCTATTGGTCCATCCAATTGAATGTTGAATTCTTTTTTCAAGCCCTCAGGACCACCTTCTCCGCGGAAGATCATCACATTCTCTTGTGCTTCTGGCGCTAAAGCCATTCCCGGTCCACCACGGCGAATAATTACGCGCTTGTCTGCACCGCCTTCAGCACCACCTTCGATCTTCTCGATGATGACATTACCTGGTTGGTCAGACATTCGAGAGTGGCTTTTATTTACATCCATGCGGATGATTTTTTTCTTGCCCCCTGATGCGTTAATGGTAATATCCAGAGAGTCGCTCAATTTTTTGATTTCTGCATCAACTTTGTCTAAATCGGAGAATTTCTTCTCGATGATGCGCTCTTTGCCGTTATCGTTGACCACGATTTTTATGGTGGCTTCTTTTTTCTCTTGTGCAAAAGCACCTGTTGAAATGCAAGCGGCTAATGCGGTGATGAATAGGTATTTCATAAATTTTGGTTTTTGATCCGGTGCAAACTTACGAAAACCTCTGTAACCCTAAATGTTAAAGAGTGTTAATGTGATGAGCGGCTGCTAATTATCTCTTACATTTGTATCGAAAATTTCACTCATGTCGAAACGAAAAATACGTTTGCTGATTGCCTTGATGTCTTTTGCCCTGTTAGGTTTAATAGGGTTTCAGGCCTATTGGTTGCGTTTTATGTTAGAGACAAAGCGGGAGAATTTTGCCAAAGACGTGCGCAATAGTCTAGATCAAGTAGTTAGGAAACTAGAGAAGCAAGAATTGGTTGTTTTGGCAGAAAGACAAAAGAAATTTGAGAGTGTCGCTGCGGCGCCTAAACCGAAAATGAAGCCCGCTCCCGTTTTTATTGAACCCGTCATCCCGGAGGAACACCCAGTTTTAATACAGCCGCGTCAAGACGTTATTTTCGTGCGTAAATCCTTTATGCTTCCTAACGGCCAATTAGCCGAAGTGACAGAAGAATATACCGTAGATGAAGATCCAGAGGAAGTAAAGCAACGGATCAGAGTGGAAAGGGAGATGAATCGGATGTTGAAGCGGGAACAACAAAAAGTGATTAAAAAGATCCGTAGGCAAACGACTCAAGTGATCCAAAACCTAGGGGATCGAAATGCACAATCGCAAGCTCAATTAGCAAAAGAGAAATCTGAACGCCAAGATTTGGAAAAAGTATTACAAAAAACGCAACTGGCGAAAGAGGTATTCTCTGACTTTTTGTTCAAGGAGCGACCTATTTTACAACGTATTCAGCCCGGGTATATTGATAGCTTGATCCGTAAAGAATTAGCGGATAAGGGGGTGAAATTGCCCTATTCATTTGGTATCCAAAGCTCTTCCCAAAAGTGGACCTATCTTTCCTCTCCCGAAATCAAAACTCAAAAGGCCGTATTCGAGGCGGATCTTTTCCCGAATGACCTGCATCCTTCGAAGAATGTGCTGAAGATTTATTTCCCTGATAGTGGGACGTTTATTTGGCAAACCATGGGGCTAAGTCTAGCAGGATCTGGCTTGTTATTACTCGTGATGATTGGTTGTTTTTACTTCGCCGTTCTGACGATTTTAAGACAGAAAAAATTAGCCTCAGTGAAGAATGACTTCATCAATAACATGACCCATGAGTTCAAAACACCCATCACCTCGATCTCCTTAGCTACCCAGCTTTTGCAAGAGGAATTGAAGCCCGGTAAAAATGAGTCGATTTTGCGGTATTTGGGCATTATTAAAGATGAGAATACGCGCCTAGGTCAGCAAGTGGAGCGCGTCTTGCAGACGGCTCAAATGGAGAAGGAAGAGATTTCTTTAAAGTTGAAAAAGGTGGATATTGGAGGCTTAATTCATCAAGTAGCGGAAATAAACGGACCACTTATTGATTCTGTGAATGGAAGCCTAAAGCTGCATTTGGAAAATATGCCTTCCAGCATGGAAATAGATGAGGTGCATATTTCGAATGTGTTGAATAATCTGATTGACAATGCAGTGAAATATAGTCCTTCGAATCCGGAAATTTCCATCACCGCTCGACCTCAAGATCAAGGAATTTCCATTCAAGTGGAAGATAAGGGTTTAGGGATGCCTAAGGAAGCTTTGCAGTCGATATTTGATCCTTTTTATCGTGTTCCAACGGGGAATGTGCACAATGTGAAAGGCTTTGGTCTTGGATTAAGTTATGTGAAAAAAATCGTGGAGGCCCATGGGGGTAAAGTTCACGTGAAAAGTAAATTAGGAGAAGGAAGTACATTTGAAATCTATTTGCCTTATGTCAAAAACGCCTGAAATTTTAGTCGCTGAGGATGATCCAAATTTAGGATTGTTGTTAACCGAATTTCTGAAAAAGAAAGGATACCTCGTTTCTTGGGCGCAAAACGGCGATGAAGCGTTGGATCTTTTTGTGAAAGGATCCTTCGATTTATGTCTATTAGATGTGATGATGCCTAAGAAGGATGGTTTTTCTTTAGCTAAAGACATCCGAGCTAATCACCAGCAAGTTTCCATCATTTTCCTTACTGCTAAATCGATGGAAGAGGATACGTTACAAGGATTTAAAGTAGGGGCGGATGATTATTTGACCAAACCTTTTTCGATGGAAGTGCTCGTGGCCCGCATGGAAGCCATTTTGCGTAGAAGCCATTCCGAGAAATCAGTACCTAGTCTTGCAGAGGAAATCGCTTTAGGTAATTATACATACATACCGGGCAAAATGCGTTTGACTATTGGCGACACAGAATTGAAATTTACGCCTAAAGAAAACGAGCTAATGAAGTTGCTTTGCGAAAATCTGGGGCGTCCAGTGAGTAGATCGTATGCGTTGAAATTGATTTGGGGAGATGATACCTACTTCAATGCGCGCAGTATGGATGTGTACATGACGAAGTTGCGCAAGATGCTAAAAGAAGACCCTCGCGTCCAGCTATTGAATCTGCACGGCGAGGGTTTCCGATTGAGTGTAGAAGGGCTTTAGTTAATGTGTGTAAAGCCTGTATAAGGGACTAATACCTCCGGAATCTTGATTCCATCTGGTCCCTGATTATTCTCTAAAATAGATGCCACAATACGTGGAAGTGCTAAAGCAGACCCATTCAAGGTATGGCAAAGGATGGATTTCCCGTCCACTTTCGTTCTTAGCTTCAAACGGTTCGCTTGGAAGGTCTCGAAATTAGAAACTGAACTTACTTCTAACCAGCGGTTTTGAGCGCCAGACCAAGCTTCCATATCGTAAGTCAAGGCAGAGGCGAAACCCATGTCACCGCCACACAGACGAAGTACGCGGTAATGAAGTCCTAATTTCTGCAATAAACTTTGTACGTGAAGAGACATCTCTTCTAAGGCCGCATACGAATTTTCTGGCTTGTGAATCTGAACGATTTCAATCTTATCAAATTGGTGCAAACGATTCAACCCACGCACGTGAGCTCCCCATGAACCAGCTTCGCGACGGAAACAAGGGGTATGCCCTACATTTTTAATCGGTAATTCTTTCTCGTTCACAATCACATCACGGTATAGATTCGTGATGGGTACCTCAGCCGTAGGAATCAGGAATAAACCCTCTTCTTTCGTGACATACATTTGGCCTTCTTTATCTGGCAATTGTCCTGTCCCAAAACCCGAGTCTTCATTGATCAAAATCGGAGGCTGGATTTCGTAATATCCTGCTTTGATCGCTTCATCTAAGAAGAAATTGATCAGAGCACGTTGTAATCGCGCTCCTTTCCCCTTGTAAACGGGGAAGCCTGCACCTGTAATTTTATTTCCTAAGTCGAAATCAATGATATCGTATTTCTTAATTAAGTCCCAGTGAGGTTGTGCTTCTGGCCCTAATTCCGGTACAGAACCCCAGGTTAAAACTACTTCATTGTCATCCGCTGTTTTGCCCTGTGGGACAGAACTGTGCGGAAGGTTAGGCAACGTGACTAAAAGATCCGTTAACTCCTTTTCCGCTGCTTTAGCAGCCTCTTCCATTTCTTTAATCGAAGCCTTCAAGGCAGCTGTTTCCGCGCGTTTGCTTTCGGCTAATTCTTTTTGGCCGGACTGCATTAAAGCACCAATTTCTTTTGCGGCTGCATTTGATTTCTCTAAGGCAGACTCGGCTTGCTGTAAAAGCGCTTTGCGTTGATCGTCTTGTGCGATCAATTTAGCTACGATTTCCGCCGCATTGGCAAAATGCTTCTTTTGTAAACCGGCGATCGTGGTTTCTTGATTCGCGCGAATGAATGGTAAAGTTAACATAGCTCGGTTTTTAGAAAAGTCCTTCGTTTAATGCATTTAAGGCATCATTTTTGTGTGATGCGGCCACTAATAAAGAGATATTATGCTCCGAAGCGCCATACGAAATCATGCGAATCGGGATGTTTTTAATGGCATCCAAGACCTTAATCGCGATTCCCTCCTTATCTGCCCAGAAATTACCAACGATACAGATAATCACTTGGTTCATATCTGGATCTTCTAGCTCTGCAAACTCACGTAATTCGCTCATGATCGCATCTAAATGCGTTGTTTGATCGATGGTTACGCTCACAGAAACTTCTGAAGTGGTAATCATATCTACCGGTGTTTTGTATTTCTCAAACACCTCGAAAACACGCTTCAAGAAGCCATAGGCATTCAACATACGAGTGGAGTGAATGTAAATGGCAGTGATATTATCTTTAGCGGCAATCGCTTTGATTTCTACGTCAGTCGATTTCTCAGAAATCAAGGTCCCGAAAGCGCTCGGCTCCATGGTGTTTTTCAAACGAACTGGCACCCCTTTTAATTTCGCCGGGGTGATCGTGCTTGGATGCAAGATTTTGGCCCCAAAATAAGCCAACTCCGCCGCCTCCGCAAACGAAAGCTCGCGAATAGGGAAGGTGTTCTTCACGATACGCGGGTCGTTATTGTGCATGCCATCGATGTCCGTCCAAATCTGAACTTCCTCCGCTTGAATGGCACCACCGATTAAGGACGCCGTATAATCTGATCCTCCGCGCTTTAAATTATCTACTTCGCCCGCCGGATTACGGCAGATGAATCCTTGCGTGACATAAATTTGCTTTCCTTGTACTGGCGCTAGTACTGCCGCTAATTTTTGTTCAATAACGGCTAAAATTGGCTCGTTATCATCGTCGATGACCATGAATTCTAAAGCCGGCAATAAAGCTGAACTAACTCCTTCTTCTTGCAAAAACGCTTCAAAGATTTGGGTAGAAAGTAATTCGCCTAATGCCACCATTTCCTTCTCTTGCTTCCCGGTATAAGGTGAGGTAGCAATCAAGCTGTCGATGAAAGTAAATTCCTTTTCTACGATAGCTTGACCTTTACCTAATCCAGCAGGAGTAGTGTATAGTTCTGTTAGGAATTGATCATAGTGTGCGCGCAATTCAGTTGCCTTCGCTTTGGCCTCTGAAGCATTCCCCTCATTCAATGATTCTGAAATCGATAGTAAGGTATTCGTGCTGCCAGATAGGGCAGAAAGCACGACAATTTTAGGTTGACCATCTTCCGTAATTAACTGACGGATAGACTTCATTCGCTCTGGTTTTCCGACGGAGGTACCTCCAAATTTCCAAACTTGCATATATTCTTGTATTATATTCCTAACATTTTGATGGCTGTTATGGCCGCCTCATCACCCTTATTTCCATGTTTTCCACCGGCACGATCCATCGCTTGTTCTTGGGTATTAGGCGTTAATACGCCAAAAATCACCGGTTTGTCAAACTTCAAACTCACATTTGTTATGCCATCCGCTACCGCTTGGCAGATAAAATCAAAGTGCCTCGTTTCTCCTTGAATAACACAGCCCAGACAAATGACCGCGTCGATGTGTTGTTTTTGAGCCATCTTTTGAGCCCCTAAACTTAATTCAAAGCTGCCGGGTACTTTTACGCTAAGGATATGATCCTCTTTCGCTCCATATTTCAACAAGGTATCGTATGCACCTGAATACAAGGCATGTGTCACCTCGGTGTTCCACTCGGAAACAACAATGGCAAAGGTTTTGCCAGATACATCCGGCAAATTTTCGGTAGTAAAATCACTCAGGTTTTTAAGTGCTGAAGCCATAATAGGGGTTAAAAAAACAAGGGATAAAAGCTCAAGCTCTTATCCCTCATCCTATAATCTGTTCTAAAAATTATTCAGAGATAGAGCTTTCTAAGATCGCTTTGTATTTCTTTGCTGGGATCGATTCTGCCGATTGACCGTATTTTTCGACAATGATCGAATACGTGTCCACAGCCTCTTTTACTTGTTTATTTGCTTCGTAAGCATTCGCTAATTTCAACAAATACGTAGGAGTAAAGAATTTGTTAGGCTTGTGCTCTGCTGCTTTCTTGTAATAATCAATCGCGTCAGAGAAAGATTTCTTTTCTGAGTACGCGTCTCCGATTAACGAATAAGCACGCGCTTGAACTAATAAATCAGAGCTAGAGAAGTTTTTCAATTTCTCGATAGATTGATCGAATTTACCTTGCTTTAACAAAGTAATCCCTAAATATAAGTCAGCTAGGTTTTGTGTATTACCACCAAACTCGTCAGAAACTTTCGCTAATTCTTTCGCTGCTAAAGCGGCAGAATCAGATTCAAAAGCATAAACCGCTTTGAATAATTTCTTTTCGCCCTCTGCATCTTGTGTAGTGGTGTACCATTGGTAGCCAAAATAAGCTGCAATAATGATTACTAAACCACCTAGAATGGTTGCAACACTAGATTTATTTTTCTCTACTAGATCCGTAACTTTCGAAACTTCTTGTTGAAGAGCTTCTGGACTCTCGATGATCTCAATTGATTCTACTTTTTCTTTCTTTGCCATAAGGTCATTAATTCACTTGGCAGATGATGATAGGTGCCAAAGGACTGCAAAATTATAAAATCTCTTTCATTTTTATCCATATATATTGAATCTTTTGCATTTTATTTTTCAATTTAGGGGTAAATAAACCTATATGTCCTTTAATCGCGCCGACCAACTCCGTAAACTCAATGACTCTTTTGATATTTGTATCATTGGAGGTGGGGCTTCGGGCGCGGGCGTAGCCTTAGATGCCACCTTGCGCGGCTATAAAGTGCTCTTAATTGAGAAAGGAGATTTTGCCTCCCAAACCTCTTCGAAATCAACTAAACTTGTTCATGGCGGAGTTCGCTACCTGGAGCAAGCTGTCCGGAATGTAGATTGGCACCAGTTTAAAATGGTGTACAAGGCTTTACATGAACGAAAGATTTTACTCAAAAACGCACCGCATTTGGCACATCCTTTGGGTTTATTAACCCCTTGCTACACTCGCTGGGAGCGATGGTATTATCGGATAGGCATGTGGTTATATGATAAAATATCAGGAAGCACGAATCTTCAATCAAGCAGAGGACTAAGTAAAAAAGAGATCCATGCGGAATTTCCGTCCATTGAATCCCATCATTTACGAGGAGGTGTTTTATATTATGATGGACAACTCAATGATGCGCGCTATGCCTTAGCTATTCTAAAAGAGGCAGAGCGTTTAGGTGCTTGCATTTTGAACTATTCCAGCTTGAATTCTTTTGAATTAGGGGCTAAAAGTCTAAAAATAAAAAAGATTGTTTTCTCGGATCTCATTTCTGGAGAATCATTTACGATTCCCGTAAAAGCCGTTGTGAATGCGACGGGACCATTTACGGATAAAATTAGAACCTTGGCAAATCCGCGTTTGAAGCCACGAATGAAGGTAAGTCGCGGAGCTCATATTGTGTTGCCTGCTGAATTTTGGCAAGGAGAAACAGCATTACTAATTCCCAAAACAGATGATGGGCGTGTAATTTTTGTGATACCCTGGAGGGAATATGTACTAGTGGGGACGACAGATGATCCCGATACTTTGTCCGAAACTCCCGTAATCTCAGCAGCAGAAAAGGAGTATCTCATCTCCTATTTTAATCGCTATTCGGTGAAGAAAGCAGCATTGGCAGACATTAGTGCGACTTTTGTAGGCCAAAGACCACTGCTTCAAGTTCAGCTCGATTCAGCGATGAATACCGATACAAAATCGCTGGTGCGAGATCATGAGGTGGAGGTAGATGGGCGTTCTAAACTCGTGAGTATTATGGGAGGGAAATGGACCACCTACCGAGTTATGGCCTCCGATACAATGGACGTGTTGGAAAGGGATGTGTTGAATGTGGCTGTCACCCCCTGTTTGACGAAGGATCATGTCCTCGTTCCTGCCTCATCCGTTTTATTGCCAGAAGACCTCTCTTCAGATATTCGTACGCATTTAACAGAATTATACGGCCCTGCCGCTGGCGAAGTATATGCCTATGGCTCACAGCGATTATTGGAAGGTCAGCCTTATCTACTAGGTGAGTTATCTTACCTCAAGGAACATGAAATGGCGATCACCTGGGACGATGTATTAGTGCGCCGTTGGGGAATTGGCTTGCGAGATGAAGCAATGGCTAAGCAATTAAAAGCCATAAAAAAAGAGGCTTTCGCCTCTTGATTTTAATATTCGTCCTCGTTAAAGAAGAAGTCATCTTTCGTCGGATAATCCGGCCAAATCTCTTCAATACTTTCGAATGGTTGACCATCATCTTCTAGTTCCTGAAGGTTTTCTACCACTTCTAATGGAGATCCTGTACGGATGGCGAAGTCAATTAATTCATCTTTAGACGCTGGCCATGGCGCGTCTTCTAAATAGGAGGCAAGTTCTAGTGTCCAATACATAATTTATAACGAATAATATTTTGCTAAATAATAGGGTAAACGAAGCTTTCCGAAAACCCATCCTTAGTGCAAAAGTAAAATAAAAATGTATTTATGAAAGATTTATTTTTTAAATTTTCATTAATTATCAAAACCATGATTTTTTCTCCAATTTATGTCTAATTCCATCCCTGTTTCTGTTGAAGTTTGTGCCTATTCTTTGTTTTCTTGTTTAGCTGCAGATCGAGCTGGGGCACAGCGAGTGGAATTATGTGCCTCCCCTTGGGAAGGTGGAACAACTCCTAGTGCAGGCTTAGTGGAACTCGCATTGCGGTCTACTTCGCTCGAAATACACGCCATGTTACGACCTAGAGGAGGAGATTTTGTCTACGATGAAACAGAAAAGCAAACGATGTTAGCTGAAGCCAGATCACTCGTTGATCAAGGAGTTCATGGTCTTGTCGTGGGGGCTTTATTGCCTTCGGGGGATGTGGATAGGGAATTCTTGCTTGAAATTCGAAAAATTGCCCACAACTGCGAGTTGACTTGTCATCGCGCTATCGATGTTTCTAAGGACCCATTACATGTTATGGAGGAACTGATTCAACTAGGTTTTAACCGAATATTAACCTCTGGGGGAAAGAATAAGGCTTTAGATGGGATTGAGAATTTAGCTGAAATGGTGGCCGCAGCTAAAGGTCGCATTCAAATTATGGCCGGAAGCGGGGTGAATCCAATCAACTGTTTAGAGTTTGTGCAAATAGGAGTGGATGCTATCCATTTAAGTGCTAGAACTACAAGGAATTCAGCTATGGAATACCGTCGTCCGGGAATTTCGATGGGAGGGGTTTCTGAGATTTCAGAATTTGAGGTAGCCTACTCGAGCGAAGAAATCATTCGAGCGGCTATCTCCAAAATTCAGGAATTATTCAGCGAATAAATCCGTGGTTTGCCATGCCTTTTCTGGCATCGTCGTAATATCGTATAATCCTACTTCTGTGCGTTTGTAGGTAGGAATCTTGAATTCTGCCTCTGACACAGCGCCATTCTTGAATTTCTCGATCATTTGAGCGAAGCGTGCTTCTTCTGAATCAGCTGAAACGGGACTTGCTGTTTCAAGTTCGCCATCTAATTCAATGCTATCCCCCGGATTTAAGAACACAGGGGCAGATTTCTTCACTACTTTGCGCATGCCGCCATCCATGCCGCTCGAATCTTGTTCGTATCCAGCCGCGATCACGGTTAAATATAAGTCATCTCCTAAATCTTCATCCGTTGAGAAACCGAATTTAACCATATCCGCCTGCGCATCAATTCGTTCATTTAAGTATTCGATGATCGCATCTTTTTCCCAAATCAATAAATCCTTAGCGCTACTCGTCGATACAGTGACTAATATACGCTTCGCCCCTTTAATCTCTTGCGAGTTCAATAAAGGAGAATTTAATGCTTCCACTATGGCTGCCTTCGCTCTCTCTTCGCCTTTGCCTAAGGCAGAGCTCATCATGGCTTGGCCGGCATTGGTTAATACTTTCTTCACGTCCATGAAGTCCGTATTGATATCTCCTGGCTTTGCAATTACATCTACGACCGATTTAACGGCTTTTGCTAATACGTCATCCGCTTTTGCAAAGGCATGCTTAACGGCTAAATCTTTGTAGTGCTCTGAAATTTTATCATTCATAATCACTAAAACCGTATCGCAATACGCCTTTAGCTCTTCAATACCATCTCTCGCATATTGGATTTTCTCTTTTCCTTCCCAATTGTAAGGAAATGAAACCACGGCCACCGTCAGTAAGTCGCGGTCTCTGGCGATTTCAGCCACTACAGGTGCTGCGCCCGTACCCGTTCCTCCACCCATACCCGCAGTGATGAAAACCATCTTCGTTTCATTCGAAAGAACGGCTTTGATTTTTTCTTGGCTCTCTTGAGCGGCTTGCTTACCCACTTCCGGGTCAGTTCCAGCACCTAAGCCCTGCTCCCCTAATTTGATTTTCGTACGAACCGTATTAGATGCTAAGGCTTGAGAATCTGTATTACAGATAATCAAGTCTGCTCCTTTGATCTTCAGGTTGTCCATGTGCTTCACCGCATTGGATCCACCACCTCCAATACCAATCACTTTGATGATGGATTTGAAAGATGTTTCAGGTACAACTTCGATTTGATGTTCAAAAAAGGATGGATTTTGGCTACTCATTGTATAAAATCAAATGTTCTAAAACGTAAAAATAATAGAATTCTGCTAAATATTTAGTCATTTCCCCAGCGCCATTCATTCCCTAATTCTAGTTCATGGCGAAGCTTATGTTTAATGAAGAATTCTTTAGTAGAATAAAAGTCTAATTGCTTGGCAGGGATTTGTTCCGTATTCGCAAGTCCGTATAGAAGCATCGTCGTGTATTTCACGGTGTTTTCCATCTCCTTTTTATTAACTAAGCTGAAATCATCGCAATTAGCATGGTAACAATCTAAAACACTTCGAGTTAGTTTTCCCAAAGGATCCGCAGCCGGAATACCCTCCATTAAAAAGGTCTGATTGTCTGAATGCAAGCCTGGTGAATTTTCCTGCAAATTCGCAAATTCCCCATCAATTGCTTTGATTTGATCGCCTATTGACTTTAATAGGGGCAGCATTTCATCGCGTCCGCCTCCATTAAAACCATGCACATTATTAGTCATATCCAGATTGATCATATAAACGATCTCATCTAATTCCCCCAGTTTTTTCGCCCGTTCTACATACGCTTTCGAGCCTAATAAGCCCTCTTCTTCCCCCATGAAGGCGACGAATTCGATGGTGCGTTTATTTGTTAGGCCCAAAGCCTTGAAGGTTCTAGCTACATCTAACACAGAGAAGGAACCAATTCCATTATCAATAGCTCCAGTCGCTAAATCCCAGGAGTCTAAGTGTCCCCCAATGATGATTTTTTCGTTTCTTAATTTCGAACTCGTTCCTTTTAAGGTAGCTACCACATTGCGTGCCTTAATTGGTTTGCTGACATTATGCATCTCAATCAAACTCAATAAGCCTGGCTGGTCCTTCATCCATTTTCTGATTTCAGTCCCATTCTCAAGGGAAATACAAACGGCTGGAATTGAGATCAAATTGCCCGTTACGGAGGCGGTGCCCGTTAATAATACTTGGCCTTTTACCGTATTTACGAAGATGACCCCAATGGCCCCGTGTTGAATAGCTAAGGCAGTTTTTTCAGAACGATGTAAGTTTTTCGTGCCGGCTGGCGCATCCAAAAGTCCGATATTCGCCACCACCACTTTGCCTTTCACCTCTTTGTCTGCGTAATCAGCATCGAGTCCATTGCCAAGGTCCACTAGGGTACCTTGAATATTAGCATCCACTGGAGTCATGGCTAATGAAACCACAGGTACTTCTCTGAAATCATCTGACTTAGGAGGAGCAATTGATAAAGTGACCGTATCGCGAGCCCAGGCCTCTACCTGAAATCCTTGAAATTTCGTATCCTTGAAACCATATTCTTTTAACAATCGGAAGGCATATTCCTCTGCCCTTTTACCTTTCTCACTACCGGTTAATCGGTGACCTATGGTTTTACAGGCATCTCCTAAAGAACTATAGGCTTTAGAATGCAACTCGACTTCTTCTTTAATTTTTTTGAAAATGTCTTTTAAGTCATCTTCTCCCGTTCTAGGCACAAAAGAGCTAGAAAGTAGGGCGGTTGAAAGAGCTAAAATCCCGAGTGTTAATTTTCGCATAGGTGATTTTTAAATATCTCATTAAATTTAGCGTTTTTCGCCGAAAAACCCAATCAGCCTGCCCAATTTTCGCGATCTAAATTTCGATAATTGATGGCTTCGGCCACGTGCTTGGCTTCTATGTCATTTGCTTGTGCTAAATCGGCTATTGTTCTCGCCATTTTTAAGATACGATCGTGGGCGCGCGCGGACAATTGTAATTTTTCGATGGCGCTTTGAAGTAAACGAGATGAACCAGCATCTAAATGACAAACGGCTTTGACCTGCACAGCATTCATTTCTGCATTGGTGCGCAAAGCCTGTTCCTTAAAGCGGACCTTTTGGGTGTTTCTCGCTTGAATGACTCGATCTCTGATGGTAGAGCTCGCTTCACTAGCTTCGTTCGTAAACATGGCTGGGTATTTTAAAGGGAACACTTCTAAATGCATATCAATGCGATCTAATAAGGGTCCCGAAATTCGATGTAAGTAACGGTCTACTTGATAAGGTTTGCAAGTACAGGGCTTCTCCGGGTGATGGAAATAACCGCAGGGACAGGGGTTCATCGCAGCGATGAGCAGGAAGTTAGCCGGAAACTCCACTGTTCCCTGTGCGCGAGAAATAGGAACCTTTCGCTCTTCTAAGGGTTGTCTTAATAGCTCCAGCACATGCCGTTGAAATTCTGGTAACTCGTCTAAGAAAAGAACACCTTGGTGGGCGAGCGATATTTCGCCTGGTTGCGGATTAGTTCGTCCACCGATTAAAGCGGGGGCAGTGATGCTGTGGTGCAACGATCGAAATGGTCTTACGGTGATCAGGGGATGCTCGGTGCTCAATTTTCCAACGATGGAATGAATTTGGGTAGTTTCGATGACCTCACTCAAACTCATAGGAGGCATGATGGAAGGAATTCGTCTAGCCATCATGGTTTTTCCTGCCCCGGGAGGACCTATTAATAGCAGGTTATGCCCGCCAGCTACCGCTATTTCGATGGCACGTTTGGCTTTTTCTTGCCCTTTGATTTGGGAGAAATCATCTGCGTAGGGAAATTCCTCCGGTAGCGTCGTAGGGGCTTGAATCGGATGCTGCGGGCGGCCATGCAAAAAGCGAATTGTTTCCCGTAATGTTTGCATACCAAAGATTTCAACCCCTTCTATCAAGGCGGCTTCAACCGCATTTTCAAGCGGTAGAATGAGTGAAGTGAACCCTTGTTTTTTCGCCTCCATCGCCATAGATAAGGCCCCTTTGATGGGACGGATTTCGCCGGTTAAAGAAAGTTCGCCCATAATGACAAAGTCGGAAAGTCGGGTCATTTTCGTCTGTTCAGACGCTTGTAATAAGCCTAAGGCGATGGGGAGGTCGTATCCAGATCCTTCTTTTCGGATATCTGCTGGGGCTAAATTAATGACCACTTTTCTGCGCGGGAAAAAATAGCCGATTTGTTTGATCGCAGATTCGACTCGTTGAATGGATTCTTTGATGGTGGAGTCTGGCAGACCTACCAGGTAACATTTTGATCCCTGACCCACATGGGTTTCGATGGTGATGATGGAGGCATGAATGCCCACGAGGGCACTGCCAAAAGTTTTTGCTAACATAGTGGTCGATTAAGACACAATGTTAAGGGATCGATTCGGGATTAAATATCAGTTAATTGGATACCTTGTGCATTTACCAGCATCTTGGTTTTTACGCCGAATAGCAGGGGTTGGTTGTTCGGAATATGGCCTGCAGGAAAATCAAATGCGATGGGGTAGGACGTTCCAGAAGTATGTTCTGCCACTAATTCGAATGCCGTTTTTCCAATGCTTAAACTGGCTTCATTGCAGTCTGTAAATCCGCCTAGGAGCAGGCCGGCTAGGTTTTGGAATAAACCTGCGCGTTTTAATTGTAATAGCATGCGATCCACGTGGTACAAACGCTCGCCAATCTCCTCAATAAAAAGAATTTTACCTTCCGTGGAAGCGAAAGACCGCGAACCAACTAAATGTGAAAGCAAGGATAAATTCCCGCCTATGATTTCTGCGGAGGCTTCACCCAAACGGTTTAAGGGGTTTGACGGAGCAGCTACCGAAACCACGCCTTCAAATAGCGCGGTATACAAATTTTGCAAGGCTGATTCACCCCCTTTTTGGCAAAAATTATGCGGCATAGGACCGTGAATACTAGCAAAGCCTTTTGAATCTAGCTCACACAAAAGCGCCGTAATATCAGAAAAGCCCACCACCCATTTAGGCGAGGAAATGAACCCAGAAAAATCCAAGGAATCTAACAGGCGACTCACGCCATAGCCACCTCGAATAGGGAAAATGGCTTTTATTGATGGGTCATCTAACATCTGCTGCAGATCCGCCAGACGCTCTACATCTGTTCCCCCTAAACCAAAATGACGCGACAAATAGTTAGGCGCCGTCCGAACCTTCAAGCCCCAGTTTTCTAATACCTTCACGCCCATTTTCCAATTATCGGTAGGGGGAAATGAGGCAGGGGACAAAATGGCCACTTCGTCGCCTGGCTGTAAATACGGGGGAATAATCCGAGTCATGCTGTAAATATCTGCTTTTTTTTAGGATCCTCAAGGGCTAAATTTCGTAATATTGTAAAAAATCGAATCTTATCGTCTCTGCAGATTTAAATCTTGTTCATCCTATTTACAACCCGCATCCGGGTTGGGCGGAGGAATTACTGCATTATTATACCTTATTTAAGGAGGCGATTCCTGCTGAAACGACTATCCACACGTACATCGTGAATGATGGGAGTAAATCGGGAATTCGTGCACAGGATATTGATTTATTGAAAGCGGCGATTGCTGGCTTTACCTATATCGATTCGCCAATTAATCAGGGAAAAGGAGGGGCTTTGCGGGATGCAGTCCGCCAAACCACCGGCAAATGGGTCATTTACACGGATGCCGATTACCCGTATTTGATTAACAATGCGGTCGAAATGTTTCGATTACTTTCCACGGATGCCGCGGATGTGGTCGTGGGAGTTCGGGATGAGCAATATTATGATCAATTGCCCTTAGGGCGTAAAATATTCTCCCTTTCTTTGAAGCTGATGAATTATGTCTTTTTTCCTCAATTGAAGGTGAAAGACACGCAATCAGGATTGAAAGGCTTTAATCAAAAAGGCAAGGAAATCTTCTTGAAGACTCGAATTCCAGCTTTTCTTTTTGATATGGAATTTCTGGTTTTAGCCTCGAAGCGCTCTGACATTCGGATCGAATGGATTTACGTTCAAGCCAGAGAGGGAATTGTATTTTCAACGATGCGGGCGAAAACGATTTTGACCGAATTAGCGAATTTTGCCTCCATCTTATTTAGCCGCGAGAAATGAAACCGATTCTGATCACGATCGATGTGGAAGAATGCGATATTCCGCTAGAATATGGTTTTACTATTCCATTAGAGGAACAACTGGCTATTTCTCGAGAAGGATTAACTCATTTTATGCAAATTGTGGAGGAGGCCAAAGTTCCGGTGACCATTTTCTGTACAGGAGTTTATGCCGAAAACAATCCGGAATGGATCAAGTCTTTGCATCCGATGCATGAGTTAGCTTCTCATGGGTATTTTCATGGCCATTTTGATGCGTCGAAAGACCTTTCAAGTTCTAAGCACCTATTAGAGACTTTGAGCCATAGACCCGTCACCGGTTTTAGGATGGCCCGTATGCAATATGTGGAAGAGACCGAGATTTTGAAAGCAGGATATTCATATCATTCTTCCTTAAATCCTACCTGGATTCCGGGTCGGTATGACCACCGCGATAAACCGACGAAGCCATTTTTTGAAAAAGGATTGTGGAACGTCCCGGCTTCGGTGAGTCCTTGGTTACGAATTCCACTTTTTTGGCTAGCATTTAAAAATTTCCCTTTGTGGATTTATACGTTTTTAGCAAAGCGCACATTGCGCAAGCAGGAATTTTTGAATATCTATTTTCACCCCTGGGAGTTCGCAGATTTGAGTAAATATCCTTTGCCTGCACATGTTAAAAGAGGCCATAATGGTCCTTTACGTGATAAATTGCGTTTATTTTTACATCAGATGCAAGGGGAGGGGGAATTCACCACCATGGCAAAAATGTTGAGAGCTCATGAATAAGAAATCCACCTTATTGATTATTTGGGCCTTAGCAGGACTTGTAACGGGCTGGAAGCAGTTTTCCTTGAGTGCGGTTCATTCACATATTAATAATTTCCAGATTTTCAAAGCGAGTTTTGGGCATTTTTTGCATCGAATGCCACTTTATTTAGAATATCCGAAGGAGTATTTCGACCTCTATCTCTATGGTCCCATATTTGCCATTTTAATGGCTCCATTTTCTGCATTGACGGATGGCCCCAGCGTAATTCTGTGGAATGTAATGAATTCGGTAGTTCTTTTCGTGACGCTTTGGCATCTGCCTATTATTGAAAACAAGCGTGTGGCCATTACATGGATTGTCCTCAATTCGTCCATAACGGCCTTGCTGAATACCCAGTTTCATGCGCTTTGTCTAGCCTTGATTCTGTGGTCCTATATCTGTGTGGAGAACAAGAAGTACTTTTGGGCGACTTTGTGGATCGTGCTAGGAATCTATATTAAGTTGTATGGGGTGGTGGGTTTAGCGTTTTTCTTTTTTGCCAAAGATCGCCTCCGTTTCGCCGCCTATTTCGTTTTCTGGATACTCATCATAGGAGGTATTCCTTTGGCCCTAGGCGGATTTGATTATGGCATACAAACTTACCGCGAATGGATGGGCATTCTAGCCCATAAAAACGAGTTAAATGAGAACATTAAAAACATTCGTACGGATGTTTGCGTCATGGGAATGATTCGTCGCTGGACAGGAGATCCTAGTGTTTCGAATCTTTGGTTTCTTATCCCTTCGATGCTCGTAAATGTCTATTTATTTTTCCAAACCAAGAAATGGTCGGACCCCGATTTCAGATTACGGATTTTAGCCTTTGTACTACTGTATATAATGCTAGCCAGTACGGGCACTGAATCACCCACGTTAGTGATGGCTTTTCCGGCGGTTGGAATTTGGTTTGTGCTAGGAGAAAAAACGAAAGCGAGATGGGCGATGTTGAACTTGACACTCTTAATTTCTAGCTTTTCACCCACCGATTTATTCCCTGCCTACATAAGGAATGAATTTATTAATCCTTTGGCCTTAATGATACTCCCTTTATTCGGTGTGTGGATCTGGTTAGCCTGGGATCTATTTACAGAAAAACAACCTCAGAGATAATATCTTGCTGAGCGGTCTTGTTCAATAAGTCAATCATTTTTTGCTTTGCCATCAACAGCTCTTTCTTGAGTGGGGCAGAGTCTAGCCCTAGAAACAGCTTTTTGTCTTTAATGAAGACTTTCGTGGTTCTAGCTGCAATAGGTTTCCCCATGATCTCTTCCCAATGCGCTACGATATAGGTTTCATCGAATTTGTTTTGTAGCTGATAAACACGCAAAAGGGATTCGATTGCTTCTTTCAAGCTCATATTATCCTTACTTCGCGTAGAAGCTCGGGGGCCTTTAGGGTTGAAGGGAGAATCAATCATGAGGTTGTATTTACTGCCAAATTTAAGCCATTAATTAGGTTAAATCAGGAAATTCTAGACATTTTTCAATTTTTTTTCAAAAATTTTAAATTTTCATAATCCCAAAATAGTACTCTAATTCTTTCGATAAATGGAAGAAAATATCAGATTAGTACAATAGTGCTTTAAGCGTGACCTGCTGGGAACCCTACAATGAATATTTAAAGGATGAAAATTATATTAGAATTCTATTACTTTTGCCTTTACTGAAAAGGAAAGCGAGAGTCTAAACTATGAAAACTACGATCGCCTCATTTTCTTCAAGTTTTATTAATAAATAATTCTTTAACCCCAAATTACCAAACTAATGAGTACACAACAACCAAAGCCAGCTGCTAAGCCAGCTGCAACCGAAAAAAAATCTGGCGGTATTTCTGCAGGTTTAATTCTAATTGTCCTTTTTGCAATTGCCCTAGCAATCTACAATTTTGTAATGGGTGATGGTTCTCACTTTGAAGGCGGAACAAATGAAGGACACCCACTTCCAGGTGACTACTTCGGTGTAGTTTACAAAGGTGGTGTAATCGTGCCAGTTTTGATGACTTGTTTCTTAACTGCATTAACATTCTCAATTGAGCGTTTATTCACAATCGGTAAAGCAAAAGGTACTGGTGATGTAAATGCATTCGTACGTTCTGTACAAGCGTCTTTAGATAAAGATGATGTAGAAGGTGCATTGAAAGCTTGTGATAAGCAAAAAGGATCTGTAGGTAATGTTACATTAGCTGCGATCAAAAAATACAAAGCTTTAACGACAGAGAAATCTTTAGATAAAGAGCAAAAATTAGCTGCATTGAGCAAAGAAGTGGAAGAAGCTACTTCATTAGAATTGCCAATGTTAGAGAAAAACTTAACTATTATCGCAACATTAGCATCGGTATCAACTTTGATCGGTCTATTAGGAACGGTAGTAGGTATGATCAAGGCCTTCGCGTCATTAGGTAACTCAGGTGGATCAACTGATTCATCAGCTTTAGCAAATGGTATCTCTGAAGCCTTAATCAACACGGCATTAGGTATCGGTACTTCAGCTATCTGTATCATTGCATACAATGTGTTTACTGCGAAAATTGATGAGTTAACTTACAGCATCGACGAAATCGGCTTAAGTGTTAACCAAAACTACGCTACGCATCACAATTAATATTTGAACTGATTTAGGGGCATCAGCCCTTTCATTCAATTTTATTCACCGTTCAAAAAAATAATTGTTATGCCAAAAGTTAAAGCTAAACGACATAGTGTCTCACTCGACATGACAGCGATGTGTGACGTGGCTTTCCTTCTTTTGACGTTCTTCATGTTAACAGCGAAGTTCCGTCCAGAAGAGGCAGTTACGATCACTCCTCCATCTTCTATCTCAGAGAAACCTTTGAATACGAAAGATGGTATGCTTATGGTTAGTGTTTCACCAGAAGGTGGCGTTTATTTGGCAACTGATGATCAAATGGCTCGTGAGTTTATGTTAGAGCGTATGGCTAATCGCTATGGTATCGCTGTAACAGCTGAGATGAAGAAGAACTTTATGGCTTCAGAAATCGTAGGCTATCCTCTAGGAGCAATGCGTCAGGTGTTAAATATGAAACCTTCAGAAGCTAAGAAGCTAAGCAAGGGGATTCCAATTGATTCAGCTAATAACGAGTTATCGTATTGGGTGGGTTATGCGAAATTGTCTAATCCAGAGTTGAAAGTTGCTATCAAAGGAGATAAGGATTCGAACTACAAAGTATTTGCTGATATCATCGGTACTTTGCAAGCTCAGAATATCAACATCTTCCAATTAGTAACTGGACCGGAAAATAAACCGAAATAAGTTTTCATTTTTAATTACGAAAAGAAATGGCAGAAATAGATAGCTCCGGTGGCGGGAAGAAAGGCGGAAAGAAGCGTAGTAAGAAAATGTCGACCAAAATCGACATGACACCCATGGTGGACTTAGGCTTCCTTTTGATTACTTTCTTTATGTTAACAACGACGTTAGCAAAGCCCGTTACCATGCAATTAAACATGCCTGATAAAACGGATACAAAGGAAACATCACCTGTAAAATTATCGGAAACACTTACGGTGTGTCCAGATGAGAGCAAGGTGTATTACTACCAAGGTATCCCTACTGAAGCAGGTACAGTAATGCAAGTTACTAACTATTCGGAGACAGGAATTCGCAAAGTAATTGCGGATCTGAAAGCGAAAGTGGGTAATAATTTTACTATCGTAATCAAGCCAACCAAAAAAGCGAAGTATCGCAATATGATTGACATGCTTGATGAATGTGCGATTACTAATAACAAGCGTTATGCGTTGTTAGAAATCGATCCGGATACGGAAGCATTGATTAAACGATCAGGAAAATAAGCTTATTAAATTAATTTTAAATTAAACGAATATTATGTCACAAGTAATAAGCCAAGATGCTACTTTGGACGATATTATCTTCAAAGACAAGAACCGTGAATTCGGTGCCTTCGTTCTGCGCAAGACATATCCTAAAGTAATGAAGCGGTCCGTATTACTAGGCTCTGCACTCTTTGTCGGTGCTCTTTTGTTAGCAGCTTTCTGGAAACAGTTAACTGCCGCTGCAGAAGATAAGACTGAGGTGACTGCTGAAGTAATGAAACTGGACAAGCCAGCTCCACCTAAAAAGGTTGAGTTGCCTCCACCGCCGCCACCGCCACCACCCAAGGAAATTCCTAAGGTGACAACGACGAAATTCTTACCTCCAGAAATCAAACATGATGAGGAAGTAACGAAACCAGAACCTCCACCTGAAGAGGTTAGAGGTAATACAGCAGCTGAATCTGTGAAAGGGGAGACGGAAACGTATGAACCACCAGTAGATCCAGATGCGAAAGGTTCTGAACCTGTTGAACCTCCTAAGCCAGCTGAAGATGAAATCTTTACGGCAGTAGAGCAACAAGCAGAATTCCCTGGCGGATCGGGTGCATGGGCACGTTTCTTAGGTAAAACTTTGAAATACCCATCTGCTGCCCAACGTGCAAACGTAGGGGGTAGAGTATTCGTATCTTTCGTTGTAAATACGGACGGTTCTGTTCAAGACGTACAAGTTTTGAAAGGAGTTGGTTTCGGATGTGACGAGGAAGCTATTCGCGTAATCAAGGCTATGCCAAGATGGAATCCAGGTAAGCAATCTGGACGTGCGGTTAGATCTCGTTTTACTCAACCGATTACGTTCGTTTTATCTGAATAAGATAGAAACGTTTAAACATAGACAGACCTGCTGAATGTATTTTTAGCAGGTCTGTTTTTTTAAAGAAAAATGAAAAGACCTGTTGCAATTTGGATTAATGTGGCGTTCAGATTGATCGTTGCTTTTGCCTATTTTTTACTAGGCTTGTATGTAGCTTTTTACTCTGAATTTGATTTAGGTACTAATTTTGGAGTACCTACGATCATTTTATTTGGAATACTATTTATGGCTTATGGTGTCTTTCGAATTTGGAGAGCCTATGCCTATTTTAAATCAACAGATGAAGACGAAGATGAATATCAGAAATATTAGTTTAGTCCTTTTAGGGCTATGTTTTTTTCAATGTTCAAATGATAAAAAAGGAGGTCCTACTGATTCTGCCACTGTGGGTGAAATAACCTTAGGGGTCGATGAATCCTTTGAGCCGCTGATGAAAGCGGAGAAAACTGCTTTTCAGGAACAGTACCATTATGCTAAAATCAACTATAAATTCAGTCCAGAGAATGAGGTTATCGCTGATATGCTGAATGACAAGATTCGTGGCGTGGTCGTAACGCGCGATTTAACTAGTAAGGAAAAAGAAATTTTCACTCGGGAAGCTATTACTTACCGTAGTTTTAATATAGCGGCAGATGGCATCGCCTTGTTAATTAATAAATCGAATGCTGACACGCTAATTACGCTGGCAGATTTGCGCGAACTGATCGTTGGAACTTCCACAAAATATACCCTAGTGGTGGACAAAGCAAACTCTAGCAATTTGAAGTTTTTATTAGACAAATTAAAGATTTCAGCTTCTGAAAAGTTGCATGTTGTTGCTGCTGGTTCGAACCCTGAGGTCATTAATCAGGTGAAATCTAATCCGCAAGCCATTGGAATCATTGGTTCTAATTGGATTAGTGATGGAGACAATCCGACTTCGTTAGGGTTTATTCGTTCCGTTCATGTGATGTCGGTGGCTGAAGGAAAGGGGATGTCTTATTCGCAACCTTTTGGCTATAACTTAGCCTTAAAAAAGTACCCTCTACGCCGGGAAATCAAATATATCATCAAAGAAGCGCATCAAGGATTAGGAACTGGATTCCTCAATTATGTGTCTGGAGATTTAGGGCAATTGATCGTTTTAAAGGCGGGCTTAATTCCATTAACCCGACCTATCACGATTCGTACCTATCAAATTAGCCAGTAGTGCATTTTTATTCGGTTTAGACTAGGGAAAATAGAAGATTGTTTTTATTTTTGTTCCTCTTACGAATTTAAAGTTAAGTGTATAAAATTGGACATTTCGATGTTCGAGGCCTAGGAAAAATATTGAAAGCTATTAATTAAAAAAACAAAATGAAGAAAATGAAATCGTGGATATTGGCTGTCAGTTTATTGATCACCAATATGGCAATGGGACAAACTATCGCAGACGGATTGCACTTAATCGATCGCGATCAACCAAGCAAAGCAAAGCAAGTTTTTGAAGGCTTAGTGGCTGCGTCCCCTACCGGTGAAAACTATTATTATTTAGGGTATTATTATTTGTCACGCAGAGATTGGGCTGGTGCAGAAGATGCTTTCAAAAAAGGCTTAGCAGCAGATCCTAAGAACTACTTAAACCAAGTAGGTCTTGCTTCTATTAAAGTGGGACAAAATAAAGTGAATGAAGCGAAAGTTGATTTTGACCGTATCCTATCTGAAACGAAGTACAAAAACGGAGATGTGATTCACCGAATTGCAGAAGCGTATGAGATGTTTTACAAGCTAGGACGTGATCCTGAGTTTAATGCAAACAACAATGATCCTGCAGAAGCGATTCGATTAATCGACTTAATGTTAGAAAAGACAAAGAAAGGACCAAACGCAGAGCAAATGATTGTTCGTGGTGATGCTTTCTTGATCAAGAATGATGGCGGTAACGCTGTTTCATCTTATGAGCAAGCTTTAATGCAAGATCCTAAGAACGTGAAGGCGAAGGTAAAAATCGGTACAGTTTTCTTACGTGGTAAAAACTACAGAGAGACGCAATCTCGTTACAAGGAGGCGATTGATTTAGATTCAAACTTCGCACCAGCTCACAAGCGTTATGGCGAGTATTTGATCGTAGGTAGCCAATACAAAAATGCCTCTCGTTACTTCAGAAAGTATTTAGAGAAGGCTGAGGCAACTCCTGAGGTGACTTTGGAAACAGCTAAATTATTATTCTTATCTCAAGATTACGAAGGTGCGATGAAGTACACTGATGAGGCAGATAAGAAAGGCGTAAAAGACAATGATATCTTCCGTATGCGTGGTTATTCCAATGTTGAGTTGAAGAATTACCAACAAGGTATCGATAACTTAGAAGGCATGGTTCGTTCTGGAGTGAAGCCTTACTATATGGATGATTTGTATTTTGGAAAAGGATACCAAGGTTTAGGTAAGGATTCTGTTGCCTTGACATACCTTGAGCGTGCGGCTCCATTAGACACAAACAATAACGTGTACAATATCATTCATGATATTCGTTACAAGCAAAAGCGTTACAATGATGCAGCATCTGCAGCTTTGAAAGGTATTGAGTGGAAGCAAAAGAAAAACCAAGCGGTGGGTTCTGGAGATTACTTCAAAGCGGCGATGGACTATTATTTTGTGGCAGCCTTTACTCCTAAAGCTGACACATTGAATCGTCCACTAATTGCGATGAAATCTGATAGCTTGTTTGCTAAAGCGATTTCAGTGAATGACAAATGGCCTCCATTCTATATCAATCGTGCTCGTGCGAACAACTTAATCGATTACACTGGTACGAAATGGTTAGGCGTTCCTCATTATGAGAAATTCTTAGAAACAGTGATGAAGTTGAGAGAAGAAAAGTCAACTGCTTTGAAAGAAGATAAGAATCAACTATTTGAGGCATATAAATATTTAGGCGGATATCATTTAACGGTTAAGAAAGATGATGCTAAAGTGAGAGAATATTTCACGAAAGCCCAGGAAATAAAATCAGATGATAAAGACATCAATGATTATTTAAATCCAGCTCCAGCAGCTCCTAAAAAATAAGAACGAATTTACATCGAAAAAAGCTGCTCCTCGAGCGGCTTTTTTCATTTACAACAAGCAGATGTCATACGCAATAATAACTGGCGGAAGTAAAGGGATAGGCAAAGAGATTGCCTTGCAATTAGCGGAAAGAGGATATAACCTATTACTAGTAGCGCGTAATTCTTATGAGTTGCAGCAGGTAAAAGAGGAAATTCAGAAGAAGTATGCGTTAGAGGTGGATTATTTAGTGTTAGATCTTGCAGAACCAGGTGCAGTCAATTCACTTTATGACTGGGTTTTAGTAAAACAGATAGATTTACGCATTTTAGTAAATAATGCGGGTTACGGTCTTGTGGGGGAATTCGAAAAGTATACTTTCGAAGAGACCCAAAAAATGATGCAAGTAAACATGAATGCGCTAGTCGAAACGTGTTACCGTTTTTACCCGATGCTTTCAGGCAAGGGTCAGGCTTATGTTTTAAATATAGCTAGCTCAACGGCCTACCAAGCTATTCCATTGATGAGCGTTTATGCGGCTTCTAAAGTTTTTGTATTGAATTTCTCACGTGGACTTTTTCACGAATGGAAGGCGAAAGGTATCACGGTAACTGCTGTTAGTCCAGGAGCCACCACTACGAATTTTAATGACCGGGCTAACTTGCCGGCGAAAGCGAGTAAGGCGGCTAAGAAGGTAACGATGACTCCGGCAGTTGTGGCAAAGCTAGCGGTGGATGGCATGTTCGCTAAAAAGCAAGAAGTAATCACCGGACTCATCAATAAACTGGGCGCGTTTTTAGCTTGGATTGCCCCTAAAGCGATTTCTGAGAAAGTGGCTAAAGGGATTTACGAATAGTTTTTTCTTGACTGATTCCATCTGATATCAGTTTTAGTACATAAGTTCCAGCAGGGAAAGACGAGATATCCCAACTCATTTTTCTGCTGGAATTTTTTATTTCAGTCGTATCAAGCAGTTTTCCTTTTACATCATACAATTGAAGGAGAGCATTATCGGTTTCGTAGGCGATCTCTATTGTAAGGATTCCGGTAGAAGGATTAGGGTAAATAGCGAATTCATAGGAGGGAGGGGAGTCCACGAAATAGACATTTGAGTAGCTAGAATAGCAGCTAAGGTTTTTGTAAATAAGTTTGCTCCGGACATAGAATTCTCTGCCCTCTGTTAGCTTTCTGATGGAACATGTATCGCTGGACCGTTTTTGGTCGATAAGCCAATCCGGAATTGTGACGAATTTTGCTTGAACGAAAAAGGCTCCCGATTTTTCTAAAATTGGATTAGGAGGGTTAGGCTTTCGCTCTAAAGTAATTTTTTCTGATCGATAGAAACAACCTTTATCTTCGAAAACACTGACGTATTCTCCTGCGGGAATCAGACCATGCAGTTGCTTCTCCATTGAAAATAGGTGACCCTCTTTTTCCCAACCTATGAAGTGAATGCTTGGATCTAACTCCAGCGTAATATGTACGCTATCTTGCTCGCAAATAGGGCCTGTAAATGATTTTCGGATCGCGGTAGTTGGGCGTTTCAGTAGCGGCAAGCTGACTACTAAGGTGTCTGTTTCTCCATCATTGCAAAGGAAGCTATATTGACCGCCGGTCAGGATAAAATCAGCTGTAGCGGATTCGTATCGTTTGGTGGAGCTGATGGCGGATGTTTTTAGGGGACAGCCCTGAATTTTAATTTGGTAATTATTTAACAGGCAATTCGTAGCTGCTTGAGCAATCAGGTGGTGAACAATGGGTCCATTGCGGGTATAATTAACTAGAGTAGTATCTTTAATGCTACAACCGAGTGAATCTACTATTGTTCGAATCAGATATCCACTAGCGTTAAATGGTCCCAAAGGACTTTTTGCCGTAGAGGAAAGACTAGTAGTGGTAGGAAGGCTAGCATTCATCACCCGGGTTTCTGGGATAACTAAGGTGCGCTCCCCGGTTAGGAAAAAAGGACGAATGGCCTCCAATTGAAGTTGGGGTTTAATTTGAAAGTAGATAGGTGTTCGAGCGCTTTCACACTCATTTATTTTAACGGAGGCATAACGTACCAAGAGGGAATCAGTGGACTCGGTATTATTTATAGCTTTCATGGATAAAGCCGTGGCTGTGCTTAGGCTAGTTTTAGAGGTAGCTGTTTCATACCAGATATTATTCACTCCTCCACTGGCTTGTAATGAGAAAGGAATGCCAGAACAATAAGATGGGGAAGAGGTATTTAAAGGAGGTTCTGGAATGGGGAATATGGTAGTTTTAACACCACTAGAAAGTGGGCCTTCACAGCCTGACTTAACACAGGAGGCTCGGAAAATCGAACTATCTGTACTGATAGTCGTGATTCGGCTACCTTCGCCTAATTTCATGCTTGAAGCAGCATACCAATTGGTGCTAGCTGGGGAGCAGCCAGTCGCATTTAATGTAAAAGGTAATCCTAGGCAGGCTTTGACAAGTTTGACTGCATGCGTAGGGGCGGGTGGTAACGAGGTGATACTGAGTATCACCTCGTTCGAAGCGAGAGTGCATATGCCAGTTGGGTAGGTGGTATATCGAGCAAATGCCTTGAGTTTAGATCCATTCAAGGAAGACGTCGCTACTATAGAATCAACGGCAAGTCCATTGATGGTCCAACGGTAGAGCGACGATAGAGGAACGAGTGAATTTTCACAAACGGTCAGCGCAGAAATAACGGGTGCTTTCCGCAAGGTAATTAGGACGGAGTCAGAATAGCTGATACATTTACCTAGCGTAATCTTGACACGATAATAAGAACCTGTGGGATGTGTGGCTCCGCCGGACAGAAAACTGTATCGAGCTAAACGGGCATTTGTGATGCTGGTGAATTTAACATCAGTGGGTCGGCGTTTTTCCCATTGAAAAGATGCTCCAGTGCTTACGGTAATAAGTCGAATAGAATCGCCTTCGCAGGTGATTTGAGCGAGGGGCTGCGTACTAATGGTCGCGCATTGCGCGAGGGAGGCAAAAGAGAAAAAAAGCAATAGGAGCGTTTTCATGCCTCGAAATAGGCCAGAAAACGAAGGCTAAACAAGCCGAAGAAAATCAATATCGGTTACCTGATAAATAAAAAACGCAAACCACTCACTTGGAGCCGTTTGCGTTTTTATCAAGGTATTGATATCCTTAGATGTCGCAGATTTTAACCGCTTGCTCTAAGGAAGCCATTTTGTCTTTGCGAGCCGGAATAAACTCCTGACCAATGAAACCTTTGTATCCAGTATCGTAGATGGCACGGATGATGGCTGCATAGTTTAATTCTTGCGTTTCATCAATCTCATTACGACCAGGAACACCACCCGTGTGGTAGTGAGAGATGTATTGGTGGTATTTTTTGATTGTCGCAATTACGTCCCCTTCCATGATTTGCATATGGTAGATGTCGTATAACAATTTGAACTTGTCTGATCCTACCATCTCACAAAGTGCAGCGCCCCATTCAGTTGTATCGGCTTGGTAATCTTTGTGATTAACTTTAGAATTTAATAACTCCATGGAGATAGTCACATCGTAGCGCTCTGCCGTTTTCATGATGCGCTGTAGTCCTTTTTTGCAATTGATTAGTCCGTCTTCATCGCTCATTCCGTCTCGGTTTCCAGAGAAGGTGATGATGTTTTTAACACCTGCTTTAGCTGCTTTGGGGATGATATCTTCGTAGAAACCGACTAAGGCATCGTGGTTTTTAGTGCGGTTAAAGAAGTTCGGAATGTTCATTCCATCTGGATATTTTCCCCAGCCAATAGCCGCGGTCATATCGTGTTTCTTTAGGATTTCCCACTCATCTGGGCCTGTTAATTCGATGGATTGTAAGCCGATTTTTTTGGCATTCATCACTAATTCCTCGAACGGAATATCTTGGTAGCACCAGCGACAAGCGGAGTGATGTACTTTTCCTTTCAAGTCAAGCCCTGCTTGTTTGTCGGCCTCTTCAAAACGATGGCCCATCATGCCCAGGCCAGCGAATCCAGCAGAGCTCTTTAGGATGTCTCTGCGGCTGAATTTGTTTTCCATAGTGTCTATTTTAATAGGTTTATTTTAATAGGGTAGTCACGAATTTATCACTAAGTTCAAACAGTAAACCGGGATAAATGCCTAGCAATATACTGATAATTCCTAGACCAAAAAGACTAACTACTTCTAATTTGTTCAAATCAGGTAAAGACCAATCCGCTTTTTTAAGGTAGGTTTTTCCTAAATAGATTTTTTGGAAGGTCCATAATAAGTATCCTGCACCTAATAATAAGCCCAAAGCACCCAATACTGCTATCACCGGATGTACAAAAGGACTGGCGAATGCGCCCATTAAGCTGAAGAATTCACCGATAAATCCAGAGAATCCAGGCATGCCTAAAGAGGCAAAAATGGCAATGCCCGAAATGACCGTAAATCGCGGCATCAAGGTCACTAAGCCGGAATAAGCATCGATTTCACGATTTCCTGTGCGGGAGTATAAGACGCCTACTATCAAGAATAACAAGGCGGATAAGACACCGTGGGAGATGGTTTGGAAAATAGCTCCCTGCCATCCTTCTGCCGTGAATGCGGCGATTCCGAGGAGCACGAATCCCATGTGGGAAACCGAAGAATAAGCGACTAATTTCTTTAAATCTGTCATCGCTAGCGCATTATAGGCGCCATAAACAATGGATAAAGCTCCCAAGCCAGCGAGGATGTTTGCTGATGCGATGGCTTCCGCTTGAAAAAACGGAATCGTGATGCGTAGCCAACCATAAGCTCCGATTTTTAATAAAACTCCAGCTAATAAAACAGAGATGGGAGTAGGTGCTTCCACGTGCGCATCGGGTAACCAGGTGTGCAGGGGAACCATCGGTAATTTGATGGCGAATCCGATGAATAAAAGCCAAAAGCCCCATTCTCGAGCGCTCATTCCAGCTAACAACCAGCCGGAGCTAGGATGTAAAATGCTCGTAATTTGGACATTATTTATATCCGATAAGGCCTGCATATCGAAACTGTGTACGAGCGATGCTGTTGAAATTTCCTGCGACAATAACATGCCTTGAACGGCTCGCAAGGCGTCTACATTAAATCCTTGCTCAGGTCTAATAAGTCCATTTAATAGCGCAGTTTCATAGGGATCCACGTAAGCCACACCCATTCCCAGCATAACGACTAGAATGAAAAGTGAACCTACTAAGGTATAAATAAAGAATTTTAAAGACGCATAATTTCGACGTGGACCACCCCAAATACCTATTAAGAAATACATGGGTAATAGCATGAATTCGAAAAATACGTAAAAAAGGAAGAGGTCTTTGGCTAAAAAACAGCCCATAATAGAGGCGTTTAAGAGCAAGACGAGGGCATAATAGGCACCTATTTTTTCTTTAATTTCTGTTGAGTTCCAAAGGGCCACCCACGTAATTAATCCAGTTAGAATGAGTAGTGAAATGCTTAATCCATCGACTCCTAGGGTGTATTTAGACATAAATTGCCCCATCGAACCTAGTGAAATCGAAAACCAATTATGTGATTCGTTGAATTGAAATAAACCCGTTTGGGCATCAAAAGCGGTATAGATATAAGCTATTAAACCTAATTGAACGGTAGAAAGACCAATTGCTAAAGTTCGAGCCTGCTCTTTCAATTGTCCTAATCCCAGGACGAATGCACCTGCAAGGGGCAAGCCAATTAAAAGCGATAAGAGAGGTAAATTCGTCATTTAGATAAAAGGGCGTAAAGTAAAAATAAGGCAAATGTCACAATTATCATAGTCCAATAGCTTTGGACTTTAGCTGATTGCCAGCGACTTAAAATTTTTCCGATGGAAGCACTGACTTGGGTGCTACCACCCACTAAGATGCCGTCTACGACATGTCGATCGACCCAGGCCATCAAATGGGCTACGATAACTTGTATGGAAGCAATGCCATTCACTAGTCGGTCGATGAATTGTGTTTCAAAAATCTGTGCCGATCTACTTTTCCAGCGAATGAAGCTAAATAAGCTAGGCCAAAAACGAGGTAGAAATTGATAATTTCCGGCAGGAATCCAGTTTCTGGATAAATAGGCTCCAGCGATTCCTAGCACCCAAGTTGCCGCGGTAATATATAGCCAGAAGGCAGGGATGTGGTAAATCGTAAGGAACGCATTTTCAGGCATTTCAATCGGATGGCGGGAGATCCAAATGGACAAACTAGCAATAATTAATAATCTGATGGGGATGTGTAAGGCGGGATTTTTTTCTGCCACACCCTCTTTCAAAGGCCCTAAAAAGATGAGATAAAACTGTCTGCTGATGTAGAAACTCGTTAATACCATGCCAATGGCAAGAACGCCTAACAGCTCAACTTGCCCAGTGGTATATAAAAATCCAGCCAAGTTTTCTTTACTAAAAAAACCACCTGTTAAGGGTAATCCCATTAGTCCAGCACCGAAAACGAGGTAAGCTAAGGCTGCTACCGGAGCTTTCTTACGTAGGCCTCCCATGTCGTTTAGGCTTTGGGAATGTACGGTATGAATCACTGCGCCAGCCGCTAAAAACAAGCCGGCCTTAAAAATGCCATGTGTTAACAAATGGAATAATGACGCGTCTGAGCCCATTCCCATCCACATTAAACCTAATTGGGAAATGGTGGAATAGGCAAGGGTCTTTTTGATGTCGTTTTGGAAAATAGCAAAAACAGCGCCAGATAGGAATGAAATCGCCCCAATAATACCCATAAAAAGGTGGGTTTCTGGACTCGTCATATCAAAAACACGGACACCCACGAATACTCCTGCCGCCACCATCGTCGCCGCGTGAATCAAAGCGGAGGCAGGCGTAGGGCCTTCCATCGCATCGGGAAGCCAGGACATGAGCGGAAACTGGGCAGATTTAGCGATTCCGCCGGCGATAATTGCTATTCCGATGAGTGTAGGTGCGATACCCTGCATTGCAGAAAATTGCCACGTATCGAAATGTAATCCAAGTCCGATGAGTCCGAATAATAGGGAAATATCCCCCAATCGGTTTATTAAAAAGGCTTTTTTCGCGGCTTGCGTTGCGGCTGGTTCTTGATGCCAAAAACTAATCAACAAATACGAACACGCCCCCACCAGTTCCCAAGCCCCATAGAAAATCAAGAGTGAGTCCGTTAAAAGAAGTAAGGTCATGGCACCCACGAACAGGTGCAAATAGATATAATAGCGGCCAATGGACGGGTCTTTTGCTAAATAGGATTTAGAAAAAAGCTGAACACAGAAAGAAACGAGTGCCACTAATCCGAGGACTAATTGTGCAGCGTAATTCGCCCAAAAAGGGGCACTCATTGCTCGCCCACCTAGCTGAAACCAAGTATAGGCGATTTTAAAATCAGCTCCTATGCTTACAATGAAATAGCAAGCAGCAGCACTAAATAAGCCGGAAAGCGTGATCGAAACAAGGGATTTAGGGAAACAAGCTACCAAAAGGGCAGAAACCCAAGGTAACAAGAGCACTCCAAGAAATAGGAGATTTAATCCCATATAAATGCAAAGATTTAATGGCAAATATACGGATTATCCGCCACTCACGGGAGGAATTAGGGCAATTTCCATGCTTTCAGACAGGATAAAATCCGGTTCAGGAAAGCGATGTTCGGCTGCTAAACGTAAAGAGGGCAATTTTTCCAAAGCCGGGTGCATCGAACGCACCGTTTGTAAAAGCTCTTCTACGGTCACCTTTCCCTCTTTTTCGATGGAAATCGTCGACGATTTTAATAAATCGCGGCAAATCCCAAAGAGAAGAATGTGGTAGGTTGACATCGTTTTTTGTACCTTTGAATAATTGAGCAAATATATTGGATAATCCTCAGCTTTTTGATAATCACGGCCGCGAATTGAGTTATTTACGACTCGCGGTGACGGATCGTTGCAATCTGCGCTGCACCTATTGCATGCCGGCAGAGGGGATTAACTATCTGCCGGAACGGGAGTTGTTGAGCTGGGAGGAGATGTTTAGGTTGACTCGGATCATGCACGAGATGGGTATCAAGAAGGTGCGCATCACGGGTGGAGAGCCTTTTGTTCGGAATGGATTGCTCGATTTTTTGACGGATTTAGCAGGCTTAAAGGACCTTGAAGTCTGTCTTACGACGAACGGTGTTTTCGTGGGAGATTACATTGAATCTTTACAGAAGCTCGGCGTTCGTCACATCAATTTAAGTCTAGATTCGTTAGATCAGGATCGCTTTAAGCAAATCACGCGAAGAGATGATTTCCAAAAAGTATACGACAATCTCCTTCGTTTAATTCAAGCCGGATTCCAGGTGAAGATTAACGCCGTGGTCATGCAGGGCAAAAATGAGAAGGACATTATTACTCTGACCGAGTTCGCTCGGGAGCATCCGGTGTCCGTTCGTTTCATCGAAGAGATGCCGTTTAATGGGTCGGGGCTGGTAGAGGAGACCTTGTTTTGGGACCATATTCGGATTTTAGATCGCATAAAATCAGCCTTTCCTGGTTTACAGGCAAGACCTTTTTTATACGGTGAAACGGCTCACACATACGATGTTCCCGGATTTAAAGGAAATGTCGGAGTGATCGCTGCCTTCAGCCGAACCTTCTGCGGCACCTGCAATCGCATTCGTCTTACTGCCAAAGGCCAAGTCAAGACTTGCCTCTACGATGATGGCGTTTTTGATTTGAAGGCGTATCTTCGCAGTGGAGTGAGCGATGAGGAAGTGAAAAATCAACTGTTAACTTTGTTCAACAAACGTCCTTTGGACGGTTTTGAAGCAGAAAATAAAAGAAAGAGAGTCATTACAGAATCGATGACGACCATTGGAGGATAAAAAAGTAGGATACCTATGAGCCAATTATCAAGCCTAATTGAGAAATTTTCAAACCTACGCGTGCTCGTAGTAGGTGATTTAATGGTGGATGCCTACACTTGGGGAAAAGTGAACCGCATTTCGCCAGAAGCACCGGTTCCCGTGGTGAACGTCGTGAAGCGTGAATCGCGTTTAGGCGGAGCAGGAAATGTAGTTTTGAATATCGCCAGTTTAGGTGCAAAACCGTTGGTTTGTTCGGTCATTGGAGATGATTCCACAGGTGAAACCTTACAAGGAATTTTACATGAGGCAGGTTTATCCACAGCCGGCATTATTATCGAGAATGGACGTCCTACGACAGTAAAAGAGCGTGTCATTGCTGGATCGCAACAACTGATCCGAGTAGATTCAGAAACGGAAGCACCTATTTCAGCTACTTCGTCTGCGTCCTTATTAGCGCAAGTAAAAGCGTGGTTACCAGAAGTCGATGTGATCCTTTTTGAGGATTACGATAAGGGTGTTTTGAGTGCTGATATAATTCAGGAAATCATTGCTTTGGCATCCGCACAAAATATTCCCACCGTCGTTGATCCTAAGAAAAAGAACTTCTTTGCTTACACAGGAGCTACCTTGTTCAAGCCTAACTTAAATGAATTACGTGATGGCTTAGGTTTGGATGCATCGGCAACGAATCCAGAAAATATCGCTAAAACCGTATCCGACTTCAAAGCAGCGCAGTCATTTACAGGACTCTTCGTAACCATGTCAGAACGCGGAGTCTACATGGATTTTGCCTCAGATCAAATTCAAATCCCAGCCCACATTCGCCAAATCGCCGATGTCTCTGGAGCCGGTGATACCGTTATTTCCATCGCAGCCTGTGCACTAGCAGCTGGAGGCTCAGCCTCGCAAATCGCAGAGCTCGCAAACCTTGGAGGAGGCTTAGTTTGTGAATCCTTAGGGGTTGTTCCGATTGATGTGGAATTATTGAAGAGGGAAGCAGGGAAGATTTAATTTTTCATAATTTCTTGTCCTTTTCAAAAACCCGATCAATCCAGTTTTATTCGTGGATCTATGTACCAAACCAAATCGGTCACATAAAATTCTCCGGAATAAATTCCATAAGAAGTTAAATTATTTAATGCAGAGAACGCTTGAATGGTTGTACTTTTAAAGTCAGGCCCGATATGTGAATTCGCGTTGCCTTTTCCTGATATAAAAGGGAGTACTATCCATTTAAAAAGTTTCGGGTCTGAAGGTAAATTCCAACAATTTTCTGACTGTTTTATAAAATTCATTACTTGTTCTGCATCAGTTTTTTCCATTCCTCCAAAATGCCTCATTTCTGTAATTTTTCCGTTTCCGGTTAATTTAAAAACGAATAAATTAAAAGTAGGTCTATTGCCCCACACTTTTAGATTATGTGAAAAATATTCGTAAAATTCACCTTTATCACAACCATTGAATAAAAATTCGTTTTTAGGATTTTCTTGAGCCACAGTCTTGATGCTACAAGATGTGATTATGAAAATAATCAGTACTTTAATTGCAGTGTTTGCCATAATTTCTACACAAATTAAAAAAGGTGCTAGAACTGATTTTTACTGGAAAACGGAGCAGAAAAGTACACGTCAGTTAAATTCGAGCCTACATTCATTCTTAGCCATTCAAATTGTATTTCCATTTTTGAAAAAAAAGCATTTCCATCAAATTTTGTTTTAGTAGCTAAAGTTGAAGTAGGATTCTCCAGGAAAACAGGTAAAACAACCCATTTATATACATTATCTGGGAAGCTAGTTATCCAGAAAGGTGCTGATTTCAGAATTGCGTTCTTTAAGTCGTCTGTTATTTTACTAGTCATTTCTCCACTCAATTTAAACTCCGAAATTTCTGATTTAGAATTAAATTTGAATAGGATGAATAGTGCAGATGATTTAACCTGTTTGTCCACCTTAATGCTATCTTGTAAATATTCACTAAAGGCTTCTGCAGGATAAGATGGATGATTAAAAGAAAGTGAGCTATTATTTTCCTTTTGCGAGAAACTGACATAAGGAGAGAATAGGAAAATATAAAAGAAGAGACAGGAATAAATTTTCATCTTGGCCATATGGAGTTTTTTGTTTTCAAAATTGAGTTATTCCTCTACAATTATATAGGAAGCTTTTTTGGGATAGCTTAAGTAGATATTTGAAAAATCAGGTCCAACATATTGTCTGATAAGTGCTAATTGTTCGTAAACTGAACGATACAAAGAGTTGGCCTTTTGTGGGGTTAGTTTTGACGGACTCCCATTGAAAAATGGAAAAATAACAAATTTAAATGAGCTAGAATTTAATCCAAATTTCCAGCACGGTTCTGATTGCATGATAATTTTGTAAACTTCTGACTCCACATTTTTATCTAAATCCCCCCAATTTTTTATAGAATCAATATGGCCATCATTGTAAACCTTAAACATGATTAAGGTTATGCTTTGATCGGAATTATAATCCCGATCAAACCTGTAGGAGAAAAAGCCATTGAATTCATTATTTTTATTTATCGGATCTTCAAAAAAAAACATATTTTCTTTAACACTCTGACCATTACAAAATGTTAAACCCAACATAATGAATAAACTAGTAGTAAAGGTTTTAATTACAGTATTTTCCATAACGATTTTTTGAAAGATTGGTGTGACCAAAAAATATTTTATCCCTTTCATCACTGGTAACAGGTTTTTCTGCATCTATTTTAGCCAAGACTTTTTCAAATAAATCTTTGTCTATAGAATCTAAGCCTATAGTGCAAATTATTTTTGCCTCTCTTAAATTAATAGGATAGATTTCACTTAAAAGTTCTGCCATAGGAGTTATATATTCAACAGCCATTTTAGTATGATCCTCCAGTGCCTTTTTATTACCTATATAAATATGCAAAATTTCATGCATAATTGTCTTGGCGATATATTCTTTCGAAGAATTGGAAAGAGTGGCCGTATTCAAATTAATTGTTTTTCCATCGGTTTTTGCTGATTTAAAAATATCCCCCAACCCCTTAAAAGGCTCATTGTATGAATCTTCTATTATAAAATCAAATTTTCCACCTGCTTTTGAATTGTCAAATAACTCAATAATATGCGCCATTTTACCCTTTAAATTGTGGGATATCAAATCACTAAGAACCTGATTGAAACATTCACTTTTTAAGGTGTTCGTGATTTCCGGATAGGCATAGTTGGAGAAATTATAAGAAGTCTCCCCACTCCCTCCGCCTCCACCACTTTCACCTCCCTCGTAATTCCCATAATAATTCATTGAGTTAGGTCTTGTATAGCCCCAGATATATCCTCCGCCGCCACCTGTGCCATACACGTTAACATTATTTAATAAGACTCCCATCAGGTATTCATAAATTATATCCATTTCCAATTGAGATAAATTCATCTCTCTCATCGAAATCGATTTTCCTTTAGGGCTTAGGGCTTTTTTTTTACGCAAGAAACCTGCTTTCAGTGTTTCACCCTCGATGGATTGGATGATGATTTCCATGTCGGTTTCATTTAAGCGTCGATAGGATTTATACAATCCGTATCGTTTTCCAGCTAGCTCGAAGGTGATGAATTCCATGAAATCGGGTGAAATGGCTGCGGGGTAGGTGTTTCTGACAGGAGCAGCATAGGTAGAGATACTGTCAGAAAGTTTAATCGGAATGGCTGCTTCCCAAGCGATAGAGGAAGCAAGTTTAAGTGGGTCCGTTTTTTGGGTCCAGGCTCGAAGCTCTGAAATGGCGGAAGGGGTGGCGGGGGCTATTACCGTTTCTTTTGTACAAGAAAACAGGCTTAGGCATCCTAAAAGAAGGATTAAGGTTTTTTTATAGTGGTTTATCATCGTTATGTGGTTTAATAACGATGTAGAGGTAGGCTTTTAAATTTGAGTAAGCTACAAGTTAACTGATAATCCCAGCAGATTATCAGTTAACTGATAATTTACCCCACCCAAGCCGTAAACTCAATTTCCACTTTGTACTGTGGAGCAATCAAGGCAGAGATTTCGTAGATACCAGTTGTCGGTTTTACCTCTCCAAAGAAATGCGCATGGGCGCGAGCGATGTCGAGGTTTTTGGAAATATCCGTCGTAAAAATACGGGTACGAACCACGTCATTTAGGGAAGAACCAGCTTCCTCTAAAACCACTGCAATGCGTTCGATGATATTATACGTTTGAGCATATAGATCGTCAGCGGTAATTTTTTCGCCATCGACTAAAGCGACCGTTCCAGAAATTTCTAATAGATTTCCTGTTTTTACGGCACGGCAGTAACCGAAGGTATCTTCGAAAGGGGAACCGCTGGAGATGTTAATTCTATTGCTCATTTTCTTTGCTAATTTTCGTGATTTGTTTCCATAATTCAGGCTTCGCATGGCGAACCACTTCGCCTATGACGATGATGGCCGGATTGCTTAAACCTTCTTTAGTAGCCATGGAGGCTAATTCAGAAGCCGAAGATACGCCGATTCGCTGGTTTTTCATGGTCCCGTTTTGAATAATCGCAGCAGAAACATCGCCTTTGCCGAACCGAGCACATAATTGCGCAATCTCCTCTACTTTATTCATCCCCATCAGAATCACTAAGGTTGCAGTAGATTGCAAACCTAAAGCAAGGTCTGCCGTTAATGAACCGTCAGATTTTGTACCTGTCATCACCCAAAAGCTCTCATTTACCCCACGAATCGTCAACGGAATTTCCGCTGCACCAGGTGCTGCATAGGAGGACGAAATACCCGGAACGTAATCCGTTAATAAACCGAAGCTGCGGGCATATTCAATCTCTTCTTGACCGCGACCAAAAACAAATGGGTCACCCCCTTTTAAGCGCACCACATGACCTAAAGCATAGGCTTTTTCTACGATCAAGGTATTAATCGCGTCTTGTGAATGGCTAGAGCCTGCTCGTTTCCCTACATAGATTTGCTCGGCTGTAGGGGAGCAATGTTCTAATAGAATTGGGTCCACTAATGCATCATATAAAACTACTTGAGCAGATGCAATTGCCTTAATGGCCTTCAACGTAATCAATTCTGGATCACCTGGGCCAGCACCTACCACCGTTAATTTCGGGTGGGGTTCTAATTTTCTGAAATGGCTTAAATGCTTCATAGGATTAAGAACGGATGGCTTTAGCGGATTGTAAAAAGGCGTATGCTTGTGCAGTATAGCTAGCAGCGAATTCGGCTGATGGCTCGTTTTGGTTAATCAGCAATACTAATTCAGCGAATGAGGCTGCATCGACCGCAAACTCGCCTGTCGCTACGAAGTTCTCATCGAATTTCGTGATGACCGAATGTTGCGTAGGAACCGAAATCGATTTATCTAATAACAAGGCCTTCGCTGCAGAAATAAACACACTGTATGCGTGGTAGATGGCATCCGCATAGCGTTTGTCTTCAAGAGCCGCTGCCGTCCACTCGTATTTTTCGTCTGATTCGAAAAGTAGGGTAGCTACTAAGTCGATCACCACACCCGCACATTCTCCCACACCGATTTCGGTAGCGAAGTTTTCTGTCGCGCCCCAGTCGATGAAATCATCATCTACTAAGGTGCTTAAATCCGCGATGGGCTTCAATAAATCATAGAAATATTTCTCGCCTTGGCGATCGTAATAGCTGTGGAAGTATTCGTCTGCCTGAGCGTTTTCTTCGAAATTGTTCAATAAGGTGCGTAATACTTGTGGTCCTCTTTTGGAAGGAACTTTGATCACTTTATCCGCGATTTTTCCTTCGCCATTTCCTAAAGTGGCACCGCCTAAAAGGACTTGCAATGCTGGTAAAACACGTTTGTCAGCTGCTTTTAAAGACGAGCCGTGGAATCCAATAGATGCCATGCTGTGTTGTCCACAGGCATTCATGCAGCCTGAAATTTTGATTTTCATCGCGCTGTCATGGATCAAAGAAGGGAATTCTTCGGTGATGACTGCCTCTAATTTCGAGGTGATATTCGTTGAATCTGAGATCGCTAAATTACAGGTGTCTGTTCCTGGACAAGCGGTGATGTTTGCGATGGAATTCGCTCCCGGAGCGGCTAAACCATGTGCATCTAATACGGAATATACGTAGGCCAAATTTGCTGTAGGCACATATTTCAACATCAAACCTTGGTTAATCGTGATGCGAATGTCATCGCCGATATACCCTTTTAGCGCCTCGATTAATGAACGAGACGTGGTGCTTGAAATATTGCCATTTAGGATACGCACATAAACCGCGTGGAATCCTTTTTGCTTTTGTTCAAAGGTATTCGTTGCTAACCAGGTAGCGTATTCTTCAGTAGAGGGTGTCGCCACATCAGCATTTAATGTAGGCGCTTCCACTTCCCAGGCAGTTGCCGATGGAATTTCGAAAGAATGATTTTTCAATGCTTTCGATTCCGCCTTCACTAAATCCATAAAGGCCTCAAAACCGATCTTCTGAATTAAGAATTTCATGCGGGCTTTGTGACGGGAATTACGTTCGCCGTGGCGATCGAAAACACGCAAAATAGCCTCGATGAAGGGGATTACTTCGTTTTCTGCTAGGAATTCGTGTGCTACGTGAGCTAACATCGGTTGTGCGCCTAAGCCACCACCCACGACTACTTTAAAGCCGCGCTCGCCGTTTATGATTTTAGGGATGAAACCCACATCGTGTAAATAGGCCAAAGAGGTGTCTTCGTCCGTATTCGAGAAGGACATCTTGATTTTACGACCCATTTCTTGGCAGATCGGGTTACGCAAAAAGTAGCGGAATGCCGCGTCTGCGTGTGGGCTGACGTCGAATAATTCCTTCGGGTCGATGCCGGAAGTAGGGGAGGCCGTAATGTTACGGACCGTGTTTCCACATGCTTCGCGTAAAGTGATATCGTCTTCTTCTAATTTAGCCCAAAGTTCCGGTGTGCGGTCCAGCGACACATAGTGAATCTGAATGTCTTGGCGCGTTGTTAAGTGCAAATTACCGGTTGAATATTCGTCTGAAATGTCCGAAATCCGCTTCCATTGATGGAATTGAATCTTACCATAAGGCAATTTAATGCGGATCATCTGCACCCCTTGTTGGCGTTGTCCGTAAACACCGCGCGCGAGGCGTAGACTTCTGAATTTCTCCTCGTGGATTTCGCCAGCCTTGAATTGAGCGATTTTTCTCGCTAAATCTAGGATGTCTTTTTCGACAACGGGGTTTTCTATCTCAGAGCGGAAACTTTGCATAATTTAATCTTGGTATAATTATAAAGTCTATATAATATATAGAGTAGATGCAAAAGTAAGGCAAAACGGGTTTATTGCCAAAGAATTTTTATATTCGTTTTCAAAATCTTCAAACGATGAAAAAATTATTGACTCTCTTATTTTGCGTCTTGGCGCTGACACTGAATGCACAGATCGGGAAAGACCCGGCAGGCGTCCAGGTGGTAAAGACGAAACACTCCATCACGATCGCCGGAAAGGTGATTAATTACACGGCGACCACCGGTTATATGCATATGAAGGCGGATACGGGTAAGGTTTTGGCCAAAATCTTCTTCACCTACTATTCTAAAGACGACGAAGACGGAGCCAAGCGCCCAGTCACTTTCACCTTCAACGGTGGCCCTGGATCTGCCTCTTTGTGGTTACACATGGGCGGCGTAGGCCCTAAGCGCGTCGTATTAAAAGACGACGGCACCGCAACCGCAGCCCCTTATTCCTATGTGTCCAACGAATTCTCTTGGTTAGACAAAACAGATTTAGTCTTCATCGACCCCGTTTCGACTGGCTATTCCCGCGCCGTGGGCGAACCCGCTAGTAAATACCATGGCTTCGTAGAGGACATCCAATCCGTAGGCGATTTCGTACGCAACTTCTTGAGCCGCTACGATCGCTGGGCTTCTCCTAAATTCTTAGCCGGCGAAAGCTACGGTACGACGCGTGCCGCAGGATTATCGAAATTCTTGCAGGACGAGCACCGCATCTACATCAATGGGGTGATTTTGATCTCAGCTGTCTTGAATTTTGGGACAAACGATTACAACATCGGAAACGATTTACCTCGCGCCTTGTACATTCCATCGTATACCGCCGCAGCCTGGTACCACAAAAAATTAGCACCCGCTTTACAAGCGAGACCGATCGCAGATGTTTTAAAGGAATCCGAGCAATGGGCAATAGGCCCTTACGCTACCGCACTCATCAAAGGCGGCTGGATGTCAGACGCGGAGAAATCTGCCATCGCAGAAAAAATGGCCTATTACACTGGTCTCTCTAAAGAACTATGCCTTCAAGCGAACTTACGCTTAGACGAAAACCGTTTCTACAAAGCTCTTCGCCGCGGCGACGGCCTTTCCATCGGTCGTTTAGACGCACGTTTCACGGGTCGTAACCTAGATGATGCTGGCGAATACGTCGATTTCGATCCCTCTTTTGCTAACATCGATGGCCCATTCACCGCGACCATTAACGATTATTTATCCAAAGAATTGAAGTTCACAGACGAGAAAGGCTACAACGTCTTCGGCGAAGTATATCCTTGGTCTTATAAAAATGTGCAGAATAAATACTTGAACGTGGCAGAAAGTCTTCGTGATGCGATGGCCAAAAACCCGAACCTCAAAGTATACCTCGGCTGTGGCTACTACGATTTCGCGACCCCGTACTTCACGGCAGTTTACGACATCGAACACATGTTCTTACGTCCTGAGCAACGCTCTCGCGTAGACATCAAATACTACGAATCCGGACACATGTACTACATCCACAAACCATCCTTGATTCAATTCAAGAAGGATATTGATTCCTTTTTCGATTCGTCGAAATAAATTACTATTTTTGCAACCCCACGGGCGCTTATAGAGGGGTGTCCGAGTGGTTTAAGGAGCACGCTTGGAAAGCGTGTGTAGGTCTCAAGCTTACCGAGGGTTCGAATCCCTTCCCCTCTACAAAGCCTCCCAGCGTTAGCTGGGAGGCTTTTTTAATGGGCGGAAGTGAATTCCGCTAGCGAGATTGAACGGACGCCCATTAAAAAAAGCCACGGTTCGCAGCGCGAACAGTGGCAGGCTTTGTACTAGATGCCCTGCGGGCTGACAGCGGAATGGAATGGAGCTGTCACTCCCGAACGATAAGTATAAGTGGTAGGCTTTGTACTAGATGCCCTTTGGGCTGATGGCTAAAAAAAGATTTATGAGATTTTATTTAATCAAACTTTCTAAATTTATGATTTAAATAGTTTCTGCATATATGGTATTCCCAATAATAGAATTACTGCTATGTCTACAAAATTCCAGATTTCTCTACTAAGATTTACTTTAAAGAAAGGTTGGAATAATAATGAAAGTGCCCCATACACAATCGCAAGTTGAGAATTTTCGTATTTGCTAGACTTATAGGCTAAAATGCCAAAACCAACAAAGCTGCAAAATCTGACCAACTGATAATACCCGTATGGCATACTAAATAAACAAAATGCCAATAGTATCACCAGAGCTATTTTTATAATATTTTGAGTCATTAGAAACTAATTTCACTAGTAAATTCTAATTGTTTACCGAATCCTTTATTATCAAGTAAGTACTCAATTTGATGAGGGAACTGAACAATAATTGATTGCTCGTCAATTTTAAGTTTAGACTTTGCTAAATGTAAGAACTCCAATTCGCTTTCTTCTATTTTTGAGTCTGCCATAATTATTCTCAACAATACTTCAATCAAAAGTAGTTCTTGGTGCTCATTTAAATCATTTTTAGAAATTTCCCCTAAATAATCATTTATTGCGTCCCTTCCTTTTTGTTTAACTAATAACACATTATTTTTTAATGCCTCCTCATAATCATATTCCATAAAATAGATTTCATTAGAAACTAGACTTTTAAGCTCCTGAATTTCTGTTTCATCAATATTACCGTCACAAGCCATTGCCATGAAGGCAGATTTGAAAAGGAATTCTTTAAAATCAAGATTTTTCATAATAATTAAGATTTAAAGACCAAAGCCAATTCTAGTAGTAGCCTCATCTTGTGCTCCCTTTGGCAATAAATTAAGTAATCCTCTGTCAATCTCTGATAAACGTTCCCAATTCTGACTTTCCACAGCGAAATTACCTGCATCTATCAAACTTTTAGCTTGAACCTGATCATTCATTCTATGTTGATTACTCTTACAAAACTGAAAAATATCTTTTAAGAAATCGGGAGTTCGCCACCTAATAACAAAAGAAATACTCTGGATATTATCAGATTTTTCTTGAATTTTAAGAGGATTATTTGTTGCAAAAAACACACTTTCCTGAGAAACAATATCATTAAATATTTTACGCTCATGATCATTTCCATTTTCATTTAACATTTCTAAACAATCCTCTTTTACCTCAAGATAATGACTCTTTGCTTGCAGGAAACGCTTATTTTTTGTGGAGCTATCAATTTCCTGAGCAATTTTTCTCTTTTTGTCCTCTAGCTGATATCTTTTATCTGTAACATCATCATTAGTAAGATTTTCCGTTTCGTCACTTACATCTTCTAACTGTTTCTTTAATTTGTTTAAATTCCCAGCAGTTTCAAAATCTTCTTTATCAGAAGCTTCTTGAATTTCCAGCTCCAATTTTTTCGACAACTCAACTACTTGCTCTCTAAGTAAATCTACTTCTGTATGCCTTACCTTTTGATTAAAGGTCTGTTTAAACTCTTGATCTGCCATATTTAAATATACTGAGATCGTTAGATCTCTTGATTCAGACATTGATAGATTAATTTCTATGTCAGAACCTTTTGCGATATCCCTAATTATTTGAGAACCGTTTATCTTCATAAAGCCAATAGTTTTATTAGCTTCCGGCAATGCTAGATGAGAGCCTTCTAAAATATTAAGGTATATAAAATCATCTTCATTGCCTTTAATCATACCCTTATTTAAAGGGAAAGTTAAAGTTTGAGATTTTAATGGTAGAATTTGATTTTTTTCAAAAACTAATTTCAGTCTAGTTGCCCCTGGATTATCCAAATCATCTACTTCTATGCAAATATCTTCAGGAATTGGTTGACCACTTACACCGAATCCACTGTTGATTCCTATTGGTTCCAAATCGGTTTCTACGATGTTCTTTTGTTCATCATATACGATAAAAGTAAAATGGTTAAATGCCCCATCAACAAGTGGTAAATCTTCATTTATTCTCTCATTTAATTTTTTAACTCCAGAATCATAACCACCATCTTGTCTTGTTAAACGATAACTTAACCCCGTTATATCTCCAGTAATCCTAGCAGCAAATAACTCCTCTTTTTCTTTTGATGCTTTATTATATGAAGCTTTAACAGTTATTGCAGTATTCTTTTTTGTAATGTTTTCTCTAGATATTTCTTTTTGTTTTGTTGCAGCATAATGAGCTGCACCAATAGCTACAGCAGTAGTTGGGTCAATTTCACAATTAACAGGAATTTGCAACACTTCTTCTACTCGACTTCTTACAAATGGAATATATGTGGATCCTCCTACCATCAAAGTGTATTGTATATCAGTAGGTTTTAATGAGTTTCTAGTAATGATTTTTTTAATCATTTCTATAGTTCCCTCAATATAGGGCTTTATTAAATCATTAAACTCAGACCTAGTTATTACAAACTCAAAATCAAGTTCATTACCATCCTCATCTTCAAAGCCATCAACTACTAATTCAGAAGAGGTTTTAGAGGATAAAATTATTTTAGCTTCCTCTGCTCTCTTTAAAAGTGTATAATATTTAGCGTTAAATTTCCCTGAAGCACTTTTCATCTCATCTTCAAGATTCGTAAAACTATAATCTTCTAGTATTTTGGGAATTATAATTTTTTCAACAATTAGATTATCAAAATCAGCACCTCCTAAAAAATTATCACCTTCGTGATCAAGCACTTTCATTTCTCCATCTTTTATATTGATTAGTGCTACGTCAAAAGTTCCACCTCCGAGATCATAAACTAACCAATTACCATCTTTCATCTCCCTTTCCTTCTTCATATTAGCATAAGCTAAACTTGCAGCAATTGGTTCTTGCAATAGAACAACTTGTTTAAAACCTGCCTGAATACCTGCTTCTTTTGTTGCATTAGACTGAATGGTATCAAATGATGAAGGAATAGTAATTACCGCTGAATCTAATACTTCACCTGTATTTACAAATGTTTTAAGTTCTTTTAGTACTTCGGCAGAAAGCTCAATAGGGGTTTTTGACTGGTTTATTGATTTAATTTTAAAACTTTCAGAGGTGCCCATTTTTCTTTTGAAAACACCGACTACACTTTTGGGATCTTTCTCTAAAAACTCTTTAGCTTTATGCCCAACAACAATTTTGTCTTTTCTATATAAGACAATTGAAGGCAGAGTGTTTCTTCCATAATCCTGAGGATTTGAGAAAATAATTACTTCACCTTTTACAAATTTTGCAATTGCACTGTTAGTTGTACCTAAGTCAATGCCGAAATTTATTGAATTCTCCATTATTACACTTTAAGTTTTATGAGTTTTTAGATTGTACAATTACTACAGCCGGCTGTACAATAACTTTATTTATTCTATCATTTTCTTGATATGCATAATAAATTATAGGTTTAATTACCTCGACAATTATTAAATTTTCAACCCCTGAACCCGCAATAGTTGCTTCACAGTCAGTTCTAGTTTCAGAATAATTTTCTCCAAGTGGATTATGGTAGGACAAACCAATTGTTACTCCATTCTTAAAAAAATCTTCCTCAAGAATCCCTTTCATTTTATTAAGATTCCTCTGAATCGAATTTTCTTCTTTAATATTTGAGACTTTTTTTTCTATCTCAAATACTTGATTTAAAATATCAAGCCATCCTTGGGGTAATCTTGAGGTCAAACTTTTATTTCCTTGCATTGTTAAATTATTTTCTGAAAAATTGAGATTGATCTAAATTTGTTGTTGAAGCATTACCCCCAGAAACTGAATGAAGAGTGATTCTATTAGTAGAAAAACCTTCAGAATTATCTTGGAAAAATTGATCTCCATCAAATTCTGAAATACTAATGTCGGATTCAAAATTACCATTAGATCCACAATTGTTGTGAAAATTTGGATTCCAATCGTTACCATAAAACACCCTAATTCTGTAATTGCCTTGAGGGATATTAGTCATTTTAAATGTCGAATTTATTCGTACATATTCATTCCTAATGGTTCTATCCTCATCTACATTATAAAGACAAACAATTGCATCTGTACTACCTCCATTTTCAATTGTCAAAGTTGCATTACCGGAATAATCTCCGGCGCCAAAACAGTCATCCAATGGTGAATCTCCATTGTTTAATTGATTTCCTTTAAATTCACTGGCTATGGGAACAGCATTTATGTCATCAGTTTCTGCTGCGGCAGAATCAACGGCCAAAGAGTCAACTGGTGGAGTGTAATTGTTATTTGTGGTATTGTTTGAATTAGATATTGCGATTAGAAATCCCACAACCAATAGAACGATTATCATCCATCCACAGCCTGTATTATCTGTACTTGATGAATTTGTATGTGTTACTTTTCTAACATTTTCAGATTTAATCTTTAAATCTTCTAATTGTTTTTTTGCATTCTGAATATTTGTCAGAGTTTCATTGTTAAGTCCTCGAATTTCATTTGCCTTATTAATTAAATTCAATGCAATGTTCACATTTGAAAATGTATTCCAAATTTCTACGGACATACCCCTTAAAGTTAGGGCCACTTGACTCTTTATTTCCTCGAATTCATCAGAAAGTTTGTTTAATTCTTGGATAGATAGATTTGCGTAAACCCATTCATTTACTTGAGTAGGTGTTATTGACTTCTTGGCTAATTCTTTTGTTTTTTTATTGGCTTCTATCAAGAAAGTAGCATATATCCCAATAATTGGTGCATTTTTTTGATGCTCAATTCTTTCTTTATTCTTAGCACTAATTAAATTATAATTCTTTTGAAATGTCGGCTTGTCTAAACTTTCAATATTTAGTTTTAATATATGTTCTAGTAAATCAGTACATACTTGGGGATTGTTCAAATTATCCCAAATTGCCACGCACAAATAATTAACCTCGGTTGCAATTTTTAAAATTTGACTTTGAAAGTATTCTGGCAAGAGATTTATTAGATCAACTGGAAAATATTCATGAACTAAATCAAGCACCTCATCAATGTCGTCATCATCATATGCACTTACTTCATCTCTAATATCTTCTCTTATGGTCTTGATTTCAGAAATCCGTTCTTGGATTAACTTAGTTAAACTTTTATAGGCGGTGTTTATATCGTCCTGTGTGAATAAAATAGAAGTTTTTAAAATAGATTTTACTAGTTGTTCATCTTCATTTTCAAATGCATGTGAAAGTGACTTGTCAAATTTAGGAGCAAAAAAAGGACTAATAAATTCAATAAACTCAGGCACTTTAAATATACTATCTTGCTTGAATCTCTTGAATAATAAATCCTCACCACTAATTAGGTAATTATTTAATTTATCATTAGAGCAAAGATATAGGTAGAATTCCTTGTAATCGATATTCCCTAATTGATCAATAGCTTTTTCACATTCGCTTTTAGAAAGATTTAACCCATGATAGTCCAAACTCTCATTTGCAGAAAGTTCTATATCAGCGAAAAGCTTACGCTTGGCTTTTTTTATACTATCGTTATCTATTGCAGATGCAACCTCGAAATTTGACAGACCTAAAATTTCTAATGGATTAATGAATTGCATTTGAGAACTATCAAATTAAGGTTTATGGAATTACAGCTATTGAATATTACTGTACATATTAGGAAGAAGTTCCTATTTTACAATATCAAATTTATTCAATGGTCACAAAAACACCAGAAATATTACAAAAAATAGTTAATCGACAATCCAATAATTAAAATCCCAATCATCAAAAATATTAGATTTTTCAATATTTTCATTTCCTCCTCTTGCTTGTTAAGACGTACATTTATATTGTGATTTAGATTTTTTACTTCTTCATATTTTAAAGAGAGTTTAGAACTTTGACTTTCAAATTGCAGGGCAAGAGCAGACAAAATATTGTTAAATTTTGAATCTAAATCAAACGTCTCTAATTGTATAATTTGAGATTTAAATAGATCTATTTTGGATTGAAGGTCTAAAATTTTATTGTCTAAACCAACCAATTTTTCTTTAAGATTTGCATTGAATTGACCTATAACTTGTTTTTCAATATTATTGAAAGAATCATTAAAATCATGTTCTGTTAACTTCGATACCTCATTTTCAATTTTCTTTATTTGATTATCTAAACCTTCAAGTGGCTTGCTTAAATTTTGCTGAAAATGCTTTATAGTTTCTATTTCAATTGACTTCAACGACTTAGAAATATCAAACTCAGTTAGTTTTGCAATTTCTGCACTAATATTTTCTGTTTGCACAGAAAGTTTTTCAATTGAATCCAGATTGAATTTTCTGGAATCATCAAGAACTGATTTAACATTCTTTGATAAACCCTCAAAACTTAATTGATACTTAACTAATATTTCTGCTAAATTTCCGGATGACTTGACAACGTCATTTACTTGTTCTTTTGCTGAATTAATGTCAATCAAATTTTGCTCTAAAAGAGATAATGACTTTAAAATATTTTCGTTTGTGGTGCTCATTATGCGTTAGTGTATTTTTCGGTAAAAGTAAGTAACCAATTGGTATGAATATCCAATTCACATTCTGTTTTCCAATCCATCATTTTGCCTATAGTCTTTAAAGAAATATGCGAAGATTTGAAAACTGTAATTAATTTTTCCATTTGCTCATAAAACATCACTTTATCAGAGTTATTTGAATAAAAATCACGGTATCCTTCTTTATAGCTATTCTCTAATTCTTGCTCCAAAACTTCATTTTTATTTGTGCCAAGATATGCAATGCTAAATGCATTTAACATCGCAAGAGCAGGATTATTATCTGTTAAGGATCTCCTTATAAGCCTAACTGCACCTTGCAAATGCTTCACACTATCTTTAGGTGAGCCACTTGATCCATAAACATCTTCATTTATAACTCGTAGGTATTTAAATAAAATATCAAATGTTGACTTTTTACCCTTATCTGAATCTGTAGTTAATGAAAATGGTTCGCCTTTTTCTGTCTCGTAATCGTCTTGAGCAAATTTTGAATTGAAATAATAATATATAAAATCTTTTAAATCTTCGTTTATTTCCTTCCAATCTTTACCTTCATTTGTACCTTGAATACAAAAAGTACGCATATCATCAATAGCTCTTTTTCGCTTTACTGCAATTTTTTCATAGATAAATTCGGTTAAGTATGATAGACATTTATGTATTTCATTATCCCCTTTATAATTAGGCACTTTTTTGATTTCTTCTTCTGCCCTTTCTGCAGAATAATAACGCTCAAGGAATTTTTTAAGCCCTTTGTAATACTCTGAGTCAGCCTTACGTTTTGTTACTATCCTAAACTGTTGTAAGCTATAATCTTGTGTAAAATCATCGATTAATTCAATGCAACACATACGATAAATCGCTTTAGCATAATCAGAATAATTTCCTTTATATGAAACAAAAGAAACAATTTCTGTACCAACTTCCACAGAAAGCAATTTTTGTAAAAAATTAGTAACTGTCTGAATTTCATCAACTTTTACTTCTTCATTATCTTCTAGGAAATATTTTGTTTCAGACTTACTAAGTATTGCGTGCATTGTCTGTTTTTCAATCAAACTACCTTTGAAATTGTTGTTATAGAAAAACATTACTGTCTCGTAATCAGCGCTAGCATACTCTAAATTTTTCTTTGGAAAATCTAAGCCATTCAATTTTAAAATTTCTTCTAAATCTTTAAAATACTGAAATCCCTTGGCTTCTTTAGGGACTTTACTAAGACTACAATTATTGATTTGAGAGCAAGAATTACATTCCCCAAAAGCAAATTTTCTATTATCTACTTCACATCTTAATTTAACTAAATCGTGATGTGGCGTGAAATAATCAAAATATTCCCTTTCAACTTTTATATTATAATGATTTAATATTTGTTCTAAATCATGTTCTTTAAACCACTTGTTCTTGATTATAGCAATTGGAAATTGAGTTCCTTGAAATTTAGAATTCAGTCTTACTAATTTGTAATCAGCAAATAAAATTGTAGACAAAGCAATTTTTTTATCACGCCCAGCCCTACCTGCTTCTTGAATAAAACTTTCTAAAGAGCTTGAATAATTCATATTGACAGTAAAGCGAACATTAGGTTTGTCAATTCCCATTCCAAACGCTTTTGTCGCTACCATAAATGGCAATTTATTGTCTCTAAAAAGTTCTAAATTTTCAAATGAGGATCTGTCAATTTCATCAGCATCATCGCTATCCCCACTTCCCATAAAAGTGCCAACTTTCGACGTGTATTCTTTTAAAGAGTTGGCATTTTCATTAACTGAAATACCTGTACTATTTTTATGAGGACAAAAAATTATTCCAGCCTGAGTGAATTCTGAACTCGAGCTATAAAAATTTTGAGGGATCTCAACTTTTAAATTAGCTTCATTATTACTTTCTCTAATATTTTGCCTCTCATGAAATTGAGATTTTATTCTTTTTATTGAGGATTCGGTTTGCAATTCATTTACATAAAATGGTATTTGATTTATGTAACTATTTAAAAATGCCTTTTTGGAGCTGAAAACAGCCCATTTATCACTAATATTTACAGCTTTACCCAATGAAGGGTCTATTAAACCTCTCTGGTCATAGTATCTATCAGGTTCATATGAAACAGGCACTTTTTCTATTTTATATTGGAGTTCCAACCTATTTGTGTTCTCATATCGAACAATTGTATCTGCATCCAAATCAAATGAACCGTTACCAGATAATTCCCTTTCTACGTCAGCAAGCACGTCAAATGAAGCCGTTGCTGTTAATCCGAATAACGTTAAACGCTTTTCTTTATTCTTTGGCAACACATAATTGTACAGGTTTCGCCCTAAATGCAAATAAGAAAAACGAAAATCATGTCCCCATTCTGAAACACAATGGACTTCGTCAATTACTCCATAAGCGAAATATACATTCATTTCTCGCATTGTTTTCAATCGTTCACGGAATTTATAAATGCATAAACGCTCTGGTGAAAGAAAAACAAATTGCATCTGCGATGTTTCCATCTGTCTTTCTACTAAATCTTTTTCTTGTGCTGACAATGTAGAGTTTATGTAAGCGCAAGAGTCAATTCCTATATTAATTAGCCCGTCATATTGATCCTTCATCAATGAGCGCAATGGGTCAATTATAAGTGTTACTCCTGGTTGCAACATTGCAGCTAATTGGTAAGTAAGGGATTTACCTCCACCAGTAGGCAATAGACCTATTACACTCTTATTTTGTAAGGCTCGATTTATTATTGGTAATTGGCCTAGTCGAAAATCATTTTTCCTAAATAACAATTGTACGAAATACTTGATACAATCTTTGTTCTCTTCAATATCTTCGTAATTCCCTTGGGAATCTTTAACTACCAAAGGTTTATATTCAACGTTGTCTGACGTATAAATATACCTTTGACTTCTCTGGATATTGGATGACCGAATTTTAAAATAACACTGATTATTACATTTAAACTCACTAAAAGTTGCATTTTGAAATTCTTCCAGTTTTTCCATGGAAATATCAATCACCAAATCATATACTTTATTTTTCTGCTTAGTATTGGGGGAAATTACGACGTCTTTCCCCATATGTAGCGGTGAAGAAATATATTCATTAGAACCTATAATTTCTAAAATGACATTGGGAAACTTCAAATTTTCAAAATCTACACTTAAGGAAGTTAGATTATTAAACATTTGCTTCAAGTCTTCAAAAGCGAGCGCAGAACAAGGCACGTCATTTTCTTTCACTAAAACATTCCATTCTTTTTGATTTATATCAAGCCTTTGCGTTATCAGAGCCTCAATAATAGTCTTTTGTAACCGAGCAATTAATATTGGAGTGTGAGTTAACTGTAAATTACTTGTATTAATATTATCGTTTTCAAAAATGATAGAGCCGAAATCATTTTGTTGAACAATATTTCCAAAGGAGGAATAAGAATATTCGATAAAAGGACTGGCTTTAGTTGGCAATCCTCGAGTGATAATGTTGTTTATAATCGCTAGAATGGGATTTATATCATCATATACATTACCACCTATATCAAAAGGTACTAAGACTTCAAAATCAGATAATTTATTAAAATCAGAAAGTCTATTTTTAAAACAATCTAAATAATACCCTGCGTGAAATTGTACAGGTGGATAATAGTCGAATGGGATATAGTAATCTTTCCCTTTTTCAAATTTAAATACCTTTAATTTAAGTGTGTATTTTCTATATGCATCTTTACCAAATGATTCCTCAGCTAAAAGATTTAGTTTATTTTCACTTTGCTCTATGTTAGAAAGCACTTGAGGTGAATTAAAATAACTAAAAAATGAATCTAATCTGTGACTGCGCCCATTAATCAAAGGACTTACACAAAAAAAATAATGTTCTCCAATTATATTTTCTCCTACAAGTTGAGCCAATCTTTTTAAGTCAATTTGTGGAATATCAAGTATATTAGAAAAAAAATGGATAGTGACTGACTGGTTAGTTTCAATGTCTTGTTTTTCTACATAATCTAAAAATTTAGGTATACATTGAATTTTAGCTTCATCATTAAGAAAAACATTTAAGTGTTCTTTTGCTCTTCCAATAGCCTCTATCGAAGGTTCAATAAGTATGACTTTCTTTGTTTTATTAGGTATTATATTGCTTTTTAAGAAATCAAAAAAACAAATCGTGGCTAATCCTTGACCACAACCCCAATCTATTATTGATATATCAGTATTAAATACCTCCTTAGGATTCGGAATAGCAGATAAAGCCTTTAGTATTTTTGCTTCATGCATATTTCCATATGACCAAATATATTGGCACATTAAATCATGAGTAGCTAATAGATCAACCCCTTGATTTAAGTCTTCCCATAACTTATTTCTTTCAGCTCTAGAAAGATGAGACAAAGATTTATCTGCAATTTTTCTTATTTGCTGAAAACTGGGATCAGTTAATGAATTTATTTCATATCGATATTGATTCATAAATCACTATAACTTTATGACCCTAAAGGTTAAATTAATTCGCTCACCTACTACTTTATTAGTTTTAGGTACTTGATGCTGCCAATAATGTTGTAATTCTCCTTGCATTATTAAAAGGCTACCATTGGTCAATTCTATTTCTATTTTCTCTTTAGTGTTATTGTTTCTAAGTTGAAATTTTCTTGTTGCTCCAAAATTCACTGATGCAATAATAGGATTTACTCCTAATTCCTTTTCGGCATCAGTATGCCATGAAATTGAGTCATTACCACTTCTATAAAGGTTTAATAGGACACTATTAAATTTAACTTTTGATATTGGCTCTATCTTTTCTTTAATAGAAATAAGTTCATTATTCCATGATTTAGGTTTTAATGTAATACCAGAAAATGAATATGGTTTATCATTGTCCCCATACCATGCTGTCAATCGGGGAAAGTTTACTTGCTTCCCGTACATATTCATTGACTCTTGTTTCCATTCAACATTACTTTTAAGGGCTTTTAAATACAAATCACACTCTACTTTCGAAAAAAAGTTAGGATAAAAGAGGTATTCGCCATTGGTGACCTTTATCAAACCAGACTCATTTTTTATGTTTGATTTAGAATAAATTATGTTTCCAAATAGATCTATTTGTTCCATTATATTTGATAATTAATTTTTAAAGCCCTAAACGTCTAACAATATCAAGTAAATTTTGCGCTTTTTGCATGTTTTCAAAATCATTTATTTCTCTGTAACAAACAATCAAATTTTTCAATGCATCATCGTTTAATGAAAAAACATTTAAAGCTTTATTGTAGTATTTGATTGCATTCACAATATCATCCTCTTCGTAATAATCTACTCCAATATTATTAAGTTCATCCGTTTTAGTTGCAATTTCAATCTTTAAACTATGAGGCATTCTAATAAAATCTTGAATATACCTATTGGCGTTTTCGAAATTCAACATTAGGGCTGAAGAAATTTCTTGATCAGTATCTATTTCTGATTTTAAATATTTTATGTCAACGTTTCTATCATATAAGTGTAAAATACAATTATCAATTTCATCATCATTATAGTTAATGGTCAAACCATAATCCGAGAAAGAGACTCCAAATAAGTCACTCCCAAAACCTTTTAAAATTATTTGATTAGAATTTTGTTCCATAATTTTCATTTGCTTTGGAGTCATCTGAACCACATATTGATCGTCAGTATTATAAATTGTTACAGTATAGCCACCTCCTCCTGAATTGTTTGGTTCTACTTTCACTGCACGTGGAGCACCTCCATGTGGCCCAGAAACATGGACTCCGTTTTCATATCTAATATGGTCGGATGAATTAAACTGAAATGATAAATTCATTTTGTTGTTTTTATTTGAAGGTATAAAATATTATATTTTTCTAAAATTATATTTATCTAACGGTCAACCACCCGCACCCACATCTCCACCGGATACCTCCTAAAAACATATTCAGTCACTGGGCACAACCATAATTTATGAGAAAATGCATTTCCATTTAACTCATTAATCTCATAATAAGCACCATACTCCACAGGTTCATGTCTCACATCATCCAATAATTTCTGGTTTTTACCCCAACTAATCTTTCCCAACTTAGCCTGATAACCCGCAAACTCCGTTTCACTAATATTCAACGTAACGTCCTCTCCATTCCCACTCAATAAATCCAAAAACGTATCAGCCCCATCCACCATCAATAAATTATTCTTAGTCCCTAAGCCTTGCTCTAGAAACTCTGGGAGATCGGCATACCATAAGCCGACCTTCTTTATAAATCTAATCCTCTTCATCTCTTAAAACTTCATCATTGAATTCTTTAACGCCATGCTCGATCTTGCAAATGCGTCTTTGTCCATATTTTTCTTTTCAAACGCAAAACTATTCTCCGCCTTAATGTTCATACTCCTCGCAATCTCCACTGCATCCAGCGTTGCACCTAAATAAGTAAAGGACCATTTCCCTGTTTCCTCTTTGGCCTGAATCAATTCCTTAATTTGCTTGTGAGAATATTCCTTCGAAGCATTTTCATATCCATCCGTTAAAATAATGATGACAGCAGAATCAGCTTCATTTACCATTAAGCGTTGTGTAGCTACTACACTCATCCCAATCGCATCGAGTAAAGCGGTCTGTCCATTAGGCTGGTAATGAAAACTATTCATCCTTGATAATTCTGTCACAGATAAATTAGAATATTTTAGCTCTATATTATGGTCAAAAACAGTTAGACCAACCCGAATTTCCTGATCTGGAAACTCATTTGCAATCGCTAAAATTTCCTTCCGCTGATCGGCTAAACCTTTAAGTGTTTGATTAACGCAATCTGACATAGATCCACTCTGATCTAAAATAATGTGGTAAAATGTGTTTGACTTTTTCATAAGAATTGGGTTAAAATTTTTAGATGTTTTATTCGTTAATACCACAATTCTCAAAACGTCACCCAAAATTTTTTCTTGATGAAAAATAATCTAATTTCGATTCTAATACATTCCCTTAATGCCCGATAGATTACCAGAAACAGACAATGAAATTTTAGCGCTCTTCCACATAGATAGGGATGGAGCCTGGCGAATCATTTATGAGCAATGCCATGCTAATGCGATGCGTTTTATGCGAAGCCATTTTCGAGTGGGATTCGATAAAGAGGATGTATTCCAAGAAGCCTGTCTTGTCTTATTGAATCGAATGGAAAGCCATAGCTTCATTTTGACCTGTTCCTTACAAACTTATTTGAATGCGATTTGCAGAAACATACTTTTAAAGCAGCACCGCAGGCAACCCATAAATACATCATTAAGCACTGAATTCGAATTAGACCTAGCCATTGAAGTTGATATAGACGAAGAGGAATACGCGAATCGACAATCCATATTTTTAGAAGTGGTAGAATTAATGCGAACGCAAGCGAACCGTTGCTACGAAATTTTTCAATTATTCTATTTCCGAGAAATAGGTATGCAACAAATCGCTGACCGCCTAGGATACACCTCAGCAGCAAACGTTCGGAATCAAAAGTACCGTTGTTTAGTGAACGCCCGCAGAGAAATAGAAAGACGTTTAAACCTTAATCCTTCTAGACGATGATATACCAAGAAATGTTTGGGTATCTAACCATAGAAGACCCAAGAGAACGCGATAAAGTTTGGCAATCACTTTCGCCACAGGTACAAGATTACCTCAATGTGTTCTTTAATATGTTAGGAGATATTGATAATCCGCCTTATTATGAAAATTCCAAGTTCTATCGATTAATTACAAAAGAAGAGTTCGAAAGCTTAATCAAGGTTTTTTATTCTACGCAGCAATCTCAAGCAGATGTAATCGACGCCGCTTTCGAAGAAGAATTCAAACAAGCTATCATTGCTTATGAAAAGAAGTCAGCAATGAAAGCGAAGATGAATCAATGGCGGGCTGAGATGGCGAAAGAGGAGGAGTCAACACCTGTTCAAATGCAGGAACCAATATTCTACAATAAGAAGAGAATGGTGGATCAAGATGACATAGCTGAAAATCCGCGAAATTACATCCCGCAAAACTCAGGTTCAAGTTCAGGTAAGTTCACCGGAGGCTGCCTCATTGCTATTGTTGCCGGAATATTGATTTTACTTGCACTTTATTGGGGTTCAAAATGATAAAGAAAGAATATAATCGTCTAATCAACCCTTTTGATCGATTGCCAGGCTTAGATGCTGCACCTGATTTTATTCCCTCACTAGAGTATACTGAATTGCTAATTCGCTGTAAGGATGCATACAAAGAAATGCTGACTGGGGATGTATTGAATTTTAGTAAGGCGGAATTGAAAACGGTATTAGACAAATACGAGGCGTTGTTTGATGAATCAGAAAAACAAGCTGTGTATTTCGAAGGGATGGATGAATTTCTTTTCCTCTATGATGCGCTCATTTCTGCCTACCTTTTCGTAGAAGAGCGTGGGTGGGATGCTCATTTTGCCTTAGATGATTATAGCAAATTCGACATGAGCGAGGAGCGAAATATAATCAATTGGCTACATGCCTATGAAGTATTAAATAAAGAAATCGCTTTTTATTTAAACTACAATACGGATTGTGATTGCAATAACCAACAAGTTTATCGAGTAAGTTATTTAGGTATACATATCTTGAAAGAAGATCTCGCGAAAATCTTTGAATTCTCTACTTTATATGGAGAACATTATTGCCACCTTTTACAAAAGTATATGAACATTACTTGGGGAGAATACTATGCATTGACAGAAGAGGATGAGCTCTATTACTTGAGAGATAATCTGAAATACTATTTATCAAAAAAAGCCGTTAAATAAATTCCAAATAATCTCCCTATAACTTTTGTTAACTTAGAAAAGAAATCAAACCTTACCATTGAAAAATCGTATAAAATTTTTAATAATTCCATTCTTATTGTTTTGCATAAATCTTTATGCTAATGAAACTGATGGTCAAGTATTTGTCTGTTTAGGCAAATATGCAAAAGTTTATCACTCAAACCCAGAATGTAGGGGGTTGAATAATTGCAAATCAGATATTTATCCTACTTCTCAGTCATACGCAAGTATTTCAATGGGACGACGAGCATGTTGCATATGTGTAAGTGGTGTAATTTATGGATGTGACACCGATCCTTCAGATGTAATTACATTTAATCCTTATGTTCAGCAGATTCCGGATGTAATGTTAACTCCACAATATTATGAAGCATTGCGAAGGCGACAAGAAGCACAAGCAAGAGCTGATGCAGAAGCTGCGGCTGCTTTAGCGAGACTATTGGAAGCAATCTTTACGAGAACTCCACAACAAATAGAACGCGCAAGGATAAGAAAAGCAATAAGGGTGCGAGAAAGAGAAGAAAGACAACTTGCAAAGGAGCTAAATCAGCAAAAAAAAGCAATTATGAAGCAGAATAAAAAAGCTAAAATAGGTCCAATTGAAGGTTTTAAGAATAAAGTTGTCTTAAAGTATAATAAAAAAGCGTTATTCTGGGGGGCATCCAGTATTACATTCGGAGGACTAGGAGTTGCTTCTTTACTGATCTCTAATAGTATGTATAAAGAATATCAAAATATTAACTCCTCTCAGGCAAACTCATTACACAATCAAGTTAATACTTTAGATGCAATTTCAACAACTTCATTTATTCTAAGCGGAGTTTCTGGAATAGAATTTATTGTACAAAATCAAAAAAACAAAAAGGTAGCTCTTAAATTAATTCAAGATAACAATGTGTATTCAGGAGTTAGATTAGGGTTAAATTATTCATTTTAATTATGGGAGCGAGAAGTTTTTTTTTATTTGTTTTATGTTTTTTTTTCATCTCTTGTGATAAAAGAGTTTGGGAAAATCCATATGATCAATCTTCTCCCAAAGCTCTATTTACACCTACAAATTTGTCTATAACACAATCTGGGACAAAACTTATTTTGTCATGGAATCAATCCAATAAATTAATATCTGGGTTTAAATTAGAAAGAGAATATAGTGCGAATAATTATGCAATTATTGCAAATTTGACAAAGGAAATTCAAACTTACACTGATGCTACGGTAATCGGGGGTAAACTCTATAATTATAAATTAACTGCAGTAGCTGGAACAAATTACAGCAATACAATTCAGGCAAGTTATACGACTGCCGATATTCCAGATATTTCTCAATTTAGTTTAGTAAGCAAAACTTTTTTAAGTGCTACATATAATACCATAGTTAAAGACGGAGGTTCTCCGATTCTGAAGAAGGGCGTATGTTGGAGTACATCACCGAATCCAACAATGGATAACTTTAAAACTGAGGATGGTTCAGGATCAAATTCCTACAATTCTTTGGTTTCAAATCTATCCCCCAATGTCAAATATTATATCAGACCTTATGCTAGTAATGCAATTGGAATTAAATATGGGCCTGAGCTAATTTTGACAATGGTTATAAATGTTATCCCTGGTCAAAATGTCACAGATGCAAGTGGTAATATTTATAATACTGTTGTTATTGGTAATCAAACTTGGATGGCTAAAAACCTGGTTACAACAAAATATCAAAACGGTCAAACAATTCCCTTAATTACAAATACTGCACTTTGGACAGCAGCATCCTCAGGGGCTTATTGTGATTTTCTAAATGATATAAATTCCTCTAACGCATATGGGCACTTGTATAATTATTTTGCTGTTTCAGACTCTCGCAATATTTGTCCGGTAGGGTATCATGTCCCTTCAAAGCAAGAATGGGAAACTTTACTTTCATATATCGGAGGTAATACAGCTGGAGCACTTTTGAAAGAAACGGGAACAACATATTGGGCAATCGGAAACGGTACAAATCTAACCGGATTTTCTGCTAGATCGGCAAGTTGGCGGAGTCAAGATGGTGGATTTTATTATTCGCTAAGAACCGGGGGAGCGTATTTTTGGTCATCTACAAATGATACTCCTAAGAATCCATGGGTTTTTTCAATAAATTCTGAAACTACCGCTAAAATTTCTCAAGATTTTTATTTCGAAACAGCAGCAGGGGCCTCCATAAGATGTTTGAAAAACTAAATGCACCTATACCGTAAGATTCGTAAAAGCTTTTGGGCTCCGGGTAAAACTCTTTACCCAGATCAAGAATTTCTAGCAATCAAGGCGGAGTGTGAAGACATCGTTCGTATGATTGAAAAAACTCACCCTATTGTTCTTAATTTAAAAGAATTAAAGCAATGCGATGAGGTATTTAAGCCTTTGTGTAGAAGGGTAGAAAATTATGAGTGGACCTATTCAGAATACGGAAATTTTGGATTATTCATTTACCATTATCAGGAGTTTGGAACTTTAGTAGACATCATAGAGGAGTTAAACAAATTAAGTTCAGAAGCCTTCGCTGAATGGTGTGACTTCGAAATGTTGGTAACAGAAATCCTTCAGGAATGGATCATAGAAAATAACGAACTGTATGAAAGAGTAAACCTTAACTTGTCCTTCATCCCTCATTCTAGATTTAGCTCTCCTGCCATTGCGAATATGAGTTACATGGGCATTCATATTCCCACACAAGATATCTTGCCCATGATTCAATTTTCGCGCCTATACGCTGAACAATACGCTTATCTCTTACGCGAAATACCAGACTATGATTTGCAAACGTATATTAAACAACTTTACCCTTTCTAACCCCCACATGAAAAACACCCTTCTGTTCCTCCTTCTAATCTTAAGCTTCACCACATTCTCGCAATCTTATAACCTCCAATCAGGTATCAACAATTACCAAGAGGATAAATACGAGGAGGCTTTGGCCTTCTTAAAAAAAGAAATTGCACAAAACCCAAAAGAAGGGAAAGCCTATTATTACATCGCCTTAATCAACGTAGAAAATAAGACCTATGCGCAAGGACTGACTCAAGTCAATCTGTCCATCGCAAATCTAGCATCCACAGATACCCTAGTTGCGTATGCCTGGAAATTAAAAGGGGATATCTATTACCACTTAGATGATGTGGAGAAATTCGAATCCAGCTATGCAAAAGCCATTTCTCTCAACCCCAATGAACCCTCCATTTACTATGGAAGAGCATTCAACTACGGAGGATTCAAGCAATACGACAAGGCCATCGCGGACATTAACAAAGTACTCGAATTAGACGAAGGCAGTATCCGTGCAAGAGATTTATTAGCCACCATTTATCTCCATCAAGAAAAATACGATGACCTAATCAAAATCTGCGACCGAATCATCAAGCTAGATCCCACCTTCGCGTCTGCCTATGACAATCGCTCCTATGCCTATTATATGGTAGGGAAATATGATTTAGCGATTCTTGACTCCTATAATGCCATAAGCTTAGACGATAAGGATTCCCGAATTCGAGGAAACTTCATCACTTTCTCCAAGAAAAATTTCGCCTTAGGACTCGCAAAAATCTCTTCCCTAATAAAGGAATTCCCCCAAAAGGACATCTGGGTTTACGTTCGTTCTCAGCTCTATCGTTATAAAAAAGATTACAAAAACGCCTTAGCTGATTTTGCAAAAATCTTTGATATGATTCCTGAGAACTACCGCAGTTCATTTCTGACCGCGCGTGCTGAACTATACGCAGAAATGGGATTGCACGATAAAGCCATCGTGGATTACACCGAATCGATTTCTTTAGACTCTAGCTCTGCACATGATTATGGGAATAGAGGAGATGAATATCGCCTGACAGGAAATTATGCGGCTGCCGTGAAGGATTTTGACAAAGCCATCGAAATGGACCCTGAAGAACCTTGGTTTTACTACCGCCGTGGCTGGGTGAAGGATGAATTTTTGAAAGACCCAGAAGGAGGTCTCGCAGATTATACCTCCGCGATTGAAGTGGATCGCGATTACTCGTATACCTATTTGCATCGTGGGCGCTTGTATGCAAAGCATTACAAAGATACCTTACGCGCTAATGCAGATTTTCGTAAAGTTGTCGAGTTAGACACCATCGTAGGATCAGGTGGAAATGCACGCCATTACGCCTATTTCGAATTAGGGCAGTTTAATCAGGCCAAAGCCTGGTTGAACAAAACCCTCCGAAAATTTCCAGAAGATGGAAACTACTATGACGCGGCTTGCCTCTATTCTTTAATGAAATTATACCCACAATCCGTCGCCTATTTAGACACCGCCTTCATCAAAGGCTACCGCGATTTTGAACATCTCGCAAAAGACGACGATCTAGATAATGTCAGAAATCAGCCTGAATTCAAGGATTTGATTACGCGATGGAAAGCAAAATTTGCTTCGACAAAACCTTTAGTTAATGCCGGAGAAAAATCAACGAATCGAATTATAGGTACTTACGTGATTCCATACAAGCCATCCGGAAGTGGAACCTATGAGGTTCAAAGCAAAATCAATGGCTTGCCATTAAGTATGCTGTTCGATACAGGGGCTAGTGATATCTCTATTTCTCAAACAGAGGTAGACTTTATGATCAAAAACGGTTTTCTCAATGAACAGGATTACATAGGAACAGCCAGGTACACGTTAGCGAATGGAGAGAAAGAAGTGTCTCGCACGATCATGTTACGAGAGGTGGAGATAGGCGGTTTAGTCTTAAAAAATGTACGCGCGTCTGTAACTAAAAACCGCACGGCAGGTATGCTTTTCGGCCAAAGCGCTATGGGTCGCTATGGCAAAATCACCATTGATAATCAGAAGAAACAAATCATATTGACTGGCGATGCTAAGTAAAATAAAATCCATCAACTGGAAACTCGTGGGATTATTCTTCCTGAAGCTGTTTTTGTATTTGCTGTTTATTCCTATAATCGCATCTTTTTTCCAAACAATTGCCTTTAGTGTAGCTTTGCCACTCATTTATAAGGTCAAGCATATCACGGGTGCAGCTTCAATAGGTCTTCAAATATGGGCAATGATGGCCGTCGTCATTTACAGTACCTTTTTTTATATCTATGTTTGGTTTCATCGCTATGTGAAATCAAGACGACGACGCAGGTGGATGTTATTTCTTTTTATTTTCATTCCCGCCTTATTTGGTGGGGGACAATTTAAAGAGGTCTTTTATTGGGCAATTCTTGGAAACTTGATATATAACGGCTTTTACTATGCTTTGTACTTCATTATTGAGCGTTTTTTGCCCTCTTTCCGCGGACAATTGAAAACAGTTTCCAATGAATCCTAAAATGATACAATTCTTATTCATCTTATTCATCTTATGCTTCGCCTGCATGGGCGCACTGGTTTGGTCTCAGCTAAAACATAAGAAGAAAGAAGACCCTTGGGCATTAGGTGCTGATTATGACGTGCGCGGCATCGATTTATCGCACCATAATGGTAGCATTAATTACGATGATTTAGATTCGCTCGATTTTGTATTCTTGAAAGCAACGGAGGGGACATCTTGGAAGGATAGAGCTTTCTCAACACATTATTCAGCCTTTCGAGAAAAGGATATGGCAGTAGGGGTATATCATTTTTTTAGATTTGATGTGGATGGCAAAGAGCAGGCTCTGCATTTTTTGAATCACCTAGAAGGTAAAGAATTTCAAATACCCTTAGTGGTAGACGTGGAACAAGAAAATAACCCTTATGTCTCTCGTGAAAAGGTAATCGCTCGATTGCGAGCTTTTGTAAAAGAAGTGAAACACCAAACTGGTATAAAGCCAATAATCTACACCAACGGAATCGGTTATTCAGATTTCATAAACGATGATTTCAGTGATCACACGCTTTGGTTAAGTTCAACCAACTCTTGGCGACCAGCCATGATGAATTGTACTTTTTGGCAATTCAACATCAACGCAAACCTTTCCGCAATTGCTCACGACGTGGACCTAAATGTTTTCCGCGGCTCACGCGTAGAATGGGAGGCTTACTTGAAGGAGCATAAGCCGTATGTGGTATCAAGTTACTGATAATCTTATTATCATTATCACTTCGATTCTTGTTGTTCGAGATCTCTTCGGCTAATTTCAAAGAAAATAATTTCCTCACTCAAAAAAGCACTTTTTTCGAATATTATACGTATTAATTATTTATATTTACACGTACAATAAATAGGAAATATGGATGTTAAACTAACTTTAAAGCTAGATCAAGATATAATTGAGCAAGCGAAAAACTATGCTAAAATGAAAAATACAAGTCTTTCTCAATTAATTGAGTCTTATTTAGGGATGTTAGTTGAGCCTCGACCTATTAATGAGGTCACTCCCTTTGTTAAAAGTTTATCAGGAATAGTCAATCTTCCTGAGAATTTTGATTCAAAAGAGGCATACAAAAAATACATTCAAGACAAATATTCGAAATAGAATGACGAACGTATTTATTGACTCGGATGTGTGTATCGACCTTTTGTCTGGGCGACAACCCTTTGCGAAACCGGCAGAAATTTTATTTTCTCTTGCTGATTTAGGTAAGATAAAATTGCATGTATCCTCACTCACTTTTTCCAATATTGATTATGTTTTACGGTCTCAGTATTCAAGTAATCAGTCTCGACTTACTTTGTTGAAATTCAAGACACTTGTACATGTTTTGACGGTTGATAGCAAGACCATTGACTTAGCAATTGCCTCCGATTTTACTGATTTTGAAGACGCGATACAATACTGTTGTGCTTTAGAAAATCACCTAAAAATCATTGTGACGAGAAATTTGAAGGACTATAAAAAGGCTAACATCTTGGTGGTTAATCCCGAAACGTTTATCGCATTAGAATTATAATTTACCTTTCATTTTTAAACTTTTAAGTTCATATTTACCACCATAAATTAAACCTATCAGCTAAAATGAAAAACTTTCTTCTCTTACTCCTCCTATTAAATTTCTCAGCCCATGCCCAATGGGTCGAACTCTTAAACGGCCGCGACTTTACAGGTTGGAAAGCCAGTGAAAATTCGAATTCGTTTCAGGTAAAAGACGGCGAGCTACGTATCGAAGGTCCTCGCGGACACCTCTTTTATGACGGACCGGTAGGAAATCACAACTTCACTAATTTCGAAGTCAAAGCCCTGATTAAAACCCAGGAGGGCGCTAATTCAGGCTTATTTATTTGCACTGCATTTCAGGAAAATGGCTGGCCTTCCCAAGGCTATGAAATTCAAGTGAATAATTCACACACCGATTGGCGCAGAACAGCGAGTCTTTATGGCATCATCGATACCGCTGAGAAATTAGTGCACGATGAGGAGTGGTTTGAATTGTATGTAAAAGTAGAGGGGAAACACATCACCACGAAAATTAACGGTAGGACCGTCGTGGATTATGAAGAGCCGGCTGGAAGAACAGACACTAAACGAATCCAACCCGGAACCATCGCCATACAGGCGCACGATCCGAAAAGCAAGATTGCTTATAAAAGTGTGCAAGTAAAATTGAACTAAATGAAAAGAGGAGCCTTTTGAGCTCCTCTTTCTTTTTCTATTGTTTAGATTATAAATCTACCGCTTCTCCGTAAGCCGCTTCTGTCGCGCCTTTGAAAGCTTCTGACATCGTCGGGTGAGGGTGAACGGATTTCATGATCTCGTAAGCTGTGCTTTCTAACTTGCGAACCACAACCGCTTCAGCGATCAATTCCGTTACGTTGTAACCGATCATGTGCGCGCCTAATAATTCACCATATTTGGCATCATAAATAACTTTCACGAAACCATCACGAGCACCCGCAGCCGTTGCCTTACCTGATGCTACAAATGGGAACTTGCCCACTTTGATATCGTAACCAGCCTCTTTCGCTTTCTTCTCTGTCATACCCACTGACGCGATTTCTGGCGTGCAATACGTACAACCTGGGATGTTTGAATAATCTAATGCCTCTGTCTTGTGGCCAGCGATTTTCTCTACGCAAATGATACCTTCTGCTGAAGCTACGTGTGCCAAAGCCGGACCCGGAGTCACATCGCCAATCGCGTAATATCCTGGCATATTCGTCTCGTACCAAGCATTCACTGGGATACGACCTTTGTCTACAATGATACCCACTTCCTCTAAACCGATGTTCTCTAAATTACAGATCACACCTGCCGCAGAAAGAACGATATCACATTGGATTTCTGTATTTCCCGTTGGAGTCTTGATGCTTACTTTGCAACCTTTTCCTTTTGTATCAACAGATTCTACGCTCGAAGACGTTAAAATCTCGACACCCATTTTCTTGTATTGCTTCGCTAATTCTTTCGATACATCTTCATCCTCTACAGGAACAATGTTAGGAAGGAATTCTACGATCGTTACTTTCGTTCCCATCGCCGCATATACGTAAGCGAATTCAACGCCAATCGCGCCTGAACCGATGATAACCATCGAATCTGGACGTTTTGCTAAGCTCATCGCCTTGCGGTATTCGATCACCTTTTCGCCATCAATAGGCACATTAGGCAATGCGCGCGCGCGTGCACCCGTAGCGATCATGATATTTTTACCTTCGTAAACGGTTTTCTTTCCGTCAGCGTCAGTTACTTCGACTTTCTTACCTGGTTGGATTTTTCCAAAACCCATAATCACGTCGATCTTATTTTTCTTCATCAAAAACTGAACGCCTTTGCTCATGCTATCAGCCACCCCACGAGAACGTGCAATAACCGCAGAGAAGTCTGCTTCAGCTCCTTTTACGGTGATACCGTAATCAGATGCGTGTTTAATGTATTCGAAAACTTGGGCAGATTTCAAAAGTGCTTTGGTAGGAATACATCCCCAGTTAAGGCAAATACCACCTAGAGATTCTTTTTCTACGACTGCACATTTTAAACCTAATTGAGAAGCTCGGATAGCTGCTACATAACCTCCTGGGCCTGAGCCTACCACGATCAAATCGTATTGTTGCGCCATTTTATTGCTTGATTTAAATGAATGAGGCCGCAATTTAGCACAAAATCGGGTATATTTGCACTTTATTAAGTAGAAAATCACATGACTAGAGACAGGTTCAATGACCTGAAAGCCAGAATAGAGGCTTTAAGGAGGTATCTTTGACTACGATCACAAGAAATATTTAATCTCTGAACTAGAGACAGTCACCTTAGATCCGGAGTTTTGGAATAATCCCGACAAGGCAGAAAGCACGATGCGAGAGATGCGCGGGCTGAAGTTTTGGACGGATGGATTCGACAAACTTGCCAGCGCGCAGGGTGATCTAGAAACCATTTGGGAATTTTACGAAATGGGCGAAGCGACCGAAGCGGAAGTGGATGCCGAAGGCGAAAAGCTAGAAGCAAACCTGGAAGCGCTCGAGTTTCGCAAGATGATGTCTGACGAGGGCGATAATATGAGCGCCGTCTTAGAGATCAATGCCGGTGCAGGTGGAACAGAATCCCAAGATTGGGCATCCATGCTATTGCGGATGTACCACATGTGGGCAGAAAAGAATGGATTCAAAGTGCGTTTAGTGGATGAAAATCCAGGGGATGTGGCCGGCATCAAATCCGTGACCATCGAGGTAGACGGAGAATTTGCCTACGGAAATCTAAAATCAGAAAACGGGGTGCACCGCTTAGTACGTATTTCCCCTTTTGATTCGAATGCGAGACGTCACACCTCTTTTGCGTCTGTTTATATCTGTCCTTTGGCGGATGATACCATTGAAATTGATGTGAATCCAGCTGATATCGAATGGGATACCTTCCGTTCAGGTGGGGCAGGAGGCCAAAACGTGAACAAAGTTGAAACCGCCGTTCGTTTGACTCACAAACCTTCCGGAATCATCATCGCTTGCCAGCAAGAACGTTCGCAATTAATGAACAAGGAGGTCGCTTTGCGCCTTTTGAAGTCTAAATTATACCAAATCGAAATCGATAAACGCAACGCCGCGCGTGCTGAAGTGGAGGCAGGTAAGAAGAAAATCGAGTGGGGCTCGCAAATCAGATCCTATGTTTTAGACGATCGCCGCGTGAAAGATCACCGCACGAATTACCAGACATCGAATACCGATGCGGTGTTAGATGGGGAGATTAATGAGTTTATTAAGGCGTATTTGATGGAGAACTAAGCCAGTCGACAGTGGACAGTGGTCAGTTGTTGACTGAGGAATCTTCTACGGTTTCGGCTGTTTCAGTTTCTTGCTCCAGTGACGCTAGGTAATCGACTAATAGGTCCTTTGCGTACGATAAGGCAAGGGCTAAGGCATAGGATTTAATGGCATCACCCACGAAAGATCCTTTTTTCTTAGAACCTGAAAAGGCAGAATAAAGTAAATAACCGCCGGCTACAATTCCTCCGGCGATGAGCATTTGGTTTCCGATTCTCTTATACTCTGTAACAGTTTCTGTTAGTTGTTCTTGAATAGCGGCTGCTTGGCTTTCTAATTCCTCCCTTTTTTCTTTATTCTGACTCATTATTGCGGGGTTTTAGGGATAAAAACAGGAATAAGCTGGCTAAGCCGATGATGGCTGCCACGATAAAGTAGCCGATGAAACGGCTTTCTAAAGCCTCGTTGATCCATTCAGATCCACCTAATAGTAGGAAAAACAAGGTAATTCCGAAACCAGTCGCCACGAGGAATAGCTTGAAAATCCGGATGAAGATTTCTTCCAGTTTCTCTTGAATATCTAACTTGATAATCTCAAATTGAGTTTTGAGATAGTCAGTTATCAATTCCACTAGGCGGTTGTTTTCGAAAAAACCCATGTTATTTTTGCTTTAACTTCGCTTCAATCGAGTGTTGCGTGTGCGGTACTAAACGCAAACGTTCTTTGGAAATCAACTTTCCTGAATCAATACAAACGCCGTAGGTTCCGTTTTTAATGCGCATTAAAGCATTTTCTAAGTTCTTAGCGAACTTTTGTTGACGAACAGCTAATTGATTTAAGTTTTCTTTTTCTGCCGTATCTGCGCCATCTTCCATCACTTTGGAATTTCCTGAAGTGGAGTCAGTTCCGGTATCATTTTTCTTGCTCAATGCCTCTCTTAAATATTTTAATTCAGCATTAGTTTCATCTAATTTAACACGGATAATTTGTTCAAACTCTTTTAATTCTTCGGAAGAATATCTTTGTTTTTCTTCGGTTGCCATAAATCTATCTAAATTGTAGTCTTTTACCTATCCACAAATATAAAAAGGCTGAGCTTAATAAGGTAACGATTCAGATAAAATCTCTGACAAATTTTTTATCCCCTGTTTTTCAGAGGCTTATGCCAGTCAAGGTATCCTTTTATGGCCAAAAGAATAAAGACGCCGTAGAGTAAGGCGGTGCCCCATAATCCTTTGGAAAGGTACATCCCCACATAGACGATATCCACACCCACCCAAATTATCCAGTTTTCAATTTTACGCTGAGTTGCCAGCCAGGTTCCATACATGCTCAGGCCGGTGAGTGTCGCATCTAGGTAAGGGAAACTAACAGAGGAGAAATAAACCGTGTGCAGATAACCTGATCCTGCACCAAAAAGAAGTGCCACCAATAAACCGCCTGAAATTTGCGCTTTGGAAGCCCGTTCAGGTTTCCAATCTGCTTCAGATTGCGACCAACTCCACCAGCCATAAACAGCCATTAAGAGGAAGAAACCTTGTAATTCCATATCGGAATACAGGCTATTCTGCCAAAATACATAGCCGAACATTCCAGACGCGACGATGTTGCATGTCCAAGCTAGACTTTTTCTAGCCATACTCAAGATGACACCGGCTAAAGAGGCTAGAATAGCGAAGATTTCAATGCTGCTCATGCCTTGTTATTTTTCTGAAAAAAGGCGCAGAAATGCGTGATATCGCATTTTGCACATTGAGGGCTTCTTGCTAAACAGACATACCGTCCGTGTAGGATGAGCCAATGGTGCGCGGTGGCGATGACTTCTTCTGGTAGGTTTTTTATCAAAGCCATTTCCACTTTCAGAGGGGTGTTAGCTGTTTTAGGGACTAAACCTAAACGCTGCGAAACCCTAAAAACATGGGTATCCACTGCCATGGCAGGTTGGTTGTAAATCACAGAGGCGATCACGTTCGCGGTTTTGCGACCTACTCCCGGAAGACTTTGGAGGTCCTCCATCGTTTCGGGAACTTCTCCGGCGAATTGGTCGGTGATTTTTTGGCCCAACCCTAAAAGATGTTTCGCTTTATTATTCGGATAAGAAACAGAACGAATGTAGGAGAAAATTTCTTCGACGTTCGATTCAGCTAGAGATTTTGCATCCGGGAAACGCTTGAATAGGGCAGGAGTGACCTGATTAATTCGCTTATCCGTGCATTGGGCAGATAAAACGACCGCGACTAAAAGTTCGAAGGGATTGGTATAATGCAATTCGGTTTCGGCCTCCGGAAAGCGTGTCGAAAAATGTTCCACAAAAGCCTGAAATCGTTCCTTCTTTACCATTATAACCCTTTATAAATCGTCCAAACCCAATTCAACAACACCAAGGCAATTAACAAAATCGCAATAAATGGTTGCCGGCATTTTTTTTCCACCCAAAGATACGCTCGAAAAACATGATCTCCTCTGCTGATCAGGTCAAAAATGACGCCCAATGGCAAAAGAAACGCAGCACCTACGAAAATACCTAGCGGATTTCCCTGTGTATAATCCCCTTGAATGAAACGGGTCGTGCCGCAAGCAGGACACGGGATTCCGGTAATGCTTTTGAAAAAACAGGTAAATGAAGCGCCTGTAAGCAAATAAATGAATCCTACAACACAAGCCACCAATAAGGTTCTGTAAAGCTGCAGGCGGTTCATTAATACAGATAGGGTTGTAGTTTTTTGAAATTACGATCCCGGGTAGCATCCATAATGAGGAACCAGTCGATAACAGTCCAAATGCCCAAACCACCGCAGGTGATCAATTTTCCAATGCCCAAGCCGATGTCACCGATTAAAAAACGATCCACGCCAAAATGGCCACCCACAATGGATACAATCAAAGAGACGGTGGGGTCTTTTATGTTTAAACTTTGTAGGATAATCCATTGAGAATCATCTAGTGCAAGCAATTTCTCCCGAATAAAAGACAATTGATGCGTTTCGAAACTCTTCGAATGCGACATGATGAAAAGGTCAACTTTTGCTGCGTCCATGGGCTTTGATTTTTGCTAAAATTAGCGAGATTTTTCGAATAAAAAAGCCCCTAGTGTGCTAGGGGCTTTTTGCTCTGACGAGCGTGTTCGAGAATTTTCTCTAGACTCCTTTCGGAGGGCTCTAAATAAGCCGAATTCAGCAAACTTTGGACCTGTTTTAAATGAGTCAGCTCTTGCTTCTCATCTTCATTTAATGTTTGCTGGAACCCTATTTCAGGTTCATAAAGGTTTTTAATCAGGTCATTCGGGGTAGAGTTTTTTGTCATAGGCAAGGTTTTGTTTCTCTAACATTTTTCGCAGGTTAATGAGCGCATAACGCATGCGTCCTAGTGCGGTATTAATACTTACGTGGGTTAAATCAGCAATTTCTTGGAAACTTAATTCTTCATAATGGCGCATAACAAGCACTTCGCGCTGCTCATCAGGAAGTTTTTTTATCAAGTCCCTGATATTAACGATCAAATCTTCTTTTAATTGTTTATCCTCAGAACTTTCTTCTGCAAACTGAAAACTGTTCCATAACGGCGAGCCATCATCTAATACGATTTTAGGGTAACGCTTCTCTTTACGGAAGTGATCGATGGCCATATTGTGGGCAATGCGAACAATCCAAGGAAGGAATTTACCCTCTTCGTTGTACTTGCCTTGGTTAATAACGTCCAAAGCTTTAATGTAGGTCTCCTGCAAAAGATCTTCCGCAATGTAACGGTCTTTTACAATGAGGTAAATAGTCGTATAAACTTTTGATTTACTGCGCTGAAGTAGCGTCTCAAATGCCTTAGAATCACCTTGGATGTAAGCGGAAATTAACGCTGCATCGTTAACGGGTATTTTGCTCATAAAAAAGTAAAATGGTTAACGTAGAGGTTTATCTCATGCAATAGGGTCTAAATGGGCGAATTGTTTGTGTCACAATATTAGGTAAATCTTTTTTACATCCAAAATTTTAGCAGATTTTGAATAAAATTGAGTGACAAAATTTGGAAGCTCATATAAATCCTTAATTTTGACACCCTAAACTTTAAAGAAAAATGAAAAATCTACGTTCTATTGTGTCAGCATTGGCCCTGACTTGTTTGGCCTTTATTTCAAATGCTCAGAAAGCAGCAGACTATGCTGGAGAATACAAAATGAGCGATAATCCTTACGTTAAAGTATTGAAATTAGCGGAAAAGGAGGGTAAATTAATCATGTCTGCAGAAGGATTCCCTGATACAGAATTGACGGCAGGTTCGAAGGCAGATGCTTTCGTTTTAGGCGGAATGGGAGGAGATATCACTTTCACTCGTGAAGGTGGAGCTGTAACTAAATTGAAAATCGAAGCGCAAGGCCAAACATTAGAAGGCGTTAAGGCGGCTGCAGCTGCTGGCGGTGCATCTGAGTATGCTGCTTCTTATAAAATGGCTGACAATGAGTATGTGAAGAAGATGATTGTTACGGCAAAAGATGGCAAATTGCTAATCGCGTCAGATTCAAATCCAGGTGAAGGAGCGGTTTTAACACCAGCTTCTACTCCAGATACCTTCGCTGCAACATTGCAAGGTTACGAGGCAGAGATCACCTTCGGTCGTGCTGCTGGGAAAGTACAAACGATTAAATTATCGGTTGCAGGTGGAGCGGTAGTGCTTACTGGTGCTGTAGAGTAATTTACAATAAACATAAAAAAGGGGCTTCGGTATGTATCGAAGCCCCTTTTTTTATTTCAGTTGTCTGCGATAGAGTTGAATGGTATTCTCTAAACCGTAATAGAGCGCATCGCAGATAAGTGCGTGGCCGATGGATACTTCGTCTAAAGGATTCACATTTGCTGCGAAGAAAGCTAAATTTTCTAGACTTAAATCGTGTCCAGCGTTGATCCCTAATCCGATTTGATGTGCTTTGAAAGCTGCTTTTCGGTATGAGGCTACGGCCTGCGTCGGATTCGTAGGAAATTCTGTAGCGTAGGGTTCCGTGTATAATTCGATGCGGTCCGTTCCTGTGGTGGCAGCCGCTTCGACCATTTCTAAGACGGGGTCTACGAAGATGGAGGTGCGAATGCCGGCCTCTTTAAAGGGAGCGATCAGGCGTTTCAATAATTCTTGGTGTTGAATGGTATCCCAGCCGTGGTTGGAGGTGATTTGGCCTAACGCATCTGGAACTAAAGTTACCTGCTCAGGTTTCACCGCTAAAACTAATTCCACAAAAGAGGCCTCCATCGGATTGCCTTCGATATTAAACTCCGTCGTTACGTGCTCTTTTAATGCATATACATCCGCGTAGCGAATGTGACGCTCATCCGGGCGGGGATGAACCGTAATTCCTTGTGCGCCAAAACGTTCACAATCCAAAGCCACCTGAATCAGGTCTGGATTATTACCACCTCGCGAATTACGCAAGGTGGCAATTTTATTGATATTGACGCTGAGTCTAGTCATCTTAGATCAAGTGATTTGCTGCTAAGTATTCAGCAATTTGAACCGCATTTGTAGCCGCACCTTTACGCAAGTTGTCAGCAACGATCCATAGATTTAAGGTATTCTTTTGGGACTCATCACGACGGATGCGGCCTACGAATACCTCGTCTTTTCCGTGTGCCGTAATAGGCATGGGATATAGGACGTTTTTCGGATCATCTTGAACGATAATTCCCTCTTCTTTTTCTAAAATCGCACGAACTTCTGCTAAATCGAAATCGTTTTCGAACTCGATATTCACTGCCTCTGAGTGACCGCCGATCGTAGGGATACGAACCGTAGTTGCAGTTACTCTGATCGAATCGTCCATCATGATTTTATTTGTTTCTAAAATCATCTTCATCTCCTCTTTCGTGTAGCCATTGTCTTGGAATACATCGATGTGAGGCAATACGTTTAAGTCGATTTTGTGTGGATATACTTTCGCGTAATCCGTTTTTCCAGCGCGCTCATCGAATAGTTGATCGACTGCAGCCTTACCCGTTCCTGTTACGGATTGATAAGTGGAAACGACTACTCGCTTGATTTTGTATTTCTTGTGCAAAGGATTTAACACGACTACCATTTGGATGGTCGAGCAATTCGGGTTTGCGATGATTTTATCTTCAGCTGTTAATGTGCTTGCATTGATTTCTGGAACGACTAATTTTTTCGTCGGATCCATACGCCAAGCAGACGAGTTGTCTACTACAGTGATGCCTGCTGCGGCAAATTTAGGAGCCATTTCTAACGAACTGCTTCCGCCTGCTGAGAAAATCGCCACGTTTGGTTTCATCGAAATCGCTGTTTCGTAACCTACCACCGTGAAGTCTTGGCCTTTAAAATTCACCTTTTTACCGATCGAACGCTCGGATGCTACCGGGATTAACTCCGTGACAGGAAAATTTCTTTCCGCTAATACTTTTAAAATTTCTCCGCCTACTAGTCCAGTGGCGCCTACAACTGCAACTTTCATTCTATTTATTTTATAATGGATATGTGATTCCTACTCCTACAGCCCCAGTGGAGCTTACTTTAATGCCCATTTGGGCTTTACTTAATTCGTTATATCGTTTTAACGCATTGTTGAAGTGTCTGTTGCTAATGGTTCCGATGTACACGTTTGCCAAAGCCACTCCACCCACCGCTGACCAGTAAAAGCCTTCTGATATGCTTCCTTTACTCAAATAAGTTGAAAAAGCGAAAACAGTAGAGAAACCGGCTAACCAGCTAGAAAGTTTACGTTGACGTTTGAATTTCAAGAATTCAACATTGATTTCCGGGTCTTTGGCCTCCATTAAAGGTATTTGTAGGGCCAAAGGATGGTCAATCAACTGCCTGTTGTACATAAACTTTCTGCTCCACACCCCAGATACCTCCTCGATCGGGATTAATCTCTTTTCCTGCGCCATAGCACTGCTAGTGGCGATCAACAGAAAGAAAATTAAACTCCTGATTTTCAAAGCAAATTTGGGATTATAGCCTGCAAAATTAGGGCTTAAAATGGGGAATCGAAAGGAAAATTAGCGAAAATCGTAGACCTGAGTGGGGCAAATGGCCATATCGAGCGGAATATCGTGGGCTTCTACATCCTCGATGGGCGCCATTACCTCAAAAAAACTAATCCCTATTTTCAAGCAATCCGGTCTGCAAGCAGCTAAATACCGGTCATAAAATCCTTTGCCATAACCCACCCGATGACCGTTCACATCAAAGGCTAACAAAGGGATAAGCACCACATCGAACTCTTTGGGCTCTACTACGCGACCTTCAATAGGTTCAGGGATGCCCCATAGGGAATTCGCGAATTGATCGGAAAAAACCATTTCCATGGTGCCTTTGATTTCAGAGGTCACCCTCGGGAATGCAAAAGTGCCTTCGAGCGAATCTAAATTAATTTCATTTCGATGTGGGATGGCTTTGAAGCTGGCGACAATCAAGCCTTCTCTAAGTAGGGGTCGTAAGAAAGAACGAATGGCTGCTTCGCGTTCAGCGCAGGCTTGCTCGCTTAATTGCGAGCGTTCAGCTGTGACTATTTTTCGGATCTCCGCCTTCTTCATATTCAAACCTAGGGATTTGCTTTCAGAATACAAATCTTCACGTGAGATGTTCGGTATAATTTTGTATTTTTGCCTCAATTTTGCCAATTTTTTCAATTTAACCCCACTCGTCTGTGAGCTTTAAGGAATACAAAAATTTAGATTACGCCGTTTTGGCAGATGAAATTCTAGATTTCTGGAACGCGAATAACATCTTTGAAAAATCCATCTCAACCAGAGAAGGACAACCTACGTTTACGTTTTTTGAAGGACCTCCTTCTGCGAATGGAACGCCAGGTATTCACCACGTGATGGCGCGGGCGATTAAGGATATTTTCTGTCGTTACCAAACCCTGAAAGGCAAGCAGGTGAAGCGTAAAGGGGGCTGGGATACACACGGTTTACCGGTGGAATTGCAGGTGGAGAAGGAATTAGGCATTACGAAAGAAGATATTGGCAAGACGATTTCGGTCGAAGAATACAATAAAAAGTGCCGTGAGACGGTGATGAAATTCACAGATCAGTGGAATAATTTGACGGAGAAAATGGGCTATTGGGTGGATCTGGAAAACCCCTATGTGACCTACCAGGCGAATTATATTGAGAGTGTTTGGAACTTGTTGAAGCGTCTGTACGACCAAGGATTATTATACAAAGGATATACGATTCAGCCCTATTCTCCGGCAGCGGGAACGGGTCTTTCGTCTCACGAATTAAACCAGCCGGGTTGCTACCGCGATGTGAAGGATACGTCCTTAACAGCGCAGTTTAAGGCAATCAAGAATGCAAAATCGGAGTTCTTATTCAAGGCCTCAGGCGATGCGCCCGTCTATTTATTAGCTTGGACGACGACCCCTTGGACCTTGCCTTCGAATACGGCTTTGACGGCTGGAAAGAACATTTCCTACGTCTTAGTGAAAACCTTTAACCCGTATACCTATGTTCCGGTGTATGTGGTATTAGCTAAAGACTTAGTCAAAAACTACTTCCAGTCAGCTGCCGAAAACGGTGATTTCGCTGTTTATGAAGCTGCCGAGAAAAAGCCGCAAGCTATTCCATATGAGATTGTGGCGACCTGCAAAGGTTCCGATTTAGAAGGAGTGGAATACGAGCAATTAATGCCTTATGTTCAGCCTTCAGCTCCCGCTTTCCGCGTGATCTTAGGCGACTTCGTGACGACTGAAGACGGAACGGGTATGGTGCATACCGCGCCTACATTCGGTGCGGATGACTTTAGAGTTGCTGCCCAAAACGGTATTCCTGCCCTTTTAATCACAGACGAAAACGGCAAAGAAGTGCCATTAGTGAATCGCCAAGGCCGTTTTGTGGCTCAGGTGACGGATTACGCTTTGGAACCGGTAAAAGAAGCGTATTTAACCGACGAGGAGAAAGAAGCGGAGCGTGTGAAGCAAGGTCGCGATAAGTACCTATCTGTGGATGAGCGCATTGCGATTCAATTGAAGACGGAAAACAAGGCGTTCAACGTACAGAAATTTGATCACCCGTATCCGCACTGCTGGAGAACGGATAAGCCCGTTTTATATTATCCATTGGACTCTTGGTTCATCAAGACGACGGCAGTAAAAGATAAATTAATTGCTTTAAACAAGACGATTCAATGGAAACCAGAGTCGACGGGAACAGGTCGTTTCGGAAACTGGTTAGAGAATTTAGTAGACTGGAACTTGTCTCGTTCGCGTTATTGGGGAACTCCGTTGCCTATCTGGCGGACGGAAGATGGTTTAGAGGAAATCTGCATCGGATCTCTAGCGCAATTGAAAGAGGAGATTGAAAAGGCGCAGGCTTCTGGGGCTCTGTCGGACGTTCAGAAGAAAGGCAACACAGCCTTCTTACAAGCATTAGCGGCCGGAGAAGCAGATTTACACCGTCCTTTCGTGGATGAGGTATTCTTGCTTTCAAAGTCTGGAAATGTGTTGACACGGGAATTGGATTTGATTGACGTTTGGTTTGATTCGGGTGCGATGCCGTTTGCACAATGGCATTATCCATTCGAAAATCAAGAGATCTTTAAGCAGAGTTATCCGGCGGATTTCATCTCGGAAGGGGTGGATCAAACGCGTGGTTGGTTCTTTACTTTGCACGCTATTTCGAGCATGGTGGAAGATTCTGTGGCATTCAAGAATGTCGTTTCGACGGGATTAGTGCTAGATAAGAATGGAAACAAAATGTCTAAGCGATTAGGCAACGCGATCGATCCATTCGAAACACTGAAGAGTTATGGAGCTGATCCAACCCGCTGGTACATGATCACCAATGCGCAGCCTTGGGATAACTTGAAATTTGATTTAGCTGGGATTACGGAGGTGCGAAATAAGTTCTTTGGCACCCTGACCAACACCTATAATTTCTTCGCGATGTATGCGAACCTAGATGGATTCGTACCGGCAGGCATTAAGGAGGAAGATTTGACGGAATTAGACCGTTGGATTTTGTCTAAATTGATGAATTTGATAGCAGAGGTGGACGAGTCATTCGAGACGTATGAGCCTACCAAATCAGGTCGTGCGATCCAAGATTTCGTATGTGATCATTTGTCTAACTGGTATGTTCGCTTGTCACGCCGCCGCTTCTGGAATCCGGAAACGGCTAACCAGGCGATTAACGCAGATAAACAAGCCGCTTATGAAACTTTATACCATTGTTTAGAGACGGTGTCGCAGTTAATGTCGCCTATCGCGCCGTTCTACGGAGAGTGGTTGTACAAGAATTTAACGGGCAAAGAATCGGTTCACTTGACGCATTTTGCGAAAGTAAATCCGAGCCTGCAAAACCCGGCTTTAGAAACCTCAATGGAATTAGCGCAAGGTATTTGTTCGCTGGTTCACTCGATTCGTAAAGTACACCGTCTAAAGGTACGTCAACCGTTAGCTCAAGTCTTAGTGCCGGTGTTGCAAGAGTCGGTAAGAGACCAAATCCGCCGCGTGGAAGATCTGATCAAATCAGAGGTCAACGTGAAGGAAGTCAATTACTTGAACGACGCATCTGGTGTATTGAATAAGAAAGTGAAGCCTAATTTCAAGGCCTTAGGTCCTAAGTTTGGGAAAGATATGAAAGTGGTAGCGGAGGCGATTACGGGAATGTCTTCGGAGGATTTAGCGAAAATCGAGTCAGCTGGATCAGCGAAAATTCAAGGTTTTGAAATTGCCTTAGCGGACATTGAAATCTTGACAGAAGATATGCCAGGTTATTTGACGGCGAGTGAAGGTGGATTAACGATCGCATTAGACAATACGTTAACGCCTGAATTAGTGCGAGAAGGAAATGCGCGTGAGTTTGTGAACCGTATCCAAAACTTGCGTAAAGATTCTGGTTTCGATGTGACCGACAAAATAAATATCCAGGTACAACGTTCGGATGACGAATGGACGGCCAGCTTGAATGAATTCAAGTCCTACATTTCGCAAGAAGTGCAAGCCTTGAGTTTGGAATGGGTGGATTCGGCTTCGACTGAAATTACCTTTGATGAGTCTAATTTATTCGTGAACGTCACCGTAGCCTAAATCGCATGATTCGGAAACTCGCTTATTTGATGATACTTCTAGGTGGGTTTTTCCAAATGCAGGCGCAATCAGAAGACTTGATGGTCGACGGGATGCGCGCCTACATGAAGGAGGATTTTGGTGAGGCCATCTTGGTTTTCGAGAAGCTCGCAAAAGTCCAAACCCAGGAGCCAGCGGTCTTTTATTATTTGGCTAAAAGTTATCTTGCGGATAAACAACTTACATCTGCACGTTCGAATGCAGAAAAGGCACATCTACTTTCTCCCTATTCCTTCGACTATGGGGTGCTCTATGGGGATTTGTTGCTGGCAAATAAAGAATACAAAAAGGCCTTAGACTGTTTCGAAAAGCTCTTAGCCTACGACGATCATCGCCTCGATGGAGAACCGGATATGATCCGGGTGAAGCAATTCGTTTTCCTGTCGAAAGGGGATGAAAGCAAGGATCTCGCGCAGAAAAATGCCTTCTACTTAAAGGCAGCAGACATAGGTCCAGTGCAGGAGGAATTGTGGGTTCGTATCATTCAGCTCGATTGGGAGTTAAATCAGAAGGAACAAGTGGTAGCACATGCTGTAGAAGCCTTAGAAAATTACCCGCGCATGGCTCCCTGGGTTTATCCGATTTTAGGGGATGCTTATCAGGCATTGGGGAATAATGTCGCCTCAGATCAGGCCTTCGAGAAGGCTTTAGTAGCGAATCCTAAAGACGATCACGTACTCAATAATTACAGTTATTTCTTATCGATTCGAAAGGAGAAATTAGCTTTAGCCGATACGCTGTCTGCTCGTTTAGTCGCGGATCACCCGAAAAATGGCACCTATTTAGATACGCGGGCTTGGGTTTTATACGAACTGAAACGCTATCCGGAAGCACGCGTAGCCATGGAGGCTGCACTGAAAGATAGAGAAAATGTGTCGGCTACTTTGTGGGAGCATTATGGAGATGTGCTTTTTCGCTTGAGGCTAGTGGATAAAGCCGTGGAGGCATGGAAGGAGGCGCTTCGCCTAGAGCCCAAGCGGGATTCTGTAGATAAAAAGATTCAGATGCGGCAAATTCCCGAAAATTGAGCTATTTTTGAACATTAATATCCAACTATGAGGATTGTATTTGGTCTTGTTTTCTTGTTTCTCTTAGGAGCTTGTGCGCCTAAAGCGACGGTGGCTGTGACCCAGGCTCCAGCGGTGGATTCTATTCAAGCAGTTGCGCCCCCAGTAGCACTAGCTCAGCCGGTAGAAAGTATAGATCCTCAATCGAATTCAGAGGATTTGAATTTTACCTATTTAAAGGCGAAATCAAAAGTAGTTTGGAAGACTTCCACTAATTCAGATACTTATATTGTGGATATTCGGATGAAGAAGGATAGCATTATTTGGGCTAATATTTCTGTTTCGATGATTTCTGGGGCTGCGGTTTTGTTCACAAAGGACCGCGTACAATTCTACCATAAGATTAATAACGAGTACACGAATTTGACTTACGATAGTTTGAGTACAAGTTTAGGATTCAAGGTGTCCTATGACTTAATTCAAAACATGATTGTAGGCAATCAGCCTTATAAGAAAAATAACACACGTCGGGTGGTGAGGGAAAATGAGAATTTCCTGGTAAAACAACAGGAGGGGCACGTGGAGGTGAATAATTGGGTGGGGCCTAATCGCAAATTGAAGAAATTATCTGTGAGTGATTTGCCTTCGTCGAACAAATTGACATTGGATTATGAGGATTTTGCGAGCTTGAATTCGGCGATATTTCCCTTCTCAAGTTCGATTACGTTAGACGTGAAAAATAAGGAGAATCAATTCAAACAGACGCTGATTACCATTAAATATTCCAAAGTAGAGTTATTAGAAACTCCGCTGGAATTCCCGTTCAAGGTGCCAGCTAAACTATTAAAGAATTAACACATTGAAATATTTCGTTTATATACTGGGTCTTTTACTAACGTTTTCGTCCTTCGCACAGTCGGATAAAAAGGCGGCATTAGAGCAGCAGAAAAAAGATAATTTATCCAAAATCAAGGAGCTTAACTCGATCATTTCCCGTACTTCCAAGAAGAAAAATGCTTCGATTGGAAAGTTAAATGTGCTGAAAGAACAGATTGGGGTGCAAAAAAAGCAGATTTCGGTTTTAGAGCAGAATCAACAAATTTTAGCAGAAGAAGCCCAAAAATTGCGCGAAGAAGGGGATGTCTTAAAGGCGAAATTAGAGCGATTGAAGAAGGAATATGCCTTGATGATTTACGAGGCACAAAAGTCCTCCACTGTGTATAATAAAATGAGCTTTTTGTTGCTTTCGAATGATATTGGGGAGTTTGTTCGCCGTTTTGATTACCTGCGACACTATTCAGCTAATCGGAAGAAGCAGGCTGATTTGATCTTTAAGACGCGTCAGGATTTAATGACGAAGGAACAAAAAGTCGTTTACAAAAAGCAAGAGGAGCAAAAAGTATTAGTCGAGAAAGAGGGGGAAAAGAAAAAATTAGAGGTGTTAAAAACGAAAGAAGATAAAGTTGTTACGGTTTTGACCCAGCAAGAGAAAAAGCTAAAAACAGAATTAGAGCGGAAGAAATTAGCGGTTCGTAAATTAGATAATTTGATTGCTGGAATCGTACAGCGTGAGATCCAAAAAAGTATTGAAAGAGAACGCAAACTTCGTCAGGCACGTCAAGTGAAGAAGGTAGAAGTCAATAAGCCGGCCTTGCCTGAATTGAAGAAGGGGGAGACAACGAAGATTTTAGCGGAAAAGGAATCGCCTAAGGAAGAAAAGAAAGCAGCGGTGGCGGAGGCGAAGAAGGCCCCTAAAGCGGAAGCAGCACCAGCACCTGCGCCTGTGGAAGAGAAGAAGATGGAGAGTAATACGTATTACATGAATGCGGATGAAGCAAAATTAGCAAGCTCTTTTGCCGCTTTGCGTGGTAGAATGCCATTCCCTGTGCCATCTGGATTTATTTCTGATCATTTTGGCGTTCATAAACACCCTTTGTTAAAAGGAGTCATGATCAATAATAATGGAATTGATATTCAAACATCGCCAGGTTCACCGGTTCACTCGGTATACGATGGTGTGGTGCAGTCAGTCGTGAACATTCCAGGTATTAACATGGTGGTGGCAATTCAACACGGGGATTATTTTACGGTCTACAGTAAACTGTCAAACGTTTCGGTAAGTGTGGGAACTCGGGTAAGAACGGGACAGCGTATCGGGTCTGTGGCCTCTGATGAGGATGGCACGGCAGAAATTAATTTCCAGGTTTGGAAAAATACGGTACGCCAAAATCCAGAATCCTGGCTTCGTCGCTAAAAAGAATAGGCTAATTTAAAGCTGATGTTTCGACCTTGATCGTCTGCATAATAGCGGAAACGATTCAGGTAATCGCGGTAAGCCGCGTTCAACGCATTTGAAACGCGAAGGCTGAGATCAAAGCCTTTAATGCTCATTCCCCAATTTAAATTCACTAAATAATAACCCGCCGGCGGTGCTGCATAATCAGATCCTGGTTCCACGCGCGCCTGTCTAGAAACCTGGGTAACTCCGCCGCTTACATAATGTTGGTATTTTTTAAAGGCATAGCGAGCCAGGTATTCAAATCGATCCGCGGGAATTCCTACTAAATATTGGTCATTCAGCGTGTCGTAGGCGCGAACTAGACTTGTTTTTTGTTGAAGGGTAAGCCGTGGAGTTAGCAGGTAGCTAGCTTGAAAGTCGACCCCTTGGAAACGCGCATCCACTTGCTGGTAGGTGAAAATTGGAAAGACTCCCCTAACTGTGGTGGCATAAACGGCATCTCCATTCACCACCTCCGGTCGTAAATAGATGAAGTTGTGAATGTGGTTTGAATACAAACCTACTTCGATGTCCCATCTTTCTGGTTTATAATTTGTACTAAAGCTCACATTCACCGCAGATTCCCCTTTTAAATTAGGATCCCCTATTTCGTAGGCCCCCGCCCCATGGTGTACACCATTCGAGAATAATTCATTTCCACCAGGTGCTCTGAACGCACGGGAGATAGTTAATTGAGATTCGGTGATTAAATCCCAATGGTATTTTGCTCCCAAGCTACCTGACCAGCCCGTAAAGAGATTATTCTTGCGAAGAATGGTAGGGGAGAAGTTGATCTTAGGTCGATGCGTTTCGATCTCTTTTAGGTCATAACGCAAGCCTGCTTCCAGTTCCCATTTTTCAGTTGTTTTTCTTTCGATGGCAAAAAAACCGACGTTTTGGAGCGAATAATTCGGAAGTAAGCTTGTGGTCAATGTCGGATTTTGCACCTTATTTCCTGAGGTAATATTTCCTTGGTTCAGGTAAGTAATTCCCCATTGTCCTTTCCACGGTTTGTTCGTATTTGTTTCGTCAAATAGTATTTCGCCGCTATAGGTATCTAAATTAAATCGCAAGGTGTTGATGTTTTTGCCAGCTCTGAGCACATCTAATTCCCAGCGTTCATCGGATTGTGCGGCTGCCGTAGCCCGGATAGTGGCTTTGTTAGGAAGGTTATAGAATCCTTTGATTTTGGCCAAATCATGCCACACATCCTGGTTAGGTCGATCAATTTTGCGGATAAATTCGGTGGGAGTAAAGGCCGCCAAAGGTCTTGCTAGGGCAATGGAACGCTCGAGATCTGCGATATTTCCAATGTGCGACCCTTCGTAAATACCAATCACCGTGTGGAAACGACTATAAAAAAAATCTACGCCAAAGCGATTCGACTTGTAGCCAACTGCGCCGGATGCATTTTCCTCTTGAACCCCCGTATTACTCAAGTAATAGTTAGCCGTTTGCACATTTCCCCCATTTTTTAGGGTGCCTTGAATTCGCCATCCCCAACCTTTTTCACGTGGAATTCCTCCTTCCAAAAGCCCAGAAATAACACCCTGCTGCCCATTACTAAAGTAAATGCTTTGGACGGATCCATGGATCGCAGAGGAATCGGGTAAGGAATTAGGTTCTAACATCACAATTCCACCTATCGCATCTCCGCCATATCGGAGACCACCTGGGCCTTTGATGACTTGTATGTTTTTAGAAACAAAAGGGTCGATTTCGGGGGCATGTTCGCTGCCCCAGTTTTGGCCTTCTTGTCTTACTCCTTGATTTAAAATAATGACGCGGCTGGAATGCAGTCCATGGATAACTGGTTTTGAAACGGAACTACCTGTTTGTAGACTTTGCACGCCGGTAAGTCCTTTTAACATTTCACCTAGGGACAAACCATCCTTTTGTGATCTTTCTTCCTCTGTTAGTTGGGATTTTAGTTGTGAGGTGATTTCTTGTTTTCTGCCTTGGACAAAAACTTCCTGTAAATGCTCATCATGAGCGCTCAATAGGAAATCTTCCTCGTGCTCGTCGGTGAGATTGATGCTAGTTTCTATGGGGTCAAAACTGGCCATTTGACAGACCAACGTATATTTTCCTGGACACAAATCTTCAATCAAAAACTGACCTTTCGCATCCGTGGTGGTCGCTTTATTCGTTCCTTTGATGTATACATAAGCCCCTGGAACTTTCTCCTGATTCTCTTTAGACGCAACTATTCCCTTTAACGAACAATGACAAGCCGTCTGTGCGTTTCCTGTAAAAGAGAGTAAGGCAAGAAGAATGAGCAGGTATTTCATAGGGCCATTAGGGTTCAAAGATACGTGATATGTGTTTTTATTGCACCTATTCTATCTTTTAAAAGATGTATGAAATACCTAAGTCGATGAACGCGGCAAATGAGTCCACAAAATTTTGTTTAATCTTTTTAAAAATATTTTAAACAAATTATTTGTTTTGTTTAATCTTTTTATAAATTTGTTTAACAAAATAATTCATCGATATGACAGCTTTAGAGTTTACTTACCAAATAGGCACGTTTTCGAAGTTTTTGCGCCCTTTTGCCTTGCGTTTGACAAAGGATGGGGACGACGCGAATGACCTAGTGCAAGACACTTTAGTAAAGGCTTTTACAAATCGAGATAAATACCAAGATGGGACGAACCTAAAAGCTTGGTTATTTACGATAATGAAAAATACGTTCATCACGCAGTACCAGCGTATGGTTCGTAGAAACACCTTCATTGACACAACAGACAACTTACACTATATCAATTCGATGGAATCGCTGCAGGAAAATAATGCAGTGAATTCCTTCATTAGCGAGGACATTCAATCCGCGCTTGCAAAAATCGATGCGATGTACCGTGTGCCCTTTATGTTGTATTTCGAGGGTTTTAAATACCACGAGATTGCGGAAGAATTAGCGTTGCCTATCGGAACGGTAAAAAATAGAATATTTATGGCGAGAAGGGATTTGAAAAACCATCTCCACATGTATGCTTAATGAAGAAGTAATAAGTAATAGGTTTTGATTAGTTTTTTGGTTAACAGAAGGAAGTTAAAAAGTCAGATTTTATCTGGCTTTTTCTTTTTAGCCCTTTAGCCACTAGAATGATGGGTATATTTGTTAAATTAGAGGAGTTATGAAAAAAGTAATCGTCATAGGTGCCGGGTTTTCAGGTCTTTCAGCAGCGACTGAACTGGCATCTAAAGGATATGAAGTCCAAATTTTAGAGAAAAATGATCACGCAGGTGGTAGAGCACGTGTGTTTCAATCAGATGGATTTACTTTTGACATGGGTCCGTCCTGGTATTGGATGCCGGACATTTTTGAGACCTATTTTAATCGTTTTGGAAAAAAGCCCTCGGATTATTATGAATTAGTGCGTCTAGATCCGTCCTATTCTGTCATCTTATCGGAGACAGAAACGATTAACTTGCCAGCAAATTATGCAGATTTAAAGCAGCTCTTTGAGTCGTATGAAGCAGGGGCTGGTGCTCAGTTGGATGCCTTCATGGAGCAGGCGGCCTATAAATACAAGGTGGGGATTCAGGATTTTGTTTGGAAACCATCCAGAAAAATTACCGAATTTTTAAGTCTAAAATTACTAGTGGATGCCATCCGTATCGATGTGTTTTCCTCCTTTTACAAGCATATTCGCAAATTCTTTACGTCCCCTACTTTGCTGAAATTGATGGAATTCCCCATCCTTTTCTTAGGCGCCATTTCTGAAAATACCCCAGCGATGTATTCTTTGATGAATTACGCGGAAATAAAATTAGGTACTTGGTATCCGATGGGGGGGATGCACCATATCGTAAAGGGAATGGTAGCCTTAGCGGAGGAAAAAGGAGTGAAGATTTCCTATAACTCTGAGGTACAAGGTTTTGACATTAAGAATGGAAAAGTGCGCGGTGTTCATACGGCTGCGGGCTTAATCGAAGCAGATGCAGTGGTGGCCGGTGCAGATTATCACCATGTGGAAGAATTACTGGGTGATGATTTACGCAATTACGATGAAGCCTATTGGGATAAACGAGTGATGGCTCCATCATCTCTTTTATTTTATCTAGGGATTTCTAAGCGCTTGCCTAATTTAAAACACCACAACTTATTTTTTGACCGCGATTTCTCGGTTCATTCCCACGAAATTTACACGGATCCGGCCTGGCCTTCAGATCCTTTATTCTATGCCTCAGCACCTTCGGTGACGGATCCGTCGGTAGCACCGGAGGGATGTGAAAATGTCTTTTTATTGATTCCAGTGGCACCGGATTTAGAAGATACCGAAGAAGGAAGAGAGAACTATTTTGAGCAATTGATGGATCGATTAGAAGCGCATTGTGGCGTTTCGATTCGCGATTCCATCGTATATAAGCGTTCGTATGCGCACCGTGATTTTAAATCAGATTACCATGCTTACAAAGGAAACGCCTACGGTTTAGCAAATACGCTGATGCAAACGGCGATTTTGAAGCCTACTTTGAAAAATAAACACTTGGATAATTTGTATTATACAGGTCAATTAACGGTTCCAGGACCAGGTGTGCCGCCTTCCTTGATTTCAGGGATTGTGGTAGCGACGGAGGTCGATAAAGAGTTAAAAGGTTAATATGGATTTATATTTACAGGTTTCCCTTGCTTCGAGTAAACTGTTAACGAAAGCGTATTCGACGTCTTTCTCTTTGGGCATTCGCACCTTAAATGAAAAAGTGCATGATCCCATTTATGCTATTTATGGTTTTGTTCGATTAGCAGATGAAATCGTAGACACTTTTCATGATCAAGATAAGGCTGCTTTACTGCAACGCTTTCGGGAGGACACCTACCGGGCTATTGAAGAGAAAATTAGCTTAAATCCGATTCTTCACTCCTTTCAGTGGGCGGTGAATAAATTTGGGATGGAACGCGAATTAATTGACGCGTTTTTATATTCCATGGAGTTAGATTTAACGAAGCGTGATTATAATCCGGAGGAATATAAAAAATACATTTACGGATCTGCGGAAGTAGTGGGTTTGATGTGTTTGCGCGTTTTCTGTGAGGGGAATTCAGCCGAATATGAGTCATTGAAGGAAGATGCATGTGCGCTGGGTTCTGCTTTCCAAAAAATCAATTTCCTCCGCGATATTCGTTCCGATTACGATGAGCGAGGTAGAGTTTATTTCCCTGGAATCGATTTCACGACCTTCACAGATGAAGAGAAAAAAGAAATTGAAGCGGATATTCAGCTCGATTTTGATGCGGGTTTACGCGGTATTCACCGCTTGCCAACAGTTGCTCGCAAAGGCTGTTTACTAGCCTACGAATATTATATTCGACTTTTTGAAAAGATTAAAGCCTTGCCAGCCTCTAGAATTAAGGAAGAACGAATTCGCGTGGCGGACTGGGAAAAGATGTTTATTTATTTCCAATTAGCCCTGCGAAAATAACGTGGAATTAATTCTTTTACTCGCCCTAATGGCCTTTTTGTACGCCTCCGTGGGACACGGCGGAGCAAGTGGTTACCTAGCCGTCATGGCCCTATTTATGATCGCCCCTCCGGTGATGAAGCAAACTGCGCTTTTATTAAATCTAGGGGTTTCACTCATGTCGTTTATTGCGTTTTATCGCCAAGGCTATTTTAAATGGGCTTTATTTTGGCCCTTTGCGCTTGGGTCTATCCCCCTTGCCTTTATTGGCGCTCGCATTCCGCTAACTGATTCCACTTATAAACAGATTTTGAGCGCTTGCTTGTTATTAGCGGTGATTCGAATGGTAGTCGTTTTGAAGGAAAACACATCGCAAAAACTAAATCAAGGAGTAGGTATACTCACAGGATCTGTCATCGGTTTATTGTCCGGGATGATCGGCATTGGTGGAGGAATTATCTTGAGTCCGCTGTTACTTCTTTTCCGCTGGGCTTCGTTGAAAGAGGCGGCTGCTGTTTCCGCCTTATTTATTTTTGTGAATTCGGTCTCTGGTTTAGCCGGGTTGAAAACCTGGATTCCACTAGACCAATCTCAAATGCTGTATTGGTTAGCGGCTTCTTTAGTGGGTGGTTTTTTAGGAGCTAGGTGGGGGGCGGCGATTGCTTCGAATACGAAAGTGAAATGGATTTTGGCCTTGGTATTAGTGATTGCGTCGCTTAAATTGTGGTTTGTTTAATTGGGATAGCATGGAGAATTTAAATCATGATACGGGTTTTGGGGAAAAAACCTCGGATATGGGTGGCCGAATGGTCAACAAGGACGGGAGTTTTAATATCAAACGAATTGGTATCAGCGTTCGGGATCGGGCGAGTGGTTACCAAAGCATGCTGACGATGCCTCGTTGGCGCTTTCTAAGTATCATTTTCATCTTTTACTTTCTGATTAATTGTTTCTTCACTTTGCTCTATTGGTTAGCCGGTCCATCTGGTTTACAAGGGGTGGAGAAGGTACGTTTTTGGGGGAGAATCAAGGAATTGTTCTTCTTTTCTACTCAGACTTTCACGACTGTAGGGTATGGTCGAGTTAATCCGGTGGGAGAAATCACGAACTGGATTGCGGCGATTGAATCTTTGATTGGATTCCTTTCGTTTGCGATTGCGGCTGGTCTCTTATATGGTCGTTTTTCACGCCCGAGGTCCTTTATTCGCTTTTCGGAGAGCTTGGTGTATGCGAAGTATAAAGAGGGACATGCCTTGATGTTTCGCTTGGTTTGTTACAAAGACGATCACCTCTTAACGAATGCGGAGGTAAGATTGAATGCGCGTATTGTGACGAAAAATAAGGGCTATCAATTTTTTAATTTAAACTTAGAGCGAAGCCACGTAGATAGTTTAGTATTGAATTGGACGGTGGTGCATCCGATAGATGAACACAGTCCGTTTTTTGGTTTATCCCAAAAAGAAATCGTCAACCTACAACCCGAAATTTCCGCCTACCTGACGGGCTTCGACGAAGTCTATTCCAGTGTCGTGGTAGCTCGCGTTTCGTATGCGATTAAGGACTTCAAATTTGGGTTTAAATTCCTGCCCATGTATTTCAGTAGAAACCAAAGGACGGAGTTAGATCTTTCGAAGTTGAATCTAATCGATCAGGAATAAAAAAAGCCCCTCGTAAAAGGGGCTTTTTTATTAATTGTTTTTCGATCCAGTCACCGCTCCAGATTTCTCTTTCGCGTTCTTGGCATCTTGCATTGGGTTAGGCCCTCCGCTGTAGGTTCTGCCTTGCATCTTGAACAGCTGCACCTTCGTAGGTTGTGCAGGCTCGCGTGGGAAGGCGTTGTCCTCCGTATCGATGTCTGCGATTTCAAAGAATGGATCTAGCGTCCACTTCACGACCTTCTTCGACGTAGGAATAATCTTCTTCGCTGTCACATCGTTTAAGCGCCAAACCTCCGCCGGGAAACGCAATACCTCATCCGTTCCATCCTCATAGCTTAATTTAACAATCACCGGCATGGGCAATCCGCCTTTGTTCTTAAAGTTCACCACGTAGAAGTTTTTGCCTTCCGTCACCAATTTCCTTTCGTCCTCATTTAGAGACGCCATGTAGTCTTGGTATTTCTTTTTATCCGCTTCCGTCGGAGCAAAACGATCGTAGGTATTGTAGAAATCCGTCAAATCAGGATTTTCTTCCACCACCGTGCGCTTGATGTCCGTTTTGTTGCGAATGGCTGACATGGTTTTCGCTTTCGCTTCTGCCACCGCTTTCTCCCCTGCCTTTTTCACCGTAGGATCTTGGGTATCGATTCCGAACCATTCTACGGTCTCGATGGACTGGTTTACCGGCTCCGTTCCGTAGAACCAACCTCTCCAGAACCAATCCAAATCCACACCTGACGCGTCTTCTAACGTACGGAAGAAATCAGCTGGATACGGTTGTTTGAAAGCCCACCGACGTGCGTATTCTTTGAAGGCATAATCAAATAACTCGCGCCCCATCACCGTTTCGCGCAGGATGTTTAAGGCCGTAGCTGGTTTGGCATACGCATTATTGCCAAAATCCATAATATTCTCCGAGTTCGCCATAATAGGCACCTGATTCTTCGAATCTAAACGCATATAAGGCACAATCGATTGTGGTTCGCCACGACGCGCTGGGAAATTGCGATCCCATTCTTGCTCCGCTAAATACTGGCAGAACGTGTTCAAACCCTCGTCCATCCAAGACCATTGACGCTCATCCGAGTTAATGATCATGGGGAAGAAGTTATGGCCCACCTCGTGGATAATCACACCGATCATCCCGTTTTTCACATTCTCGGTATAGGTCCCATCTGCTTCCGGACGCCCCCCGTTAAAGGAAATCATCGGATATTCCATTCCTCCACCTGCTGTCGCATGGCAAGAAATAGCTACTGGATACGGATAAGCCACTGTTCTCTTCGAATAAGAGCGAAGCGTATGCGCTACCACCATCGTTGAATACTTACCCCAAAGTGGATTTCCCTCCTTCGAATAATAGGACATCGCCCACACTTTTTTACCTTCTACCTCTACTTGCATCGCATCCCAAATGAACTTTCGGGAAGCCGTGAAAGCGAAGTCACGAACGTTATCTGCTTTGAAAACCCAGGTCTTCTTTCCAGTGGGAACACTCTTCTCTGCCTTGATGGCTTCGTCTTGTGTCACGATTTCCACGGGACGAGTCGCCGTTTTAGCCTGCTCCCAACGCTTTAGTTGGGTAGCGGTCATCACCTGATTAGGGTTAAGTAATTCTCCACCTGCACCCACCACGATGTCATTTGGAGCGGTGATGGCTACTTTATAATTTCCAAAATTCAAGGTAAACTCCCCTTGGCCTAAGAACTGCTTGTGTTGCCAGCCATACACGTCATTGTATACCGCTAAACGGGGGAACCAGTGTGCGATGAAATAGTTCGCGATGTTCTCCTTGCCTAAAATCTCATAGCCTGAACGGCCATAGTATTCCGTGATCAAGTAATTCCAATCAATGCCAAAACTTACCGAAGCACCCGATTTTAACGGTGCTGGTAAGTCGATACGCATCATCGTTTGATTAATCGTGTGACGTAATGGATTGCCTTTCATGTCTTTCACAGCCGTGATTTTATAGCCGTAATCTTTCGGGTTAGTCAACTCTTGAAATGCGCTTGCGCTAATTCCATTCTTGATTTCGCCTGTCTTGGTTGTTTTGCCAGGAGCATTTTTTTCAAATAGATTTTGGTCTAATTGAATCCACAAATACGGCAAATCGTCTGGGGAATTATTGTAATAGGTGATCGTTTCTGATCCAATGATCTTGCGATTGATGTCATCTAGTTCCACTTTGATGTCATAATCCGCGCGTTGTTGCCAATAGTCTTTACCTGGGGAACCACTCGCGGTCCGGTAGGAGTTAGGCGTGGGTAATGTCGATTCTAATTGTTCGAATCGGTTATTAGCATTAAAGGAGGTCTGAGCTTTCGCTGGCAACAATATAATGCTCAGCGCTAGGAGCTTTAGTAGATTTTTTAGCATGTTGAAAAAGGTTATTTTGTGCAAAATAAGAATTATTATGGAATTATACAGCTGTGCTAATCTGTGCTAAATTAAATTTGTATATAATAGGTAGATTATGTAGTTTTGAGTCTTATACAAGAAATTCATTAAGCATTATATATCATGAGTGTAATCATTGGTCAAAAAGAATATTTCAAAGGCATTGGTCAAATCAAATTTGAAGGTGCAGAATCAGACAATCCTTTCGCTTTCCGTTATTATGACGAGAATCGCCTAGTTGCCGGTAAGAGTATGAAGGAGCACCTTCGTTTTGCTATCGCCTATTGGCATTCCTTCTGCGGAGATGGCGCGGATCCTTTTGGACCTGGTACACATCATTATCCATGGGACGTTGCATCAGATGCGCGTCAACGTGCGGCTGATAAAGCAGATGCAGCCTTTGAATTCATTACGAAGATAGGTGCGCCTTACTATTGTTTCCATGATGTGGATGCAATTGATGGTCACAATGATCCGAAAGAATTCAGCGATCGCGTGAAGTTTATCACCGATATTTTTGCCAAAAAACAAGCAGAAAGTGGTGTAAAACTTTTGTGGGGTACAGCGAACCTGTTCTCCAACGAGCGTTACATGAACGGCGCTTCAACGAATCCGAATTTTGAAGTAGTAGCTCACGCGGGTGCTCAATTAAAAGGAGCGATCGATGCGACGATTACCTTAGGTGGTGAAGGCTATGTGTTCTGGGGAGGTCGTGAAGGTTACATGAGCTTGTTAAATACAAACATGAAATTAGAGCGTGAAAACTTCGCTCGTATGTTACATACTTGCGTTGAATATGCGCGCCGCAATGGTTTTAAAGGTAAGTTCTTCATCGAGCCTAAGCCTTGTGAGCCTACAAAGCACCAATACGACTACGATGCGGCTACCGTGATTGGCTTCTTACGTGAGTTCGATTTGTTATCTGAATTTGGTTTAAACCTAGAAGTAAATCACGCAACTTTAGCAGGACACACATTTGCACACGAATGTCAAGTGGCATCAGATGCAGGTATGCTAGCTTCTATCGATGCTAACCGCGGTGATACCCAAAATGGCTGGGATACGGATCAATTCCCTACGGACATTTACGAATGGGCGGAGGCAATGGCCATCATCTTAAAGCAAGGTGGATTAGCGGGTGGTGGAATTAACTTCGATGCGAAGCGTCGTCGTAATTCAACGGACATGGCTGATTTATTCTATGCGCACATCGGTGGTATGGATACGATTGCTCGTGCTTTATTGATCGCAGAGAAAATCGCGAAACATGGTGAAATGGATCGTTTGAAAGCGGAGCGTTATGCGAGCTTTAACTCGGGCAAAGGAGCTGATTATACAGTTGGTAAATTGAAATTAGAAGATTTATACAAAATCGCTGTCGAAGTGGGAGAACCTGCTCAGATCTCTGGTAAACAAGAATACTTAGAGAATTTGTTAGGCCGTTTTGTTTAAAAATACGTAATTCGGGGTATGAAAAGATTTTTTTTACTCCTTCTGTTTTTTACCTCTAGATTGATAGCAACAGCAGGGTCATCCGATGATTCTGCTGTTTTTTCTACGGCAAAACCTTGGGCCTATTGGTGGTGGCCTGGAAGCGCGGTGAGCGAGAAGGGGATTACCCATAATTTAGAAAATTTTAAGAAAGCCGGCTTCGGTGGTCTCCACATCATCCCCATCTACGGGGCAAAAGGCTCTGAGTCTTTATTCCAAAACTATTTAAGTCCCGGCTGGCAAGCTAAATTCTTTTTCACCTTAAAAGAAGCCAAACGATTAGGTCTCGGCATCGATATGACAATGGGAACTGGCTGGCCTTTGGGCGGGCCCTCCATCACTGAGAAGGAGGCAGCGAAAAAATACCAATTTAAGGAGGGTGTATTTTCCACTGATCTAACTGGACAAAAAGTTAAACGCGCCGCTCCCGGTGGCGAGGGCCTCGTGATGGATCACTTCGATATGAAGGCCTTCGCGAAATACAGCCATACCTTCGTGCCTTTATTAAAGAAAGCGCATTCGCCACTTCGAGCGATTTACAACGATTCCTACGAAGTTTATGGCGGAAATTATACTCCAGATTTGTTTCCGGCTTTTCAACGATTGAACGGCTATGATTTACGGAAGCACTTTGATGTGCTAGCTAAAAAGAAGGTAGAAACGGAAGAAGAAAACCAGATTTTTGCGGATTATCATCGTACGATATCGACCCTTTTGCAACGAAATTTTGTGCTCCCTTTTGATCATTGGATTAATTCGATGGGCTTTACTTCTCGAAATCAAGCCCACGGTTCACCGGGGAATCTGCTGGACATTTATGCGGCTGCGGATATTCCGGAGGCTGAGTTTTTTGGATCTAAGCCTTTTGACATTCCTGGTTACCGAGTGGATCCGGAATATGATTCGACCACCTTTGGGATACCGGATATTCGGGCGCTAAAATTAGCGAGTTCGGCCGCGAATTTGACTGGGAAGAAATTGGTTTCTGCTGAAACCGCGACTTGGTTAGGGAATCACTTCAAGGTTTCGATTGCGCAAGTGAAGCCGGTTTTGGATCAAGTTTTTGTGGGTGGTGTGAATCACGTCTTCTTTCATGGGGCGACTTATTCTCCACCGGAAATCGCGTGGCCGGGTTGGTTGTTTTATGCGAGTACGAACTTTAACCCCCAAAGTCATTTTTGGGAGGCCATGCCCGCTTTGAATAAATACATCGAAAATGTGCAGACGATGTTGCAGGCGAATCCGACGGATAGCGATGCACTCTTGTATTTTCCGATGGAAGATGTGTGGCACGATAATAATGGTTCAGGGAAATTGCATACCCTCGAACTTCATGCGAATAGTCGGGTATGGTTGAAGAGTACGTCTTTCGGTAAATGGGCTGAACTATTGCAGAATAAAGGTTTTTCGGTGGATTATATATCAGATGACTTGTTGACGGATATGATACTTACGCCTACTAAGACCTTTAAAACCAAGTCTGGTGGAAGTTACAAAGTCTTATTAATTCCGGCCGCGCACTATGTTTCTGTAGAGACCCTAGAGTTGCTTGCGAAATGGGTGAAGCAAGGCTATCCGGTCTATTTCTTAGAACATTTGCCTCTTCACTTGAATACTTTCGGAGCGACGAAGGAGGCCAAAGAACGTTGGGAGAACGCCCGCAACGCTTTATTAATGCGTGTGCTTTCAGATCCAGCAGATCAACTGGCCCGCCTAGGTGTTTCGACGGAATCGATGTCTGCAAAAGGTTTAGATTTCATTCGTAAGAAGACGCCTGCTGGAGCGGCTTATTTTGTGACGAACTTGCATTCACAATTTTCGGAAGGGATTATTTCTTTGAAAAAAATCGCTGGCAATTACGAAATTTGGGATCCCCTGACGGACACGAAAAGCTATGGTAAAAAAGGCTCAGAGGCTTGGCTTTCTTTAGCTCCCGGCCAAAGTGTGATCATTACATCGGTCGCTAAAATTCCTTCGGCTACTCCAATAGCTGCAGCAAAAATCACCACAGAGCTCACGCCACAAAACCTGCAAGTATCCGTCGGTGCTCGCACATTTAATTTGCCAGATTTTGGCTATTATACACACTTAGATACTGCTTTAGCGGATGCTCCTTCCGCACGCTATCGCTTTCATCTAAACTTGAGTGCAGAGCAACTAGCTGCGGCGAAAGTCTTGCATCTAACTGACCTACGAGATATGGCCAAATTGCGTATTAATGGAAAAGAGATTGGGATGATTTGGTCGCTCCCCTTCCAGTTAGCGATTCCTGAGGGAATTTTGCAAGAGCAAAACCAAGTGGAGATAGAGGTGATATCCAATTCCGCGAATCGCATTCGGAAGATGGATCAGCAAGGGGTGGTTTGGAAGAATTTCTATGAGATTAACTTTGTGGATATCCGATACAAGCCTTTTGACGCCTCGAAGTGGGCGATTGAAGATGGTGGGATGAAGGGAAAAATCTTTTTCACGAATCGATGAGTCAATTTATTCCAGCCATCACCGAAGCCTTACGTGATCTGGCAGATTCAGATAATGCCTTTTGGATGCGCAAGTACATGCGGGAGAAATACCCTTTTTTGGGGGTGAAAAAACCGGAGCGTCACGAAGTATTTAAGCAGTTGTATAAGCAATACGGATCCTCAGAAGATTGGTTCGAGGTGTCTTCCCTGTTATTCGCTATGCCAGAAAGAGAGTTCCAATATGTCGCGATGGAATATGTGAAACAGGCAAAAAAATCTTGGGACAAGCGATTGCCTGCTTTATTCGAATCTTGGGTAGGAGAGGACTCTTGGTGGGATGTGGTTGATTTCTTAGCTCCACAAATCCTAGGGCCCTATTTCTTGAAATTTCCGGAGGAACGCGATGTGTGGATTCAGCGTTGGATGGATTCGGGGAATTTTTGGTTGCAGCGTTTTTGTCTCGTGTTTTCGCTTGGGTACAAGGATAAAACGGATACCGTTTTACTCGCAAAAATCATTCAGGCATTAAGTGGATCGAAGGAATTTTTTATTCAAAAAGCCATCGGCTGGGCACTTCGCCAATACGCTCGAACGGATCCGGAATGGGTGATGGATTTTGTCGGAAACAATGCTTTGGCCCCGCTGAGTAAACGCGAGGCCTTGAAGCATCTTTAATTATCTTTTCTTTTTGATGATCGCAAGTTCGTGCGCCGTATCGTAATACGATCGCAAGTTCGACCAATCGAAGGTATCTGCGATACTTTCTACGCGGTTACGCTGCGTGATGCGATCGCGTTGTGATTGCTGCACAAATTTGAACAACAGATTCGCTAACTGTTCTGCTGCCTCCTGGTAACTTTGCGTCTTGCGATTCACCACACTTACGCCCCATTGTTCGTAATCGCGCATAATCTGAATCATGTAATCACCAAAACCAGACAGGTCTGAAGTCACCGTAGGTACCCCGCGCGCCATACATTCTAAAGGCGTATATCCCCAAGGTTCATAATAGCTAGGGAAAACACCTAAGTGACAACCGCGTACGAATTGGCCATAATCCAAACCAAAAAGCGGGTTCGTCGACACTATGAAGTCAGGGTGGTATACTACTTTGACCTTGTCCTCTGGGTTATTTAGGAGATTTGTGCGGTGTAAATTTCGGATGATGTCGTCCTCTTGTTTTAAGAGGTGAGTTACGACTTTTGGACGTGCATTTGTCTTCCACGTCTGCACCGTTCTACGCAAACGCATCCGCCAGTATTCGTCCACGAAGGCATTCAAATCGGGTAATTGTAAATCATTTGAAGAGGCGGAGGCATTGAATAAACGTTCGCCCACTTCTTTTTCGATGGCATGGCAGTTTTCGCGGATCTCATCTAAAACTGCTCTTGAGTGCAATACTTCCGGGTCGATCGAATGATACGCTTGTTTCGTGACAAAGAACATCACGACTGTTTTCTTCGATCCTGCCTCTTTCATCTTGCGATTCAAGATGGCTAATGCATCTAACGTGATGTCGTATCCTTTGTTCGAATATTCGAAGCGGCCGGAGGTAAATAAATACAGGGTTTGATCTAGGTCAAAGGGTTGGCTTTGGAAGAAGTGCCCCATGACGAAGTTCGAAATGCTTTGCTTGTATTTTGAGTGCAGGTTTTGGTGCTCGTGAAGGGCCGCAAAACGCTGGATATTTAAACCATTCGGTAGAATCAATTCAGGGATTCGGCCTAGGAAATACTGGCATTCTTTAGCCGTAATATCACTGACCGTGGTTAATACATCGGCTTTTTGTGCAGCTGCACGCTCGAAACAAGCTTGCGCCTCGATGCCATAATGTTTGGCCTCTTTATACCAATCGAAGTTTTCGATGACATCGTAGAAATTAGGCACATTACCCGCTAAATAGCGGCCTAGCATCGTCGCGTGTGTGGTGAAAACCGTCGATATTTTGACCTTGTCTTTCTTTAAATCCGGTAGACCCGTAGACGCCATCCATTCATGGAAGTGGGCCACTAATTGCGATTTATTCTTGTTCTCCTCTGCTACTTCCGTTAAAAGAAGACGAATCATCTCGCCAAACACAATGGTCTGATTCACTAAATCTTCTACCCCTAAGGTAGAGATTTTGTGGTTGTCCCAGATGCGACCTTTAATCGCATCCACCTCTTTTAGTAAGGAATCTAGCTCGAATAGAACGATTTTAGGTTTACCGGTGATTAACCAATAGCCATAATGAACGCCTAAGCCTGCCTCGCGTAATTTTAAAACGGCTCTCTCTAAAGCGGTCTCCTCTGTTACTTGAATAGGCTCGAATTCGGCTGCGGCTGTTTGGGGAAAATAAGGGCCTAATAAGGCGTAATCATCGCCCCATTTTTCAACCATCGAAGGCACTTTTGTGCGGATAACCGTATAAATTCCGCCCACCTGATTACAGGTTTCCCACGCAATCTCAAATAAATATTTTTTCTTTTCTGCTGCCATAAAAATTACATGTAGGATGCGCTTTCGAATACTTGCGTTTTCCCATTTTTAGTAATGGTGTAATTAAATCCTTTTTGAATGGCATAGGCGCCATGCTCACCTTTTTTATTGATGGCCAAATAACCAATCTGAAATTCCTTGTATTTATAGCGTTTCACAATACGCATCACGGCCTCTTCGCAGGCTTGTTGAGGCGACTTCCCCTGTCTCATTAATTCAACAATCAGGAAGGATCCCAAAGTCTTCATCACGAATTCCCCTAATCCTGTTGCACAGGCGCCGCCTACTTCATCGTCGCAAAAAACAGCTCCACCAATGATAGGGGAGTCTCCCACACGTCCGTGCATTTTAAAGGCTAAACCACTCGTGGTGCAAGCTCCGGCGATTTCACCCGCTTTCCCAATTCCTAATAGGCCAATGGTGTCATGTCGTTCGATGTTAATGACAGGCTCGTATTTGGATTCTTTTTTCCATTCCTCCCACGCCTTCTTCGAACTTTCTGTGAGCAGGTTTTCTACTTTAAAACCCTGATCTAAGGCAAATTTCAAAGCCCCTGCACCTGAAAGCATGACGTGCGGTGTTTTTTCCATCACGGCTCTTGCTACAGAAATAGGGTGCATAATGCCTTCTAAAAAGGTAACAGACCCGGCATTGCCAAGGTGATCCATGATGCAAGCATCCAAAGTCACATGGCCATCGCGATCTGGATAACCGCCGTAACCCACCGAAGTATCATTCGGATCTGCTTCCGGAATTCTTGCCCCAGCTTCTACACCATCCAGCGCTTTCCCTGTTTCCATCAGTTTATTCCAACCTGCGATGGTCGCTTTCTCATTTTTCCAAGTGGCAATAATGAGCGGTTCTGAAACCGCCGTTTTAGCGGTGGCAGATAGGCCTGCGCCCAATAGAGTGGATGTTTGAAGGAAGGTGCGTCTTTTCATATAGCTTTAAAGATAATTTATTTGGGCGTAATGCAACAATTTTGTAAAATTGTCTTTCTAAAATAGAAAAAAATCTTCGGATATTTCATTTATCTATCCCTATTTCATCAATGAAAATCATTAAATCTGCTTTTCCTTTAGTGATCGCCCTGTTTTTAACGTATGCGATGAACCAAAGCTGGGGGACCTTACCTCCCTTAGGTAAATTATTTAGTCCTTTCCACGGCTTCTGGATGAATGCGGAGAGCCCTGAATCTGGCGAACCCACAGAAGAAATCTTGCAAATCGCCGGTTTGCATCAGCCTGTTCAAGTCGTTTACGACGAGATGGGGGTGCCTCACGTTTTCGCACAGGACGACCACGATCTGTATTTAGCTCAGGGTTATTTGACGGCCAAAGACCGTTTATGGCAAATGGAATTCCAAACTCACTTCGCAGGTGGTCGCATTTCTGAGATTGTGGGCGAAAAAGGAATTGCATCTGATCAGTTCCAGCGCCGCATGGGTTCCGTATACGGTGCAGAGAAATCATTCGAAGGAATGAAGGAAGATCCTGCCGCTAAAATGGCACTTGAAGCTTACTCAGATGGCGTAAATGCCTATATCGGTTCTTTGTCTGATCGCCAATTACCGCTAGAATATAAATTATTAAATTACCGTCCTGAGCCTTGGACGCCTATTAAAAGTGCCTTGTTCTTAAAGAATATGTCTTTTGTCTTAGCGTCAGGTACGGATGATTTAAAGATGACAAATATCTTGCGCAAGTATGGTCGCGAGGTAGCAGAGGATTTATTTCCTAATTATCCTTTCCAAGAAAGTCCAATCATTCCGGTAGGTTCTCCAGTTGATTTCAAACCAGTACCTATTCCAGCGGGTCCAGCAGATTTCACTGGTTTAGGTTCTTCTATGTCTACTCCAGAAAAAGATCCGAACATCGGATCGAATAACTGGGCCGTGGCAGGAAACAAAACCGTCTCAGGTTTACCTATTTTAGCGAATGACCCGCACTTAACGTTATCTCTTCCCTCGATTTGGTACCAAATGCAATTAGTTGCACCCGGTGTCAATGTCTATGGATCTACGATGCCAGGAACGCCAAATGTGATCATTGGTTTCAATAAAAACGTAGCTTGGGGTGTAACGAACGTAGGTTCAGACGTGTTAGACTGGTACCAAGTGAAGTTTAAGGATGCCTCTAAAAAAGAATATTGGCATGATGGGAAATGGAAGAAAACGACCATGCGTATCGAAACCTTTAAAATCAAGGGTAAGAAAGACATGGTGGACACTATTTTCTTCACACACCATGGTCCTGTGGTTTATCTTTCTCATGAAAAACCGTTCCGTTCAAACATTCCAGTAGGGCACGCGCTTCGTTGGATTGCGCATGAGAAATCTCAAGAATTAACGACTTTCTACCAATTGAATCGCGCGAAAAACTATGCCGATTACGCGAAAGCATTAACCTATTATTCAGCTCCGGCTCAAAACTTCGTGTTTGCTAGTAATGAAGGGGATATCGCTTTGTGGGTGAATGGTAAGTTTCCTTTGAAGTCGAAATTGCAAGGAAAGTATTTATTAGATGGAACGGATGCCGCGGCTGATTGGCAAGGATTTATTCCACAAGCGCATAATCCGCACGTGAAGAATCCGGTTCGCGGATTCGTGAGTTCTGCGAATCAATTTTCGGTGGATCCTTCTTATCCCTATTATTTAGGCTGGCAATATGCGCCATCTGAGCGTGGTCGCCGCATTAATGAGCGTTTAGCGGTGATGGAGAAAATTACGATGGATTCTTTACGTGGTCTCCAAAACGATAATTTCAACATCCGTGCCCGCGAACTATTGCCATTGCTTTTTGCCCAAGTAAAGTCGCCTAATGCGGCACAATCGAAAGCTTTAGCTGCCTTGAAATCCTGGAATTTAGTGAATAGCCCCGAGTCTGTGGGAGCAACAATTTTTGAAAACTGGGTGCTGACGCTTCAAGATTGTCTTTGGAGTGATGAGTTCTCTGCTGATGAGAAGGTTCCGATGAGCCGTCCTTCGATGGATCGCACCATTCAATTGATTAAATCAGAACCAACAGCTCGCTGGTGGGATGATACGAAGACGCCTACAAAAGAGTCGATGTCCGATATCGTGATGAAGTCCTTGCAAGCAAACGTGGATACGCTCGTGAAACAACATGGTCCGCAGGGGCCTGAGTGGGCTTGGTACAAGCACAAACAAACCGGTGTACGTCACTTGATTCCGGGGATGGACGCTTTATCTCGTTTAAATATCCCGATTGGGGGTGGTGGAACCATCGTTAATGCAGCCACAACAAAGACAGGCCCATCTTGGCGCTTAATTGTGGAGCTATCTAAAGAAGGAAAGCCGAAAGCATATGGCGTATATCCAGGCGGTCAATCTGGAAATCCAGGCAGTAGTCATTACGATGATTTGATTGATACCTGGGCCAAAGGTGAGTTAAAACCTCTCCTGTATTTGACGTCTCCAGATGAGAAATCAAATCGTTTACGTAAGAAAATCACTTTATCTAAATAAGTCTATGAAGCATTTAATCTATAGTTTGATATTAGTCGTAATTGGTGCCCTAGTGGGCATTTATTTGCCTTGGTATGCGATGGGAGTGGCCTTTGGGTTACTTGCCTTTGTATTAAATATGCCATTGAAATCTAGTTTTTTGACTGGATTCATCGCAGGATTTGTTTTATGGGTGGTGGCAGCCTTGTGGCTTGATTTACAACACCCGAGTACGCTTCCTAGTCGGATGGCTCAGGTGTTTCCTTTAAAGGGGAATGTGTTTGCCTTATTTGTGCTAACTGGCGTGCTAGGAGGCTTATTTAGTGGCATTTGGACTTGGGCAGGAGCCAGATTAAGACAGAAATAATAATTTTTTAGGACAAACGATACAGACCTTGTATATTTGCCGTCAATCCAATTAATAAAAATAATACACGTGAAAAATTTACCATACGCTTGGTTGGGCGTTTTAACCATCGCAATTGCTTTTTTATTTTACCAAAATTCAGATAGCGCGTCAGCAGGCTTAGGGGCTTCGGCAGCAGATGGAAGACGTATTGTATTCGTAAATTCAGATTCGTTATTAACGAATTACCAGTTTTACAAAGACGCTCAAAAAGAGTTTGAAAATAAAGGATACCGTTTGCAGGTTGATTTAGGTCAAAAAGAGCAAGCTTTACAAGGAGAGTTACAAGCTATCCAACAACGTGCATCAGCCATGACTCAAGCGGAGTTGCAAGCAGCTGATATGATGTTGAAGAAGAAAGGGGCTCAATTGCAACAGTATTCTCAACAAAAGCAAGCGGAATTAGGTCAAGAGCAAGCAAAGAAAAACGAGCAGTTGTATAACAACATTCGTGACTATATCTCGAAGACAAATAAAGCAAACAAATATGAATTCGTATTAGGTTATTCTAAAGTGGGTGGTGGAATTTTATTCGCTGATCCTTCTGTAGATGTAACTCAAAAAATCATTGAAGGCTTGAACAAAGAGTACGCTGACACAAAAGGCGAAAAGAAAGAAGATAAATAGTAGCGAAAAGCTAAATTTAGCCACGCAGTGATTCGCTGTGTGGCTTTTTTTATTCCAATGGCAAAAGAGAAAATCCAAAAGACTGTTGAGATCAAGAACCGTAGGGCATCCTTTGAATATGCATTTATTGATACCTTTACAGCGGGCTTGGTATTGATGGGTACTGAGATTAAATCGATTCGCCAAGGGAAGGCTAATTTAACGGATGCTTATTGCGTCTTTTTTCAAGATGAACTCTATGTTCGAAATATGCATATTTCCGCATACGAAGAAGGAACCCATTATAACCATGAGCCATTGCGTGACCGGAAGTTACTACTTTCAAAACGGGAGTTAGGGAAATTGCAGAAAGAATTGAAGAACGTGGGTTTGACGATTATTCCTACCCGTTTATTTATTTCAGACAAAGGTTATGCGAAATTGAACATCGCACTTTCGAAGGGAAAGAAGACCTTTGACAAACGAGATGACATTAAAGAGAAAGATGTGAAGCGAGATATGGACCGCTCGATGTCCTAATTTGACTTGTTTCTGATTTTCTTAACGATCGTTACTGCTGCCATAATCACGATGGCGAAAATTACAAATCCCCCCAAACCATACATCCAGTCCAAGGTATTTTTAGCCACTACTAAGAAAACCACCGCGACTAAAAGAATGGTCGCAATTTCATTGTAAAGCCTTAGTTGAGTTCCCGAAAGGATGAAATTCCCTTTTCTGAATTGAAGAATCAGGTGTCTACATACAAAATGGTAAACGGTGATAGCAACTACGAAGCCTAACTTCAAATGCAACCAGCCTTGAGTGGTAAAACTGCTCAGCCAAGCCACATAAATGAGGGATAAACCCGTAATCCATGTCAAGAACATCGCCGGAATCATGATTGCGTTGAAGAGTATTTTCTCCATTTTCTCGAATTGTTTCGATAAAATACCTTTTTCAGGTTCCTCCTTCCCTTGTGACTCTGCATGGTAGACTAACAAACGAGGAAGGTAAAATAGCCCAGCAAACCAACTGACCACAAATATGATATGAAGAGCTTTTAAAACGGTGTAGCTCATGTTTAGGCTTGGTAACGTTTGAACAAACTGTTAACTTTCATTTGAATCACCCCAAAGATCGCCTCCTTGAATATATTCGCTGACATCTTGCTCGTTCCTTTCGTGCGATCTGTAAAGATGATAGGCACTTCCACCAGTTTAAAGCCATATTTCCAAGTGGTGAATTTCATCTCTACTTGGAAGGCATATCCGATAAACTTGATTTGGTCTAAGGGTAATGTTTCTAGGGTATTTCTTCGGTAGCAAACAAAACCCGCTGTAGCATCCTGCACTTTCATGCCCGTGATAAAACGCACATAAAAACCCGCAAAATAAGACATTAAAACACGGCTCATGGGCCAGTTGACCACATTCACCCCATTAATGTAGCGAGAGCCGATGGACATATCGCCGTTTCCGGCCTCTTGTGCTGGCAAATGCTCAGACTTTAATTCAGCTGACGTAGCGCATGCTTTAAATAAGCGAATTAAATCATCTGGATTATGGGAGAAATCTGCATCCATCTCAAAGATGAAATCGTATCTTTTCGCTAGGGCGATTTTGAAGCCTTCTATGTAGGCGGTTCCTAATCCTAATTTGCCTTTTCTCTCTAACAAGTGAATGCGTCCTTCATTTTCTTTTTGGAGGCGTTTTACCTGCTGCGCAGTCCCATCCGGAGAACCATCGTCCACAATTAAGACATCGAAAATAGGATCTAAGCTCAAGACCTTCAAAAGGATGGCTTCGATGTTTTCAATTTCGTTGTAGGTGGGGATAATGACTATCCTTTTGTTCATTTAGCTATTGTTAGGATGGCGAAAGCATTCGGTGGTATGATCGTTCACTAATCCAGCGGCCTGCATCAACGCATAACAAATGGTAGGGCCGACAAATCGGAATCCATTCTTCTTAAGAGATTTGCTCAGTAAGACAGAAATTTCTGTACTAGAGGGTAAGTCTCCGTGATGGGCAAAGTGGTTTAGGATGGGCGCATGGCCCACAAACTCCCAAATATAATGGTTAAAGCTACCAAATTTTTCCTGAATTTTAATAAAAGCCTGCGCATTCGTTCGAACGGCGTTGATTTTTAGGCGGTTTCTGATGATTAGCTCATTTTGCATTTGGGCTTCTAATTGCTCATTTGACCAGTTCGCCAACGCATGGTAGTCGAATTGCGCGAAGGCTTCTCTGAAGGCTTCGCGTCGCTTCAAAATGGTGATCCAGGAGAGTCCCGCTTGGAAGCCCTCTAAGATGAGGAGTTCAAAAAGCGCCTCGTCCCGGTGTTCTGGTATGCCCCATTCGAGGTCGTGGTAAGTTTGGTATAATTCGTCTGAACCACACCAGCGGCAGCGTATTTTTGTGTCCATTTTGATTGTTTCTTTTTACAAAATAGGAGAATAAATTCCGATTCTTTGGCCCAATAAATTGATAAAATAGAAATTGAACTACCTTTGTAGTAGCGAAAGGTTCTGCGTCGTTTCGAACGACGTTGATTAATAGGGAATTTGGTGTAAATCCAAAGCTGTCCCCGCAACTGTAAATTTTCAAAAAGCTTTTCAATCTAGGGTCACTGGCATCGCTGGGAAGGCCGAAAAGCAACGGAAATGAGTCAGGAGACCTGCCTTTCCCTATTCTTGACCTTGCGTTACGGAGGATGATCCGAGGTCGAGCGTTCGATTACCTTTTTATTTCACAGGCCTGAAAGGGCAAAAAACATGTTAAAGTTAGTTTTAGTTGCGACCACGTTGTGGTCGGCAGTGGTCAGTGGACAGTCGATGTCATCCACCATTCACCATTCACCATTCAACAGTGGTCAGTGGTCAGTGGTCAGTGGACAGTCGATGTCATCCACCATTCACCATTCACCATTTACCATTCAAAAAGATTCCACGCTCAGCGAAGTCACCATCTCCGCACCTAAATATCCGGAAAAGTTAGCCCGAACGGGAAAGGTGGTAACGGTGATTTCAGCCGAAATGATTCAGGCCAATCAGGGGAAAAGTTTAGGTGAATTATTGCAGCAAAGTGTAGGTGTCGCTGTAGTAGGCGCGCGAAGCGCGCCGGGAACAAACCAAGAAATCTATGTGAGGGGTGCGAATACCGGTCATGTACTCTTATTAATGGATGGTTTTCCGTTGAATGATCCGTCCCATATTTCATCGGTGATGGATTGGAATTTGATTAATCTGAGCAATATCGAGCGTATTGAAATATTAAAAGGAGGGCAATCGACCTTGTATGGATCGGATGCGATGGCTGCGGTAATCAATTTAGTGACGCGTAAGAATGCGAAAGGAATACAGTTTTTGCTGCAAGGTGGTGGATTAGGGACGCATCAAGAACAGATTTCTTGGTCAACTCGAACAGGCAATAATAGCCTGCAGATTCAAGCCCAAAATTATGCAACCGATGGTTTTTCTTCTGCTCAAATAGCACAGGGAAAGGCGGAGGTTGACGGATTTAAGCAGCAAAGTTGGGGTTTGAAGTGGGGGAGGGATTTGGGTAAAAATGGGAATCTTGATTTTTCTTATTCATCACAATTATACCAAGGGAATTTAGATAATGGCCCTTTTGTCGATGATCGAGATTATACGTCCAAAGCAGTAAGTCATTCGTTTAGAGGACAATATCAAGTGAAAAACTGGACGTTTCGTGCCTTTCAGGACTTAATTCATCGGGAATTTAGGAATGATTCTACGGATATTCCGTCGAATGCGTGGTCGAAATTTGGACTATCTAGTTATGCTGGTTTGAGTCAAGGATTCGAGGCTTTTGTGAAGATTCCTGTGAAAGAAAATGCGGCGCTATTACTGGGTTCTGAATATAGACGCCAAAAAACAGAACAATACGATCTCTCCATCAGCGATTATGGTTCTTATGTGTCGCCGGATTTATCGGAGAAACAAAAGACGCAACAGATTTTAGGAACTTACCTTACTTTGCAGCAGAGTTGGAAAAACTGGGGTTATGAAGTGGGAGTGAGATGGAATACGCAATCGACTTTTGGGAATTATTTTACGTATAATTTGAACCCCTATTGGGCTATTTCGCAGACTGCCAAGGTCTTCGGGAATTTCTATACAAGTTTTAAAACACCTTCTATTTATCAGTTGGCTTCACCTTATGGGAATCTAGATTTACAGCCTGAACAAGGGAAAACCATCGAATTAGGGATTGAAAAGAACTATAAATCCTGGAATATGCGTCTTGTAGGATTCCAAAATGACGTCAATCAAGGTATTGTATTTCAATCGATGGATACAGAGCCTTTTGGAAAATACCAAAATATTTCTCGTCAGAAAACCCAAGGAATCGAATTTGAGTTAGGTTTTAAGTCGTCTAAATGGCAAGCTGATATCAATTATACCTATTTAAAGGGGGAAATGATTGATCGCGACTCGACGTATTCTTCGCTAATCCGCCGACCTACGAATGCTTGGAATCTCAATTTGCAAGCAAAATTGACAAATAAATGGTCAGTCGGAGTAACGAATCAATTTGTAGGCCAAAGAACCGACTATTTCTACGACGAATCCACCTACTCCGTTCAGCCGAATCCGATGAATTCCTACTTTTGGACCGATATTTCTGTGCACTTTCAATTCAATAAAAATTGGAAGTTAACCGGAGTATTAAAAAATGCGCTGAATCAAGAAATAACGGAGATTACGGGATATAGCGGTCAACCGAGGAATTTACAGATTTCCCTTTCTGGAAATCTTTAAATTTCAAAGACCAAAGAGCAAAGACCAAAGAGCAAAGACCAAAGAGCAAAGACCAAAGTTCAGAGGTAGCCTATTTGAACTTTGATCTTTGAACTTTGCACTTTGCTACGCAAAGCTTATGGCTTAAACCTCTCATACACATCCTTCCCCGTCACCGCATCTTTACCGAAAAGTTCGATGTAATTAACGGATGTCATGAATTTAGAGTCGTCGACGCTCACAAAGACACGTTTTAGGATTTGCATTTTGCCATTGATGGGAAAAAGGGCGATTGGGTCTCCTGCCGCGTCTTGTTTGACAGCGAATTTACGTTTTCTGTAGGCCAAAAAATGACCTTCATACGTATTCGCTAATCCTGGAACAGCGGTGGTATATAATCCGTAGGCTAATGTGCGCTGGATAGCTGTGAGTTCCTCTTTTTGGCCCTTCTCCCCAAAACGATACCAATACGCGTGTACCGGATCCTTCGCATTTAGTTTGCCGCCGATTAAATTCGCGTCATACACAACTACATTCGCATTCGTACTACGTTGAATGTAAAAAAGTCGGAGCGGTGAATCTGGAGGAGTGGGGAATTTTTCACCGCCAAAGCAATTCAAAGAAATCAAAAGGAGCAGTGATGCGAGTCTCATTCAGGGAAATTTGAGATGCAAATAACAAAAAAAATCCCAATCTCCCGAGGGCTACCCTTTCTATAAAGCACCCTAATCTTGTTTTTACCAAAAATTGACGTATCTTTGTACAGAATTTAAGGAAAAGAAGAGGGGTTTTAATCCCTCTTTTTGTTTTAATAGGCCTAAAGAACCCATCACAATAATGGATTTAACGAGTAAACTGAAAGAATGGACATTAGAATACATAGGCGAAGGGCCTCTGTTATTAGTGGATTTTTCGGTGTCTCAAGGAGCTAAAAGAACCTTAATTACCATTCTAGTGGATACCTTAGAAGGAGTTACGATCGACGAATGCGCCCTGATGAGCCGTAAATTAGCTCACTTTATTGAAGAAGGTGCGTTAATCGAAGAGGCGTATAATTTAGAAGTGTCTTCTCCTGGTTTAGACTTTCCATTAAGTCAAGGCTGGCAGTTTCAGAAGAATTTAGGCCGTAAGGTGAAGGTTTGGATGAAAAAGAAGGACGCTGAAAATGTGGAGGGAACTTTAGTTTCTTACACAGAAGAGGCGGTTGAAATCCTAACAGAGAAGACCGTTAAACATAGAAAAATCGTAGCTAAAGAGTCCGCTTGGTTCCCTTTAGCTGAGGTAGATAAAATAAAAGTACAAGTGTCATTTCAATAAACAAAGAAGAGATAGCAATGAACAGTGTTGAATTAATTTCGTCATTTTCAGACTTTGCTCGGGAGAAAAACATTGACAAACCGACGATGATCGCGGTTTTGGAAGAGGTTTTTCGTACTATGATTCGTAAGAAATTTGGTGCCGACGAGAATTTTAATGTCATTATCAATGCCGAAAGCGGCGACTTAGAGATGTGGCGTAGCCGCGAAATCGTTGACGATAATTCCGAAGATATTTGGGATTTCGACAAAATACCTTTGAGCGAAGCGAAGTTAATCGAGCCCGATTTCGAAATCGGTGAAGAGGTGGCTGAGCTAGTAAAACTAGAGGATTTTGGTCGTCGTGTAGTTCAAACTGCTCGCCAAACGTTGATCCAAAAGATCAAGGATATTGAGAAAGAAGGTTTGTACGAAAAATACAAAGACTTAGTAGGTGAATTAGTGACTTCAGAGGTATACCAAATCTTAGGTCGCGAATTAATCCTGTTAGATAGCGAAGACAACGAATTAGTATTGCCTAAGACAGAAATGATCTCTAAAGATCGTTTCAAGAAAGGGGAGACGATTAAAGCGATTATTCACAAAGTGGAAATGGCGAATGGTACACCGCGTATCATTTTATCTCGTGTTTCTCCGGTCTTCTTAGAGCGTTTATTCGAGCAAGAAATTCCAGAAATCTACGATGGTACGATTACGATTCGCAAGATCGTTCGTGAACCAGGTGAGCGTGCTAAAGTGGCGGTAGAGTCATTCGATGACCGTATCGATCCAGTAGGTGCTTGCGTAGGTATGAAAGGTTCTCGTATTCACGGTATCGTTCGTGAATTACAAAACGAAAATATTGACGTGATTAATTTCACAGATAATTTAGAGTTATTGGTAGCGCGTACGTTAAGCCCAGCGAAGTTGAATTCAATGGCTATTGACAAAGAGCGTCGCCGTATCTCGGTATATTTAAATTCTGATCAGGTTTCTATGGCGATCGGTCGTGGAGGTCAAAACATCAAGTTAGCAGGTAAATTAGTAGGTTACGAAATCGATGTATTCCGTGATGTACCTAAGGATGAGCTAGATGATGAGGATGTGGAATTGACAGAATTCTCTAACGAGATTGAGGCTTGGATTTTAGATGAGCTTCATAAAATCGGTTTAGATACAGCGAAGCAAGTATTAGCCTTATCTAAAGAAGAGTTAGAGCGTAGAACAGAATTAGAAGAAGGTACGATCGATGAGATCTTAGCGGTGTTACGTTCTGAGTTTGAGTAATTTATTTAAGAAAAAAGAATTTAGTTTTTTGTAATTTTTTATGGCAGAAGAAAAAACAATGCGGTTGAGCCTTGTAGCAAAGCAAATAAACGTGGGAACGTCTACGATCCTACAGTTTCTCTCTGCGAAAGGTCACAAAATTGACAATAACCCCAACGCCAAACTGAACTTTGAGCAGTTGACTTTGTTAGCGAAGGAATATGGTGCGAACCATATTTTGGAATCCTCTGTAGAGGCTCCTAAGCCAGCTCCAGCACCAGAACCGGTGGCTGCAGCTCCGGCACCTGCACCAGCTCCAGAGCCAGTGGTGGAGAAACCAGCTCCAGTCGTAGAAGCCCCTAAAGCTCCAGAAGCACCAGCTCCTGTAGTAGAGGCTCCTGTGGAAGAGAAGCAGGTGGGATTGAAGATTTTGGGAAAAATCGAATTGGACAAAAAAGGTAATCCAGTTGCTCCTAAGGCAGAAAAGGCTCCAGAGCCAGCTCCTGCTGCACCAGCACCAAAGCCTGAGCCAGTAGCTGAAAAACCAGCTCCAGTGGTGGAAGTGCCTAAACCGGTTGAGCCTGCACCAGCGGCTGAAGAGGTAGTGGAAGATATTGAGTTGATTGAAGCGAAGGGCGAAACCTTGAAGGGATTAACCGTATTAGGAAAGATTGAATTGCCTGCAGCAGGTGATCGCGGAAATAACGCGAAGCACAAGCGCAAGCGTATCATCAAGGAAGAGAAAAAACCAGCTCCGTCTGTTCCAGGTATGGGTGGTCGTCCAGGTGATAAAAAGGATTTCAACAAGAAACCAGCTCCAGGCGCTAAACCAGCCCCTAAAGGAGAATTGTCAGATAAAGACATCCAAGAGCAAATCAAAGCTACGATGGCTCGTCTGCAAGGTGCGACCAATAAGCAAAGTTTCGGTGCGGATAAGCGTCGGGAGAAGCGTAAAGGTCGTGCGGAGGCAGAAGAAGCTCGTATGATGGCGGAGGATGAGGAAGCAAAAGTATTGAAGGTGACGGAATTTATTTCGGCATCTGATTTAGCTTCTTTAATGGACGTTTCAGTGAACGAGGTAATCTCGGCTTGTATGAGCTTAGGGATGTTCGTTTCGATTAACCAACGTTTAGATGCAGAAGCCATTACGGTGATCGCGGATGAATTTGGTTTTGAAGTTAGCTTCGTATCTGCGGAAGAAGAAATCGATGTAGTCGAAATCGAAGTAGAAGATTCTCCAGAGGATTTATTGCCACGTGCGCCTATCGTTACGATTATGGGTCACGTCGATCATGGTAAGACCTCATTACTAGATTACATTCGTCGCGCGAAAGTAGCGGCAGGTGAAGCGGGTGGTATCACTCAGCACATTGGTGCTTACTCAGTAGAGACAAAATCAGGTAAGAAAGTTACTTTCCTAGATACGCCGGGTCACGAAGCCTTTACGGCCATGCGTGCTCGTGGAGCGAAAGTAACCGATATCGTTATCATCGTTATCGCAGCGGATGATTCAGTGATGCCTCAAACAAAAGAAGCGATCAACCACTCGATGGTGGCTGGTGTGCCTATCGTATTTGCGTTCTCTAAGATCGATAAAGACGGTGCGAATGCGGACAAAGTGCGTGAGGAATTAGCGACGATGAACATGCTTGTGGAGGATTGGGGTGGTAAATACCAGTGCCAAGAAATCTCGTCTAAGTCTGGTCAAGGTATCGACGATTTATTAGAAAAAGTATTACTAGAAGCTGAAATGCTTGAATTAACGGCGAATCCGAATAAGAAAGCCGTAGGTTCAGTTATTGAGGCCGAATTAGATAAAGGACGTGGTTATGTAACTACCTTGTTAGTTCAAGCGGGTACATTAAACGTAGGAGATATGATGTTAGCGGGTGATAATTACGGTCGTGTGAAAGCGATGTTTGACCACCACGGTAACAAAATCAAAAAAGCAGGTCCATCTACACCAGTTCAGGTGTTAGGTCTGAACGGGGCGCCACAAGCAGGAGATAAATTACTTTGCTTAGAAAATGAGCGTGAGGCACGTGAAATTGCAAACAAACGCGAGCAAATCCTACGTGAGCAAACTTTACGTACGCGTAAGCATATCACATTAGAAGAGATCGGTCGTCGTAAGGCTATCGGAACTTTCCGTGAATTGAACGTAATCGTAAAAGGTGACGTGGACGGTTCAGTGGAGGCACTTTCGGATTCCTTAATGAAGCTATCTACGGAAGAAGTTCAAGTTCGTATCATTCACAAAGGGGTGGGTCAGGTTTCTGAGTCTGATGTGGCTTTAGCCTCTACTTCAGATGCCGTAATCATTGCATTCCAGGTTCGTCCATCTCAAAACGCACGTCGTTTAGCAGATGCTGAACAAATCGAAATCCGTAACTATTCGATCATCTACCAGGCGATCGATGAGATTAAGGCAGCGATGGAAGGTCTATTAGCTCCTTCATTCGAAGAGGTGATTACATCGAATATTGAAATCCGTGACGTCTTTAAGATTACCAAAATCGGTACAGTAGCTGGTTGCTACGTATTAGACGGTACGGTGAAGCGTGCTCACAAGATTCGTGTCATTCGTGATTTCGTCGTGATTCACGATGGAGAGATCTCTGCTTTGAAGCGTTTCAAAGACGATGTAGCGGAAGTGAAGTTTGGCTACGAATGTGGTCTTTCAGTGAAAAACTTTAACGACCTAGAAGTAGGTGATATGTTAGAGTGCTACGAAATGAAAGAAGTCAAACGAACGCTGAAATAAGCTTTCAAATCAGAAAATGGCCTTCGGCATATTTTCTACGATTTGAAATATCATTTCAGTCTATTCTGAATCTAAAAAAGGGAGCATTGGCTCCCTTTTTTGTAACTAAAACTTCGGACATGCAAAGCTTTGGCGGTAGCGTTGGTAGGATTTTCTTTGGCCAAAATCCCAATTTAAGACATAGGAAAAGCTTAATTCATGTGCACCTCCGGAACCTACGCCTAGGCCTGAAACCGTGAAATCATAGGAGTAGCCAAAGGAATAGCGATTGTTTTGAATGCCAATAATCCCGATTAGCGATTCTCTACTAGAAGCTGATTCTGCTGTATTCTTAGTTAAGGGTAGACCTCGGTAGGAGAATCCTAGCACTAATGCGTCTAATTGAAGGGAAGTTCCTAAGTCAATTTGACTAAATGAACCTTGATTCTTCACATACACAACAGGTTTTAGATTTTTGTTTTCACCCAAAGGCAAACTTAAACCACCTTGTAAACTGTATTTAGGCGCAATTAGGTCATCACTTGTCTTGATGAGGGATTGATTAGGGCGGTTCAAATGATGAACGGAAGCTCCTATCCAATAATCAGTATGACTCAAAATTAATCCAGCGGAGAAATCTCCATAGCTGACACGATTGACAAATTGAGAGGCTGTAGGGTCAAAGGTATTGCCTAAAGATCCATTGATTAAAAAGGAACTTAATTGGTCGCCATACGTTAAGTGGCTATAATCTAGACTGCGAAATAGGACGGCTCCTTGAATTCCCATAGAGAGCAGCGTTTTCTCATTCAAATTCGCATGATAAGCATATTGAAGGCCTATTGAGGTAGTTTGAAGGCTTGAAAATTGCTTGTCAGAAGAAAATAGAATTCCTATTCCGCTATTTATTTTCCCTAGACTGACCTCGAGTGCGGCTGCTGCATATTGGTAATTGGCGGATTGATTAGGCCATTGATTTCGGTGACTTAGGTAGATTTTATTTAGATCTTGCAATCCTGCAAAGGCCGGAGAACTGAGTAAAGGATTAGCGAAGTTTTGGGATAATTGTGGGTCTTGCGCTGATAGCTGATGAGCACTCAGTGAAAATAAGAAACAGAAAAAAATGGATAAACGAGTCCACATAGCTCAGCAATTTACATTCATGCAACGCAATAACCAATTTATTGACTTATTTTGTGGGTAATTCCAATACTATGTACCGGATCTTGTTTTTTCTTTTTGTTTCCCTAACAGCAATCGCTCAAGTTCCTAAAACGATTGAGGTGAGGAACAATTGCATCAATCAGTGCAATAATTGTACGGATGCGCCGGCAGGAACAGTGTTTGAGATTCGGGATTTTTATCCGGTTGCAGCAACGTATTTGTGGGATTTTGGAGAGGCTGGTGCGAGTTCAACGCAAAGGACGGGTGTTTATCAGTATTGTACACCTGGTACTAAAAAGGTGTCATTGCGCGTGATTTCGGCCAAAGATACCTTAATTTATGGCCCTCAGAATGTGGTTATTGGGGCATTGCCTGATTTTATTTTGGGAAAAGACTCGAATGATACCACCTTGATGATTTGCAAAGGTGATCCGGTGGTGTTGAATGCTTTTGGTTCCGTTTCAAAACCTGCATTTCCCGTCGGAGTATCTTGGTTTCCCAAAGGACAAACATCCGATACTATTCATGTGTCAGCATCTGGTTGCTATTCTGTGATGGTGACCGATTTAGTATCGGGGTGTGCGGCAGAAGCGAAAATGGAAGTAAAGATTTGTGGAGAAAAACCGAAAGCGGGAGGAACGGATGGTTGGGATTTTGGGACGAATGTTTCACTTCGTTTTTCAGGTGGGTCCTCTACTCCTTCGGCGGCGAAAGGGCCCATGAAAACACCAGAAGGGGTCGCTAAAATGACGGATGAAAACAACGATTTAATCTTCTATACGAATGGATCCCGCGTTTTTACAAAAGATAATTCACTCGTTGCGACGGGATTAAATGGGGATACGACGCAGATTCAGGGCGTGGCTATCTTGCCCAAAACGACATGTAAAGGTTGTCAATCGGAGTATTATATTTTCACCTTTCACCGGAATGCAGCTGGTGAAAATCAAATTTACTACAGCATTTACGATCGAAAATTGAACGGGGGACAGGGTGGTGTTTCGATCAAAAATCAATTCCTGAGTCCAGCTCCATCAGCAGAACGTTTTGGCGTGGCGATAGGGGGTGGTGATTACTATTGGTTACAAACGCAAGATGTTAATTCTACCCTTTTGCGTACGTTCAAGGTGTCTAAAGCGGGAATTTCAGCTCCCATAGAGGCCAACGCGCATTCTGCCGCTTCTGGGAAGACAGCTTCCACTCATTTTTCGAGGGATGGGAAAGTGTTAGCTATTGCATATTCTGCTCCGCCTGCGAATCAGGTAGATATCTATGATTTTGATGTGGCGACCGGAAAGTCAACTTTTCGTTACCGAATTCCATTAGTGAGCAGTCCTTATGGAGTGGAATTTTCAGCCGATGGGAAGATGATTTATGTATCTATTCCGGGTGCTAGTACATCTCAGATTTGGCAGTATTCCATTGCCTCTAAAGATTCTACACTGATGCAAAAATCCTCCAGTCTATTATGGTCCGGGCCTGGTAAAATAGGGGCTTTGCAAGGGGATCCATCGAGTGGTTCGATTATTTATGCTGCTTTTCAAGGTAGTACGAGTTTAGGGAAAATCGTGAACCCAGATATCTCCTTAAAGGATTCGACGCGGGCAGTTCGGGCTTCTTTTGTGCGTAATGGGTTGAATTTAGCTTCCGGTACAACCAGTGGTTTAGGATTGCCAATATCGATTGTATTAACGCCTAAGCCCTCCTCTACGCCTAGTATACAGCAAAGTTGCGATGGTACGACGTATCACTTTAAGGTGAGCCAAGATTTGTGTGATCCTATTAAAAATGATCGTTTGGATTGGAAAATCTACCGAAGCACCTTGGATCCTGTTCGAAATGCGGATGGATTATTGGTGCCAGTTAATCCGTCAGGGACTCTGCTATATTCCTTTACGGGCACGGAAATGACCTATGATTTTAAGCAAGCAGGGGATTATGTGGTGACAGTTGCCATTAGCAATTCTTGTTTAACGAATTACTTATTAGATGCTTCAGCCTACCATGTGGAACTTTTAGACCCATTTGTTTTGCCGCCTACCTTCACGTTTATCTGTAAAGAAAATGGTCGTATTGGACCTACTTCTGTGCCTCCGGTGGCAGCATTCACGTATAATTGGAGCACAGGAGAATCAACTCGATTCATCCAGGTGCCTAAGCCTTCTGGAAAGTATTCTTTGCAAATTAAGGAAGATGCTTCGGGTTGTTCGATTACGAAAGATACACAAGTCGATTTTACCACTAATCCTTTATCGGTTGTGAAAGAGGATGGTATTATTTGTAATGATAAACCGATACAGCCTTATGTTGTTCATATCAAACCATCGCCCGCTACTCTTCATGTCAATTGGCAGGCGAATCCGGGGATTATTTCGGGTTGGAATTCGAAGGACTTGCAAATTAATCGAAGTGGTCTTTATGCCTTTACGTTAAGCGATAGCGACGGATGCGTGTTGCAGGATTCGGTTACGATTACGGATAAGTGCGATGCGATTTTGATCGCCCCTACGGTTTTTACACCCAATGGTGATGGGCATAATGATGTCTTTGAACCCTCGTATAATTGGAATGAAACGAATGCGACGTATCCTAAATCAAGGACGCAGCTCATTTCGCTTGAAATTTATAACCGTTGGGGAGAACAGATATATAGCTCGAAGGGACCTGTTTTTGCCTGGGATGGTTCCTATAATGGGGCCAAAGTCCCTCAAGAGACCTATGCCTATATCATTAGATACCAAGCTATTGACTATCCCGAAAAGGGGATTCAAGAGAAACGGGGTGCAGTCGTTGTCGTATTTTAGTACGCTCTTACTTCAATACCCTTCATGAAGTTCACGAATGATTTATTGACCACTTGATTTCCACCTTGTGTAGGGAAATTGCCGGTAAAATACCAATCGCCTAAGTGATCTGGGCAGGCTACGTTTAAATTCGCTACGGTTTGATAGACAATCGAAAGTTCAGCTTGTAATCCTTTAGGGCGAACGATTTCGGCAATTTTTTGCGAGATTTCATCGTCAGTAAACGGCGCATAAATAGCTTTTACGAAGTTTTCCTCTGAAGCGGTCCCATTTTCTAAGGCGTTCAAGCAACGTAAATTGACTTCGTCTAATATGTGTTCTAATCCACGTTCTTTTAATAAGGCTAATGCTGCGCGGAAAGCGACGAATTCCTTCATTTTGGACATATCGATACCGTAGCAATCTGGGTAACGAATTTGCGGAGCCGAGGAAACGATGACGATTTTCTTAGGCGATAATTTATCGAGTAACTTCAGGATACTTTTCTCTAAAGTCGTTCCACGAACAATGGAGTCATCAATAATCACGACCGAATCGACCTGTTTGTTAATCACCTCGTAAGTCGTGTCGTACACATGCGCCACCATGTCGTCGCGTTGTGCGTCCGAGGTGATGAAGGTCCGTACTTTCACGTCTTTTGAGATCAATTTCTCAACACGGGGACGGAAGGTTAATAATTCTTCTAGCTCTTTTTCGAACAGAATTCCTTCCATGATGGCCTTCTTGCGCTCTTTCGCTAAATGATCTTCTAATCCATCGATCATCCCAAGGAAAGCCGTTTCAGCCGTGTTAGGAATATAGGAGAATACGGTATTTTTTAGGTCATGGTGTACCTCCTCTAAAATTTGAGGAATTAATAATTGACCTAATTTTTTGCGTTCGTGGTAGATATCTGGATCGGATCCGCGAGAGAAGTAAATGCGTTCGAAAGAACAGGATTTTTGTTCCAGACGATCAATGAACGGTACTTCTTTTACCTCACCTTGAATATCAATAATCAGGGCATGCCCTGGTGTAATTTCTTTAATCTGATCGTATGCGCAGTTAAACGAGGTTTTAATGGCCTGCTTTTCGGAAGCAACTACAGCGACTTCATCATCTACATAATAGAAAGCGGGGCGAATTCCGGCTGGGTCACGAGCCACGAAGGACGCTCCATAACCGGTCATTCCGACCATCGCATACCCCCCATCAAAATCCTTGCAAGAACGCTCTAAAACACGTTTAAGGTCGATTTCTTGGGCAATGATATCCGATAATTCAGGATTCTCGTATTGGTCTTTGTATTTGCCAAACTGGCGTTGGTTCTCTTCATCTAAAAAGTGGCCGATTTTTTCCATTACGGTAACGGTATCCACTTTTTCTTTCGGGTGCTGACCTAGTGAAACTAATTTATTGAATAAATCATCCACATTGGTCATGTTGAAATTTCCCGCCATCACGAGGTTACGGCTTCTCCAGTTGTTTTGGCGCAACATGGGGTGGCAGTTTTCTATCTCGTTTTGACCGTGTGTTCCGTAACGTAAGTGGCCTAAAAGTACCTCACCAGTGAAAGCTACATTTTCTTGCCACCATTCCGCATCGTGCACGGCATCGATGCCTGTCTCTTTTGAAACTTGTCTGGCTAGTTTGTGTGCTTTACTGAATTTCTTGTTGATTTTTCCAAAGATATCTGCCACTGCTTGTGGCTCTACCGATCGGTATCTGGAAATGTAACGGTGCCCTGGTTTTACGTTGATTTTGATATTCGCCACCCCGGCTCCATCTTGTCCTCTGTTGACTTGCTTCTCCATCATCAGATAAAGTTTGCTTAGTCCGTACGTAGGTGTTTTGTATTTGTCTAAATAGTGCTGAAAAGGCTTTCGTAGGCGGATGAGGGCAATACCGCATTCGTGCTTAATAGAATCAGACATGGAAACGTGGGGCTATTTTGAAAATCAAGCCCAAAATTAGCCAAAATAAATGACCAACAAGCTGATTTTTTTATTTTTTTAAGCGCTTATTTCCAAAGGTTTGTAACCAGCCCTGGAAATAAGATAGAAACAATCAAAATGGCGGTCAGAAATCCATAGGAATAGATTTCTAGGGCACTTGTCGTCGACCAACTAGTGGATTTTAGGGTTGATTTTTTGAAATAAAGTTGGAATGGAATCTTCAAATAATAAAACAGCGATACGGCCGTGGTAAAAATAGCCACGAGTAGTAGAATAAGGATCCCTACTGACGGGTTAATTTCGTAGTTAGACCAGAGTAAACTGAAGTAAGTTAGCTTTGCAAGGAAGGTGCCGGCCGGTGGTAATCCGACTAAAGCTACTAGACCAGAAAGCAGGAAAAAGGACGACAAAGGTTTTGCCACACCTTGTCCAGCAAACGACGTCACATCTTCCGCGCCTTTTTCATCAATTAAATAGAATACCAAAAGACTGGCAATGCTATACAGGAAGCCATAAAATAAGATGGCATCTAGGGCTTGAGTGGGTTGAAAGAACCAGGCCATCGCTAAAAATCCGCCATGCGCGATGCTGGAATAAGCGAGAAGGCGTTTGGTTTTGTTTTGGCCTAATGCCCCAAAATTTCCGATGACAAGGGTTAATACCGCTAAAGCGGCTAATTCATTCACATACGAAACCGGTAAAATAGGGAGTATTCGAATACCTACGAAAGCAATGGCTAGTTTAGGGGCGGTAGAAATCCAGGTCATCCAAGACGCCGGTAAATTTTCCATTACATCCGGATTCCAAGGATGAAAGGGTGCCCACGACATTTTGAACAATAAACCCACGGCAAAAAGTCCTAAAGCCAAGCCACGCAAAAAGGGATCGGCAACCGAAATTCCCCGGGAGAAATCGACTCCAGAAAAATCCAGTGTTCCCGTTAAACCATAAATAAGCGAAATGCCATAGACGAAAAGGGCAGAGGATCCCAGGCCGAAAAATACATAAGGTAAACTTGCGCGAGAGGACTCCTTACGAAGACTGACTAATACATAAGTTCCCATCGACATAAATTCAATAGATAGGAATAAACTCAGACCGGAGGTACTCATGGTCACGAAAAGGGATCCAAGTAAAATGGACAAAAAGCCAATCAATTCTTCGAAACTGAGCGATTTTTTGTGGATTTGGTTCATCAAGATGAGCAAAAATCCGATACTTAAAATCAAGGTATTTACCGCATTGGACCCTAAATTTGCCTCAAATAAGCCAGAAGCAAAAGAACCCGTTAGCGCTAATTCATTACGCTGAAAACTCAGTGAAAGAGCGAGCAAAAGCGGTATTTGTAGGAAGAAATAGCGCCAGGAGGTGCTGAATTTCTCTGTTTTTCCGTGTAAAAATAACTCAATCAAGAGACTGAAAAGTACCGTGCCAGAAATAATCAATTCCGGAATCACCAGCTGGAGTCCAGCCGTGATGGACTGGATTCTTTCGTGGAGTAGGGAGATGTTATCAAAAAATGGCATAGACGAAATTAGAGTTTTTGGCTTAAATAATGCGCGGTTGGGTTATTTTTTAAACCTTTCATCTCCTCTGGAGTCCCCGTAAAACAGATTTTTCCCCCATTCTCACCACCTTCAGGTCCTAAATCAATAATATGATCAGCACATTTAATCACCTCCATATTGTGCTCAATAATCACCACAGAATCCCCTTGTTCTACTAGGTCATTCATCGCTTTTAACAGCTTTTTAATGTCGTGAAAGTGCAATCCGGTGGTAGGCTCATCGAAAATAAATAGCGTCTTGCCTTTGTTTGGATTTCCTTTTCCAAGGAAACTCGCGAGTTTCACCCGTTGAGCTTCCCCGCCCGAAAGGGAGTTCGAGGATTGACCTAATTTAATATAACCTAGACCCACCTGGAAGAGTGGATCAATTTTATCGGCAATTCGAGGGTGTTTTTCGCGGAAGAAATCAACGGCCTCTTCGACGGTTAGGTCTAAAATTTCAGAGATGTTTTTATCCTGAAATTTCACATCCAAAATCTCCTGTTTAAAACGTGATCCCCCACAGGATTCACAAGGCAGCTTGATATCCGCCATGAACTGCATTTCGATGGTAATTTCGCCCTCTCCCTGACAAACCTCGCAGCGTCCACCTTCCACATTAAATGAGAAGTGGGCGGGTTTGTAGCCACGCGCTTTTGCTACAGGTAGTTCCGAATAAAGCGCTCTAATGGCGTCGTAAGCCTTAATATAGGTCACAGGATTCGAGCGGGATGATTTGCCGATTGGTTGTTGGTCGACCATTTCAATGCTCGCAATTTTATTTGTGCTCCCTTTGATTTCGCGGAATTTGCCGGTTTCTTCGGTGCCTTGCTGTAATAATCGCAGCATTGCCGGATACAATATTTTACGGATAAGTGTCGACTTCCCGGAGCCGCTGACACCTGTGACCACCGTCATAATTCCCAAAGGAATCGCTACATCGACGTTTTTCAAGTTGTTTTCCGTGGCGCCTGTAATCTCAATTTGAGCTAAAGACTTGCGACGGAAATAAGGGACCTCGATGCGATCTTGGCCCGAAAGAAAACGCAGAGTATGGCTGTCCGTGGTTTTATCTGCTAATGCCTCGCTAAGGTTTCCTTGGAAAATCAAGTTCCCCCCGTGGCGTCCCGCTTCAGGTCCGATATCAATAATTTGATCCGCCGCCCGCATGACTTCTTCCTCATGTTCCACCACGATGACCGTGTTTCCCATGTTTTTCAACATCTCTAAAACGGAGACCAGTCGTTCCGTATCTCGAGGGTGCAAACCAATACTCGGTTCATCTAATATGTACATAGAGCCCACGAGCGCGCTACCCAGCGAAGTGGCTAATTTAATGCGTTGGAATTCGCCACCAGAAAGGGTAGAGCTTAGTCGATTTAAGGTTAAATACCCTAAACCCACGCGATCCATGTATTCTAGGCGGTTATTGATTTCGATTAGAATGCGTTTCGAAACTTGCTGATCATGTTCATTCAGCTGAAGGTTTTCGAAGAAGGCCTTGGTTTTCGATAGCGGCCAAAGCACTAAATCAACTAATGAAGTTCCTGCTATCTTGACATAGCCCGCATCCATCCGCAATCGAGATCCCTGACATTCTGGGCAATTGGTTTTACCACGGTAACGGGATAATAGTACTCGGTATTGAATCTTGTAGGTCTCTTTTTCAAGGTGATCGAAGAACGAGGTTAGGCCTGCAAAATATTTATTTCCAGTCCACAAGAGTTTCTTCTCTGCAGCTGTTAGGTCTTTATAGGGTCGGTGAATCGGGAAATCGAATTGAACTCCGTTACGTAATAAGGGATGCAACCAGTCGCTCATTCTTTCGCTTCTCCAGGGTGCGATGGCTCCTTCGTAAACAGATAAATCGTGGTCTGGGAAGACTAAATCCGGATCAAGGCCTAAAACCTTGCCGTAGCCCTCGCAGTTTCGGCAGGCACCGTAGGGGTTATTGAAAGAAAACAGATTTAGACTAGGCTCCTCAAACACCATCCCATCTAACTCGAATTTATTCGAGAAGATGGCGCGCTTTCTTCCTTCGATTTCGATCCAACAAACGCCATCTCCCTCGAAATAGGCCGTTTGTACGGAATCTCCCACGCGGAACTGCGTTTCCTCGTCGTCTTTTTTCGAAACTAACCGGTCGATTAAAATCGCGATTTCGGCCGGCTTTTTAGCTAGTTTTTCGAGCTGAGCTTTGTCTTCTACCAGGTCCTCAAGTGAGATAATTTCCTCTTGGAATTTCAACCGAGAATAACCCTTTTGAATAAGTAATTGACATTCGTTCTCCAGACTTCGTTCTACGTTATGAACTAATGGAGCTAAGATAAGTACTTTTTTGCCGTCCGCTTGGGCGATGAAATCGACAATATGAGAGACCGAATCTTTACGCACTTCTTGGCCAGAAACCGGGGAAAAAGTACGGCCGATGCGGGCGAATAATAATTTTAGATAATCATAAATCTCGGTGGTGGTTCCTACCGTAGAACGCGGGTTTTTCGTATTCACCTTTTGTTCAATCGCAATCGCTGGTGAAACGCCCTTGATATAGTCAACAGCGGGCTTCTCCATGCGGCCTAAGAACTGACGGGCGTAGCTGTTGAGGCTTTCTACGTACATTCTTTGGCCTTCTGCAAATAAGGTATCGAAAGCCAGTGAGGATTTTCCAGAACCCGATAAACCCGTAATCACCACCAGTTGATTTCGTGGAATCGCCACGTCCACGCCTTTTAAATTGTGTACTCGCGCACCCTTGATGATGATGTGCGTTTTCGGATCACAATTTTCGATGTTATGCTTGGACTGAGGCGTGTTCATTTTACAAAAATATCCTTTAATTTTGGTAATCAATTTAAGCCAAATGAAAAAACTACTTTTATTCTTTTCGCTCCTGACTTTCGGGGGAATTTCAGAGGTCTTCGCGCAAGAACCGGTGGTCATTAAAGAGGAGGGCGCAGAAGGGGATTTAGACGTCGAAAAAGACGTGCGCGAATTGCCTTTCCGTCAACGGTTGAATTTTGGTGGAGGTATTAGTGGCTTAAGTTTTGGTAATCCGACAAGTATTGGGGTTTCACCCATGGTGGGATATTCCCTAACGAATAACGCGATTGTTGGTCTGGGTTTAACCTACCAGTATTATTCAGCGAATTATGGTTCATTAGGGACCTATTCTAGTAATCTTTTAGGCCAAAGAATCTTCGTTCGCCAGCAAGTTCCCGCTTTAAGTCAAGTTTTGGGTCAAGCCTATTTGACAGGTCAAGTGGAAAACTACAGTAATTTGTCAAATAATACAGGGATCGATTATTCAAATCCGGTACTGATAGGCGTAGGTTTAGGCTCTAAAATTGGGATCAATTTCCAGGTCATGTACGACCTAAATTATACCTCAGGACGCTCTCCGTATGGCTCAGCACTTGTTGTCCAAATTGGCGGATTTTTCTTTTAAAATTTAAAACAATTTTAGGCCTTTATCAGTCTTGTATATCAGGTAGAATTTCTTAATTTCGAGTTCAATTTAAATTTTTATGTCAACGATAGCAGTAGAACCTTTATTGGTTGAGGATCCCAACCGTTTTGTGCTTTTTCCGATTAAGCACGATGATATTTGGCAATTTTATAAGAAAGCGGAAGCGTCATTCTGGACAGCAGAAGAGATCGATTTATCTCAAGATGTAGCTGACTGGAAAAAGATGAACGATGGCGAACGTCATTTCGTTTCACACGTACTTGCTTTTTTCGCTGCTTCGGACGGAATTGTAAATGAAAATTTAGCGAATAACTTCTTGAAGGAAGTTCAATACGCAGAGGCGAAATGTTTCTATGGTTTCCAAATCATGATGGAGAACATCCACTCAGAGACTTACTCGCTTTTAATTGATACCTACATCAATGACCCGAAAGAAAAAGACCATCTTTTACGTGCCATCGAAACAATCGATTGCGTGAAGAAAAAGGCGGATTGGGCGTTGAAGTGGATTGAGTCAGATAATTTCGTGGAGCGTTTAATTTCTTTCGCTGCGGTGGAAGGTATTTTCTTCTCTGGTTCGTTCTGTTCGATTTTCTGGTTGAAGAAGCGTGGTTTAATGCCAGGCCTTTCGTTTTCGAATGAATTAATCTCGCGTGACGAAGGTTTACACTGTGATTTTGCTTGTTTATTGTACGCGGATCACATTAAAAATAAATTATCTCAAGAGCGTATCTATGAAATCATCTTAGATGCAGTAGAGATTGAAAAAGAATTCGTAACGGTTGCTTTACCGGTATCCTTAATCGGTATGAATGCGGAGATGATGTGTCAATACATTGATTTCGTAGCGGACCGTTTATTAGTATCATTGGGTTGCAAGAAGCATTATAATGCGACGAATCCATTCGACTTTATGGAGATGATCTCTTTACAAGGAAAAACAAACTTCTTCGAGAAGCGTGTGGCTGAATACCAAAAATCAGGCGTTATGTCTGATAAGGATTCTATGTCATTCTCGTTAGACGAAGACTTTTAGTCAAAATAGTATTTCAGGAAAAGGCCTCGATGAAAATCGGGGCTTTTTTTATGGCCTTTAGTGACTAGCGATTAAGGCCAGCGTTCGATGATCATCGGTAATACTAAGCCGATGGTGATCCCTGAAAGCACGGCTATGGTCGTTTTTTGCTTCCACTGAAAAATAAGCGATGCTAGGGTAGTAAAAATTAACACGATAGATACGACGATGATTTGGCCTAATTCTAAGCCCAGATTAAAGGCTAAAAGGGGAGTGAATAGGGAGCCTTCCGCTCCTAATAAACTTTGTAGGTCGTTTGAAAAACCTAGGCCGTGGATCAACCCAAAAAAAGCCACCACACCGTACTTATACCGCTGCTGCGTCTGCATCAGATTGCTGATAGCTGCCGCTAAAATGGTGCAGGGAATTAAGAATTCCACCCAGGACACCTGAACTTCAATCAAATGTAAAGTCGCTAAGGCTAACGTAATCGAATGCCCCAGCGTGAAAGCGGTGACCAGCCAAAGCAGCTTTTTATAATCAGTAGCCACATAAACGCAGGTCAACGAGAGGATAAACAAGAGGTGATCTAGCGCAGCCCAATTCAGGATATGCCCTAGGCCCAAAGAAAAGTAGACCGAAAAATTGCTCACTTCATGTTATTTATTGCCCAAAAATAGGGATATTCAAAGAGAAAATAGTGACCTGTCTATGAAATTTGATTACATCATTGTGGGAGCCGGTACGGCGGGCTGCGTTTTAGCGCATCGTTTGTCTGAAAATCCACTGAATCAAGTGCTTTTAATCGAGGCGGGAGGGGACTTTAGAGATCCTCGCATTTCGATGCCCTCCGCTTATTCGCTGTTGAATCATACCTATTTGAACTGGAATTATTATACGGTACCCCAGCCTTTTTTAGGTGGCCGCAGACTTTACCAGCCTCGAGGTAAAACGGTGGGCGGAAGTTCGGCAATTAATTGCATGGCCTATATTCGTGGAAATAAGGCAGACTATGATCAATGGGCGGCTTGGGGCTGTGACGGTTGGTCGTACCAAGACGTTTTGCCCTATTTCAAAAAATCAGAGGATAATGAAGATTTTCAGAATGAATACCATGGTAGCGGCGGTTTACACCGGGTGGCGAAGAATCGGCATTTGACGATTTTTGGTGATGCCTTCATTCAAGGGTGTGGAATCGTAGGAATTCCGGCAAATCCAGATTTCAATGGGGCAAAGCAAGTAGGAGCAGGTTTATTCCAATTTAATATACAAGATGGGGTCCGCGCCTCGGGAGCAAAGGCCTTTATTCAACCAGCCCTTTCCCGCAAGAATTTACATATTCAATCTTCATTTCAGGTAGCATCCCTCGTGATGCAAGGCGAGAAGGTGACTGGAATAAAAGGCTACAAACTAGGATCAAAAAAGGCTACCGAATTCGAGGCAGCAGAAGTTATTTTATCTGCCGGCGCTTTCCAAAGTCCCCAAATTCTCCAATTATCAGGTATTGGCGATTCAGCTGAATTGCGCTCACTAGGTATTGATTCTCGCCTGGACTTGAAAGGGGTGGGTAAGAATCTATCTGATCATGTTTTTGTGAATATGAACGCGCAGGCGAGCACGAAGGGCCAGTCTTATAATGTGGCTTTGGGGGTAAAAAACTACCTAAATTATACCTTTAAAAAGCAAGGGCCATTAACCTCTAGTCCGTTAGAGGCAGCGGCATTTTATGATTCAGTTAATCAATCGGATGTGCCGGATTTACAATTTCACTTCTCCTCCGCCTGGGCTTACGATATGTACGATTACGGAAAGATGCCCTTGAGCGATGGATTTACCATTTTACCTACCTTGTTAAAACCGAAGAGCAGGGGTACGGTGAGCCTTCGTTCGTCTCGTTTCGACGAGGCACCGGTGATCGATCCTCGCTATTTATCAGCTGCGGAGGATCGGGAGACGCTAAAACGAGGCATGCGAATTGCGCGTGATATTGTCTTATCGTCTGCTTTTGATGGACTTAGAAAAGGGTCTGAATTGAATTATCCGGCAGGAGAGTGGACGGAGGATTTAATGCAAGAACACATGGAACAAGCCACGGAATGTGTATATCATCCGGTAGGAACCTGCAAGATGGGAACAGATGCGGAGGCGGTTTGTGATCCGAGCACCTTGCGAGTGAAAGGGCTGAAAGGGTTGCGCGTCGCAGATGCGTCGATTATGCCGGATGTGATATCCGGGAATACGAACGCTGCAGTGGTGATGATAGCGGAGAAGGCGGCTGATTTAATTTTGAGTAAATAACCGGCGCGAAAGCGTTTTAAACAAAAAGAACCTATGAAAAAAGTATTGATTTTAGGATGCCTATTAGCTTCCTTTGTTGGATTTGCCCAAAACGAGGAATCCTTAAAAGAAGCCGAATTAAACCGTTTTAAGGTGATGGTAGCGAAGGATATTCCTGGTTTACAATCTGTTTTACACAAAGATTTAGTGTATTTTCATTCGAGTGGACAACAGGATTCGAAAGATACCTACATTGCTTCGATCGCGTCAGGAAAATCTAGTTATGTGGCAATCACACCGGAAGAAATACAGCAACGTGTGTATGGCAAGACGGGAATTAATACCGGAATTTTATCGATTTTACAGCAAGCTGCTGACGGTACACAAACAACCGTTCGACTACGTTTTACCGATGTATTTGTTTACGCAGATAAGCGCTGGCAAATGGTCTCTTGGCAGTCGACTAAATTAGTCCCTGCGCAAAAGCCGTAATTTTCCCATAGATATACGCTAGATCCTCGTCCTCGATACAATAAGGGGCGAGGATATAGAGGGTATTTCCCAAAGGGCGCATCAAAACACCCTCTTTCAAGAAGTATTGATAGATGTCGTCCCGGATGGAGTGTAAATACCCATTGCTTTCTCCCGTCTCCACTTCCATGGCTAAAATGGTGCCGTGAACGCGTACATTTTTCAAGATGGGATGGTCTGTAAGTGTCCCAGCAAACTCGCGGTGTCGAGTTTCTACGCGAGCAATCGACTCCCACGTTTCTGGCTTTTCCATTAAATCTAAACTCGCATTGGCTGCCGCGCAGGCCAGTGGATTTGCGGTAAACGAGTGAGAATGGAACATCATTTTACGACGGTCATCTGAAAGGAAGGATTGGAAAAGTTGTTCACTGCAAAGGGTTAATCCCATGGCCATCATGCCGCCGGTTAGGCCTTTGGAGAAGCAAACGATATCCGGTTTTTCGACCAAATAATCCATCGCGAACCACTTTCCTGTTCTCCCAAAACCCGTCATGATCTCATCAGCGATACACAGGATGCCTTTATTGCGAGCTATCTGAATCAAGGTATCTAAAGTCGATGCCTCGTACATTTTCATGCCGCCGGCACCTTGAATTAAGGGTTCGAAGATGAAGGCAGCGTAACTTTCATCCGCAGCAGACATCGCGGCGATGCAAGCTTCCGCATCTTGTGGGCTGGGCAAGAATTCCACTTCGAAAAGCATATCTTGAAAAGGCGCATTGAAGGAACTAGGAGCCCCTAAACTCATCGCCCCAAAGGTATCCCCATGGTAGGCATCTTGAAATGCTAGGATCTTTCTTCGTTTCGTATTTCCCTGGTTATGGTAAAACTGAAGCGCCATTTTGATGGCCACTTCTACTGCCGTAGAGCCATTATCGGAAAAGAAAACACGTTCGAAATTCGCAGGTAAATGCGCTAATAAACGCTCTGAAAGTTGAACCGCCGGTTCATGGGTAAAGCCGGCAAAGATGACTTGCTCGAGCTGGAGGGCCTGTTCGTAAATTTTTTTCGCTAAATAGGGATGCCCATGCCCATGCGTATTTACCCACCAGGAGGAAATCGCATCGATGTATTTCTTTCCATCTGTATCAAATAAATGCGCTCCTTTTCCGCTCGCAATCGGAATCGAAATGGGTTCGATCTGATGTTGCGTAAAAGGGTGCCAAATCACCGCCGCATCCCGGGAAGCTAAATTCTGATTAGACATGGATTTTATCTGCATACGAAGCGATGACCGCTTCATTTAGTTCATTTTCTGTATTCACTCGTAAAACCAATGGCAAGCCCGTATGGTTTAAAATAAATTTCTCACCGGATGGATTTTCGGGTCCATTGAACACGATTCCAGCCACCTGAACCCCTTGTTGTTTCAGAATTTCGTAGCTCAACAGCGTGTGGTTGATGCTACCCAAGTAGTTCTTGCTGACTAAAATGACGGGTAAATTCAGTTGTTTGATTAGATCTAAATTGGTCTCGTGTTCATTCAATGGAACCATGATTCCGCCCGCTAATTCGATGATTAAGGTTTGGTCGGTAGGTACTTTAAACTTTTCGAGTTCGATTGTTATCCCATCGATTTCAGCCGCTGAATGAGGAGATAAGGGTTGTGTTAAAGCATAGGTCGAAGGATGAATGGTGACAGATGGGACCCATTTGCGGACCCAATAAGCATCCCCGGTTTCTATATCACCAGATTGTACGGGTTTCCAATACTCCGCTTTTAATCCAGCGGTTAAGATGGCAGAAACGACGGTTTTTCCAATTTCCGTGCCTATGCCGGCGATGATAAACTGTTTCATTCCAATGTTTTTATTAGTGATTGTATTTGTTCTTTTGTGTGCATCGCGCTCAGTGTGATGCGTATGCGTTCTTTTCCCTTCGGTACCGTGGGTGAGACGATGGGTTTGATGGCGAATTCGTTGGCTTTTGCGGCCTTCGCTCGAACTGCCTCGTTTCCCGTTACGAAAAAGGTTTGAATGGCTGTTTTGCTGTCACCCCAGGCATCGGATTTTGCATTTTCTCGGAAGAAAGCGATGTTCTCTAGTAGCTTTTTTCGGGCTTCGTTTTGGGATGGCAAATAGTGCAAAGTGCTTAATAGCGCGGACACATGGGCCGGAGCAGGTGCTGTGGAATAGATGAAAGGTCTGGCGAAGTTGACCAGGTATTCTTTGAGGGCCAAAGACCCCAGAACCACCGCCCCCGCATTCCCCCAAGCTTTGCCGAAGGTAATGACGCGCGCAAAAATCTCCTCATTCAGTCCTAATTCGAAGACAAGTCCTTGTCCTGCTGGGCCGTAAATTCCTCCTGAATGGGCTTCATCCACGATGAGTTCGGCTCCATAGGAATTTTTTAAGTCGACTAATTTTTTCAGTGGGGCGATGTCGCCATCCATCGAATAAACCGATTCCACGACGATCCACTTGCGTGTTTCGGCCGAGTATTGATCCAGTAAATGAACTAGATCCTCTAGGTTATTGTGCTTGAAGATGCGTCTCTCAGCTTTGGAAAGACGTAAACCATCAATTAGACTCGCATGCAATAGTTTATCGCAAAAAATCACGTCCCCTTCCTGTGGGAGGGAGGATATCAGACCCACATTCGCGTCGTAGCCTGAACTGAAAAGTAAGGCGGCTTCAGCACCGTGAAAGGCAGCACATTCGTTCTCGAATTGTTCGATTAAGGTGCTTTGTCCAGAGATCAGTCTGGAGCCGGTCGAACCGTTTTTGCGTGAGGCTCGGGGCAATGCCTCAAAATCCCTAGCGATGTTAGCTGCTAAGGTCTGATCTGATGCTAAACCTAGGTAGTCATTTGAGCAGAAATCAATCGAATGATCCAGTACTTGTAATTGCCTGAGCAGACCCTCTTTACGGCGGGTTTCCAATAGGTCAATAAGCTGTTGCTGACTATTTTTCATGGATTTTTCTGAAGCAAAAATACGAAATAATCGCTGTGGACGAGTGTTTTATCGCTTAATTGATAAATAAGCCCAAATTTTGGCCAGAAACTATTGTCAATTCAGGAGTATTTTGTAGTATTGCATGTCGATTCTGACAATTCAACGAGTAAACGTCCCCTAATTTTCTCATTTGACAAACATCCTGACATTTATGTCTGTTGTCAATCTTAATTAATCGTTCCCCTTTATGGAAGATAAGCCTATCAAAAGAGTAAAAAAAGCACAAGAAGAAGATTCATCATCAAACGAGCGTCCTAAGCGTCAACGAATTAAGAAGAGCAACGAAGAAGCACCTTTGTTACCCATGGAAGCTAAAGCGCAAGCTGAAGAGGCTCCAATTGAGTACAAAGAGGTAGCCGCTCCGGAAGAATTTATTGTAGATACGTCCTTCATCACCAGCACGGAGAACACAAAAGACGAGGTTTCTCCTACTGATGCACCTGTTGATGTGGATAAATTGCCTAAAGAGGAAGCGCCAGCGCCAGTTCATCACCACAAACCACGTTCGAATTACAATCAAGTTATCAAGGAATTGGATGGTTTGATCGAGAACGAAGGGGTTTTAGAAATTATGCAAGAAGGCGGTTACGGTTTCATGCGTTCATCTGATTACAATTATTTAGCGTCACCTGATGATATTTATGTGTCGCCATCTCAAATCAAAATGTTTGGTTTGAAGACGGGAGACACAATCTTAGGTAAGATTCGTCCGCCGAAAGAAGGGGAGAAGTATTTCGCTTTATTGAAAGTGGAATCCGTAAATGGAAAGACGACGGACGAGATCCGCGACCGGATTAATTTTGAATATTTAACGCCTTTGTTCCCAGAGGAGAAGTTGAACTTATCTTCTACGCCGGATAATTATTCGACGCGTATTTTAGATTTGTTCGCGCCTATCGGTAAGGGCCAAAGGGGTATGATCGTAGCCCAGCCTAAAACAGGTAAGACGGTTTTATTAAAAGACATCGCGAACGCGATTTCTCGCAACCACCCAGAGGTTTATTTGATCATCTTATTGATCGACGAACGTCCAGAGGAGGTAACGGATATGCAGCGTTCCGTGCGTGCTGAGGTGATTTCATCTACTTTCGATGAGCAAGCAGAGCGTCACGTGAAGGTGGCTAATTTGGTTTTAGAGAAGGCCAAAAGAATGGTGGAATGCGGCCACGATGTCGTTATCTTATTAGATTCTATTACACGTCTAGCACGTGCATATAATACTGTCGTTCCTTCATCAGGTAAAATTTTATCCGGTGGTGTGGATGCGAATGCACTTCACAAGCCGAAACGTTTCTTTGGTGCGGCTCGTAACGTCGAAAACGGTGGTTCATTAACGATCATCGCGACAGCCTTGATCGAAACAGGATCGAAAATGGACGAAGTAATCTTTGAAGAATTCAAAGGTACTGGTAATATGGAATTACAATTAGATCGCAAGCTAGCGAATCGCAGAATCTATCCATCGATCGATGTGACGGCTTCAGGAACGCGTCGCGAAGATCTATTGATGGATCCAGCAGTTCTACAACGTGTTTGGATCTTGCGCAAGCACATGTCTGACATGAACTCCGTAGAGGCGATGGAATTCTTGCAGCAACAAATGAAAGGGACTAGGAACAACGAAGAGTTCTTGGTTTCCATGAACAGATAAAAAGGAATCGCTAAAGGGAACAGATAGAAATGTCATCTACAATACAGCCAGTGTGGTTCATCGGGCACGGAAGCCCGATGAATGCTTTGGCAGACAATCCTTTCACGGCCTCTTTGAATACCTTGGGTGCATCTATTGCACCTCCTAAAGCTATTCTAGTCGTTTCAGCTCACTGGCTGACGAGAGGAATTACGCAGGTTCAGGCTTCGCCGATGCCGGAGACTATCCATGATTTTGGTGGTTTTCCACGTGCACTTCACGAATTTCAATACCCTGCACCGGGGAGTCCGGAAACGGCGAAAATACTCGCTTCCGGCTCGCAAAAAATTCAAGAAACCACCGAATGGGGTTTAGATCACGGTGCTTGGTCTGTACTTTGCCACCTGTTTCCGAATCACAATATCCCTTGCTTTGAGATGTCGATTGACTATTCTCAGCCATTGGCCTACCACGTGACTTTGGCTCAGGAATTACAATTCTTGCGGGAAAGAGGCGTGCTAATTGTGGGTAGTGGTAACATCGTTCATAATCTGCAGGCCAGCATCCCTAATCTATCGATGGGTCAGGAGCATTTTTCGTATGATTGGGCACAAGAATTCGATGAATGGGCAACGCAGAAATTACTAGATAAGGACATCAGCAGTTTAGTGGATTATGCGCGTGCGCCGGGCGGATTAAAATCTGTTCCTACGCCGGATCACTACATTCCGATGTTATATGCCTTGGCTTTGGCTCGTAAAAATGAGGAAGTAAGATTCACGTACGACGAACTCGTGTACGGCGGCATCTCTATGCGTTGCTTCGAAATCGCTTAATATCCCAGAAATACTTTGTCGATAATACTGCAAGCCTGATCCATCTCCGCACCCGTGATGGTCAACGGTGGAGCTAAACGGATTTTATTGCCGTGGGTTGGTTTCGCCAATAATCCCTTTTTCATCAGATCCAGGCAAATTTCCCAAGCCACCGGACTGTCTTCTGGCGTATCGATTTCGATCGCACACAACAAACCTTTACCTCTCACCGATTTAATTAAGGCCGTTTTATCACGCAAGCTTTCCAGGAAAGTCAGTAATTGTTGCCCGCGAACCGTGGCATTCTCCACCAGATCCTCGTCCTCGATGATATCGATGGCCACGTTAGTGACAGCACAGGCCAAAGGATTTCCACCATACGTGGATCCGTGTTCTCCCGGCTTGATGGTGAGCATAATCTCATCGTTGCAAAGCACCGCTGAAACCGGCATAAATCCGCCTGAAAGCGCTTTTCCTAACAATAAAATATCCGGATGAACTAATTCATGGTGGCAGGCTAACCAGGCGCCAGTTCGGCCTAAGCCGGTTTGGATTTCATCCGCAATGAAAAGTACGCGGTGTTTTTTACATAAGGCAGCCGCTTTTTTCAAATAGCCAGGCGATGGAATGACCACTCCAGCTTCTCCCTGAATGGGTTCGACCATGAAGGCTGCCACATTGGGGTTTTGTAATTTTTCTTCTAATGCTTTCAGGTCATCGTAAGGAATTCGGCTGAATCCGGGAACAAAAGGACCGAAATTATGATAAGAGGACGGGTCATTCGAAGAGGAAACAGCAGCGATGGTTCTCCCCCAAAAATTTCCTTCCGCGAAGATGATTTCGGCTTGATTTGCTGGAACGCCTTTCACCTCGTAAGCCCATTTTCGGGCTAATTTGATGGCCGATTCTCCCGCTTCTACCCCCGTATTCATTAATAAGACTTTCTCGTAGCCGAATTTCTCCGCTAACTTCTTCTCCGTCGAACCTAATAGATTCGTGTGAAAAGCGCGGGAACTCAAGGTTAGTTGAGCAGCCTGATCGGAGATGGCTTTGACTAAACGCGGATGGCAATGGCCTTGATTCACGGCGCTGTAGGCCGAAAGGAAATCGAGGTATTTTTTGCCGGTTACGTCATACACATGAACCCCCTCGCCGCGTTCTAAAACGACTGGTAATGGATGGTAATTATGTGCCCCAAAATCAGACTCTAACGCAATATACTCTGCTGGGGTCATAGCAATTCGTAAATTCCAGCTACCCCTTGACCGCCACCTACGCAGGCCGTGACCATGCCGTATTTTTGGTTGCGAAGACGCATTTCATTGAATAATTGGATCGATAATTTAGCGCCGGAGCATCCCAGTGGGTGTCCTAAGGCTATAGCTCCACCGTTAACGTTGACAATGTTTGGGTCGATTTCTAAAGTTTTCATCACCGCTAAAGACTGCGCCGCAAACGCCTCGTTCAACTCGATTTGTTGAATATCGTTGAGCTTTAATCCGGCCTTTTTCAAAGCGATCGGAATCGCCTCTACCGGCCCTATTCCCATCAAGCTCGGTTCCACCCCTGCCGTGGCATAGGAAACCATGCGAGCAATCGGCTCAAGGTTTAATTCTTTCACTAACTTCTCTGAAACTACTAGAACGAAAGCGGCTCCATCAGATGTTTGGGAGGCATTACCCGCGGTAACGGTTCCGCCCATCGCGAAGACAGGTCTTAATTTTCCAAGGGCTTCGATGGTCGTGTCTGCACGTGGACCTTCGTCTTGTGACACGGTCCAGCTGCGAGTTTGTTTTGTACCTGATTTGGCATCGAAATAATTCTCTGAAACCTCCACTGGAACAATTTGCGAAGTGAATTTACCTGCTTTTTGTGCCGCTAAAGCTTTCTGATGGGAAGCAAAAGAGAACGAATCTTGCTCATCGCGTGTCACGTTATACTTCTTGCTTACTTCCTCTGCCGTTAGACCCATACCGATATAATAATCCGGATGTTCGCTCGCGATGCCGTAGTTCAAGACTGTTTTATGGCCCATCATCGGTAGCATCGACATCGATTCTGTTCCACCCGCAATGACACAATCGGCCATGCCGGAGGCAATTTTAGCGGAAGCCAAAGCGATCGCCTCTAAACCTGAACCACAGTAGCGGTTGATGATGAAACCAGGAACACTTTTTGGCAAGGACAAAAGCGAGATATAACGCGCCATTTGCATGCCTTGCTCCGCTTCCGGAATCGCATTTCCCACGATTAAATCTTCGACACGCGCCGGGTCCAAACTTGGCACCTGCTTCATCAAATGTTTAATGACTTCCGCCGCTAAATCATCTGGACGCGTCGTTCTGAATCCTCCTTTATTGGCTTTCGCAACTGCTGTGCGGTAACCTGCTATGATATATGCATTCATCTTCGTAAAATTTAATTTCTGAGTGGTTTACCGCCACCTAATAAACTTTGGATTCTGTCCATGGTCTTTTTCTCGCCGCATAAAGAAAGGAAGGCCTCTCTTTCTAGGTCGAGTAAGTAGGTTTCGCTCACGACTTGTGGAGCGTCTAAATCGCCACCGCAGATCGCGTAGGCTAATTTATTGGCGATTAACGCATCATGCTCGGAGATGTAACGTCCCATGAGCATGCCTTGGATGCCTGCTTTGAATAGGGCCAAACCTTGTTTTCCCTCCACCCAGACATCGTTGCGTCTCGCTTTTTGGACATATCCTGCGTCTGCTAAGGCCAAAGCCTCCTTTTTCGCCTCCGAAATTACCTGGTTGCGATTCAACACAATGCGATCCTGAGCTCTTAAATAATTCATCTCTCTCGCTTCATGCGCCGAAGTACTCACGCGCGCCGTCGCAATATTCATGAAGGCCTCTTGCAAACGGTTCAATTCTACGTCACCTGCGCGACGAGCATCTCCCATTCTCAAAGCCATTTCTTTCGTACCACCACCGGCAGGGATTAAACCCACGCCCACTTCCACTAAACCCATGTATAATTCCGAATGAGCGACTATCTTATCTGCGTGCAAGTTGATTTCGCAACCCCCACCTAGCGCTAAGGTATGCGGTGCTACCACTACCGGAATGCCCGAATAGCGTACGCGCATCATCGTTTCTTGGAAGGTCGCGATCATCGTATTGATGTCGTCGAATTTCTGTTCCATCGCAAACATGAACAACATGCCTAAGTTCGCTCCGGCAGAGAATGCCTCGTTCGACTCGTTTCCGATGACTAAACCTTGGAAATCTTTTTCTGCCGTTGCGATTGCCTCCTGAATGCCCTCTAGCACACCTTGGCCCATCGTGTTCATTTTCGAGTGGAATTCTAATCCCAAAATGCCATCGCCTAAATCCACGATGTGCATGTCGTCGTTCGACGCAACTGTTTTCGTAGGCTTTAAGATCTGCAAATTGATTTGCTTCTCCGCACCTGGAATGGCTTGGTATTTCTTAGTAGCGATGTCGTAGAATAATCGCTTGCCGCCTTCTACTTTGTAGAAATTGGTATTCCCAGCGGCTACCATTTCGCTCACCCAAGCTGCAGGCGCTAAACCTTCCGCTTTCATTAACTCGATTCCTTGCACGACACCGATGGCGTCCCAGGTTTCGAAAATTCCCATCTCCCAGCCAAAACCCGCGCAGATGGCTTGGTCTATTTTGACTAGATCATCTGCAATTTCCGGAATGCGATTCGATGCATAACGGAAACCGTCTAAGATGGTTTTGCGGTAGAATTCACCCGCTAGATCTTTTCCCGCAAGTAAAAGCGCGAAGCGATCAGCTAAATTGTCAATCGCCTTCGAGCGATCCAATGTTTCGAAATTCACTCGTTCCGCGGCGCGGTATTCGAAGGTATTCAAGTCTAGGCTCAGGATGACCGTTTTGCCTTTTTCGTCTTTGGTCTTCTTGTAAAATCCTTGTCCCGTCTTATCACCCAGCCATTTGTTTTCCATCAAACGCTGTAACATCACCGGTAGGTTGAAAATCTCTTTGCTTTCGTCGTTTACGAGCGCGGCTTTTAGATTATTCGCCACGTGAACCGTCGTATCTAAACCGACCACATCCGAAAGACGGAAGGTGCCTGATTTAGGGCGACCTACCACTTTAGAGGTTAATTTATCCACTTGCTCCACCGTAAGGCCTAATTCCTCTACGACTTTCATCGTCTGCATCATCGAATAAACACCGATGCGGTTCGCGATGAAGGCAGGGGTGTCCTTACAAAGAACAGCGGTTTTGCCTAATTGTGTTTCGCCGTATTGAAGCAAGAATTCGAGGATAGCCGGATCCGTTTTTGGACCAGGGATCACTTCGAATAAACGCAAGTAGCGCGGAGGGTTGAAGAAGTGTGTTCCACAGAAATGTTGTTGGAAATCAGAGCTTCTACCTTCTGACATCAAATGAATTGGAATACCTGAGGTATTCGAAGTCACTAAGGTGCCCGATGTGCGGAATTTCTCTACTTTCTCGTATAGGGATTGTTTGATGGCTAGGTTTTCTACGACTACTTCCATGATCCAATCAGCTGAACTGATTTCGGATAGGTTGTCATCGAAGTTGCCTAGCTTGATGTTATTCGCAAAGCCCGCCGCATAGAGCGATGCAGGCTTTGCTTTTATAGTTTGTTGAAATGCTGCGTTGACGATTCGGTTACGTACCGAAGGGTGTTCTAAACGAAGTCCTTTGGCCTCTTCCTCTGGGCTCAAAGTCTGTGGTGCGATGTCCAATAAAAGGACCTGAACCCCAATGTTTGCGAAATGACAGGCGATTCTGGAGCCCATAATTCCTGAGCCTAATATGGCTACTTTTTTAATGGCACGATTCATATCTACGTTTTTAAATCTCGTTGCGTAAATATAAATAAAAGGAATTATGTTATGCAAGCATACTAATTTTTATTTGCTTAAAAATCCAATCTGCTTACAAACAAAAAAGGCGACCGCGCAGCGGTCGCCTTTTTTGTAACTAGTGGTTAGGCGTCCGCAACGGTCGCCCTCCAGAATCAAATACTACACATAACTCTCCATCGGCTCGCAAGCGCAAACTAAGTTGCGGTCTCCATAAGCGGAGTCGATACGAGATACCGTTGGCCAAAACTTATTCGCCTTCACATACGCCAGCGGGAATACCGCTTTCTCGCGTGAGTAAGGACGATCCCAATCGCCTAGTAAAACAGCCGATTGTGTGTGTGGAGCGTGCTTCAATACGTTGGATGCTTTGTCTGCCTTGCCTTCTTCGATCTCGCGAATTTCCGCACGGATGCTTAATAGCGCGTCACAGAAACGATCTAATTCGTCTTGGTTTTCCGACTCAGTAGGTTCGATCATTAAGGTTCCAGCTACGGGGAACGAAAGGGTAGGTGCGTGGAAACCATAGTCCATGAGACGTTTGGCAATATCCTCCGCTTCCACTCCAGCCGATAATTTAAATGGACGGCAATCCACGATCATCTCGTGTGCGCAACGTCCTTGTGATCCAGTATAGAGGATAGGGAATTCCTTCTCTAAACGTGCCTTGATATAGTTTGCGTTTAAGATTGCCGTTTCAGTCGCAGTCGTCAAACCTTTTCCGCCCATCATCGCGATATACGCGTAAGAGATGGCTAAAATACTCGCAGATCCCACTGGTGCGGCAGAAACCGCGCCTGATGTTCCATCATTTACGTGTCCTGGCAAGAAAGGAACTAACTGTGGCGCTACGCCGATAGGTCCCATACCTGGGCCACCACCTCCGTGAGGGATACAGAAAGTCTTGTGTAAGTTTAGGTGACAAACGTCCGCTCCGATGCGTGCTGGTGAAGTTAATCCCACCTGAGCATTCATGTTCGCTCCGTCCATATAAACTTGACCTCCATTTTCGTGGATGATCGCACAAATCTCTTGAATCGTTTCCTCAAACACACCGTGTGTACTTGGATACGTTACCATCAAGCAAGAAAGATTGTCTTTGTGTTCGATGGCTTTGGCTTTCAAATCTGCCACGTCAATATTTCCGTTCGCATCGCATGGCGATACAATTACTTTCATGCCGGCCATAACCGCAGATGCCGGATTTGTTCCGTGTGCGGATGATGGAATGATCGCAATGTTACGGTGGTGATCTCCGCGAGAGGCGTGGTAAGCACGAATGGTCATCAAACCAGCGTATTCGCCTTGTGCACCGGAGTTAGGCTGCATGGACATTTTGGCAAAACCCGTAATCTCACACAACCACTCATTTAAATCAGCTACTAATTGTTGGTAACCTTTTGTCTGTGAAGCAGGAGCGAAGGGGTGCATTTTGCCTAATTCTGGCCAAGTCACCGGAATCATTTCCGTCGTCGCATTTAATTTCATCGTACAAGAACCCAACGAGATCATCGAGTGAACCATCGATAAATCCTTCGACTCTAATGATTTCAAATAACGTAACATTCCGTGCTCGGAATGGTATTTATTGAAAACGCTATGTGTTAAGAAAGTCGACGTACGAGTTAATGCCGCTGGGATCGCCCAAGTAACATTTTTCTCTGACGTTTTCGCTCCTTTTAACGTTTCGAAGAACGAGATGATCTCGATCACATCTGCTTCCTGCGTCGTCTCATCTAAAGAGATGCTTGTCGTAGTCGAAGTGTAACGTAGGTTACGCTCTGCTTTTTCTGCCAAAGCACGTAATTCCGCCGTTTGCGCTCCCGTTTGAATCGTTAGCGTATCGAAGTGATTCGTGTTTTCTAACACGAAACCTAGTTTACGTAGATTTACCGCTAGTAATTCGGTTAAACCGTATACTTTTTCAGCGATTTTCTTCAAGCCTTGTGGGCCGTGGTAGATCGCGTAAGAGGCTGCCATGATAGACAATAAAACTTGAGCAGTACAGATATTAGATGTCGCTTTTTCGCGGCGAATGTGTTGCTCGCGGGTTTGAAGCGCCATACGTAGGGCGCGGTTTCCTTCTGCATCTACCGAAACTCCGATGATACGACCCGGAATATTACGCTTGTATTTTTCTTTCGTTGCAAAGAATCCAGCGTGTGGACCACCGAATCCCATTGGTACCCCAAAACGTTGAGATACACCCACGACCGCATCGGCTCCCATTTCACCTGGAGGCGTCAATAATGTCAAGGCTAATAAATCCGCTGCCACCACCACTTGTAAGCCGTTTTCTTTCGCTGCTGCGATTAAGGCGCTGTAATCGAACACTTCACCGTTTGAAGCTGGGTATTGCAACATCATTCCGTAGAAACGGGAATTCGTTACATCGAAGTTACGGTGGTCACCTACGACGATTTCAATGCCAATAGGTTCTGCACGCGTCTTTAATAAGTCGATCGTTTGTGGAAGGCATAATTCAGAAACGAAATAGGCTTCGGCTGCATTGCGTTCTGCTGGACGTTGTCCATATAACATCGTCATGGCTTCCGCTGCCGCAGTTCCTTCATCTAAAAGGGACGCGTTCGCTAATTCCATGCCGGTTAAATCGATGATCATCGTTTGGTAGTTTAATAACATTTCCAAACGACCTTGTGCGATTTCCGCTTGGTACGGCGTGTAGGCCGTGTACCAGGCTGGATTCTCCAAAATATTTCTCAAAATGACCGTAGGCACAATCGTATCAGAGTAACCTAAACCGATGTGTGATTTAAAAATCTGGTTTTGACCCATCATCGCCTTAAAATCGCGTAAGAAAGCGAATTCAGTTTTCGGATCAGGTAAGCGAAGGCCCTGCTCTAAACGAATTTTTGCAGGTACTGTTTGTTGGATGAGTGTGTCTAAACTATCTACACCGATGGTTTTCAACATGGCGGATACATCAGCAGGCTCTACATTGTTATGACGCAAAGAGAAGTCTTCCTGATAGCTGTAATTTGGGGTCATGAATTCTGAGAATTTGAATGATAAAATCGCCACAAATTTAATCTTTTTTTAGGGATTTATTTTTAGATTCTTAACTTCGCTTTCCTAAATTTTGTTTCAACAAATGAAAAAAACTAACATCTATGTTTTAGGGCTATTTTTAGCTACTAAATTAATCCCGATGAGCGCTATTGCTCAGGGAGATCCAGTTCCTTACGCGCTATCGATTAGAGCGGATGATCTGAAAAAGCACTTGACTTTTATCGCTTCAGATAGCTTAAAAGGTCGTAATACAGGTTCTGCAGAGCAAAAAGTAGCTGCGAACTATATTGCGGATCATTTTAAGAAATCAGGAATCGCGCCGGTGAATGGCTCTTATTTCCAAAAAGTGGACTTAGTGAACCGCGCTTGGACGAATGTATTTATTTCTGCCAAAGGAAAGAAATACGAATACCTAAGCGAAATGATGGCGAACGCTTTAGCGCCAGTCGCAGCTAATTCGAAGTTTTCCGTGGTATTTGCTGGTTTTGGAGTTCAGCAAGGGGGCTACACGGATTTTGACAAATTAAATGCAAAAGGCAAATACGTGTTAGCTTTCGAAGGGGAAGCGAAAGACGCGGCAGGTCTTTATGTACTTTCAGGCTCAAAAGATCCATCTGTTTTCGGTAAAGGCGATGGCTGGAAAGAAAAATTAAAGCGCGCACAGGCAGCTGGAGCGAAAGGTCTACTCTTGATCGCGGACCGCGATACGAAATCTTTTGGCAACCAAGTTCGTCAACGTCAAGTAATGATGAAGCGTTTTGGTAATGAGCGTATGGCCTTCGCTGACGCGGCATCTGCTGCCAACGAAGCACCTGTTTTATTAATTTCTTCAGAAGCAGCGGCTGAATTATTAGGCACGACAGAAGCAGAATTAGTAGCTTACAAAGCGTCTTTAGCCGCTGCGAAAAAATCAGTAGCGTCTAAATTCAAAGCAGCGCCCATCGAAGTAACGATCGAAAGAACGGAGAAACCGGTAGACACGTATAACGTAGTAGGTTACTTAGAAGGAACTGACAAGAAAGAAGAAATCGTTGTATTAACGGCGCACTACGATCACATCGGTGTTTCGGCTGACGGCCAAATCAACAACGGCGCTAACGACGATGGTTCAGGAACCGTAACGGTGATGGAATTAGCGGAGGCTTTTGGTAAAGCAGCTGCGGAAGGAAAGCGTCCACGTCGTAGTATCTTATTCATGACCGTGACAGGTGAAGAAAAAGGACTATTAGGATCTGAGTGGTATGCAAACCACCCTTTATTCCCATTAAAGAACACAGTCGTAGACTTAAATACGGACATGACAGGTCGTTATGATGACGAGCACAAAGGCAAGCCGGATTACATCTACGAAATCGGTTCAGACAAATTATCGTCTCAATTACGTGAGGTATTAATCGAGCAAAACAAGAAGCACATCGGTTTAGAATTGGATTTCCGTTTCAATGATCCGAACGATCCGAACCGTTTCTACTACCGTTCTGACCACTATAACTTTGCGAAGCACGGTATCCCAGTCGCTTTCTTCTTCAACGGAGTACATGACGATTACCACCAGCCAGGTGATGAGGTAGACAAAATCGAATTTGATCAAGTCCAAAAAGTAGGTCGCTTAGTGTTCTACATGGCTTGGGAAATCGCTAATAGAGAGCAAAGATTGGTGGTGGATTCTAATAAGCCATAAAAATGGCGGTGCCATTTTAAAAGCACAAAGAGCAAAGCACAAAGCACAAAGTTGGAATAAAAAATGGGACCGAGGTCCCATTTTTTATGTCTTCGTAAATATTTCTTAAACGTATCTCCAGAGGAGATTCCATCTTTATTCTTTAACTCTTTCAGAGTTCAAAGTACAAATAGCAAAGCACAAAGCACAAAGTTGGAATAAAAAATGGGACCTCGGTCCCATTTTTTATGTCTTCGTAAATATTTCTTAAACGTATCTCCAGAGGAGATTCCATCTTTATTCTTTATTCTTTATTCTTTATTCTTTATTCTTTAATTCTTACTCTATGCTTTATTCTTTAAACCTTCTAGTTTTTCTTTGAAAATGCTGAATCGCATTTTCGCCTCCTGAATAAACTCATTATCTTTCACCTCACCGATTACGGCATCGAGTTCTTTTGCATTGCCAAACATCGCTAAGCGGAACGGATCTTCGTAGTCTTTTGAGCGAGAACGTTCGATACCGGCCGTTAGGAAATCAGATGTCGCGATGGCGCGATCAATCCAGGCTGGAATATTTTCGAAAGCTTGTGGGTTGATTTGCAATAGGCCGTTCAAGGCATTTTCGAATTTTTGTTCTGGGTACAAGGCCGCCTGCTTTTCGTAGAATTCGTGTACTTGTTTCCAGCGGGTAATTTTTCCAGTTTTGACATCATTTTTCATGTCTTGGATCACACCGGATGGAATGAGTTGACCACCTAAGTTTTCCCATACTTGGATCGCGGTTGCATTCTTCAAAGTGGCTTGTAGAAGTTCTGCAGGCGATTTAGTTGGATGACGCTCGGAAGTGGCTAGCCATTCTTTGGCGGCATGGTAATTCAATAAGTCATGGAAAATCTGGTAGGCTGAATGCGCCTTCGCGATGCGTGTTCTGCGTTTCGTGTTTTCGATGCCCGTTGCGTAGATCGCTAGAGGGTTGGAAGCGTTTGCCGGGTCTTGTAACCAGGCTCTGCCGTCTCCTCCGCCTAGGGATTCAGAAACCCATTTTTCCAATAATTTAATTCCTTGCAAGATTTCAGATACCGTGTCTGGTGCTAAGAAATCGAATTCGAGCAACATGTCTTTGTCCGTTCTTTGGTCTCTAGCCGCGAATTTCCAAGCGTTGCGGGCTAAAGCGTACATATTGTACTGAAACCAATAGCCGGCGATGATCAATAATCCACCTTCAGAATCGTCGTTTCCGATGAGCGAGAAGGGTAGTGGATTGTGGATTTCGCCTGGATAATTTCCTTTCGAAATCAAGTTAAAGGAAGCGAATTTCGAATTGTGTTTTAAGGCGACGGATAAGCCAGGCCAAAATCCACGTCCCGCCTGCAATTCCCCATCCGCCCCACGTGAATTGTGGTTAGAACCGAGGGTGGCACCGGCAGCCATGTTGCTTTGGCCTTTTACGATCGCAGCACACAGGAACGAGTTGTTGTGGTGTTGCTCATGGGCCGGGAAAATCAAGGCATTTAATACCTCGCAGCAGGAAATAGTCGAATTACTACCTAAAAAGGAGTTGATCAAACGCGCGCCATATTTCAGTTGCGAGTGCGCCGCTAAGATAAAACGAACCGCTTTCACACCGTAGAAAATGCGGCAGCCCTCGTGGATGATACCATTAACGATTTCGCAGCCTTCGCCTATTTGGGTGGAGGCTTCAGCGTTCGAAATGATCGTTAAGTTCTTTAATTTGTTTGCGCCTTTGATATAGGTATCAGTACCCATATTGACGTCTTTGATGATCCCCGTGTTTTTGATGACGGTGCGATCACCGATTTGGCCGTAAAAACCTCGTTTAGAAGAGAATTCCTGGATGGTCATCTCTTTGTATTTCGCTTGCAATAGGCTGTCATCGCGGTCTTGGGTCCATAAGAATGCATCGGCTGGCTTCATTCCCACGAATGGAATGACCTTGCGGCCACCGTTTTCATTACCTAATTCCATCCAAATTCGGATACGTTCTTCCTCTCCCTTTTTTACAATACCGTTTCCGAATTTCGCCGTCGCGGTGGTCGCTAATTCGTTCACTTGGAGGATCATGACCTCATTCCCGATTTGGTAATGAGATAATAAATTCACGCGATCGATCGCCACATTATCGCCAAAATCACAAGAAATCAAGGTGCTATTGTATAAGCCCACCGGCATGCGCAGGTTCTTGAATTCGAGGTAACAGCTTTCCAAAACGCCGATGCGATTTACGCCGAAAAAGCGGCAATTCTTCACCAAATAAGGATTAAAACCTTCTTTCACCCACACATCTTTCCAGTTTTCTGCCTCGTTCAGATTTGCCTCCAGAATACTAATTTCCCGAGGTGCTAAAGCACGGTAAGCGGCTAAGTCGATGGTAGAATTTCGGTGGTCGAATTCGGTTTGGCCCTCTTCTAAATAAGCAGGCGTTACGAATTCAAATCCGAGTTTGGAAAGGGGTTTTTTATCAATTCTATTCATATTTCATAAAATTCAAGCGGCAAATCATCCGGATCTGCGATAAAGGTAAATCGCTTTCCAGTGAATTCATCGATGCGAATGGGCTCCGATGTAATGCCTTTTTGGGTTAACTCCTGAACCGTAAAATCCAGGTTTTCTACTTGAAATGCTAAGTGCCTTAAGCCCGTGCTTTCCGGCCTAGAAGGACGGGCAGGCGGGTTAGGGAACGAAAACAATTCGATCACATAGTGCTCGTTCAAAGCTAAATCCAATTTATAGGAATCGCGTTCCGCACGGTATACTTCTCGGATGATTTCGAGTCCTAAGTCCTCCGTGTAGAAGGCTTTCGAACGCGCATAATCCGAGCAGATAATGGCGATGTGGTGGACGCTATGTAGGCCTAAATGATTCATTATTTAATGGAAACAGCAATTTTAGAGTCTGCAGTTCCATAATAGAGGAACCATTTATTTTTAAAGGGCACGAGGCCTTCTACAAAACATACTTCATTTACTTCCCCGATTTTTTCATAGGGTTTATCTGGCCAAATAAAGGCTTGATCCGTACGCGCTACAACCTTGTAGGGTTTACCTGCATCAAATAAAACTTGGCCAGCGGCATAAGTGAATTTAGGGAAGCGTGCTTCGTTATAATTGGCCGCATTTGAGCTATTATAAATAAGCAAAATACCTTCTTTTCTGAGTAAGGCATAAGGTCCAGGTTCCACTAATCGGCTATCGAAATAACCCGCACGCGGCTTTAAAACAGATAATCGAACGCCTGATTCCGCATTTTCTAGGATGTCCCAATGACGCAAATCCTTGGAAGTGGCAAGGAACAAATCAGTATCACCAAAATACATGTAATATAATCCATCCATCTGATGAGCCACTAAACGACTGCCCTGCTGGACTGTAACGAGCGCTCCTGATTTCGACCACATATTCAGGTATTTTTCGGAGCTAAATAAGGGTCCTATTTTCTCCCACGTTTGTAAGTCTTTCGAAAAGGCGCCACAAAGGCGAGCGATTTTTCCATCGTAGGAAGTATACGTGAGGAAATAGCCTCCGTCCGAAGTCTCCACAATTCGAGGGTCTTCGATTCCTCCTGGCCATTCGAAACCGCGAAAGGCGTCATTTGCAGGGAAAAGGATAGGGGAAGGATTCTTTTTGAAATGAATTCCGTCAGAACTCGTGGCTAAACCGATGCGGGAGGTTCCGAGTGAATCCTGTGCGCGGTAAAGTAAATGAACGATTCCGTTGCGAATAAGGGCAGTCGGATTTAAGACATTTTTGTTTTCCCAACTTACTTTTTTGCCGGAGATGGGATCTAGGAATCGGGCCTCTAATGAGGGTTGTAAGATGGGGTTTTCAGCATCCGCTTTTTTGAAACCCTGCAGCTGCCAATTTTGAGCTGTGGTGGTAAGAGATACACCTAACAGTATCCATACAAGAAAGCGCTTCATTTAATTTCGTTTTAGGAATCTAAATTACGAAAAAAGAACGAAAGCAATCGGCAATATAGTACAAGAAATGGAGGCTAGTCTTTGAAGATTTTGTCTTCTATGCCTTGGTTGATGACGTAGTTTGTGAGTAATAAGTGAATTTGGCCTGTTTTGCGTGTATTCACCGGTGCCACGGCGGTACGGTTGATATCGACGACCACGCCTTTAGGGATCTTGAATTTTTTTACGTCCACGGTAATGTTCATTTCAGAAGGCAGGCCAAAAGCTTTCTCTGAACCATATTCATAGGTCGATAAAACGGTACCATTGCTGCGGGAAGTTATTTGAGATTTTAAAATGACATCAGCGGCTGGATCCACCCAGATTTTCGCTAACACAATCTCCCCAGAATCATCCGTAGGCAATAAAGTAATCGACTCCGATTTTATCCCATCGATCACCTCGTAGCCCGTAAACAAGGCATTGTAGGCTGCTTTGTTTTTTAGCAAGGCAGTTAAGTCGGTAAAACCTTTTTTGGGCAAAATAGCAATACCCTTCGTCATCATCCGAAATTTTTCTGGCTGTTTAAAATAAATCGTAGCCTTCGCCGGCATTATTTTGATCAACGGGATATCCGATTTTATCTGCGTCTCCACCCGGTAATCACGCACCTTGTTCATACGTGCTAACACCTGAGCTACGGTCTTGTTCGCATCTTGAGCGAAAAGGGAAAAAGAAAGGAATAGGAAAATGTACCGCATTAGGATTGAATATCTTTTCTATGAAATGTATAAAGTGAAACGGAAATGAGCACCACATTGTGCGCCACTAAAACGGCACAGGAACGAAGGATGTCAGCAACCGGCAGTGGATCTTCAAAAAACGAACGCCAGGACGCCATGTGCGTGGTAAATAAATAAGGTTTAATGGGATCAAAAACCCGCACATCCAAGGTTCCAATAATCGTAAATAACAAAATCAAAGCCATCGTCGCCACAATAGGTCCGATGGAATTGTCCGTAAAACACGACAGGCAAATAGACAAAGAACTGACCGTAAATAAGGCTAAGAATGCCACGGCAAAACCACCCAAATAACGCCAATTGATATCAGCCTCTTGTAAAATGACTAAGCCGTCTGAGTTCAGAACCATCATATCCCCCGTTCCAAAAAGCACTTTGCCAAGCACAACCGACATCATCCCTAACCAAATAATGACAAGTAGCGTGTATATACCGCCAGCAATAAATTTTGAAAGTAGTAATTGAATTCGGGATATGGGCTTAGTGGCAAGCATTCGAATCGTACCCATCGCCGCTTCGCCAGAAACTAAATCGCCCGTCACTAAAGCGATGAGCAAAGGGATTTGAACGATGAGCATCTGTAAAATGATGAAGGCAACTAGGTTACCATTCAACACATTGCCTTCGAAGCTCAAGGTCTGCTCGAAAGAAGACGTGACAAAAGAGATGATCGACATGCCATCTGCCTTCAACGCAAATTGAATCACACCTACTAAAACAGTGATCGCCGCTAAACCTAAGTAAGAGCGAGGCTTCAGCGCGATCTTAATAATTTCGTTGTATATGCTGTTAATGAGGATCATTGGTTCACAATTTTGATGAAATAATCCTCCAGTGTGCGTTTCGCTTCCAGGGAAAAAATCTCGATCTTATTTTCCACGAGTAATTTAGTCAGTGCCGGTATTTCGGACTTTTCGATGGGAAATTGTATGGATGAATCCCCTACATTATCCCACAAAAGGCTAGGTTTCCAAGCGAGTAATACATTTTTAGCAGCCGTCATCGGGCTTGCTTCTAGTCGTAGAATCAGGTTTTCTCCATTCATTAATTCGCTCACATTTCCTTCCACAATGGACCGGCCCTTGTTAATGATGACCATGCGGTTGCAGATCAATTCGATTTCGGCCAAATTATGAGACGACAACAACACCGTTTTATTTTGCTCGTTTTTTAAACGCAAAATCAAGTTTCTGATATCAATAATTCCTTGGGGATCTAAGCCTGTGGTAGGTTCATCTAATATGATCAGGTCAGGATTGTGTAAAAGTGTTTGGGCGATGCCCAGGCGCTGTTTCATCCCGTGTGAAAAACCTGCAAATTTGTCTTTTTCGCGACCTCCCAGACCTACAAAATCTAACATTTTATAAATCTCTGCTTTCGTGGAAGGCTTTCCTGAGATGCGAGAAAAGATCTCTAGATTCCGGTAAGCAGATAAGTATTTATAGAAATCAGGCTTTTCGATAATGCTCCCCACGCGGCCTAAAATAGACTCCCGGTGGGTAGAGATGGATTCTCCAAAAACCTTAACTGTTCCGCTGTCTGGTTTGATAAGCGAATTTAGGCAACGAATACTCGTGCTTTTTCCGGCGCCATTCGGTCCTAAAAAGCCAAAAACATCCCCTTTGTAAACAGTAAAGCTTACATCGTGAACGGCTTGGAAGGACCCGAATCGTTTCGATAGATTTCGGACTTCAATAATTTTCTCAGGCATGTGTGTTAAACACCTGAAAACAGAAAAAGGTTTTATTTTTTAATCAAAGAGTGAGACGTGCGGATGAATTCCAATACTTTATTTTGCGGTAAATAGCGATTTAGGTACATCGTATTCCAGTGTTTCTTATTCATGTGGTATCCCGGGAAGACAGAATCCGGGAATGCTTCTCTTTGAGCCAAAATATCCTCTGGAACGGCCTTGTAATTAATTGTCGTGGGCGAAGAAATTAAATCTAACAGTAAGAACATTTTTCCTTTCGTCTTAAATACCAGGTGGTTAGGCCCAAAAGGCTGGCATTCCTCCGTATCTGGAAGGTTTAAGGCAAAATCACGGAGGTCTAAAATGTCCATAGTGTTACCGAATAATAAATTTTAAAAAAATATAAGAATAATTATATAGTACTGTATAGTAGTGTGAAAAATTATTTCTAAATTTTCGCAATACAAGTTAGTAACTGCCTTCAGTTATTGACTTATCACTCAAACCTTTTATTTATATGAAAAACAATTTCTACGTAAGCAGAGTGGTCTTTCTACTAGCGCTGATGCTCACCTTATCCTGGGTGGCGTTTGGTCAAGACCGAAAAGTTGCGGGAACAGTCTCGGACGCCAAGGGCGGGGGAATTCCTGGAGTTTCTGTAGTCATTAAAGGTACAACTACCGGTACCACTACAGATGTAAATGGTGCATTTAGCCTGAATGTGAAGGGCAATGCAGAGTTAGTGGTATCCTCTGTAGGATACAAAGCGGTAAACGTTTCTGTTGGAAACAGAAGTTCGTTAGCGATTACGCTAGAGGATGATGTTAGCCAATTGAACGAAGTTATCGTTACGGGTTATGCGTCTCAACGTAAAAAAGATATTACGGGAGCGGTAACTGTGGTAGGTGCGAAAGAATTGACGGCGGTTCCATCTGCTTCATTAACTCAAATGTTACAAGGTCGTGCGGCCGGTGTGACGGTAGGTAATGATAACTCCCCTGGTGGAGGAACGATGGTTCGTATCCGTGGTTTTGGTTCGATTAACAATAACTCCCCACTTTATGTAATTGATGGTGTGCCTACACAAGGTACCTTGAATCAAATTAACCCAAGTGACATCGAGTCGATGCAGGTATTGAAAGATGCGTCTGCAGCGTCTATCTACGGTGCCCGTGCGGCGAATGGGGTTGTGATCATCACGACAAAACGTGGTGGTGAAGGCGAACCTAAGATTAATTTTGACATGTACACTGGTATGCAAGATGTGGGTAAGACCTTGGATCTTTTGAATACCAAAGAACTAGGTCAATACTACTACGAATCTGAAATCGGTGCAGGTAAGGCAGCGGGAACATCTCCTTCAGCTCAATACCGTTTTGGAGCGGATGGTTCTCAAACGATTGCGGATTATATCTATCCAAACGTGTACGGCGACCTTCCTTCTAACTATACGTATACGAATGATATCGCAGATCCAGCTTTAGGAAAAACAGCTTTCAACATCACGAAAGCGAATAAAGCAGGAACAGATTGGCAACATGAGATTTTTGGCCCAGCTAAAATCTCGAACTACCAATTGAGTGCAACTGGCGGATCTAAATTTGGAAAGTATGCTATTTCAGGTAGTTATTTCAATCAAGATGGTATCTTGAAATATACTGGTTACACACGTTACTCCGTTCGTGCAAACACAGAATTTAAGAAAGGCAAGTTGACTTTTGGTGAGAACTTTACGGTTTCTTATGATGAGAAAATAGGTGTTCCTTCTGGTAACAACAACGAATCAAACCCAATCATGTTTGCGATACGTATCCAACCTATCATTCCGGTGTTTGATATCACGGGTGGTCCCAAAGCCTTAGGTGGAACGAATACCTCAGATCTGAATGGTTTCGCTGGTTCTCGTGGTTCTAACTTAGGTAATGCTCCTAACCCATTAGCGCGTCAATGGAGAGAGAAAGATAATCCAGTGAAGGCAACGCACATGTTTGGTAATGTGTTTGCTGAGGTGGAAGTTATTAAGGATTTGAAAGCACGTACTAGTTTAGGTTTTGAATACAATAACTACAATCAGTCTGCGTATTTAAACCGTGATATTGAAGCAGCTGAGCCTCGTTCAGCCAATTCATTAACAGTTTCGAACTCTTATGATCGTGCGATTACTTGGTATAATACCTTGAATTATAATAAGACAATTGGTGATCATACCGTAAACGTATTAGTGGGTACTGAATCAGTTTCTACGTATGGTTTTGGTTTCAATGCCGCTCGTTCGAACTTTGCTTTTGACGATCCATCGTACCGTTATTTAAATAATGGATCTGCAGCAGGTTTAACGAATGCCGGATCTGGTGCGACTATTACGGCCTTGTTCTCTCAATTCGGAAAAGTGAACTATGCTTACAAAGATTTCTTGTTAGCGGACTTTACTATTCGTCGTGACGGTTCATCTCGTTTCTCACCGGCTTATCGGTATGGTGTGTTCCCTGCGTTCTCATTAGGAGCTCGTTTAACGGAATTAGCTTTCATGAAAGATTTAACATTTATCAATGACTTAAAAGTTCGTGGAGGTTGGGGTAAAACGGGTAACCAGTTAATCCCGAACGTGTATAATGCGTATACGTTATTCACTCCTAACCCGGATAACAATGCGTATGATATTGGTGGATCGGGTAACTCAATTGCTGCCGGTTTCGATATCTCGCAGTTTGGAAATACGGTAGGTCGTTGGGAGACGAATACATCGACCAATATTGGTTTTGACGGGGTATTCATGAACAGCAAGTTAGATGTGACTTTTGACTGGTATACACGTACGACATCCGATATGTTAACGCAAGTACCTATTCCTAAGACAGCTGGAACGGCAACGATTCCGTATGTGAATATTGGTGAAGTGAATAACACAGGTATTGACATCAATGTGACTTACCGTGATCGCATAGGAGATTTCCGTTACAGCGTTTCAGCGATGTATTCTCAATACAAGAACAACGTGGTTAAATTAAATGATGACCCGAATGCGACGGTTTTTGGATTCTCTACTCGTCTTCCAGCTATCTCTGTAACGAAGGCAGGTTTACCTATCGCTAGTTTCTACGGATATATCGTTGATGGTGTCATCAAGGATGATGCGGAGGCAGCTTCAGCACCTAAATTTGGAACCTATACTCGTGCGGGTGTATTTAAATTCCGTGACGTGAATGGAGATGGAGTGATTACAGCAGCTGATAAAACAATTATCGGTAATCCTCACCCTGATTTCTCTTATGGTTTAAACCTGACTTTAGGATATAAAAACTGGGAGTTAACAGCGTTTGCGCAAGGTGTTCAAGGAAACGAATTATTTAACTACTTGAAATACTGGACTGACTTTAACACCTTCCAAGGTAACCGTTCGAAAGATATGTTATACAACTCATGGAAGAAGCAAGGGGATGTGGCATTATTACCTCGCTTGAACTCTCAAGACGGTACGTCACAACAGATCTCCTCTTATTTTGTGGAGGATGGTTCATACATGCGTATCAAGAATATCCAGTTAACGTATACCTTACCTAAGAGTTTATTGAGCAAGATTAAGTTAAGCAGTGTACAAGTGTATTTACAAGGCCAAAACTTATTCACCTTCACTAAATACAAAGGTTTAGATCCGGATATTAACTTAAGAACTTCAGGTAATGATAACCAAGATATTCACATGGGTATCGATGAAGGCGCATTCCCTGTCGCTAAGTCATATAACGTAGGTCTAAGAGTTGGATTTTAATTAGAACAAAATCAGATATAAAAATGAAAAAGTTAATCATCATCAGCGCTTTAGTAGCGACCGTCGGTATCAACTTTTCTTGTACAGATAATTTCTTTGAAATCGAGCCTCAAGGTGCGGCTTCTTTGACATCATTAAGTAACAAGAATGGGGTGAATGCCTTGTTAATTGGAACTTACTCCCTAATGGACGGAGTAGGGGCAGGAAATACGGGACGTCAGTCCACGATTTCAAACTACGTTTTTGGAGGTATTACTTCTGGAGACGCAGTAAAAGGAACGGATATTGGTGACCAGCCAGAGCAAGAGTACATCGAGCAGTTTAACTGGTTATCAGATAATACCTACTTCTTAGGAAAGTGGCAACATACCTATGATGGGGTGGCTCGTGCGAATGAGACGATCTTATTAGCGAAAAGCACAGACGTTAAGGACATGACGGACGCGGAAAGAACCCAAGTGGTGGCTGAAGCTCGTTTCTTACGTGGTCACTACCATTTTGAGGGTAAAAAGATGTGGAACAATGTTCCTTACATCGATGAGACCATCTACAAAAGAGATGATCCTAACTCGACGAAGATTCCAAATGACAAAGACATTTGGTCTAACATCGAGGCAGACTTCAAATTTGCAGCGGATAACTTACCTGCTACACAAGCTCAAAAAGGTCGTGCGACTAAATGGGCAGCGATGACTTATTTAGCAAAAGCGTATATCTACCAAAAGAAATGGGCAGCAGCTAAAACATTGCTTTTAGACGTATATGCTAATTCAGGCAAGAAGTTAATGCCTAACTACCATGACAACTACCGTAACATCACGAACAATAACGCAGAATCTATTTTCGAAGTAGAATTCTCAGTGAATGATGGTTCAACTGGTAACAATGGTAACGCAGGGGATAACCTAAACTGGCCTTATTCTGCGAACTCTCCAGGTCGTGGATGTTGCGGGTTCTACCTTCCATCTCAAAACCTAGTGAACGCATTTAAAACAGATGCAGATGGTTTGCCGATGATTGGTGATAAAGCTGACGGAACAGGAGATACGTATAACTCGGTAGACGTTCCTAACGATCAAGGTTTAAAATCAAACGTGGCGTTCGATTTAAAGAAAGATGTTCCTGTAGATCCACGTTTAGACTGGACGGTAGGTCGTCGCGGTGTGAAGTTCTTAGACTGGGGCGTGATGCCAGGATACGATTGGATTCGTAACCAAAACTACTCTGGACCTTACATCGGTAAAAAATGGATGTATTATTTAGCAGACGAAGGTAGCTCGACTCACTCGACTAACAAGCGTGCGGTGAATAATAACTACCGTTTATTGAAGATGTCATCGGTTATCCTTTGGTTAGCAGAATGCGAAGTTGAATTAGGTAATCTTGCACAAGCGGAGACTTATGTAAACTTAATTCGTAACCGTGCGAAGACAGGTTCTGTTCAAGATGCTTCGGTGACTTATTCCGTGAATCCTTATCCTGCAGGTACATTTGCTGCGAAAGGGGTGGATTATGCACGTAACGCTGTTCGCATGGAGAACCGTCTAGAGTTTGCGATGGAAGGACACCGTTTCTTCGACTTAGTACGTTGGGGAATCGCAGAACCATACTTGAACAAGTACTTGAAGGAAGAATCTGTGAATGGTACAGACTTAGCTGGACGTACGTACAACAAGCGTGGTTACTTAGTAGGAAAAACATTCAAAGCGGGTCGCAATGAATATTTCCCTCTTCCTAACGACGAGATCCTAAACTCTCAAAAGAATGGGGCTGCTACCTTAAAGCAGAATCCTGGATATTAATCGTTCAGGTTTACAAACTAAAAAAGGTCAGGGCTGCGAAGTCCTGACCTTTTTTTATGACACTCATTTGAGTCTATTTTATCACACTATTCCACAGTAACAGACTTCGCTAAATTTCTTGGCTTATCCACATCCAATCCTCTTAATACTCCGATGTAGTACGAAAGAATTTGGGTAGGAATTACGGAGATAAGTGGAGCTAATAATTCGTCTACTGCCGGAACTACCATAACGTGATCTGCCATGTCGCGAATTTGGGTATCGCCTTCTGAGATGACCGCGATCACCATGCCCTTGCGGGCTTTGATCTCTTGGATGTTCGATACGATTTTCTCGTAATAAGCATCCTTCGTTGCGATGAATAAAACCGGTAGGTTTTCGTCCACAAGGGCGATAGGACCGTGCTTCATTTCGGCAGCTGGATAACCCTCTGCGTGGATGTAAGAGATCTCTTTTAGTTTCAATGCACCTTCTAAGGCCACAGGGAAGTTATATCCACGACCTAAGAATAGGAAGTCACGTGCATCTGCGTAGTGTTTTGCTACTTCTTTGATGGACTCGTGTGTTTCTAAAACAGTCTTTACTTTTTCTGGGATTAAGGCTAATTCAGCTAAATAGCGATTGTATTCTGCTTCTGTAACGGTCTTTTTCTCGCGACCAATTTTGATGGCCATCATAGCTAGCACCGTTAATTGTGCGGTGAATGCTTTCGTACTTGCTACGCCGATTTCTGGTCCAGCATGTGTATAAGCTCCTGAGTGAGATAAACGAGCGATGGATGACCCTACTGCGTTCACTACCCCAAAAATAAAGGCTCCCGCTTCTTTCGCTTTTTCGATGGCAACTAGGGTGTCGGCTGTTTCGCCACTTTGGGAAATAGCAATCAATACATCGCCTTCGCCTACCACCGGATTTCTGTAACGGAATTCTGATGCGTATTCTACCTCTACTGGAATGCGGCAAAGGGTTTCGATCATGTATTCCGCCACTAAACCAGCATGCCAGCTCGTTCCGCAAGCCACGATAATAATACGTTTTGCTTGAGAGAACACAGACATGTGTTCTTCCACGCCCGCTAGGGTCAATGTTAAATTTTCCATGTCCAAACGGCCACGTAAACAATCCGTTAAGCTGCCTGGTTGGTCAAAAATCTCTTTCAACATGAAATGGTCGAAACCGCCCTTTTCGATTTGGGCTAATTCCATGTCTAATTGTTGAATATAGGGCGTAATAGGCTCGTTACCCAAGTTCTTCAAGATGATCTCATCCGGAGAAATGATCGCTAATTCGTAGTCGTTTACGTAGATTACTTTCTTCGTGTACTCGATAATAGGGGAGGCATCAGACGCTAAAAAGTGCTCGCCTTCGCCCACACCGATCACTAAAGGAGAACCTTTGCGAGCTGCGATTAGGCGGTTAGGGAAGCCTTCTTCCATCACGATGATGACGTAGGCGCCTACTACACGCTTTAGAGCAATGCGCATAGCCTCTTCTAGTGAAGAATTATTGTTGATTTGGATGTCTTCGATGAAGTTTACTAAAACCTCCGTATCTGTCTCACTCTTAAACGTGTAGCCCTTTTGAACTAATTCTTGCTTCAGAGAACCATAATTTTCGATGATTCCATTATGTACCAAAGTCAGCCGTCCACTGTTCGATGTGTGTGGGTGCGCATTCGCATCAGATGGTTCACCGTGGGTTGCCCAACGCGTGTGACCAATACCTACTGTCGCTTCTGAAATGATTTCCTCATTCCAAGCCTCTAGCTCAGCAACGCGGCCTTTTTTCTTAAATGTGTTTACCGTTTCACCGAATAATGCAATACCTGAACTATCATATCCACGGTATTCTAAGCGCTTTAAACCCTTAAGAATAACAGGAAATGCTGGCTGTTTTCCGATGTACGCTACGATTCCACACATAAAAGCTAAAATTTATATTTGTATTATTTGAATAATCAGTCTTTAGGGCCTTGAAGGCTTATTTACCTAGCAAATATCTCTATTTTGGGATATAATACCAAATTAATCGGGCATATTTTACTTATCGGTCAAGGGGCATAATAGGATTCTTCCGGGAAGGCTGCGCCGTATCGCGATTTTTGCCTATTTTCGTTCAAGCTAATACAAAGCCCATCAATCATTAAAAGTATTTTAAAATTATGAAAAAAGTCCTTTTTCTAGGCCTGTTATTTTGTGCCTCATTCTCTTTATTATCACAAGATCTTCGTGTAGAACCCCTCAACTGGTGGGTGGGAATGAAGAACCCGAATCTACAATTATTAATCAAGGGGAAAGACCTTTCTGGTGGACAAGTTAGCTCATTGAAAAAGGGTTTAACGGTTAAGAAAGTGACGAATGGCGATAGTCCTAATTATTTATTTGTTGATTTAATCGTAGAAGCAGGGGCTCAGGCGGGAACATATCCTTTAGTCATCAAGAAGAATGGCGCCGTGATTCATACAGTAAATTATAGCCTAGAAGCTCGTGCTAAAAATTCAGCGAATCGCCCCTCTTATTCGACAAAGGATGTCATCTATTTGATTACTCCTGACCGTTTTGCGAATGGGAATCCAGCAAACGATAAAGTGGCTGGAATGCGAGATATGTCCTTGAACAGAGGAGCCTTGTATGATCGCCATGGGGGAGATTTGCGTGGGATTTTAGACCATTTGGACTACATTAAAAATATGGGTTTTACGGCGATCTGGAATATGCCGGAAGTGGAGAATGACCAAACACTTGAAAGCTACCATGGATACGGAATTACGGATCACTATAAGATTGACCGCCGTTTTGGTACGAATGAAGACTACCGCGAGTTAGGTATGAAGACCCAGGCAAATGGGATGTATTTAATTAAAGATATTATTTTGAATCACTGTGGCAACGGTCACTGGTGGATGGAAGATATGCCGTTTAAGGATTGGATTAATTACGGTGGCAAATTTGTGTCTACGACGCACCGCCGCGAAACGGTTCAGGATCCGCATGTTTCTAAGTACGATGCGAAATTGCAAACAGAAGGTTGGTTCGTGCCAGCTATGCCAGACTTGAATCAAAAGAATCCATTCATGCAGCAATACATCATCCAAAACACGATTTGGTGGATTGAATATGCGCATTTAGGAGGTTTACGTATTGATACTTACCCGTATTCTACGAAGGAATTTGCGACGATGTGGTCAGATGCTGTTTTGAATGAATACCCTAATTTAAATATGGTAGGCGAGGAATGGTCATCTAACCCGATCATTACGTCGTATTGGCAGCGCGGAAAAGTGAACCGCGATGGCTATAAATCTTCTTTGCCGGCTTTGATGGACTTCCCATTGCAGAATGCGATTTCTGAGGCGATGAACGAAAACGATAAAGACTGGGGCAAAGGATTGAATAAAATCTATAGCGTGATTTCGAATGATTTAGTGTATGCGAATCCGGATAATTTAGTGGTGTTTGGTGATAATCATGATATGTCACGTATCTACACACAAGTGAAACACGATCAAGCCTTATTGAAGATGGCGATGACCTATATTTTCACAACGCGCGGTATTCCACAGGTATTTTATGGGACAGAAATTTTAATGTCAAATCCGAAATCAAACGAACACGGCGAGATTCGTGGTGACTTCCCAGGTGGCTGGGCAGGCGATACGAAGAATGCCTTTACAGGAGTGAATATGACAGCGGACGAAAAAGCAACGCAGGATTTCTTTAAGAAGATTTTGAGCTGGAGAAAGGGTTCAGAGGCCATTCATAAGGGTAAATTGTTGCATTTTGGACCAGAGAATTCAGGTGAAGGCAATGGCGTGTATGTGTATTTCCGCTATACTGATACGCAAAAAGTGATGGTGGTGTTGAACAAAAATGCGGAGGCTCGCAACATTGACCTTAGTCATTACGAGGAGATTTTACCTGCAGGTGCGAAAGCGCATAATGTGATGGAATCGACGGATGTCGTTTTTGGAAAGACCTTGAACGTTCCTGCTAAATCGGCACAAATTTTTGAAATCCGATGAGGTATTTGTTCTTACTTTTCTTCTCTTTTTCCGCCCTCGCGCAAGTAAGCACCGAGGAGGTTTTTCCTACCGGGGATAAAGAGATTACCTTAATTTTTGATTTGAAGCTCGCGAAAGACTCGCGGGCTTCTGGTCTTTTAGGCAAAACATCCGATGTGTTTTTATGGTCTGGAGCCGGTGATGCGGATGCGGGTGACGCCTTTAAATACCAGCCAGCGGGCCAAACCAATTTCAGTGTTCCTTTCGACAAAGGAAAGATGACCTCTTTAGGAAACGATAAGTGGTCGATTAAACTTACCCCACGAGCCTATTTCAATGTGCCAGCTGGAAATCCGATTGTGAAGTTAGGCTTGCTTTTAAAAAGTGGAGACGGGAAAGCGCAGACGGAGGATTTTATTTTGAAACTCTATGTGGGTGCTTATGCCTTGAAATGGGTAGCTCCTACGGAGTCCTTTACTTTGGCAGACGCTGGAACCTCGGTTTCAGTTCGCGCTAAATTTTCTGCGACTTCTTCGATTAGTTTGAAAACGGGGGGGACGGTTTTATCGACCGTGAGCTCTTCGGATTCTATTAATTATACCTATAGCTTGGGTGCAGAAAAGGGCAAGCTTCATACCTTGATTCTAGAAGGAACATCGGGTTCGAATACCTTGAAAGACTCGGTGAGAATTCTGACTAAACCCGCGGTGGTTACAGAGGCTTTACCGGCTGGTATTAAGGATGGAGTGAACTATGTGGGCGATCGGGTCGTCCTGTGTTTTTATGCGCCTTCCACTTCTTTTGTCTATGCGATTGGTGAGTTTTCTAATTGGGCGGCCTTGCCGGCTTATCTGATGAAACAGACGGCAGATGGTTTGCGTTATTGGGTAGATTTAGGTCCACAGGTACCTAGTAAAGAGGTGGCTTATCAGTTTTGGGTAGATGGGAAATTAGCGGTGGCTGATCCTTTGACTGAGAAGATTCTAGATCCTTCGAACGATACCTACATTTCTGCGACGACCTATCCTTCGCTTAAAACCTATCCAACGGGAGCAAAAGGAATCGTGTCTGTGTACGAATCTGGGGCAACTCCTTACGTGTGGAAGACGACTAATTTTACGCGTCCAGCCTCTTCCAATCTACACGTTTATGAACTTTTAGTGAGAGATTTTGTGGCGGATCGACGCTACAAAACGGTGGCGGATTCGCTGGGGTATTTGAAGAAATTAGGGATTAATGCGATTGAATTAATGCCGGTGGCGGAGTTCTCAGGAAATGATTCTTGGGGGTATAATCCCATTTTTTATACGGCGCCGGATAAGGCGTATGGGACGAAAAATGAGTTGAAGTACTTGATCGACAAATGCCATGAAAATGGAATGGCGGTCATTATGGACATCGTTTTGAACCAAGCGGATTACGAAAATCCCTACGTGAAGATGTATTGGGATGGTTCGAAGCCTTTAGCAACTAGTCCGTTTTTTAATCCTTCCGCGACGCATCCTTACAGCGTTTTCTTTGACTTTAATCACGAGAGTACGCACACGCAGTGGTTGGTGGATGTGGTAACGAAGTTTTGGCTTCAGGAATACAAGATAGACGGTTATCGTTTTGATTTGTCCAAAGGTTTTACCCAAACCCCGTCTGGTTCAAACGTCGATCTTTGGGGGCAATATGACGCGTCCCGCGTGAAAATTTGGAAAAGAATCTATGATAAAATTCGTTCGTATGATGCGTCTGCTTATGTGATTCTAGAGCATTTTGCAGCAAATAATGAGGAGAATGAATTAGGCAATTACGGGATGCTATTGTGGGGAAATTCGAAATTCGATATGACGCGAATCGCCCAAGGCTACACGCAAGATTTCAGCCAAGCCTCTTATAAAATGCGGGGATTCACAAATCCAAGTGTACTAAACTATATCGAGTCGCATGACGAAGAAAGGTTGATGGTGGAAGTGACAACCGGGGGTAAAAAAATCTTTACGGCTCAAGAGAAATTAGAGCGAATGAAGCTGGCTGCAGCCAGCTTATTGACTATTCCGGGGCCTAAAATGATCTGGCAGTTTGGGGAATTAGGCTACGATGTTTCCATTAATGAAAATGGTCGTACAGGTTCTAAACCACTAAAATGGTCCTATCAGCAAGATTCAGAACGGGCTAAATTATTGAAAGTATACCAGCAATTAGGGGTTTTGAAATCTTCTAAAGCCATCTTTACTTCCACTGATTTTACTGTGGGAGCCGTAGGAGTGGTGAAACGAAATTTAATCACGAAAGGAACGGATTATGTTATGCTGGTGGCGAATCCGGACATTACCTCGCAAGCCATTTCGGCTAGTTTTCCGGCGACGGGACTTTGGTATGATTATTTCAGTGGAAAGTCTTTCGAAGTGAAAAATGCGGAGGCAAAAATGAATTTATTGCCTGGTGAATTTCACCTCTTAACCAATGTCTCTTGGAATACGACTGACCTTGGTTTAGCGCCTTGGTCTGTCCCTGATTTTAACATCTTAGGTGTAGAGTCAGAGTCTATTGCTCTTCAGGTGTATCCGAACCCGGCAAGGGAAATGGTGAAAGTAGACTGGGAAGCTTTTGAAGCCGGTGAAACCAGTTTAAAATGCATGGACGCCATGGGAAGGGAAGTATTTCAGAAGAATTTACCTCAGATAAAAGGAGTAAATTCCACGACCTTATCCACTCAAAATCTACCCAAAGGGCTTTATTTCATCCAAGTTAATACTCAGAGTAAAAAACTACTTCTTCAATAATCATGAAAAAAATCGCCTTTCTTTTGCTGTTTGCTTTTTCGGCATCCGCTCAAACAAAATCTGATCTTACCGGTGCGGCTTCCCTTTTTGATCTTCAATTCACGACACAGGAATTGGACACCCTGTATTCGGATGTGGTGGATAATCTAGCTAATTATAAGGCGATGCATGCGCTATCGTTGAACAATCATGTGCCTTTGAGTCTTTGGCAAAATCCAAAACTTCCGGGCATGAAATTCGATCAAACACAGCGTCCGGTTGTATGGCCAGCGGTTAAAGTGACACTTCCAAAAAACCGGAACGATTTAGCGTTTTACTCCATCGATCAACTCGCGCAGCTACTAAAGACAAAGCAAATCACCTCGGTCGAGTTGACGCAATTTTTCATCGAGCGAATCAAAAAGCACGGCGAGACTTTGCAATGTGTCATCAGCCTTCAAGAGGACCTGGCTCTAGCACAGGCACACCAAGCAGACAAAGAAATTGCAGCTGGAAAATACCGGGGCTTATTGCATGGGATTCCTTATGGATTGAAGGATTTGTTTGCGGTGAAAGGCACGAAGACGACCTGGGGTGCGGCTCCATATAAGGATCAGACCATCGACGAAGATGCTTATGTGTACTCGAAATTGAAGGAATCAGGCGCTGTTTTGGTGGCTAAATTTACTTTAGGGGCACTTGCCATGGGAGATTATTGGTACGGAGGAAGAACGAAAAATCCTTGGAATTTAAATTACGGATCGTCCGGCTCTTCCGCTGGTTCTGCATCCGCTACGGTCGCAGGTTTAGTTCCTTTCGCGATCGGTACAGAGACCTGGGGAAGTATTGTTTCTCCCTCCACGACTTGTGGAGCGACGGGTTTACGTCCTACCTTCGGAAGTATTTCGCGCTCAGGAGCGATGGCTCTGAGTTATTCCTTGGACAAAGTAGGTCCGATTTGCCGCTCTGCTAATGACGCCGCCATCGTATTTAGCTATTTGCACGGAACGGATGGCAAAGATTTGGCAGCTGTGAATATGCCCTTTAATTATCAAGCGAATCGTCCCATTAAAGGAATGAAGATCGGCTATGCGAAGAATTATTTTGACAAAATTAAAGACACCACTCGCAGCGAATGGAAGGTGTTAGCGGATCTGCGCAAACAAGGCGTGGAATTAATTCCGGTCGAATTTCCAGATGAGAAAGTGTACAAAGTAAACATCATGGACGTTGTCATTGGTGCTGAATGCGCCGCACAATTCGATGAGATGACACGTAAAAATATCGATGATCAATTGACTCGCCAAACCAAATACGACTGGCCTAACCAATTCAGAACCGCTCGTTTCGTGCCAGCTGTCGAATACATTAATGCGCAACGCCATCGCTACCTGTTAATGCAAGAAGTGAACAAGGTCGTTTCGCAATTTGATGCCATTATTTGCCCATCACGCGGAGGCGGAAATCAATCAGCGATCACGAATTTAACCGGCCATCCGGTGGTTTGTGTGCCTACAGGATTAGATGCGAAAAGCGGTTTGCCTACAGGAATTTCTTTTGTAGGGAAATTATACGATGAAGGTACTTTATTGCGAATTGCACAATTTTACCAGGATCATACAGGGCACGAAGAGTTGCATCCGAAGCCGTTTTTATAATGAAGTACCTGCTGATTTTTTGGTCTTTTGCTGCCTTCGCTCAGGAACCTAATTTCCACTACAAAGGACTTACGCTGCAGCTTGATTCCGTCGATGCAGGATCCGAAGTGCGCAAAATTCAGACATTACTTGTGGTGGAAAAAGACGTTGCAAAACGGGTTCTTCTTCAAAAAGCCGCTCAAGATTACGCCTGGTTAGATGCCCTGCGCAAGGACCGAAAGGTGATTTTAGTGAATATCCCGTCTGCTATGATGCGTGTGTATTCTGGTGCGGACCAGACCTTGCAGATGAAGGTAATCGTGGGCAAAAAGTCGAATCAGACTCGGACCTTGTTAAGCAAAGTCGATCAATTGACCATTAATCCATATTGGTTCATCACTCGTCGAATGGCGACGGTCGAATTATTGCCTAAAATTCAGAAAAATCACCAGTTTTTAGATGATAATCAAATACAGGTTTTGAATACCAAATACCGGGTGGTGGACCCCCATTCCATTAATTGGTCTCACCTTAATAAGGATAACTTTCCTTACATTTTACGCCAAAACAGTGGCGAAAACAATGCCCTCGGAGCCTTGAAATTTCATTTCAACAACCCCTTCAGCCTCTATTTACACGATACGGATTCGAAGAAATTATTTGCTGCGCCTGAACGCTTCTTTAGCCATGGCTGCATCCGTTTAGAAAAACCTAAAGACCTCGCGCGCCTATTGCTGGCCGAAAACCACATCGCCCTAGACACCGTGAAATTCAACCATCACATTAAAAACCCGAAACCTTTGGCCCTGAAAGCAAAAGAAGAATACATCCTCGTGATCTGGTATTCGTTAGTAGACTTCGACGAGAAAGGGGAGGTGGTGTATTTTAGGGATATCTACCGATAGTCGTTCGCCGCAGGCGAAGTCGCCGCTGTGCGGCTTAGTCGCGACTGCGTCGCTTAGTCATCGCTTCGCGATTTAGTCGTCACTTCGTGACTTAGTCGACTTCGTCTTAGTCAAGGAGTCTGGTTTTGCCAAGATTTGTGATAATATCCGACGCGACTAAACTCGATTTCGATTGCGTTTCGACCGCGATATCCGCCGCCAAACCATGCACATAGACTGCTAAACAAGCCGCATCACCATTCTCATAACCCTGCGCACAAAGCGCTGCTGTAATTCCAGTTAACACATCGCCAGAACCTGCCGTCGCCATTCCATCGTTCCCTGTTGTATTTGCAAACTGCTGACCAGAAGGCAAAGAAACCAAGGTAGGGGAGGATTTTAAAATTAAATTAGTCGAATGTGCATGCGCGAAGGCAAAACTCTGCTGTTCGCTGTTGCCGGAGAATTTTTGGATACGAGCAAACTCGCCAATATGAGGGGTCAAAATATGGCGCTCATTTAACAGATTTAATAAGTCAGGGTTTAATCCCAAAATACTCAGCGCATCCGCATCAATCACTAAAGACCCTACATAGGTCTCTAATAAATAACGGACATTATCTACCGCTTCATCCGAAAATCCGATTCCCGGTCCAATTGCAATCGCGTCAAAACTGCTAAGGTCTAATTCGCGTAAAGTACCCGTACTATACATGATTTCAGGACTCCCCGCTAATAAAGCCGATACTCCCTCTGCAGGAATCATCGCTGTCACAAGACCGCAACCTGCGTGCAGCGCAGCGCGTGCACAAAGAATGCCGGAACCTACTTTGCCCGGACTACCCGCGATAACTAAAACGTGTCCGAAGGTTTTCTTATGTCCTTTTTGAAGGCGATGTTTTGTGTGGGCAGCTACCCAGTTAGCGTCGATCTGATTCATGTTCTCTTAGGTTGTGGAGAGCAATGTAATGAAATTTACACGAGAACATTATATTTATTAACAATGCCTTAGCTTATTTAAACAAATTTAATGTGTAGATTTACATCGCCTGTTTCACATGAAGGTCGGCTCCATGCCGTTGAAGGGTATCCTTCTTAGTGTGTTGATGGGCATTTTTTATGTCTATAAATCGAACTGGTAGGATTTAATCTTATCCTCCAGAAAATTCACGTATCTATCTTCTTTTCTTTCTACCCACCTCTGAATGGCCCACAGGTAATAGTCTGCCATATTTATAATGGGTTCTCCCGTAGGTTGTTGAACATTAAATACCACATTCGCATTTGTGTTGAATACGATATTTTTATTCCTAGCAATTATAATCGCTTTTTGTAATCCTTTTTCCAGGTTATTATGAGTCGTACATCTGCTTCGGTGAGCAATATTTAATACGATTTTAGGTTGATTGTCTATCATATTATGAATTAATCTAGAAAGCATGTCAGCGTAAAATTCAGACTGATTACCATTGTGTTTCTTCTCATAAATCTGATAGTCTTTTTTCTCAATGACCACATCAAATGTCGCATCTATCGATTTAATCATTTCAAATGCCATTTTTCTAACTTCAGGAATATCATCTTTGGCATGCAAGAAATAGCCTGATAAATTTTCTTTTTTTCGAATACTAGGAATTTGGTCAAAGTAGGGGTCCACAATAATCGCTTGTTGTAGCGCAAGTATTTTTTCGCGAACTATTTCCAAAGGTTCATGAAGCGTAAGCATTCCAAGTATGAAATAATTTGACACTCCATGCGTGCCTAAAATGGGTGTTTTATTCTTCCCAAAAAAGGTTGTGTCACCTGCTTCGTCTAAAAAACGGTGGTATGTGTGTTTGAGCACATGGAGGCTAGAGTTCACGAGTTATTAGTGGTTATTTCTTGTAATTTAGCCTTTTAAAAACAAAAAAAGGACACCTCTTTCGAAATGTCCTTTTTTAATGGAGTAGCCCCGGAAGGAATCGAGTCGGGCGCGACCCCGGCCTCATCTTAGGTACTGGAAACCTACATTATTACAAAACATGTGTTTATTTCATTTAAACACTATTTGGGGGTCTTTTTGTGTAGCAAAATGGTTGTTTTTGTGAAGTTTGCTTCACAAGTGCTGCACAAATTTCAACATCCAAAACGTCTTGTAATTTGGGGGATGTTTCAGAGCTCAATAAATTTGTTTGATGAGGTTGGAAGATTGTTTCGAAGTATCAGTTGATGAGATAGAGAAAAGGACAGGAATCGATTTCTTCCCACAATTGGAAGATGGAGCGGAGAGTCAAATAGAGGGTGTGGTGAATTATGTTGTTTGGAATTTATTATTAGGTATTCCTCTTTATAAATAATCCTCTAACTTTAAACTTAGTTGAACTAATGTTAAAGTAACACAACTTATAATAATGTTTAAAAACATCTTATTCTTATTTTTCTCTTTGCTGTTTCTGGCATGTTCAAAGGAGATTGTTCAACAGAAATTAACAGTTGATGTTACTCCAATTAGAGGAGGTGCTGTTTCACCACTTACTAATGCGTTTGAAAAAGGTACAATAGTGTCATTGGTTGCAACTCCGGCACCTGAATACATCTTCAAACAATGGCAGGGTGGTGTTTCTGGCACCAATAATCCGACTTCAATTACAATGGACACGGATAAACAGGTGACAGGTGTATTTGAAAAAAGGCAATATCCATTAACGTTGACAATAGAAGGTAATGGAACGGTCAAAGAAGAGATTTCAGCGGTCGCACCTCAATCTCTATATCCACATAATACTCTTGTAAGAATAACTGCTCAACCGGACCTTAACAATGTATTTGTAGGATGGTCTGGTGATTTAATAAGTCCTGCTAACCCATTTGAAGTAGTTGTTGATAAACCTGTCAACCTTAAAGCTACTTTTAAACCATTAGTTTTTCCAGGTTATAAAGTTCAGCCGTTTACAAAATCTGATGAACCTAATTATTGGAGAGATTGTGGTGTTATGTGGGATGTAATTGGGGACAAATTCTTTAAAAAACCCAACGGTACAACAGGTTCTTGCTTCTTTCCTCAGGTCATTGCTGGAGATTTTAATAAAGATGGATGGATAGACATATATAACCCGGGCACAGGCTCATATAATGGTAAAGTTGTAGATAATAACCAATGGTTAATTTGGAATCCTACTCTTAAAACCTATGAAAATAAGAACTTGCTTAATAACAATTTAACATCTTTTGGAGGTAATCCAAGAAGAACCATATCTGTTGACCTTAACAAAGACGGTTACACTGACGCCATAATTCTTGACCATGGTGATGATGTTCTTCCGAATGCACCACTTCAGCCAATTAGAATAGTTTTATCTGATGGAAGAGGTGGATATGACCTAAAGGAAATAAGTGTTACGCCAAGTCTTATGTACAATCATGGAGGAGATATTGGTGACCTTAATAATGATGGAAATTTCGATTTAGTTGTAGCCACAGGCAGTATTGTTTATATCACATGGGGCATACCTAATTATCCTTACTTCGGTACTAATATTACAATGTTCAATATTTGGGATAATAACAACTCGTTTCCTGAAGCTGCCGGTGGAGTAAATAATATTACCATCGCCGATGTTAATAATGATGGTTGGAATGACATTATTGAAGGGAGCAATGAAAACTCTAAAACGATAGAGACAACTTTACCATTTGACCTGCAGAATCGAGTACTTATAAATCAAGGGAACGGTGTTTTCAATAAAAATGGACTTAAGTTATTACAACCATATTTTAGTACTCCTGTTGCAAATATCAGCGCAGCAACGAATCATGATATGCGAGCCTTTGATTTCAATGGAGATGGGTTGAAAGACATTTTAGTGGCTGGTTCTGTTGCTTATGATAATTATTACTTCGTTCTGCATATTCAACAAAAAGATGGGTCATTTAAAATAGGAGAGGATAAAATTTTTTATTCTAACAACGTAATTCGTAAAGTAGGTAAGTCCCCTGGATTTTGGAAACCATGGTTAGTACTTTATGACTTCAATGGTGATGGGAGAAAAGATTTTTCATACATTGATAGTGAGAATTTTAGTAAAACTTTGACCACCAAATCCGTATTTATTAGACTTACGGACATATTTTTTGAACAAGACTTTTATCAATTTGATGAGTATGCCAAAAGTATAAAACCATAATCGCTAGTCATCTAAATCATTAATTGAATAATCCTCTAAATTGAGTTCTACGTGTAAGTGTCCCAAAATAATAGACAGTTTTTTATTATAATTTTCACTTGCTACACAAATCTGCTACACAAGTTCAGTTTTTAACTAAAATACAAAAGGACATCTCGTTAAGAAATGTCCTTTTTTGTTGACTATTAGTCATTTTGTAGCCTCGGAAGGAATCGAACCTTCATCTTAGGTACCGGAAACCTACATTCTATCCATTGAACTACGGAGCCAGGGCTGTAAAATTACGAATACTTCTCCAAAGTCTTGACCAGCACATGGAAATCTTTTGGATAAGGTGCCTCGACGGTAATGGGGTCGCCATTCATCAGATTGAAGGATAAACTATGGGCATGTAGCGCGACGCGGCGCATCACAGGAAGCTCCTCTGTATCCTTTTTCAGGTGGAAATTACGCTTTAAATCAGACAGGTAAATCTCGGGTCCGCCATACATCGCGTCTGAAACGATCGGCGCTTTTAGGCAGGTGAGGTGAATCCGGATTTGGTGCATGCGTCCTGTGATGGGCATACATTCGACCAAAGTATAGCCACGGTACACTTTCAATGTGCGGAACCAGGTTTCGGCATGCTTGCCTTTAGCCCGATCAATCACGACCTTTCCATCTTTCAATGGCAAAATGGGTAAGTTGACTAAAAATCCATCCCAGTCGTGCATGCCCTCCACGACTGCATGGTAGCGTTTTGCCGTCTCGCGGTGTTCGAATTGCATGGAGATGTGGCGGTAGGCCTCTGGGTTTTTGGCAATCACTAAAGCCCCGGAAGTCTCCTTATCTAAACGGTGACCCACCTGCGCATCCGACGAATATTCCTTCGCTAAACGCAGGATCGCCGGTGCTAAATCATCCTTCCGCTCATCCAGCGTCGAAATGCCAGAGGGCTTGTTAATCACAATAAAATCTTCATCCTCAAACAGGATGGAATCGGTAAATTTGTATTTCATAAATCTCGCCACGCTGTGGCTCGTTAGTCGCTGCTTCGCAGTTTAAAAGTCGCCATTTCATGGCTTAGTCAATGAGTCGCCGCTGCGCGGCTTAGTCCGGAGGACAATATCTCTACTCTATTCTCTCTAATCTATAATCTAATTTTTTTCTAAATGCATCGCCACAGGCGATTCCAACTTTATTCTTTGTGCTTTATTCTTTAAATCTCTACTCTCTACTCTATAATCTCTACTCTAAAATTTTGGAAAAATTTCGTCACAACGAAATTTTTCCAAAATTTACCCACGGCGAATCACCCAACCTATCCGTACTAGGCGAATCCGCCAAGGTCTCATTCGCTAATAAAGCAAATAAAACGGCCTCTTTCGCTGCTGAAGGCATGCCTAACTCGTCACTTTCGCAAACTCGGAAGGGTAGAAGCTCGGCTAGGCGGGCCATGATTAGGGGATTTTTGCTTCCGCCACCACTAACGTAAACCGTTCCTGCTATTCCAGAAGGGATGTAGGTTTTCATGGCGAGGGCGATGCTTTGGGCGGTGAACTCTGTTAAAGTCGCGATTAAATCAGCGGGGCTGATGGAGCCGTGGACGATGTCTAAATTAAAATATTCTGGGCCGGTGCTTTTCGGGAATGAATCCTTGAAAAAGCTCAGGCTCATGAGTTCTGCTAAAATACTCGTATCGATTTTTCCGGAGCGGGCGATGGCGCCATCTTCGTCGTATGCCTTATTGAAATAGCGGCGAACGGCTGCGTCGATCAAGGTATTTCCTGGACCCGTATCGGTCACTAAGATGCCAGCTGGATCTCCAGATGCAGGTAAATAGGTAAAATTTCCGATGCCTCCGATGTTTAAAAGTATTCTATTTTCGCCTTTTTTCGAGAACAAGAAATAGTCGCCAAACATCGCTAAAGGCGCGCCTTCGCCACCTGCCGCGATGTGTTTTTGGCGGAAGTCGGAAAGGGTGATGATGCCGGTTAGTTGGGCGATGTGATCTCCGTCGCCTATTTGCAAGGTCGAGTGTGGTAGTTTGCCGGTTCTGTCGGGGCGGTGCATGACGGTTTGGCCGTGGGAGGCAATCGCGTCTACTTCGGATGGATCCACACCCCAAGCCGCTAAGGCTTCTAGAATAAGGGAAGCATGCAAACGTCCAATTTGGGCATTAAGCGTGGAAAGGGTGGGGAAATGAATGGTTTCTTTGGCAAAAACCGAACGAATCGACTCCTTAAAATCTGCTGGATAGGGGCGGGTGTCGTAATGCAAAATCTCATAGGACGTGTCCAGCCCGAAACCCGTGAAACGAACCAAGGCCAAATCCAATCCGTCCAATGACGTACCTGACATCAAACCTAAAATGGTACGAGTCGGGGCTTTGGCAATCTGATACAGACGTTCGATCCGGGGATTCATTCTTCAAAGCTACGAATAATTCTTTTTACCATCGATTCGACGTATATTTGTTGTTCAAATTTCATTTTATGGCATTAGACGTAATCATCGTAGGCGGCGGCATCGTGGGCCTCGCAACGGCGCATCGCTTATTAGAGGCGCGACCTGATCTTCACATCGCTTTGTTTGAGAAAGAAAACATGGTTTCGATGCACCAAACGGGCAATAATTCCGGCGTTATCCACTCCGGATTGTATTATAAACCAGGTTCGTTGAAGGCTAAAAACTGTATCGAAGGTTATCATCAATTGATCGATTACTGTACGAAAGAGAACATTCCGTTCGAATTAACGGGTAAAATCGTGGTGGCGACGACGAATGAGCAACGTGTCCAATTAGAGAATTTATACCAAAGAGGTCAACAAAATGGCCTAGATGGATTGAAAAAATTGAGCCTGGCAGAAATGCAAGAATACGAACCGCACGTGACGGGGGTAGAGGGAATGTGGGTGCCACAAACGGGTATTGTAGATTACCGCGCGGTGGCTGCGAAACTTGCTGTAGGAACCCAAATCAAGGGTTGTGAAATGCATTTAGGCGAACAAGTAATCGACATCAAGAAAGGCTTGACTTTCTCTATCGTGGAAACAACGAAGTCGGTATATGAAGCAAAATTAGTGATTAACTGTGCCGGACTTTATTCCGATAAAGTGGCTCAAATGACACAAAAAGAACCTTTGGATGTGCGAATCGTTCCGTTCCGTGGGGAATATTTCAAATTGCGAAAAGAGAAAGAATACTTAGTGAAGAACCTGATTTATCCGGTGCCAGATCCTAATTTTCCTTTCCTAGGCGTCCACTTTACGCGCATGATGCGTGGAGGCGTGGAGGCAGGACCGAATGCGGTTTTGGCATTCAAGAAAGAAGGATACAAGAAATTAGGTATCAATGCGAAGGAATTGTGGGATACCTTAACCTGGCCAGGCATCCAAAAAGTAGCCATGAAATACTGGGAAACCGGTTTAGGTGAAATGTACCGCAGCTTCTCGAAAGAAGCCTTTACGAAAGCCTTACAAGAATTAATCCCAGAGGTCCAAATCAACGATTTAGTCGAAGGCGGCGCAGGCGTTCGTGCGCAGGCTTGCGACAGAAACGGCGGATTATTAGACGATTTTTCGATCGTGGAAGACGCGAAAGTGATCAATATTTTAAATGCGCCTAGTCCAGCGGCGACCTCGTCCTTATCGATCGGTAAGACGGTGGCAGAAATGGCACTAACTCGATTTTAATCAACAAACATGAAATTATTACTGAATTATTTGAGTGTATACCGCTGGCGCGTGGTAGGGGCATTAGCCCTGGCAGCCACGAATCAGATCTTCTCGTTAATGGATCCCTATATTTTCCGGAAGATCATTGACGATGTTGCAGCGGTGTATCGCTCGGATACGCACACGATGGACCAGTTCATCGCGGCGATTTGGCCTTTAGCCTTAGCGTCCGTGGGCGTGGCATTTGTGAGCCGGGTAGCAAAGAATTTTCAGGATTATTTCATTAATACGGTAACCCAAAAAGTAGGGGCAAACCTCTATTCCGATGGAATTCGCCACTCCCTAGAGCTGCCTTATGAGACGTTTGAGGACCAAAGATCAGGCGAGACCCTGGGTAAACTCCAAAAAGTCCGTACCGACGTCGAAAAGCTGATCACCTTAGGTATCAACATTTTATTCCAATCCATCATCGCCTTGATATTCATCTCGGTCTATGCCTTTTCAGTACATTGGATGGTGATGCCCTTGTTTTTAATCACAGGACCCTTAATCGGCTATGTTTCCTCCGTTTTAAGTAAAAAGATTAAAACGATTCAAATCGAAATCGTGAAAGAATCGACAGGCCTTGCCGGTTCCACCACGGAATCGTTGCGCAATATCGAGCTAGTAAAATCACTTGGTTTGGCAGAGCAAGAAATCGCTCACCTAAATGCGACGACAGAGAAAATCTTAAAATTAGAATTGAAGAAAGTACGCTACGTTCGTTCGATGGCCTTCGTTCAAGGTACCTGCGTAAACTTATTGCGTATGTTGATGGTGGTCGTTTTGATCTACCTGATTTATGAGGGCAAGATTACGATCGGTCAATTCTATTCGTTAAATATCTATTCATTCTTCTTATTCAATCCATTACAAGAGATTGGAAATGTGGTGAATACCTACCGTGAGGCCGAGGTTTCCTTACAAAACTTCGAGCAGGTATTAAGCATTCCTTCGGAAAAGAAGCCGGCTAACCCGAAAGCGATTTCATCGATTCACGAATTGAAATTCGATCAGGTTTCCTTTAAACACCAATCGGCGACGACGGAGGCTTTGAACGGAATCTCGTTCTCGGTTAAAGGAGGGGAGACGATTGCTTTTGTAGGGCCATCGGGCGCAGGAAAATCGACCTTAGTGAAATTATTAGTGGGCCTTTACCGTCCTAAAAAAGGGCAGGTATATTATAATGGCGAACCTGGCGATGCGATTGATTTCGATCAATTGCGCAAGAAAATTGGTTTCGTGACGCAAGACACGCAATTATTTTCTGGTTCCATCCGCGAGAACTTGTTGTTCGTGAACCCGAATGCCACAGACGCACAATGTATGGCCGTATTAGAAAAGGCCGCTTGCCAAACCTTACTAGCCAGAGCCGACAAAGGACTCAATTCCTTAATCGGTGAAGGAGGGGTGAAAGTGTCTGGTGGGGAGAAGCAGCGTCTAAGTATTGCGCGCGCGCTGTTACGTGATCCGAACTTATTGGTTTTCGATGAGGCTACCTCCGCTCTAGATTCTCTAACAGAAGAAGAAATTTCAGAAACCATTCGTTCTTTATCCGTTGATACGGAGCATCTTACGATCTTGATTGCCCACCGTTTATCGACGGTGATGCACGCGACGCGGATCTATGTGTTAGAGAAAGGTCAGATTGTGGAAGAGGGCTCGCACGACGATTTAGTGGCGAGCAAAGGATTGTATTTTGCGATGTGGAGACAGCAGGTTGGAGAAAACAAATAATTAATTTTGCTTTTTCTATAATCGCCAAAGATTCTTTGGTATAATTAGTCTCCCTACAAATCGAATTGTGTATATTTGTTGTTTGAAAAAATTTCTTAAACCCTATGTCATTAAATAAGTATTCACGGACATTAACTCAGGAAGTATCTAACCCTGCTGCGAAAGCGATGCTTTACGGTATCGGCCTAACTAGCGAAGATATGAATAAAGCCCAAATCGGTATCGCAAGTACTGGTTACGAAGGGAATACCTGTAACATGCACTTGAATGGACTTTCTGTTCACGTGAAAAAAGGGATCCAAGAGAACGGAATGGTGGGTTTGATCTTCCACACGATCGGGGTTTCTGATGGAATGACGAATGGAAATGACGGGATGAGCTACTCGTTACCATCTCGTGATATCATTGCGGATTCAATCGAAAACGTGGTGGGGGCACAATGGTACGATGGCGTAATCGCGGTTGTAGGTTGTGATAAGAATATGCCAGGCGCTATGATGGCGATGGCTCGTTTGAATCGTCCGGGTATGTTAGTGTATGGCGGAACGATTCGCAGCGGATCATACAAAGGAGAAAAATTAGACATCGTTTCGGCGTTCGAAGCGTTAGGAAAAAAATATGCAGGAACCATCTCTGACGAGGATTATGAAGGCGTTATTCGCAATTCGATCCCTGGAGCGGGTGCTTGTGGCGGTATGTACACAGCGAATACGATGGCTTCTTCGATGGAAGCAATGGGCTTAGTACTACCTAATTCATCGACTTATCCAGCGACACACGAAGGAAAGAAAGAGGAGTGCTTAGCGATAGGCGCGGCGATGAAAGTCTTATTAGAGAAAAACATTTGTACTCGTGACATCATGACGCGCAAAGCATTCGAAAATGCGATGACCGTGGTGATGGCATTAGGTGGTTCTACGAATGCGGTGCTTCACTATTTAGCGATTGCACATGCGGCAGGAATCACATTTACGTTAAAAGATATTCAAGATATTTCGGATCGTACCCCTTTAATCGCGGACTTGAAACCTAGTGGTAAATACTACATGGAAGATGTGTTAGCGATCGGTGGTATGCCTGCGATTTTAAAGTATTTATTGAGTGTGGGCTTGTTGCACGGCGAGTGTTTAACAGTAACGGGCAAAACGATGGCGGAGAATCTAGCGGAGGCTCCGGACTTGAATTTTGACACACAAAAAATCATTTTCCCTATCACACAACCTTTGAAGCCATCAGGTCACTTGCAGATCTTGTACGGTAATTTAGCGCCAGGCGGTGCCGTGGCGAAGATTACGGGTAAGGAAGGCGAGCGTTTTGAGGGTATTGCCAAAGTTTGTGAGCGCGAGGAAGAGGTCATCGAATACATCTCTAAAGGGGAGATCAAAGCTGGTCACGTCATCGTGATTCGAAACGAAGGACCTAAAGGAGGACCAGGAATGCCTGAAATGTTAAAACCAACTTCAGCCGTGATTGGTGCAGGTTTAGGAAACTCGGTAGCGATGATTACGGATGGTCGATTCTCTGGTGGAACACACGGATTCGTAGTGGGTCACGTGACTCCAGAAGCGCAAGAAGGCGGACCTATTGGCTTAGTAAAAGACGGTGATAAAATCACGATTGATGCGGTGAATAATACCTTAGTATTGCACGTATCGGACGAAGAATTAGCAGAACGCAAAAAGAATTGGAAGCCAATTGAGTCTCCATTTAAGCAAGGCGTTCTTCGAAAATATATTAAAAACGTTTCCTCTGCTAGTCAGGGTTGCGTGACGGATTTATAAGAAAAATATTTTTTTATCTATCCAGAAGCCTTAATTTAGGTTTTCTATTGCCTTGAGACAAAATTTTTGAATACACTGTTAACCATGGGACAAACCCAAACTCAAACCGAAGCAGCTAATCAACCTGACCAGAAGAAATTTTTGTCAGGCGCCCAAGCTATCATGCAATCATTGGTAGAGCAGGGGGTGGATACGATTTTTGGCTATCCAGGTGGGGCGATTATGCCCACGTATGATGCGCTTTACGATTACCAAGATCGCCTAAAACATATCTTAGTTCGCCACGAACAAGGTGCGGGTCATGCCGCTCAAGGTTATGCGCGTATGTTAAATAAGGCAGGAGTTTGCATGGTAACGTCTGGCCCTGGTGCGACGAACTTGATCACACCTATTGCGGATGCGATGTTGGATTCAACGCCCTTAGTGTGTATTGTAGGTCAGGTTAAAGGAAATTTATTAGGAACAGATGCGTTCCAAGAATGCGATTTGATTGGTATTTCGATGCCAGTGACGAAGTGGAATTACCAAGTGGTAGACGCTAATGAAATTCCAGAGATTATGGCGAAAGCCTTCTACATCGCAGAAACGGGTCGTCCTGGTCCCGTTTTAATTGATATTACGCGTACAGCTCAAACAGATTTGATGACTGTGCCTTTTGAATACAAGCCTTGCACTTCGATTATTTCCTACAAGCCACGCGTAGAGCCTAAAGCTGAACACGTGGAGGCCGCAGCGAAATTAATTAATGGAGCAAAACGCCCCTATATTTTAGCTGGACACGGTATCATCATTGCTGGTGCAGAGAAAGAATTAAACGATTTCGTGGATAAAACGGGTATTCCAGTAGCCACTACCTTGTTAGGAATGTCTTCAATGGATGCTGATCATCCCTCTTATGTGGGTTGGCCAGGTATGCACGGAAATTATGGCGCGAATGTCTTGACGAATTCTTGTGATGTGTTGATCGCGATCGGGATGCGTTTCGATGACCGTATTACGGGTGATTTAAGCACCTATGCGAAACAGGCGAAAGTCGTGCATATCGAAATCGATCCAAGTGAAATTGATAAAAACGTGAAAGCAGATGCTCCGGTAGTGGGTGATGCAAAAGCGGCATTACAAGCTTTGTTGCCCCTGGTAAATAAGGCTGATCACAGCGCTTGGAGAGCAGAATTTAAGAAATACGACGACGAAGAATACGAGAAAATCACGAAAAAAGATTTATTCCATGAAGGGGATAAAATCAAAATGGGTGAGGCCGTTAACTTATTGTCGAATAAAACGAAAGGAGAAGCTGTAGTGGTGACTGATGTAGGTCAGCATCAAATGATTACGAATCGCTATTACCGTTTCAAAAAACGCAATTCGATCGTTACTTCGGGTGGCGCTGGAACGATGGGCTTTGCTCTTCCTGCGGCTTTTGGCGCGAAGGTAGCAGTGCCGGAACGCGAAGTGGTGGCGATTATTGGTGATGGTGGTTTCCAAATGACTTTACAAGAACTAGGTACTATCGCACAGAGCGGTTTGCCAGTGAAAATAATCATTTTGAATAACAACTTCTTAGGCATGGTTCGCCAGTGGCAACAGCTATTCTTTGATAACCGTTATTCATTCGTTGAATTACAGAATCCTGATTTCATTACCATTGCGAAAGGTTTTGGTATTGCGGGCCATACCGTTTCGGATCGGGCAGATTTAAGTGATTCATTAGATACTTTATTGAATTCAGATAAGCCTTATCTGTTAGAAATCATTTGTGAAAAAGAGGAAAACGTATTCCCCATGGTACCTGCGGGTGGCTGTGTAACAAGTGTGAGGCTAGAATAATTATGTTAACGAATTACACCATTTCCGTTTTTACGACGAATACAGTCGGGTTATTGAATCGAATTACGATCATTTTTACGCGTAGAAGAGTAAATATTGAGAGTTTGACGGTTTCAGAGACAGAACGTAGGGGCGTGTCTCGTTTTACGATTGTGATTAAACACGAGAATCGGGAATTCGTCGAAAAATTAGTTCGCCAAATCCGTAAAGTAACAGACGTTCTCGCGGTGTTTGGATACCTAGATGACGAAATCGTGTTTAACGAAATCGGTCTATTTAAAATTGCGACACCTCTAGGGGGCGTTCCTGTAGATGTGAAGACGATTAATTTAGATTGGAATGCGAAGATTGTGCACTTTGGCCTAGATTATGTAGTCGTAGAAAAGAATGGCTCAGAAGAAGAAATTCAAGAGTTCTATACCTATTTAAAGAAATGGGAAATTTTAGAGTACGTTAAGTCAGGTCGTGTTGCCGTAGGTAAAACCGAGAAAGGCTTAGTGGAGTTCTTGCCGGAAGAGGGCAATTGGGAAATCGTATAATCGAAAAAAGAATATAAATTAAATAACAAAAAAATGGCAAAGATTAATTTCGGTGGAGTTGTTGAAGACATCGTAACAAGAGAAGAGTTTCCATTAGAGAAAGCTAGACAAGTATTAGCTGATCAAACGATCGCCGTGATCGGATATGGTGTTCAAGGTCCAGGACAAGCGTTAAACATGAAAGACAATGGTCTGAATGTAATCGTAGGTCAACGTAAAGGTAAAACTTATGACAAAGCTGTCGCTGACGGTTGGGTTCCAGGTGTCACTTTATTTGAAATCGAAGAAGCGTTAGAAAAAGGAACGATCATTTGTTACTTACTATCTGATGCTGCACAAATCGAGTTATGGCCTACAGTGAAGAAATATTTAACGGCTGGAAAGTCACTATATTTCTCTCACGGATTCGGTATCACGTACAAAGAAAAAACAGGAATCGTTCCTCCAGCAGATGTGGACGTATTCTTAGCTGCACCGAAAGGTTCAGGTACTTCATTACGTCGTTTATTCGTTGCAGGTAAAGGATTGAACTCTTCGTTCGCTGTTTACCAAGATGCGACAGGAAAAGCACGTGAGAAATGTATCGCGATGGCGATCGGTGTAGGATCAGGTTATTTATTTGAAACAGATTTCTACAAAGAAGTAACGTCTGACTTAACAGGTGAGCGTGGAACTTTAATGGGAGCTATCCAAGGTATTTTCGCCGCACAATACGAAGTATTACGCGAGAACGGTCACTCACCATCAGAAGCATTCAACGAAACTGTGGAAGAATTAACACAATCGTTAATGCCATTAGTGGCTGAGAACGGAATGGATTGGATGTATGCAAACTGCTCTACTACGGCACAACGTGGTGCATTGGATTGGTGGAAGCCATTCCGTGATGCTTCTAAGCCAGTATTCGAGAAATTGTATAACTCAGTTAAAACACAAGCGGAAGCGGCTCGTTCAATTGATTTGAACTCACAACCGGATTACCGTGTGAAATTAGAAGCTGAATTACAAGAAATGCGTGATTCAGAAATGTGGAGAGCTGGTGCTGCGGTACGTAGCCTACGTCCAGAGAACAACTAATTTTCCTCCAAGGATTGAAAAAGGGTGGGCAAGCGATTGTCTACCCTTTTTTTGTTAATTTTGGGGCGCATGGAATTCAACAAACTACAACACGTTCCAAGCGTCACAGAAATAAAACAGGTTGCGGAGCAGCTAATGGGGGTGATTTCAGAGACTCCTTTAGAATACTCGGCCTCTCTTTCTGCGCGCTATGGGGCAAAAATCTATTTAAAGCGCGAAGATTTGCAGGTCGTTCGCTCCTATAAAATCAGGGGTGCCTACCACAAAATTTCGAATATTCCTTCCGAGTTAAGGTCAAAAGGCGTGGTCGCGGCATCTGCTGGAAACCATGCGCAGGGTGTTGCCCTTGCTTGTGCTTTGCTCGATATTCAAGCTCATATTTTTATGCCCAAGTCGACACCCTTACAAAAGGTGGCGGCTGTTCGGTTTTTCGGTAAAGAAAAGGTGCGCATCTATTTAATAGGGGAAACCTACGATGAGGCCTTTGCTGCTTCTCGAAAGTTTTGCGAAACGAATGGAGCGATTTACATTCCCCCTTTTGATGATTTTGATATTATTGCCGGTCAGGCGACGGTAACTCTGGAGATTTTGGCGGCTCAGGTTCCTGACTTTCTTTTTGTGGCGATAGGAGGAGGAGGCTTGGCTGCTGGAGCGGCCTTAGTTTTGCCCTCATCGACCTCGTTGATTGGGGTGGAGCCAGCGGGTGCGCCTTCTATGCAACAGAGTTTAGCGGCGTCTGAGGTGGTTGTCCTTCCGGAAATTGATCGATTTGTGGACGGTGCATCCGTGAAGCAGGTAGGTTTGAAAACCTTTTCTATTTGCCAGCAAGGTCTTTCGCGCATGTTAACGGTTTCAAAGAAGGATTTATGCCAAACCATGTTAGACCTCTATGCCCTCAAGAGTATGATAGTCGAGCCCGCAGGAGCTTTAAGTGTCGCTGGGCTCGCCCAGATGGCCGACGAAATCAAAGGTAAGACAGTGGTTTGTGTTATCTCCGGCGGAAATTTCGATCCAAAACGCTTTCCAGAAATTAAATCGCTTGCTTCTTCTTAAAAAAATACAAAATTTTATATTCTGCATGTGTTTCACATGTTAGATTAATAGTCTTAAATATTGTTTTAATATAGATTTTTTACAGTATTTTAATCTAATTTTAGTAATATGATAGACTAATAATCTATACTCTCTACCCTATACTCTCTTATCTCCTTGTTTCCAACACGGAATTCTTGTAATTTCACACCGAAATAAAACACCCATAAGATGAGTAACCGCATTCAAATTTTTGATACCACATTACGCGACGGAGAACAGGTTCCTGGCTGTCAATTAAACCGCGAGGAAAAAGTAGAAGTAGCGAAACAACTTGAGTTGTTAGGGGTAGACATTATTGAAGCAGGTTTCCCCATCTCTTCCCCGGGTGATTTTGCCTCAGTTCAAGCCATTTGTGATGCGGTTAAAGAGCCCACAGTTTGTGCTTTAACTCGCGCCAAAAAAGAAGACATCGATGCAGCCGTTGCTGCTCTAAAAACTGCTCGTAAGCCTCGTATCCATACAGGTATCGGTTCTTCAGATGTACATATTAAGCATAAGTTCAATTCTACACGTGAAGAAATCATCGAACGTGGTGTTTGGGCAGTTAAATATGCCAAATCCTTCGTTGAGGACGTTGAATTCTTTGCTGAAGATGCAGGTCGTGCAGATTTAGCTTTCTTAGCGCAATTAACCCGCGAAGTAATTAAAGCAGGTGCTACTGTGGTTAACCTTCCAGATACTACCGGGTATTTATTGCCTCACGTGATGCACGATCGTATCAAATATTTGTACGAAAACGTAGACAACATTCACCAGGCGACTATTTCCATGCACAACCACAACGATTTAGGTTTAGCTACAGCGAACACGATTGCAGGTATTCAGGCGGGTGCTCGTCAGGTGGAGGTAACGATTAATGGTATTGGAGAGCGTGCTGGAAATACTTCGTTGGAAGAAGTAGCCATGATCCTAAACGTTCACAAAGATTTAGGATTTACGACGGGTATCAAACCAAAGTATTTATATCCAACTAGTACCCTGGTATCGAACTTAATGGGGATGCACGTTCAGCCTAACAAGGCAGTTGTAGGCGCGAATGCATTTGCTCACTCCTCTGGTATCCACCAAGATGGTTTCTTGAAGCATGCCCAAAATTATGAAATCATGAACCCAGAAGACGTAGGAGTATCTTCTTCGGCGATTTTATTAACGTCTCGTTCTGGTCGTGCCGCTTTACGTCATCGTTTGACTTTATTAGGCTTTGATTTCGAGAAGCCAGAATTAGATAAGATTTATACCCGCTTCTTATTGATGGCGGATGAGAGGAAGATGATTCATGATGAGGATCTCCGTGAATTAGTGGGGTGATTATTTGTTATTTAATACTGAAATCGTGCTGCGCAATGATTTCTAGTGTTAAATACCAAAATAATCACTACTATTTCCCTCCGGACTCAATTTCTAAGGATACTATAGCTAAAAAAGGGAACCTCAGTTCCCTTTTTTATTACGATTTCTACTAACTGACCACTGACGACTGACTACTGTCGTAGCGAAGCTACGACCTAGCCATCACAATTTTCTCCTGCTCTAGCACCTTCAAAATCCCTAGATTGATCGCTTGTTTTGTAGATTGAAACTTAGCGAAGTCCTTGGTTTGGACGAAATAAGTCACCGAAATGTCAATAGAATAGGCACCAAATCCTTCGAAGATTACTCTCGCAGGTTTTTTCTTGCACAGTGGATCTTCTTGGATGAATTTTTCGATGGCCGCAATAGCAGCTTCGATTTGAGTGGGCTTCGTATTCAACTCACATTGAATCGTGTATTTGGCTCTTCTGAAATCCCTTTCACTCATATTTTCAAGTGATTGAGAGGTTAATAGTCGATTAGGAACTAGGATCAAATTGCCATCAGCGCCTCTTAATCGCGTACTTCTAAATCCGATTTTTTCAATATCCCCACTAATGGACCCTATTTGAATGCTATCACCTACAACGAAGGGAAGGTCTAAGAAGATTGTAAAGGAGGCAAATAGGTTTTCAAGGGTCTCTCGAGCAGCTAATGCCAAAGCCAAACCCCCAATTCCCAAACCTGTAATTAGGGCAACCACATCGACTTCAAATATGCGTCCCAGAAAAACAAATCCAGCGGCCGTGATAATAAAGACCATGGATAGGTCGTTTAGGAAGGGAATGAATTGTTGTTTGGATTTTTGGTCTGCCCCATTCCATTTTTCTTGAGCGACTAAAATAACCACTTTCATGAGTCTAACAATGACCCAAGTGATCGTGAAAATGAGAGCAGACTCGAATAATTTTTCGACTAAATACAACAGTCCAAAATTCTCCCTGGGTTGAATATTCCAGGAGGATGGTACGTGCAGATTTTGGACGGCAAAGTATAGAAAGATCCAGAAAATGAGTAGTTCAAATGGTTTTCTGATCAATTGAACACAATCTTGAATGGAGATGGATTCGTCAGGAATGAAGCGATAAACAATTTTAGAAAAGGAGTTCGAGAAAAAACGTCTCAAGATAAAACCGATTAATATAATCCCGCCGAACAGGATTAAATCCCAGGCTGAATTATCTAAGTAGATTCCATTTTTTAAATCGTCAATCATTTTGTCTTTAATTTTGACCTCAAATATAGCTAATAACTTAGTCGAATGTGAAATAAAATTACGACCTTTACACACTAGTATTCCCAAAAGGGAGGATTTTAAATTTATGAATTTTATTTCTTTGTATAAGCCTACAGCCCTTCCGAAAACGCTTCGTTCTCTCCTAATCGTATTTTTATTATCGATTACCCCCGCATTAAAGGCGCAAACGATCCTGAATTCACCTTATTCCTATTTAGGTATGGGGGAGATTCAAAAAGGGGAGAATGTAACCCAAATGATGATGGGTGGAGTAGGTGTTTCTACTTCCAATGGAATCTATACTAATGTCGTTAATCCCGCTTTATTAGCTAGAAATCGCTATACTAACTTAGAAGTAGGCGTAAATACTGAATACAAAACATTGCAAGATTACCGTCAACAACAGAAAGTTTTTGGTGGAAATTACCAATCATTCAATTTAACATTACCCGTAAGCAATCGCTGGACTTTATCCGTAGGTATTCGTCCTCATTCAGCTGTTGAATATGAAACGAGATCCTATCGTCGCTTAAATTTATTAGGGGTGGATAGTTTGATTTATTCGTACAAAGGCTCAGGTGGCGTTAGTAAAGTCACTATTTCCAATGGAGTACGAATCTCTAAAGAGTTCTATGTAGGATTACAAATGGACTACTTGTTTGGTCAAGTCAACCGCAATGTAGCGACGCAGAACATGTCCGATGGGCAATATTATAAGGTTCAATTAGAGGATTTAACATCTTATTCAGATTTCCAATTTAAAGCGGGTTTCGCCTACAGAGCGGCTCTAAAGCCTGATTTATTTTTAAATTTAGGTGCTACCTTAGATTTGACCTCTACCTTGAATGCAAAACAAGTGAAGCGATTTGCTACGATGGATTTGTCTGGAATTACAGTTATAAATGCTGATACACTGGAGAAATCTACCGCCTTTGTGCAGCAAATTCCTGTGGCGAAGCGTTTTGGTTTGAGTCTTGAAAAACCAGGTAATTGGATGGTGGGTATGGATTATACTTTCACCGATTGGAGTAAGGTAAATAATAATTTAGGTCGCTCAGCTGCCTTGCCTTCCTCTCATAAAGTGTCTATTGGTGGGGAGTTCACTCCGGATATTGAATCGATTTCAAGTTATTTAAAACGTACCACCTATCGCATGGGGGCTTCCTATGAGAAAACGCCTTATGATTTCTTAGGGAATGGCAATTATGCGGTGGATAAGAATTTAAGTTTTGGATTGGCTTTGCCACTTAGAAATCTATCGTTATTAAACATTGCCTACCAAGTGGGTCGTCGCGGTTTAATAACTGAGAATGGGATGGAAGAGCAATACCACCGGTTAACTATCGGGTTGACCTTTAGTGATTTGTGGTTCCAAAAGCAGAAAATCAACTAATTTTCTCGCATGCGCAATTCGAGCCTACTCTTTTTGCTCTTCGTTAGTAGCACATTTTTTTCCTGTAGAGAAAAAACAGATGATTCTAAAGCGGTCTATATTGGACCTAAATCAGAATTGTACGGTATCGATATGGTGTATTCGGATTCTGCCCGAAAAGTGGTACGAATGGTAACGGAAACACAATTGACCTTGGCATCAGAAGACCGGATTTACCCTAAAGAAATGAAGCTTTGGTTTTATGACAAAACGGGCAAAGTGACCTCGGAAGTACGAGGAGATTCTGCTCACTTTTATCGCCAAAAAAACACCTACAAACTCATCGGTCACGTAGTCATTCACAACATTGAAAAAGGCGAAACCCTGAAGACAGATGAATTCAATTGGCTGCCGGTAGAGAAGCGTATCTTTACAGATAAAGCGGTCCAACTCCGAACTAAAACGGAATTAGTGAATGGGGTCGGCTTAGATGCGGCCCAAGATTTTTCTAGCTATTCCTTACGCCAGGTGCGTAATTCTGTGGTAGCGGTTGAAGGAATGCCTACGAATTAGGGGCAATTCTTTAAGGCAATTTGGACACTATCTGTCGGATAGATTTGCTTTTTAGTTCCCCATTTCTCTCGCATGTAGGTAATTAATTCAGCGATATCTAATGCTTGTAATTTCGAATTAGCGGGCATAAATCCATTCCCCTTTTTACCATTTCGGATTAAGCAAGTTAAGGCTTCGGGACTTAAAGTTGATTTTTGAATAGCGGGATATAAGTCTCGTAGCCCCGCACCATCTGCCTGATGGCAATTTTCGCAATGCGTTTTGTATAAAGCCATCCCCTCTACGGAGTATTGTTTTTGCGTGATTTCTTCCTTGCTTTCACAAGAAAAAAAGAAAATTGAGGCGAATAAAAGAAGTATGTTTTTCATATTTTTTTAGATTAGAGAGTATAGAGTAGAGATAAAAGATAGGAGAGTAAAGTAATTATAAATCGCACACTTTACTCTCTACTCTATAATCTCTAATCTATTTTTAAAAGAAAGGTAAAATTCCAGTTGGGAATTTTACCTTTCTTTTAAAAGTATTTCCATATCCTCCAGCAAATGATTCACCTCTGCTTCCACGGTACCATCATAGATACCGCGAACATGCCGGTTTTTATCTACTAGAATAAAGGCACCGCTATGGACAAATCCACCGGCTTCGTTGGGATCTTGTTGGGCAGAAACCATATAGCTTTTTTGGCCTAAAGTATAAATGGCCGCCTTATCACCGGTTAAAAAATTCCATTTAGGTGCTGCTACGTGCAAGCGTGCGGCATAATCTTTTAATACGGAGGTATTATCAAAATCAGGGTCAATACTATGAGATAAGATGCGCACCTCATCTCGGTCCTTATAACGCTCATAAATGCGCAGCATTTGAGTCTTCATTTTTGGACAAATGGTAGGGCAAGTCGTAAAGAAGAAGTCTGCTACGTACACTTTTCCAGCCACATCCTTTTCGCTAACAAATACGGAATCTTGATTCAAAAAACGAAAAGAAGGTATCTGGTGATACACGGTGTCTCCTTTCGCATCGACGGATTTAGGACCTAGTAATGGCAGTTTCTTCTCCTGAGAACAGGATAAAGTGATCGATGCTATCAGTAAACTAAGGATGATAAGTTTGTGCCGCATGGAGGGTAGAATCTGTCAGTTTTTGAAGATCGGTTAATTGTTGGTATTGAGTCTTTAAGTAAATTACCTTGGTGTTTACGTCCATTTTGTCCAGGCTATCTATCGAAAATTGATGCATCCAATCCATCATCGACTGATCTGCCTTATCAAGAGCACCTATCAGCTTCTTCACATGAACAGAGTCTGCGCCAGTTGATAGGCTTTCTAATTTCGTTTTAAGTGAAACGATTTGCTCCGTTTGAGGCATTAATACATCGTGTAAACCTAGGACTTTGGCTTGTAATTCCTCACTTAACTTTTCTTCTGCTTGCGAGCATCCTAAGGCTAGGAAACAAAGGATTAGTATTTTTTTCATTCGTTAGACTGGATTAAATTTCGAACGTTAGCTAACAGATCTTTGTAGCCTTGTTGTCCACCGATCATTTTAGCAATTTCTTCTACCCGCTCTTCCTGTTGTAACTCGCGAAGGTTCGAAACAGTTTTCGATCCGGCATGATCTTTGTAAACAAACCAATGTTTCGATCCTGCAGCGGCGATTTGGGGCAAGTGGGTGATGGCAATTATTTGGTGTCCGTGACCCATCTGGCTGAGCATTTGGCCCATTTTGATAGCAATCTCCCCGGATACACCTGTATCAATCTCATCTAGGATTAGTGTAGGTAATACTCTTTTCTTGGCTAATAAATGTTTGATGGATAACATCAATCGGCTCATTTCGCCTCCTGAAGCAATTTGCTTGAAAGGTTTAGGGGCAAGACCTTTATTTGCCGAGAATAGTAATTGAATTTTGTCAGAGCCGTTTGCAGCTAGTTCTTTCGCCGTATGCTCCCAAGACAAAGTCGCATTAGGGATACCCAGCGATTGCAAGGAGATAACTAAGGCAGAAGAAATGGACTCTAAGACCGATGAACGAGAGGAAGAAAGGGCTGCTGCCGCATCGGAGGCCTGTGTAAAATCCGTTTCCACTCGCGTGCGTGCCTCTGCTAAAACCGTATCCATGGATGAATACTGAGAAAGGCGCAAGTCTAATGAGCTCAGCATTTCGATTAAATCGAAAACAGAATTCACTTGGTATTTCTGCAGCAAGCGATTCAATAAGTCTAATCGCTTCTGTTTTTGTTCTAATTCTAAGGGATCGTATATGAAATCTTCTGCCTCACCCTCCACTTCAGCACCTAAGTCCTTTAACTCGATCCAGATGGATTCAATGCGTGTTTTCCAATTGGCAAAATTCTCGCCCCATTTGCTTAAAGCAGTCGCCTGTTGCAAGGCAATTCGACTCTGTTGCAAGGCAGATACTTCGGATACACTTAGTGCTTGCGCTAGGATCGCTAGTTTTTCTTGAATTTGTTCGGCGTTTTGAAGCTTTTGAACAGCCGTATCTAAGGCTTCGTATTCTCCTTCTTTCAGTTGTGCTTTGCTTAATTCATCGAATTGAAATTGAATAAAATCGATCTCTTGTGATCCTTTCGAAGAGGCAGATTCCAAGTCGCGCAAATTGGAAACGCTGGATTGCCAGGCTGTAAAGGCACTAGCATACGTTTTTTTCAAACCCTCATTTTGCGCGTAAGCGTCAATCATATCCAGGGTAAAGTCTGGATGAGACATCCACCAGGTGTCCTGTTGGGAATGAATATCGACTAATTCGTTTCCGATTCGTTTTAAGCATTCCAGCGTAACCGGAGTATCATTAACGAAACTGCGTGATTTTCCTTGGGGGTTAATCTCGCGGCGAATCAGGCAAGGTTCTTCAAAATCAATTTCTTCTTCCTCGAACACCGCTTGAAGGTGAGGGTAGGAGGTTAAGGAAAATTGGCCTTCAATGATGCATTTTTTGGAAGCATCGAAAAGGCTTTTGCTGTCTGCTCTTTGGCCTAATAACAAGGAAATAGCTCCTAATAAGATTGATTTACCTGCACCCGTTTCTCCCGTAATCACCGTCAATCCACCTGTCAAATGCAGGTCGAGTTGTTCGATTAACGAGTAGTTTTGGATATGAAGGTGCTTCAACATAGGATGGGCATCAAAGTTCGAATTTACGCAAAAAAAATTGTTCGCATTTTTATTTCGCGTATCAATCAGGATTTTGATAATTTTTATCAATATTTTGTACCTTTGGAAAAATTTTTCGCCTACGTTATTATAACCCCTAGCAAATGAGTGTTTTAGTAAATAAGAATTCAAAAATTATTGTTCAAGGTTTCACAGGAACTGAGGGAACTTTTCACGCGGAGCAAATGATCGCTTACGGCACGCAAGTGGTAGGTGGTGTTACTCCCGGAAAAGGTGGTGCTAAGCACTTAGATCGCCCTATTTTCAATACAGTAGCGGATGCGGTTGCTTCTACAGGAGCAGATACATCGATCATTTTCGTTCCACCAGCGTTTGCTGCGGATGCGATTATGGAAGCTGCAGATGCAGGAATTAAAGTGATCATTTGTATCACGGAGGGTATCCCTACGAAAGATATGATCGTAGCGAAAGAATATATTTCGAACTTCGAAACTCGTTTAATCGGACCTAACTGCCCAGGCGTTATGACGGCTGATGAGTGTAAAGTTGGTATCATGCCAGGCTTTATCTTCCAAAAAGGTCGCGTAGGTATCGTTTCTAAATCAGGTACGTTAACATACGAAGCAGTAGATCAATTAACGAAAGCAGGTTTAGGCCAAACAACTGCCATCGGTATCGGTGGTGATCCGATCATCGGAACAACAACGAAAGAGGCGGTTGAATTATTAATGAACGACCCAGAAACAGAAGGTATCGTCATGATCGGTGAGATCGGTGGCGGTATGGAAGCGGAAGCGGCTCGTTGGATTAAAGCTGACGGTAACCGTAAGCCAGTCGTAGGATTCATTGCTGGCCAAACAGCTCCGAAAGGTCGTCGTATGGGTCACGCAGGTGCCATCATCGGTGGTGCGGATGATACGGCAGAAGCTAAAATGAAAATCATGCAAGAGTGTGGAATCCACGTGGTTTACTCTCCGGCTGATATTGGCGAGACAATGATTAAAGCATTAGCTGCTAAATAAGTTGAATTAATTTCAAGGAATGATTCCTTTCTTCTTAAAATCTGCTCATCTGATTTCTTTGCGAAAAACGGTGAGCAGATTTTTTTTATGGGCATTATTGTTGCTGGCTTTTACAGGTCAAGCAGCTTGGGAAAAGGTGTACTCCTTTGATCGGGATTGGCTTGTTTACCAGGAAGCCTGGAAAAGTTTCTTGCCCTATGTTTCCTCGAAGCATTATGCCTATCATTCGAAGTCTTTAGAAATTCACCCTGGTGATTTCCCCAAAGCCTACCTAGCGATCTACCCCTCAGAAAATTACCACCTTTTTCTACAAGGAACGATATTCAAGACCCTCCGAAAAGGAGAGGTTTATCGAATCTCTTTAGACAGCCTTCCTCCACAAGATAAATTGATTATCACGGTCTATTCGGAAGATTTACAAGGATTGCCTACTCTTTTCTCTTTGGAACGAAATGAACAGGTGGTCGAAGCAGAAAAAGCCGATTTCTTTTCCCTACAAACGAGATCAGGCGCTCCCTTTTCTAATTTCTTTTTATTGAGTTTACTCTCGATAATGACCTGTTTAGGGGTATTATTTGCTGCATATCCCCGTGTTTTTGGTTTCTTTTATCGCTATTCAGATTGGATTCGCTGGGAGGTAAAAGATGAGGTGTGGATGAGGCGCCCATTTGCACTGCCTAATCTATTAGTTTTATTTACCTTGAGTTTAATGACGGCCTGTTTAGCCTATTTAGTGGGGTTTAAAACGACGCAGAAAGATGAGTTTTTTAGCAACGCGGATAATTTTGTCGCGATGTGGCCCAGCGTCTGGTTTGTCTTTAAAAAGTTAGGACTATCTTTTTTGCTTTTCCTCTCCCGTTATTTTGTGTATTATTTATTTACCGATCTATTTAAACTGAAGGGTTTAGCGAACGTCCATTATTTCAAATCGCTGCAAACAAATCTGCAATTCTTTACCCTATTTTTTGCGGTTCTTTGTTTTTATGCGGTGTATGTGGGACCAGCCACTTCCATTGATTTCAGTTCCGTTTTATATGTAGTGGATTTCTATTTTTTGTTTCGGTTTATCTATTTTTTCCAAAGCTTCCAACGCAGCTTTTCCTTCCCTAAGTTGTTTCTATTCATCTACTTACTTATCATCGAAGGACAGATTATCTTGTTTGGTATCAGGGAATTAATTTTTCCTACTTACATCTAAAGCAGGATAATTTTCTGTGAAAAATTGTCGTATATTTGCACTCTGAATTTAAGGCTGGTGTTTTTCCTGCCCAACTAATACGATTATGAGTAAAACTGCTACCGAAGAAACGAGTCGATTAAAGAAAGTTAAGAGTATTCTAGTGACTCAGTCTGCACCCGCAGATGCGAAATCCCCTTACTTTGAGATTGAAAAAAAGTACAACGTAAAAGTCGATTTTAGACCTTTTATTGAGGTACAAGGTATTGCATACAAAGATTTCAGAAAGCAAAAAATCGAAATCTTACAACATACAGCTATCATCTTTACAAGTCGTCATGCCATCGATCATTTCTTCCGCATGTGTAAAGAGGCGAAACTGGAGGTTCCTACAGACATGAAGTATTTCTGTATTACGGAACAAACGGCGAATTATTTACAAAAATATATCGTGATCCGTAAGCGTAAAGTATTTACAGGAACGCGAACTGCGTTAGATCTTTTGGAAATTATCAAGAAGCATAAATCAGAGAAATTCTTATTCCCCTGCTCTAATAAGCGCCAAAAAGATTTGCCGGATTACATGGGAACAAACGACTTTCAGATTACGGAAGCGGTTATGTACGAAACCGTATCTGCCGATTTATCGGATTTAGAAGAAGTATTCTACGATGTGATTGCCTTTTTCAGTCCATCAGGAATCACCTCTTTATTCCATAATTTCCCAGACTTTAAGCAAAATAACACGCGCTTAGCTGCTTTTGGACCTACCACTGCTCAAGCAGTCGTGGATGCGGGCTTGATTGTAGATATTCAGGCACCTATGCCTAATGCCCCTTCGATGACCGGCGCACTTGAACATTACATTAAGCAAGTAAATAAATAATAAAAAAGCCTCATACCTTGAGGCTTTTTTATTATTTTAGCCTAGCTATTTTTCATCCAACGAATGACATTTAATAAGAGTCAACTGCTAAGGCTTTATTTTTCCCTTTTTATAGGGTGTTTATTTCTATTGGATAGCTCGCTTGCTCAGGCGCAGCAGAGTCCTCAATTCAGTATTTTTTCGGCTAATTCGAATATTATCAACCCTGCTTATTCTGGTTGGAAATCGAATAACTATGTCGCCCTTCAAATAAGGGATCAATGGTCTGGTTATACGACCACAAACGATGGTTCCGGTACCTTGGGGACGACCTGGTTAGCGGGTTCCTTTAGTATTGCTTCTCGAGCAGGTTTAGGTGTTCAGTTTTATGCTGACAAGACTCCTTCAGGCGTCTCACAGCAATTAATTCAATTTCAAGGGGCCTATCATTTGCCTAGAAATTCGGGTATGTGGTCATTCGGAGTTTCCGCTGGACTACAAACAAAATCATTTGACGGCCGAGCTTTTCGAGTAAGGGATCCCAATGATCCATTGGCAACCCTAGTTTCGGGGTCTCCGGTTAGTCAAACACAACCGGATGTAGGCTTAGGTGCGGTTTATTCGACAGATAGTTGGCAGGTGGGAGTGACGATAGATCACCTAACTTCTCCCTCCTTTGATTTCAATGGAGCCACTGCTTCGATGCCATTAGAGCGTGTATTTTCTGCGCATGGAAGTGCTGAAATACCATTATCTGACTACTTTGACGTATTGCCTTACGCACTAGTTCGGTATTATTCAGGTCAATTAGTGCCGGAAGGGGGAGCGAGAGTGTATTATAATAAACTACTTTATGCCGGCGCAGCCTATCGAAATGGGGATGCAGCCATGGGGCTATTGGGTGTTTCCATCCTTCAAAATAAACTAGATATCGGTTATGCCATCGATATAACAACTTCTAATGCGCTGAATAAGAAGCCTTTGTCGCATGAGGTGTTTTTAAGGTTCCGAATTCCAGAACGAAGTATAAAACAAAAGCCCGCTCCGATAAGAACGCCTCGATTTAGGATTTTATAGTGAGCACTTTAAAATTATTTTGAAACCTGTCATAATTGTTAGAATAATCCTTTAAATTTGAGGAATTTGTTAATTCTGTGAGGAGTTTATTTTTGATTGGAGGCAATAATGTAAAATGCCTTAACGTTTGAAAAACAGAAATTTAAATAGGTATATGAATTTTCATAATCTGAATAAAAAATTAGTCTGGTTATTTTCTTTGCTTGTTTTAGCCATAACTATACAAAGTTGCGGTTCTAAAAGCAACACGGGAGGTAAAACACTAAGTTCTACTAAGTCAAGTAAATCAACTAAATCAAAGGGTTTAAAAGGTTTGTTTTTCAAGCCAGCTACCGAAGATCCAGGCGTATTTAATGGTGAAATAGTGGCTGTAAATCGCAAGGGATGGTCTCAGCCTACCCCTTTTGGAATGGTTTTAGTGCCTTCAGGTAGTTATTTAATGGGCCAAGGTGATGAAGATCCATCTCGTTCTGCGATTAATTTCCCTCGCCGTGTAACCGTATCCGCTTTTTTTATGGATGATACGGAGATAACGAATTACGAATACCGTCAGTTTGTGGAATCACTTTTACGTGATTCGCTTTCCGTTTTAGGGGAGACAAAAATTATGTCAGATTACTACCCTGATACGACGCGTTGGTCAGAAGATTTAAAAATGCCAGGTTATCAAACACGTGATTTTACTTACGGCGATCCGATGACAGAAAACTATTACTCTAGTCCTGCATTTGATATGTATCCGGTCGTGGGAGTGAATTGGTCTGCGGCTAAGTATTTCTGTGATTGGCGTTCTAAATTGATGAATAGCTACCGGAAGACACAAGGATTAGCCTCCTTACCACGCTTCACCTTGCCTACTGAATCAGAGTGGGAGTGGGCAGCTCGTGGTGGACGTGCTTCCGCAAAATATCCTTGGGGAAACCCTTATTTATCTAATGCGAAGGGATGTTTATTAGCTAATTTCAAGCCTCATCGTGGTAATTATGATGCGGATGGATACGAATACACGGCGCCAGCTAATGCCTATAGTCCGAACGATTATGGTCTTTATAATATGGCTGGAAACGTGGCAGAGTGGTGTGAAGATGCGTTTGAAGAAAATGCATCCGCTGTTACTTGGGATTTGAACTCGATTAACCGGGATGCCAATAATCCTCGCAAAGTGGTTCGTGGTGGTTCTTGGAAGGACATCGGTTACTATTTAGAGACAGGTACACGTACCTTTGAATATGAGAAAAACAAAAGATCCTATGTAGGATTTAGATGTGTGATGCGTTACTTAGGCCGCCCAGCATCGAGATAATAAAAAATTGAAAATTTAGTTTTAAGCATAAATAAAATGGAAAAGTCGATTAATGTAATTGCCAGTTTTGGTGCAGCTATTGTGATTGTAGGAGCACTTTTTAAAATTTTACACTGGACTGGTGCGAATGAAATGCTGATGGTAGGTATGTTCACGGAAGCAGCTATCTTTATTCTATTTGGTGTTCTTTATTTAAAATCAGTTCCAGAAAAGCATTACGACTGGGAAAAAGTATATCCTGAATTAGCGGGTGAGGCTCCTCGTCCAGCGGCAGCGCGTCACACAGGTGATGTTCCAGGTTTAGACGCAGATGCAGTGGCTCATTTAACAAAGAGCTTGAAGTCCTTAACAGATACAGCGAATAGCTTATCTGAAATTTCAAAGGCTACGGGTGCTACACAGGATTTCGTTAAATCATTAACTTCTTCAGCAGAGTCTTTAGGCGGCTTAAACAAGTCGGTATCTGAGGCTTCACAATCATTAGCTACTATTTCAGCTTCTTCTACAGAAGCGGCTAAATACACGCAAAATTATGCGAAGGCTGGAGAATCTTTGGAAAAATTAAACGCTGTTTACGAGGCAGAAATCCAAGAAGCAAGCAAACATATGAAAGCGATCAACGGTTTCTATGGCAATGTGAATGCCAGCGTAGAGCATATTGCAGCGACTCAAAAAGATGCGGAATTATTCAAGGCAGAATTAGCGAAATTAAACGCGAATATTCAATCCTTGAACCAAGTATATGGTAGTATGTTAACAGCTATGAAAGGCTAATTATGGCAAGTTTAAAAGAGACCCCCCGGCAGAAAATGATCGGGATGATGTATTTGGTGTTAACCGCCTTGCTAGCTTTGCAGGTGAGTGATGCCTTATTGCAAAAATTTGCCCTGTTGAATAGTAGTTTAGAAATGGCAAATCAATCATCCTTGAATAAAAGTAAAGGCATGGTGCAAGGGATAGAGGAGCGCATTCAAGATCTCCCTAATCCGGCGGCCTATGCAGACGTATTGAAAAAAGCGAATGAGGTTAGACGTATGACGGATGCTTTAGTGGGACACATCGAAAACCTGAAAGGACAAGTCCTGGAGGCTGGTGGAGGTATTGATCTGGAAACGGGTAATATCAAAAACCCGAAAGAGGAGGAAAAGATTTATGAATTGATGATAGGTGGCGCAAAGCAAGGTGAAGCTTACAAGTTGATTCCTTTATTTGACAAATACGTAAAGGACCTTACTTTAGCGGCTGACCCGGGCACAAAATTCCCTTCTTTAGCGCTAGAGGCAAAGGATATTCCTTCCGCCCAAAAAGATCCTAACCAAGCGAACAAAGATTTTGCGGAATTTAATTTCGAACATACGCCTGTAGCAGCTGCTTTGGCAACTTTATCACAAAAACAATCGGAGATTCGTCGCTATGAATCAGAAGTTTTGAATCAATTAGCAGCTAAAGTAGGCGCTAAGGAAATTAAGTTTGATAAAGTTTTTGCGCAGGTTTCAGCGAATGCAAATACCGTAGTGGCAGGAATGGAATACCAAGCCGAAGTATTTATTGCGGCTACATCCAGTGGTTTTACTCCTCGCATGAGCTACAATGGTTCTCCATTACAAGTAGTAGATGGTCGTGGTCAAATCAAATTCAAAACCTCAGGTGGTGGATATGATGCGAACGGTTTAGCTAAGAAAACATATACGGCATCGGTTTCATACATGAGCCCTGCAGGTCCTAAAACAGAATCGATTACGAAAGAGTATTTTGTGTTAAAACCTACGTATAATATTGAGACGGGAACCTTGCCAGCGCTTTATTTAGGCTGCGCAAACCGTTTAAGTGTGGCCAGTGCTGGTTTAGGTGCTCTTTGGAATCCGAGCTTTACAGCAGAAGGTGGAGAGGCTATTGCCGGCTCTAACAAAGGTAAAGTAACGATTGTACCTACCTCTTCTACAGTTACGTTGAACGTAAATAATGCAGGAACTTTATTAGGTAAAGAGACTTTTAGAGTACGTCGTATACCTAGACCTGACATTAAAATTGTAGGAAGTAGTGGTGCTGAATTGAATGATAAGAGTGGCGAAAATTCGGCAGGTTTACGTTTTGTGAACGCGAAGGCCATTGCTGATGAGTCATTTGCTGCTACGAACCCAGAGGATGCGAATTACCGCGTTTCAGAAATAGAGGTAGCTCTTGCTCGTGGAACAAAACGCGTTGCCTCTATTACTTTACCTGGAGGAGGATCTATTTCATCCTTAGCTGGACAGGCTCAGGCAGGTGATCGGTATCGAATTGAAGTGAAAGGAGTACAGCGTAAGAATTTCAAAGGAACGGTGGAGACAATACCTTTTTCATTTGTCAAAGTAATTCCATTGAATTAATCGTATTGATTTATGAAGTTGAAGCATATTTTATTGGTAGGGATTTGTCTGGCATCATTCGGTGCATGGGCACAAGAAACTTCTGTTAATCCTAATCCAAATTCCGCGCATCCGATTGATGAGGCAGACATTCAATACCGTGCGCAAATTTGGCGTAGAATGGATTTGAATGAGAAAATCAATCAACCCTTTTTTGCGGAGAATAACCAAATTTCAAAATTCTTAATTGATGGGGTAAAGGCTGGGCTTTTAATCCCTTATTCGAATGATTCCTTAAATACGAAACTAAGTCTTGAGCAGTTTTTAGACCGTTTAAAGTTAAAAGGAAAGTTAGAGAATGGTGGATTGACTGCTGAGGAAATTGCCGCTGGTTTTGGTGGTGACACGAAGCCTGCAGCACCTGCAGCTGCTGGCGGCGCTGATGATGGCTGGGGGACTAAGAAAACGGAGACTTCAAATGCGGAGAAGCCAGCAGCGGATGATTTTGATAAAGGTCCGATTGTAGCTGGAGTGGAGTACTATATTCCGAAGCAATTATCGATTTTAGAAATCAAGGAAGATGCGATTATTGATCGCAAACGTTCTCGTTTGTATTTTGATATTCAGGCGATTACCTTGAAAATTCCTGCGTCGCAATCTGATGCCGGTTTAGAGGATATCGTAGCTTCTTTTCGATTTAAAGATGTGTATAAGTTCTTTAAGAATAATCCGAACTGTATTTGGTTTAATTCGACGAATGAAATGCAACACAGAAATATGGCAGATGCTTTTGATTTACGTTTTTTCAGTGCGCGTATTATCAAGAAAGGAAATGCAGCAAATAAAGATATTTTTGATCAATACGGAGATGGAAAAGCAGCGTTAATTAAATCCCAAAAATTGGAGCAACAGCTGCAAGATAAAGAAGCCGAAATGTGGGAGAATTAATCCCATAATCTTATTTTAATACAATTTAAACCACCTTTTGGTGGTTTTTTTTGTGTAATAAATGTAACTTGCAGAGTCATTAGAATCTTATCCATATTATGTCGTATCAACGCAAGACAAAAATTGTAGCCACAGTAGGTCCCACTTCAGAATCAAGAGAAGCTTTAATTCAATTAGCCAAGGCTGGTGTTAATGTTTTCCGCTTAAACTTTTCTCATGGTACGCATGAGGATCATCTAGAGCGCTTGAAAACGATTCGTTCTATCTCTGAAGAGATGGGATTGAATCTAACCGTTCTTCAGGATTTACAAGGTCCTAAAATTCGTACCCAATTAGTAGAGAATAATGGGGTGCCTTTAGTGGCTGGTCAGCAGTTGATTTTTGCAATGGATGAAAACCTGTTAGGCACATCGGAGAAAGTAGGTACTACCTATACGTCGATGTATTTAGATGTGAATCCTGGTGAGCGCATTCTAATGGATGACGGTAACTTAGAAGTAAAAGTACTTTCAGTTGATAAAGTGAAGAAAGAAGTGGTTACGGAAGTAATCTATGGTGGTATTTTGAAGTCGAAGAAAGGAATTAACCTACCAGGTACAAAGGTATCTTTACCTTGTTTAACACCGAAGGATGAGGCTGATTTATACTTTGGTTTAGACCACGGTGTGGATTGGGTAGCGCTTTCATTTGTTCGTAAAGCAAGTGATATCTGGGATATTAAAGAGAAAATTAAGGCTTATGGTAAGAATACTCGCGTGATTGCGAAAATTGAAAAGCCAGAAGCGATTGAAAATTTAGATGAGATCATTGCCGCTACAGATGCGATCATGGTTGCCCGTGGTGACCTGGGTGTGGAGATGGATGGAGCAGTAGTTCCTTACCTTCAAAAAGTGATGGTGGAGAAGTGTACTGCAGCTGGTAAGCCGGTGATTGTAGCTACTCAGATGTTAGAGTCGATGATTACAAATCCCGTACCTACGCGTGCTGAGACTTCTGACGTGGCCAATGCGGTATTACAAGGAGCTTCAGCCACCATGTTAAGTGGTGAATCTGCATCAGGGGCTTACCCTGTGAAGGCTGTGGAGACCATGGCTCACATTCACGAAGTAGTGGAGCAACAACAAAATGAAATTGAAATTGTACAAGGTAATGAAGCGGCGATCTACTTTAAGAACCACTCTTTAAGCACATCTGCCTCTGAAAATGTGCCCTTGCAAGATCGCTTAATCGCAGGGGCGTGTCGTTTAGCACGTGACTCGAAAGCGAAAGCTATTTTATGTATTACGAATTCAGGTTATACGGCATTCCGTTTATCGGCGCACCGTCCTAAAGCTGATTTGTTCGTCTTTACATCGAATAAAGAATTGATGTCGACAATGGGTCTTTTGTGGGGAGCGCGTGTTTTCTTCTATGATCCAGGAACAGGAAATGCAGAAAAAACAGTCGCTGCGATGGTCGATAAATTAAAGCAAGATAACTTGTTGTCTAAAGGAGATATCTTCGTGACGACTTTATCTGTACCAGCGAATCAAGACAAGAAAACAAATACAGTTCAATTAGGAGTGGTAGACTAAATCGTTGATTTAGGGCTCGTTTAGATTATGAAAAACAAAAGTTCTTTGCTTTCATCTGTTTTAAAGGGGCTGTATACATTCTGGGCTGGACTCGTTTTTGTTCTGATATTTTTAGCTTTATACCCGTTCATCTTTGTCTTTTTACAAAGACGTTCATGGAAAAGAGTTGCTCATCGGCTTGTCGGGCTGTGGGGGCAACTCTTTTTTCTTTTTGCCGGAATTCGAGTGAAGGTGACGCATCACTTTAAGCCGGATCCGAAGCAAACGTATGTGTTCTGTGCGAATCATTTCTCCTATGTCGATATTGCGGTGGTGGTGGTGATGATTCGTCATTACTTCTCGTTTGTAGGGAAGAATGCGATGAAGAAAATACCTTTATTCGGCTATTTATATGCTCGTTTAAATATTCTAGTTGATCGTTCTGATAAGAATAGCCGGGCTAGTTCCTTAAGTCGCTCTATTCGGGCATTGCAATCAGGACGGAGTATTGTTATTTTTCCGGAGGGAGGAATTGTTTCCAAAAACTTCCCCTACCTGGCGAATCCTTTGAAGGATGGAGCCTTTATTATGGCGATTCAGCAGCAGGTGCCCATCGTACCCATGAGTTTTCATAATAACCACCAGATCATGGATGACGATACGTTGATGATGCGTCCGGGGACCCTGCATGTTGAGATTCATCCGCCATTTGAGACGACGGGTTTGACGATGGAAGATTTGCCTGTTTTACGGGAAAAAGTGTTTGAATCCATACAAAATCCTATCTTAGCGTATTACGGTTTAAAATAAGCGAATATGCGACTTTTCTTCCTAGGTTTTTTGTTAACCTTGATTTCTTGTGGCAAAGCTTCGGAAGAGGAAAAATCGTCCATGCCAAGGCCCAAAGGCTACCCTGCGATGGATATCCCCCAGCATAGCTACCAATCACTCGAAAAAGGACATCCCTTTAGTTTTGAAATTTCCCGTCAAGCCATTGTTAAAAAAGACAGTTTTGCTTTCGCTGAACCACACTGGATGTATATCTATTATCCACGTTGGGATGCATTTATCCAGTTAACGTATAAATCAGTGGATGGAGATCGGAAACGCTTAGATAAGATGATCCGAGATTCGTATGTATTAGCCTCTAAACATCAGATGAAGGCGAATCGTATTGAAGACGCTATTTTAACGATGAAAGATGGCCGAAAGGCCACCATTATTGAATTAGAGGGAGAAGTGGCTACGCCATTTCAGTTTTTTGCCACCGATTCTACTACGCATTTTTTGCGAGGTGCCGTCTATTTAAATACGGCGATGAAGAATGATTCACTAGCTCCTGTCATTCGCTATATTAAACAAGATGCCCTTCACCTGATTCAAACGTTGCGATGGAAATAGGGGAGGAAAAAACGGTCTTTGTGGATGCTTTGCTTCCGCTTCCGATACCTCGGTATTTCACCTACCGGGTTCCTAGGGAGTGGGCGGACTATGTGCAGGCGGGTTTACGGGTGGTGGTCCCTTTTGGGACGAAGAAAGTACTGACGGGTGTGATCGTTACCGTCCATCACCATCCTCCTAAGGAATACCAGGCGAAATATTTATTAGAAATATTGGATGATGTGCCGCTGGTCACTGCTTCTCAAATCGCCTTGTTTCAATGGGTGGCGGATTACTACATGTGTTATCCGGGTGAGGTATTTCAAGTTGCTTTGCCCGCTGGATTAAAAATTTCGAGTCAGTCGAAGGTGCAGGTGAATCCGGAGTTTTCGAGCCCAGAAACATTAACCGATCGAGAGTTATCCATCTATGTGGAGATTCGAGATAAAGGCGCGATGAGTTATGATGACTTAGCTAAATTCGCAGAGGTAAAAAGTCCTTATCATTTGATCAAAGCCTTAGTAGGTAAGGATGCGGTGATTATCTTCGATGAATTAAAGGATCGCTATACGCCTAAAGTGCAACGGAAAATTCGTTTGGCGGCTAATTTTGAGGAAAAGTTGGCGCTCTCTGATTTGATTCAGTCTTTAGAGGAGAAGCCTAAACAACTGGCAATTCTCTTACATTACCTGCAATATATTCCCGTATTAAGAAGTCCAGAGACGAATCAGAAAGGCTTGGCTAAAAACAGTTTTTCGCAGACAGGATTATCAGAAAGTTCCTTGCAGACGTTGGTGAAAAATCAGGTTTTCGAGATTTTTGACGTCGTTGTTTCGCGATTCGATGAGGCGGATGATAATTTTATGCCGTCTACTTTTACGCTGAATGCTCCACAGGAGAAGGCTTACCAGTCTATATTGAATCAATTTCAGGAGAAGGACGTTGTACTCCTGCACGGAATAACGGGTTCAGGGAAGACGGAGATTTATATAAAGTTGATTCAGGAAGCCTTAGCGAATGGGGATCAGGTACTTTATTTATTGCCGGAAATCGCCTTGACGACACAGATTGTGGTGCGTTTGAAGCGGATTTTTGGGGAGCAAGTAGGGATTTATCATTCCAAATTCTCGGATAACGAACGAGTGGAAGTATGGAAGTCGATCGTGGAGGGGAAATATCCTTTTGTCGTGGGTGTTCGTTCTTCTGTGTTTTTGCCCTTCAAAAATTTAGGGTTGATCATCATCGATGAGGAGCACGAGACGTCCTTCAAGCAGGCAGATCCGGCGCCCCGTTACCAAGCAAGGGATGTGGCGATCGTATTAGCACATCAGCAAAAAGCGAAGGTTTTATTGGGTTCTGCGACGCCGTCGATGGAGACCTATTACCAGGCTAAACAAGATAAGTATGGCTTGGTGGTCTTGAAAGAGCGTTTTGGGGCAGCCCAATTACCGGCGATGCATTTCATTGATACGAAGTATGCGAATCGCATGAAGCAGATGAAAGGGGGATTTTCGGTGGACTTGATCGAAGTATTAGCCGATAACTTAGGGCAGGGCAAGCAGAGTTTATTGTTCCAAAACCGCCGTGGTTATTCCCCTTACTTACAATGCCAAGACTGTGATTGGATTGCGAGCTGTCACCAATGTGACGTTTCGTTGACTTATCACGCGCGGGAACAGGAATTGCGCTGCCATTATTGCGGACACCACGAATCATTGATTCACCGCTGCGGAGCCTGCGGCTCCGCGCAAATGAAGACGATGGGCTATGGAACTGAGAAGTTAGAAGAAGAACTGCAATTGCACCTTCCTTCGGCTCGCGTGGCTAGAATGGACCTCGATACGACGCGATCTAAGACGGCTTTCAATACATTGATAACGGAGATTCAAAAGGGGCAAGTGGATATTTTAGTGGGAACTCAAATGGTGGCGAAAGGGCTGGATTTTGAGGGTTTATCACTCGTTGCCATCTTTGATGCAGATAAGATTATTAATTTCCCTGATTTTAGGGCGCATGAACGGGGCTTCCAATTGATTACGCAGGTCGCGGGTCGAGCTGGTAGACGCGATGTACAGGGGAAAGTGTATATACAGACGAATCAACCGAATCACCGCTTATTTGGCTATATCCAGGAGGGTAATTACGAGCAATTATATGCGGATGAGATGATTGAGCGGGAGGGCTACCATTATCCGCCCTTCACACGCCTGATTAAAATTGTGATGCGCCATTACGAGGCACGCAATGTGGAAACCGCAGCAAAGGATTTAGGGGTGTTGCTGAAGGCTAAATTTGGCAATGGTCGTGTCCTAGGTCCAGAGAAACCTTTAATTGAGCGTATTAGAAACCAATACGCCATGGAAATTCTAATTAAACTGGAAAAAGGCGTGGCACTTGCCACCTTCAAAAAGCAGCTTCGGGAAGAGTTAGATACGCTCAGCACCAAGCCAGCCTTCAAAGGCGTTCAAATTATCGTGGACGTCGACTGTAATTAGCGAACGTGTACCACTTCTTCGTATGGAACGCGGAAACGGGGTCCCCAAACGCCCTCCTCTGTCCCTTTACCTACTGAGATAACCATATTAATTTCAGCCCCTGCAGGTAAATTCAAGTGTTTCTTCACTCGCTTTGCATCAAAACCCTCCATTGGACAAGATTCGAATCCTTCCGCAGCAATGGATAGCATGAAGGTTTGCGCTGCTAAGGCACACGATTTATGCACCATCACGCGTTGATCTGCTTTACCTCCAAAACGCATCATCGGCTTGCGTAATCCCATCCAGAAACAGATGTTCCATCGAATGAACGTAGAAATGCCAAAAATGTCGTTGCGGTATAATAACGGGATGAGCTTGCCATAATATTCCAAGCCTCTTTTCTGCATCTTTGTTGGCTCGCCTTCAATAGAATCTTGAACTAGCTTCAAGTTCCAAGCGGCTCTTTTCTTCCAAAGATCTTGACGCGTAACGAAAACCACCAGATGAGCGGTGTCTTTTGCGGCAGATTGGCCTAGACAAAGCTGGTGGAACGCTTGCTTTTCCTCCTCGCTTTTAATCCAATAGAACTCCCATAATTGCATATTGCTGCTGTTAGGAGACAATATGGCTCTTTGTAAGCTACGTTCAATGATGGCATCATCGACTTTAACCGCGGGGTCGTAACGTCTGTTTGAACGTCTCTTTTGAATTATTTCTTCGAATTGGGTAGAAAGCATCTCTTTTTTTTTGTGTCAAATATAGTAGAAAATCCCCGCTTTTGCCTCTGATTTGATTACCTTTGTGGTTCGAATGAATTTTTCAAAAAGCAACCCACATTTATATGCTTAATCTTGTTTTATTTGGGCCTCCAGGGGCAGGCAAAGGCACTCAGTCCGCAAAATTAATTGCGAAATATGGTTTAATTCACTTGTCTACAGGCGATTTATTGCGTGCAGAAATTTCAGCTGGTACGACTTTAGGTCTAGAGGCTAAGAAATTAATGGATCAAGGAATTCTAGTTCCGGATGCCGTTGTAATCGGAATGATCGAGAATAAATTGAACGAGAATAAGCAGGCAGCGGGTTTTATTTTTGATGGTTTTCCTCGCACGGAAGCACAGGCTCAGGCTTTGGACAACTTATTAGCAGGACATCAATTAGCGATCAATCACATGATTGCTTTAGAGGTGAGTGAAGAAGAATTAACGCAGCGCTTATTAGAGCGTGGCAAAACTTCAGGCCGTCCAGATGACCAAAACGAAGAATTAATTCGCAAACGCGTTCAAGAATACGGCGAAAAAACGGCTCCAGTAGCCGGTTATTATGCCGCACAAAATAAATTCTCAGGAATTAACGGTATCGGTGAAATTGAGGATATTTTCTCTCAAATTATCGCCATTATCGAAGGATAATTAAAACAATCGAATGACATCTAACTTCATTGACTACGTTAAAATCAATCTGCGCTCCGGCCGAGGAGGAAGCGGTTCATCCCACTTTCGGAGGGAAAAACACGTGCCTAAAGGCGGTCCAGATGGCGGCGATGGTGGTCGTGGAGGTCATGTGTACTTAGTAGGTAACCCTCAGCTTTGGACCTTAATTCACCTAAAATACCAGAAGCACATTATCGCTGAAAATGGTAATGGGGGTGAAGGTGGACGTCGTTCCGGCGCAGAAGGAGAGGATGTGTTTATTCAGGTTCCCTTAGGGACGATTGTGAAAGACGCGGAAACGAACGCGTTTATCGCCGAAGTAACCGAAGAAGGTCAACAGATTTTAGTCCTTCCAGGTGGTCGGGGTGGTTTAGGTAATCACAACTTTAAATCCTCTACCAATCAATCCCCTCGCCATGCTCAGCCCGGTGAAGCAGGTCAAGATCTGTGGGTCGTGATGGAATTGAAAGTATTAGCGGATGTGGGTCTAGTAGGTTTCCCGAATGCCGGAAAGTCTACACTTTTATCTGTTCTTTCAGCAGCAAAACCGGAAATTGCGGATTATCCATTTACAACCTTAGTTCCTCAGTTAGGGGTGGTTGAATACCGAGATGATAAGTCATTCGTGGTAGCTGATATTCCTGGAATTATTGAAGGCGCTTCTGAAGGTAAAGGTTTGGGATTGAGATTCTTACGTCATATTGAACGTAATTCTATCTTATGTTTTTTAATTCCATCGGATGCAGAAAACTGGGGAGAGGAATACCGAATTTTAACAGGAGAATTAGAGAAGTATAACCCTGAATTACTGGGAAAACGTCGTGTCATTGTGGTCTCTAAAATGGACCTTTCGATTCCAGAAATGGAAGAGGAAATGCGCGAAAGTTTACCCAAAGATATTCCCGTTTTATTGATTTCATCGGTGATGCAAGAGGGAATCCAGGAATTGAAAGACTTGCTTTGGAAGACCTTATTAGACGAAAATAAAGACTTCGCGAAGCCTAAAGAAACTCCCGTTGTTATTGATCTACCCGTGGTAAATCCCATGGCCGATGAGATGATGGAAGATCCAGAAGCTTTAGACTAAATCAGCCACTTGCTGCGCCATGATGGCGATACCTTCTTGAAAAGTTCTAGGTGCATAACCTAGGACTTTTTTTGCTTTATCGAGTACAAATCCGGTACGAGCTGGTCTCTTCGCCGTTTGCTGGAAGGTAGAGGAGTCTGCCTTTTGTAAAAGTGACTTATCTAAACCATAATAATCCGCCGTCATCACCGCCATCTCATATGGAGTTAAGAAATCAGAGCCGGAGATATTGAAAATGCCTTCCACTTCATCTTTAGCGAGTAACCAACAGCCCATCGCTAAATCTTCCGCCAGTGTAGGCGTACGGAATTGATCCGTCACCACTTGGATGGTTTTGCCATCCTCTAGGGATTTCTTCACCCACAGCACGATGTTCGAACGGCTCATGTCTGGAACGATGCCATAGACTAAAACCGTGCGTGCAATGCTCCAGCGAATTTTTGAATCAAACAATAACTGCTCCGCCTTTAACTTGCTTTCGCCATAATAGGAGATTGGATTGGCAATTCCTTCTTCTGTATAAGGACCATCTGCTCCATCAAAAATGAAGTCAGTGGATAAATGACATAAATAGGTGCCGTGTTTTTCGCAGGCCTCGATTAAAAAAGCAACGGCGTCCACATTTAATAGATCACATCCTTCGCGATCTGTTTCGCAGGTATCCACATTCGTCATAGCCGCCGTGTGAATAACCACTTCCGGTTTGAATTGATCAAAGATCGCATGTACTTCAGATGGAACCGTGCTATCTAAGGACGCATAGGTATAACCCTCGGTTACAGGCAAACGATTCGTACCTCGTGCCGTGGCGATTAAATCCACGCCTTCTTGACCTCGTAATAGTTCGACGAGTTTTTGGCCTAATAAACCGTTGGATCCTGTGATTAATATGCGTTTTTTCATGAACCTAATTCCTGTCTGATTTTACGTAATAATTGGTGCGCACCTAAGTGGATGAGCTCCATGGCTACTTCTTTTCCTAATAGCGCTGGATCGGAGCCCGTCGCTGAATGAACGATATTTTCGACTCCATCTAGGCTAAGTACCCCGGCTTGCAAAGTCAGTTGACCGTTCTGGTGTATCGCATGACCATACACTGGAACACTACATCCGCCTTCTAAATGGGCTAATAAGTGGCGCTCTGCTAATAAGGTAGCCTCCGTCGCTGGATGGTTGCAAGCCTTGCGTATTTGTTCTTTTACCTCAGCGTCTAAGGTAAGGGCGCATTGGATGGCTACCGATCCTTGACCGACAGCCGGAACAAATTGAGCTAAACTTAAGTGTTGGGTGATATAGGATTCCATTTCCATACGGTGCACGCCGGCAAAAGCAAGTAACATGGCGTCACATTCTCCGTTTTTTAATTTCTCCAAACGGGTCTGCAAATTACCTCGCATCTCCACCGCCGTATGTTGTGGGTAGAAATGGCGCAGAAAGGCACGTCTACGGGTAGAAGACGTTCCTATGCGCAAAGGCTCGCTCGAAGCTAAGGTCTTCGCTGGATCAAGGCTTAAAACGACATCTTGGGCCGCTTCGCGCTCCGTGAAGGCGATTAATTCTAGTTCTGCAGGCAAATGGGAGGGAAGATCCTTCGCCGAATGCTGAGCAATATCGATTTCGCCTGCGCAAAGCATGGCTTCTAATTCTTCAGTAAAGACTCCTTTTGATCCGATTTTAGACAGCGAACGATCCAAAATCTGATCTCCCTTCGTCGTAATCGCAACGATTTCGTAGCCTAAACCCTGAGTAGCCAGCAAAGCTCCCACGTGGTGGGCTTGCCATAAGGCTAATGCTGAATTTCGTGTACCTATGCGAACCGTCTTCATATTAAGAGTTTTTCGCGTGGAAAACGCGTAATAAATGGAGTGAAAGATCAAGGTGCACCATTTTAGCGCGCGCATTGCGTTCTAGATGGTAGTGAACCTCAGATATTTTTTCGGTCATCGCCGCAATCTTTTCGGTGCTCAAAGTCTTCGAGAAATTATCCACGAAGGCTTTTTCTTTCTCCAGCGATTTGATCAGGCTGCTCGCATCCGAAATTTTGTATAAACATTGTCTGAAAATATGCAGACTATAACTTAAAATGCTTTTTTGATTCTCCTTCGCTAAGCCGTCGAATTGGTCGGCTAACTGAACTAATTTCGATAGATTTCGGGCATATATGGCACGCATCCACTCCGCAAACCAGGTTGTTGTGCTCAGGTTATCAGAGTTCGATTTTTCCAAAGCCTCGGAGATATTTCCCTCACAATTCACCGCGATTTGATGTGCCTTTTCGGTGTCAATTTCAGCCTTTTGGACTAAATAAGCTGCTAAATCTTCGACATCTACAGCCCCTACGCTCACGCGCTGCGTTCTAGAAATAATGGTCGTTAATAACTTATCAGGCTCCGCACAAACCAAAATAAAGAGGGTAGAACTTGGCGGTTCCTCCAAGGTCTTTAGTAAGGCATTCCCCGCCGAAGCATTGAGTGTCTCTGGATTCCAAAGCATCACCACTTTAAAAGGCGCCTCGAAGGGTTTTAGGCTGATTTTTTGGACTAATTTACGCGTTTCTTCTACGGGAATATTTCCCTGGCGATTGCCCTCGGCGCCCATATAGGCGAGCCATTCGGGCAAGGTTCTGAAGTAAGATTCCTGTATGAATTTACGCCAATCCGGTAAGAATGCGTCGGATTCGGCGTCTTTGATTTTCTTCGTGATAACCGTCGGATAGACGTAAACTAAGTCAGGGTGAACACCGCGTTGCAATTTCTGGCAACTAGGGCAAACACCACAGGCGTCTGATTCGGAACGATTCGTACAAAACAAATAGGTGACAAACGCATGCGCCATCGCGAGCTGAGCTCCTCCCGGAGGTCCCACGAATAATTGGGCATGAGCGATGTGTTGATTTTGCACCGCCAGCGACAAGGTTTTCTTGGTTTTAGCTAGACCCGGAATGTCTTGAAATCGCATGCAAATGGCTTTTTAGAAAGAAAGAACTAATTTCGGAAAGATGTGTCCGCTTTCCAAATTTCTTCCATGCTTTGGCGTAGATTTTCGGGTATTTGTTGGTTTTTCAAGGTAATCCATGCGCAGGCCGCTGCATAGGCTTTCTCGAAATCAAAGGCCCGCAAGGATGGATACTCCCCAAAACTAAAAGAGGGGATGTAACGCGGCGGAAATCCCATGCTTGAAATGTTGCAATGGCTGCCTATCACGGTTCCCGTATTAAAGGAAGTGCTTACTCCGGTGGTAACAAAATCTCCGATGATTTGGCCTACCGACTTCAGACCCGTATTTCGCGGCGCTTTCAATGTATAATCATACAGCGAAACGGGTTGTATATCGTTTCGTAGGTTAGATCCATTCGTTAAAGCGCCTAAATTCGAGAAGGAGCCCACAATCGAATTGCCTAAATATCCATCATGTGCCTTGTTGCTGAAGGGAAAGAAAATGCTGTGGTTGATTTCGCCGCCTACTTTGCAGCCTGGGCCTATCGTGGTATTCGGGCGAATCTTTGCTCCGATATTCGTCGTTGCGTCCTTCAGGAGCGCAGCAGGCCCTTGAATCAAAGTGCCTATTTGTATGTTTGCTCCTTCCCCTATAAAGATAGGGCCATTACTCGCATCTAAAATACTCCCTTTCACGGAAGCGGTGGGATGGATGTAGATTTCTTCCGAACAGATAAACGTGTTGTTTCCGGGAGCAGGATTATTTCCTTTGATCTCCGCACGTAAAAACTCGGATTGAAAATTCAGCAATTCTTCGGGGTAATTCAGGAAGGGAAGGTGTTTCTCTATAGTAGTGGTGCCTTTCCCTCTTTTGGCCAAAATCTGCCCCTGATATACATAGGAAGAGTCCGCCGGAAGTTGATTCAAAATTTCGAATGTGCTAGGCAAAGGAAGCACCGAACTCATCACCTGAATGTCCGCCATTTCAGGACTCGAAACACGCGTAGGCCATTTACTTTCTAGGGTACTTGTACCCACCCATAATTCAGCGACTGCGCGGTGCTGAGTCAGGGGTTGTAGCGCGGCTTTAATAGCCTGATCCTCGAAAAGATAAACAGATAGCTGCATTGGACAAATCTAGGATAAAAAAAGCCTTCCCCCAAAAATGGAAGAAGGCTTTTTAATATAGGCGTAAGGAAAATTACTTCGCGTAACGCTTGTTGAATTTGTCCACACGTCCTGTTGTATCTAACAATACGTTCTTACCTGTATAGAATGGGTGAGATTGTGATGAAACCTCAAGTTTGTACACTGGGTAAGTAGCTCCTTCGAATTCTGTTGTCTCCGTTGTAGCAACACATGAACGAGTTAAAAACTTGTAATCAGCTGATAAATCGTGAAATACAACTTCTTTGTATTCTGGGTGGATATCTTTTTTCATGATAATGGATAATAGACGATTCCCTGCCGTCTTGTTTAAATAATTTTTCCAAAGGGGATATTTGGACCTCACAATAAGGGATGCAAAATTACAAATTGTATTCTATTTTCCAAATCTTTTCTGTAACAAAATTTTAGAGAATTCCATGGTCATTTTAGGGTAGAAAAAATTTAAAAAATATTTTTTTAGCACTTTTCTAAGAGGCGATACGGCTAATGAATTGAGTGACGGGGGTTTGCATGTGGTATTTCAAATACGCCTCTTTTTTATATTTTTTTTGGCCAAAAAATAGTTTGCATGAAGCCCGCATTTTTTCTAATTTTACCAAGAGCACAATCAGCCAAAGATGCTTCAATTTTTGGTTTAGGAAAGCATAAAAACAAAACCGCCACACACTCAAATTGTTAGCGCAATTTGGGTCCAAAAGCTAAGAAAAAAAATCTCTTAACGCAGGGAATCTATTGTCTTCTTTTTTGATGGTTGGTTTTTGCATTTATAGAGATTACAGTTTTAAAATATAATAGATAGATACACATGTACGTAGTAAAAAGAGACGGTCGTCGCGAATCAGTAAAGTTTGACAAAATCACCGCCAGAATTGAAAAGCTGAGTTACAGCTTAGATCCATTTTTTGTTCAGCCTCTTGAGGTTGCCAGAAAAGTGATCACTGGTTTGTTTGATGGCGTTAAGACAACTGAACTAGATAATTTAGCGGCTGAAACGGCTGCCTCTTTGACGACTAAACACCCTGATTATGCGGTTTTAGCGGCTCGTATCGCTGTTTCTAACTTGCATAAGAACACATTGAAGTCTTTCTCGGCCACGATGAAACGTTTATATACGTACATCGATCCTAAGACAGGTCAAAATGCGGCGCTTCTATCTAAAGAGGTGTATGACATCATTAAAAACAATGCAGTTGAGCTAGATGAAGCGATCATTTATGACCGTGACTTTGGTTATGACTATTTCGGATTCAAGACCCTAGAAAAATCGTATCTATTAAAGCTAGATGGTCAGATCGCGGAACGCCCTCAGCACATGTTAATGCGTGTGGCAGTAGGTATCCACGGAGCCGATATTGCAGCCGCTATTGAGACCTATAATTTATTGTCTGAGCGTTGGTTCACTCACGCGACTCCGACCCTATTTAACGCGGGTACTCCGAAGCCTCAATTATCGTCTTGTTTCTTGCTTACCATGCAGGACGATTCGATCGAAGGAATCTACGATACATTAAAGCAAACAGCGAAGATTTCACAGTCTGCTGGAGGTATTGGATTAAGCATCCACAACATCCGTGCAACAGGCTCTTATATCAAGGGAACAAATGGTACCTCAAATGGTATTATCCCAATGTTACGTGTATTCAATGACACGGCACGTTACGTAGATCAAGGGGGTGGAAAACGTAAAGGTAGTTTTGCTATTTACCTAGAACCATGGCATGCAGATGTGTTCGAATTCTTAGAATTGAAGAAGAACCACGGTAAAGAAGAAATGCGTGCACGTGACTTGTTCTATGCACTATGGATTCCAGATTTATTCATGAAGCGTGTAGAGAGCAACGAAGAGTGGTCTCTATTCTGCCCACATGAGTGCCCAGGTTTAGCCGATACACACGGAGCAGAGTTTGAAGCCTTATACGAAAAGTATGAATTAGCTGGTAAAGCACGTACAGTCGTAAAAGCACAAGAATTATGGTTTAAGATCCTAGAATCTCAAACAGAGACGGGAACTCCATACATGTTGTTTAAAGACCATGCGAACAACAAATCAAATCAAAAGAACCTAGGTACCATCAAGTCTTCGAACTTGTGTACAGAGATTATTGAATATACAGCAAAAGACGAAGTAGCGGTTTGTAACTTAGCTTCTTTAGCCCTGCCTAAATATGTGAACGTAGACGAAAACGGTGTTTTACGTTTCGATCATAAGAAATTATACGATGTGACTAAGATTGCCACACGCAATTTGAATAAGATCATCGATGTAAACTACTACCCAGTTAAAGAAGCGGAAAACTCGAACTTACGTCACCGTCCTATCGGTTTAGGGGTTCAAGGTTTAGCAGATGTGTTCATCTTGTTACGTATGCCATTCGAATCAGAAGAGGCAAAACAATTGAACAAAGATATCTTCGAAACGATTTACTACGCAGCGATGGAAACATCGATGGAATTAGCGAAAGTGGAAGGCCCGTACTCTACTTGGGAAGGTTCACCTATCTCGAAAGGAGTTTTCCAATTCGATATGTGGAACGTGACTCCGTCTTCAGGAAACTGGGATTGGGAAGATCTTCGTACGAAAGTAGTAGAGCATGGTGTGCGTAACTCACTATTAGTTGCTCCTATGCCTACAGCTTCTACTAGCCAAATCCTAGGAAACAACGAATGTTTCGAGCCATATACATCGAATATCTACGCTCGTCGTGTGTTATCTGGTGAATTTGCCATCGTGAACAAGCACTTATTAAAAGACTTGATCAAATTGAATCTATGGAACGATTCGATGAAGAACAAGTTAATCATTGCAAATGGTTCGGTTCAAAGCATTCCTGAAATTCCTCAAAACTTGAAAGAGTTGTACAAGACGGTTTGGGAGATTAAGCAAAAGACCATCTTAGAAATGGCAGCTGATCGTGGTGCGTACATCTGTCAATCACAAAGCTTAAACATCCACATCCAAGATGTGAACTTTGGTAAATTAACTTCGATGCACTTCCACGCTTGGAAGCTCGGCTTGAAAACAGGTATGTATTACCTACGTACGAAAGCGGCAACGGATGCGATTAAGTTCACCGTGGAGAAACAAGCAGAGCCAGCTATCGAGCAAACAAACTTAGTACACGAAACGGAGTTAGTGTACTCAGAAGCAGCAGCGAAAGCAGCGGCAGCTAGTTTTGATAACAGTGTAGAACAAAATAAAGCAGATATGACTTGCTCTTTGGATAATCCAGAGGCTTGTGAGGCTTGCGGATCTTGATCCACGCCAGGCTGAATTAAAAAGAAATCACTTGACCTTTTGCGTTAAGTGATTTTTTTTTGCCTTTTAAACCCTAGAAGATGAAAAATGTATTCTTAAAACTATTCTATGCGGATGCTTTTCTCGAATTAGCCATCCCTTTATTCTTCCCTGATTTTGCGGAGGCAAGATTGGTTACCAAGCCGCTATTACTGATCTTGTTGATGGGACACATAACAGTGGAAAATCCGAAACCCGCATTGTTCTTTACGGCTGTTTTTGCGTTGCTGGGAGATGTTTTTTTGATGATTCCCGGAGATAGTCCGCTTTATTTTCAATTAGGTTTGGCTTCCTTTCTGGTGATGCAGCTAAGTTATATTCGGCTCTTTGCGAAGCAAGCTGATGAGGTTTCTTGGATTCCCGCACACGCACGAAAGCCACTAGCTGGGATTCTGATATATGTATTTAGTTTTCTGGCCTTTTTAAATCCCTATTTAGCCGATGCGATGAAGATTCCGGTGTCCCTGTATGCCTTTGCGCTCGGGTCGATGTTGTATTTTGCGATTCGTTTAAAGCATCAAACAATCTTTTGGGGAGCCTTTTTCTTTGTGGTTTCAGATAGCGTTTTGGCTTTTGGTAAGTTTTATTATTCCTTTCCGGGGATATCGTTCGTGGTTATGAGTACTTATATAGTGGCTCAATTGCTACTAATCAGTGCTTTGTGTAAATTGCAGCTTAAGAAATAAACCATGACGACGCAAACCACCGATTCGCTTCTATCTTCATTAGGGCTTACTCTTCAAGGATCACTTCATACGGACACCGTGATGAAGACCTTGTATGCGACCGATGCGTCCGCGTACCGGGAGATGCCCTTAGGCGTGGCAATACCGGAGACGAAGGAAGATCTAGAGAAGATTATTCGGTTTGCGGACCAGCAATCGATTCCACTGATTCCAAGAACGGCGGGTACTTCCTTAGCTGGTCAGGTAGTAGGGAAGGCGCTGGTAGTCGATGTTTCGAAGTTTTTTAATCGAATTCAAGAGGTGAACAAGGCCGAATCCTATGTGTGGGTGGAGCCAGGTGTGGTACGGGATGTGTTGAATGTGGAGTTGAAGAAACACGGTTTGTTTTTTGGTCCAGAAACATCAACAGCGAATCGCGCTATGATCGGTGGAATGGTGGGAAATAATTCCTGCGGTTCTAATTCGGTGGTCTATGGTTCCACCAGGGATCACGTATTAGAGGTCGAAGGGTATTTATCTGATGGAACTCCAGTTCATTTTAAGGCGGAAGATCCTTTTGAAACGATTCAATCGATTCCCCATGGCAGCCGTTTGCACAGTATATATGAAAAAACACTAGCGGCTCTTTCAGATCCCAAGCACCAGAAAAATATTACTGAAGAATTTCCTAAGCCGAGTATCGATCGCCGAAACACCGGTTATGCGGTGGATATGTTATTGCATACGAAGGCATTTGAATCAACAGATGCGCCATTTAACTTTTGCTCTCTTTTAGCAGGATCGGAAGGCACGCTTTGCTTTGCAACGCGGATTAAGTTACACGTGGATGCTTTGCCTCCAGCCCATTTAGGTCTGGTCTGTGGGCATTTTCATACGATTGATGAGGCCTTAAGAGCGAATCTAATTGCCTTGCAATTCAATCCATCTGCTTCAGAGTTGATGGATCATTATATTCTAGAGTGTACGAAGGCGAATCCAGAACAACGAATGAATCGCTTCTTTGTAGAAGGCGATCCAGGGGCCATTTTAGTGGTAGAACTACGTTCTGATTCGGCGGAAGATTTAGCGGCTCAAGCTCAAGCTTGTGAAGCAGCCATGCGTACGGCGGGATTAGGGTATCATTTCCCTTTTGTGACGGGTGGAGATGTGAAAAAGGTGTGGGATTTGAGAAAAGCAGGTCTAGGCTTATTGTCTAACCTACCAGGTGATGAAAAAGCCGTAGCTGTGATTGAAGATACGGCAGTGGATGTCAACGATTTGCCTAATTTTATCGCAGAATTTAATGAGATATTACAGGCGAATAATTTATACTGCGTTCACTATGCTCATGCGGGTTCAGGTGAGTTGCACTTACGCCCGATTATAAATTTGAAAACGAAAGAGGGCCATCAACAATTCCGACACATTGCGGAGGAGATTGCTCGTTTAGTGAAAAAATACAAGGGTTCTCTTTCCGGAGAACATGGGGATGGCCGTTTACGGGGGGAATTTATCCCATGGATGGTAGGAGAGGAGAATTACCAATTAATGCGGGAATTGAAGTCTTGGTGGGATCCGAAGGGTATTTTCAATCCGAATAAGATTGTGGATACGCCTCCGATGGATACCTTCTTACGTTATGAGGCGGGACAACAAACCCCCGAATTCAAAACGGCTTTCCGTTTCAAGGATCAAGATGTCTTGCAACATGCGGAGCAGTGTAATGGTTCTGGCGATTGCCGGAAGACACCTGTTTCTGGAGGCACGATGTGTCCTTCCTTCATGGCAACGCGCAATGAAAAAGAGACAACTAGAGCCCGTGCGAATATTTTGCGCGAATTTTTAACCCGTTCAGAGCAGCCTAATCGCTTTGCTCACGAGGAAATTAAAGAAGTGATGGATCTTTGCTTAGCCTGCAAAGGTTGCAAGGCAGAGTGCCCTTCTAACGTAGACGTGGCGAAGTTAAAAATGGAGTTCTTGTACCAGTACCAAAAAGAAAAGGGACTGCCCCTCCGTTCTTGGCTGGTAGGAAACTTCGCTAAGCTTTCGAATATTGCTTCCTATGTTCCCTTTTTGTACAATATTGTCATGGGAACGCCAGCGATACGACGCATTTCGAATGCCCTAGTAGGCTTCCACCCAGATCGTACAATGCCATTACTGGCAAAACAGACATTATGGTCTTGGTTAAAGGCTCGTCAAAGCCCAGTTCAATCTAAATCGGTGTATTTATTCGTGGATGAATTCACGAACTTCAATGACGCGGAAATCGGTAGAACGGCGGTATTGCTTTTAGAGCGCTTAGGTTATGAGGTGAAAACATTGCCTCATCCGATTTCTGGACGTGCGTATTTGTCTAAAGGGATGTTAGATGAGGCACGTGTTTTAGCGATGCAGAACGTTCGCCTTTGGTCGTCCTTGATTTCTGAAAATACGCCGTTAGTGGGCATTGAGCCTTCAGCTATTTTGACGTTTAGGGATGAATACCCGGATTTAGTTTCAGAGGAGTGGGTAGAAAAAGCGCAGGCTTTAGCGAAAAATACCTTGTTACTTGAAGAGTTTATTGCCAGAGAGGCGGACGCTAAGCGTATTACTTCCGCGGCGTTTAGTTCGGAGAAGAAATTGATGAAACTACATGGTCACTGCCAACAAAAAGCGATCTCTTCGCTAGTGGCAGCGAAGAAGGCCCTTTCCTTGCCAGAAAACTTTGAGGTACAATTAATCCCTTCGGGTTGCTGCGGGATGGCGGGTTCTTTCGGCTATGAGAAAGAGCATTACGATCTTTCCATGCAGATAGGGGAACTGGTTTTATTCCCTACCGTACGTTCACAGCCGGAAGAAGTCGATATAGTCGCCTCGGGAACCAGCTGCCGTCATCAAATTCATGACGGCACGAAGCGGCATGCGAAGCATGCCGCGGAGATTTTGTTTGCCGCTCTAAAAGATTAGAATTTCCAACGAACAAAGGCTTCCATCGCTTCGTACTCAGCGAGGCCTAAAGCGTTGTAGATGGAAGCGGTTGCTCGGTTTCGTTCTTCCGCGCGTTGCCAAAATTCCCGTGAATCATCTCCTTGGAATACCACGCCATCTTTTTGGGATTGGTGTTTGAAGATACCCATTCTCTTTTTGAATACTTGATCCGGTGACATGGGAACTGCCATTTCGATTTGGTCGATATCCCATTCCGCCCAAGCGCCTTTATACAACCAAACCCAGCAATTTTTCATATATTCCCGGTGTTTTAGGCGCGTAACTGCTTCCATAATAGCATCTAGGCAAACTTTATGCGTGCCATGTGGATCGGCTAAATCACCGGCTGCGTAGATTTGATGGGGTTGGATTTCTTCGATTAAATCCATGACGATTTGGATATCTTTTTCGCCAATAGGCTTCTTTCTGATAGTTCCAGTCTCGTAGAATGGCATTTCCAGAAAATGGGCATTCTCTTTTTTTATACCCACAAAACGACAGGTATTTTTAGCTTCTCCTTTTCGAATCAGTCCTTTAATTTCCCTGACAGCTGGAATATCGATCTCCGAGTCAGGTTTATTTTTTAAAAATTTGATTGCCTCTTTGTATATGCGATTTGCTTTCGCGTTCGGGCTTTCAAATTTCTCGTTAAAGTCGACCACAAATTCAGCGAAACGTAGGGCTTCATCATCTGCCACTGCGATATTTCCCGTGGTTTGGTAGGCAACGTGTACGTCATGGCCTTGGTCATGAAGTCGTTGGAAAGTACCGCCCATGGAAATGATATCGTCATCCGGGTGTGGGCTAAAGATTAAAACTTTTTTCTTGGCTGGGAAAGCACGTTCTGGTCGGTGTGTATCATCTGCATTCGGTTTTCCTCCTGGCCAGCCTGTAATCGTGTGTTGTAGGTAGTTAAAGACCTCGATGTTTATTTCGTATGCCTGACCGTATAAGGAAAGTAATTCGGATAAGCCTTGTTCGTTATAATCCTTGCTGGTTAATTTTAAAACGGGTTTCTGAAGGGTCAACGAAAGGTGGGTTACCGCCTTTTTAATCATGTTTCGGTCCCATTTTACCGTATCCACTACCCATGGTGTTTTAATGCGCGTTAACATGGATGCTGCCGTCTCATCTAAGATGAAGGAAGCATTCGGGTGTAGTTGGAGATAAGAAGCCGGTATGTCGGAGGTGACGGTGCCTTCCACCGCTTTTGCCACACTATTCGCCTTGTGTTCTCCCCAGGCTAATAAAACAATCTTTTTCGACTTCATGATGCTGTCGATTCCGAGTGTAATGGCTTTTTTAGGTACTTTTTGTAGACCGCCAAAATCAGGGGATGCATCGATCTTAGTCGCAATATCCAAAGTCATCAAGCGTGTTTTCGAGTTGATGGTAGATCCAGGTTCGTTGAATCCGATATGTCCGTTGCGTCCAATTCCGAGTAAGTAATAATCAAATCCTCCTAGTCGTTCAATCTTCGCCTCGTAGTCTCTACAAAACTCTGGAATTTTATCTAAGGCTAGTGTTCCATCTGGCAAATGGTAATTTGTTACCGGTATATCAATATGATCGAAAAGTTGTTCCTTCATGAATCGGACATAACTTTGGATCGAATCTGGTTCCATGGGATGGTATTCATCCAGATTAAAGGTGATGACATTTTTAAAGCTTAATCCCTCTTCCCGGTGAATTCGGATCAATTCCTGATACACTTTTTTGGGCGATGATCCCGTTGCAAGACCTACTATAGTGGGCTTATTTTCTTGGTTATTTTTGCGAATAAGATCCGCCATTTCTTTTGCGACTGATTTAGAGGCTAAATCAGAATCGGAATAAATATGTGTTGGAATGCGTTCAAAGCTGATTTCTTGTTCCATGATCTTATTTTTGTGCGTTTTTAGAAGCTACGATGAGTAAGTCAAGTGAAAGGGCATCGAAGATGCGTAAAATTGTTTTAATAGCCGGATTTCCCTTTCCTAATTCGATGCTATGAATAGTCTTGATCGCTACACCGCTTATCTGGCTGAGTTCTTCTTGTTTTAATCCGATGGCATGTCGTTTTTCTCTAATGATTTGCCCGAATACTAGTAAATCCATTGTTGATAGGTTTTTGACAAATGTAGAAAAATTTATAATATAAAATACAAATCGGAAATATGTTACCATTTATGTGTAAAAAATGTTACTTTCCGTTCGTCAAATAATCAAGTTCTTGAAAAACAATTCACGTATCTTTGTGTTTTTATAATCATGCGCAAACTACTTTTCTTTCTTTTCTTACTAATCCCTAGTTTAGTATGGGGACAAAAATCTACTTTAAGTGGCTACGTTAAAGATGCGACAAGTGGAGAAGGATTGATAGGGGCTTCCGTGTATGTAAAAGAGCTGAAAACGGGAAATGTTACCAATACCTACGGTTTTTATAGTCTGACATTACCTTTAGGACAGTACACGTTAGTTTTTTCCTCTTCTGGTTTTACTAAACAAGAGCGGGTGATTCAAATTCAAGCACAAGCTCAACCCTATTCCATCGAATTAGTCCCTGCTTCCCAGGAATTAGCTGAAGTTATTGTGAAGGCTAGGTCGAATGATGAAAATGTCAGGGGGATTGAAATGTCGGTTAATAAAGTGGATATTAAAACGATTCGAAAAATTCCGGCTCTTTTAGGGGAAGTGGATTTAGTGAGAGCCATTCAACTATTACCGGGTGTATCGACTGTAGGAGAGGGTGCCTCTGGGTTTAATGTGCGTGGTGGGGGCGTTGATCAAAATTTGGTCTTATTAGATGATGCGCCTGTTTATAATTCATCACACTTGTTTGGATTCTTCTCTGTCTTTAATCCTGATGCCGTTAAAGACGTGAAACTATTTAAAGGGGGGATCCCTTCCATGTATGGTGGTCGCGCCTCTTCCATATTAGATGTGAAGATGAAGGAGGGGAACGCGAAAAAATTAGAAGTGAATGGGGGTATTGGAGTAATCTTTTCTCGACTCTCTATTGAAGCTCCCATCGTAAAAGATAAGGCCTCTTTTATTGTAGCAGCACGAAGATCCTACATTGATATTTTAGCAAAACCTTTTCTGACAGGTAATAACGCGAATGCGGCCTTTAATTTTTATGATTTAACGGCCAAAGTGAATTACACCATCAACACTAAAAATACGGTCTTCATGTCGGGTTATTTTGGTCGAGATGTTTTCGGTACCGGATTTGGCTTTGATTGGGGAAATACCACCTTGTCTACCCGCTGGAATCACGTATTCTCGAATAAACTATTTATGAATGCAACGGCGTTCTACAGCAATTATGATTACATGCTAGATTCTGATATAGAGAATAAGCGACCCAATGATGCCTTTAAGTGGACTTCGAACATTGAAAATCTAAGTATCAAGCCTGATTTCACTTACTATATCCGACCGGACAATACTATTAGTTTCGGCGGTCAATTGCTTTCCTATGATTTTACCCCTGGAAAGGCGAACGCTACTTCGAATGGGGAGAAAAGGGAATTTGGACAAGCGAATAAACAAGGAGTCGAGGCATCTGCTTATATAGGGCATGACTGGAAATTGAATTCAAGATTAACGATTCAATATGGTGTTCGTTATTCACATTATGATTACAAAAGTGTGAATGGAGAATATTATGACCGAATTCCGGTAGCTGTTAGCACGGAAAACCCATCTGGATATGTGTTGAAAATAAATCAGATAGATCCTAATGCAGTCGTTGCTGCGTATGGGAACTGGGAGCCTCGTTTCGCCTTAAATTTGACAGGAAACGAATCCACCTCTTTCAAATTGAGCTATAATCGACTGGCACAATACATCCATTTAATGTCGAATACGGCTGCATCTACCCCATTAGATGTATGGACTTCGTCCACTAATAACATTAAACCACAGATTGTAGATCAAGTGGCCTTCGGGGTATTTAAGAATTTTGGTGCGGATGGAAATAATTATGAGTCCTCGGTTGAAGTGTATTATAAAGATTTACAAAATCAGATTGACTACGCTGATCGGGCTAATTTGTTCTTGAACCCGTATTTTGAAAAGGACTTATTGTTTGGAAAAGGGAGAGCCTACGGAATTGAATTTTATGTGAAGAAAAATGTGGGAAAGCTGACAGGCTGGGCTAGTTATACCTTAGCTAGAACCGAGCGAAAAATCGAAGGTTTAAATAATAATGAATGGTATGCAAACCGATATGATCGAACACATACTTTTAACCTAGTGGGTCAATATAGCCTTTCGGATAAATGGTCTTTTGGAGCGAATTTTGCCTATATTACCGGAGTCCCTTATACGGTTCCAGTTCAGAAATATGTTTTCGATGGGATTGCCTATCCCCAAACTATTCCGGGTACTCGTGGAAATATTCGGGTTCCGGATTATCACCGGTTAGATATTTCTGCGACGAAGAAGAATAAAAAAGCCTTATTTGGGAAAGGTACATCAGAATGGGTTTTCTCTGTGTATAATGTGTATAATCGTAAAAACCCCTTCTCCATTTACACTAGACCTAATGAGGATAATCCGGTCCAAACCGAAGCAGTCCAATTATCCATCATCGGTTCCTTTGTTCCCGCAGTCACCTATAATTTTTCTTTTTAAGATGAAGCAATTCCTAGCCCTTTTTCTGGTAGTTCTGTTGACATCTTGTGAAGAGATTGTCAATTTACCTAGTCCAGTTTCAGATCACTACCTCGTAGTAGAAGCAAATTTGACGAATCAAAATACCCCTCAACAAATCACCCTATCACAATCGCAAGATTTCTTTGATCAAACGAATCCAATTAAATTAGGTGGCGCAGAAGTTGTGGTGACGGATACGCTCGGTCATACCTTTACCTTTAAGGAGAAAGTCGCCCTCAGTGGTGTCTATGTGTGGGAGCCTAGTGCCCAGCAGCCCACTATCGGAAAGCCAGGTACCACGTTTACTTTACAGGTGAAATGGCAGAATGAGCAACTAACGGCTAAAGCGAAAATGAATCGAGTTCCGCCCATTGATTCGATTCTTTACCAATATGACGAGGCTTTCGGTCGTCAAGCGGCATCAGGAAATCCTAAAAATGGTTATGATGCCCAGTTTTATGCACGAGATATTCGGGGGGCAGGCGATTGCTACCGGGTGAAAACCTACCGAAATGGAACTTTATTTAATGATCCCATCAATTTAACCTTAGTGTATGATGCGGGTTTTCAAAAGGGAGCTATGACTGATGGTTTGATGTTCATTCTTCCTATTCGCCGTTCCATTTCACCTTCCTTGTATGTGGAGAATGATAAAATTCGGGTGGAACTGTGGTCCATTTCTGAAGATGAATTTAATTTCTATTCACAAGCCCGTTTAGAGCTGAATAACGCAGGCTTGTTTTCGCGTCCAGCTGCAAACATTCCTACCAATATTCAGAATATCAATAAGGCTTCTAGGCTACAAGGGACAGGTTGGTTCGGTGTGTCAGCTGTCAGTTCGTTAGAGACAGTTGTGGATCCTAAGAAGGCTAAAACTGGTTTGAAATAGACTTATTCGAAGTTGAAAATTAAGCTGATGGTGTGCGAATTCAATTGGCTTAATTTTGAATAACTGTTAGCTGTTCCCGGTGGTACAAATAGGTTATTCAACCCATGAGAAATGCGAATTTCAGGGGAGAATTTGAAGAACCGATAAAAGCGCTCAAAGCCAATTCCGTATTCGAGTGATAATTCTGAGGTATTAGCTGTGACAGCCGTATTCTTTTTCTTTACATTCGCCTCTAAACCTAATTTTAAGCCTGAGATTAAATACATACGGTGGTTTTGACGACGCACGGAACGAAATTTCAATAACATGGGAATTTCTAACCAAGTCGACTCTCTCGAGATGAGGTCTTCGTTTGCAAATTGAATTTGGCGATCATATAAGGCAATATTCAATCCAGATTTAACCTCCACATGTTTGCTTAGAGCATAGTTAACAATACCCCCAATTTGAAATCCAAAGGTCTTAGGGGAAGTTAATGTAAGAGGTTCTCCAGTAACATCATTCACTAATACACTAGGATAGCCATTCGCATAATAATTACTGGAGGTTAATCCGAACATAAAGCCAAAATGCAGCGGTTTTTCATCGTAAAACTCATCATGCAATTGTATGTATTTTTTTCCTTGACCCAAGGCGCTGAACCCTAAGAGGAAAAAGAAGACGAATCGGATAAATGGGGCTTTTCTCACGCGTTTTTAGCTTTTTTATGTCCTAAATAGATAGAGCAAATTCCACCTGTCATAGGAATCCATTGGGTATCTATAAATCCACATTCCTGGTAAATTTTCAAGAAATCAGTACCATCCGGGAAGGCTTGCACTGATTCAGGAAGGTAGGTATAGGCGGCTGGGTCTTTGGAAATCAGTTTTCCTAAAACAGGTAAACAGAATTTCGAATAGAACGAATACAATTGCTTCATGGGGAAGCTTTTAGGATTCGAAAACTCTAAAATCACACAATGTCCACCAGGTTTTAAAACACGGTTCATTTCCTTTAATCCCTTGTCTAAGGTCTCATAGTTTCTGACGCCAAAACTAACGGTAATCGCATCAAAACTATTGTCCGAAAAAGGTATTTTTTCAGAATCCCCTTTTTGCAAGGTGATGATTTTATCGTAGCCTAATTTCTTGATTTTTTCCACGCCAAAGGCTAGCATTCCCTCTGAAATGTCGATTCCGACGATTTTTTCAGGTTTGATTTTTAAGGCTTCAATAGCGAAATCACCTGTGCCGGTGGCAATATCTAATACGGATTTGATCCCCTTATTTTGCAATAACTTGATCGCCTTTTTGCGCCAAATAATATCAATCCCTCCACTTAATAAATGATTTAGAAAATCATATTTGTGTGAAATTGAATTGAACATGTCTGCGACTTGTTCTTTTTTACCTTTGGACTGATCTTTATAAGGGACTACCATAATTTTAGCGAATTGGATATGAACTAAACCAGTTCAGTTATCCAATGTTTCATAAAATTACCAAAAAAAATGTTTAAATCGCGCTCATGTGGAAAACACTTACCATGATCCACATAATAGCGAAGCTGATGACAAGTGAAATATTGACAAGTGAGGCTGCTAATGGTGTATTTAGATTCAGCTCATCGGAATAGGTAATCACAGTCATTCCCACCGGTAAAATGAGGCAAAGGAGTAAAAGGTTTCTAAAACCGAGGTCAAAGGGCAAGAAATAAAAACAGAGTCCCCCTACTAAAAATCCCATCGTATACCGCAAACTAAGTACTTGAAAAACGCGGAAATACGACTTTTTAGAGAGGCGAACACTAAAATAGATGCCCATTAACAGTAGAACGATGGATTTATTCCCGGAAGCAATCGTGGAGATTAAGTCCAGGGCAAACGTGGGGAATTTGATTCCCATGGCATTAACTAAAACTCCTAAAACCATGGCCTGTAGGGGAGGGAGTGTGATGACTCTCTTAAAAATGTGTTTCGCTAAATGCTCGTTTTTAGGACCTCGACTGAAATAATTGCCCATTCCATAATTCACAAAGAAATTCACGACTGAATTCCCTAAATCAAACATGATGGCATAGGTCAATCCCTGAATCCCAAATATCCCCTCAATCAATGGATATGCAAAGATGCCGAGATTAAAGCCAGCGCTCCCGATGGTCATGACGCCTCTGTTTTCCGGTTCTGTCTGTTTGAATAAATGGAAAGCGGAAAAGGATAAAAACATCCCAAATAGCATCGCAATAAGCGGTAAGTAAATGAGATTCCACGTGATATTTATCCGAATCATGGTGGAGAATACCAAAGCCGGGAAGGTGGTATGCATTAAAAATTTGGAAATCGATTTTCCATCGTGCTCCTGAATAAAGCCGGCACTTTTTAACGCATATCCGATGGCAATAATGCACAAAGCAGAACCAAAAACGATATTAGGATCGGTCATTTATTCAGGTTTGGGTAAGGTAATGCGGAAGGTAGATCCTTTGTTGATTTCAGTAGACTTCAGAATCAATTTTCCTTGGTGGTAATTTTCAATAATACGCTTAGCTAAAGTAAGTCCTAAACCCCAGCCTCGTTTTTTAGTGGAAAAACCCGGTGAGAAAATTTTCGAGGTATTACTTGGCAAAATCCCTTTTCCTGTATCGGAAATATCGATATGTATCGAATTGTTTTTGCCTTCTTTTAACTCAATCCGCAATTGCCCGTGCCCACCCATGGCGTCCACTCCGTTCTTACATATATTTTCAATCACCCACTCAAACAGGTATTTATTCAAATTCGCGACCTGATTAGCGGCTAGGGAGGAATGGATTTCGATGGTGACTTTGGAAGAAATACGAATCTTTAAATAGCTGATAAACCCTTGAATGACGGCCTCTACATCCTCTAATTTTAATACTGGAGTAGACCCGATATTCGAAAAACGGGTGGTGATGGTCTCCAAACGTTGAATATCCTTCGATAATTCCACCACAATATCAGGATTAATATGAGGTTCATTCCGCAACAATTCCACCCAGGCCGTTAAGGAGGAAAGCGGCGTTCCTAATTGATGAGCCGTCTCTTTCGCTAATCCCACCCAAACACGATTCTGTTCTGCCCTTCTAGAATAGGAGAGGAAGATATAACCTAGAAATCCAATAATAAGGACGACTAACAGCTGTGATAAAGGATAGTAGCGCAATAGTTTTAGCAACTTCGAGTTACCATAATAAATGTATTCTTTCTGAAAACCCATGTCCATTTCGATGGGCTGGTTTTTTTCTGCGATAATTTCGAGGAGCTTTTGTTGTAAAATCTCTTGCTTTTTTTCGGTGCTCAAAGTCTCCGAAATAGGAATATTGATGGAATTTAAATGCCCTGATCCATCTTTCCAAATAACGGGAATCGTATTATTCTCATTAATTTTCTTAATTCGCTCAAAAAAGAAATTGATATCCGCATTGTTATCACTCGTCAAGGCATAGCGAATGGTTTCAGCATACAATTCAATTTGCTGTTTCTCCCGTTCCTCTAGTTTAGTCACTAAACCGTCGGTAAAGTACAAGGAGAATCCTGCCATCACCACGCTCACAGCGAAAAAGGCTACTTTCAACCAGGTATCCCGGTTGTAAAAGGCTAACGGTAAGGAGAAATCTTTAAATGGCATAGGAATCTTACACTCAAAAGGGTGCGTTCATCACAAATTACCTACCGTTTATCCAATTTCCCAAATAAATTTTCTAAGGTACTTTGCATTACATAGTACCTTGTCTATATTTGCATTGTCAAAATAAACAAACAACCCATGGATATTGAAAATGCCAAGGTGCAAATGAGGAAAGGAATTTTAGAATTCTGTATTCTTAAAATTATCTCTCAAGGCGAGGTTTATGCCTCTACCATGCTGTCAGAATTAACTTCAGCGAAGATTATGGTTGTGGAAGGTACATTGTACCCTTTATTAACTCGTTTAAAGAATGCGGGGTTTTTAGACTACCGTTGGGTAGAATCCGCTTCTGGTCCGCCTAGAAAATATTATTTATTAACAGAAAAAGGACAAGAGTTCTTAGCAGAAATGTCCGCAACCTGGGATGAATTACAATCCTCCGTTAACCAAATTTCAAACGCTTCGAAGCAGGCATAACGAATAAACACATGAAAAAGACTTTATCAATTAACATCGCTGGATTTGTCTTCCACATTGAAGAAGACGCTTATGCTACCCTAGACGCTTACTTAAAATCCATTCATGCGTATTTCGCTTCATTCGAAGGGTCTAAAGAAATTATCGCTGATATTGAATCGAGCATCGCGGAGAAGTTTTGGAATATTAGAGAAACAGAAAAAACCGAGGCCATTTCCCAAACACACGTGGATGCCTTGATTGCTTCTTTAGGAACCATTGCAGATTTCAAGCAAGTGGAAGAGGAGGAAGATAAAAAAGAAGGCTATACTGCTCCCTTGGGAGAGGATCGTCCTAAAAATTTCCGTCGTGATATCACCCGCAAAAAATTAGGTGGTGTTGCCGCGGGTATCGCACGCTATTTTCAGATAGATCCGATTTGGGTTCGCTTAGTTCTTCTAGCCTTATTGAGTGCGAGTTTCCCCTTATTTCATGTAGGAAATATCGTTTTCTGGGCTTACATCATTCTTTGGGCCGCCATTCCGGGAGAAATCAATACGGATGACGATAAATCGTATCGCAAATTTTACCGTGACCCAGAGAAAAAAGTGATTGGTGGTGTGATGGCTGGAATTGCCGCTTATACAGGCTGGGATGTGGGTTTATTACGTGTATTAGCTGTTTTATCGGTTGGCTTATTTGGTTCAGGTTTCGTGGCCTACCTCGTGATCATGGTGATTACACCGGAGGCGAAGAGTATGAAAGACAAAATGGAGATGACTGGCGAGCCAATTACATTGGAAAACATCGAGAACAATATTAAGAAAAGCGTTCAGCCTAACGAAACGGAAGAAAAAGCCTTAACGAAGGTATTATTATTCCCTTTCCGTATCGCTGCGACTGTTTTCAGTGCTTTGAAAGGACCTTTGAATATCATTCGTTGGATCGTTCAAATCTTCGTGGGAATCATTTTATTGATTTTAGCGATTGCCTTTATCATTGCCTTAGTGGCCTTATGTACTTTCGGATTCACCGGTATTGACCAAGGACAATTCGTTCACATGGGACCATTGCCTTTGTACTTGATTTCGAAAGATTTGCCTTTCTGGGCGGTTCCTTCGCTTGTATTAGCATTCTTACCTGTCTTTGTTTCGATTGCGATTGCGGGTGTTTCCTTATTAGCGAATCGCAAGTTTTATAATAAGACCTTCAAGATTGCTTCGACTACGATGATCATTGTAGGTTGGATAGGCTTATTTGCTGCTGCTGCGTTTTATGGTCGTAATTTCCAACGCTCTGCCTCCTACAATCAGGTGAAAGATATTGCGGTTTCAGATTCGACGACCTTTGTTTTGGATATCGATAAAAAGGACAATGAGACCATTTGGCAGATGATGTTAGGGGAGAAGGTGGAGGAATTCGCCTTTGATTTTGAAGAGGATGAAGATAACCACGATTACAATGAGGAGCGTTTTAATCGGGCAAATATCGAAATGGAGGGATATGATGGGAATACCATACAGGTGATTCAATACGCGAAATCTCAAGGATTGACTCGTAAAGAAGCGGAGTCGAATGCGAAAAAGATCCAATACCATTTCCTTCAGAATGGAAAGAATCTTCGATTTGACACCCATTTCAGTTTAGCTGAGCCGCGTTTCAGAGCGCAACGAATAAAAGTGAAAATCATGATTCCATACGGTAAATCATTCTCTATGACTCGTGATTTTGCTTATTACATGGACAATGTTTTAGAAGGTGGATATTTCCACGAAGAAGGTCAAGATTTATTCATTGGATCCTTATGGACCTTCTCCGCAGACAAAGGTTTAATTTGTTTGAACCGCAAGCCACATAGTGATGAAGAGTCGAAGGACGAAGACTTCTCTGATGAGAAGGTAGGTTTCACGATCACGAAGGACTTACAAAACTTTACTTCCATTCAAGGTTTGAATACGGAGTCATCGCAAATCAAAATCACGCGTGGAGATCTTCCTAAGATTACGTACAAAGGAAACCAGGCTTTAGAAAGTTCGGTTCACGTAGAGAACAATGTGTTAATAGTAGATAAAATTCAACCGGGTATCCAGGTGGAGATTGTGGTGCCGGAATTAACAAAGGTGGAATTAGGAGGTAATGCGAGTACAGAAATCGAAGGATTTACGTCTTCCACCTTCGATGTGGTTTTACGCGGATTTCACTCATTAACGCTAAAAGGTGGTGGAAAGCAATTAAACGCGGCTCTATTCGATTCGGCTGAATTAGTTGCGCCTGATTTTGTAGTTGAAAAGGCTTACGTAACGCTGGATAAATATGCTAAGATGGAGGTAAATGCGTCGAAATACGTACAAGGAAAGAAATACGATAGTTCATCCTTCGTTAATAAAGCGAGCGCTGGGGTAAGTTATAAATGGAACGTGATTAAATAGTCGTGCAACCTTTTTTAACAGGCCTGCATCTAGCAACAAATTAAAAAATCTATGAAAAAAATTCTGTCTTTATTCGCCGCCCTAGTAGTTGTATTTAGTTCGTTCGCAGATCCTGCGGTAGTGACTAAAAAATTCAAAGTAGCTAATTTTAATTCCATTGAGCTGGGAAGCGCTTTCGAGGTGCATGTCCATAAAGGGAATGTCTACGCTGTTTCTGTGACGGGTAGAGAAAAGGATATTGACGAGCTGGAGGTTAGCTCTTCTTCCGGAAAATTAGAAATAGGTTACGAGGCTGGTTGGAAATGGACTTGGAATAATAACCGTTCCAAATTGGTTGTCAATATTACCCTTCCTCGATTAAATTCGGGAGATTTCTCAGGTGCCAGCAAAGTAGATTTACAAGGCTTTACGAACGAGGAGGAAATGACGCTGATTTTTTCTGGTGCTTCGAAAGGCGTCATAGAGGGCTTACATACAGACAAGTTAAAACTTGAACTGAGTGGAGCGTCAGATTGCAAAATTAGTGGACATACGGACTATTTGAAGGTAGAGGCGTCTGGCGCGAGTCACTTAAAAGCCTTGGATTTCTTCGCTCGTAATGTCGATGTGGATGCGTCTGGAGCAAGCAGTGCTCAAGTGCATGTACAGAAGTCCTTAAAAGTAGACGCCTCGGGTGCATCCCATGTCAAGTACAAAGGAAGTCCAGTGATCGTTAAAGATTTGTCTGGAGCTGCTTCACTGCACCAGGTTAATTAAAAATTTTCTCACCTGCCTCTATGCGAATTGGGAGGGTGTTTTCCGCGGGAGGAATGGGACAGGCAAAATCTTCGTTGTACGCACAATAGGGATTATAGGCCAGATTAAAGTCCACCCGCAACCGATTGTTTTTTATGTTAGTTAGGGGTAAATCTAAAAAACGTCCGCCTCCATAGGTTTCTGTGGGGGCGGTTTTGTCTTTAAAGGGGAGGAAGAAATTGCCGTCTTCGTGCTGGTATAATTTTAATTTCAGGGAGAAGCTTTTGAATTCCGCCTTGATATATCCGAAAAAAATCAACTTTTCTGTCGTCCCATCCGTCATTTTCAATTCTACTGTTTCCGCCTTTTCTGCTTTTCCCAGTACAAAGTCTACGATGTAATCTTTATTAAAGGGATAATAGTTTAGGCCTTTGAAGGCTACTTTATCTTGGATAGGGGACTCGTCTGAGTTACGTAAGTTTTCGTCCTTATCTCGGCGAATTTTCAGCACATCAGCTCCTGTTTCTTCGACTGGTTTTGCTGTAGGAATACTAAAATAAGCAAGGATGGCGATAATGGGAATCAGAAAGAGGAACCATTTATTGAATTTCATCGGAATGGGTGTAATTTTGAGTTCGTAAAAATAGCAAATAAATCAGATGTTTACAGGTATTGTAGAGGCGATGGGTTCGCTAGTAAAGCAGGAAGGAAAGGGGACGAATGTGGAATTTTGGTTCACTTGTCCATTTACCCAGGAATTGAAAGTAGATCAATCCCTGGCGCATAATGGGGTTTGTCTGACGGTTGTGGAAATTCAAGGAGATCAATACCGAGTAACCGCCATCGATGAAACCTTGCAAAAGACGAACCTAGGGGATTTACAAATAGGCCAAAAAGTAAATTTAGAACGCTGCATGGCTGCGAATGCTCGCTTCGATGGACACATCGTTCAAGGCCACGTGGATATGACTGGAGTTTGTACTGAAATAACAGATCAGAATGGAAGCTGGGAATACCGCTTCAGCTATCCAAAAAGCAGTGGACATGTGACCGTCGAAAAAGGCTCGATTTGTGTGAATGGAACGAGTTTAACGGTGGTGGATTCGCAAGATGATTCTTTTACCGTGTGTATCATTCCCTACACCTACGAACACACCGTTTTTCATCAACTAAAAATAGGGGATCGCGTGAACTTAGAATTCGATATTCTAGGAAAGTATATTAAGAAATTAATGCAGCGATAGCCTTATTCACTTTTTCAAAGCCAAAACGCTTCCAAGCGATTTCTTTCTGATCTTGAATCTCTTTCAAGCCTAAATTACCGATGCTTCCTAAGTGCGAGTGATTGATCTCTCGTGTACTTCCGTCGAAAGCACCTTCTTCGATCTTTTTACCTACGATTTGGTAGGCCTCGCGGAATGGAATTCCCTGAACGACTAATTTATTCACCTCTTCTACGGAGAACAATAAATCGTATTTCGAGTCCACTAAGAGGTCTTTCTTCACTTTCATGTGGCTGACCATGTAGTGGGTGATCTCTAAACCGTCTAAAATTTCCTCGATAGCTGGCATCAATAATTCCTTCGTTAATTGGAATTCTCGGTGATATCCGGAAGGCAAATTGCTGGTTAATAACTGCAATTGGTTAGGAAGGGCCTTTAATTTATTGGCTTTTCCTCTGAGCAATTCGGCTACGTCTGGATTCTTCTTGTGTGGCATGATCGAACTGCCAGTCGTAAGCGAGCTTGGTAATTCGATGAAGCCGAAGTTTTGGGAATTGTACAAACACACGTCCATCGCTAATTTGCTCAGCGTAGTCGCGATCTGTGCGATGGCCGTTAAGACATATAATTCGGTCTTTCCACGCGATAATTGCGCATTAACCACATTCACGTGTGGTGATTCGAAGCCTAATAATTCCGTTGTGTATTTTCTGTCCAAAGGAAACGAAGAGCCGTATCCCGCGCCAGAACCCAATGGATTCTTGTTCGCCAGTCGGAAGGCCGCCTCTAATAATTCAATATCCTCTACCAGGCTTTCCGCATAAGCTCCGAACCAAAGTCCGAAAGAAGACGGCATCGCAATCTGCAAATGCGTGTAACCAGGTAATAAATCGTTTTTATGCGCTTCGCTTTTGGCGATTAATAAATCAAATAAACGCTCCATAGCATCCGCGATCTGCTGGATTTCTGCCCGCATGAATAACTTTAAATCCACTAAAACCTGGTCGTTTCTGGAACGTCCCGCATGGATTTTCTTACCTTGATCACCTAATTTCTTCGTTAATAGATACTCTATTTGGGAGTGAACGTCTTCCATGCCGTCTTCGATGGTGAAATTACCAGCATCGATTTGCGCATAAATAGCCTTCAATTCAGTGCAAAGCGGGCCTAATTCCTCAGCACCTAAAAGCCCTACTTTTTCTAGCATCGTGATGTGAGCCAGGGAACCCAGCACATCATAGCGCGCTAATTGCAAGTCATACACGGGGTCATTCCCAATCGTGAATTTCTCGATTTTAGCGTCTGTCGTCTGATTTTCTTTTTGCCAAAGTTTTGCCACAATCTTAAATGCTTAGGGTTGTTAGTAGATTTTGATAGGTTTGGATGCCCTGTTTTAGTTCATCCAAGAAGATATATTCGTCTGCCGTGTGCGATCTGCCGGAGTGTCCGGGACCGATTTTGACTGATGGAATCGTTAATAATGCTTGATCAGAAAGGGTAGGAGAGCCGAATAAGGAAATCCCTAATCCTTTCGCCGCTTGAACAAGTGGGTGCGTTTCCTCCATTTTGCTGGAATGTAAGCGCATTGACCGCGGAGTCAATTCTGCTTGAACGATGGTTTTCAACTCTGCAAAAACTTCTTCTAGCGAATAACATTCATTTACCCGGCAATCAATCACATAATCACAGATATCAGGAACTACGTTGTGCTGCTTGCCTGCATTGATGACGGTAACCGTTGTTTTTACAGGTCCTAAAAGCTCAGAAACCTTCGCAAATGAATGATTTTGAATGTTTTGGATATCCTCTAAAGCTAAATAAATGGCATTCACTCCTTCATTTCTCGCTGCATGTCCGGCAATTCCTTTTACTTGTGCATCCACTACCATCAATCCTTTTTCGGCGATAGCCATGGCGCAATCCGTTGGTTCACCTACGATGGCGAAATCGATTCGAGGCAGTTCGCCAGATTTTAACAGTGCCTCAATTCCACCTGTTCCGGAGATTTCCTCTTCGGCGGTGGCAGCCATCACTAGATTAAAACCTAGATTCTCTTTTTCGTAAAAGGACACGAAGGTGGCAATCAAGCAAACTAAACTAGCGCCGGCATCATTTGATCCCAATCCAATTAGTTTACCATCCTGTTCAGTAGCCTTGAACGGATCAAAGGTCCAAGAGGCATTTGCCTTCACCGTATCGTGGTGAGAGTTCATTAAAATCGTGGGTTTCGACGCATCGAAATGCAAATTAGTTGCCCAGATATTATTCCCTACACGTTTTGTAGGTATGCCCTGTGCCGCAAAAAAATCTTCCAAAATCTGCGCCGTTCCCTGCTCCTCCTTACTCAAGGAAGGGCAAGCTATTAGCTGAGCTAATAGGTCTTTTGCGGCTAGAAATTGAGATTCCTGGTACATGTTAAGCACTAATTTTTGTTCCAATTTCTGCTTTTTGCAGATGATCCGCATGGCACAATCTCACCACCGAAACACCGGCAGAGATGGCCTTTAAGGCATTTTCTAATTTAGGAATCATCCCCGCGGAGACAATACCTTTTTCTTTTAGGTCTTGAAAAGAGGCTGGGTTGATCGACGAAATGACAGAATCATCATCCATAGGATCTAATAACACGCCTTTCTTTTCAAAACAATACGTTAGCGTCACATCGTAGGCGGAACTCAGAGCGATCGCTAAAGCCTGCGCCATGGTATCCGCATTCGTATTCAACAATTGACCTGATGCATCTGCTGTGATGGGCGCGAAGACCGGCGAAAAACCAGCGGCTACTAATCCCGAAAGCGACGATGCATTCACGTGAATGATATCACCCACATAACCATAATCGATAGGCTGAGCGGCTCTTTTCTTAGAAAGAACGATGCCGCCGTCTGGTCCAGTTAAACCTAAACTATTGCAAGAAAGCGCCTGAAGATCTGCCACGATGGATTTATTAATCCAACCAGCATAGACCATCGTCACGATCCGAAGACTCTCCTCGTCTGTCACCCTTCTTCCTTCGATCATTTTGCTCTCGATTCCCATCGTCGCAGCCATTTGAGTGGCAATTTTACCACCGCCATGCACGAGTATTTTGGATCCTTGCAGAGAAGCAAAATCTGCCAAAAAGCTAGCCAAGGCGCTTGGATTGTCGATGACATTCCCGCCTATTTTGACCACCTGAAGAGTTGGCTTAGAAGACATATTAGAATAAATAAGGACTTTCTGTTCTCATTAAGGTTAAAATTATCTCTTTTAGAACGACTTGTGCCGCCCAAACCCGGTTCCCAGCCTGCTGGATTACAATCGAGTTAGGAGAATCAATGACTTCATCTGCCACGACTAAATTCCTTCTTACAGGAAGGCAGTGCATGAATTTGGCATTATTAGTCAAGCTCATTTTCGCTGCATCCACCATCCATGCTGGATCAGAGGAAAGAATTTTTCCATAGTCCTGATAGGATGACCAGTTCTTCGCATAGATGAAATCTGCCCCTTCGTAGGCTTCTTTCGGATCATAACAAATCTTCGCGTTACCCGCAAATTCAGGGGCTAACTCATAGCCTTTTGGATGAGCAATCGTGAATTCTACATCTGCGTGATTCATCCATTCTGCAAAGGAATTAGGTACACATTGGGGTAATGCCTTCACGTGTGGAGCCCAGGTCAAAACGACTTTAGGACGCGCCACGGTTTTGTATTCATTGATGGTAATTAGATCCGTCAATGATTGCAAAGGATGGCGTGTTGCTGATTCTAAGCTTATCAATGGCTTTCCGGTGTATTTCAAAAATTGATTTAATACTTGCTCGCTATAATCTAGTTCTCTGTCTACAAGGCCAGGAAAACTACGTACCCCTACAATATCACAATAGGAGCCTACTACGGCTGCGGCCTCAGAAATGTGTTCAGCTTTGTCGCCATTCATGATGACGCCTTCGTTCATTTCTAATTGCCAAGAATCCGCCCCCACATTCATGATCATTACCTCCATACCTAGGTTTTGAGCCGCTTTTTGGGTAGATAAGCGCGTTCTTAGGCTGGAATTAAAGAACAATAAACCAAGTGTACGGTTTTTCCCAATATGCTTATCAGCATAGGGAGTTTTCTTCATCAACAAAGCCTCATTGACTAAGTTTTGAATATTGTAGGCGTCCTTTACGGAGGTAAAATTTTGCATAGGATGAGCTGTCTAACAATGACAATTCAGTAAAATTACTCAAAAGATAATTAACGCGTGCGTTCCCAGGTGAAAACTTGCAGCGGGATTTCGAGCGGTAGGGTTTTCTCGCCGGTCTTTTTGAATGCGTTTTTGATCAAAACCCGTTGCGAACCTGCGTTATCCACAGGCGTTTCTGCTCGAAGAATTTGTAATCCAGGGTCTTGGAATGCCCACTCGCTCAGCGCCTGTACTGCTTCGGTGGCTATGCCTAATCCGCGGTATTTCTGATCTAATGCGTAGCCTATTTCTGTTGTCCCCTCATTATCCGGTAGGCCAGCTAAACCTAGTCCCCCCACAGAGCAGGACGAGGAGTTGAGGATTATTTCCCAATTTGTGTACCAATAGTAGTCCAAGGGGAATCTAGCTGTTTGAGGGATCCAATACTCCTTCAAAGCAGTAGAAGTTTCCTGCTCGTAGAACAATTCCAATTCCCAGGGGTTATGCTGAAGATCTAGTATTTTTTCCAGATCTTTGCGCCCTGATTTTTGCCAAACCTGCAATTGCTGGTGGTTAAGCGGAATCAACGTGAGCCGAGATGTCTGAAGTTTGAATAGCATATTGGACTACAAATTACCCATTTTGGTCGCAAAAAAGAAGGCCTTTAAATAGAATGTACAAATTTTGCATTCGTAAAACGAAGAAGTTTAAACAACAAACAATGAAAAAATTAATTACGCTATTGGCACTGATTTCCCTTTCAGTTTCAGCGATTGCTCAAATTCCTGGTGGAATGGGTGGTTTCGGTGCAGCGCCTAAGAAAGAAGCAGTTATCCCAGGAACGGCTCAAGCCACACCTAAAGGAAGCGCAAAAATTATCGGTTTTTTATTAGATTCGACCGATTCTAAGCCAGTGGAATTCGCCACTTTGGCCTTAATTAATACAAAAACAAATAAACCCGTAGATGGAACTGTAGCTGACGGCGTGGGTAAATTTACCTTGAATAAAGTCGCTGTAGGCTCCTACAAAATCGTAGCTTCGTTCATCGGTTATGAAAGTAAAATTGTTTTCGTGACGATTTCGGAAAAGAACGATGACCACGATTTAGGGGTAATTAAATTACAACAAAGTTCTAAAATGCTTTCTGAAGTAACGGTAGAAGGTCAGCGCGCCTTAATAGAGGAGCGCGTGGATCGCACCGTTTACAATGCAGAAAAAGATGCTTCTAATAAAGGAGGCGACGCAACGGACGTATTGAAAAAAGTTCCGATGCTTTCTGTGGATTTAGATGGCAATCCGTCGCTTCGTGGATCGACGAACGTTAAAGTATTAATCAACAATAAGCCGTCTACGATTATGGCGTCAAGCATCACGGATGCCTTGAAGCAAATTCCAGCGGATATGATTAAGACGGTTGAGGTGATCACGTCCCCTTCTGCAAAATATGATGCGGAAGGATCAGCGGGTATCATTAATATCGTAACGAAGAAAAATACCTTACAAGGTTTGACACTTTCGTTTGACTCTTCAGTAGGTGCACGTGGTTCTAATTTAGCCTTGAATGGTAACTTTAGAAACAAGACGTGGGGATTGTCATTGGGCGGTTTTGGTCGTTCAGAGTACAATGTGAATGGTAAATTTGAGAGTACACAGATTACCACGAGTAATGGTTTGCAAACTACAAACATTCAGACGGCTGAAACTCGTCGCCAAGGTTTATTTGGTAACTATCAATTAGGTTTTGACTGGGATATCAATAAATATAATTCAATTACGTCTAATGTACGTTTTGGCTTACGTAATGGTAATAACTGGCAAGACGGTTTGAAGCAGATCAGAAATGGAGCTGTTTCATCTCTTCGTAATACGAACTCTCTAGATGAGTCAGCTAACGTGGATATTAACGTAGATTATACGCATACCTTCGAGAAACCACAGAAGGAATTCTCGATTTTATCGATGTATAGCCGTAATAATCGTGCGAATGATTTCTATAACTTGATCATGAATCCTAGCTCGTCTATGAGCGAGATTATGAGCTCGATTAAGAACGAGAATACGTCTTATAATGAGGAGGCTACGTTCCAAATGGATTACCAAACACCGATCTCGAAGAATCAATTATTTGAATTCGGAGGAAAAGGCATCTTGCGTAATGTAACGTCTGACTATAAATCATTTACAGCAGGTTCGAACGGTATTTATACAGCTGCGAATACGGCTACCTTGCCTACTAACGTATTTGATTACAACCAAAATATTTGGGGAACCTATGGTTCTTATACTTTAACGACGAAGAATAAATGGAGTATCAAAGCGGGTGCACGTTATGAGCACACGGATATCACGGCTAGTTTCTTGAAAAAAGAAGGTCAAAACACGGTGATTCCTCCATACGGCGTTTTAGTTCCAAGTTTTAACATGTCTAAGACTTTCAAATCAGGCACATGGAGATTCAGCTATAACCGCCGTATTCAACGTCCAGGTATTGAGAACTTGAACCCGAACGTGAATGCAACGAACCCGTTGAACATCTCGGTGGGTAATCCAAACTTAGCTCCAGAATACACGAATAACTACGAGATTTCATACAGTAAGTTTATCAAGCAGACGTATATTTCTACGGCTTTATTCGTTCGTAATACGACGGGTTCTATCAACCGTATTCGCCAAGTAAAAGGGGATACCGTGAAAACAACTTCGGCTAATATCGGTAACGAAGATGCATACGGTATGAACATTAACTTAAACGTTAATCTTTCAAATAAATTGATGATTGGTGGTGGCGGGGACTTGTCTTACATGGTTTTAGCGAATAACGTACCAGATCCATTATTGAATGCGAAGAACGAAGGCTTGCAATCGAACTTCCGTATTTTCGGTAACTACAACATGGGCAATGGCTGGGGAGCGCAAATCTTCTCTTTCTACCGCGTGAACCAAATTCAATTACAAGGTTCTCAAGGAGGTTTTGGTATGTATAGCTTAAGCTTTAAGAAAGACTTCAAGAATAAGAAGGGAAGTATCGGTTTTGGTGCGGAGAACTTCTTGACTCCTCAAGGTTTTGTGATGCGTAATGAAACGAAAACTGCTGCGATTTACCAGTTGAGCGAGAACACGATGCGTAACATGAACTTCAAGATCAACTTGTCTTACCGTATTGGTAAAATGAGCTTTGGCCCTACGAAGAAGAAGAAATCAGTAAATAACGATGATACAAAAGGCGAAGGCGATGCAGCTCCGGCAGCTCCACAACAACCTATGGGTATGCCAGGCATGCGCATGGGAGGTGGCGGCGGAGGCGGCTTCGGAGGCCCACGTTAATCGTTACAAGTGGAGAGAAAAGGGAATCAGCAATGGTTCCCTTTTTTTATTTATTGCGTTCTATGGTGTAACTAATGAGATCGCCTAGTGAGTTTCGGTATGCTGAAGCAGGGAATGAGGCTAGGATGGCACGAGCTTCCTCAGCGATCTCGTTCATTTTTTGATGCGCGTAAGCTAGGCCTCCCGTTGATTTAACAAAGTCAATGACCTCGCGTACTTTATTGGAATCCTCTGATTCTTTTTTGATAATTTGTATGATACGCTTCTTCGTAGAGCTTTCCGTGTTTTGTAGGGCATAGATCAATGGAAGCGTCATCTTTTTCTCTTTGATGTCGATCCCTAAAGGTTTGCCTATTTCTGCATCGCCATAATCAAACAAGTCATCCTTGATTTGGAAGGCAATACCTACTTTCTCGCCAAATAAACGCGCTTTTTCAACCATCTCCGCATCTGCTCCTGCAGATTGGAATCCGACCGCACAACAAGCCGCGATGAGGGTGGCTGTTTTCTTTGTGATGATATCAAAATAGACTTCTTCGGTAATGTCTAGTTTTCTCGCTTTTTCGATTTGCAATAATTCTCCTTCAGACATTTCACGAACCGCCGTAGATACCGATTTCAGTAAGTCAAAATCTTCGTGTTCCACAGAAAGTAATAGTCCTTTAGAGAGTAAATAATCCCCTACTAAAACGGCAATTTTATTCTTCCAAATGGCATTGATGGAAAAGAATCCGCGTCTGTAATTTGAATCATCAACGACATCATCATGAACCAGCGTGGCTGTATGCAATAATTCGATCAAGGCTGCACCTCGGAATGTTTTCTCGGTAATCTCTCCCATACATCCTGCGGTCAAGAAAACGAACATGGGACGCATCTGTTTGCCCTTTCTTTGGACAATATAATGCATGATGGTGTCGAGCAACATCACTTTAGTCTTCATGAAAGTCTTGAACTTCCCTTCGAACGCCTTCATCGAATCATCGATAGGGGCTTGAATAGAAGAGATGGAATAGGACATGGGGGTTGTTTGAATCAGTAAATTGCGTAAATTTAATCAGATTTGTGGATAAAAAGGTATTATGAGTAAGATTTTAGTCTTAGCGGGGGGATCAGTGAAGGGGGCCTTTCAAGCCGGTGTTATCAAAGCACTTTTCGAAAAAGGGTATCAGCCAGATGCCATTTATGGTGTTTCGGCGGGTAGTTTAAATGCGGCTTATTTAGTGAACCAAATGGGTCAACAAGTGAATGCAGGCACACCTTTGTCTTATCCACAAGCCGCACAAGATTTATGGGATTTCTGGGAGCGACGTATTACACGACCAGAATGTTTGTCGAAACCATTTAACATTTTCCAATTAGGTTGGACGGCTCTAACAAAGAAGTTCCAAGGGCTGGTGGATACGCGTCCCTTGCGTGATTTATTAGCTGATGTATTACAAGATCGAAATCTCCATGCGAGTCCGGTGGGTCTTAAAATAGGAGCGGTCAATATCATGGAAGGGGTCATGCATTATGTGGACCCAAGTTTCGAGAACTTTCAGGCATATTTGATGGCCTCTTCTGCTGTGCCTATTTTGATGCCTGTGGTGAAGATCGATGGCCAAAAACAGAAATCCTACCTAGATGGAGGTTTACGTGATGTAGCACCTTTGCAAAAAGCTATTCAAGATGGGGCAACAGAGGTGGTGGTGATTGCCTGTCATACCGAAATGATCGAAGGAGGGGATTTTGACTCAGGGGATCTGTTAGCACTAGTTGATCGCGTCATGGATATCGCTGTGAATGAGATTTTGAATGCAGATTTACAGCGACCACGTTCGGATGTCAAAGTGCAAATTATCCGTCCTGCACAACCCTTGAGTATCGATATACAGCGATTCACGAAAATGGATATTCGTCGGATGCTCGAGATGGGCTACGTTCAGGGTAAGCAAGCATAAAAAAAGCCTCGAATTTCGAGGCTTTCCTTTTTACACTGACATGATGTCTTTTTCTTTTTCGACAAAAACCTGGTCGATTTTCGCGATATAGGCATCGGTTTTCTTTTGTATCTTATCTTCCGCATCCTTGATGGCATCTTCAGAAACGCCATCTCCTTTTAATTTCTTGATGCTATTATTTCCATCTTGACGAGCATTGCGGATATTGATTTTCGCAACTTCGATCTCTTGTTTCACGCGTTTGACTAAATCACGGCGACGTTCTTCCGTCAACGGAGGAATGGAAAGACGAATGATTTCACCGTCATTCATCGGATTTAAACCTAAGCTAGAGTTACGGATAGACTTTTCGATTTCTGCGAAGATTCCTTTCTCAAATGGCTTGATCGCAATCGTACGCGCATCAGGAGTCGTCACTGAAGCAGCACCAGAAATAGGCGTTTGCATGCCATAATAATCAATGGTCAAACCATCTAACATCGAAGTATGCGCTTTACCGGCTCTAATTTTCGATAATTCAATATTTAAGTGCTTGATCGCACCGTCCATGGTTTCGACTGCTGCGTCGATATAGAATTCGATTTCTTCCATTTTATCAATTAACTAATTAATGTTCCAACATCCTCACCCGATACTAAGGCGGCTAAATTCCCTTCTTTGTTCATATCGAATACAATGATAGGGACGTTATTTTCTTGGCACAAGGTAAATGCCGTGGTATCCATGATTTTTAATCCTTTCGAGATTGCTTCTGTAAAGCTTAGGTTCGTGTAGCGCGTGGCTGAGGCATCTTTTTCTGGATCAGCCGTATAAACACCGTCCACACGAGTTCCCTTTAAAACCACATCCGCTTCGATTTCAATTGCTCTTAGAGATGCAGTAGAATCTGTCGTAAAATACGGATTACCCGTTCCTGCACCGAAGATCACAATACGTCCTTTTTCTAAGTGACGCATGGCACGACGACGAATAAATGGTTCGCATACGGCTTCGACCTTGATCGCTGTCATCATGCGGGTATACAATCCTTGTTTTTCCAAAGAGGCCTGAACAGCCATCCCGTTGATTACGGTCGCTAACATACCCATGTAATCGCCTTGGACACGGTCAATACCAGCTTTCGCGGCACTTGCGCCCCGGAAGATATTTCCTCCGCCGATCACGATCGCGACCTCCACACCTAAATCATGCACTTTCTTGATTTCAGCGGCATATTGACCTAAAATCGCCGGATCAATTACTTCTCCATCTGTCGAAAGAGATTCGCCTGAAAGTTTTAGTAAAATGCGCTTGTATTTAGGTTCTTTCATGAGGGGATCGTTTATGTCGATTTTGTGCGATGCAAATTTAGGAAAAATCTAGGTCTAGGCAAGGCTTTCGTCCTTTGCTTGTGGTAATTTATACCAAGGCAAATAGGGATGCGCATGATGCTCATAATGATAGCCAAAAAAGTAGCAGGAGATAAAAGCCCACACATGATTTTTTCCCTGACTTCTGGATTGCTGTTTGTTATCCGGTGCATGCTCTCCCCGGTGAGGTAAGTATGTCCCAAAAATAAATAATTGCAGCGTGCTCAGAATAGCCGGTACCTCCCAAAATAAAATTAAATTCCACATGGGGAACCAGAATTTCAACACATTATAGGTAATGGCCATGGCGAGCACTTGTTTCCAGGTGACATATTGCCAAATAAATTTGAACCACCAGATTAAAAAAGGACCTTGGTGCACGTCAGGGTCACCTACCGTATTCACATGTACATGGTGCAAGTGGTGTTTCGCCCGTAAGGTGCTGTAATCATTAAAGGCAAAAAGAATCGTACAAAAACGTCCAATCGCATGATTTAGTCGAGAGTTCTCGGCATAAACCACGCCGTGAATGGCGTCATGGGAGGTGATAAATAATCCCGTATATAAATGGGTTTGAATCAGAATTGAAAGATAAACAAAGGGATCAGACCAGCTAAAATCAGCCTTGATCCAATAGGCTAAGTTGGCGGTCCACAAAGAGATCAACACCACGGCCCAAATAATTCCCTGAAATTTAGTTAATTTGCTCATAAGAAGGCCAGAATAAGACTGGCACCTATATGACCTCAAAACTATGAAAATTGTTCCAGCATTTTTGCTTTTTATTTTGTGTTTTGGCTTTTCGCTTCCTGCGCAAAACATTTCAGCGCAAACACCATCCACCTATTGCAATCCGATGAACTTGGATTATGGTTTTACACCCATTCCTAATTTCTCCGAACAAGGGAGGCACAGAGCAACCGCAGACCCAGTTATATCGTATTTTAAGGGTAAATATTATCTGTTTTCAACGAATCAGTGGGGATATTGGTGGAGCAAAGACCTGCTAAAATGGAACTTCGTTTCGCGCCGGTTTTTACAGCCTTACCATAAAGTTTATGATGAATTGTGTGCTCCCGCTACGCTAACGCTGGGGGACAGTTTATTAGTGATAGGATCGACTTATGCGAAGGATTTCACCCTTTGGTATGCCCAAAAACCGGAAACAGATACCTGGAAAGAGGCCGTTCATGCCTTTACGGCAGGCGCTTGGGATCCTGCCTTCTTTTTAGACGATGACAATCGCTTGTACTTGTACCATGGATCGAGTAATACGTATCCCATGTACGGCCAGGAAATTGACCGCCAGACATTGCAGCCCATTGGAGAGAGAAAAGATTTGATTAAGCTGAATGATGAGATCCATGGTTGGGAGCGTTTTGGTGAATACCAAGACAATACGTTCCTGAAACCTTTCATGGAGGGGGCTTGGATGAACAAATACAAGGGCAAATATTATTTGCAATATGGGGCACCAGGGACGGAATTCTCTGCTTATGGTGATGGGGTGTATACCTCGGATCATCCCATGGGGCCATTTACATATCAGTCCCACAATCCTTTTTCGTTTAAGCCGGGTGGATTCACTCGGGGTGCGGGTCATGGCGCTACGTTTGAAGGGGAGTATGGTAACTGGTGGCATATTTCCACGATTACGATAGCGGTGAAGAACAGTTTTGAGCGTCGTCTAGGGCTTTGGCCTACGTATTTCGATAAAGAGGGGATCCTATATACGAATACGGCCTATGGGGATTATCCGCACAAAATGCCGACGAAAAAAGTGGATGTTCCGTCCGAATTATTCACGGGTTGGATGCTCTTAAATTACAATAAACCAGTGCGTGTTTCCTCCAGTTTGCCGGGGTATTCAGCGAATTTTGCGGTGGATGAGCAGATGAAAACCTATTGGTCTGCAGCTTCCAATAAGAAGGGGGAGTGGATTGAGACGGATTTAGGCGAGGTTTCGACCTTGAAGGCCCTACAGATTAATTATGCGGATCAAGATGTGGATTCGAGTTTTTTAGGGAAGATGAATGGGATTTACCACCAGTACCAGGTGTTAGGCAGTAAGGATGGCAAAACGTGGCAGCTGATTATTGATAAGTCCGCGAATAAAACTGATATCCCGCATGATTATGTGGAACTTCCAAAATCGGTGGAGGTGCGGTATTTAAAATTAGTGAACTACCACATGGCGGCGGGTAAATTTGCGATTTCGGGGATTCGCGCGTTTGGTTTAGGGCATGGAAATAAGCCGGGAATCATTCAAGATATGATCGTACTACGTGGGGAGCACGATTCGAGAAGTGCTTGGCTTAAGTGGGGCCATGACCCTAAGGCGACAGGTTATGTGATTTATGCGGGAATAGCGCCTGATAAAATGTATACGTCGGTACAGGTTTTTGGGGCAAATGAATACTATTTCAAATCCATGGACCGCGCGAAGACCTATTATTTTCAAATCGAAGCCTTCAATGAAAACGGAATTGGGACTCGCGGGCCTATTATTGAATCAAAATCAAGCCTTTGATCGATTAATTTCATACACCCCGATTAACAAGACGATCATCGCGATAAATTGCGAAAGGTAGACCTGTTCGCCATCGAAAACGCCCCAGCCCACAGCCACAATGGGGATAATGTAAGTCACTGAACTCGCCACAATGGCATTGGTCCATTTGATCAACTGATTGAACAAGACCATCGCGATTGCTGAGCCGAAAACACCCAGCGAACAAGCCGCTAAAAACGGCCACCATTGAATGGGTTGAGCGAAAAATCCGGTGGAGGCTAATAAAATCAGTGACAAAGGGCCTATCGCCATAAAAATACCGGACGTAGACGTGAAGGGGTTAAGTCCGGATAATTTGGTCTTAATGATATGTAAATTAATACCGTACAGGAAGGTAGCTAACACCACCCAAAGTGCATGGTAATTGAAATCGATATTAAATCCCTCACCGCCCACGATTAAACCGAAACATCCGGCGATACCTAAAACGATACCGATCATTTGGCGCCATTGAAATCCTTGTTTGAATAATAAAATTCCCACAATCAAGGTAAATAGCGGCGTAAAGGCATTTAACATACCTGATAGGGCAGAAGTCAAATGCTTTCCGGCAATCGAAAACAAGATGGCAGGTAATAAATTTCCCGTCAAACCAGCTAATAAAAAACTTTTCCAATGCGTCGCTTTTACCTCGTGTCTTTGCTTCAGGAAAACGGGGATAAAGAAGATGAATGCCGCAAAAATTCGCAGAGCACCTACTTGGGGGGAACTATAATAAACCAGACTTTTCTTGACTAGAATAAATGAACTACCCCAAATTAAGGAAAGCGCCGTAAAAGCAAGGATGATTAATAAAACTGGGGATTTTGGCTTGTTTTCCATTAGACGTTTAAGGGTTCTCCAGCATAATGTGCTGAGATTTCGTTGAGGATTTCTTTTATTTCCTCAAACTCATAGGTGGTAACTAAACGGGTCCTGAAAGGTTTGAAATGATCCATTCCCCGGAAATAATTCGCATAGTGTCGTCTCATTTCGACGATACCGCCATGATTTCCTTTCCATCGGATAGAGAAATCGAGGTGATCTAAGCAAACTTGTAGTCGTTGTTGTAAAGTGGGCGGGGCTAAGTGCTCGCCCGTGGCTAAATAATGTTTGATCTCATTGAAAATCCATGGATAACCGATCGATGCACGACCAATCATGATGCCATCTACTTCGTATCGATCGCGGTATTCTTTCGCTTTCTCGGGTGAATCGATATCTCCATTGCCAAAAATCGGGATCTTTATCCGCGGATTTTTCTTCACTTTCGAGATTAATTCCCAATCCGCCGCCCCTTTGTACATCTGGACGCGGGTTCTTCCGTGAATTGTAAGAGCTTGAATACCAATGTCTTGTAGGCGCTCAGCTACGTCTTCAATATTCTTCGTAGAATCATCCCAGCCTAAACGGGTTTTAACCGTAACAGGCAAATGCGTAGCATCCACAACGGCCTTGGTCATTGCCACCATTTTAGGGATATCTTGTAATAAAGCTGCTCCAGCCCCTTTACAAGCTACTTGCTTCACGGGGCAGCCGTAATTGATATCAATCAAATCTGGCCCCGCTTTCGTGGCAATCTCTGCACAAGAGGCCATGGTTTCGATAGAACTGCCAAAAAGTTGAATCCCAATCGGGCGTTCATATTCGAAAATATCCAGCTTCTGCACACTCTTTGCAGCATCTCTAATCAAGCCCTCAGAGGAAATAAACTCAGTATACATCAAATCAGCCCCATTCGCTTTGCAGACCGCGCGGAAGGGTGGGTCTGACACGTCCTCCATGGGGGCTAAAAGTAATGGGAATGAGCCTAGCTCGATGTTACCTATCTTTACCATTGTGATTAAAAATTCTGTAAATTTACAAGCATTATGCTAGATAACAATTTTCAGGGCCCGGAACGTTACGTGGGATTACTGTCTAAAATTTTAATTTTATTCGGGTTTTTCCTTTTGGGAGGTTTCGTAGGCCAATTCATCGGTCTTTTATCCGTCGTATTAATTGTGGGTTTTCCTACGCAGGATGTTAACCAATTTCAGAAATCGGTGTTAGATTTCATGGCACATCCACAAGGATATGAAGGCGCTTTCCGTGCTATGATGGCCTTACAATGGTTTTCAGCCCTTTTTACCTTTGTGGGTAGTTCGTGGGCTTACTTGCGCTGGTCGGAGAAGCGGGATTTAAATTCCTTATCGGAAGGTCCCACACCGGATTACCGAATTTTCTTATGGTCTATTATCACCATCTTGGTAGGAATGCCTTTTCTGGAATATATGATTCAATGGAATGAATCACTTGTTTTGCCGGCGGGATTTGAGGAGACAGAGAAATGGATGCGCGCCTCAGAGACTCAGTTAGCAGAATTAACCAAGTTCTTAATTGATTTTCATAGTCCTATGGACTTTGCGATAGGTTTAGCGGTCATCGCTGGATTAGCGGCATTGGGAGAAGAATTATTCTTTAGAGGTGTTTTGCAATCACTTTTTGAGCGTTATATCGGAAATCACCATGTGGCCATTTGGATGTCTGCTGGGATTTTTAGCTTTATCCATTTTCAATTTTTTGGATTTTTTCCTCGCCTGTTTTTAGGGGCGTTTTTTGGGTATTTATACGTTTGGAATCGCAACATTTGGATTCCAATTGTGGCGCATTTGTTTAATAATGGATGGACATTGACGATGCAATACCTGTATCAGCAAAAACAAATATCAGTTGATCCAGAAAAAATGGGAGAAATTACCCCTTGGTGGTCCGTGGTGATCTCTTTGGCATTAGTGGTGTTTTACATTCGTCGTTTGCATGGCATGCGATTAGAAAAATAGCTTTATGGGATTAAGAGAGATGTCTAATTTGCAACAAAGGGTAATCGCTGCGATTATTGCGGTACCTTTTTTGCTGTTTTGTGTACTTTTCAGCGATTATACATTTTTGGGCTTGTTCCTGTTAATTGGCGTGGCTGCGCAGCTGGAATTTTACAAATTAGTGGGGAGCATTAGTGATAATTTACCACTAACTTTTTACGGCACTTTTTGTGGAGTTGTTCTCCATTTGTTAACGTTTTTTATCGAAAAGGGGGCGATCGCCTATTCTAATTATTACATTCTTTCGCCCTTATTGGCCTTAATTTTCTTCATTAAGTTGTATAATGCCAAAGACGAAAAGCCCTTCAAAAACATCGCCTATACCTTCCTAGGCATTATTTATGTGGCATTGCCTTTCGCATTATTGACGGTTTTGGCCTTTTTGAAAAACGAAACTTACGACCCCCAAATCATCTTAGGCTGCCTCTTCTTATTGTGGGCAAGTGATTCTGGAGCCTATTTTGCAGGAACGAAATTTGGTAAAACGAAATTATTTGAGCGCGTTTCACCTAAGAAATCATGGGAAGGTAGTATCGGCGGCTTAATTGCTGCCATGATTGTAGCCTACGTTTTATCGATCTACTATACGAATTACGAAGGTTGGCAATGGTTTGGAATAGGTGTGATTATTGTGGTGGCTGGAACGTATGGCGATTTAGTCGAGTCTCTTTTCAAGCGCAGTATAAATATTAAGGATTCAGCAGACACGATACCGGGTCATGGGGGCTTCTTGGATCGATTTGATGGATTACTTTTGTCGATTCCATTTATTATCACATTCTTGAAATTATTCCCCAAAATCTAAGCTTTAACAGGCTTTAACAAGGGGTGATTCAATTTTTGTTTAAATTCGGTTTCGAAATGAAACAAGTCATGCGATTTCTGGGGATTATAATGTTGAGTTTGCTGTCGTGGACGGCTTTCTCTCAAGGACAAGATAAAACGGTCCTCTTCCAAGGACGCGTGGTAGCTTCCTCGAATGCTGAATTTCTTCCATTAGCTTATATTTTCAATCCGCAAGCGGGCCGTGGAGCGCTGAGTGATAACTTTGGCCAAGTGGACATGTATGTATTCCCAGGTGATAGTTTAGTCATATCCTATGTGGGCTATAAGAAAAAATACTATATCGTGCCGCGAGATACCGAATTAGTGCATCAAGTAATTATCCCCATGGAAGAGATGACCACCATGCTCCGCGATGTGAAGGTTTTCCCCCATTCTAGCGAAGAGGAGTTCAAGCAAGCTTTCTTAGCGATGGACGTACGGAATGCAAAGGAGCGTGATAATGCCAGAAATAATCTAGAGCAGTCTAAATTAAATGTTTTTGCGCTGCAGGCCGGAATGGGAGCTTCATCTAATTTTAGAAATTTCTCGGACATGATGATCTCGTCTCAGGCGAACAAGAGCTTTTTTAATAGCCCTATGTTAGCCTTAACGAATCCATTTGCGTGGATCAGTTTCATTAAGTCCGTGAAGAATGGGGATTTAAAGCGGAAGGATTACCAAAAAGCCTATGAGCTACTTCCAAAAGAGAACATCAATCGTCAACTGTATCTACGAACGATTAAATCCAATTAAGGCTAACATTCGGCCCGTAGTTCCGTTCTCTTTTCGATGAGAAAAATAATCTGCATTGTTCGCTACGGTGCAAGCTGAATCGATTTCAATTTGATGTATTCCTAGCTTTGCTACTTGTGCTGCGTTCGCTGACTTCAAGTCAACATGCCATTTAGTGCCTTTTCGGGTTTTGAACTCCTCTGCAAAATGTTCCGCGACTTCATCACCTACTTCGAAGTGTGTTTGGCTAATGCAGGGACCGATATAGGCCAAAATATCCCCCGGATTCGACCCTCTGTTCTCTATCAAACGCTTAGCCGTTTTTTCTACAATCCCTGCCACCGTACCTTTCCAACCAGCATGAATCGCAGCACAAACGCGTGTCACCGGATCTGCCAGCAAAATAGGTGTGCAATCCGCAATTCCCACCCCAGCAAAAACACCGGGTTGAACAGAAACCATCGCATCGAAACCTGATTGATAGCCAGCACGGCCAGTTACCCAAATTTTATCCCCGTGGACTTGATAGGAACGAGCTAAATCTGCGGGTGAAATACCTACATCTGCGCAAAATAGAGTAAGGTTTTTTTCGATGGTTTCTGGAGAATCATCTGTATGAATGCCAAGATTTAAGGAAGTGAAGGGAGACTCACTTAAGCCGCCGTGGCGGGTGCTGACACCCGCCACGAGGCCTGGAATGGATTGGAAAATACGGGGTCGATTGACACGATTAAGCGTCATAACTCAAGCCATATTGTTTTAAAACCTCATCTGGAACGCCGTTCCATTGATTAGGTGTATTTCCTTTGTAATCTAAATCTGCGATTCCCATTTTAGAAGTAAAGAATCCTGTTGCCGTTAGATTACGCATTAAGGTAAAGAAAGATTCGCCTTGTGATAAATGCTTCGGAGTCTTTCCTGGGTAAGCGATATCATCTACGATATTAATTCGCTGTGAGGGTGTGATATCAATGAAATTCTTAGAGAAACGCTTGTTCGATTCCACGTCTAGCCAACGTAATCCTCCGCGCATTGGCGTTTTAAATTCAGGCTTGTCCTTTACAATGAATTCAATGAATGCAGTTACGCCAGATTGAGAGGCGCTTCCCGATTTCTTATCAGCCGGGATGATGATATCAGAAAGAACCGTAATGGTGGCTAATTCGTGCGCATTTAAAAAGACTTCCGCTTTTAATTTAGCCTCTAATTCGGCTTCGTCTTGCGTACGACCGTTTGGTCTTTTAACAGGTACCTTACCTAATTCTAAATTCTCAATCGCTTTTTCATCGGGATTGAAAACGGCTAAGCCCAGTGAACTTAAGCCCATATTTTTTAAATAGTCTCTTCTTTTCATCTTACAGGTTGCCTTTTTTACGTTGATCAACAATATATTCGGAGGTACGAAGGGATAGCGCTAGGATCGTCCAAGTTGCGTTTTTATCCCCTTGAGAAACGAACGGAGCTGCATCAGCTACGAACAAGTTTTTCACATCGTGTGCCTGGCAATTCGAGTTTAATACCGAGGTATTTTTATCATTACCCATACGCGCAGTTCCTACTTCGTGGATGATGCGACCTGGATCGGCTAAGCCGTAGTTATTTTCTGCACCTGGTTTTTTGCCCAATGCTTCTCCGCCCATCGAGTGAATAATCTCCTCGAAGGTATCCTGCATGTGTTTCGCCTGCTTCACCTCGTAATCGCTCCATTTGTAATTGAAACGTAATACTGGAATACCGAATTTGTCTACCACATTCGGGTCGATTTCGCAGTAGTTATCTTCGCGTGGAACCGGTTCTCCGCGTCCTGCAAAGCCTACGTATGCGCCGTAGAAACGGCGATAATCCTCTTTCAAAGTAGCACCATATCCACCTGCTGCTTTTTTGATACCATCACGGCTGAAATTCTCTTTGCCATTTAGGCCTTCGATTCCCCAGCCAAAACCATAGTTAGGCATTCCCATACCTCCACCATATTCGATGTGGTATCCACGCGGGAAGTCTAATTTTTTGTTATCCAACCACCAAGGTGTGTAGATGTGCATTCCACCTACGCCATCTTCGTTATAACGCTTTCGATCGAATAAAGATGGTATGATCGCTGAGCGAGATGCTCCAGTGGAGTCATTAATATATTTACCTACGACACCGCTTGAATTAGCAATACCGTTAGGAAAACGAGAGCTTTTCGAATTCAATAAAAGGCGGGCTGTTTCACCTGCTGATGCCGCTAGAACGACAATTTTTCCTTTTACAGAATACTCTTGCATTGTGCCTGTGTGTACATACGAAACACCTGTGGCTAAACCCGTAATCGGATCAGTCATTACCTCCCGTGCCATGGCGAAGGGAAGTAGGGTCGTATTGCCTGTTTGGACAGCGGGTTTCACTAAAACCGATGACGACGAGAAGTCAGCGTAGGCCGAGCAACCGCGGTTACATTGACCGCAATAGAAGCAAGAACCACGCTCGCTATTGATCGGCTTCGTTAGCATCGACATACGCGACGGATAGGTCGGAATGCCTAAGGCTTTATTTGCCTTTTTAATCATTAATTCGTGTAGACGAGGCTTAGGTGGAGGTAAGAAATAGCCATCTGGATCATTTCTTAGACCTTCATTCGTTCCAAAAACCCCAATCATTTTGTCCACCTTATCGTAATAAGGCTTCATATCATCATATCCGATAGGCCAGTCGTCGCCTAGACCATCAATACTTTTTCTTTTAAAATCATCTGGACCAAAACGTAAGGAGATACGTCCCCAGTGATTGGTGCGACCACCCACCATACGAGAGCGGAACCAGTCGAATTTCGTACCTTCTTTACGTGTATACGGTTCTCCTTCGATGTCCCATCCGCCATACGCCGCATCAAAATCGCCGAAATTACGTAGTGAGCTACTCGCTCCACGACGAAGTGATTCGTACGGCCATTTTAATTGGGTCATATCTTTCGGATCTGCCGGATCAAAAGGCTGTCCAGCCTCCAGTATGCAAACTTTTGCACCGGCCTTTGCTAACGTGTGTGCAGCCATACCGCCACCCGCACCGGAACCTACGATCACAACATCGAAAACCTCTTGTTGAGATTTAATGTAAATTGAGGAATTAATCATTTTGTTAATCTGGTTTAGAGAAATCAAAAATAGAAAAATTGGCTTATTTTTGTTCTACTAATTATTAAAATATTTGGCACGGAAAGCAGACAACGGAGAGGAGCCATTGAAAAAAGGGGAAACTCCACTTTCAAGGCAGTTTAATCAAATCAAGGCGAAATACCCTGGGGCTATTTTGTTGTTCCGTGTGGGGGATTTTTATGAGACTTTTGGCCAAGATGCGGTGAAAGCTTCGAAAATTTTAGGCATTGTGTTGACTCGCCGTAATAATGGCAATGCCGATGCCGAATTAGCTGGTTTTCCACACCATTCCTTAGATACGTATTTACCTAAATTAGTTCGCGCAGGTGAACGGGTGGCGATTTGTGATCAATTAGAGGATCCTGCGACCGTGAAGGGGATTGTGAAGCGCGGCGTGACTGAATTAGTGACACCAGGGGTGTCGTTTAATGACCAAGTATTAGATAATAAACGTAATAACTATGTGGCAGCCATTTCGTTAGATGAAAAGTCATCTACCTATGGAATTGCCCTGTTAGATATATCTACTGGCGAGTTTATGTGCTCTCAGGGCCCATTAGCCTATATTCAGAAGTTAGTCCAAAGTTTCTTGCCGGCTGAGATTTTGTATCCTAAAAAGCATAGAAATGCCTTCGTGGATGCCTTCGGCGAGCAATTTCACAGCTTCACGATGGAAGAGTGGATTTTCACCCACGAATTCACGTATCCGCTTTTAACGCAACATTTTAAGACCAAAAACCTGAAAGGATTTGGTATCGAAAATAGTCCGCTTGGCATCATTTCTGCCGGCGTTATTTTACATTATTTAGCGGAAACAGAACACCGTGCCATTGGTCATATTTCCTCTATTCAACGAATTGAGGAGGATAAATACGTCTGGTTAGATCGATTTACGATTCGCAATTTGGAATTGATTCATCCCACGCAAGAGGGGGGAGTTCCTCTGATTGCGCTCATCGACCAGACCCTGACTGCGATGGGTGGTCGATTGCTTCGCAAGTGGCTTGTTTTGCCTTTAAAGGAATTAAAAACGATCGAACAAAGGCAAGAAGGAGTTGCCGGTTTACTCGCTTCAGATACGTTGTTAGATCAAGTTTCGGACTTATTAAAGCCGATCGGAGACATGGAGCGGATGATTTCCAAAGTCGCCGCTGGCCGCATCAATCCACGGGAATTGAATGCCTTGAAAAAGGCCTTGCAACAGATTCCGGAGATTAAAACGCTTTTGTCTGCGTCTATTTCGCCTAGTCTATCAGGTCTTGCAAACAGTTTAGATTCCTGCACAGAATTAGTGGAGAAAATCGACACGATTTTGCGCGAAGACCCGCCTGTTTTGATACACCAAGGCGGAATGATAAAGAGTGGCTATTTAGCTGAATTAGACGAATTACATGGACTCTCTAGTTCAGGCAAAAACTTCTTAGCGGATATCCAAAAGCGCGAAATTGAGCGCACAGGAATTACTTCGTTGAAGGTCTCCTACAACAAGGTTTTTGGGTATTATTTAGAAGTAACTAATGCACACAAGGATCGGGTGCCTCCAGAATGGATTCGCAAGCAAACCTTGGTAAATGCGGAGCGCTATATCACGGAAGAATTGAAGGTGTACGAGGAAAAGATTCTCAGTGCAGAAGATAAAATTTCGGTGATCGAATTCCGATTATTCCAAGAATTAGTGCAATCGGCTTTAGACTATCTAACTCAAATTCAGCAGAATGCGCTTGGGATTGCGACGCTCGATGTGTTAGCCTCTTTCGCGACGGTTGCTAAGAAAAATGGCTATGTTCGTCCCGCTTTAAACGAAACGGAAATCATTGATATCAAAGGTGGTCGTCACCCGGTGATCGAAAAGCAATTACCTGCGGGGGAGAATTATGTGCCCAATGACATCTATCTAGACGATAAAACGCAGCAAATCATGATGATTACGGGTCCCAATATGGCCGGTAAATCTGCCTTATTGCGTCAAACGGCCCTCATCGTTTTACTTGCCCAAATGGGTTCTTATGTACCTGCTGAATCCGCTAACCTGGGTTTAGTGGACAAAGTGTTTACGCGCGTAGGCGCCTCCGATAACTTATCGAAAGGCGAGTCCACCTTCATGGTCGAGATGACTGAAACGGCGGCGATTTTGAATAATCTATCGTCTCGTTCGCTCGTTTTATTGGATGAAATCGGCCGCGGAACGTCGACGTATGATGGCGTTTCGATGGCCTGGGCGATCGCAGAACACTTGCATAATCATCCTGCTTATAAGGCCAAAACCTTATTTGCCACCCACTACCACGAATTAAACGAATTAACACAGGACTTCCCGCGCATTCAAAACTTTCACGTCTCCGTGAAAGAGGTGGGCAATAAGATCATCTTCTTACGCAAATTATTGCCGGGAGGAAGTGCCCATAGTTTTGGTATTCATGTCGCTCAATTAGCCGGAATGCCGACTTCTTTAGTTTTACGTGCCCACGAAATCTTGCAGAATTTAGAAAAGGATCACGTTCTAGAAGACAATATCGATAAGCTAAAAGAAATGCCGAAGGCGAATTACCAGCTATCCCTTTTCGGTGCTGAAATTCCAGAAGGACTTCAGAAAATTGAGGATCAATTGAAGGAGCTAGACGTGAATTCGTTGTCGCCGATTGAGGCGCTGTTGAAGTTGAATGAGTTAAAGAGATTGCTTTAACTTTTAATTCTAAAAATGTGCTGCGCAATATTTTTATGAATTAAAATTTAAATCAAATCTCTTCTCTTTTAAGCAGTTAGAGTAATTGATTTTATTCATTTTAAAAACATTGCGCAGCACGTTTTTAAATGAATAAAATCAATTTCTAACATCAAGCCCCCAATTCAACTTACTTCTCAACGTCTGCAGGAAATCATCTCCTGGAATCTTAATTAGTTTAGCTGAAAATGGTGCCTTTTTGACGGTGATTTTGTAGTGGCTGTCGATTACTTTGGAACGGGAATCCAACGAAATAAGGAAGTTTTTACTTCTTGAGCTGACTTCAAAAGTTAAAATGGCAGAACTGGAAACCAAGAGTGGGCGCACATTTAAATTATGCGGACTCATGGGGGCAATGATGAATATATCTGAGCTGGGTATGACCAATGGGCCGCCTACGGATAAGGAATAGCCTGTGGATCCAGTCGCTGTAGATACGATGAGTCCATCGGCCCAGTAGGAATTTAAATAATTGCCATCTACAAATGCCTTGATGGTAATCATGGAAGAGGTGTCTGTCTTCATGATTCCCACTTCATTTAATCCAAAGCCTTTTCCATCAAAAAAGTCCATATCTGATTCCACAGATACAAGACTCCTGTTTTCAATGCGGTAATTGCCTTGTAAAACGGTGTCTAATGCGGAACTAATTTCCGGTGGGGAAAGCGTGGCTAAAAAGCCTAATCGGCCCGTATTGATACCTAAAATGGGAATTTCTCTAGCACCTATCTGAGTGAGCGTCTCCAGAAGTGTTCCGTCGCCACCAATACTCCAGGCCATGTCTACCGATTCTAACCCTTTTTCAGCTGAATAAACAGGTACGTCAGCAACGCTAAATCCATGCTCCAGTAAATGATTTTTGAAGAAATCTGAGAGAATGGGTTGGCAGTTTTTGGCACAAATATCTGCCCACATTTTTTCCATCAGCGGCCGAGTTTCTGCCGAAAAGGATTTTCCGTGAATCGCTAATTGTACACTCATTATAGGTCAATAAAACGCATTAAATGGTCGAATCGGTCTTGATCTGCCTCTAATTGTTCACCAAAAACAAAGGCTTTCTCAATGAAAATGCCATGTCTTTCCAAGTTTGAAATAATCCTTCCAAACGTTTCCGTTTGCACCTGAATTACCACATTCGGCTGTTGGAAAAAACTGCGAACTACCACGCCATTTTCTTCTTCAATGATGCGAAAAATGGTGCTCAAACTATCGCGAGAGGCTTGAAATGGAATGCGAATAATGCCTCCATTTTTATTTTCCAGCCCTGAATTTAACAGGATGTTTCCTACCGAAACTTTGGTCAAGTAGCCTCTAAATTGCTGATCTGAATTCGTAATGGCAATGACGTCTGAGCTGTTCGCATCGAACCAAGGTAAACTAGCTAAAACATCCTCTTCTTCCTCCATGTGGAAGGAAGAAAAATGTACTTTTAAGTCTTCTAGTATTTGTTCTGGGGAAAAAGCTTGTTCTAAATTTTCAAGTGTAACAAGACCCACAAAAGCCTTGTTTTCTACCACCGCTAAGGCATTTACCCCTTGAAGGCGAAGCGTTTTCTGAGCTTTCGCTACAGAATCACTCATTCGCAACACCGGTAAATCATAATTTAGGTGCGATAGAATTAGCATTTTAGACGGGGTTCTGGTTTAACCACTCTGTTAATATCTCGTTGAATTCGACTGGTCGTTCCATCATGGGAGCGTGGCAGCATTTATCAATAAATTTCAAGGTAGAGCCTGGAATTAATTGATTGAATTCGTGACCCACTTCTGGCGGGGTAATCGCATCATTTAATCCCCAAATTAATAGGGTAGGAGCCTGTATTTGAACAATATCTTTGGCCATATTATTTCGTTGCGCCGATTTCGCAATGGCTATTATACGCATCACTTTAGGAATGCTATTCGTAATTTCGAATACTTCATCCACTAATTCCTTGCTGGCCGTCTTGGGGTCATAAAACGTGTATTCAACACGTTCTTTAATATATTCGTAATTGCCACGTTTCGGATACGAACCACCCATGGAGTTCTCAAAAAGGCCCGAAGACCCAGTTAAAATCAAGCGTTGAATCTTCTCCGGATGGCGTAAGGTGTATATTAAGGCGACGTGACCGCCTAATGAATTACCTATTAAACTGAATTTGTCTAAACCCTTAAAATCAATAAATCCCTCAATAAATTCTGTTAATCCTTCACATCCAGCCTCTTTTATGGGCATGTCGTGAATAGGCATGAGCGGGATGATAACTCTATACTTTGACTTGAAGTGATTAATCACTCCAGCCCAATTGCTCAATGCGCCAAACAAACCGTGAAGTAGTAAAAGGGTCTCCCCCTGTCCTTCATCGATATATCTGTACTCTCCTTCTGCCTTAATTAGGTACTCCATTCAGCAATTTTGTATTTATAAACTGCAATTTAATAAAAAGAATGTTAAACAATTTTAATTTTGCAGAGTTTTAAAAAATATAATTTATCTATGAAACCGATCATTATTGTAGGAGGTGGAATCGCAGGCTTACAGGCCACGAATATTTTACATCAAAACGGCAGAGACTTCATTTTGTTTGAAAAGAATACCTCTGTAGGCGGTCGAGTTTCCTCAGTGAAAAAAGATGGATTTATTTTAGACCGTGGTTTTCAGGTTTTACAGACTTCCTATCCTGAAGTCCAACGCTCGTTGGATTTACAGGCATTGGATCTCCACTTTTTTGAATCAGGTGCGATGGTAAGGGATCAGTTTTTTTACAATCCTTTAAGGCGGCCATTTGATTTGTTTTCTTCTGATCTTCTTTCGTGGAAAGATGCCTTTGCTTTAGCTCGAATCTGGTTTCGATTGCAAGGTAATGTGCCCGCACTGGATGGAAATAAGCTGAGCACAAAAGAATTAATCGAATCCTATTCCTTTTCTAATCGGTTCAAAACCGAATTTTTAGTTCCCTTTTTTCAGGGTGTATTTTTACAGGAAGAATTGAACCAACCGGCCTCGCTATTTTTCTATTATTTACAGCATTTTTTGTACGGAAATGCGGCGATTCCTGCGGGTGGAATGCAAGCAATTTCGGATCAAATGGCAGCGACTTTGCCAGCAGAATCGATTCAATTAAATCAAGAAATTAGCCAAGTGAACGCAACTAGCATCACCTTAAAGTCTGGTGATAAAATCGAAGGCGATGCAGTTATTTTAGCGGTGGAATTGCCGGTGGCGGCTAAGCTTTTGGGTTTAAAATCCCCTGCTACCTTAGGGTCAAAAACGTTCTATTTTTCTGCTAAAAAATCTACCAGCCAGCCTGCCTTACTTCGCTTAGTGGGCGATAGCAATTTGCTTCATTTTACGTGCTTAAGCGATGTAAATCCAGCTTTAGCGCCTACAGGAAAAGCGTTGTATTCTGCTACAACGTTGAAAAACTATGCTAATGGAGACGTTAAAAAAGCGCTAGAAAATCAATTGCCGGGAATTAAACTGACATTCTTAACCGAATTCGAGTTGCCTCATTCTTTACAAAAGGTAAACGCTTATGAGGAAATTAAAATGGCTTCGAATGGCGTAATTCTAGCCGGTGATTACTTAGAATTTCCGTCTCTGCAAGGAGCCTTGGCATCGGGTAGAAAGGCTGCGGAGGAAATTTTGGCAAGAACCTGATTTTCGTCATCGAAAAGTAGGCTGTTTTTCATACCTTTGTGAGGTTAATCAAACCCTCAATGAAAAAATTTATTGCACTCTTCGCCGTATTGTTCGTGGCCTCGTGTTCGAGCTCGAATAAAGACTATCAAAAAGCGGCTGCTAATCCAGAATTTTTAATCCGTGCTGAAGTGATGTTGACGGAAAGTATCATTCACGATATTTTCGCACCACCTGTTTCTTCTCGTATTTACATGTATGCTAGTTTAGCGGGTTATGAGGCGGCGATTCATGGAGAAAAAGGATATAAATCGTTAGTAGGCCAAATCAATGGCTTCGAAAAAGTAGCGCAGCCTGAAAAGGGCAAGGAATATTGCTACCCTTTAGCTTCCACGCGTGCCTTCTTAACGATGGGTAAGAAATTAACCTTTGCGCAAGAATTATACGAGGAGTTTGATAAGAAATTAGAAGAAGATTATCGTGCAACGGGTATTCCTGATGAGGTGTATGAACGTTCTATTGCGCTAGGTGATTCAATTGCTGAATCTGTTTTTAAATACGCGGCTAAAGATAATTACAAGCAAACGCGTGGATTCCGTTTTACCGTTACGAACGAACCAGGAACTTGGACTCCTACACCACCGGCTTATATGGATGCGGTAGAGCCGTTTTGGACAAAGATTCGTCCGGTGGGCTTAGATTCATCGGCCCAGTTTCAAGCTCCAATCCCATCTAAATTTGATTTAACGCCAGGTACTCCGTATTACAAAGAGGTGATGGAGTCGTATAATACCGTGAAGAATTTAACGGAGGAACAACGCAATATTGCGAATTTCTGGGATTGCAATCCATTCAAAATGAACATCACAGGCCATGCCATGTTCGCGACAAAGAAAATGTCACCAGGCGGTCACTGGATGGGGATTGTGGGCCAGGTTTCGCGTCAACTTAAGAAATCGCACGTTCAAGTGGCTGAGGCTTTTGTGATGACTTCGATGGCTATTTTTGATGGTTTTATCTCGTGTTGGGATGAGAAATACCGCTCAGTACGCATTCGTCCTGAAACGGTTATTAACAATAGTATTGATAAGAAATGGATACCTATTCTTCAAACTCCTCCTTTCCCAGAATATACCTCTGGACATAGTACTATTTCAAGTGCGGCTGCTACGGTGTTGACGAAATTGTACGGGGATAATGTGGCCTTTAATGACTCGACAGAGATTCCTTACGGTTTGCCACCGCGTAAATTTACATCGTTTGTACAGGCCGCTAATGAGGCATCCATCAGTCGTTTGTATGGTGGAATTCACTTCCGTCCTGCACTAGACCAAGGGGTAATCAATGGAGCTAAAGTTTCTAATTGGTTACTAGCTAAAGTGAAAACACATTAATGAAAAACGACATCGCTTCGAAGGCTGATATTAAAACATTTGTGGATGCGTTTTATGCTAAAATGCCCTCAGATGATTTAGTTGGCAAAGTTTTCATGGAAGTGATGCACGTGGATTTTTCGACGCATCTCCCTAAAATGTATGATTTTTGGGAGATGTTGTTGTTTCAGGGGACTTCCTATCAAGGAGCGCCTATGAGACCTCATTTGCAGATCAATCAGATTCATCCGATAACGCCCGCTCATTTCGATCGTTGGTTAGAAATGTTTAGAGCGACTTTGAGGGATTTGTTTGAAGGACCTAAGACGGAAGAGGCCATTACGAAAGCAGAAAATATTGCGGCGACGTGGGCCTATAAATTGGATTATTTAACGAAACACCCTGCTTAATATGATCGTTTCTACACCGGGTCGCATTTGTCTTTTTGGCGAACATCAAGATTACTTGGGTTTGCCGGTGATTGCGGCGGCTATTTCGAAGCGTATTCAAATCGAAGGGGATTTCAGAGAAGATAATGTGGTGCATTTTTCTCTGCCGGATATAGGAACGGAAGAGTCTTTCGAACTGCATTATCCCTTGATCTACACGAAGGAGCGCGATTATTTTAAGAGCGTATTGAACGTATTGCACCGCAAGGGGCATGTCTTGGATAAAGGCTTGAATTTGACAGTGAGTGGAAATATTCCCATAAATTCCGGAACCTCTAGTTCCTCCGCTTTACTCGTTTCTTGGGTGAATTTTTTGAATGAAATCTACGATCTGGGCTATTCCCAAAAACAAGTAGGTGAGATTACCTACGAAGCGGAAGTGTTGGAATTTTCAGAACCTGGTGGAATGATGGATCAATATTCGACGGCGGTGGGAAATGTGATATATTTAGCTAGCGTGCCTGAAATTCACATTGAAACCTATGCGAGAGAATTAGGAACCTTCGTGTTAGGGGATTCGATGGAGCCGAAAGATACCTTGGGCATTTTGAGTCACGTGAAGTTTGGGATGCTTGGAGGGATGAAAAAGATTCAGGCGAAATACCCAGATTTTGATTTAGCAATAGAAAGGGATCCAGCGAATTACCGCGAATTATTGACGGAAGACGAGTGGGTGCTTTTGCAGTCGAATATTAGCGATCGTGATTTGCTTTTAGAGGCGAAGGCGATGTTTGAGGGGAAAAGCCTTTGGTCAGATGAAAAATTAGGTTCCTTATTAAATGAACATCAAGTAAATTTGCGGGAACATAAACGAATCTCCACGCCTAAAATCAACCGAATGATACAGGCGGCATTGGATGCGGGAGCTTTGGGAGGGAAAATAAATGGATCAGGTGGCGGTGGCTGTATGTTTGCTTATGCGCCACAGCATCCTGAAAAAGTAGTCGCTGCCATCGAAAAAGAGGGTGGAAAGGCCTACATCATTACAGTAGATAAAGGAACAACGAAAATAATATGAAGAAGAGATTATTGATTTTAGCGGGTGGCATGGCCTCTCGTATGAAGAAAGCTTTAGCGGAAGAGAATAGTGATTTAGACCCCAAATTAGTGGCGCAAGCGAATGCAGTCACGAAGGGTATGATCCAAGTGGGAAAGAATGGTAAGACCTTAATTGACTATCAGTTATACAATGCACACTTAGCAGGAATCGAAGAGGTGATGTTATTATTGCATCCCACAGACAGCGTATCCCAGGAATATTGCGAGTCATTAATGGCGAAGGATGCTACCTGGGGAATGAAAATTGTTTTTGCTCGTCAGCAAATCGCAGCAGATCGCGAAAAGCCGGCAGGAACAGCAGATGCAGTTTACCAGGCTTTATCTCAACATGCGGATTGGCAAACAGGTCGCGTGATCGTATGTAATTCAGATAATTTGTACTCGGTAAATGCGTTGAAAACGCTTTGGGCATCCGAAGTTCCTCAGGCTTTGATTTCGTATCACCGCGATAGTTTGTTATACCCAGCAGAGCGTATTTCCGCTTTTGCCTTGATTCGTACGGATGAGGAAGGGTATTTATTAGAAATTATCGAGAAGCCAACGAAGGAGCAAGCGGATGAATTAATGGCGAAGCAAGGTCGTTTAGGCGTGAGTATGAACGTTTTTGTGTTTGAAGCGAGCACATTCTTACCTTACTTAGCGAAGACGCCTTTCCACCCGGTGCGCAATGAAAAGGAATTGCCTACGTCCGTAGTGATGTTTGGAGAAGGGGAGGGTAAAGGATTCTTTGCGATTCCATTAGCCGAAAATGTGCCTGATTTAACTTCGAAAGAGGATATTCTAGTGATGCAGAAATATTTAGAGGAAACGTATGGCGATTTTTAAAAGCTAACTAGTAAATTGGGAGTGATAACCTATTCACTCTATGACTTTATTCATTGTAATTGCAAGCCTTGGCCTTTTAGTACTGTTAATCACGTACTGGAAGGTCAATTCTTTTATAGCCTTTCTACTAGTTAGTCTGTTTGCGGGCGTTTGCCTGGGATTACCCCTGCCTGATATTGCGAAATCCATCCAAAAAGGATTAGGCGATACCTTGGGTTCCTTGGTTGTAATTCTGGTTCTTGGAGCAATGTTAGGTAAATTAGTCGCGTCTTCCGGAGCTGCGAAGCAGATATCCGGCACACTGATTGATTTGTTTGGCCTGAAGAATATCACCTGGGGCTTAATGCTGACGGGGTTTGTCATCGGTATTCCTTTGTTTTATAATGTGGGATTTGTGTTGATGATTCCGTTAATCTTTTCTTTAGTTCAGCAATATAAAATTCCCCCCTTAATGGCGGGTGTACCTATGATGGCCTCCTTGTCTGTGGCGCATGGTTTTTTGCCGCCACATCCTTCCCCTGCTGCATTAGTGGCACAGTTTCACGCGAATATGGGGGAGACTTTAATGTTAGGCATTCTGGTCGCTATCCCAGCCATTATTTTAGCGGGGCCTATTTTTGCCAAAACGCTAGCCCATCTTCCCGTCAAACCACTCAAAGCATTTGCCTCTGCTGAAATCGATTCAACTAATCTTCCATCTAAAACGGCTAGTTTCGTAGCTGCTTTGTTCCCGGTATTCCTTTTAGTAGGCACGACCATCGCGGAAGTTCAATTGCCGGATTCTCCATTCGTTAAATTAGTTGCAGATCCTGCCATGGTCATGTTAGTGGCCATAATCGTGGCAACCTATGTCTTGGGCATAAGAAGGGGCAAAAAAATAGAGGAGGTAATGAACGTGTATGGCGAGGCAGTGAAAGACGTAGCCATGATTTTATTGATTATTGCCGGCGCCGGAACGCTAAAAGAGATTTTATTGGTTTCTGGGGTTAGTAAGGAGATTGCGAACTATCTAGGGGGATTGCCTATTCATCCATTGGTATTAGGCTGGATGATGGCGGCCATCATACGGGTTTGTCTTGGATCTGCTACGATTGCAGGCTTAACAGCAGCAGGAATGATTTACCCATTAGTTGCCTCTGGATCCGTAAATGCTAATTTAATGGTCTTGAGTATCGGTGCCGGTAGTTTAATGTTCTCTCATGTGAATGATACGGGTTTTTGGTTATTCAAAGAATACTTTAATCTAACCGTTAAAGAAACGCTTCGTTCCTGGTCATTAATGGAGACGATCGTGTCACTGTCTGGCCTGGTAGGGGTGATGATTTTGAATCAATTCTTATAATTGTGCTATTGTATCAAAAAAATACAAAATTTTTTAAATTCTGATTTTTTGGATTAATCCAAATAATATGGCTGCAATGTGCTCAATAGCAGTATAAAAACTTGATTATTCTCATTTTTGAGGTGGATAATTCTTCATTTGATTCTTTTTTTTTGTTTGTTTATTAACATTTCGTTAATTTTCGCCAGATTGATTTATTTATCAACAACTTTTTTCAACCCTAACTTAAATGTTCATGAAAAAAAATTTACTCATGACTTTGCTGTTTACTCTACTATCGGTAGCGAGTTTATTCGCTCAAGATAGAAAAGTAACAGGAAAGGTGACCTCGGCCGAGGACGGTTCAGGTCTTCCAGGTGTTACTGTTCAAATTAAAGGAACAGGCAAAGGAACTCAATCAGATGTGAATGGTAACTATTCATTATCTGTTCCAAGTTCAGCTACATTAGTTTTCTCTTTTGTAGGATTAAACCCACAATCTGTTGCAGTGGGAAGTCAATCAGTAATTAACGTAAAGTTAGCTACTGACTCTCGTCAACTTTCTGAAGTGGTTGTAACAGGTACAGGTACAGCGATTGACAAGCGTTCAACGGCGATCGATGTACAAGCTATCACAGCAAAATCTTTACCATCCGTTCCGGGTGCTTCTGTGGATCAAGCCTTAGTAGGTAAGATTGCAGGTGCTCAGATTTCTTCTGGTAATGGTATGCCTGGTCAGCCAGTTAACATCGTTTTACGTGGTATTAACACCATTAACCGTGGTACTACTCCGATGATCTTGTTAGATGGTATTGAATTAGGTTCTACAGATTTGAACTCTATCGACTTAAACATCGTAGAAAGAGTAGAGGTTATCCAAGGTGCGGCTGCTGCAACGATCTACGGTGCGCAAGGTGCGAACGGGGTAATTCAATTATTCTCTAAGAAAGGTAAGTCAGGAAAAGTGAACATTGATTTCTCTTCTTCTGTAATCACAGGTACTCCTTTGAACGTAGGTGGTTTGAGCAAAGCTAACTTACACGGTTTCAAAACGAATGCTAACAACGAAGTTATTGGTGGTTCAGGAAATCCTCTTGCTTTAGATCCTGTATATGGTTCTTATGGTGAGAACGTAATTTTCGCATCTACGGATCCTACGGTCTTGATCAATAAGCCTTATGACAAGAACTTGCAATACCACGATCACTTTAAAGAGTTCTTTGTAACTACAACGAACTACAATAACTCATTAGCGATTTCTGGTGGTTCTGATAAGAGTGATTACTCATTAACTTTATCTAATTCAGATAACGCAGGTCCATTCAAAAACATTGGTGGTTTAAATCGTACAAACTTAACAGCTAACTTAGGTTTCGAATTAGCGAAAGGTTTGAAATTGCGTTCAATTACACAATTAGTGTACACGAAGAACACGATCAATGATGCGTCAGGTCGTTCAATTATCTACTCTGTATTTAACTCTCGTCCTTTTGCTGATTATGAGTTCAAAGATGCAGATGGTAACTATCCAGTATACTTCGGTGATGCGGTAGGTGTGAACGGTGCTAACCCTAACTTCGTAAATCAATACACGCAATCTTTGATCAACACAATTGATGTGAACCAAAGCTTGAACTTAAACTACGAGGTTAACAAGTTTTTAACTTTAGATGCGAAGTATGGTATTAACTACCAAAACCAAGCTGAGAAATATACGTACTTAAACCAATCAGGTAACAAGAACGTAATGGATCAACAATATTGGTATTCATACTATAACGGTAATGATGCAAATGGTGAATTAGTTAACTTCCAGTCAACTAAGACATTCCAAAACTTATTAGCGTCTGCTTATTTCAAAACAGACTTTGAAAAAGATTTTGGTATCAACATTCCATTACGCACTACGACTCAGGTAGCATTTGACTACAGAAATCGTTACAACACGGTATATGGTTCATATGGTATTGGTTTACCTAACTACACTCCTTTCAATACATCTCAAGCAGCTGAAACGAAAGTAGTGACAGATTACAAAACTCCGTTTATTACGTACGGTTACTTAGCGACACAACGTTTAGATTACGGTACTTTAGGTGGTTTATCTGCAGGTTTCCGTACGGATTATTCGTCAGCCTTCGGTGCTGCGTCTACACCACAAACGTTCCCTCGTGGAGATGCTTACTTACGTATCTCTGAATTAGGTATCTTCAAAAATTCTGCAATCAGCACAACTTTAGAAGATTTCAAAATTCGTGCAGCTTATGGTGAGGCAGGTATCCAACCAAATGCATTTGACCGTTACATCACTTTAAATACAGGTGTAATTGGTGGTGGTAACGCGTTCTTCTTCCCATTAACGCAATCTAACCCAGCCTTGAACGTAGAGATTTCTAAAGAATTAGAAATTGGTACAGATATCGGCTTGAACTTAGGAAAATCATCTCCTTGGTTAAACAGTGTTAACTTCTCAGGTTCATACTGGAAGCGTTCTACAGATAATGCGATCTTTAACGTAGATGCTGCTCCATCTTCTGGTGTAGGTACAGTAAAAGATAACGCGTTCTCTTTAGCTTCTAATGGTATCCAAGCTAGCTTAACTGCTCAAGTATTTAAGGATGCTGATTGGACTTGGAACTTTACTACGAACTTTGGTAAGCAAACTTCAGAAATCACAGCCGTACGTGGTGGTGCTGAGGTAGTTGTAACATCTGCAGCTGGTTCTACAGGTTATGTATTAAAAGCGGGTCAAAAAATCGGTCAATTATATGGTTTCTATGGTATTCACAGTGTAGATGCTTTATTACCTGATGGAACTCCAGCGATCGCTGAAGCAAACCGTGGTCTTTATGAGGTAGCAAGTAATGGATGGGTTGTGAAGAAGTCTACTAAGGCTCCTTACTTCTCTACGAAGCAATTTAGCTTTGGAGATCCTAACCCAGCATTCAATGCTTCATTCATTAACGAATTGTCATACAAAGGAATCCTTACTTTCAACTTACAAGTTGATTTAGTACAAGGAGCTCACTTGTATAACCAAACTAAAGAATGGATGTACCGTGACGGTATCCACGCTGATTACCAAAAGCCAATCACGATTAACGGTGAAACAGGAGCTTGGTCAGCATTCTACCGTGGTGTGTATGCAGAGGTTTCACGTAATGGTACGAAGAACTACTTCTATGAAGATGCTTCTTTCGCTCGTTTACGTAACTTATCTGTTGGAGTTGACTTAGTGAAAGCGTTAGGTATCAAAGGATTCCGTAAGTTACAATTAGTAGCTTCAGGACGTAACTTGTATACGTTAACGAACTACACGGGTATGGATCCAGAGATTTCTTCTGGAGCTAATAACTCAGCTTGGGATCGTGGAACGGATCACAATACAATGCCAAACCAACGTTCATACCAAGTTCAGTTAAACATTGGTTTCTAATTTCAGAATAGAAAAAGGTATTATTTAAATTCGAAAAAAATGAAAAATATAAAAATAACCGCGCTTTCCTTTCTGCTTTTAGCTGGATCGGTGATGTCGTGCAAGGATCAATTAGATGTACAAAATCCGAATCAACCTACGCCAGCAACGGCGTCTTCTGAGGCGGGTATTGTAGCATTAGCACAAGGTTCTGTTTACAAAAACGGATTTACTTCTGCAGGTGATAAGTACTATGATGGCGTTGTAGGTGCATTCTACAATGGTGTAGTAGGTATTCACGAATTAATGGGTGACGTAGTAGCAGCTGAGGCAGCTAACACGTACATGAATAACTTGTCTGCTCCAGACATGGTGACTTTGGATAACGGAACTCAAGTTCCTAACCCAAACAACCCTCCGGTACAGAAAACGTTATTACGTGCAATTAATACAAATGCACAACAAGGTGGTAACCCAGGTTTCCATGAGTGGGCATTAATGTATCAATTGAACAATGCTTGTAACACGATTTTAGATGCAGTTGATAAAACTACATTTACGGGTGATGCAACAGCTAAGAAAAATGCGATCAAGGCATGGGCTTATACTTGGAAAGGTTTAGCTTATTCTCGTCTTGGTTCTATCTACTATGCTGGTTTAATCGTGAACACTCCTTCAGCTACAAACAATACGTATGTAACGAAAGAGGCTCTTATAGCAGAAGCCACGTCTAATTTTGACAAAGCAGCTACAGCGGTTAATGCTTCAGGTGCTTCAGCTGATTTCACTAGCATTATTACAGCTTTAATTCCAGATTTCTTCCAAACAGCAAAAGGAGCAGTTCCTACTTCAGCTCAATGGATCAAGAATTTGAACACAATGAAAGCGCGTAACATTCTAGTGAATAATACAACTGCGACAATGACTGCAGCTCAATGGGATGCAATCTTGACGTTAACTAACGCAGGTGTAGGTGCAGCTGATCCAGTTTTTGCGGGTAACACGAATGCAAATGGAGATATCTTCTCTGCATCTGGTTACAGTGTTGCTGCTCGTGCAGTAGGATCAAACGCATCAGGTGGAACGTATAAAATCTCTGAGCGTTTAATTCAAGATTTCAATACAGGTGATAAGCGTTTAGCTCAAAACTTCAAAGTTTATGCTACTTGGATTGGTAACGCTGACCGTGGTAACGCGTTCAACACGCGTTATGGTATCAAAGACGGTGGTAATGGTTTAGCTGGTGTTTATACGTATGTTAACCGTACGGCTGGAAATGCTGAAATCTATTTGTTAGGTTCTTATGAAGAAAACGAATTGATGAAAGCGGAAGCTAAATTATGGAAAGGTGATGTAGCGGGTGCTGCGGCTAGCATTAATGCTGTTCGTGCTTACCAAGGTGCAGGTCTTGATCCTATCACTTCTACTAACGCAGCGGTAGTGAAAGAAGAATTACGTAAAGAGCGCCGTGTGGCTTTAGCTTTCCGTGGTTTATCATTCTACGATGCGCGTCGTTGGGGCGTGTTGGATAACGGTCGCACAGGTGCGGTAGTTATCTCTAAAGATGGTTCTTCTATCTCAACTAACGCAACAATCAAGTATGGTTATTTAGATTATTGGGATGTTCCAGATAATGAGTTAGCTAATAATCCAGCTGGCGCAGGTTCTGCACCTACTAAAAATCCAAAATAAGAATTTTAAAATTCTATTTGAAAGAGGCACTATCATGAGATGGTGCCTCTTTTTTTTGCGAATTATTTGGCGGTATATTGGAAAATTCATAATTTGCCAAACTTATTCTATTATTTTTTCATTAATTAAACTCAACAACATGAAAAAACTATTACTCATTGGGGTGTTGATGATGACTGTTTTCAGTTCATTGATGGCTCAAACAAGGCAAGTAACTGGTAAGGTTACGGCTTCAGAGGATGGTGCGGCTCTTCCAGGAGTTAGTGTCAGCCTAAAAGGTTCATCTCGTGGTACAACCACGGCAGCGGATGGTACTTACAAAATCACAGTAGGTGATGGTGCTGCAATCACTTTTAGCTTTGTGGGTTACAAGCCACAAACGGTTTCAGTAGGAAATCAAAGCTCAATCAACATCGTTTTAGCTTCAGATGCATCTGAATTAAACGAGGTTGTGGTAACGGCTTTGGGTCTTACTCGTACGAAGAACTCATTACCTTATGCTGCTCAGCAAGTGAAGGGAGAAGAGTTAACACGTGTACGTACTGGTAACGCGATTCAAGCCTTATCTGGTAAAGTAGCGGGTTTACAAATCATCCAAGGTAATGCGATCGGTGGTTCTACGAACGTTGTAGTTCGTGGTAACAAGTCATTAACTGGAAACAACCAAGCCTTATTCGTTGTGGATGGTGTTCCAGTGGATAACACGAACAAAAACTCGGGTAACCAACAAACAGGTCGTGGTGGTTATGACTATGGTAACGCTGCATCTGATATTAACCCAGATGATATCGAAAACATGACGGTATTGAAAGGTGCTGCGGCAACTGCTCTTTACGGTTCTCGTGCTTCCAATGGTGTGATCATGATCACAACTAAGAAAGCGAAGCGTGGATTAGGTTTAACAATCAATGCGGGTTTAACAGTAGGTACAATCGACAAAACAACGATGCCTACGTATCAAAACCAATATGGTGCGGGTTATTCTGATCCATACCAAAAAGATGGTTTCTTCTATTTTGATGCAAACGGTGATGGTACAAATGATTACGTTGTTCCAACTTCTGAAGATGCTTCTTATGGTGTGAAATTCAACCCTAGCTTAAATGTATACCACTGGGATTCATTTGATCCTGCTGGTCCTAACTACTTAAAGGCTCGTCCTTGGGTAGCTGCACAAAATACGCCTGTAACTTTCTATGAGACGGCTATTTCGAACAATACTAACATTATGTTAGACGGTGCAAACGATAAAGGAACTTTCAAATTAGGCTTTACGCGTAACGAAGAGCGTGGTACTTTACCTAACTCTGTAGTTAGTAAGAACATCGTTAACTTAGGTGGTTCATACAAAATCAATGACAAGTTAACAGCGAATGCGTCTGCTAACTTCTCTATTGTAGATGGTAAAGGTCGTTACGGTTCAGGATATTCTGGAGGTAACGTTAACCAAAACTTCCGTCAATGGTATCAAACTAACGTAGATATCCAAGATCAAAAAGCTGCTTATTTCCGTAACAACCAAAACGTTACTTGGAACTGGGCTGATCCATCATCTGCAGCTGGTTTAAAACCAATCTATACGGATAACTACTATTGGACTCGTTTCCAAAACTATGAGACGGATACACGTACACGTATGTTTGGTAATGCTTCAGTAGATTACAAAGCAACGTCTTACTTATCATTCTTAGGACGTATCACGGTAGATACGTACAACGAAATTCAAGAAGAGCGTACTGCGGTAGGTTCTCAATCGGTAGCGGGTTACTCTCGTTTAGATCGTACGTTTAACGAAACGAACTATGACTTGATGGCTAACTTCGATAAAGATGTGATAAAAGATTTAAACGTAAAGGCTTTAGCTGGTTTAAACTTACGTAAGTCTTATACTCGTGCGATCTCTGCTGGTACTAACGGTGGTTTAATCGTTCCAGGTTTATATTCAGTTGCTAACTCAAAAGGTACAGTAGCTGCGGCATCTGAAGGATATTCTCCACGTGAGGTATTCGGTATGTTTGGTGGTTTAACTTTAACATACAAAGGTTTCTTAACATTAGATGGAACTATCCGTCGTGATAAGTCTTCTACGTTACCAGTTGAAAACAACCAATATAACTACTATTCAGGTTCAGCTTCTTGGTTGTTCTCTCACCACATCGAAGATCTTCCTTGGTTGACTTCAGGTAAGTTACGTGCGAACTGGGCGACTGTAGGTAATGATGCTCCTTGGGGTGCGATCAGAAACGTATATGATCAACCAGCTCCATTTGGTTCAACAATCTTGTTCTCTGTACCTAGTACACAAAACAACCCAATCTTGAAGCCAGAGCAAACTCAGTCTCGTGAGATTGGTTTAGAAATGGCATTCTTACAAAACCGTTTAGGTTTTGATGCAACGTATTACCAATCAAATACATTAGATCAAATTTTACCAGCGGCGGTTTCTGCAGCAACTGGTTACACTTCATCTTATGTGAATGCGGGTAATATTGAAAACAAAGGTTTTGAATTAAGTGTATATGCTACACCAATCAAAACGGCTGATTTCTCTTGGAACGTAAATGCTAACTGGACTAAAAATGAGTCCTTAGTATTAAGTCTATATGGTGGTTCTCAAAACCTTCAATTAGGTTCATTCCAAGGTGGTGTTTCATTAAACGCAACTGTAGGACAACCTTACGGTGTGTTACAAGGAAAGACGTGGGTTTTAGTGAATGGCGAAAAGTCAGTTAAATCAAACGGACGTTACAACATCACTACCACTACAACGAATAATATCGGTAACATGAATCCAGATTGGATAGGTGGTTTGAATAACTCATTCAAATACAAAAACGTATCTTTCTCTTTCTTAATCGATGTGAAGAAAGGTGGTAACGTATTCTCACTAGATCAGTACTATGGTGCTGCAACTGGTGTTTATGAAGAATCTGCTGCCTTGAATGATAAGGGTAATCCTTCTCGTAACACAATCGCTGATGGTGGTGGTGTGATCATGCCAGGTGTGAAAGCGGATGGTACTCCTAACGATATTCGTGTAGAAAACGTATATGGTACGTATGGTTATGCTTATAACCCAGCTGCTGCCTTCGTTTACGATGCAACTTTCGTTAAATTACGTGAAGCGAACTTAACGTATTCTTTACCAAAATCAATCGTTGCTAAATTAGGTGGCGTGAAAGGTGTGGATGTGTCTGTTTTCGGACGTAACCTTTGGATCATTAAGAAATACGTTCCTTATTCAGATCCTGAAGAAAACTTGTCTTCTGGTAATATCCAAGGATATCAATCAGGTGCATATCCAACTACAAGATCGATTGGATTTAACGTTAAATTGTTATTTTAATCATCCTAAATTTTCGTAAAGATGAAAAATATGTTAAAAGTTTTTGTACCGCTGTTGTTATTGTTCTCGGCTTGTACAGAAGATATCTCTCAATTAAATATCGAGACAAAAAGGCCAGCAGCTGTTCCAGCTCCTACCTTGTTCTCGAACGCGACTAAGACCCTTGCTGGTTCTTTAGCGTCTGCTAGTGTGAACACGAACGTGTTCCGTTTTACAGTTAGCCACTGGGCTATGGCTGTATACCAAGATGAAGCGCAATATGATTTCGCAACTCGTGCTATCCCTCAAGGATGGTTTACTACAATGTACCGTGATGTATTAGCAGATTATGCTGAATCAGCAAAATTAATCAATGCTGATGCAACGTTAACTGCAGGTGAGAAAGCGAATAAATTAGCGATCATCGATATCATGCAAGTGTACACGTATTCAATTTTAGTGAATACGTTTGGAAATGTTCCTTATACAGAAGCATTACAACCAACGAACTTGTTCCCTAAATATGATGATGCGAAAACGATTCATGCTGATTTATTAGCTCGTTTAAATTCATCAATTGCTAAATTAAATACGTCCGCTGCAGGTTTTGCTTCAGGTGAGGATTTAGTTTACAAAGGTTCAGTAGCTGGATGGGTGAAGTTTGGTAACACTTTACGTATGAAGTTAGGTATGATTGTTGCTGACGAAAATGCGGCTGCAGCTAAAACTGCAGTAGAAGCGTCTGATGCTGGAGCTATTTCAGCAGCTGCTAACAATGGTTTATTCGCATACCAATCAGCATCTCCTAATCAAAACCCATTATATGTGGATATCGTAACAGGTGGTCGTCAAGATTACATCGCTGCGAAAGACTTAATGGATAAATTATTAGGATGGAATGACCCACGTACTGGATTATACTTCTCTAAAAATAACGCTGGTGTTTACGCTGGAGGTATTGTAGGAAAGGTTAATACATTCGTTGACTTCTCTCGTGCTGGTGCAAAAGTAATTGCTCCTGCTGATCCTTATGTATTTGCTGACGTGGTAGAAACAGAATTCTTACGTGCTGAAGCTGCTGAACGAGGTTTCACTGTAGCTGGATCTGCTGAGTCTCACTACAACAAGGCAATCACTGCTTCTATCTTATATTGGGGTGGAACACAAGCAGATGCTGATGCGTATTTAGCTCAGCCTGCGGTAGCTTATTCAACAGCTGCTGGTAACTGGAAGCAAAAAATTGGAACTCAAAAATGGATCGCTCTTTATAACCGTCCTTATGAAGGTTGGACTGAATTGCGTCGTTTAGACTTCCCTGTAATCTCTGCTCCAGTAAACGCGAAGTCTGGTTTTCCAACTCGTTTAACTTACCCAGCGAATGAGCAAACTTTAAATGGTCCTAACTACACTGCGGCTGCATCTGCAATCGGTGGTGATTTATTGACTACGAAGTTATTCTGGGATAAAAACTAATTCTAGTTTTTAGAATAGATGAAAAAAGGCGACCCGCAGGGTCGCCTTTTTTTATTGAGCAAGATTTGAACTTTGCTCTTTAAACTTTGCTTTTTGGAAAATTACCAAATCTTAATCCGATCTTCCGGCTTCTTGTACAACTTATCGCCTGGTTTTACATCAAATGCTTTGTACCACGCATCCATGTTTACTGGTGCACCGATGGTGCGGTATTGGTTAGGCGAGTGAGGATCGGTTAATACTTGTTGAGCTTCCGTTTCTGGAAGAGATGAACCTCTCCAAACTTGTGCCCAAGCCAAGAAGAAACGTTGATCTGGAGTAAATCCGTCGATTTTCTTTGTGGACTTACCTTGCTTCGTCATTTTGAATGCCTCGTAAGCCATGTTCAAACCACCTAAGTCACCGATGTTTTCTCCCATCGTTAATTTTCCATTTACATGGATGGTGTCTTGAACTGTGTAGGCATCGAATTGCTTGCCTAAAAGCTCCGTTCTTGCTTTAAATTTCGCTAAGTCGTCTTTTGTCCACCAGTTGCGTAACGTTCCATCTTTATCGTATTGGCTACCTGAATCATCGAATCCGTGAGACATTTCGTGTCCAATAACGGCTCCGATTCCACCGTAGTTGATCGCGTCGTCTGCGTCAGCTGCAAAGAATGGAAATTGTAGGATACCCGCAGGGAAAACGATTTCGTTCATCACTGGGCTGTAATACGCGTTTACGGTTGGAGGCGTCATTCCCCATTTGCTTCTGTCTACTGGTTTGCCTAATTGCGCTAGGTTTTCTTGGAAGCCCCAAGCACCAGCGCGGCGGATATTTCCGTAGTATTCGTTCGCAGAGATTTCTAAACCATCGTAGTTTTTCCACTTATCTGGATAACCAATCTTAGGTGTGAAGGCATTTAATTTTGCCAAAGCCTTCTCTTTCGTCTCCGCGCTCATCCAATCTAATTTGTTAATACGCACCGCGAATGCCTTGCGAAGGTTCGCCACTAATTCAATCATTCTCGCCTTAGCTTCTGGCTTGAAGTATTTTGCAACATATAATTGACCTAGTAATTCACCTAAGGTGCCATCTGTCATTGCTGACATGCGTTGCCATCTTGGGGCTTGTACTTTTTGGCCTGATAAAACTTGTGAATAAGCGAAACTTGCTTTCACGAAAGGCGAGCTTAAATAACCAGCGCTGCTACGTAAAACATTCCAAGCTAAATAAGTCTTCCATGTTTCTACAGGCGTCTCAATTAACATTTTATTTGCTGCCTCGAAAAATTTAGGCGCACCTACTAAAATAGAATCTGGAGCCGTTGTGCCAAAATCTTGGAAAGTCAACGCCCAGTTAAACGCAGGCGTCTTTTGGTTGAACTCTGCAAACGCAAACTTATTATAGGTCTTGTAAGGATCACGCATCTCGACACGTGCCATTTGAGCTTCCGCTAATTTCTTCTCTAATTGGAAAACGGTCTCTGCATTTGCCTTAGCTTGTGCCTCTGGAGTTCCCGTTAAAGTGAATAACGTCGCTACGTATTTCTTGAATGCCTCTTGAATTTTTACGCTACGCGCATCGTTCTTCAAATAGTAATCGCGATCTGGAAGGGACGTTCCACCTTGGCCTAATTGAGGGACCATTTTCTCCACATTCTTGCGGTCTTGACCGATATAGAATCCGAACAAAGGAGATGCAATACCTGAAGAGCGCAAACGAGCAATTTCAGTGACTACTTGCGATTTAAATTGCAAACCAGCAATATGTTGTAAATCGGCTTGGATAGGAGTGTAGCCAAGTTTTTCGATGACTAAACTATCCATTGCCGCCGCATAAAAATCTGCGACTCTTTTTTCTACCGAACCCGCAGCGGCTTTTGTGCCTTTAGTTTCATCTAGAATCGTTTTTATCGCATTGATATTGAAATCACGCAATTGGTTGAAGGCACCCCAGCGTGTTTCTTTCGCAGGAATTGGATTTCTCTTTACCCATGGACCGTTTGAATATTCCACGAAATCGTCTCCCGCTTTTACGCTGAAGTTCATATTGTCTCGGTCGATAAATTTGCCCGGTTTTTCTTGGGCATACAGGCTGCTACTGAAAAGGAGCGAACCTGCCATAAGCAGTTGGTAGTATTTATTTTTCATTTAAAAAAGGTTGATGTGACATTAAATTAACTAATTTAAAGTATCTAAACTACCGATATGAAGAAATTGTTACTACTCTTGTCCTGCTTTTTGACTTTTAGTGTTGCTGTGTTTGGCCAAAAGCCCATGACACACGAGATAATGATCAAATTAAAAAAAGTGGGGGCTCCTAAAATTTCACCCGATGGCCGCTTCGTCATCTATTCCAGAGTGGAGACTTCCTATAATCTAGACGAGCAAACGTCCGATCTTTGGATTTCAGCTGCGGACGGCTCTTCTGAACCTCGCAAGCTTACGAATTCAAAAGGAGGCGAGGACAATTACCAGTGGTCTGGTGCTTCAGATAAGATCTATTTTATTGCCAAAAGAGACGGCGACGATGCTCCTCAATTATACGTTCTTCCTCTAGCCGGGGGAGAAGCTCAACGCTTAACCACTTTATCGACCGGTGTGAGTGACGTAAAGTTCTCCCCAAATGGATCTAAAATGATCTTCTCTAGCCGTGTTTTCCCTACCGCTTTCAGTGATTCTGCCAGCAAGAAATTAGCAGACGAAAAGAAGAAAATCAAGACTAAGGCCAGAGTATATCAATCCTTCCCTGTTCGCTATTGGGACTCTTGGTTAGATGAAAAACAAGGTCACATTTTTGCGATGGACCTAAAAGCTGGCGCTCAACCAGTGAATTTAATGAAAGATATTTCGTTGGTTCAATCCCCTGGATTCCGTTTAGGTGCTTATAATTTTAGCCCAAATGGAAAATCAGTTGTATTTACTGCAACCACGGAATACAATACTACAGCCTATCAATCGGCGAAATCCAATATCTATTCCGTTAGCATTTCTGGTGGGAAAGAATCCGTTTTAGTCAAGGATGAAACGGATTACTCATCTGCGGAATATACCGAAGATGGTAAGTATTTAATCGCATCTGGTTCTGCTATCGGCAATAAAATCTACTATTTAAATCGCTTGTATCGATTTGATGCCTCGACTCATAGCGCTAAAAAAGAACTAGCAGCCACCCTCGATCGTCCCATTAATGATATGGAAATGGCCGGTTCCTCAATTTACGCAAGTATTGAAGACCAGGGCGTGGATCGCATCGTGGAAATTTCCATTACTGATGGATCAGTAAAACCGGTTTTAGGAACTGAAACTGGCTCTTATGCAGGGTTAAGCCATTCCGCTAAACCAAGTCTTTTTGCCTATCAATATCAAAATGTGGCAACGCCACCTGAAGTCTGGGTTTCTTCTAACGGTACATTGAAAGCTATTTCAAAAGCCAATGACGCCGTTTTAGCTGGATTGGATTTGCAGAAGCCGGAAGTGATTTGGACTAAATCATCACGCGGAAAAAACATTCGATCGGTGGTCTTGAAACCGACTGGATTCGATGCTTCTAAGAAATATCCTTTGTTTGTACTCATGCATGGAGGTCCAGCTAGCTCGTTCAAAGACGTCTTCGGCTACCGCTGGAATCCGTATATTTTAGGTTCAGCAGGTTACGTGATCGTCATGACAGACTATACCGGTTCCGTGGGATATGGAGAGAAATTTGCACAAGATATTCAGTTTGATCCCTTCAAAGGTCCGGGTCAAGAAATTCAAGAAGCGGCAGCAGATGCCATCAAACGCTTCTCCTACATTGATGGAAGCAAACAAGCAGCAGGTGGAGCTTCTTACGGAGGTCACTTAGCGAACTGGATGCAAGCAACTACGTCTCACTATAAATGTCTGATTTCCCATGCAGGTTTAGTGAACTCTGAAGCGCAGTGGGGAACGTCGGATGTGATTTGGGGAAGAGAATTGATGAATGGTGGCGCTCCATGGGTACCTACAAAAACATGGAAGGAACAAAATCCGATGCGCTTCGCAGCAAATTTCAAAACACCCATGTTATTGACGGTAGGTGAAAACGATTTCCGGGTACCCATTAATAACACTTTGGAAAATTGGAGCATTCACCAGCGCTTACAGATTCCATCCAAGCTAATCGTCTTCCCAGGTGAGAATCACTGGATTCTGAATCCAGATAACTCGAAGTTCCATTATGCGGAGATACAAAACTGGCTAGCGACTTACTTGAAATAGTAAGTCGTCACTGGACAGTGGGCAGTCAGCAGTAGCCGGTAATCAGTAGTCAGTTTCTAGTAGTAAGTTGACTATCCTCTGCCCATTGCCGACTGTCCACTGTCGACTGATAACTGTCCACTGTCTACTATATACTAATCATCTCCCCCGTCCTAACCGACTCATCACATGCAAAGGCGATGCGAAGGCTGTTTACTGCATCCTCCACGTGATCCGTTAGATCCACGTCGTCTTGAATGGAACGCAGGAAATAGGTCTGCTCGCGATCGCAAAGGCCTTGGTGATCTGGTTCATCCGTTAGATTCACCCATTCGTCTTCTTTCGTAAATTCGTTTTTTGAATCGATGTCTGCGTGATGTATACGAAGGGATTCGGTTTTGGTATGCGATTCGACATCATCGGATTTACCTTCGCCACCGGCGTTTTTAGCGACGATGGAAACCGAACCTTTAGGCCCAAAAACATCTTTCACAAAATACGCATTCTGTGAAATCATAGGTCCCCAGCCGGCTTCGTACCAGCCTACGGATCCGTCTTCAAAATGGATTTGTAGCTGACCATAATTATAATTTCCAGCCGGAATATCTTCGGTCATTCGCGCACCGATCGCTGAAACGCGAAGGGGTTTAGAGCGAGTCATTTGGCACATTACATCAATATAATGTACGCCGCAATCCACGATGGGACTTAGGGATTTCATCAAATTACGGTGTACATCCCACATGTAACCGTGGGATTGCTGGTTAAGATTCATCCGCATCACGAGGGGTTTTCCCATCGTCTTCGCGATTTCGATGAATTTAATCCAAGAGGGATGGTGGCGTAAAATATAGCCCACCACTAGTTTCTTGCCACTTTTTTGCACTGCCTCAGAGACGCGAATCGCGCCAGCTAAAGAATCGGCGATGGGTTTCTCTAAAAACACATGGCACCTTGCCTCTAGGGCTGCAATAGAATAGGCTTCGTGCGTATCTGGGTATGTGGAGATGCAAACGGCATCGGGTTTAGAATCTGCAAGGGCGGTGTAGTAGTCGCTGTAGAGCTTTTGGCCACCACCTAATGCTTCATTCAATACTTCTTTACTATTCCCTGGGGAAACGAGTCCACAGATTTCAAATCCCGCTACATTCTGGTAGGCTTTCGCATGAGAAGCCCCCATGTTTCCGCAACCCACCACGAGCACGCGTATATTTTTCATGTTAATCGATTTAGAGTTGTAAATTAGGAAGAATGATTAGAATAATCGAATCTTCGCCTTTACAAATTATGCGCAAACTCCTTCTTTTATTTCTGTTAAGTTCTTGGGCCCTTCATGCCCAAGACAAATCGGGTATCACTGGGAAACCAGATACCTCTTTTACGAATTATTCCGCCTTGAGAATGGTATCGAAGCAAGATCCTACGATTCGACTGGCTGATTATCAAAGTGCAAAGGTCAAAGTTCAGAGCTCAGTATACAGAGTGGTCGGAGCGAGAAAATTAGTGATAGATGAATATTCCATTTCCTCTCGTAAGCAACCTTCGCTAGTTTTTTTCCACGGGGGAGGTTGGCGCACCGGCCATCGCTCACAGCACGTTCCATTGGCAAAAGCGCTTGCCGATCGCGGCTATCGCGTATTTTTAGTAGAATACCGTTTGTCTACCGAAGCTTTATATCCAGCAGCCATGCTCGATGCCCAGGCTGCCTTGCAATGGGTAGCTAAGCGAAAAAATGTAGGTGAAATCTATGTCGGGGGTTATTCAGCAGGGGGTCAAATGGCTGCGCTTTTAGGTTCGGTTCAAGATGAGAACACCTATGGAAAGGGAGTGAAAATTTCTGGATCCATCGATGTGGATGGTATTTTAGCCTTCATCCATCCGGAGTCAGGGGAAGGGGATGACAGCAAACGTACTTCGGCGGCCACTCATTATTTTGGATACAACAAAGTAGCGGGAGAAGCGATTTGGAAAGAGGCCTCAGCCTTAAGCCATGTCACAAAAGGTGATCCCCCTGTTTTGTTTTTAAATTCAGGAGATGATCGAATGCACGCTGGTCGCGATGATTTTATGCGAAAAATGGCGACACTAGGCATTCATACGGAATACCATACCTTCGAGAAATCACACCACACTTTCGTATTAATGAATCACTGGTTTGACCAGGTGGTGGATCGGATGGACCGTTTTATGAAGACGCGTTTAGTCGTGGGCACGGATTTCAAAACCATTCAATCTGCCGTGGATGTGGCGCGCCCGGGACAAGAAATTTACGTCAAAAATGGGGTTTATCGGGAGAAGATTTTCGTCGATTCCTTGAAACATCATTTACGTTTTGTGGGGGAAAGTAGGGCAGGTGTGGTGATTCAGGAGACGATTGCGCGGGATATTTGGCGTTGTTCAAATCCAGATGATTACGGTGCAGGCGTGTTGAATGTAAAGGGGTATGATTTATCGTTTTCAAATTTGACGATTATAAATGACTATGGATTTAAGGCCAAAAGTGATGTGACCATCCCTTGTTTAACTGAGGCGGGAAAAGAAACGACGACCACGGTTCAGAAATATGCCCTGCCGCGTGAAAAAGGGGAGAAGGAGGGAGAGAAGATTGTGCGCGTGGATGGTCACCAGTTTGCGGTTCGGACGATGCCGGGAGCAACAAGATTGTCTTTTGAGCATTGCACCTTACGTTCTGGAGGTGGGGATACGATGAGTCCTTGGGATGTGAATACCGGGATGTATTATTTGAATGACTGTTTAATCGAAGGAGGAGTGGATTTGTACTGTCCTCGGGGCTATGCTTTGGCAGAAAATTGCACATTCGTTTGCCATAATCTGAGCGCGGCGATTTGGCATGATGGATCGGGTGACGCGAATGCGAAGACGGTTTTGAAGAATTGCCGTTTTGTAGGTGATCCGGGATACAAATTAGGTCGCTACCACCGGGAAGCGCAGTTTTATTTGTTCAACTGTTCCTTTGATAAAAATATGGCCGATGCGCCTATCTACCAATCGGGTGATCGAGTGCTTAATTGGGGACACCGCGTGTATTATTCGGAAAGTCACCGGGATGGAGGGGACTTCGCTTGGCATAAAAACAATACGACTATAAAAGCCACAGAGATGACATTTAAGTCGATTTTTGGAGAAAAATGGAAAAAATATTTATTGTATCAATAAAATACATTAACTTTGATCCATTACCTCTAAACTTATACTTTATGAACTCGAGAAGGAAATTTTTACAACAGTCTAGCGCATTCTTAGCGGCTAGCGTTTTTGCTCCTCGTTTTTTATCAGCCCAAACTTTCACAAGCCGTCCGGTAGGTATTCAATTGTTTACCTTTTTTGGCAAATTCGACCAAGATGTCAAAGGTAATCTGCAAAAAATCGCAGACCTTGGATATACGGAAATCGAATCAGCCTTCAGTATGTTGCCTGGTTTTTATGGAATGAAAGGGAAGGAATTTAAGGCTTTAAATGCAGATTTGGGCCTTAATTGGGTGGCACATCATGTGGTGGGCGCTCCTTTAAAACCGCGTCCAGGTGTGGATATGTCTCGTTTTCCTAAGATGTTGAATCTACGTGATGACGCACAGCAAGCAGTAGACAACGCTGCGGAGGCAGGGGTGAAGTATTTAGTTTGTGCGAATACGCCGATTGAGACGAAGGATGAAGTTTCGGATTCCGTGGTAACCTTGCAAAAGACGGCTGAGCTAGCTAAGAAAGCGGGTTTAACTTTCTGCTACCATAACCACGATGCGGAATTTAAAGTAGTAGATGGCCAAAAAGCGTTTGACGTATTCTCCTCTCAGATCTCAGCAGACTTATTGAAATTTGAATTAGACTTAGGCTGGGCTTCCAAGGCGGGCGTGGATGTAGTGGAATTGTTCAAGCAGCATCCGGGACGTTTCCCACTCTGCCATATCAAAGATTTTGACTCAGAATTTAAAAATATTCTCCCAGTGGGAGAGGGTGTCATTAACTACAAGCGCATTTTTGATGCGGCTAAATCAGGAGGATTAGAACACTTCTTTGTAGAACATGACTTCCCGAAAGACGCTTTCGAAAGCCTTCGCATTAGTAAGAAGGCTTTGGACGCAATTTTATAATCCGCCTAACGGTTTTTTAGTGTTTAATGATTGAATTTAGAATCTGGAAAAACATCCCCTTGTGGGGGATGTTTTTTTATTTTAGGATGTAAAACTGGTACGGCACAAAAGCCAAATGATCGTGATCCATTCCGATCTGTAGCGTTTTGCCTGACCATAAGTCTTTCAGCGAAGTGGCACGTTCTCCATAAGTACCGAGTACATAATAGGTCACTTCTTGTGGCGATGCGCTAAAGTTGAATAAGAAATATACTTTCTCACCCGCAACAAAGCGCTCGAATCCAATGATGGAATTGTTATGTATTTCTAACCAGTGAATATTTTTCAAATCAGCCACCGCTTTCAAAGATTTACGCAGCTTGATCAGCTTTTGTAAATTCGAGAATACCTGATTTTCCACCGTATTTTTAGCGTCCACCGCCCCATTTTTCTTCCAATCAATGATTGGTCTATGCATCCAACGGTTATCGTAGGATTTTCCTGGATCTTGTAAATAGGTGTAATCATTTGTGTAGGCCGCCTCGTCACCATAGAATAACATGGGTACGCCTCCCACAAACATACTTTGGGCCTGCATCAAGTTAATCTTGTCGATCGATGTCTGAATGGCCGTTACATCTTTTGCAGCTACGGCTTTTTCCAAACCGCACAAAGAGGCTAACGAACCGGATAGGCGAGCATCCTGTGTCTTTGGATTTACCGCAAAAAGGGCACCTGTCGCTGGCGAGTCGATTCCGCCGCTATAATAATTCTTGATATACGAGCGGTGATCGTAGGGATTATATCCAGCTTGCTCGATCATCCAATCATCATATCCTAAACCGATGTCATCATGGCAGCGCGTGTACGTTAGCCAAGTCGCACCTTTTGGTTTACGGCTTAATTCGTTTTGTGCGGTGCGCATCACGCGGATGTCACCTGTTGCCAGTGCATCCCATTGCACTGCCATTTGGGTGGCATTATAAGCGAAATCACATTCGTGTGTCGCAAAACGACCCGTCCCAAAATACTCCATAATCTGTGCGGGCGCCACAATCGCCTCGCCTAAAATGGCCATTCCCGGCGTTGCGACTTCCACACACATTTTAATTAATTGCAATAACTGATGGGCTTCGGGTAGGTTTTGGCAAGAAGTGCCCATCTGTTTCCAAATGAAGGCCGGCGCATCAATTCGCACCACATCCACCCCTAGATTCGCATAATAGAAAACATTCGCGAGCATTTCCACAAAGACTTTGGGATTCGTATAATTCAAATCCCACTGGTAATGATGGAAAACGGTCATTACCCATTTGTCCATTTTCTCGTCGTAAGTGAAACTACCCGGCGAACTCTCTGGGAAAATTTCTGGCATCGTTTCTTCCATCGCATCCGGAATGCGGCGGTCGTCGTACATGTAGAAATAGTCTTGGTATTCTTTGATTCCCGCTTTTGCCAGCTTCGCCCATTCATGGTGATGTGACGTGTGATTTAACACGATGTCGATCATCAAGTACATGTCTTTTTGTTGTAATTCCTGCTGGAATGTGCGCAAATCTTCGATGGTTCCTAACTTTTCCTCTACCACGCGGAAGTCTTCCACCGCATAACCGCCATCGCTTTCACCTTCCGGGCTCTTGAATAAGGGCATCAGGTGGAGGAAATTCACGCCTAATTTTTCCAAATAAGGCAATTTAGCCGGCAAGTCCTTAATCTTTCCCGCGAAACGATCCACGTAAAGACTCATCCCCACAAGGTCTTGACTTAAAAACCAGTTTTCCGTTTTCTTCGCTTTCGCCTCATCCCGCTTTTTCAAATCCGCACTGCGATCTAGGTGAGCTTGAAAAATAGCGTTGATTAAATCGCTGAATAAAGGACTGTCTCCATAAATCGCCCTGAAATGCGTATGAATATCGTCTAAATTCGCAGTTAAACGCTCTTGAAAGCCTGCATCTTTAATCTTATGGTTCTTAATTAGCGCATGCGCCTGTTTTTGTAAAGCGGAATTGTACACGATTGATTAATTAAATATACTGTTATTTAAATTTTTAAAGGCCTCCATAGCCCCTAGGTATTCACAAGTTCTTGCACCTGCTTTATTCGCATTTTCCACAATCTTTTTCCAAGCGGAAAAATCAAGATCTTGGATTTTTAATCCATCTAACTGATAAAGAACAGCACCGACAAAGGCGTCTCCTGCGCCCGTAGTGTCTACTGGTTGAATGGCAATACTAGGTATCACGTAGGTTTTGCCTGCTAGGCCTAATAAGGTGCCCTCTTTTCCAAGTGTAATGGAAAATACACCCTTACAGATAGTGAGTAATGAATCTGTTGCGTCCTCTAAGGTCTCCGTCTCAGTGATAAGCATGGCTTCTTCATCTGATAGCTTCGTGAAATCGGCCTCTTTCAGGAAGAGTAGACTTTGCTTGACGAAGGTGGGTATTTTATCGCCAAACAATAAATGGCGGTAATTAGGGTCAAAAGAAATGATTTTGCCGTCCTTTTTCGCTCGGTCTTTTAAGGAATAATAGGCCGCATTAAGAGGCCCTTCTAAAAAGGCCGTCGCTGATCCGAAGTGAACAATGTTCGCGCTTGCAAGATCAATTGCCCCCACTTCTGCTTCTGTTAACGCCGCATCTGCGCCTCTATTGAAAACGAAATCGCGCTCTCCGTCTAGCATGAGAGAAACAAAGGCAAAAGTCGTGAATGACTTCGGATCTAAGTGAACGTGTTTTGTATTCACGTTAAAATCCTGCATCACTGAGATGAGCTGGCGACCGAAAGGGTCGTTTCCTACTTTGGCACTTAATAAAACCTCACCACCTAAGGCACCTATCGCCGCTGCAACATTCGTGGGAGCACCTCCCGGTTTCTTTAAAAAATGTTGACCGTCTGACAGGCTAGAACCTTTATCAGTACAAATCATATCAATTAAGGCTTCGCCTATACAGATGACACACATGCGGATTGTTTAGATGGGGATGGTTTAATAAAGGCAGTGGCTAGGGCCGCTACGGCTAATAAAGCTCCTGCAAAGGTAATAGCATTTCTAGGATCGTTGTCTAAAAAATGCTTTAAAATATAGCCAAAGGATAGATTTTGGATAATCATCGGAATCACAATCATCATGTTGATGATACCCATATACACACCATAACGCTCCTTTGGGATATCGCTAACTACCAGTAAATAAGGGATTCCCATCATACTTGCCCAGCCGATACCGAAACCAGAAATGGCGAAGAACAAGAGGTTTTTATTCTCAATGTGCGGGAAGGCTAAAAAGCCAGCTGCAGCTAAGATGAGACAAATCATGTGCACGGATTTAGCACCATATTTTTTTGCAAAACCGGCTAAGGCTAGGGCAGACAAGAAGGTGACGATGTTGTACCAGCCATTGACTAAACCCGTCCAAGAAACCGCTTGTTCGTATAACTCAGGGTTATCTTTCGGTGTTGCGTTCCAAACAGACAGCGCAATACTCTTCGATGAATTTTGCCAGTAGCAGAATAGAGCATACCATTGGAATAAGTACACCAGAGCTAATTGCCACATTACTTTTGGCATTTCGCCTATCGCATGGAAGATTTCGAAAATGGATTCCAAGACGCTGGATTTTCGAGCTCTAATTTCCGCTAATTCTTCTGCCGTGGGTTCAATTTCTGATGTTGTATGCATACTCCACCAGATGGAACCGATCGAACAAACGGCCCCTAAAAAGAAGGAGGCATATACCCAAGTGGGTAAAGAGCCCGTTTTTCCGATAAAGATCATCGGGAAGATGAAGAGGGAAAGATTGGCTAGCGTTTGGCCAAAACCCGTGAAAAAACTCTGCATCTGAAAGCCTGTAGGCTGCTGCTCCTCGTTTAATTTATCAGCCACAAATGCGCGATAAGGTTCCATCGCTGTGTTGTTTCCGGCGTCTAAGATCCATAGTAAACTCGCCGCCATCCATAACGAAGAACTGAAAGGATATAAAAGAAGGCAAATGCTGCACAATAAAGCCCCAATAAAGAAAAAAGGCTTACGGCGACCCCATTTTGGGTGCCAGGTACTATCACTTAAGGCACCGATAAATGGCTGAATTAATAGACCTGTAACTGGGCCTGCTAAGTTTAATAAGGGTATTTCATCTGGACTCGCTCCCAGAAAATCATAAATGGGATTCACAGCACTCTGCTGCAATCCGAAGCTGTATTGAATACCAAAAAAGCCAACGTTCATGTTGACGATTTGGCTGAAACTCAAGGAGGGTTTACGTAATGACATGTATGATAGGTTTATTCGTAGATGAAATTTAAAAATTCTAATCTACTCCTGCAAACTGTCCTACACTGTTGAACCTAATATTCTTGATTTAAAGGGTGGATCATCAATTCATCGATGACCACGTGTGCCGGTTGGTTCATCACATAGTAGATGCTATTCGCCATATCCTCCGGGCTCAGCCAACCTTGGTGGGAGGGATCCCCTGCCGGATCCGCATGAAAATGGGAATCCACTAATCCCGAGTAAATGGTGCTTACTTTAATTCCGTCTCTTCTAACTTCTTTTCGCAAGGCTTCCGTAAAAGCATGCTGCGCATATTTAGAAGCGCAATACAGCGATCCTCCATCAAAAACCCGTTTAGCCACATCTGAGGCAATCGTAATAAAATGGCCTTTTTTTGCGGCTTTCAGGTGGGGAAGCGCCTTCTGTGAGAATAAAAAGGTGCCTTTCACATTGGTGTCAAAAACCTGATCCCATTGCGATGCAGAATAGGATTCGGTAGGTCCAAAAGCCCCGATACCTGCATTGTTGATCACAAAATCAATATGTCCAAAAGTGTGCATCGTTTTCTCCACGGCCAGTTCGACAAATGCCTCATCTGATACATCCCCGTCGAAATACAAAGGTCGATGCCCCATCTCGGTTATTTCTGCCGCCAAGTCTTTTAATTCCCCTTTGTTACGAGCCACTAAACTGAGTTGGAAATTGTTCTGTGCCAATAAGATAGCTAGTGCACGGCCGATTCCACGAGAGGCTCCGGTGATGATGGCGGTAGGTAGGGAATTTGACATATAAGATTATTTTTTGTTAAATTTAGACAATTCCAATATATATGAATAAGCAAATTGCGTTTCTCATCAATCCCTTAAAAAAGACAGTCGCCATGGCTGACTATTTTTCTTGGGTTATTGAAATGGTAAAGGTAAAAAAATCAGACTGGGAAATTCAGCTTTTTACAAAAGAATGGCCTGCAGATTTGAGCGATTTTGATCAAGTTTGGGTGATGGGTGGCGATGGTACTTTCAATTATTTTGTGAATAAATACCCTTCCTTAAAAAAGCCCATTGCGCTGTTTAAAGGAGGCACGGGAAATGATTTTTATTGGAAGCTATTTGGGAAGCGATCTAGACAAGCGCATCTGGATGCCGTCTTAGCAGGATATGCAGAGGACTTTGATGCCGGTTCCTGTAATGGGCAATTATTTTTAAATGGTGTGGGCATCGGAATCGAGGGAGAGGTATTGAAATCAATGGAATCCATTCGATACTTTAAAGGAGGCCTGGGCTATTATTTGGCCGCTATTCCGAATCTATTAAAATTCAAATCGTACCATATACAAGGTAATCGAAAGGTCTTTCTTTGCATGGTCTTTAACTCTTCCAGAGCGGGAGGGGGATTTCATTTCTTCCCCCACGCAGAGATTCAGGATGGATTATTAGACGTGATGTATTGCCGGCATATTCCGGTTTGGCTGCGATTATTCTATATGCCCATCATTCAGTCAGGTAAACATGTGAATCTACCTATCGTGGAATTTTCTAAAGAGAAAGAGATCAAGATTAAAACGGATCGTGTCCTCAGTGCCCAGGTAGACGGAGAAGTACAAACATCAGATCAATTTGATTTCTGCGTTCTTCCTGCTAAATTTAAGTTTATTGTACCTTCCCTATGAGAAAAATATTCTTACTCCTTATTTTAAGTCTTCCTGTTTTAGCCCAAGACGCTGACAAAAAGAAAGTCCTGGCTCGAATTCAACAGCAGGAATCTCATTACGGCGCCATCGCTCAAAAAATCTGGAATTACGCCGAAGTCGGTTACAAGGAAAAGCAATCCTCTGCTCTTCTTCAAGAAATAGTAAAGCAAGCGGGTTTTACCATTGAATCTGGCGTAGCCGGTATTCCTACCGCTTTCGTGGCTACGTATGGTCAAGGCAAACCGGTGATCGGAATTATGGCTGAATACGATGCCTTACCCGGATTATCGCAGGATTCTATTCCGACGAAGCGTTCCTTGGGAGCTGCCTCTGGGCACGCCTGTGGCCACCATTTGTTTGGGACGGGTTCCTCTGCTGCGGCGATAGCTATAAAAGAATGGTTAAAAGAAACGGGAGGAAAAGGGACGATTAAATTATACGGTTGCCCTGCCGAAGAAGGTGGTTCTGGTAAAGTATACATGGTCCGCGAAGGCTTATTTAATGACGCAGATGTCATGTTGCACTGGCATCCAAGTGATGCAAATTCGGTTTCAACGGGTTCCTCTTTAGCCAATAAAACAGGTAAATTCCGTTTCTACGGCCTTTCCTCACACGCGGCGGCCTCTCCAGAAAGAGGTCGTTCAGCACTAGATGCGGTGGAAGCGATGGACTTTATGGCGAATATGATGCGCGAACATGTGCCGTCTTCTACGCGTATTCACTATGTCATCACGAATGGAGGCAAAGCACCGAATATTGTTCCAGATTACGCTGAGGTCTATTATTATGTGCGTTCTCCACAACGCGATATCGTCATGGACGTTTGGAATCGCCTAGAAAAAGCAGCCGAAGGTGCAGCCTTAGGAACAGGAACGCGATACGAATTAGAGGTTATCGGTGGAGTATACGAAATTTTGCCAAACGAAAAGCTAGCCTCTCTGATGAATGCTAATTTGCAAACGGTGGGCGGTTATACCTTAAATCCAACCGAATTAGCCTTTGCGAAACAAATACAGCAAACGCCAGGAATGTTGCAAACCGATTTAGCATCCACTGCATCTGTGGTTCCAGGTCGTCCTGATCCGAGTGGCGGAGGCTCTACCGATGTAGGTGATGTGAGCTGGGTAGTGCCTACCATTGGTTTAGGTACAGCGACTTGGGTTCCAGGTACAACTGCGCATAGCTGGCAGGCAGTAGCCGCTGGTGGAACAAGTATTGGGAAAAAAGGAATGATGGTGGCCGCTAAAACGATCGCAGGGACAGCGATGGATTTATTCAAAAATCCGGCGTTAATCGAGGCGGCTAAAGCCGAATGGAACAAACGAAAGGGCACTGAATTTAAATACAAGGCACTATTAGGGGACCGTAAGCCGGCATTGAATTATAGAGATTAGTCGTCAGTTTAGGTCATTTTGTCTATACAACTTGTAGACTTTAGCTGTAAATTGTAAATTGCCTATGTTAGCCTATTTTATATGAACAACGAAAAATACTCTCGCTACGAATTTCTCCGTAAAATGGGGTTCAGTGGTGGAGCTTTAATGGCGGTATTAGGTTCTTGTACCGTAAAAAAAGACGCAGTATTAGACTCTTTAATTGTGAATTCTAAAGGTCAGCCAGTCGTTTCTCTCGATAGTACGACGGCTTCGGCTACCACTGTTCCACCCACTACCACCATTGGATCAGGTACTACAGGATCTACTACTAACTTATCCGGTCTAGTCACCACGGATCAATTAAATACGATTAAAACCTTTATCGTAAAAGTTGATTTGACTGCTTCTGCTGCGACCGCATTGAAAAATGATGGAGGCTATGTCATCGTGAATGGCTCTGTGGTAGTGGCTAATGTAACGGGTGGTCAATACGTCGCTGCCCAAAATCTATGCACCCATCAACCCAGACCTAACATTATATTCAATCGTACGGAATATTATTGTACGGACCATGGTGCTCGTTTCTCTTTATCTGGCGCGGGTTTAAATTCGCTAGGAAGTAGGGGTCTAACGGTTTATCGTACGGCAAATGATGGTAAAACTTTAGTTGTATTCGCCTAATGATCACAGCAATCCTATTTTCTTTATTAACCTGGTTAGGGGATTTTTCCCAAGCAAAAACTGAGGCTACCCAACAGCACAAACTGATCGTTTTGAATTTTTCAGGCTCAGACTGGTGCGGCCCTTGTATCAAATTGAAGAAGGATGTATTTGAATCTTCTGAATTTACGGCCTTTTCTGAAGCTAATTTGGTTTTATTACGGGCTGATTTTCCACGTTTAAAAAAGAACCAACTGCCTAAAGAACAGCAAGATAAAAACGACGCTTTGGCAGAAAAATATAATCCGAATGGGGAATTTCCATTAACCGTACTATTGAATCAAGACGGAAAGGTTTTACGGGAATGGAAGGGATATCAAGGTAATAAAGAGCAATTCATCGCCGAAATTAAAGCATTTCGTTGAGATGCCACTGGTTCAACGCACTGAATTGTTAATGGGTAATCGCTTCGATTTAGGAGTGGTGTCTTCCGATACGGATCGTGCTGAACGGGCAGTAGAAGAAGCAATTGTAGAAATAAAGCGAATAGAGGCTTTATTGACGACTTTTAAGGACGATTCGCAAACGAATTTGATTAATCGAATGGCGGGAATCTCGCCGGTAGAAGTTGATAAGGAGGTATATGAATTAATAAAGCGAGCGCATCGCATTTCGAATTTAACGCAAGGGGCGTTTGATTTAAGTTATGGCTCCTTGGATAAAAGCTTTTGGAATTTTGATCAAAAAATGGCCCAATTGCCTTCTCCAGAAAAAGCGTTGGAGTCTGTGGGGTTAATTAATTACGAAAATATTGAATTGGGGGAGGGGACGGTTTTTTTGCGGGAAAAAGGGATGCGGATTGGTTTTGGAGGGATAGGGAAGGGCTATGCCGCGGATCGTGCAAAGAAAGTTTTGCAGGAGTTAGGCTTTGAAAATGGTGTGGTGAATGCCTCAGGAGACATGAATGCGTGGGGTGTTCGAGAAGATGGAAATCCTTGGAAAGTAGGGATATCTAATCCAGATGCGCCTACGGAGGTTTTTGCTGAGTTTGATTTAATCAATTCGGCGGTGGCCACATCTGGGAATTATGAAAAATTTGTGTGGATAGATGGCGTGAAATATTCACACACCATCCATCCGAAAACGGGTTATCCCATACGCGGAATTAAAAGTGTAACGGTTTTTGCTCCTTTTGCTGAATTGGCTGATGTGTTAACGACGCCTATTGCTGTGATGGGAGTGGAGGTAGGTCTAGATTTAATAGATCAAATAGCAGGTGTTGCCTGCCTAATAATTAGTGACGAAAATGTGATTTATTCCTCGAAGTCCATTCGAGATCAACTACGAAGTTAACCAATGAAAAAAGTAGTATTCCTGTTGTTTAGCGTTGCCTCTCTATCGAGTTGCGTAAGCGTAAAAGAATTTCAAAAGAGTCGAATAAACGATTCTGAGATGGAATTATCCGCTCGTAAGAGTGAAAAATTTGAACAAAGTTTCTATCTCTACCGGGAGGGTGCTTCAGGAGCCAATGGAGGGAAAAGCGGAGGAGGCTGCGGATGTAACTAGGTATGAAAAAGATTATTTTAGGCATTGGATTATATTGCTCTGTTTTGCAAGGAGTTCGGGCGCAAGAAGCCGATTCTTTGGCTTATTCAAAACGTGCGTTAAAATTTGAAGAAATTAATTTAGTTGCTGGCTATTATGACCAAGATGGAAATAATTCAGCAGTGACAGGGGGAATTGGAACGGAAAAGCTAACAGACTTGGCTACCTCTTTCGAGCTCCGTTTGTCTAAATTGGATTTAAAAAATAGAACGCACAGTTTTACGGCCGATATGAATATTGATCAATATACATCAGCTTCGTCTGATAATATCGATCCATTAACCGTTTCATCAGCTTCTAGAAAAGATACCCACATCTATCCAAGTTTATCTTGGTCCATGAAAGATGATAGAACGCGCACTACACATGGTTTATCGTACTCCTATTCAACGGAATATGATTATAAATCCCATGGATTTTCTGCGAATTATGCGGCTTTGACGAAAGACAAAAACACTGAGTTTACGTTCAAAGCAGGGGCATTTTATGATACCTACATGGCGATTTTGCCGGCTGAATTACGGCCTTATAATTATCCTTCTGGGGCCCACGGTGACATGAGAGGCATAGAATATAAGCCTAGAAATTCGTTTAACGCCTCTTTTGGCTTATCTCAAGTGGTGAATAAGCGCTTACAAGTGATGGCAATTATAGAACCGAGCTATCAAGAAGGATTGTTGAGCACTCCCTTTCACCGGGTCTATTTTACGAATGGGAATGAGACCTTAGAAAAATTACCAGGAACTCGATTTAAATTACCAGTCGGTTTACGTTTTAGTTATTTTATGGGAGACCAAACGGTCATTCGCGCCTTCTACCGCTATTATATGGACGATTGGGGGATGACTGCACACACGGCAAATTTAGAGGTGCCTTTTAAGGTGACTCCCTTCTTCTCTGTTAGTCCATTTTACCGAGTGAACGTTCAATCTGCTGTGAACTATTTCAAACCCTATGCCCAGCATTTGACTAGCGAGACTTTTTACACTTCGGATTATGATTTATCGTCTTTCACGAGTCAATTCGTAGGAGCAGGTTTACGTTTAGCGACTCCTGGAGGTATTTTAGGGATCGCAAATTGGAATGCCTTAGAAATTCGATATGGATATTATTCTCGATCAAATGGTATGGTAGGACATAGTTTGACTATGCATATTAAAATAAAATAGGCGTTGATGAAAGATTTATTAAACCAAAATTTGGAACAAATCCTCTCCCTCGAAATCTCGGAGGAACGCAGAGAAATTTTACAGGTATTGATTGATTACATTAAAGACAAACGCAAGAAAGAACAGCCCATTCGACTGAATTTCATTTGTACGCACAACTCACGCCGCTCGCAATTTTCGCAAGTGTGGGCACAAACTGCGGCTGATTATTTCCAAATCCCTGCTCAATGTTATTCTGGCGGGGTAGAAGTTACTGCTTGCAATGAACGCACCATTGCCTCTTTAGAAAGAATGGGTTTCATCGTATCTAAACGTGGGCATTCGAATCCCATCTATTTCGTCCTGCATACGCAAGATGCACGTCCTATCACCTTATTCTCGAAATTATTTGATGATGTCATTAACCCTCATGGCATTTTTGCCTCGGTGATGACTTGCGCGCATGCGGATGAAAATTGTCCCTTTATTCCGGGCGCTGAAGCTAGAATCCCTGTACGTTACGAGGATCCCAAAGCCTTTGACGATACGCCGGAAGAAGCAGCGCAATATGATGCCAGGTCGAGACAGATTGCGAGTGAGATGTTTTATGTGTTTTCTAGGGTCAGTATCTAGTAGTCGGTATCCAGTAGTCGGGAGTCGCTAGTCCGGAGGAAATGAGTCCGAAGGAATTGAGAGTAGAGATAGGAGAGTATAGAGTATATATACAGTGATCCCATCTTTACTCTCTACTCTCTAATCTATAAACTTCTACGAAGTATGATCTCTCACAACTAGCCACTTCCCCTTCACTTTCTTCATCAGTAACGTAAAATATCCGCCGGCATCACCCACCGATGGTCTCGTTAAATGCCATTTTCCTAATACCCAGGCTGTTTTTCCGGCTGTTACATCGATTTCTTGAATGTCAAAGTCAAGCGTTCCCATCGTTTCCCGATTCGGATAGGATTTTAAATAACGTTGCAAAGTGGCTTCCCAACCAGATACGACACCTGACTTTCCGATGAACTTTAGGTTCGGTGATTTTTCATAGTATTCCATGAAACCTTTTACATCACCCGCATTCCATAAGGTAATCTGAGTATTCAGGACAGATTTGATGCCGGATTCGTCTTTATTTGCTTGGGCAAATAGGAGAGCGGGAAGGAGGAGAAGGAGAAGTGATTTCATTATTAGAGTAGAGATTATAGAGTAGAGAGTATAGATAATAGAGCAAAGATAATAGAGTATTGTAAATGGTGATTTTTTTCAATCTCTACTCTCTACTCTCTACTCTATTATCCTGCTTCAGCGGGATTTCGTCTCAATTTTCCCCTTAACTTTTTGAATTACCGATTATTGTATCATTTTTGTAGAATAATAACCTAAACCGAATGATTAAGAAAATTACACTCGCCATCTTGATGGCATTTCCTGTGCTTCAATCGCTGGCGCAGGCTCCAGATGAAAATCGTTTTGTGAAATCTGTTCTAGTGGAGAAATTAGATGAACCTATGGAGTTCACCTTTTTGCCAGATGGACGTATCCTTTTTGTAGAGCGAAAAGGGGATGTGAAATCGTATGACACGAAGACCAAAGAAACGAAGACAATCGCTCACTTAAATGTGAATACGAAATACAAGAACCGTTTGGGTCAAGAGCGTGTGGCAGAGGAGGGATTGATGGGTATTGTTTTGGACCCTAACTTCAGCAAAAATCACTGGTTGTATCTGTATTATGCACATCCGACGGAAACTAAACACGTGTTAGCGCGGATGGAATTGCGTGGAGATCAGTTATTAGTAGAGCAACAAAAAGTGCTTTTAGAGGTTCCTACACAGCGGGAGGAATGTTGCCATACGGGTGGTGGAATGGTTTTTGACAAATCAGGAAACCTATTTTTAACCGTAGGAAATAATACAAGTAATAGTAATTCAGATGGTTATGCGCCTATCGATGAGCGTCCAGGTCAAGCGTATTGGGATGATCAACGTGGTGCGTCGAATGCAAATGATTTACGTGGTAAGATTTTACGCATTCACCCGGAGGCGAATGGTACGTATACGATTCCTAAAGGGAATTTATTTGCACCAGGCACGCCTAAAACGAAGCCCGAAATTTATACGATGGGTCACCGCAATCCTTGGAGACCAAGTATTGACTCGAAAACGGGATATTTGTATTGGGGAGAGGTAGGTCCAGATGCATCGGTGGATTCAGAGAAAGGACCTCGCGGTTATGATGAATTTAATCAGGCCAAAGGTCCAGGCTATTACGGTTGGCCTTATTTCATCGGAAATAATCAGGCCTATGCGGATGTAAATTTTGAGACAATGGCAATTGGGCCTAAGTTCAATCCAGCGGCTCCAGTAAATGACTCGCCTAATAACACGGGTTTGCGTGAATTGCCACCAGCAACGAAGGCGATGATTTGGTATCCGTATGGAACTTCAGAGGAGTTTCCATTAGTGGGCTCTTCGGGTCGTTCAGCGACGGGTGGTCCGGTATTTAGAAAAGCGGATTTTATAGGAGCCAAACGAGCTTTCCCATCGTATTATGAAGGGAAGTGGTTAATCGTTGAGTTCATGCGTGGCTGGATTATGGCGGTGACATTGGATGAAAATGGAAATTACAAGTCAATGGAGCGCTTTATGCCGTCGACGACTTTTGGTTCTGCTATCGATATGGACTTCAGCCCTGATGGGGATTTATATGTATTAGAATATGGATCTGCTTGGTTCCGTGGGAATGACAATGCCCGTCTAGTGAAGATAGAATACCAAGGTGGAAACCGTAAGCCTTATGTGGAGGCTTCGGCAGCGAAGAAAGCAGGTGCAGCTCCGTTTACGACTACTTTATCGGCTGATGGAACGAAAGACTTCGATGGTGATAAATTAACCTATACGTGGACGGTGAAGAAGGCAGGGAAATTCGTGAAGAATTTATCGGGAGCTTCGGCTACTTTGAGCTTGAAAGACGCGGGTAAATACCAAGTGACTTTAAAAGCGGCTGACCCAAAAGGATTGTCGAACACGGCTTCTTTGGAAATATTAGTAGGAAATGAGGCTCCAGTGGTGGATATCGCCGTGGAGGGTAATAAATCCTTCTACTTCGAAGGTCAGCCGGTCAAATATGCTGTGAAAGTAGAAGATAAGGAAGACGGTTCTTTAGGAAAAGGAATCGCTCCGGAATCAGTGGCTGCAACGGTTGATTATGTGGCGTCAGGTTATGATCCGATCGAAATGGCGCAATCGCACCGCAAAGCAGATAGCGATCTGTTTGCATCCGCTGGGTTACGTTTGATCAATGCAAGTGATTGTAAGTCATGTCATCAAATGTCAGTGCGATCTGTAGGACCATCTTACAAGGAAGTAGCTGAGAAATACAAGGGACAAGACGTGTTAGAGAAATTGTCTGATAAGGTGATTTCAGGTGGTATGGGAGTTTGGGGAGAACATGCGATGTCTGCTCACCCGAGTATTTCGAAGGCGGATGCCAAAGCCATGGTCAATTATATCCTTAGTTTAGGGGATAAAAAAGCCAGCAATGCAATCGGTATCGCTGGTGAATTAGGCTTGAAAAAACCAGCAGATCAATCCTCTTCAAAAGGGGTATTCGTCGTACGTGCGACCTATTTAGATAAAGGAAACAAGAAAATGGCGCCGGTGCAATCAGAAAAATGGTTGTTCCTACGTCACCCTGCTTTGAACGTGGAGAAAGCGGATGTGTCGAAAGGCATTATGCAATTAATCACGCCAGGTCGTTCGACAAACATGGTGGGCCAAAATCCGTACTTAGGTTACAAGGATTTAGATTTAACGGGTATCAATACCATCGAAATTTCTGCCTCTGCGCAAGCAAGAACGAATGCAGCGGGTGGGGTGATTGAAATTCGTTTGGATTCGCCTACGGGAACGGTTATTGGTAAAACAGCGCCTATTGAGGTTTCTCAAGGTGGTTTTGGTGGACCTCCTCCAGCAGCGGCAACGCCAGGAAAAGGAGCACCACTAGGAACTGGGGTAGCAGCTCCGGCAGCAGCTCCGGCTACAGCTTCAGCACCGGCTGCCGCAGCACCGGCTGCCGCACCTGCCGCAGCGCCACCCCGTATGCGTGCACCTGCTGCCCAAAAAGTGGCCATCCAAGCCACTTCCGGATCGCATGATTTGTATTTTGTGGCGGTTAACCCTGCAGCCACAGAGCAACAAATTGTGGTGCAGATTTCGGGTATTGAAATGAAAAAATAATCCTTCGATTATAGTAATTAAAAGGTTCTCTCTGCTTTAAATAGAGAGAACCTTTTTTTATGCGCTATACACTACTTTTACTTTTATTGTCTGGGTCCCTTTTCGCCCAAAAAAACATCACCTCCGCCTCTGATGCCACTGCGCCCTTGCACGCACTGCAGCCGGATTACCCTACGCCTTACGGTGCTCCTACGGTAGCAGATATTCAGAAAACGATCGATCGTGTCTATGCCTACTTAGAAGCCGCAACCCCGAATCGTTTTGTCGATAAAACGAGTGGCGCAGAGGTGAAAACCTATAACGCTAACGCCATTTTCAGCAAAGGCGATTTTCGCCCGATCTCGTATGAGTGGGGAGTAACCTATTCTGGGATGCTGGCCTTAACTCAAGTGACAGGCGATGAGAAATACAAGAATTATGTGTTTAATCGATTGAATCTCATCAATTCAGGAGTTCCTGAAGCCATCAAAATTCCAGCAGATCAATCTCATGTCTTGAAAGGTTTAGTGCACCCTCGTGCGCTAGATGACATTGGAGCGATGGGAATGGCGGTGATTAAAGCACAGAAAGCGGGTTTTACTACTGACATGTCCTATATAACGAAGCGCGCGTCTGACTTTATTTTAAAAGAAGAACATCGTTTGCCGGATCGCACCTTGGTGAGAATTCGCCCATTGCACCACACGATGTGGCTGGATGATGTCTATATGGCTATTCCTGCGCTACTGCAATTAGGCGAATACGAGGAGGCCGTTTTTCAGTTTACTGCGTATCAAAGGCGGATGTTTAATCCTAATCTGAATATTTTCATGCATGGCTATTTAGTAGATGCCACAGAGCACCCGGAGTTTCATTGGGGACGCGCGAATGGCTGGGCTTTGTTGACGAATTGTGAATTATTGGAATATTTGCCGGCGAATCATCCAGCTCGTCCGGCGATTTTAGCACAATTGAAAAATCACTTGAAAGGGCTGATGGCCTTACAGGATGGAACCGGTTTTTGGCATCAATTATTAGATAAAAACGATTCCTACTTAGAGACCTCTTGTACGGCGATTTATACTTATGTGATGGCCAAAGCTATCAATAAAGGCTGGTTAGACCCTAAAACTTACGGCCCAGCAGCCATCTTAGGCTGGAATGCGGTTAATTCGAAAGTAAACGAAAAAGGCCAAGTCGAAGGTACCTGCGTGGGTACCGGTTTAGCCTGGGATCCGGCTTTCTACTTCCACAGACCCATTTCTCCTTTCGCAGCACACGGTTATGGCCCTGTACTTTTAGCGGGTGCAGCGATGATGGATTTACTGAAACACAATAACTATCAAATCAACGATTCCGCCGTACATTTGAAATAATATGAAAAACGCATTTGATTTAACAGGAAAAGTAGCGCTCGTAACGGGTTGCAAAAGAGGTATCGGGATGGCGATGGCTTTGGGCCTAGCGGAGGCCGGAGCCGATATTATCGGAGTTTCGGCTAATCTTGAACTAGGAGGATCTCAGGTTTCAAAAGCAGTGGAGGCGCTAGGTCGAAAATTCAAAGCTTACCAAGCGGACTTCTCTAACCGCGATTCATTATATGCCTTTATCACACAAGTAAAAGCAGATTTTCCGCGCATCGATATTTTAGTGAATAATGCGGGTACGATTTTGCGTAATCCGGCGGCAGAGCATTCGGATGAGTTTTGGGATGAGGTATTAGAGGTGAATCTTTCGTCTCAATTTATCTTAAGTAGAGAGATTGGATCCACGATGTTAGCACAGGGCTCAGGTAAAATCATTTTCACTGCTTCTCTATTGAGTTTCCAAGGTGGCATCAACGTGCCGGGTTATGCAGCAAGTAAGGGCGGGATTGCCCGTTTAACGATGGCCTTAGCGAATGAGTGGGCTGGAAAAGGAATCAATGTGAATGCGATTGCTCCAGGTTATATTTCAACAGATAATACAGCTGCTCTGCGAGAAGATAAAGATCGTAGCAGTTCTATTTTAGGACGAATTCCGGCAGGACGTTGGGGAGAACCAGAGGACTTTAAAGGTCCAGTGGTTTTCTTAGCATCGAATGCCTCTAACTATGTGCACGGAACCATACTGACCGTCGATGGCGGCTGGATGGGCCGATAACAAATAGCAAAGACCAAAGACCAAATACCAAATAGCAAAGTTCAAAGATCAAATACGAAAATTCTGAACTTTGGTCTTTGCTCTTTGAATATTGAATATAAACCTCTGAACTTTGAACTTTGGTCTTTTAACTTTGAAATTATGAAAAAACTTACCCTACTCCTCACCCTAGTTTCCACCTCCCTTTTCGCTCAGAAAATAGACGTGGACAAACAAATTGCTTTAGCAGGCCAACAATACCAATTGATGCTGGCCGCGCAACCCGACACCAGTACGACTGTTCACTCTGCAAAGCAGGATGGGACGTATCGCAATATGCCTTCAAAATGGTGGTGTTCCGGTTTTTTCCCGGGGGGACTTTGGTTCTTATACGAGAAAACAAAAGATCCGAAATGGGAATCAGCCGCGCGTTTGTGGACGGCTGCGGTGAAGAAAGAGCAGTTTAATACGGGTACGCACGATTTAGGGTTTATGATGTACGATTCTTTCGGGAATGGCTTACGTCTGACCAAGGATCCGGAGTATAAGAAGGTGTTGATTCAATCAGCTAAGTCTTTGGCGACGCGTTTTGATCCTAAAATTGGTTTAATTAAATCGTGGAATAGCTTCAAAGGCGGTTATCAGTATCCAGTAATCATTGACAATATGATGAACTTGGAATTGTTATTCTGGGCTTCTCGGGAGACGGGTGATCCTAGTTTCAGACAAATTGCAATCACGCATGCGGATAATACGATGAAGAACCATTTCAGACCGGATTATTCGAGTTATCATGTGATTTGCTATGATGTGGATGGTAAGGTTTTGGCCAAAAAACAACACCAAGGCTACCAAGACGAGTCCTGCTGGACGCGTGGACATGCTTGGGCGATGTATGGCTATGTGGAAATGTACCGCAATACGAAGGACAAGAAATATTTAGACTTCGCGCAAAAAATCTCCGACTTCTATTTAAATCACCCTAATCTTCCAGCGGACAAAATTCCCTATTGGGATTTTTATGCGCCTAACATCCCGACAGAAGAACGTGATGCTTCGGCAGGTGCGATCGCAGCGTCTGCTTTGCTAGAATTGAGTACGTATTCAGGGGAGAAAGGGAAGCGCTACTATGCGGATGCGGTGAAGATGTTAGAGTCACTTTCGTCGCCAGCTTACCGCGCGGCTTTAGGTGAAAATAATCACTTCTTGATCAAGCACTGTGTAGGAGCGAAATCCTTGAATTCAGAGATTGATGTGCCGTTAATCTACGCAGATTACTATTATTTAGAAGGCTTGTTGCGCTACCAAAAAATGGCTAAAAAATAGACGGCTTTTTGGGCTGAATTTCGTACCTTTGAGGCTTCATTTTTTATCAAGCCCCATGTCAGTTAAGAAAATTCAATCAGCCTTAATTTCGGTTTATTACAAGGACGGTTTAGCGCCTATCATTCAAGAACTTCATAAAAACGGAGTGACACTTTATTCTACGGGAGGGACGCAGTCTTTCATCGAAGAATTAGGTATTCCAGTGATTGCAGTAGAAGATTTAACGGGATATCCGTCGATCTTTGGCGGTCGCGTGAAGACTTTGCACCCGAAGGTTTTTGGTGGAATTTTACACCGTCGCGACTTAGCGGAGGATGTGGCTGTAGCTAAACAATACGATATTCCAGCGCTAGATTTAGTGATGGTGGATTTATATCCATTCGAGGAGACGGTTGCTTCAGGAGCATCTGATGAGGATATTATTGAGAAAATTGACATCGGTGGAATCTCGTTGATCCGCGGTGGAGCGAAGAATTTTAACGATGTATTAATCGTTTCTTCTCGTGATCAATACGCAGAAGTTTCTGCGATTTTTGCAGCTCACGGTTCTACTTCGACGACTTTAGAAGAGCGTAGACGTTTTGCAGGAAAGGCATTCGCTGTTTCATCTCACTACGATGGAGCAATCCAGCGTTATTTTGCAGGCCAAACAGCAGATTTAGCAAACTATACCACTTTGCCAGCGCACGGTTTACGTTACGGCGAAAACCCGCACCAACAAGGTAAGTTCTACGGAGATTTAGCGGCTTTATTTGATAAACTACACGGTAAGGAATTGTCTTACAATAACTTAGTGGACGTAGATGCTTGTCTTTCGTTATTAGACGAGTTTAAAGAAACAGCATTCGTTATCATCAAGCACATGAATGCATGTGGTGTGGCGACTGGTTCTACGGTGAAGGAGGCGTATGATAAAGCACTTTCTTGTGATCCGATTTCTGCTTTCGGTGGTGTATTAGCGACAAACAATACCGTAGACAAAGCGGCGGCTGAGTCGATCAATCCTTTGTTCTGTGAGATTTTAATTGCGCCAGACTTTACGGAGGAGGCTTTGGAAATCTTAAAGACAAAGAAAAACCGTATCCTTTTAAAGCGTAACCAAGTTGAATTCCCGAAAGTAATGTTCAAGACCTTGTTAAACGGGGTGTTAGAGCAAGATAAGGATTTAGTGATGGAAGGTGTGGAAGATTTCAAAACGGTGACGAAACGCATTCCTACGGATGAGCAGAAGCGCGCTTTGGCCTTCGCTTTGAAGATTTGTAAGCATACGAAATCAAATACCATCATTTTAGCGAATGACGGTCAGTTATTAGCTTCCGGTGTAGGCCAAACTTCTCGTGTGGACGCCTTAAAGCAAGCGATCGATAAAGCAAAAGAATTTGGCTTTGATTTAAATGGAGCGGTGATGGCATCTGATGCTTTCTTTCCTTTCCCAGATTGTGTTGAAATCGCAGGGAACGCTGGTATTGTAGCAGTTACACAGCCAGGTGGATCGATCAAAGACCAAGATTCAATCGACTATTGTGATGCAAACAATTTAGCCATGGTTATGACCGGAATTCGTCACTTTAAACATTAGGATTATTCAGTTAATTTTTATATTTTTAAGGCTACTAATCAACACAAGTTTCGGGCGATTAATAAGCTCGTTTTAACACACATTAAATTACATTATGTCAGAAGCACAAGATACATCAGCTCAAGATCGGGCAAATTATGGTGCAGATAATATTCAAGTATTAGAGGGTTTAGAGGCGGTTCGTAAACGTCCTTCCATGTACATCGGTGATACAGGCTTTAAAGGTCTTCATCACTTGATCTGGGAAGTAGTTGATAACTCGATTGATGAGGCGTTAGCAGGTCACTGCGATAAGATCAAAGTGACGATCAATACTGACAATTCCATTTTAGTTGAAGATAACGGTCGTGGTATCCCTACGGGAATGCACACGAAGGAGAAGCGTTCTGCCCTAGAGGTGGTAATGACGGTTCTTCACGCCGGTGGTAAATTTGATAAAGATACCTACAAGGTATCTGGAGGTTTGCACGGTGTGGGGGTTTCTTGTGTGAATGCCTTATCGACTGATTTAAAAGTAACGGTACACAGAGAGGGGAAAATTTTCCAACAAGAATACAAAATTGGTGTTCCTCAGTACCCAGTTAAAGAGATTGGAACAACAGATCGAACAGGTACATCGGTTTTATTTAAGCCGGATGAGTCGATCTTCACAGTAACTGAATACAAATACGAAACGGTGGCGGGTCGTTTACGTGAGTTGTCCTTCTTGAACGCGGGTATCCGGGTGGAATTGACAGATTTGCGTGAATTGGATGAGAATGGTGTGGCGAAATCAGAAGAATTCTTCTCTGAAGGAGGTCTTCGCGAATTCGTTATGTTCTTGGATTCTACACGTGAGCCATTATTGTCTGAGCCTATCTACATGGAAGGCGATAAGAATGGGGTGCCGGTTCAAGTGGCGATGGTATACAATACGTCTTACACAGAGAATGTGGTTTCGTATGTGAATAATATCAACACGATTGAAGGGGGTACACACGTAGCAGGTTTCCGTGGTGCCTTGACTCGTACGTTGAAAAACTACGCAGATAAGTCAGGTGCTCTAGATAAATTAAAGATTGATATCGCAGGTGATGACTTCCGGGAGGGTTTGACAGCGGTTATTTCGGTGAAAGTGGCGGAGCCTCAGTTTGAGGGCCAAACAAAAACCAAACTAGGTAATGGGGAGGTTTCTGGTGCCGTTTCTGCAGCGATGTCAGACATGTTAGAGTCTTGGTTAGAGGAGCACCCTAAGGAGGCTCGTCAAATCGTAGCCAAGGTAATCTTAGCCGCACAAGCGCGTCACGCAGCTCGTAAGGCACGTGAAATGGTTCAACGTAAAACGGTTTTAGGTTCGAACTCCTTGCCTGGTAAGTTAGCTGACTGCTCGGATTCGGATCCAGAAACATGCGAGATCTACCTTGTCGAAGGGGACTCAGCGGGTGGTACAGCGAAACAAGGCCGTAACCGTGCTTTCCAAGCGATCCTTCCATTACGTGGAAAGATTTTGAATGTAGAGAAAGCGCAAGAGTACCGTATCTACGAAAACGAAGAGATTAAGAATATGATTACGGCGCTTGGCGTTTCTTTTGGAAAAGATGGTGATGAGCGTGCGTTGAATATGGATAAGTTGCGTTACCATAAGGTGATCATCATGACCGATGCGGACGTTGACGGTAGTCACATTCGTACCTTGATTTTAACATTCTTCTTCCGTTACATGCGCGAATTAGTAGATCGCGGTTGTATTTATATCGCTCAGCCACCGTTGTACCAAGTGAAGAAAGGTCAACAGGTTCGGTACGTTTGGACGGAAGATCAACGTGCGCAGGCGATTCAGGAATTAGCTGGTGGCGGAAAAGAAGATAATGTAGGTGTTCAACGTTATAAGGGTCTTGGAGAGATGAACGCGGAGCAGTTGTGGGAAACGACAATGAATCCGGAGTCTCGTACCTTGAAGCAAGTAACGGTGGAATCAGCGATTGAAGCAGATTTATTGTTCTCTATGTTAATGGGGGATGAGGTAGCGCCACGTCGTGACTTTATTGAGAAGAATGCTAAATACGCTAAAGTAGACGTTTAGAATGAATTTTGATTTTAAATCCTACCATTTGCGGGGTATTCACGCAGAGACGTTAGAAGAAAAGCAAAAGATCAATCAAGAATTGAAAGACTTTTACAATTCCTTAACAGAAGAAGAAAAGCGCTTGTTTAACTTAGAACTTCAGAAATTCTTGGCCACAGAAATGGGGCGCCTGGGTTCTGATTACCAAGCGATAAAAAATCAAATACCCACTGAATAAATGAGTGAATTAGATAAAATACTGAAACACGATGAGACAAAAGATTCCCTTACCGGGAATCTTTTGTCTTTACTTACGCCTACGAATTGGAAGATTAATTTGATGGCTCCTCGGGAGCAAAATCGCAAGGTGGATAAATCGACCCAAAAGTCGAATGATACCATCGCCAAGGCAAAGTTCATCTCACGGGATTTATCTTGGTTAAAATTTGATGAGCGTGTTTTAGATCAGGCGAGGGATTCCTCTAAATCCTTATTTGATCGCTTAAAATTCTTAGCGATTACGGCCTCTAACTTGGATGAGTTTTTTACCATCCGTATGGGTTCTTTGTATAATTACATCGATTTAGGGAAAGAACGGACGGATTATTGTGGCCTACGGGAGGTGCCATTTAAACAAGCCATTATTGATCAAGCGCAGGAGTTTACTCAAGAAAAGCACCGTCTTTTCATGGAAGAGATTTTACCCTTGTTTCCGGAGAATGGTCTTCTGTTAGCTTGTTTGGATGATTTAGACGAGGAAGAAAAGGAAGAGGTGGCGACCTATTTTCAGCGGACGATTTATCCGATGTTGACCCCGATGGTCTTTGATCATACGCATACATTTCCGAGTTTATTAGCGAAGACCTTGATTTTTGGGGTGGTGACGCTAGGGGTTTCGGATAAGAAGAAAACGAGAAATGAGAAGGAGCAGAAGATATCTTTTGTTCAAATTCCCTTGAATTTAAAGCGTTTCTATGTGATCGAGCGGGAGGACAAAGTGTTGTTTATCCCGATTGAAGAAATTATTCGCCATCACTTACAGATTTTGTACCGCAATGTGGAGATTGAATCGACGACTTTATTCCGTATTACGCGGAATGGAGATTTTGATTTAGTGGAACACGAAGATTCGGATACGGATTTTGTGGATGAGGTGAAGAAGAAGATTAAAGACCGTCGTTTGGGTCGAGTGACACGGGTAGAGGTGGAGAAATTCCATTCGGAATTCTTGTTAACAGAGATGTTAAAGCGTTGGAATTTAGAGCGTTCGGATATTTTTGTCAAGAATTCGATTCTTGATTTTACGTCTTTTTGGCAAATATTAAAACACTCCGAATTTAAAACGCAATTAGCGGTTAGTCCAGCAGTGGTTCCAGCTCTAGGGCTTAAGTCGGTCGTGATCGATGATATTTTTGATACCATTAAACGGGGGGATATTTTACTACACCATCCATATAATAATTTCGAGCCAGTTATTCAATTGTTAGAACAGGCGGCGGAAGATCCGAAGGTATTAGCGATTAAGATTACGTTGTACCGTATTTCTAAGAATTCGCGAATTGCGAGTGCTTTATTGCGTGCTGCGGAACAAGGAAAACACGTTTCTGTCTTGTTCGAAGTGAAGGCGCGTTTCGATGAAGAAAACAATATTAAAGAAGCGACTAAATTACAAAAGGCCGGTTGCTTTGTGATTTATGGTATTCCGGGTTTAAAAACGCACACGAAATTACTGCAAGTCATTCGCAATGAAGGCAATCACGTAGTAAGTTATGCCCATCTTTCCTCTGGAAATTACAATGAGGATACAGCAAAACTTTATACCGATATTGGTCTTTTAACGACAGATACGCGTATTACACAAGATATTTCAGAGTTCTTCAATGTTATTACAGGGCACTCGATGCCGACTCATTACGAGCATTTGATTACGGCTCCGCGCGACATGCGTAATCGTTTAATTGAAATGATTGAGATGGAGGTGAAGAATCACAAAGAAGGAAAACCTGCAGGTATTTGCTGGAAGATCAATTCCTTGCAAGATTTGAAGACGATGGATGCGCTCTATAAGGCTTCTCAAGCGGGCTTGCCGGTTTTATTGATTGTGAGAGGCATTTGTTGCTTACGTCCACAGCGCAAGGGTTTATCAGAGAATATCTTCATTAAATCGATTGTAGGGGAGTATTTAGAGCATACCCGTCTGTATTATTTCCACAATGAGGGCGATGCGAAAATTTATGGTGGAAGTGCGGACGTAATGGTACGAAGCTTTGACAGACGAATTGAATCACTCTTTGAACTAGTGAATACGCGTGCTAAAAATTTGGCCATCACCATCTTGGATTGGAATTTACGGGATACCAAAAACTCCTATGAAATGCAGGAGGATGGTACGTATTGGAAAATTGAGAGTGATGAACCGTTTGATATCCACACGAAATTTTATGAAATCAAAGAGGAGGATTTGGTTGAGGGCTTAGCATTTGATAAATTTACAATTAGCCTTGAAAAAAAATAGGCGAATTACACCAACAACAGCATAATGGAAAGATTTACAGGGTTATTCGGTATCGTATTGATTTTAGGGGTAGCATTTTTAATGTCAAATAACCGTAAAGCAATTAATTACCGGACAGTAGGCGTAGGTCTTTTGTTACAAGTGTTGTTAGCGGTCTTTATCTTGAAGACTGAAGTAGGCCAAAACCTCTTCCAGTGGTTAGGTGATTCCATTAATACCTTGTTAGGTCAAGCAGACAAAGGGGCACAATTTGTGTTCGGTTCACTTGTAAATCGTGATTTGATGATCAAGGCTTTTGGTCCAGGAAACGATTATATTTTCTTCTTTAAAGTAGTTCCAACGATCATTTTTGTGGCTGTTTTAGTGAATATGTTCTATCATTTAGGCATTCTTCAGCGTGTCGTTTCTTTCATGGGTAAAGGCGTACACTGGTTAATGGGCGTGAGTGGGGCAGAGGCGCTTTCGAATGTGGCATCTACTTTCGTAGGCCAAGTAGAGGCGCAAATCATGATCAAGCCATATCTGAAAAATATGACGAATTCGGAGTTGATGGCTTCGATGACTGGTTCATTCGCCTGCATCGCGGGTGGTGTTATGGCCGTTTATATCTCTTTAGGCGTTCCAGCGGCGTATTTATTAGCCGCTAGTTTAATGGCAGCGCCGGGTGCTTTGGTTATCTCTAAAATCATGTTCCCTGAAACGGAGAAGTCAGAAACCGAAGGCGAAGTGAAATTAGAATTGTCTAAAACGCATGCGAATTTAGTGGATGCGATCGCGGCGGGTGCGAGTGAGGGATTGAAAGTTGGTTTAAATGTCATCGCGATGTTAATCGGATTTATCGCCTTGATTGCTTTAGTGGATTTAGGTTTAGGCCATATCGGTGCTTGGGTGAATTATCCAGAACTATCGATGAATACGATTTTAGGCAAGTTATTCTCTGTATTTGCTTTCGCGATGGGCGTTCCATCTCAAGATATCGAAGTGGCGGGTGCTTTAATGGGTAAGAAAATGGTCGTGAACGAATTCGTGGCTTATTTAGACATGGTTCATTTGAAGGCGACTTTAGACCCTAAAACAATTGCCATTACAAGTTTTGCGCTTTGTGGTTTTGCTAATTTTTCTTCGGTAGCTATTCAAATCGGTGGTATCGGTGAATTAGCTCCTTCCCGTCGTTCAGACTTAGCTAAATTAGGATTTAAAGCCTTAATTGCGGGTACTTTAGCTTCTTATTTATCTGCAACCCTAGCTGGTTTATTATTGTAATATGCGCATTGATCCCGAAACCGTCGAGCGAATAAAGCAAACGGCTGCGGTCGCAGACGTGATCGGGGATTATGTAACTATTAAGAAAAAGGGTGCGAACTATTGGGCGTGTTGTCCTTTTCACGGCGAGAAAACGCCTTCCTTCTCTATTTCACCTGCGAAAGGAATCTACAAATGTTTTGGATGCGGTAAAGCTGGGGATTCTGTGCGTTTTGTCATGGATATGGAAGGTCTTGGATATGGCGAGGCTTTACGTCATTTGGCCAAAAAATACGGCATCGACATCCAGGAAGAGGAAATGACCGACGATCAGCTCGTTCGTCAAAACGAGCGCGAAAGTCTACTCATCATCCTCGAATACGCGAAAGAATTTTTCAAAAAGCAATTATACGATACAGACGAAGGTAAGTCCATCGCCCTACCTTATTTCAAGGAACGTGGCTTCTCAGATGCCACCTTACAATCCTTCGATTTAGGCTATAGCCCGGAAGCTTGGGATGCCTTCTTGAAATCGGCTTTGAAACAAGGTTTCTCGCAAGAAATCATTGAAAAGGCAGGTCTCGTTACTCAAAAGAATGACGACGGAAAAGTCTATGACCGATTCCGAAACCGAGTAATATTTCCGATCCACAATGTGTCCGGGAAGATCATTGCTTTTGGGGCTCGTATCCTTCGTAACGATGCGAAGAACCAGGCGAAATACCTGAATTCTCCTGAGACGGAAGTCTACCATAAGTCAGCTACTTTATATGGTATCTCCCAAGCGAAAAATGAGATTCGTTCGAAAGACGTTTGTTATTTAGTAGAAGGCTATACCGACGTAATTTCTCTGCACCAAGCAGGCATAAAAAATGTGGTGGCGTCATCAGGGACCTCATTGACCATCGAGCAGATCAAATTGATCGGCCGATTCACTCAGCATGTTACTGTATTATATGATGGTGATTCTGCAGGTATCAAGGCCGCCTTGCGTGGAATGGATTTGATTCTTGAAGAAGGCTTACAAGTGAATTTAGTGGTTTTCCCGGAAGGGAATGACCCGGATTCCTTCGTTCGGAAAATCGGTTCAGAGGCCTTCGTTGACTACATCAAGAAAGAGGCAAAGGATGTGATTTCTTTTCAAGCGAATCTTTTCAAAGAGGAATCAGGAGATGATCCCTTCAAGAAAGCAGAGATGATCAAAGAAATGGTGCAATCCATTTCCAAGATTCCAGATGCGATTCAGCGCTCTCTTTTCATTCAAAAGACCGCCTCCATGATGCGGATGGATGAGGATGTATTGCTAGCGGAACTTAATAAGATTCAGTTAAAGAAAATCAAAGGGGCTACGAATGATCCTCAGCAAATCTCTGCGAAACAATATGCGGAGGTAAGAGACCTTATCGAACCCGTTCAAGGAGATCAGACGGTTGAGGTTCAAAATTTAGCCTATTACCAAGAATTAGAATGTGTGCGCCTGATGATCAATTATGGTCATTTGGAAATTAATCCAACACAAGCACCAGGTTTGACGGTGGTTCATTATTTGATCGATGAATTAGAAGGAACCGTTTTTCAAACGCCGCTTTTTATTCGGATTTTGGACCTTTGTAAACAAGAGTTTGCGGCTCAGCGTGTACCTAAGCCTGATTTCTTCCTGCATCATGCTGATGAGGAAATTCAAGCTTTCTCGATTAACATCTCGTCTGATAAGCATTCCTTATCTTCCGAATGGAAGGATAAGCACGAAATTCGCGTGAATACGGATGAGGAGATGTTAGAGGATTTGGCCTATAAAAATGTGCTTCGTCTCCGTAAAGTGTATAATGATCAACATTTACAGGAGATACTCGCTAAATTGGATTCCTTGCAAGCTGACTCTCCGGAGATGGATGGCGTCTTATTAGAATTCCTCCGTTTGAAAGAAATTCAAAAAAATATTTCCCAAGAATTAGGCACAGTTATTGAAAAATAGCCTATTTTTGCTCTATAATGAAGAAAATACTTGCCATAATGCTATTCTCTGTGCTGCTCTACCAAGCAGGCGGTTTCGCATTGCAGTATCTTTCGGATGGCAACACAGTAGCTATTGACCCGCAAACGGAAGAAACAGTTGTGGTTAAAATTCCGATTAATTTACCTTATCAAACGGACTGGGTTAATGAGGAAGAAGTAGACGGTTCTGTACGCCAAGGGGATGAATTCTATGAAATGAAGTCGCGTAAGGTGGAAAATGATACCTTAGTTACGGTCATGGTGAAAGACCGGAATGCACGCGAAAACTTCTTTGATTTAGCTGAGCAGGTAAATGAACATCTAACCGATGAGCCTGGTTCTACTCCGGTTAAAACTAAATTAATTAACACTTTAGTGAAAGAATATTGTGCTCAGTCATCTGGCTGGGTATTCTATATTTTAGATTGGCCTACCTCTTTAGAGGCAATCAGTCATCCAATTTTACCCACTCAAGACTTCTCGTCTGCATTTTTCTCGCCGCCACGGCAAGCTTAATTTTTCTACTCTTTATTTTCTAGGACAGGAATGTCCCAGAACATCGTGTATTATTTAAAAAATTAAGCAATGAAAAATATTTTATTAGCACTCCTATGTGTAGGAGTATTTACGTCTAGTTCTTTCGGTCAAGGTTGTGTAGCGGTTCGTCATATGAGCTGCTCCGTGGGTACGGGTGCGAACTCGAATTCGATGATGCACCCAGGACAATGGCAGGTTTCCCTGGGTTTCAGAAGTCTTCACTCGTACAAACATTACGTGGGAGCAGATTATCAACCAGCGCGTGAAGCGGCGGGAACGAACGTGATTAATGACCAGCAAGGGTTCGATTTAGGTGTGACGTATTCTATCACCGATCGTTTATCGATGGCTTTAAATCTTCCTTTGAACTTTAATTACCGTACCTCTCTTTACGAGCATTATGGTAATGCGGTAGCGGGTAATCCTTTACAAAAGCGTTTTGGAACAATGGCCAATGGTATTGGTGATGCACGAATTACGGCTTCGTATTGGTTATTAGATCCTTTGAAGCACATGAAAGGTAATTTATCAGTAGGCTTAGGCGTAAAATTACCTACAGGTGATTGGAATGTACAAGATCAATTTCACAGAAGAGCGACAGATGGTTCTGATTATACCATCACTAAAGCCGTGGATCAATCGATTCAATTAGGGGATGGTGGTGTAGGAATTAACTTGGAGATTCAAGGCTATCAGCAATTGTTTAGCCGTACGTCTTTGTACTATAATGGATTCTACATGTCTAATCCGAAAAACGTTAATAGCGCCTCTAACGTAGCGCCAGATAAAACCGTGACGGATGAGATGGTACACTATATGTCGGTATCGGATCAATATGCAGGTCGTTTAGGCTTGAATTATGCGTTAGCTCCCAAAGCAGGTATTGGTGCAACCCTAGGTGCACGAATCGAAGGTGTTCCTGCCTATGATTTAATCGGGGATTCTGATGGCTTCCGCCGTCCTGGTTTTATTTTCTCTATTGAGCCTGGTATCAGTTATTCAACAACGAATAATACCTTGTTTGTTTCCTTGCCTATCGCAACGCAGCGTAACCGTATTAAAAGTGCGAATGATTGGGTGACGGGTAAGCACGGAGATGCAGCTTTTGCGGATTACTTTATTTCAGCTACGGTTACCCATCGTTTTTAAATATATAATACGGTGGTTAGTATCAGCAAAAAACGCCTTCAAGCTCTAGTAACGGCTGCTTGGATGAACCGAGCGATGATCGCTTTGGTTTATATCTGGTTTGGACTTTTGAAAGTGGTAGGTACCTCTCCGGCAGAGGGATTGGTGACGAAGCTTTTCAATCTAACGTTAGAACCCTTCATGGGAATTCAGACGTTTCTAGTGATTTTAGGAATAGGGGAGTGTGCCATTGGTTTTTTGTGGTTGTTCCCGCGCTTGACTAAGGTGGCCTTTTGGGTGATGATTGCGCATATGTTCACCACATTTTTGCCTGTCATTTTCTTGCCAAACGAAACCTGGCAATCCTTTTTAACCCTGACTTTGACAGGGCAATACATCATTAAGAATGTGGTTTTATTGTCTGCCTCTTGGTTTATTTATGTGTTAACGAAGGAATAAATAAAAGCCCCTGTAAATTCAGGGGCTTTTTTTTATGAATAATGAAGTAAGTCTTATAGACCTAAAATCTTCTTATTGAACTCTTCATCAGCTCCAGTTCCAGCGAAATCATCGAATACCTTTTCGGTTGCTTTGATGATGTGGCTCGCGATGAACGGCGCACCCTCTGTGGCTCCCTGAACTGGATCTTTGATGCAGCATTCCCATTCTAAAACAGCCCATCCGTCGTATCCGTATTGAGTTAATTTAGAGAAGATGCTTTTGAAATCGACTTGTCCGTCGCCTAATGAGCGGAAACGGCCGGCGCGGTTGATCCAAGATTGGTAGCCACCGTAAACGCCCTGCTTTCCTGTCGGGTTGAACTCGGCGTCTTTTACGTGGAACATTTTGATACGCTCGTGGTAGAAGTCGATGTATTGTTTGTAGTCCAAAGCCTGTAAAACAAAGTGCGATGGGTCATACAATAGATTCGCGCGCTTGTGGCCTTTTACCTCGTCTAAGAACATTTCGAATGTCACCCCATCGTGTAAATCTTCACCCGGGTGAATCTCGTAGCATAAATCTACGCCACACTCATCGAAGGTATTCAAAATCGGTAACCAACGGCGACCTAATTCCTTGAATCCTTGCTCGACTAATCCTGCTGGACGTTGTGGCCAAGGATAAACTGTGTGCCACATTAAAGCGCCTGAGAAAGTAGCGTGCGCGTTTAAGCCTAAGTTTTGAGAGGCTTTCGCTGCGTATTTTAATTGTTGAATCGCCCATTCGGTACGTGCCTTTGGATTTCCTTTTACCGAATCTGGAGCAAAGGCATCGAATCCTAAGTCATAAGCCGGGTTAACCGCGACTAATTGACCTTGAAGGTGAGTAGATAATTCCGTGATTTGTAAGCCTTTGGCAGCTAACATCCCTACAATCTCATCGCAATACGTCTTCGACTCTGCGGCTTTCTGTAGGTCGATGCAACGTGAATCCCAAGAAGGAATCTGCACACCTTTGTAACCTAAAGCAGCGACCCAGGTGGTGATGCTGTCTAAGGAATTAAATGGGGCTTCGTCGCCCATAAATTGTGCCAAAAATATCGCTGGCCCTTGTATCGTTTTCATAGAATAGAGGTTTAGATTTTAACCCATTGTTGAGAACGCGTCGAATCTAAAATGCGCTCGCAAATTAGTAATTCACGGTATCCGTCCGCAAACGTAGGGTATTTCGGATTTTCAGGTTGCTTACCAGCTTCTACGGCTGCGTATACTTCCTTAAATAATTGCTTCGATGTATCAGAGAAACCTTCATTGTGACCTCCTGGGAAAGTCATTAATGCAGTTGCTTCTGGGTAAGCCAAAGATGGATCGCGCATCAACACTTGGTTCGCTTGATCACGGTTACCAATCCAGATTTCGTTAGGAGATTCTGAGTTAAAGGCAAAAGTCTTGTTAGAACCAGAGATCTCTAATTTCAATTGGTTCTTGCGACCCGCTGAAACTTGTGATACGGTCACACAACCACGGTTTCCATTGTCAAAACGTAATAAAACGTTCGCGTGGTCTTCCGTGTTAATGTGTACATCCGCATAATCTTCTGGTTGCAACATTTTGCCTGAATAGGTTTCTACTGGTTTCAAAGGCTTCTTACGCACCTTGTGAACCGTGTTGAAATCAGCCATTACTTCGACTGTTTTCAAGCCTGTGATGTATTCGATGACGTCTAATAAGTGAGATCCGATATCGGCGATAGCGCGGGAATCACCTGATTTGTCCGGCTCTAAACGCCAGTTATAATCGGTATTGTAGAATAACCAATCTTGTAAGTAGCTACCGATGATAGAATAGATTTCTCCTAAATCGCCTTTCTCGCGCATCGTCTTCATTTGACGCACTAAAGGGTAGTAGCGTAAGTTAAAGTGAACCGCATTCACTAAACCTGTTTTAGCTGCTAATTCGACTAATTCTTCTGCTTCGTGTAGGTCTTTTGCCAAAGGCTTCTCACACACCACGTGCTTCCCAGCTAACAAAGCAGCTTTCGACTGCGAGTAGTGTAAGAAGTTAGGCGTACAGATGTGTACACACTGAATGTCGTCTTGCTTTAATAATTCTTCAAAGGTATACCAGCGGCCAATGCCTAATTGCTTCGCTTTCGCTTCAGCTAGTTCAATGGTTACTTCGCAAAGCGCAGCTACATCAATATTAGGTAAACGGCGTAATGCCTCGATATGAGCGGGTCCGATAAAACCGGTTCCTACGATTCCAACTTTGATTTTAGTCATGGTTATATTATAGTTCAAATTTTGTCCACTTGTTTGTATTGTCTTGGGCAGATCTCACCACATTTTCGATGAAGGCCATACCCATAATTCCCTCGTCAATGCCAGGGAAATCATATAAAGGATCCTGCGCTTTTCCTTCCCATCTTGCTCTTAGTGCAAAAGCAAAGTTGCGGTAGATATTCGCAAAAGTCTCCACATAACCTTCTGGATGACCTGCTGGCTGACGCGTATGCGCACTCGCTGCCGGAGATAGCTGGCCTACGGCCGTCCGAATAATCCGCGCTCCTTCGTCGCGCGTCCTAAACACCATCGTATTCGGCTCCATTTGGTGCCAGGTAACCCCCGCCTTACTTCCATAGATACGGAAGTTGAAGTCGTTTTCTTCGCCGTTGCAGATTTGGGAACAATGTAAAATACCTTTGGCCCCATTATCATAATGGATTAAGATATTGCCATCGTCATCTAGCATACGACCTTCCACGAAGATCGTTAAATCCGCGCATAGCTCTTTAATATGTAATCCAGTGATGTATTCAATTAAATTCTCGCAGTGCGTACCAATATCTCCAATCGCACCCGCGGCACCACAACGCGCTGGATCAGTTCTCCATGCCGCTTGTTTTTGGCCTGTAGCTTCTACTAAGTCGATTAACCAACCTTGTGGATATTCTACGATGATCTTGCGAATCTCTCCTAGTTGACCTGAGTCCACTAAGTGTTTCGCTTCCTTCACCATTGGATACGCTGTATAATTATGGGTCAACGCAAAAATCAAGCCTGATTTATCGATGATTTTCTTTAATTCTTTTGCTTCTGCTAAATTCAAGGTCGCTGGCTTATCGCAAACGACATGGAATCCGTTTTCAAGCGCCATTTTAGCGGCAGGGAAGTGCACGTGATTAGGGGTAACAATGGAAACAAAATCCATACGTTCTCCTTCTGGTAATTCTTTTTCCTTTAGAATCATCTCCTCATACGAACCGTAAACGCGGTTTTCTGGAAGGTAAAGGGCTTCTCCGGTAGCTTTTGATTTTTCAGCGCTAGAACTAAATGCGCCGCAAACTAATTCGATTTCTCCGTCTAATTGGGAACCGCGACGGTGTACTGCACCGATGAAAGCTTCTTGGCTACCACCGATCATTCCCATTCTGATTTTCCTACTTTGGCGTGATTTTGCCTGTGTAGCAGAACCTCCTTGAATCATAATTTTTATAGATTTAGATATGTTACAAAAATAGAGCAAAATTTGGTTTTCTAGCCTCTAAATCGCTCTTTTTTTAGAATAATTCTAAAAATAATTGCCTTTAGATGCCATTATCCCAAAAACTTTTTGTTTTTTTGTTACGATTTTTCCAATGAAGAATTTAATTTTTTTAAGAATTACCAGTCTAAACTATTTATCTAAACTCAAACAATTATGAATCAAACGGTTAATGCCAATCGATTATTTTTGGCGTCTTGTTTTGCACTCATCACCACTTCGATGGCCTTCGGGATCCGTGCAGGTGTTTTAACTCAATTAGGTGTTAGTTTCCAATTGGATAACGAGCAATTAGGTTACGTTAACCAAATGGCCTTCTTAGGTTTTCCTATCGCCATGATCATCGGTGGACCTTTGTACAATGTATTAGGACCTAAAAAAATTATCTGGGTAGCCTTCTTTACGCACGTAATTGGTCTCGTGATGACGATTTTCTCCGGCGGTTTTTGGACTTTATTATTATCAACTTTCTTCGTTGGATTCGGTAATGGTACGGTAGAAGCGGCTTGTAACCCGATGATTTCGGATATGTTCGAAGGAAAGGACAAGACTAAAATGTTAAACCGTTTCCACATGTGGTTCCCAGGTGGTATCGTAATTGCTACGTTATTGTCTCAATTTATGACTGATAATAATATGGGATGGCAATTGCAAATCGCTGCGATTTTAGTTCCAGCGGTGATCTATGCGTATTTATTCTATGGTCAAGTATTCCCAGCTGCGAAAGTGGAAGGTGGTGCTTCGACAGGTGAAAACTTCAAAGCGATGTTATCTCCATTATACTTATTCATGTTAGCTTGTATGGCTTTAACAGCGATCTCAGAATTCGGACCAGAGCAATGGATCGGACCTATCATGGGTAAAGCGGGCGCAAGTCCAATGATTATTTTAGCGATTGTAACGGGTTTAATGGCAGTAGGGCGTTATTTCGCTGGTCCAATCGTTCACAAATTAGATGCCGGTGGCGTGTTATTAGTTTCGGCTATTTTAACAACGGTAGGTGTTTACTTGATGGCCGGTGCGACAGGTAACATGGTGTATATTTCAGCGATTATTTTCGCTTTAGGTGTGTGCTATTTCTGGCCAACGATGATCGGATATGTAGCTGAAAATATTCCGTTAACGGGTGCTTTTGGTCTTTCTATCATGGGCGGTATGGGCATGTTCTCTACTTCTATTTTCCAACCGATCATTGGTAAATGGTTAGATGCAAATACGGCAGAAGCGGCTAAAACCTTAACTGGTGATGCAGTAGCCTTGTCAGCAGGTCAAGCAACGATGGCACAAATGGTGTTATTCCCATCGATCTTAATCGTGGCATTTGCGGGTCTTTATTTCTTCGGAAAGAAAGCGAAGCACGCTTAGTTTAGAATTTTAATTAATTTAGGGGGCTCGAAAGGCCCCCTTTTTTTATGCGTTACCTTTTATTTCTACCCTTTTTGTTTCTTTCCTGTCAGCCCAATTGGCGACTCGATCCTACGCGTGTCATGGAGGAATTGCAGGCAAAGGCAGCAGAAAATAACGAGCGCCACATCAAAGTAGAAACTCGTTTAGGGGATTTTGAACTCGAATTAGACGATCGCACCCCTTTGCATTCGGTGAACTTTATTCGCCTGGTGAAAATGGGTTATTTTAAAGATCGCTACTTCTATCGCAATGTCTATGAGATCGGTATTCAAGGCGGAGGAGAATACTTTGATCGTTTGAATTATTTAGTGCCGGCGGAGTATCGAGAAGAGTTACGACCAGTTCGGGGAAGCATCGCGATGGCGCGTTATGACGAAGGTAATCCCTTGCAATCTTCCTCACCTACGGAGTTTTTCATCGTGACAGATACGGAACAAGCAGCCCGGTTTTACCGTAAATATGTGGTTTTTGGCAAAGTGACTAAAGGAATGGCCGTAGTGGATTCCATCAAAAAAGAACGTTCTTTTGACGAGAAACCTGTTATTCCGGTGAAGTTTTCGATGTCTGTTTTGGACCAGAAATAAGGCTTAATAAAAAGGCGATCGCCATCACAAGCAAACAGCCTAAGACGTTAAGCCAAAGAAAGGCCATCCATTCCACCTTCCAAGCATAAATCACAAAGGCTTCCGCAATCAATGCCGCCACGAAAACCTGCGTCCCGGTAGTTCTAGGCAAATAGAACGCACACAAGAAAATACCCAGGATAGTCCCGTAGAACCAAGAACCCAAAATATTCACTACCTCAATTAAGCTGCCCATGTTTACGGCAAACTGAGCCACCACTAAACACAGGACTCCCCAGCCCAACGTAATCAGCTTGGAGATCCACCAATAATGCTTATTTCCGCGTTCAGGGGCAATGAATCGTTGGTAAATATCCACCATCGAAATGGAGGTCAATGACCCAAATGCCGAGGCCATTGATCCCATCGACGATAACAAGATCATCGCGATTAAGAAGCCAATAAATCCAATGGGTAGATGATCGATGATATAGCGGAGAAAGATATAATTCGTATCCTGTGCGTCGGTATTGGGTTGTGCCTTTTTCAATAATTCAACGGCCTTTTCTTGATTTTCGCTCGCCTTCGCATTGAGATCATGTAGTCGATCATAATCCTTCTGTAAGATGGCCTCTTTTTTAGCCGTAAAAATATCCGCTTTCTCTTTCTCAATGGCTTCGTGTCCAGGCACAGAGCGATAGGCCACTTCGGTGTTCTTGTTAAAGAAGGTGGGAGGGGCATTGAATTGGTAATAGGTAAAGACTAAGATGCCGACTAACAAAATGAAAAATTGCATCGGGATCTTCAGAAATCCATTCATTAATAGGCCTTTCTTAATTTCAGCGGCTGAAACGCCGGAAAGATAGCGACCCACTTGACTTTGGTCCGTACCGAAATAGGACAGCTGCAAGAAGAATCCCCCGATGATCCCAGACCAGATATTATAGCGGTTATTCAAATCAAATTTCCAGTCGATGAGATTCACTTTGCCCATTTTCCCGGCGATTTGAAGTGATTCTTTCACGCCTATTTCTTCAGGTAATTGTGACACGACATAAAAACCGACAAATACCATCCCGGTTAATACCACGGCCATCTGCAACATTTGGGTATAAGATATGGCCTTAGATCCACCCAGCATACAATACGTAGTGACAATGGCTGCGGTTAGTGCATTCGTCCAGGCTAAATCCCAACCTAATAAGGTAGAAAGGATGATGGAGGGAGCGGCAATGGTCACTCCGGTGGACAGGGCACGAGGAATGAGGAAGAGGAAGGAGGTGAGCACTCGGGTTTTGGCATCAAAACGATTCTCCAAAAATTCGTAAGCTGTGTATACTTTTAAGGAGAAATAATGCGGAATGAAGGTCACTGAAAGCACAATCATTGCGATAGGTAGGCCCAGGTAAAACTGCACAAAGCGCATTCCATCGTGGTAGGCCTGGCCTGGAACCGATAAAAAAGTGATCGCCGAGGCCTGCGTCGCCATCACGGATAATAAAATGTGGTACCAAGGTAATTCACGGTCGGCTAACAGAAATCCCTGCAACGAGTGCTTGGTTTGATTTCCTTTCCAGCTTCCATAGGCTACAATCCCACCAATAGTCACCAATAAAACGATCCAATCGAGTGCTTGCATGACTACTTAAAGGTTTCTGTTAAAAAAATGAATGTCGCAATTACTCCGATGAGGAATGCCATTAAAGCGACGTACCAGCGACTGAATTTCATAGGAGGTTTATTTTTGCCAAAGTTAATCCAATATTTATATTTAAAAGCTTTTGAATTTTTAAAATTGCTGACTACCTTTGCACTCCAATTTACGCGGGTGTGGTGGAATTGGTAGACATACCAGACTTAGGATCTGGCGCCGCGAGGCATGGGGGTTCGAGTCCCTTCACCCGTACCAATGGCAAGCCCTCAACACCAAAAAGGTTTTGAGGGTTTTATTTTAAAAGCTAATTATAAATAATCACAAATGAACATTTCACTTAACAAGGCAGGAGATTTAGAAGGTCGTTTGACCGTGGCAGTTTCACCAGCAGACTATGCGGACAAAGTAGATGCTAAATTGAAAGATTATCGCAAAAAAGCTTCCATCAAAGGATTCCGTCCAGGAATGGTTCCAGCTGCGCTTGTGAAGAAATTATATGGTCAATCTGCTTTAGTAGACGAGATCAACCACTTGTTAGGACATGCGGTTTCAGATTATATCAAAGAAAACAAATTGAACTTAGTAGGAGAGCCTTTGCCAGCTGTGGAAGAGGTAGATGCAATCGACTGGGAAAAAGATACGGAATTTACATTCCACTATGATTTAGGTTTCCACGGAGATTTTACGGTGGATTTGGCCAAAATCAAGACAATCAACTCCTACGAAATCAAAGCTGACAAGAAGGAAATCGAAGAAACGATTGAGAACTTGAAGAAGCAATTTGGCGATCAAACACACCCAGATTCAGTAGAAGACCGTGATTTAGTATTCGGTACTTTCACGCAAGGGGAGTGGGTAGAGAAATCAGCTATCCCCATGCACGCGATCAACGATAAATCGAAGAAAGTGTTCATCGGAGCGAAGAAAGACGATACCTTGAAGTTTGCAATCGATAAAGTATTCGTAGATGCAAAGGCTTTAGCTTTAGCAACTGGAAAGAAAGAAGACGAGGTAGCTGATTTGAAAGGAGAGGTTTCTTTCGTAGTGGAAGATATCACGCGTCAAGTTCCATCGGAATTAAACGTGGCGTTTTTTGACAAAGTGTTAGGTGCTGGCAAAGCGACAGATGAGAAATCATTCCGCGAGCAGGTTGAAACGATTGTAACAGAAAACTACAAGCGTGAGGCGGAATACTTATTACGTATTGATGCAGAGAAAGCGATCTTAGAGCAAGTGAAAATTGATTTACCAGAGGCATTCTTACGCACTTGGTTAATCCGTATCAACGAAGGTAAATTTACACCAGAGCAAATTGATCAAGATTTTGATAATGTGAAGAAAGACATTCGTTGGAATTTGATCAAGAACGAAATCGCTGAGAAATTCGACGTGAAAGTAGAATATCCAGAGGTAGTGGAGAAGGCGAAAGATATGGTACGCGCTCAGTTTGGTGGTTATTTATCATCTAACGAGCCAGGTATCGAAGAAATGATCGAGAAAATCGCGATGGGTTACTTGAGCGATAAATCGAAGTCAGATAATTTCATGAACTTATATAATCAAGCCTTTGCTGATAAAGTTTCAGCGGCGATTGTGGCAAACGTTCCTCACAAAGTGACGAAAATCGACGTAGATAAGTTTAAAGAAATCGCTGCGGCGCTTTAATTTTAAATTGTCTTTATATTTTTGAAAGCCCCGCAAATTGCGGGGTTTTCTGTGAACAAAGGTTCGTATATTTGTGTTCTACCTATTAATATTAGAAATTAGAATTTTTGATTCTTAAACATTGAAATCTATGTATCCAAAGGAGTTGTCATCAGAAGAGTTTCGCAAGTATGCGGTTCACCACAGAGGTTTGAACGGTCTTGCAGTTGATCAATATATGAATAACATCGGCAGTCGCCCGATGCACCAAATCGAAGATATGACGCAATACATCATTGAGGAACGCCCTATGCGTTTCGCTCAAATCGATGTATTCTCTCGTTTAATCATGGATCGCATCATCTTTATGGGTGTTCCGGTGGATGATTACATGGCAAATATCATTGTGGCTCAATTATTATTCATGGAGTCCACTGATGCAAAGAAAGACATCGTGATGTATATTAATAGCCCAGGTGGATCTGTTTACGCTGGTTTAGGTATCTACGATACGATGAATTATATCCGTCCAGAGGTAGCAACTGTTTGTACTTCTCTTGCTGCTTCGATGGGAGCCGTTTTATTAGCCGGTGGTGCAGCTGGTAAGCGTTCTGCTTTAGAGCATGCGCGCGTAATGATTCACCAACCTTCCGGTGGTGCGCAAGGCCAATCGCGTGACATCGAAATCACCGCACGTGAAATCGTGAAAATTCGCCAAGAATTATATGAAATCTTAGCGAAGCACTCAGGAAAATCGTTCGAAGATATCGAGCGCGATTCAGATCGTGACTATTGGATGAAAGCGGCTGAGGCGAAAGAATATGGTTTAATTGACGAGATTTTAACAAGAACTGTCTAGTGGCTAGTAAAAAAACAAGTTGTTCCTTCTGCGGTCGTCCTAAAAACGAGGTAGGTTTATTGCTTTCTGGCATCGACGGCCACATTTGCAATAACTGCTTGCAACAAGGATATGAGGTGGTGAAAGAGGAGATGGGTGTAGCGGCTCAAGCGAAAGCTGGTACGAAACACTCGTTCGAATTAGTGAAGCCGAAGGATTTGAAAGAATATTTAGATGGCTATATCATCGGACAGGAAGAAGCTAAAAAGCACCTTTCTGTAGCGGTTTATAACCACTACAAGCGTTTAATGCAGGCTCCTTCGAATGACGATGTCAAGATTGAGAAGTCGAATATCCTGATGGTGGGAGAGACGGGGACGGGTAAAACCTACCTAGCTCGCACCTTAGCCCAAAAATTACAAGTCCCTTTCTGCATCGCCGATGCTACGGTGATTACGGAGGCAGGTTATGTGGGGGAGGATGTGGAAACAATATTAACGCGTTTACTTCAAGCGGCGAATTATGACGTGGAGAAGGCAGAATGTGGGATCGTTTTCATTGATGAAATTGATAAAATTGCCCGCAAATCAGATAACCCATCTATCACCCGTGATGTGTCTGGAGAAGGTGTACAGCAGGCTTTATTGAAATTATTAGAAGGTTCGATTGTGAATGTGCCACCGCAAGGAGGTCGCAAGCACCCAGACCAAAAGATGATCGCCGTGAACACGGAAAACATCTTATTTATCTGCGGCGGTGCCTTTGATGGCATCGATCGCCACATTGCGAAGCGCTTGAATTCTCGTCCGATTGGATTCTCAGGAGATGATACCTTCCATGAATCATTCGAGAAGGACCAAATCATGAAGTATGTGACGGCGCAGGACTTGAAGTCTTTTGGCTTGATTCCTGAACTATTAGGTCGTCTACCTGTCGTGACTTATTTGAATCCATTAGATACGACGGCATTATTGTCAATCTTAACGGAGCCTAAGAACGCGTTAGTGAAGCAATACGAGAAGCTTTTCGAGATGGAAGGCGTTTCATTGACTTTCCAACACGATGCTTTAGTCTACATGGTGGAACAAGCGATGCAATATAAATTAGGTGCGCGTGGTTTACGCTCTATTATGGAAGCGGTGATGACAGATGCGATGTACGAAATTCCATCTCAGACGGATTTAAAGAAATTTGAGGTGGATTTAGCGTATGCGAAATCGAAGTTTGAAAGAACGGTATTTCACCAAATGAAAGTGGTCGCTTAATATGCCAGCTACTCAGCTTGTATTTTTGCATGGTTTTGGGGAAGATGAACGGGTATGGGCTGATTTTTCACCCTTCCATACTTGGTCATTTCCGCCTATCTGCCCTTCCTATGCAACTTGGGATGATTGTCCCACTTTAGCTGATTACGCACGTAAAATAGTTTCTTCCCTGCCCTCTGATAGTCATTTTATCTTAGTCGGTCATTCGATGGGTGGATATATTGCTTTGGAAATTGCAGCGCAATTCCCGGAAAAGGTAATAAAGGTGGTGATGTTGCATTCTACCTTTGTAGCTGATTCGGAAGAGAAGAAAATCAATCGAGATCGAACGGCGGAATTAGTAGCTAAGAAAGGAACAGGATTTTTTATTGGGCCTTTTCTACCTAATTTATTTGCCTCTGTTTCAACAGATCTGATTTCAACTTTAGCAGAAAGGTACAAGTCTTTGTCTGCTTCAGGACTGATCGCAGCGACTTTAGCCATGCGGGATCGCAAAGATTTTACTGCTTTTGTGCAAGAAACCGCCATACCCTTTTTATTTATTTTAGGAGCAGAGGATGCACTCATAGCTCCTGATTCGATTACTCGGTTTATTAAAAAATCGGTTGTAATTTTACCAAATGTAGGTCACCAAGGTACCTACGAAGCGCCTGAAGCAGTTGCTGAGGCGATTAATCAATTTGTGAATGTCTGATATTATCATTGCCCTAGATGGCTTCTCTTCCTGTGGAAAAAGTACAACAGCGCGTCACGTAGCGGCTGCATTGCATTATGCTTTTCTTGATACGGGTGCGATGTACCGGGCGGTGGCACTTTATTTTCATCGCCAGCAGGTGGACTTGAAAAATCTAGTAGCGGTGCAGGAAGCATTAGCTCATGTCGAAATTACTTTTCAGTTTAATCCAGCTAAACAAGCATCTGATACCATTTTAAATGGGGAGAATGTAGAAGCGGAAATTCGTAAAATGTACATCTCAGATTTAGTGAGCCAAGTGGCTGCGATCCCAGAGGTTCGTCATGCGATGGTAGCACAGCAGCAACGAATGGGGGAGAAAAAGGGGATTGTGATGGATGGCCGAGATATTGGGACGGTGGTATTTCCACAGGCAGAATTAAAGATTTTTATGACGGCTGAGCCGCATATTCGGGCACAGCGCCGCAAGTTAGAGCTCTTGCAAAAGGGAGAAGATTTACCTTTGGAAGAAATCATAGAAAACTTGCGTCACCGCGATGAGTTAGATTCGAATCGGGCAGAGGGTCCCTTAAAAAGGGCAGCAGATGCAATCGATTTAGATACGTCTTATCGAACGATGGATGAACAAGTAGAATTTGTGTTAGATCACGTTCGACGCGTGCAAGGTGAAAAACGATAATCCGTATAGTATTGTAGGCCAGGGTTTAGCTGGCACTATTTTAGCCCACCACTTTCTAGAGGCGGGTATTTCTTTTAAGATCTGGGATTCACCAGAGACTCATTTCAATTCTTCGCAAGCGGCTGGAGGTATTTTTAACCCAGTGACCGGACGAAAATTAGAGCAAACCTGGCTTGCAGATGAATTATTCCCTTACCTTTTTGATTTTTACCCGCGCTTAGAGACGATGCTAGGTACGCGGTTTTTCTATCCTATGCCACTATTTCGCCCCTTTGCGAATGAGGAAATGAAGAATTGGCTTATCACTAGAAGAGATCAGATTCACCATGATTATTTACGTTGGGAATCGGAGGGTGTTTGGGTAGAAAAGGCTGGCTGGGTGGATGTGACAGCGCTTTTACGGGCCTCTCGCGACTATTTTTTTTCGACAGGTTTACTTGTCGAATCAGAGTTCAAAGGGAATCAGGCGATCTTTTGTGAGGGATTTCATGGGCAAAAAAATCCTTTATGGGCATCCTTACCTTTTTTGCCAGCGAAAGGGGAGTTGATGGAAATTCGTTCGAATGAGCCTTCTGAGTCCTATATTTTGAATAAAAACGGGTTTATACTTCCGCTCGGAGATAAGCAATTTAAAGTAGGGGCCACCTATGGTTGGAAGGAGTTTACGAATGAGACGACTCCAGAGGCTTTAGAGGAATTAACAAAGAAATTAGCTTTGATGGGCGTGGAGGAATTTGAATTAGTGCAGCAAAAAACAGGTATTAGGCCAGCCACTCAGGATAGACGGCCTTTTGTGGGATTTAGACCGGAGGGAAATGCCGGAATATTCAATGGTTTTGGCTCAAAAGGGGTCTCCTTAAGTCCTTATTTTGCCAAACAATGGACTGACGAAATCCTCGGAAAATCGATCGTCAATGCCGAAGCATCAATTCGTCGATTTTATCATTTATTTTCCGTTTAAATCTGTAAATTTGGTTTTAAAGTCTTTTGGCCAAATGCGTATCATCAAATCCTTTTTCGCCTTTCTATTGATCTTGTCCTTCAGCTTGCAAAAGTTGCAGGCGCAAGGTTCTCAATGGATTCCGGAGAATCACCGGATTCAATACCAGAAATTCCAATGGAAATATGTAGCGAGCTCTAATTATGAAGTTTACTACCTTGATAAAAATGAGTCACTCGCTAAATCAACTTTGGCCTATTTAGAAGCAGATTTTGTACGAATCACGGAATTGATTTCGTATTCTCCTGTCCAAAAAGTAAAGCTTTTTATCTATCCTAATCACGAAACCTGGTTACAAAGCAATAGTGGTATTTCATTGTCCAATGCTAAGGAGGTGGAAGAGGAAAATTGGGCAAAATTCCGCGTAGAAATAGCGTTTAAGGATAATCTAGCTGCCTTTAAGCAAGAATTGACTAAGCAAGTGGCACGTGTTTATCTGCAAGATCTCCTGTTTGGAGGTAGTGTAAAGGACGTATTGCAAAATTCCTTGCTCTTGAATGTGTCGGACTGGTATGTGCTGGGCATGGCGGCCTACCTTGCCGCTGGGGATTCCCCAGACATGAGACGTTTTACCTATCAAATTATCTCTGAAAATAAAATACGTAAACTACCACTAGCAAAAGGACGTGAAGCAGAATTGTTAGGGCAATCCATCTGGTCCTACATTGCCTCGACCTATGGTAAACAGGCAATTGGAAATATATTGAATCTGACGCGCATTATTCGAAGTGAACAATCAAGCGTTTCCAGCACTATTCGGAAGCCCTTTTCTAAGTTTCTAAAGGATTGGTTTGATTTCTATCTGAATGAGGCGAAACAGCTGGAAGTGAATTCACAGAAAGTGTTTGCTACGGATGAATTAAAGCCCACTACATCTGCTATTGACTCGTATCGCATGAGTCCGGATGGCTTGCACGAGGTTTGGGTAACCGATGAATCTGGTCGTTTTAGTGTGCATTTACATACCATAGGATCGAAAAAAACGCAGGTTATTCTACAGTCTGGTCTGAAAGATGTAAATCGTATCTCCTCTGGGAAAGGACCACTTTTATCTTGGAGTGGAAAAAATCAATTAGCTGTTTTGTTCTCCGATCAAGGCTATAGTTGGTTAAAGACCTTTCAAGTAGACAAATCTGGACGTGCAAAAGGGGAGGATAAAAAGAAGATTGCTAATCTCTCTTATTTATCGATGGAAATGTCTTCAAATGGCACGAAGATGCTTGTTCGCGTTTTAGAGAAAGGGCAAGTGGATGTGGGAATCTATGATTTGAAGCGTAACCGCTTAAGTCAAGTGACGAAAGATGCCTATGATGAAACGGAGGCACATTATTTACCGGATAACCGTATTTTGTATTTGACGGATCGCTATATTGATTCCTTGCCAGCTCCTGCGGCACCCTTTACCTCTGCTTTTGTTTGGAGCGCAGATGAGCCAGAAAATCCGACGCGTCTGTTTTCTACCTCTGGCAAAATTTTTAATTTTCAATTACGTTCTGATTCAGTTGCGTATTTTTTACAAGCCCAAAACCAGGGCAATCGCCTCATTCGTTATTCCTTAACCGACTCCTCTTTCCAACAAATGGCTTTGCGGTCCGTAGCTTGGGATAATTTTGAAGTTTCACCTGCTGGAATTTCGAGTAAAGAAAATACGATATTGTCAGATAAAATCGCCCGGTATTCCTGGACTAGTCTGGATGAAATGACAAACTCCGCATGGATCCCAACTATCTCTGAACCTGTAGTGGCAGCTGTGATTGAACCTAGCGTGGTTGAGGCGACTGATTTTGCTAAAAAAACGCGCCGCGCACGTTTAGAACGCCAACAAACGATTCGCTTAAAACGGGAGCCTGGTAAATTAATCGGGCCATTGGACTATGAGAATTCCTTTGTCATGAATAGTTCAGAAGGACAATTTAAATCGGATCCCATTCGCGGGATTGGTTATGCTTATGAGCTGAAAGCAAATGATTTATTAGAAAATCACTTGTTTAAGGCGGGCGTATTTTTGACGGCTAATCTGCGAAATACAGATCTGTGGGGAGAGTATAGTTATTTGGCCAATAAATTAGATTGGACCTTTCGCTATGATCGCAAAGTTTTAGCACAAGATACCGAGTCTGATGCTCAGAAGATTCGTTTTAATCGATTTGCCTTAAGTGCGACTTATCCTTTCAGCTTATTAAGTAGACTGACTGTCACGGGAACTTATTCCACGAATCGTCTCTTTAGTCAATATTCCTTAGCGAATCAGGAGGACTATTCCGGTTATGCAGGGACTTCTGTGAATTATGTGTATGACCATACGATCCCGGTTGCGGAGAATATACGTACTGGTTTGCGTTTCAGTATTAGCGCTGAGGCTAACAAGGATATCATCAATACCGGCGATTTTGTTCGATTAGGTCTAGATGCGCGGTACTATAAAAAACTATCGAATTCCTTTTATATCGCATCCCGTTTTTCCGCTTCCCATCAAATGGGTTCAAAAACACAAGTTTCCATGCTGGGCGGTATGGAAAATTGGTTGTTTAATAAAATGGAAACTCGCACCCAAGAAACGCCTTTGGGTGTTCAGGGTTTAGCTAATCGGGATGTATTCATGAGTCAATTTATCGCACCATTGCGGGGTTTTGCCTTGAATAAATTAAGTGGGAATAGCCACTTACTCCTGAATGTAGAGTTGAGAATGCCGGTTAAATCTTTGATGTCGATCGAATCCTCTTCCATTTTAAACTCTGTTCAATTAGTGGGTTTTACGGATGTGGGGACCGCTTGGTCCGGTTCAAGTCCTTTTGCTAAAACCAATGGATTTAATACGAATGTGTATGGGGGGAAGACGAATCCCTTTCAAGCGACTGTCACGGATTACCGAAATCCTTTCTTGGTGGGCTACGGATTTGGAGCGCGCGCCACTGTTTTTGGCTATTTTGTTAAATTCGACTATGCCTTTGGTGTAGAAAATAAGGAAGTGAAATCACCGGTAACGTATTTAACGCTGGGCTACGATTTTTAGATGAAAAAAAGCCTCGTGTTTTTCTGTTTGATTCTACCCGCAGTTTTATGGGGCCAAAGTCTCAGCGTATCTAACCTACCCATCCTTCGGATCAATACGAAGACGCGCGTTATTCAAGATGAGCCTAAAATTCCAGTTGTTATGGAATTTTTTGATGCGGGGGCAGGACAATTAAATCAAGTATCTGCAAGTCCTACCATTTCCACTGTGGCCGGTGTTGAATTCCGGGGTTCTACCTCCCAGGCGGATTTTTATTTTCTTCCGGGCTACGTAAAGAAGCCCTATGGAATAGAATTATGGACGGATTCTACTGGAGCTAAAGCGAAGAAAATGTCCCTCCTTCAGATGCCAGAAGAGTCAGATTGGGTGCTCAATGCGTCGTATAACGATCGCTCGTTTATGCGGGATTTTATCGCCCAAAATCTAGCCGCCCGCCTAGGCCTATTACATAGCAACACGAAATTTGTAGAATTAATCATTAATGACGAGTACCGTGGGGTATATGTATTGATGGAGAAAATCAAGCAAGGAAAAAACCGGGTACCCATTTCTGATCTATATCCCACTGAAAATGCAGGCGATAATGTTACAGGAGGTTATTTGTTGAAAATTGACAAAACAAGTGGATCTCCTTCTACCACTTGGAAAAGTAATTATACTTCCGGCATATCTGCTACCCAAAAATGTGAATTTCAAATTGAATATCCTCAATATGGAATCATCACCCAGCAGCAATTTATTTACATCCGAGATTACATTAATACTTGGGAACAGAAATTGATGACCGAGGACATGAATGACCCTAAAGCTAGTTTTAGGGATTATATGGACTTACCCTCTTTTGTCAATTATTTTATTTTAAATGAGGCCACCAGAAACGTGGATGGCTATCGCCTCAGTACCTATTTGTACAAGGATAAGGAATCTCTTGGAGGCAAGATTAAGATGGGGCCGGCATGGGATTTTAATATTGCCTTTGGCAATGCGGATTATTTGAATGGCTGGATGACGAATGGATTTGTCTATAAAGCCATGGAAAACGACGGAGGAAAGAATGATGCGTGGCAAGTACCTTTTTGGTGGAATAAACTGGTACAGGACGCTAGTTTTAGAAAGGCCTTAGCCACGCGCTGGAAGGAAGTTCGCAAGACATTCCTGAATACCACTAGCATTTTTGCTACCATCGATTCTGCACAGGTAGTGCTCAAGGATCCTTTAACAAGAAACTTCCAAAAGTATCCTTTACTGGGGAAGAAAATTTGGCCTAATTACTATGTAGGATTTACCGTAAGCGATGAGGTAAATTGGTTGAAAAACTGGATTCAAGGGCGTTTGACCTGGCTTGATGCGCAATTAGCCATCTATGAGAGTCCTATTTTAGGAAATGAAATAGAAGCGGTACCAGCGCTTGTTTACCCTAATCCATCCAGTGGCCTGTTTCAGTGGAAATTCAATCTAGAAAAGCCATCGAGTCTAGTATATCAAATCCTGGATAGCCAGGGACGCGTGTTAATCTCATCTAAAAGTCTTAATTTTGAGGCTGGAGAGCATACTTATCCATTGGATTTGTCCAGTCTAGCGTCTGGGACCTATGTTCTTCAATGGAATTCTTCAGAGGGAACCGATCAAAAAATCAGATTACTTATATCTCGTTAATATGTCTACTATGCTAGCTCAATTTCAACGTACACGCGCTGCAGCCGCCTCGTTAGCCATGGCGGGTAGTGAGTTGAGTAATGCGATTCTAGAAAGTCTAGCAGCCTTGATACGGGAAAAATCGGGGGAGATTTTACAAGAGAATCAAAAAGATCTGGATAAAATGCCCAGCGATCATCCGATGTTCGATCGCTTAAAATTGACCCCAGCGCGCTTAGATGATTTAGCAGAAAGCGTGATTTCTGTCACCCAATTACCGAATCCAACCGGCCAAGTTTTATCAAGTAAAACCCTTCCTAATGGCCTGAAACTAGAAAAAGTGACGGTTCCTTTAGGGGTTGTGGGTGTTATCTTTGAATCTAGACCTAATGTGACGATTGATGTGGCCGCACTTTGTATTCGTTCAGGAAACGCCGCTGTGTTACGAGGTGGGTCGGATGCTTTACATACGAATATCATTTTAGTGGATATTATTCACCAGGCTTTAACGCAGCATGGACTTTCCACGGATGTCATCTATTTGATGCCTACGGACAGAGAATTAGTGACCACTTTATTGACTGCCGTTAAATACATCGATGTGATCATCCCACGCGGATCTGCTGCCTTGATTCAACGAGTTCGAAATGAGTCTTTAGTGCCTACAATCGAAACGGGGGCGGGCGTTTGCCATACCTATGTGGCTTCGTCGGCAGATGTGAAGATGGCGGTGGATATTGTTGTGAATGCCAAAGTCTCTCGACCTTCGGTCTGCAATTCACTTGATACGGTAGTCCTACATACTTCGAAGGCGAAGGAATTCTTAGCTCAAGTAGTCGCGCCGTTTACTTCATACCAGGTGAAGGTATTTGCCGATGAAGTATCCTATCCAATTTTACAATCCTTATCTTATCCATTTTTAGAAAAGGCATCGGAGGCTGATTTTGGAAGAGAATTTTTGGATTTTGCTTGTTCGATTAAGGTAGTTTCTGATTTTCCAGCGGCTTTAGCCCATATCGCTGCTTTTTCATCTCGGCATTCAGAAGCCATCGTCACTTCAGACGAATCGGAAGCTAATTATTTCCTATCAGCAGTGGATGCTGCAGCCGTTTATTGGAATGCCTCGACACGATTTACGGATGGAGGGGAGTTTGGTTTAGGGGCTGAAATAGGGATTTCTACCCAAAAGCTGCATGCTCGGGGTCCTTTTGCTTTGGAAAAATTAGTGACTGAAAAATGGGTGGGTCGTGGCAATGGCCAAATCCGTTAAAATTCGTGATCTAAGCCCATTCTTTGCTTCATTTCCACCAAAATTGGATGCTTTTGTGACAAAAAATCGTATTTGTCCGATTGCGTATAAATCAGCTTTTTATCCGAAACATCTCCTACAATCAGGTCTAGACTTAGGTCGATGGAATCATTCTTCAATTTTTCTCTTAATTGGGTGATTAATTCCAGTTTAAGTGAGTCATTGAATTGTTGAATTTGCACTTCCCCTTCCACCTTCATGTGGATGATCGTATCGACTAAACTAATCTCACGATTCATCATCACGTATTTGTTAATGAAATTCCCCTGCTTAAATCCTTGAGCGATTTGAGTCCAAACAACGTTCAGTTCCTCTAATGTAAAAGGCTCATTCTGCGCTCTTCCTTGTAGACTTACTTCACTAGCATTTTCTGATTGATTCGTACTTACGACTTTCTTGGCACTTCGTAAACCATGGCCACCACTAGGTCGTGGAGCAGGATTATCAGGTAAGGCAGCAACTGGCTCGCTGATGGCTGGCGCAACAGGACGCGCCACTGGTGCAGCCACTGGTGGTGTAACAGGAGGCGCTTCTGGGATAGGGGCGCTGTTTACCGGTGCGGGCGAAACCGCAGCCGGAGCTATCGGTTTAGCCTCAGACTTTTTTCCGGCGCCACCCTCCACCGCAGGTTGTGCTGCAGGCTGGTATACCGACGGCAAATAGGTAATCTTCAATAAAGTTAATTCCACGTGTAAACGGGCATTCTTAGCAGCCTTGTAGTGAATCTCGCATTGGGAGCAAAGATTCATGGCTGATAGCAAGAAGGACGCCGTAGTCTTGGCAGATTGAGCCTGGAATTTTGCTCGGTTCTCCTCGCTTAATTCCATGAGAGCAAGCGTCTTCGGATCTTTGGCAAATAATAAATTACGGAAATGCTCAGAAAGTCCCGCAATGAATTGCTGGCCATCGAAGCCCTTGCGCATGATTTCATCCAATAAAACGAGCGCCTCCGTATGATTTTGATTGACAAAGAATTCCGTTAACTGGAAGTAATAGTCACTATCTAAAATGTGAAGATTCTCGAGTACATCCGCATGTCTCAGCGAATTGTCCGTGGAGAAAGTGACATTCAAGTCAAACATGGACAAGGCATCCCGAAGTCCACCGTCGGCTTTAATGGAAATTAATTCCAAGGCAGCAGGCTCTGCGTTGATACCTTCTTTGCTGGCGATAGAGGCCAGGTGAGAAGCCATGTCTTTCCATTGGATTCGATTGAAATCAAAGATTTGGCAACGAGATAAAATCGTAGGCAAAATCTTGTGCTTTTCAGTCGTCGCTAGAATGAAAATGGCATAGGATGGGGGTTCCTCTAATGTCTTTAAAAAAGCGTTAAAGGCCGCAGCCGATAACATATGAACCTCATCGATGATGTAGATCTTGTATTTCCCGTTTTGAGGAGGATAGCGAACTTGGTCTATTAGGTTCCGAATATCTTCGACTGAATTATTCGAAGCTGCATCGAGTTCGTGTATCGTTAATGAGGTATTTTCTTGAAAGGAATGACAGGAGGAACATTTTCCGCAGGCTTCACCATCCGCTCCTAGATCTTGGCAATTGATCGTCTTCGCAAGAATACGCGCACAAGTCGTTTTCCCCACCCCTCTCGGCCCACAGAAAAGAAAGGCTTGAGCTAAATGATTCGATTTGATCGCATTCTTTAGGGTGGTGGTAATATGGCTTTGGCCTACCACAGAATCGAATAGGGTAGGGCGGTATTTACGCGCTGAAACGATGAAATTTTCCATAATCAAATTTACCTTTTTAAGGCCTAATTCCCAAATGCCTTACGGGATTCTAATGACAGCACTTACCGGGAAATGATCCGTTGGGTATTTGTTTTCCCATGTCTCGCTGTGCGTGGCATGTTGTAAAACTGTTGGCCCATTTTTAACGAATACGTAGTCAATGTGTTTGCCTTCTTGTTCCTTCGTGAAGCCATTGAAAGAACTATATGGCCCGTAATGCCCATTTTTGCTAATCTTTTCCGCATCGAGTACGTGTGCTGGATTGGTAGCATCCACTAAAATTTGGATGGGTTCGTCATCAGGTGTCGCATTAAAATCACCTGTTAAGATGACGGGGGATTTGCCTGCGATTTCGGTTATTTTTCGCAATACAAGCTTCGCACTTTCGCGGCGAGCTACTTTACCCAAATGATCGAAATGGGTATTGAATACGAAAAATTTCTTTCCCGTTTTTAGCTCTTGAAATTGGCCCCATGTCACGACACGGCGACAGGCTGCATCCCAGCCAAAGCCTACTTTGTCGCAAGAATCGGACAACCAAAAGGTACTCTCTTTGATTAATTTGAATTTTGATTTACGGTACATCAACGCAGAAAATTCTCCTTCCGCTTTACCATCATCCCGGCCTTTACCAAACCAACCAAAACCAGGTAATTCTTTTTCTAAATCGGTAATTTGATGCAAGAATGCTTCTTGTAAACCTATTATATCAGCGCCGTGGTAGCGAATGAGTTCACCACAATGTTTCGTTCGGTATTTCCATTGGTTTAGCCCATCAGAATCGGTGTCTAATCGTACATTAAAGGTCATCGCCTTGATTTGTGCCGTTGCAGATGGTCCAGCAAGTAAAAGCACAAAACAGGTAAAGGCCTTCAAGATATTCAGTATTTGTGGCCAAACACGGTCGTTTTTGCCGTTTTGAATCACAAAATCGGCTCCCCACAAGTAATTTTTAGGCATAGGTTGTAAATCAATCATTTGCATCGTTTCCATATAGCTCATTTGACTTCTTTTTTGAATGTTTTGAATACGTTCATTTAAAGGGGCATCCACCGTAATGATTTGCGAAATAGATTCTGGCTTGTTGCGTGGTGTGATGAGGGCGGATTCGTATAAACAAAAGGGGGCATCCGGTGTATTGGCTAACCATTCGGTGGCATTCTGTCGAACGGCCGGATGAATGATGGCATTCAAGTGGGCCACATCGCCTGGGTATTTTTGGAGTAAGCCTTTGATCCAGCTACGATTGTAGCTGCCATCTGGGAGGTAGGCTTTAGGGCCAAATTCTGCAATAATTGCCTCCTTCACCGAAGCATCTTTCTCGCAAATTTCGCGGGCTACTTTATCTGCCTCAAAAACGGGAATCCCTAAACACGAAAAAATCCGGCAAATAGTCGATTTGCCGGATCCTATTCCGCCTGTAATTCCGATGAATGGTTTCAGGCCTGTAGTCATATCGATTATTCCTCTAAACGAGACGATGCATCTTTCGAGATTGCTGTTTTTTCGAATACCATGCGCACGCCTTTGTTCGAATCAACCTCTACAACGATGGTTTTTTCACGAATAGTCACCACTGTTCCATGAGCGCCGCCTATGGTAACGACTTTATCGCCGGTCTTTAATTCTTCAATGAATTTTTTCGCTTCTTTCGCTTTTTGCTGTTGTGGACGAATCATAAAGAAATAAAATACCACGAAAATTCCACCAAAAAGGATGATTTGCATGTAGGCAGGACTTTGAGCTTGTAATAATAACATAGATTTATTTTTTAGGTAAGACTTCTACTTTAAAGGCCATTCTGTTTTCTGCGGGTAGTGTGTTGCAGTAGGCGGTAATGGATTTCTGTAATTTTCCTTCTTTTCCTTTCGAATCGAATTTCACTCGGATAAATCCCTTTTTACCGGGTTGAATGATTTCTGAACTCCATTTAGGTGTGGTACAACCACAAGAAGCATTCACTGATATGATTTTTAAGGGCAAATTGCCCGTATTCTTAAAATTAAACGTGTGAAAAACACTATCCCCTTCGACTAATCGTCCTAATGAAACATAGGGCTTGTCTACTTTAAGAATAGGGTGTTTTTCTGCACTTGGTTTTAAGGCTGCCGGTATGGCATTTTCGGTTGCATTATTCGCCTCTTTTTGCTGGTTCGTGCAGGAAAAAATCCCGATTAAACAGAAAAATAGGAGAGTGAAACGCATCTTATTTTGCCTTAATTTGCGTCATCATTTTTTCCACGTCCTCTAGCAATTTCTCTGCTTTGATTTTCGCGTCTTGAACGACTTTTTTACCTTCAGATTTCGCCGAGGTTTCGATGACCTCTTTCCCATCTACGATATCGTTAATCAATTGCTTTAATTGATCGCGGTATTTATTTAATTGAAAGTATAATTTGCTACGCGTATTTTCTCCTTTATCTGGAGCGTATAAAATACCGACAACAGCACCTGCAGCAGCTCCTACTACGAAGGCCCAAAAAGATCTAGATGATTTGCTCATGTTATTTGTTAGCTATGTCGATTAATCCTCGACCTGATTTATTAATCACTTTCTCGTGAACTAGGCGGTTCGAAACCACGTCTAAAATACCATTGATAAACTGGCCAGACTTAGGTGTCGAATAGTTTTTAGCTAGTTCGATATACTCATTAATGCTCACTTTCACTGGAATACTGGAGAACTTCACCATCTCGGCTAAAGCCATCTTTAAGATGATAAAGTCCGCCACTGCTAAGCGATCAGACTCCCAGTTTTTTGTTTGGTCGCCTATCCAAGCACTTAATTGCTTGTCTTCAGAAACGCTGTAATCAAATAATTCTTCAAAGAATAATTTATCGTCTTCCCATTGGATTGCAAGCGGTTGTAAACTTAAGTCTTCCAAAGCCTCGATTTTAAAGGTCTTGTTCGACATACTTTTCACCACATCCTTATTCAAAGACCAATTTAAATCTTTTTCCTCAAAATACTCTGTCATCGACTCGTGTTTTAAAAGGAAATTTTTCAACACATATTTAACGAATTCTAAATCGTCCTCAAACTTTTTACCTGCCGTAGGAAGGTAAGTTAAGAAGGTTTCATCCGGTAGGATGTTCTCGATAAATAATTTCTTGATTAAATTTTCTTCATCTTCAGACCAACCGATGTGGTTTTTCTCGAAGGCCCGTTGTAAATCGCCCCATTTGGAGAGAATATACAACACCTTGTTTTTAGCTAAAAGAGAGGTCTTCGTATTATTTTCTAGTAGACGTCTATTCTCATCCCAAAGCGCAATAATGGGCAATTGCTGTAAATAGTAAAGGATTTTCAGATATTGCTTATTGATAGCCTCTACCTCTACTACCATTTCTTGCTTCAAACGTTTCGCAATTTGCTTCACGTTTGCTTGATACAATTGATAGACTGATTGAGCGGCCTCTTGCGCCTCTGCAGGAATCGTTTCTTCTGAAGTGATTTCTTGGAAATACTCTTTTAATTGAATTTCGGCTAGTTGTCTTAGGCCTTCTAAACGAGGCATTTGATCTTCTTTAGAGACCATTAGCGATAAATCAGGCTGAAAAATGGCCGATAGACCATCAAAAGCTAATTGATATTGGGCACGTTCTTGGGTGTAGAAAGCATACAATTGTTGAAATGCTTTGACCCGTAGTAATCTCCTGTTAACCATCCGAAAAAAAAGAGCGTCTTGTTTGAATCCCAAAATTAAGAATTTTAATTGAGAAAGGTCCTATCTTTGTAGTCAATTAATCTCTACATGGGCGCATTAAGTCATATCAATCAGTATTTCTGGAAATATAAGTCGCTGCTGATATTAGGTATTCTCTTTACGCTCTTCTCTAATTTTTTTGGGGTATTCCCTGCCCAATTAGTGCGTTATGCACTCGATTTAGTGACGGAAACCATCTCCATTTATTTTCTATTCAAAGGATTTTCTTTACAAACCGCCTTTTACGAAATTTTCGGATTTACCCTGTTTTTCTATGGTGGTTTAATCATTTTAATGGCCATCCTAAAAGGTGTTTTTCTCTTTTTAGTTCGCCAAACCCTAATCGTGATGTCTCGTCACATCGAATTTGAATTAAAGAACGAGATTTATACGCATTACCAAACCTTACCACTTTCCTTTTATAGACAGCAAAATACGGGTGATTTAATGGCACGGATTTCAGAGGATGTGGGTAAAGTTCGCATGTACGTGGGCCCGAGTATGATGTATGGATTGAATTTAATTACCGTTTTCATTTTGGTGATTTATTCCATGTGGCAGGTGAATCAGAAGTTGATGTGGTACGTGCTGATGCCTCTTCCCATTTTGTCTGTCAGCATTTATTATGTGAATTCGATTATAATTCGAAAATCAGAGGAAATACAAGGTGCTTTGTCCCAGATTTCCACTTTTGCTCAGGAAGCTTTTTCTGGAATTCGCGTGTTAAAGTCCTTCGTTAGAGAAAAGAAATCGGTAGATTCTTTCGCTGAAGCCTCGAATGCTTATCGATTTAAATCCTTAGGTTTAGTCAAAGTGGATTCTTTGTTTACGCCACTTATTGCACTTTTAGTGGGCTTCTCGACCATATTGGTCGTGTACATCGGATCTCAAGAGGTCATTGCTGGTCGAATGACGGTGGGTAATATCACCGAATTCATCATGTATGTGTTTATGCTGACTTGGCCGGTGACGGCGTTGGGTTGGACAAGTTCTCAAATTCAGCGGGCAGCTGCCTCACAGAAACGGATTAATGAGTTTTTAGGGGCGAAATCTGAGTTAACACCCGGCAAGCAGATTCGCCAGGAAATTATAGGAAATTGGGAGTTTAAAGAGGTGAGTTTCACTTATCCGGGATCTGATCGACTGGTGTTAGAAAAGGTGAATTTAACGATTGATGCAGGTGAATCCGTTGCCTTATTAGGCCAAACCGGTTCCGGGAAATCCACTGTTGCCTTATTGATGGCCCGTTTTTATGATCCTTCCTCAGGGGAAATTTTGTTGGATGGAATTTCATTAAAGGACTGGGATATGGCCTGGGTTCGCTCTTTTGTGGGTTTTGTGCCGCAGGATGTCTTTTTGTTTTCAACGAGTATTTCAGAAAACATTCGCTTTGGTAACGATCAATTAAAACAGGAGGCCATTGAAATAGCAGCGAAACAAGCGGATGTCTATGATAACATCATGGAGTTTCCTGATCAATTTGAGACAATATTAGGCGAAAGAGGCATTACGCTTTCTGGTGGCCAAAAACAGCGCGTTTCCATTGCACGTGCTTTGGCAAAAAATCCGAAGATGCTCGTTTTAGATGATTGTTTATCTGCAGTGGATACGCACACGGAACATACGATTCTAGAAAACTTGAAGCAGGTGACGGTAGGAAAGTCTTCCCTCATCATCTCCCACCGGGTTTCCTCTGCGCGATTAGCGAACAGGATCTTTGTCTTATCAGACGGAAAGATAGTTGAAAGTGGAAGTCACGAAGAGTTAATGGCGCGCAAAACGCTCTACTTCGAATTGTACCAGCAGCAATTAAATGAAGAACTAAAGCAAGTTTCCGCTCAATCGAATTAATTCAATTTCCGCTGTTTTTGCAGCAAATTTCGCCTCGATTAAACGTGTTTCAGCTGCAACGGCATTGCGTTGCACCTCTCGTAATTCATAGGAAGTCGCTATACCTACTTTGAAACGATCGAAAGCAATATCAATGTTCTGCTTCGCAATCGCATAATTCTCGGTCTCTAACTGAATCAAATTCATCGAATTCTCGTAGTTGACAAAGGTTTTTTCTAAAGCAGATAATAAGGCGTTTTTCAGATCTTCGATCTGCATCGCAGCTATCTCTGCATTGATTTTCGCATTCTGAATTTTACGCTTTTGATTGTAGCCATCAAAGATGTTAATCGTTGCTCTCAAGCCGTAGTTGAAAACATCACTACTCCCTTTTTCTACTCCAAAACCTGCGCCATTCGATACATTGCTCAAAGCGTAGCCGGCCAATAGGTCGATTTGTGGCTTCTGTTGACTTTGTATGTTTTTCGTGTCTAAATCGCTGATTTTTTTGCTCAAAATCGCACTAATTAAAGTCGGATTTTGAGACAAAGCACTCATTTTCAATTCGCTTAAAGTCAATTTGGGTAATAAGTCTATGGTATTGTTTATTTGGAAATCAGCCTTGTAATCTTTCACTAAAATGGTATTGAAACTAATCTTCGTATTCGTGTACGATTGCTCTTGGGCGATTAATAGCGCTTTGTCCTCATTGAAATCAACCTGTGCGGAATAGTAATCCACCTTAGAGCCTTGTCCCACTTCGTAGCGGTCCTTTGCTAATTTTAGGCGGTCGTTTGAAATTTCTAAACCTTTCTTGAAGTTGTTTACTCGCAGATTTTGACGAATGATGTCATAATAGGTGGTAGAAATCAGGGCAATTAAATTCTCAATGTTTGTCTCAGTTTGTTTCGCGCCCAGATTTTGTAACTCTTTGTAACGGTCCCTCATAATGAACATCCCTTGTCCATCATACAATGTCCAGGCCATGGCAACGCCTGCATTACCCGAATTTGAATTCACACCAGATTGGACTAATGGAGGTCTTAAACCACCAAAAAACGATTGGTCAATGCCGGATATCGTATAGTTTTTATTGGCTGTACCGGTAATGGTAGGTAAGAATCCTGCATTCCCTAGCGTATTTTCATTCGCCGCGATACGCTCTTTTTGTCTAGAAATTTGAATGGAATATTGTTTCGTAATTCCCTGTTGGATCGCCTCTTCTAATGTTAATAGCTGTTGTGCTTGCGTGGCTATTGGGCACAAAAAAGCGAATAGGGCTAGACGGAAATGTTTCATAGATGTAGGTTGTAAACAATCAATAAAACAAACTTAGGAAAATCCGGGCACATTAGGAAGGCGAAAGCCTATAAGTACTCATAGGACTTTTTTGAAAGAATAGCTTACATTTGCGCTATGATTTCACATCTCTATATCTATCCTATTAAATCCCTAGGCGCTGTTTCTCTGCAAAAAGCCGTTCTGGAAAAGGAAGGTTTACGAGGTGACCGCCGCTTTATGATAGTGGATGCGCAAGGAAAATTTATTACCCAAAGAACCCGTCCAGAACTGACTCGATTTGTACTTACGGAATCCGATAAAGGTTTTATCGTTCAGGACTCGCGAACAAATAAGGCAAAGGAATTATCCTGGGAGCCAGACTTGGGTTCTTGGATTTCCGTAGAAATTTGGGAGGATAGTTTGCAGGCTTCTGAGGTACTCGAAGGATGGTCAGAATGGTTTTCAACTGCCTTAGGGGAAGAAGTGAAATTGGTTCGTCTGTCAGAAGAGAAGCCGCGTTCGATGAAGTCGAAATACCAAACGGAATTGGCTAAGAACACCTCTTTTGCCGATTCCCTGCCTTTATTAGTGGTCGGTTCAGGTTCTTATGCGGCTTTGGAAGATCATTTAAACGATAGGGTTGATCGTTTGCGTTTTCGCCCAAATATCATTGTTGCTACGCAGGAACCGTTTGTGGAAGACACTTGGGCCGAAATTCAGGTAGGGGAGACCCGACTTTTTGGTGCTAAACCCTGCGCCCGTTGTCCGCTGGTGAATGTGAACCCACATTCTGGGGAATCTGATAAGCGGATGTTAAAAACCTTAGCTTCTTTTCGGACCTTGAATCACAAGGTGTATTTCGGTCAGCAGTTTGTGCCTATTTCGCTAGGAACCCTTCAGGTAGGAATGAACGTTCAAGTAATTAGATCTCAAGATGCGATTTATTAAGTATGCGTCACTTGAGGTTGTTTTAGGTGCCGTTTTCTATCAGTTCTTTCTTTATCACACCTATTTTCAAACTTTTCCTTCACCCGTCGAAGGACTCTTGTTAGCATTTTCCGTGTGGTTAATTTACTTGTTAGATCGCCAAGTTGATAATGTGCTTCAACCCAGTTTAGATCATCGACATCAATTTCATCAGGAAAATCGGCTCCTGCTTCGAGGCTTAATTTTCATGATAGTTTGTGGAATAGCCCTGTTATTGCCCTTTTTGCCTACCACCATCTTGGTGGCGGGATTTGGGATGATTCTGGCGGTATTAGTCTATGGTTTTGCCTACCACAAAGGATGGCTTCGGTTAGAAAAAGAAGTATTTACCGCCATTTTGTATGGCTTAGGGGTGGGTCTGGTGGTTTGGGTTCGGGAGCCTCGTGCGCTTCTATGGGTATTGACGCTGGTGGCTTTAGCTTACCAAAATCTTTGTTATTTCTCTCTCATCGAGCAGCCAAACCCCTTTTTTGCCTCTAGATTGCGGAAAACAGAATGGGTTTTACTGGGATTGCTGAGTGGAAACTATGCGAGTAGCCAGGATCTTTTCACCATCTTGCCTTTTTTGGTTACATTTGGATTAACGTTCATTTTATCCCGTTTAACCCTCTCTGAGGAGAAGCGAATGTGGGGTGATTTGGCTTTTTGGAGTCCACTTATTTATCTACTACATGGGATTTTTTCAACATAAAGATGCCTACAAAGCATTGCAATTTCCGGAATTTAGGGCCTATGTGACGGGAAATACCCTCTTTACGATTGCCTTGTTAATTCAAGAAGTGGTCTTAGCCTATGAGATTTATAAGATTACACATAATCCATTAGCCTTAGGTTTGATCGGTTTGGCAGAAGCAGTCCCTTTTATTTCGTTGGTTTTGTTTGGAGGGCATTTTGCAGATAATCGCGATAAGAAGAAGATCATGCAGGTGACGCTCTCGTTGATTATTGCATCCTCTGTTTTTCTTTTATACTCCAGTACGCAACTTCAGTCAGCTGACCCTGATTTTCATATTTATTCGATTTATGCGGTTATTTTCATCATTGGTCTTTCCAAAGGGTTTTTCAGTCCCGCCGCCTCTTCACTCAATCCTTTTCTTGTACCGAAGGAGGTTTTTGCGAATGCCGCGACATGGAATAGCTCATTTTGGCAATTAGGATCAATTTTAGGACCAGGCGTGGCTGGATTTTTATATGCCTATGCAGGATTATCAGGTTCTTTGATTACCGTTATTGCCTTATTGTGCGGCGTGATGTTCTGTATTTTCCAAATCGAAAATCGCCCCGTTCCCGTGAAAACGGTACAGCATGAGTCCATATGGCAGAGTTTGCGGGAGGGGATAGCCTATGTCTTCAAGACGAAGATTATATTATACTCTATCTCATTAGATTTATTTTCAGTGCTTTTTGGAGGTGTAATCGCCATTTTGCCCATTTTTGCCGAAGACATCCTGAAGGTAGGAGCGGAGGGATTAGGTATTTTGCGGGCAGCGCCATCGGTGGGGGCCGTGGTAACCATGGTGACTTTGGTCTATTTCCCCCCTTTAAAACACGCTTGGAGAAACTTGATTTTAGCTATCGCTGGATTTGGGCTGGCAACTTTTGTTTTTGGATTGTCGACTAATTTTTGGCTTTCTGTAGTCGCCCTGTTTTTTACAGGTGCCTTCGATTCTATTTCGGTAGTTATTCGCCAAACAGTTCTGCGTTTCTACACCCCCGATGAAATGAGAGGTCGTGTCTCTTCTGTAAACGGTGTTTTTGTGAGTACCTCGAATGAAATGGGGGCTTTTGAGTCAGGTGTAGCAGCGAAAATTTTTGGAACCGTACCATCCGTGTTGATAGGTGCAGGGGTAACAATGGTGCTCGTCAGCTTAGTGGCTATTGCCTCTAAGGAGTTGTTTGACTTAAAAGTCGATGAAAAAATAGCCGAAGAGTAAGCCTTCGCTTTCTGCATTTTAACTTTGCTCTTTGCTCTTTGCTATTTGCTCAGGCCAGCCTTTTAGTATTTCCGTTAACGCTTTCTTAGATTCCTGTGCCCATTGAATGCTTTGAATAGCTTGCACATTGCTCGCATTTTCTCCCAAAAGGCAAGGAAGGATCTTAATGTGTTCGTTTACCGTTTTTTTAGCAGAAATAACTACGGTTGCTTCGCAGGAAAGGTGGTGGATAATTCCGTCTGGTGTTTGACCCTCAGAAACATAAAAGTGATCTAATTGGTCTAATTTGATTGTTTTTTCTCCGATTAAATCTGTCCCCTGAAAATGCAAAAGGGTGATAAAATCATCACCAACAGCCACATAAGACACGCGGTTTTTACCCGATTTTTCTGCAAAATAATCTCCAATGGATTGGAAGAAATTACGTTTTGAAAGTGTTGTGATTCCTACACCTTTAGTTTTTGCAGGAAGATGTGACTGTATGAATTGAAAAGAGCTGGGCAGTTGCATAATAAAACAGATTAAATTTCGATTCTAATTTTAGGCTTAGGGAATTCAAAGTATTTAGAGAAAGATTGGAACCAAGAATGAATCACTTCAAATCCCGATTTATCCAATTTGTACTCAATAAATTGCCCTTTTTTTTCGGCTTGGATCAATTTTGCTTGCTTAAGCAAATCTAAATGATGCGAAATACTCGGCTTACTCATCTCAAATTGATCAGCAATTTTGCCGGCATTTTGCGGGCCATTTACTAAAAATTGCAAGATCTCTCTCCGGGTAGGGTCGTTGATTGCTTTGAATTTTGCGTCCATCTTAATTAGATAATTAAGCGAATGTCTAAATTAATTCACAATAATGCAAATAATTAGACATCAGATTTGCGATACGCCTCGATTAAAGCTAGTTCCCCTTCCTTTCCTGGTTTCGAATTTCCGTGTTCCATGCCTAAAACGCCCGTATATCCTTTTTGTTTTAGGTGCTTAAAAATATTTTGGTAGTTCACTTCTCCCGTAGTCGGTTCCTTGCGTCCAGGATTATCTCCTATTTGGAAATAGGCAATCTCGTCCCAGCATTTATCCATATTTGCGATGAGATTTCCCTCATTGCGTTGCATGTGGTACATGTCAAATAGGATTTTACAAGACGTGGAATTGACGGCTCTACAGATTCCGTAGGTTTGGTCAGAATAGCGTAAAAATAAATCTGGATTATCACTTAGCGGTTCTAAAACCATGGTAAGGCCAGCGGGTTCGAGTATTTCAACGGCTCTTTTTAAGTTATCGATGACGTGTCCTGTCTGAATTCCCATCGGTAAATCACGGGTAAAGTTTCCTGGAACGACGGTTGCCCACTTCGCATTCACGCGCTTGGAGGTATCCACGGCTTTTCTACAGGAAGCAAGGAATAAATCCGTCCATTCTTTTTTACCCGTCGTCATCGTTTGCTTGTCGAAGAAACCGTCAAATTTGATGACAAAAACGCCCATTTTCATGTTCAGTTTTGCCAGCTTTTCGCCAATTTTCTCTTGCAAGGCAACTGGCCTCTCCATCAATTCATTGTCCTCTAAGGCCGTAAATCCTTGATCGTACATGAATTGTAGTTGATCTAATTCATTGGGCCCCGCATGGTTCTTAAACATCCCAAAATGCGGCGCATAGGCTAATTCAAATTGTTTTTCACGAGCTAAAGGAGATGCTTTAGTCAAAGAGGGTACCAATAAACCAACACCTAATAGGGTAGCAAAATCGCGGCGATTCATCTTATTTCTTTTTCAAAGTGGATACATACTCCAGTAGGTCGACTAATTCTTTTGTACTCATACCATCCGCTAAACCTTCAGGCATCAGGGATTCAGGTAATTGCTTGAATGATTTTAAAGCGGATGTTTTGAAACTTTTCACGATTCCACCAGGAATACGCAGCATAATATCAGTCTCGTTTTTGGATACCACAATTCCTTGGAACGTATCTCCCGCCTTTGTTTTTACTTCAAAGGTTTCATAGCCAAAACCAATGCCGGCATTAGGGTACAAGATCGACATATACATTCCTTCTTTCGATAATTTAGAGCCTATTTCAGATAGTTTAGGGCCAAAATCAATCCCATCATTGTTTACCACGTGGCACATCGCGCAGGAATTAGTGAATACCACTTTTCCTTTCACGGCATCCCCAGTCAATTTTACTAATTCTGCTACCGCAGGGTGCGATTTCTTCGACTCTGTTTGATGTTTGTCTAAATAACTATTTGCCTTCATGCGAATCGATTTTCTCCACGCTTTTTGAAGGCTTTCCACGACTAAAGGAATGTATGCAGGTGTAATTTTCTTCTTATCTAATAATTCAAGAACAAATTCCTCTGTTGGATACGCATTACCGATGACCCGTGCAGCTTGCATTTGGACTGCTTTCGAGCATTTAGGGTTTATGGTTGCGTCAAATAGTAAAGAAACGGATTCCGTTTTTCCTTGATAACGAAGCATTTCAATTAAGGCTAATTGGTCAGCTTCTTTTCCTGTAAAGAAGGTAGATCGTATTAAATCGGCACCTCCTGGCAGATTGTAAAGTACTTGTCCAGATTTAGAGGATTCTGTTCCAGCTAAAATTAGGCTGAGCACGCGAGGACTTTCTTCCTTTAATTGGTAATAATCTACTAATTCGAGGTATTGCTTACCTGATGTCTGTTTCAAAAGTGTGAGTAATACCGCCTTCACTTCAGGATGACTGGCAATATAATCGGGTTTCATATGGCGAACAGCTTCTAATTGTGCCGTCAGGTCATTCGCAAATTTTCCGGTGATAAGTCCTAATAAGGCTTCTGATTTCTTTTCTCCAGGCATAAAATCTAACGCACGGAAATAAGCAAGAGATTTTGTGCTGCCTATTAGATCAATCAAAGCAGGAAGTGCTTTTTCTGTTCTAGCTCTCCAAACAATATCCGCATATCCTTTTGAGTTTTCTGGTTTTAAAGCTGCATACGCACTAAAACGCTCGTCCCAATTTCCATCCGCCCCTATACCTAGCGCCTCCAGATACCATCGATCGGATCCTCCGTGGCGCATCGCTAAAGTTGCCCAAATCTGATTCACTTCATCGCCAGAAAGATGACGTAATGCAATCGCTAATTCGCGTCTAACGGATGCATGCTGGTCTTTCGCTGCTTTTGCCGCAAGGGATGACCAGGCTGCAAAAGGCTTTTGTTTCGCAGCCCGAATCGCCATCATTTTTAGATTAGGATTCGCTTGATCGAAGGCTTTTGCGATAAACTCATTCGAACGAGGCCCCTGATTTAATACCCAAAAAGCTCGAGCGCGGAACCGCGGATTCTCATGGTTGTTGAACGCATTTTCTAAAACGGCTTCCGCTTTAGCCCCCATTTTCTTCAATGCCTGAAAGGCCAAGAATCGAATTTCTAAGTTCGGATTCTCTAAAGCTTTATAGGCAGATTCTGGTGTGCTTAAATCGAAAACAGTCTTTTTGTAGGCGTGACCTTTCGGCGCAATTCGGTAAATACGCCCTTTTGCCTGATCTCCTGCCTGGTGTCCACCTACGCCTGGATCATACCAATCTGCTACGAAAAGTGATCCGTCAGGAGCAGCGCCGATATCAGCTGGTCTAAACCATTGATCGCGGGATGTAATCAAATTGTTGATTCGGGCCTCATAGCCGGCACCCCAAGGTGTCGTCGCATAAGAACGAACCACATTAGGGCCTGCATCGGTATGAATCATTTGGTTTTGGAATTTAGAAGGCAATAAATTGCCCTCATAAATAATCATTCCTGTGGGTGATCCAGCTCCCGTTTGCAATAAATTAGGCACTACCCCCGGATCATTTAAATGCCAGTGACGCAAAGGAATCTCTTTTTCGATGTTTGTGCGATTAACATACCAGCCTTCACCGGTCATTTCATCCACATATCCGTAGTTTCCATGCTCGAAAACGGCGTTAATTCGCACCCCTTTGTTGCCATCGTCATCATTGTCAGATTGCCAAAGTCCCCCATAGGAGTCCACCGCCACCTCATAATTATTTCTAAAATTATGGCCTAAAACTTCCACTTGACTTCCGTCTAGATTACAGCGAAATACCATTCCTTGGCGGTATTTTTTAGGTCCTATCGGGTCTCCATCTTGATCTAAAACGGGATTACCCTTTGCATCTAACAGTTGTTTTCCTTCATTACCTAAATTAAAATAGAGTTTTCCATCTGGGCCAAAAGTAAACGCATGCGCTCCATGGTCATGCTGGTCGCCCCCAATGCCAGAAAACATCACTTCTTTGCGATCTGCTTTTCCATCCCGGTTATCATCAAACATTTTCCAGATGTAAGGACTTTGGGAAACGATCACCATCGAATCTAATACCGCAATACCTAAAGGGGCATTTATCTCTGGCGATTGATAAAATATCGTCCGCGAATCTGCTTGCCCATCTCCATTCGTATCCTCTAAAATCAAGATGCGATCTCCCTGCGGATTCGTTGGATTCCCATTAATCCCCGGTCGGTAATTGTATGCCTCTAATACCCAAACTCGACCTTTTGAATCCACATCGATATTCGTGGGATTGATCAACATCGGTTCTGAAGCAAAGGGCTTTACTTCTAATCCCTCAGGAACCTGAAGTTCAGAAACCTTTGCCTGAACGGAATCAGACTGGATTTTTCTGGGCTGAATAATTGTAGGGATGCCTAAGCTAACAAGGCTAATCATCCCTCCTAGAAATAGGAGCGGTGCGTTTTTAGCGATTTTCATCATCTTAACGAATAGTAGAGAAGGTCGTAGGAGTCATAAAAATGGACTCGATTTTTTCAATAATCTTACCATCTTTTTCGGAATCAGCTGATACTTGTTTCCATTTCGGATCGTTCACAAAAGCAGCCCAATTCGTCTTCGCAGCTTCCTCTGATGGATGGGCTACTAGGTAAACTAATTTACTTTGTACCGTTGTGTCCTTTTCGATGGTGGTGAAATAGGCAATGTTTTTAATATCATGCGATTTAAAAATCTTCATGGTATGATCTCTGAATCGAGCTAAAATAGCTGGATTTCTACCTGGTAATTGGGTGTAGGTACGTAGTTCGAATACCCGATCCACTGATCCGCCAGACGGTTTGATTTTAGGGCTAAAATCAGTCGCATTCATAAAAATGCTGGTCACTTTAGCGACAATTTTTCCGGTCTCTTCTGACTTTTTCGAAACGGTCTTCCATTCAGGATCGCTACTAAAATGCTTCCACGAAGAATCCCGATCTGCTTTCGAAGGGTAGGCTAAAATATAATACAGGGCATTATCTGTGTTGTTCGTAGGAATCCAATAGCCCACGTTAGTCATGCCATGTTTTTCAAAAATTTTCGTGGTGTGATTCGTAAACCGTTGGATTAAAGCGTCCAGTCTACCTGGGTGGCAATAATAGATGCGCATTTCAAAATAGCGGTTGTCTGCTTTTTTCGCGTTGACTGCAAAAGAGAATAGACCTGCACAAAGCAAAGTTAAAAGGAATAATTTTTTCATAGGTATAAATAGGTTTGTACGAATTTACGGATTTAATCGTCTTTTCATCAATTTGTCTAGCATAAAAAAGAGCATTTCCGGTTTTAAAGTCCTCCAGTTTGGAATTTGTAGGTTCCCGCCAAAATTCAAGTAGTAATCAATCTTATATTTGGTCCATTCTTCCTCCACAAAAGGGGCAAAATGCATCGCCGCAATCCAGCCATCTTCCACATCCTCAAACCATTCCGCATAGTAATCGTCTTCAAAAGATCCGTGGAAATTGAGAACATTCTCTCCAATTAATATGAAATGTTTAATTCCTGCATCCACGAAATGATCCACCACCGTACGTTTTAAGTGCATAATATCATTATGCAACGTATCATTCCATTCGCCAAACAACTCGATAATCGTATATTTAGCGGTATAATCCGTGTAGAGAATCTTGCAAAACAGGGTTTCTGAACCTATATCATCCCAAAGTGGATGGATATAATAGCCGTAAATATCATTTTCATACGTGGTTTCTGAATAGTGTCTGCCAAAAAATGGGGATTTTTTATCGCGAGCAGCGACATAAATCGATTCCCATTGGAAGGATGGTTCAATGTTTTGCATAGCTAAATAACACAAAAAAGGCTTGCAAATGCAAGCCTTTTTTATCAACCTCAAATTATTATTTTACAAGGCAATCGCCTTTTTAAAGGCTCCGTTTCCATCAAATTCAATTAAGTATTTTTTAGTAGCTACTTCGATAATGATATGGTAGTCTTTTACCACGTTATCAACGGAAGCACTTCCTCCTTTAACAAAAGCCCAACCTGAATAATTTGCATCTAAATAAGTTTTAATTACTGCAGGTAGAGCTGAAGCCGTTAAATCAGAAATGTTTAAGGCTGGCGGGTTATGTCCTGGACCACCTGGTCCGCCAGCTGGAGGATTAGGTAGTAATTGGAAGTTCGCATCTAAATGGAATTCTTTTTTAGTTGTTCCTATTGTCACTCCCACGTGGTATTCAACGATAATGGAATCCTTAGAGATGGCAACCGCATAGTCGATTTTAAAGCCTGCCGCATTTGCATTTAAAAAGGACGTTAATCCAGCAGGTAAAGTAGTTAAATCAATTTTGGCAAAATTAGGACCCTTTTGATTCATTTCTTTCGACTTTAACACAGTTCCGTTTGCATCGATATCTAGGTCAAATGGAACACCAGCTTTGTCTACGTGAATGTGGTATACCGCGACACCGTTAGGGTCTTTCGTTAGTACAGCGCGTTTAAAGGTCATTCCATTTAGAGCTGCTTGAACCGGTGCAGGTAGATCTGCTAAGGCAATCTCCGTGGCTGCTGGAGCTGGTCCCTTTTTGCCTGGTTTTCCTTGTAATCCAGTTACTTGATTTAAAAAGGCTCCTGTTTCATCGAAGAAAACAGAATAATGCTCATTGTTGAAAATAAGTTCGACACGGAAACCTAGTTTAGTGCCTGTCGTTTTTTTCGAAGCATGCTCAAATACTGCACCAGGGAAGTTCGTGTCAATATAAGAAATGACCGATGCAGGAAGATCCGTTTTAGCAATTTTAACAGCTACTTCTTTTACGGTTCCTTTGTTTGAAACGACTACCTGTGCTTCCGTAGTAGTTGTAGTTACGTTTGCTACATACAGGGAATTCGTTTGTAAAGAGGAGTAATCTACGGCAGTTGCTTTTGGATATACGGTTGCAACCGCTTGAGTGACTAGAACAGGGACGTCTTGTGGCGCTAGAGTAGCGGCATTTTGTGGATCCACGTTTTGATCTTTCGTACATGCATTTAATGCCAGTACAGATACGAAGGCGAGTAAATAAACTTTTGTTTTCATGTTGTTAAGATTTGATTCGGTTATCAAACGGTAATTCTGATGCAATGATATAAGGCTGGAATGAAAAAAGGAAGAAAGTATGCAACCAATCGACGAACGGGCGCATCTAGTCTACAAAATAATTAGACTTTTAATAATTTATAGTACCTTGTATTGCAAAGTACCTTTTGTTTTTTATCTTTGCAGTAGATTAATATATATCTATGAAAAAGCGGTTTGTTTTTTTCTTGCTATTCGCCTTTTGCAGCTTCCAGGCCTTATCTTTAGGCTTTCCACACCGTTTATATCCAGCTAAATTTTTGAAGAAGACTATCCAGGTTTTTGTGAAAAACTCAAAGAAATAATGTTTAATTTTGGTCAAAACATTGACCTATGATGAATTTATTTATTGAGTGGAACGCAGATCCGACGATTGTTAACTTATTGGGCTTCCCCATTCGTTGGTATGGCTTTTGTTTTGCTTTAGCTTTCTTAGCAGGCTTCCAGGTAGTCAGTTATATGTTCAAAAAGGAAGGCAGATCAGTCGAACAAGCGGATCAATTGTTGATATATACCATGGTAGGGACGGTAGCAGGTGCGCGTATGGGGCATTATTTTTTCTATGAGTTTCCTTTGCTTTTAGCGGACCCAGTTCGCTTTTTCGTTCAAATGATTACGCCGCCATTCTCGGGATTAGCGTCCCATGGAGCGGCCATTGGACTTTTCACCGCCTATTATTTGTACACAAAAAAACACAAAGATCAGTCCTATTTGTACGTGACGGATCGCATGGTGATTGCGACAGCATTGGCCGGTTTTTTTATTCGTTTTGGTAATTTGATGAATTCGGAGATAATTGGAAAGCCCACAGATTTGCCTTGGGGATTTAAATTTATGCGGGATTATGAATTTAATCCGAGTGGTTTAGCGGCGTTTGTTGTGCCTCGCCATCCGTCTCAATTGTATGAGGCACTTTCCTGTTTGGTCATCTTTGCCTTTTTGTTGTGGATGTGGAATCGTCAAAAACAAAATACGCCGCATGGGATTTTGACCGGGTTGTTTATGATCATTTTATTCACCCTTCGATTCTTTTATGAATTTTTGAAGGAGAATCAAAGCTCTTTTGAGGATGGTTTGACCCTGAATATGGGCCAAATATTATCCATTCCAGCTATTCTTTTCGGAGTAGGAGTTCTTCTATACGCAAAGCGTAAGACTACTTAGTATAGTCAAAACGCAAGTGGGATAAATCGGGCAGGTGTTTTTTAGGACGCTTTAGCTCGTATTCGTAGATCACTTCTCCTAGGTTTTTATAGAAAGGAAATCCGATAGAATCGTAATCGTATTTTTCGTCATTGAAGATTTCGTCTTCATTGCAGAGTAAAACCGCCGTTACGATAAATTCTACTTTTTTATCGAAGTCCACCACATAGGCATTGTCTAACAGAAAACCGTAGGCGTCACCTACTTTGTTAAATATCCGGAGGGATGGATTTAAAGGGACATTTTTCTCCGATCCATAATACAAGAATTTGCAGTAGGTGGCATGCTCGTCCGTATATTTTGGTTCTTTCGATTCCGTAGGATACATCGACATGTAACGGTAAAGGAATTGATAATCCTCTTTTGAAAGATTGAATTGGTCCTTTTTCGGGAAAGCCTCCGGCAACATTAATCTTTTAAGAAATTCATGCTGCGCATGTAATGGGTAGGCATTTTTAAGACTAAAGTCCAAAGGTCGATCTTCTACTAACCCTGCATCGTTCATGGTTCCTTTTCCTAATAAAATGGAACTATGAGCAGCATAGGGCTTATCATTAAATGCTTCCGATTGCTGATACAGCAAATTGCCTGCGGTATCTATCAATTGAATCGGATTCGTGTATTGATTTTCTAGGCGAGGCAGGGGCGTTTGTAGGCGGTGCGTGAGGCGGACTCCTTCGAATCCTTTATTGGCCATGGATTCATTGAAGGGTTTTTGGCCTAAAAATTCATAAAGGCGATTGTAGGCCTCATTATCCGAAACTAAGAGAATCTTTTTGATATAATGAGCAATGCTGGGTAAACCGGACGCAGCTGAAGAGTCTATCTTGATTTCGAGTTGTGAAGGTCGGTTTTTTAGCGTTTGAAAGGTAGACTCTTTTTTGATTTTAAGGGAATTCAGTTTTTCAAGGGCTAACACACTGGCCGCTAATTTTACCGTACTGGCCGGGTAAAAATATTCATTCGAATCCGCGCGATAGGAATAGGTAGTGAGGTGAGGTTTGTTAGTAGCATCCCGGTTAATCTGGGTATACAAGATTTGCATGCGGTATTTCTGAGGATTATCGGTTAGCTTCTTGAACTTTTCGGGATGGGTAAGCAAGAGCTGCTCTAGGATATTCGTGGGTTTTTGAGCGAATGTACTCATGCTGATCAATAGAAAAAATAGTTTACGCATAGCTGAGGATGGCTGCAGTGATGTGGTCGATATCTGCTTCTGGTAGGCACGCAGGTAAAATGGCGCGGCAAACGGGAGGTGCCGTGATATCCGGATAAGAAAAATGATTGACTAAAATTCCGGCAGATTTCAAGTGCTCAAAAAGCCTTGGGGCTTTGGAACAAAAGGCAGGATAACCCGCTTCGTAAGTGATGGCTGGTTGAAGTCCCTGAAAATTAGTAGCAAAGCGATTCGCAAGGACTTTGCTCCTAGCACTTTGTTCTTTGTAAGCTTCCATTGACTTTAATCCGGCATAACAAAAAGCCGGATTAGGTGGCGAGGAGCCTACCCAGAAGGCATCTGTTTTAATGGCTGAAATGTCATCGGACGACCCTAATATGACACCTGCTGGTAGGCCAAAGGCTTTCGAAAGCGAAACTGTTTGCAACAGATGTCCGCTACATTTTATCTGAATATCCTGAATGCCTGCTCGGTGCGATTCATCCACAATCAGATAATTTTCAGCCTGCATCGAGACTGCAAATGAAAAGTCGAAGGTCGTGATCCAGGGCGAACCAATGCCGTCAGAAGCTAGAATTTGACCTTTTTGATGGCTTGAAATCCAGTCCGCGTAGGTGCCTGTGAAGGGTAAATGGGGGTGTCGCCATAAAGCTGGATGCGACTGCGGGGCTAAGTTTAAGGTTAAACCTTGTTGCTGTGCATATTGTATGGCGATTTGCGCAGCGGCTAAACCAGAGGAGCATAAAGCAGCAGCTTCTACCTTAAAATGGGCAGCTAAAGCCTGTTCAAAATCCTCCCAAATGGAGAATTGTAAATTATTGCGACGTGAGCTGCCGAAGTTTTGGGAATACTGCTGAATACCTTCTGCTAAGGCGTTTTTAAAGGTAGGATGGGAGCCAATGCCTAAATAATTCGTGCCCCCTAACCACAGGTATTCTGCCCCTTCAAATGTAATTTTCCGGCCTGGAATTTGTGTTTCTGTGATGGAATAACTCATAACAAGGCTGCGCCAGTTCCTGGTAAATTAGCGTAAGAAACAACTCCGTAATCAATAGTGATGCCTCGTGAAATGGTATCATCCACAAGTAAACAGCCATCCATGTCCACGTAATCCAATAAAGGAAGTAGTTGTGCGATGGCTGAGCAGCCAATAGTAGATTCTGTCATGCAGCCTACCATTACTTTTAGGCCTAAGGTTCTCGCCTTTTTGATCATGCGTAAGGCAGGTGTGAGACCGCCGCATTTCATCAGTTTGATATTGATGCCGTGAAAATAGCCGGCACATTTTTCCACATCAGACTCTAGGATGCAACTTTCATCGGCGATAATGGGCAAGGAAGATTCCAGATATACCCGTTTCATGCCTTCCCAATTATCTGCTTTTAATGGTTGTTCGATGAATTCGACTCCTAATTTTTGCAATTCAGGCGCAAAATAAATCGTCTGCTCAGGTGTCCAAGCGGTGTTCGCATCGACGCGGAAAGTGGCATTAGTCTCTCTCCGCAAGGCTTCCACGATTTCTAAATCGTCATTCGTGCCTAGTTTGATTTTGTAGAGAGGGAAGGGAGTCTCCTGCATTTTGGCCACCATCTTCTCCACCGTATCTATCCCAATCGTGTAATCCGTGATGGGATTATTCGCTATGTCTAAATCCCAAATTTCGTATAGCGGCTTGTTATGCGTCTTTCCCCAAAGATCCCAATAGGCCACATCCAAGGCACAAAGGGCAAATGGATGCTCATCCAATAGGGTTTTGGACATCATCGCCCAAAAATCACTCGGGTGAGGTAAAATATCGTGTGGCAACAGATCAATGATGGATTCAACCTGCGCCTTCATTTTCGCCATCGTCACCCCATAATAGGGCGTTTCCGTAGCTTCCCCAAAACCACTTTTCCCATGCCAGCTCAACTCCACAATCAATGTGGGCTGTACGTCACGCGACTCATGCGTAATCGTGAATGTGTGCTTTAGAGGCAGATCGAAGGTATGTAGTTTCAGTTCCATACAGTCTTATTTGAGTGGAATATAGGGTAATTTTTTCGCTTTATCTCCTGCTTTTTGCCAAACCAATCCATCCGCACGCGACCAATTAATCAAGTCCCCAGATCCGTTATGAGCTAAGACTTCCCCGTTTTCTACTGGAATCCATTGGTCTAGTTCAGCGGAAGGTTTCGGTAAAAATTTAATCTCCTTCACCTGGTATTCTGGCCATTCCCCTGAAACCCAAGGAAGGAAATAAACCCAGAAACAAGTTAAGGTCGAGATTGGATTACCCGGGAAGGCAAAAACGACTTTACCATCTGGGCGAGTAGCCACTAAGAGCGGTCTTCCTGGTTTTTGGGAAATTTTATGGAAAACGGTTTCGAAGCCGGCTTCTGCTAATACACCCGGAATCAAATCTTTTTTGCCTGCTGAAACGCCGCCAGACAATAAAATGATGTCATTGGAATCCAAAGCCTTATCAATACTAGCTTTAATTTTCTCAGCAGAATCAGCTAGGTGGCTGGAGTTCGCTTTGAATCCTTTCGATAATAGAACGGATTTAAGCATCATCACATTCGAGCTGCGGATTTGGTGGTCGGCTGGCGTTTCATGCAAGCCAACGATTTCATCGCCAGTAGAGAAAATATGCACGTGAGGCTTCGATTCTACTTCAATATGGGCTTTTCCTACCGTCGCTGCAATCGCAATTTCGACAGGTCCAATCTTTGTTCTTTTCTTGACTAATACCGAACCTGCGGGCGCATCTGCCCCTTGTAGATGGATATGTTGCCCTTTTTCAAGCGGCGTTTTGCCGATGTAAGTGGCAATCTTTTTCTCTATGCTCAGATCTTCGATTTTAATGATCGCTTCTGTTCCGCGGGGTGCAGTCGCTCCCGTCATGATTTCTAATGCACCATCGGTTTTTTTGATGGCCTTAACCGGTTCTCCCGCAAATAAAATACCTTCAATTTTCCAAGTAGGAGCCGTGATATCTTTTACGGCGATTCCATCCATCATGACCCGGTCAAAAGGAGGGAAGTCACGGTCAGCCACGATTTTCTCGGCGATGTTCATTCCTAACGTTTTTGCCAAAGGCATTTTCTCTGTACGGAAAGGAATGGTGATGTTTTTAAGTAATTCAATCGCTTCTAGTGGGCTGATCATGTGTATGGTTTTATCGTATTTGTTAAATTTCGCTATTTTTTGCTAATTCTCCCGTATTTTTGTCTTCTAAATTTCAAATTAGCTATGTCAATCGACTTCTCTCACTTGCAATCAGATGGTACGCCCGGAATGGTGGATGTTAGTTCAAAAAACGAAACTGTTCGAGAAGCGAAAGCGCAATCTGTTGTTTATTTAGGAGCCGAAATCGTGCAGCATTTTGGGGCGGCTGGCTGGCAAAATAAGAAAGGGAGCATCCTGCAAACAGCGGTTATCGCTGGGACGATGGCGGCGAAAAAGACCTCGGATTTGATTCCTTTGTGCCATCCCTTGGGATTAGATTCCTGTAAATTCGAGACGGAAGTGCAGCAAGATCAAATCATCATTACCTGCATTTGTCGCTTAGAAGCGAAGACGGGAGTGGAAATGGAAGCGCTCGTGGGTGCTTCAGTAGCCGCTTTGACGGTATACGATATGTGTAAATCGGTGTCCAAAGGCATCGTGATAAAAGAAACGAAACTGATTTCTAAATCAGGCGGTAAATCTGATTTTCAAGCCTAATATGTCTTCTCACCACATCATTCGAGACAAGCAAGAACCCGCGCTCATTATGGCGAATGGGGAGGCCTGTTCTTTGGATTTAGTGGAACAATTGCTCGAGTGGTCACCTACGGTAGTGGTGCTCGATGGGGCTTTGGAAAGAGTCATCTCCTTAGGCATCAAAGTGGATGTCTGGTTAGGGGATTTTGATCATACGAATGAGGCAGATTACAAAGATTATCCCTTGAAAAAAATCCATACGCCGGATCAAAATTTAACCGATCTGGAAAAGGCTTTTGAATACCTAATTAAGGAGGGTTATCCGGCTGTTAATGTCGTTTGGGCGTCTGGAAGACGGATGGACCACACGTTAAATAATTTTCATTCGCTTGTTCGCTACGGACGTAAACTGAAGATTGTATTCTTTGACGATTATTCAACGTCCTATTTGTTGCCTACGAGTTTCGAAAAGTGGTATCCGTCGGGAACGCCTATTTCGTTGATTCCGTACGGAGAGGCGAAAAACGTTACTTCCACTGGATTGAAATACGATTTAAATCATCCTGTTTTAAAACTAGGAACTCAAACCAGTTCGAGTAATGAAGTACGCGAAGATGGAATCGTGAAGATTAATTACGAGGACGGCGCACTTATTTTGATGGAGTGCCACGATTGATTTTGTCCTGCTCAGCCGGCTTGTAAAAAACGGGACGAACCGGTACCTCAGGAAAGTAATTCTGCTCCACCCAATTGCCCGGAAAATCATGCGGGTATTTATAATCAGCCCCATAATTCAAATCCTTCATCAGGCGCGTAGGCGCGTTGCGTAAGTGCAAAGGCACGGGTAAATCCCCTGTTTGCTCGACGTAGGCCATCGCTTTGTTGATGGCGTTATAGGCGGAATTGCTTTTAGGCGATGTGGCTAAATAAATAACCGTCTGCGAAAGAATAATCCTTGATTCTGGATTGCCGATTACGCGGATGGAATCGAAGCAAGATTGAGCAAGTAATAGCGCATTCGGGTTCGCTAATCCAATATCTTCAGAGGCTAGAATTAACAATCTGCGACCGATAAATTCCAAAGATTCTCCTCCCGTAAGCATTCGCGCTAACCAATAAACGGCCGCATCTGGATCTGATCCGCGGATGGATTTAATGAAAGCAGAAATGATATCGTAATGCTGCTCGCCATCTTTATCGTATTGTGCTAAGTTTTTCTGCAGACGTTCGGTGACTAAAGCATTGGTTACTTCGAGCTCATTTCCTCCTTCCGTGGTAATTAATAGCTCGAACAGATTTAACAACTTCCTCCCATCACCTCCTGAGAAATGGAACAAGGCATCTGTTTCGGTAAGCGTTATGGTTTTGTTTTTAAAGAGGGAATCCGTGGAGATCGCTTTTTGCAACATCTGATTCAAATGTTCATTCGAAAGCGATTCCAATACATAGACCTGGCAACGCGATAAAAGGGCAGAGATCACTTCAAAGGAAGGATTCTCAGTGGTCGCGCCCACTAACGTCACGATTCCTTTTTCGACTGCATTTAATAGCGAATCCTGCTGTGATTTCGAAAAACGGTGAATCTCATCGATAAAAAGGATGGGGGATTGCGCCTCGAACATGCGATTTTTCTTCGCCAGTTCCAGTGTTTCTCGCACCTCTTTCACGCCAGACTGAACGGCAGAAAGCGAATACATCGTTCGTTTTAAGGCGCCAGATAATAAAGTTGCAAGCGTCGTTTTTCCCACGCCTGGAGGCCCCCAAAGAATGCAGGAAGGCAAATGTCCCGCCTCAATCGCTTTTCGCAAAGGCGCGTTCGACCCCACGACCTTTTCTTGGCCGATGTATTCTTCCAGGGTAGTGGGGCGCATTCGTTCTGCGAGAGGCTGCATCATCTTTCGAAGTTACGTGAATTTTGTAAAATAGAAATAGAATTTGTAGCTTGAAGTTCTAAATAAACCTATCAAATATGAATCAATCTAGACGTTCCTTTTTACGCAATTCTGCGATGGGACTGGGGGCTTTAGCCTTTGCATCCCCTACTTTACAAGCTTTAGCAGCGGTTAAATACAAGAAATTAGTGGGGGTACAATTGTACTCTGTGCGTGATGATATGCGCAAAGACCCGCAAGCGACTTTGAATGCATTAGCAGAAATGGGTTACAAATATGTGGAGCATGCAAACTACATCGGTCGTAAATTTTACGGTTGGGAAGCGAAAGAGTTCAAAAAGCGTCTGGATGATTTAGGAATGAAAATGCCGTCAGGTCACACGGTGATGGGGAAATTGCATTGGGACGATGCGAAGAATGACTTTACGGATCTTTGGAAATATACCGTAGAGGATGCGGCGATTATGGGTCAGGAATTAGTGATTAGCCCGTCCATCGACATGGGAATTCGCAAGGATAAAAACCTCTTGTTGAAGTACATGGATATCTTTAATAAGTCAGGGGAGTTATGCCAAAAATCAGGCATGCGTTTCGGCTACCACAACCACGATTTCGAGTTCTCCGAGAAATTAGAGGGAGAATTGTTATATGATATCATGTTGAATAACACGGATCCTACGCTTGTAGCGCAACAGTTAGACATAGGTAATATGATCAACGGTGGCGGAATTCCAGCGGAAGTCATGAAGAAATTTCCAGGTCGTTTCGTTTCCATGCACGTGAAAGACGAAGTGCCGGCAAAATCTGGAAATGAGCATTTTGAATCCACTATTTTAGGAAAAGGTTCTGGCCAAATCGATGTACAAGCCTTAGTTAAATTAGGCGATAAGGAGGGTGGAACAAAACACTTTATTATCGAACAGGAAGCGTACCAAGGTTTACAGCCATTGGATTGTATGAAAGAAAACATCGCGATTATGCGCGGATGGGGATATAAATAAAAACTTTTATGAAAAAACTAGCCTTAATCACCTTATTAGCTGCTCCCTTTTTAGCGGATGCACAATCTTCGTTAAAACCTGCTATCGCGCAGAAAGCAGATGCCTTGAAAGACAAGGTTATCGCTTGGCGCCGTGATTTTCACGAACACCCTGAGCTGGGTAATCAAGAAGTACGCACGGCCGGAATTGTAGCGGCTCACTTGCGCTCTCTGGGAATCGAGGTGCAGGAGAAAGTAGGAATCACCGGTGTGGTGGGAATTTTAAAAGGGGCTAAGCCGGGTCCAGTCGTTGCTTTGCGTGCTGATATGGATGGATTGCCGGTAACAGAACGAGGTGATTTGCCATTTAAATCGAAAGTAGTAACCGAATTCAATGGCCAAAAAACGGGTGTCATGCACGCTTGCGGTCACGATTCACATGTGGCGATCTTGATGGCTGTGGCTGAGATTTTGGCATCCGAAAAAGCAAAACTAGCGGGTACCGTTAAGTTTATATTCCAACCTGCAGAGGAAGGCGTGTATAACGATAAAGGGGAAATGGTACTTTCTGGAGCCGAATTGATGGTGAAAGAAGGTGTTTTAGAGAATCCGAAGGTGGATGTGATTTTTGGTTTACATATCGCAGCCGGTTCTGACAATGGGGTGATCGAGTACAAGCCGGGGGCTACCATGGCTGCGGTGGATCAGTTAGATATCAAAGTAAATGGAAAGCAGGCACACGGTGCAAGCCCATGGACGGGAATCGATCCGATTGTCATCTCATCTCAGATCGTGATGGGTTTACAAACCATCGTTTCTCGCTCGGTAAATATCACGGAGGATCCAGCGATTGTAACGGTAGGGGCTATACACAGTGGAATTCGCCAAAACATCATCCCTGAGTCTTCTCACATGATCGGTACGATACGGACGTTTGGTGTTGCGCAACGCGAATTAGTTCACCAGCGTATTAAAGACATCGCAACAAACATCGCTGAAAGTGGTGGAGGCAAGGCCGATGTGACGATAGGTACAGGTTATCCGGTTACCTACAATAATCCACAGCTTGTGGAGAAAATGTTACCTACTTTACAAGGGGTGAATGGTAAAGACCGGGTACGTGTCGTACCAGCGCATACAGGCGCAGAAGATTTCTCTTTCTTCCAACAAAAAGTCCCTGGATTCTTCTTCTTTTTAGGCGCTCGTGCGGATAACAAGAAGGCGGACGAAGTTGCAGGACACCATACTCCGGATTTTCATTTAGATGAAGGTCATTTCCAAGTAGGGGTGAAAGCGCTCTCTAGCTTAGTAGTCGATTACTTCGAACAAGCCAAGAAATAATACATCAGGGATCTGCTATTTAGGTAGATCCCTTTTTTTATCCTAAACCTATGAAAAAACTGCTCCTTCTCCTCCTAGTAGGATATTTCGCCTATGGCCAAAATATCAAGACCGAACTTTGGAAAAAACCTTGGAAAGCCACCTGGATAACCTACGCCGAAAATTCGGCGAATGCTTATAATTTAGTTGGACTAAAGGATTACGGAGTGTACCGTTTTCAGCATAAAGTCCCTCTTTTAGCGAAACCTGCGAAATGCATCATTCACGTTTCCGGAGATAATCGATACAAATTATACGTTAATGGGGCCTGGGTATCCGCTGGGCCGGCGCGAGGGGATTTGTATTTCTGGAATTTTGAAACGCTTGATATTGCCCCATATCTAAAGGCGGGAGAGAATAAAGTGGAGGCCTTAGTTTGGAATGAAGGTAAAGGGAAGTCCGAAGCCCAAATATCCTATGCCACTGGTTTTATTTTACAGGCGGATGAGGAGACTTTCGACGCTTTTAACACGAATGTAGGTTGGGAGGTATCGAAAAATAGTGGAATTAGTCCGCTCGCTGTTCGTGTACCCGGATATTACGTAGCAGGTGCAGGGGAGCTGCAGGACTATGCTAAAGGTTGGTCGCCTTTCATTTCTGCTAAATCATTAGGTCCAGGACTAACGAAAGGCGCGGCCATCGATTCGAGAGGATGGATGTTGTACCCGTCTGCTATTCCTGCGATGGAATTAAAATCCCAACGATTCGCAGCGATTCGCAAAGGGGAGGGTGATTTGATTCATGGAAGTCCATTGGTGATTATGGCCAATTCTTCTATGGATATATGGGTCGATCAAGGGGAACTGACAAACGCGTATCCACAATTGATTTTCTCTGGTGGCAAAGATGCTAAAATTGGTTTGACTTATGCGGAAGGACTGTATGAGAAGAAGCCTCTGAGTAAAACGACGAAGAATGGCAACCACAAGGGCAATCGAAACGAGATTGAAAATAAATACTGGTTAGGTCGCAAAGACAGCCTTATCGCGGATGGCGGAGCACATACGTTTGAGACGATGACTTATCGGACATTTCGCTATGTACGTCTGACGGTGAAGACGGAAGCGGAGGATTTGACATTGCATGATTTTAAAAGTGTGTTTACGGGTTTTCCTTTTCAGGCCAAAGCCTCATTGAAATCGAACAACCCTTTAATTCCTCAATTGCTAGATGTGGGTTTCAGAACCGCGCGATTATGTGCGATGGAAACCTACATGGATTGTCCCTACTATGAACAATTGCAATACATCGGTGATGCGCGGATTCAGGCCCTCGTGAGTTTGTATTATGCGGGGGATGAACGTTTGGTTCGCCAAGCTTTGGATCACATGGATCATTCGCGTATTGCTGAAGGGATTACTCTGAGTCGCTACCCCACGGATTTGCACCAGCAAATTCCGACTTTCTCCTTATGGTACATCGGGATGTTGCATGATTACTTACGGTATGGAAAGGATCCATCATTCTTGAAAAATAAGCTGGCGGGGATGCGGGGAATTCTGGATTATTTTGCCCGCTTTGAGGGAACTGACGGGACCTTGCAAAATATTCCGTATTGGACATTCTCGGATTGGGTAAATGCCTGGCCACGGGGGATTGCGCCGGTGGGGCCTTCGGGTCGTTCTTCCGTACTTGATTTTCAGTATATGTGGATCTTGCAAAATGCGGCGGAATTAGAGCGTTATTTTGGTTATCCAGATATGGCTGCTCGCTATGAGGCAAAAGTGAAGGCCTTGAAGCCTATTCTACAAAAGTTGTATTGGGATGCTGGACGCGGATTGTATGCAGATACGGAAGTGCACGATAAATATTCACAGCATGCGAACTCGTTAGCGATATTAGCAGGAATGCCGGCTTCAGGAGTCGCGGACAAGCTATTAGTGGAAAAGGATTTAGCTCCAGCCTCCATCTATTTCAAATACTACCTTCACTTGGCTTTAACAAAAGCGGGTAAGGGGAACGATTATATGACTTGGTTGGATAAATGGAATGAGAATATTGATATGGGTTTAACGACTTGGGCGGAGACGTCTGATATTTCTACCTCGCGTTCTGATTGCCATGCTTGGGGATCGAGTCCGAATATCGAATTCTTCCGAATTGTGTTAGGGGTGGATTCGGATGCGCCGGCTTTTGGAAAAGTGAAAATCGAACCACATTTAGGTGAACTTTCGCAAGCAGAGGGTATTGTTCCTCATCCGCAGGGGGAAATTCACGTTAGTTATAAACCAGGGAGCGCTTCAATTACCTTGCCGGGGACGGTCAATGGAAGTTTTGTTTGGCAAGGAAAGAAATATCCTCTTAAAGCAGGAAAAAATTTATTGACTATCCCTAGGTAGGATAGGACGGTTGAGCCCTTTTGCCTTTGTAGATTTGAGAAAAAAAGAAATAAACATGTACAAACACGTATCGTATCTCTGGGATGACGCGAAAGCAGCGGCGCTCGCAGGGAATGAAGTCGACTTATTTATCTATCGCTCGAACATTTTAGGAGCGGATTTGCGCATCACAAATTACGGCGGGGGCAATACCTCGGTGAAATTGCAGGACAAAGATCCATTAACGGGATCGGAGACGGAAGTGATGTGGATCAAAGGGTCAGGCGGCGACATCGGCACCTTGAAAAAATCAGGTTGCGCGGCTTTGTATGTGGATCGTTTACGTTCCTTAACCAATGTGTATCGCGGATTAGCACACGAGGATGAGATGGTGGAATTATTCAACCATTGCATCTTTGATTTAGCGTCCAAAGCACCTTCCATCGACACTCCCTTACACGGTTTCTTACCGTTCAAGCATATTGATCACTTACATCCGGATGCTGCGATCGCGATTGCCGCATCGAAGGATGGAGAACAAATTACGAAAGAATTATTTGGTGGCTTAATTGGCTGGGTAGGCTGGCAACGTCCGGGTTTCGACCTAGGATTGCAATTAAAGGCTTGTTTAGACGAGGCGGCTTCTCGCGGAGTACAGTTGCGCGGAATTATGCTGGGCTCTCACGGTTTGTTTACGTGGGGTGACACGTCCTATGAATGTTATGTGAATACCTTAGAGGTGATCGAAAAATGTGCGGAATTCATCGAGTCGAAAACGACGACGGTTTTTGGTGGGGCACGTATCTCGTCCTTTTCTGCTGAGGAGCGCGTGGCGAAGGCCGCAGCTCTTGCGCCGGTTTTACGCGGTTTCTGTTCTTCCCACGTTCAAATGGTAGGGCATTTCTCGGACGATGAGCGCGTGTTGCAATTTATCAATTCAAACGATTTAGATCGTTTAGCTCCTCTGGGCACTTCTTGCCCGGATCACTTCTTGCGGACGAAGATTTCGCCATTAGTGCTGGGAACGGATGTTTCGGAGGAGGCATTGACTCCCTTATTCGAAGAATACCGTCAAATGTATGCAGCCTATTACGATGGATGCAAGCATGCGAATTCACCAGCGATGCGTGACCCGAATCCGGTGGTGATTTTATATCCAGGGGTGGGGATGTTTACGTTTGCCAAAGACAAACAAACTGCCCGCGTAGCCGCTGAATTCTATACTAACGCCATCAACGTGATGCGTGGTGCAGAGGCGATTTCATCCTATACTTCGCTACCGCGTCAAGAAGCATTCGATATTGAATATTGGTTATTAGAGGAGGCGAAATTACAACGTATGCCGAAGCCTAAAGCTTTGTCAGGCCGTGTCGCTTTTGTGACAGGCTCTGGTGGTGGAATTGGAAAGGCCATCGCTAAAAAGATGGCACAGGAAGGTGCCTGCGTTATTTTGAATGACGTGAATGCAGAACGTTTAGCGGAGGCGAAAGCTGAGTTTATTGGTTTGTTCGGGAAGGATGTCGTTTCGACGGTTATCGCTGACGTGACAAATCAAGAGTCGATTGAGGCGGCGATGAAGCAGGCTTGTTTGGATTTTGGTGGAGTGGATCTGATCGTGAATAATGCAGGTATTTCGATTTCGAAAGGAATTCTGGAGCACACGCAGGGTGATTGGGATAAATTATATGACATATTAGTGAAAGGCCAATATTTAGTTTCGCAGGCGGCTATTGCTGTGATGCGCAAGCAAGGTTTAGGTGGTGATATTGTGAATATTGTGTCGAAAAATGCTTTCGTAGCTGGACCGAATAACGTAGGTTATGGTTCTGCCAAAGCTGCTCAAGCGCACATGACCCGATTATTAGCGGCTGAATTAGGACCTGATCATATTCGTGTCAATACGGTTAATCCAGATGCAGTAATTGCGGATTCGAACATTTGGGCTGGAGGCTGGGCTGAAGGTCGTGCAAAAGCCTATGGCATTACTGTAGCTGAATTGCCAGCGTATTACGCGAAACGTACCCTTTTAAATGAATCTATTTTGCCAGATGACATTGCTAACGCGTGCTTCGCATTCGTGGGTGGCTTATTGAATAAGTCGACAGGAAATGCCTTGAACGTAGATGGTGGTGTAGCAGCAGGATTTTTAAGATAAAATGATGAATATTTCGAACCATAACGATGCTTTACTTGCTGGTCACAATCGCCGCCTGGATTTTTTAAAATCTGAGGTGAATCTGCCAGCTGGGATTTTACAGAAATTAAAGGATTTTCAAATCGCGATTCCTTCTTGGGCTCTAGGCACGGGAGGAACTCGTTTCGGCCGCTTTTCTGGCGGAGGCGAACCGCGTAATTTAGAAGAGAAAATCGCGGATGTAGGATTATTGCACGCATTGAATCAATCATCAGGTGCGATTTCTTTGCACATTCCTTGGGATATCCCCACGGATCCAGCGGCGATTCGTACGCTAGCGGCTCAACACGGTTTGGCCTTTGATGCGGTGAATTCGAACACCTTTCAGGACCAAGTAGATCAGGCACATTCGTATAAGTTTGGTTCTTTGCAACACGTTTCTGCGGCGACTCGGAAACAGGCGATTGATCATAATATCGAGGTGATTAAGCACGGCGTTGAACTAGGTTCGAAGGCTTTAACTGTTTGGTTATCCGATGGTTCTTGCTTTCCGGGTCAATTGAATTTTCGTCACGCTTATGAGCGCACGGTGGATAGTTTGCGCGAAATTTATGCCGCGCTTCCTTCGGATTGGGCCTTGTATTTAGAGTACAAAGCTTACGAACCGAACTTCTATTCGACGACCGTAGGGGATTGGGGTGCCTCGTATTCGATGGTCAATAAATTAGGGCCACAAGCGAAAACTTTGGTCGATTTAGGCCATCATTTACCGAATGCGAACATCGAACAAATCGTTTCGATTCTTTTGATGGAAGGAAAATTAGGTGGATTCCACTTCAACGATTCAAAATACGGTGATGATGATTTAACAGCTGGTTCGATTAAACCGTATCAGTTGTTCTTGATCTTCAACGAATTAGTGGACGGGATGGATGCAAAAGGTATGAATCATGCCAAAGACCTAGGCTGGATGATCGACGCTTCCCACAATGTAAAAGATCCATTGGAAGATTTATTGCAATCCGTGGAGGCGATTCAAATCGCCTATGCTCAGGCATTACTAGTAGATCGCAAAGCATTGGAAGCAGCAAGAGAAGCCAATGATGTCGTGCGTTGCCAAGAAATTTTACAGGCGGTATTCCGCACGGATGTGCGTGCTTTAGTGGCGCAGGCTCGTTTAGAATTAGGCGGAGCTTTAGATCCCATTGCCTTGTTCCGTCAAGAGAAAATGCGCGAGCAATTAATCGCGGCGCGGGGTGCTAAAACGGTAGCGACGGGTTTGTAAGATGAGTTTGAAAACACCAGTTATCGCGGTATTTGACATAGGAAAAACCAATAAGAAGGTCTTTCTCTGGTCAACCACTTTCGAGATTGTGTTTGAGAAGCAGCAGACTTTCGACGAGATCGTAGATGAAGATGGCTTTGCCTGCGAGGATGTAGGGGCACTTCAGCAATGGATTGTTTCCACTTTTGCGGAGCTTTGTCAATTACCCGAATTCGAGATTATCGGCTTGAATTTCTCCGCCTATGGTGCATCCTTCGTCTATGTCGATCGAGTAGGAGAGCCAGTAGCTCCATTATATAATTATTTGAAACCTGTTTCGAAAGCCTTACCGTATGCTGAATTTGGTGGGGAGAACGAATTTGCACGCAAGACGGCTTCCCCGATCTTGGGCAATTTGAATTCGGGTTTGCAAGTGTATGAATCCACTTTTAGACCATTCTGGCCTGAGGTATTCAAGGCGGTCCATTTCCCTAACTATTTAGCGTCCTTATTTACGGGTCGTCTTGTTTCCGAGATTACGTCCATCGGCTGTCACACCGCTTT